>Ga0209212_1000074_pt1 | contig 195363 bp, 187 predicted proteins | sample RifGroC2_FD_183996 | JGI IMG/M metagenome (GOLD analysis project Ga0209212, IMG submission 183996) | Groundwater microbial communities from Rifle, Colorado, USA - Groundwater C2 (SPAdes) (version 2) | ecosystem: Environmental > Aquatic > Deep subsurface > Groundwater | place: Rifle, Colorado...
CAAATTTAACAGAATCAACTTTTTTACAATATGGACATTTCTTCAAAAGCAATCACCTCGAAGAACTATCAAAACTAACTACTATTTAAATATGACGATTAGTTAACAATGTCTGAATAATGGGGGTTTGTAGAAAATAGTGATGAGCATCATCTTCCGAGGTTCTCTTAAAGGTGAAATGTAAGTCTGTGGGAGGCTTTAAGCAGATGGGGCCCGCCAATGAGCCTCACCAGTGACCGATGTCCTGGCCATGTGCCCGCGGTAGCGAGATTTTCTACAAAGCCGAATAATGGGCATCGCAAAGAAAAAGAGGTTTGAGGGACTTGTCTGCTAAGACAACAATAACACCACTAGCAGCAAACCGGTTTTTTCAAAACCTTGACTGAGAGACTCGGTCATTTGCGCCAGTGGTATTGTTGTCTTGCTAAAGAACACCAACTCTTCAGGGGTTATTAATGGAGAACTTCAACAATCACTGACATGCCAACACGGCTTCTTTTTTGCTCAGTTCTTTTACCATCCCTTCTTTTGTAAGTCCAAGGTCTTTTAGGGAAAGCCTGCCAATGGACAATCTGCAAAGGCTTGTGACCTTATAGCCAAGTTCCAAGAACATCAGTCGGACCTGCCGTTTTTTCCCTTCGGTGATAATGAGAGTGACCTGGTTCCCTTGACTCTTTTCAACAACGCCTTTTGCAAGGAACATTTCTCGTTTATACCCAAAATCCGCAGGGATCATCACTCCCTCCTCGATTTTTTCCTTATCTGCAGAAGAGATCTCTCTATCGAGATCTGCAATGTATGTTTTGGCAACGAGGTGGTCAGGTGATGCTACCTGCTCTTGGAATTTCCCGTCGTTCGTAATGAGGATCAGTCCCGTGGTGTCTTTATCAAGCCGCCCGATGGGAAAGAGTGAAGAGAATTCTTGTTTGCCCATTTTTATCTGTTCTAGTACAATACCAAGTATCGTCCTTTCCTCTTTTCGCGACTTTTGGCAGATGACCCCTTTTGGTTTATAGACTGCAAGGTAAAGGGAGCGAACAGCAGTAACAGACTTTCCATCGATGAACACCAGCGCCTCTTTCTTGACCGTATAATGGGGATTTTTCACGATTTTCCCGTTGATTATGACTCTTCCTGCTTTGATAGCATCATAGGCATCCCATCTCCGGGAAAATGTTCCTGTGCCCATAAGATAAGGTAAAAGCCGTGGTTTTGTGCTCATAGTTGGGCGAGTGCTTTCCTGCTTTTAAACGTTAAGTTTTTTAAGCGTGCCAAGCATCCTTTGATGATGACAGGGATTATTAGGAATATCAGTGCGCTCGTAAAAGAAAAAGAGTCGCTTTCTCTATCAGTCATCAGGCTCATTCTCACGATCGACCAGCCATTAGCGTTTCTCCCGGGGCAGTTCATTATGATCCACTGCCGGGCAGCAAATGGTGAGATAAAAAAGCGTGCATTCTCTATAGCTTCTGTGCCATCAAACAGCCAGGAAATTGAATTGTGCATCAAGTATGTACCAGGAGGGATAGCATCAGAGTATCTGTTCAACAGCGTCCAGATCAACAGCACGATGAAGATTGATGGCCCCTACGGGAGATTCTATTATGAGAACATGGGCACAAAAGTCCTCTTCATCGCGATGGGCACAGGAATTGCCCCGTTCATGTCAATGATTCCAGTCGCGATGCATGATGCAAAGGTCACCTTGCTCTTTGGCTTTAGGAATCCAGAAGACTTTCTCTATAAAGAGCTCCTAGAATCCTGGCAGAGCCCTTCCTTTACCCTGGTTCCGTGCATGTCCCGTCCCCATGATGGGTGGCAGGGAGAAAAAGGCCATGTCCAGGATATTCTCAGGAGATACCTCTCAGGCAATGAAACTGTCTACCTCTGCGGCAGTCCGGAGATGGTAAAGGCATGCTGCAAAGTGCTGGGGGATGCAGGGATTGATGAAAAAGACATCAAGAAAGAGCAGTGGTAATTATAGGAGAAAGACAATCTAAAGTGGCAACAACAATATAATGCGAACAGCTCCAAGTCGAGATTTTTTGCAAAGCCCTTCACCGATAAATAGTTATAAGCATTCTCTAGGGAAAACCGTATGGATACAAAGGAGTATCTCAAGGAGTGGGCTGTCCAGTATTTGAAAAGCAAGGATGTCATAGCCAGGAAGATCAAGGAGATAAGCATCCAGGAGACAGTCAAGGTCGCATATATTGATAAGGATCTTGAGGTATTCTCAATCGCATCCTGCAGTGATTTAGCCTTTCTCGCATCTCTCCCAAAGGAGAAGTATATCATGATCATAACGCTCAACACCCATGAGAACCTCAAGGGCTTAATGGAGCAATGGAAAAGCCTTGCTTCCTATCAGAACCTCTCTCTTATGTTCATCAACCCTTTTTCTTCTGAGGGCAAGTGGATCATCCATCCCTACACCCATGATCGAATAGCCGACCCTTCTTCCCTTCGTCTGGGTCTCACTTCTTTGTTTGAGGCAGTAGGCGAGCTAAAGCCAGAGCAGATCAGCTTGGTCCAAAAAGAGGCACTGTAGAAAATAGTGGTGAGCATCGTTTTCTGAGGTTCTCTTAAAAGTGAACGTAAGTCTGTGGGAAGTTTTAAGCAGATAAGTCCAGCCAACGGCTCGCCAATGACCGATATCCTGCCCAGGTGTCCGGGGTAGCGAGATTTTCGACAAAGCCAAATCAAAAAGCATAACAATTAAATACCTATATTGTTGTATGTTTCCTATGCCAAAGGAAAAATTGGTGAAGTATCTGAAGGAATGTCAGGAGAAAGGCTATAATATTGATTACGTCAAGCAGCAGCTCATCGATAAAGGCTGGAATCGTGCTACTGTCCAGGCAGCAGCAGATGAGATAAAAGGGGTCCACCGTGACATCCAGGTTGTAGAGATGAAGACGCAAAAGTCTCTCCTTTACCCAACGGTCATTGTTATCCTTCTTGTCGTCATCCTTGGCATGATTGCATACCAGACAGCAGAGACTCCGGAGCAAAAAGGCATTGTCGATGCGATTGACAAAGACCAGCTCCAGGATTTTCTCTCCCGGATTGAGCAGCAGGATAATGAGCTCTCTGCCCAGCAGCAAAAGATCAGGGACGAGCTCGATCGGCTCGATGATTCTGCTCTCTCCCTTTCAGAAAAGGAAGAGATCATCAAAGAGCAAAGGATTGAGCTCGAAAAGCTCTATGCCCAGTCTGAGCAGCAGAGGAATGAGGTGCGAGACCTTTTGCTCGAGCTCATGAACAACATTTTCAAGCACCAGGCAGAAAAAGGCTAAGCTAAAGTTCTATTACATGGTCAAGAAAGAACGTTAAGACAATATTACTGATACAAACAAAAACACGGAAGAGGTGCCCTGACGCTTCTCGCTCATTCTCTGATAACCCGCTCGTCCATGAGGGCGCCGTATTGCAGATCTCCATCAGGTGACAATGTGATGACTGATGGCATCTTAGGTAGGTATTCATCGATGTGGACCTTGAAGGATCTGGGATGTAAGACATGCTGTTGCTGCAGCCACACGACCTTCTCGATCGGGGTCATGGCATCAGCAAAGTCGTTGAGTGAGGTAAGAGAACGCGCGTTGCCAGTGTATCGCCCGGCATCATTTCGCCTGGGGTTATAGTTATAGAGGGTATGGGTCAGGTAACACTTTCTCAAGGGCTCACCATTAGGCCCAAGGTAGGCAACCGGTTCGAAGAGCACATGGACATCCGGCATAGGTATCCTAGGTATTCTGCATATTTCGCTCACTGGGGGGATGATGTCGTGCACGATCACAACGCCCATCTCGCCCACTTTCTGTACACTCACGGGTATCAGCTCTCCTTCTTTCCCAATGGGCAAAAGCCCAGTGATGCTTGGCAAACCCTCCAAATGATGTGAAAAGGTGTCTAGCAAAAGATCGCGGGTCGACCGGTCATTAGGGTTGTTCTGACCGATAACTCTTGACCACCATATTCCATCCGTGTAGCCGGACGTAGCGGAAAAGAATAGTATAGTGGGGCGCTTATGCTCCTCTGTAATAAAGTATGCGAGCCGAAATGATGGGTGTGGCAGCCTCCTATCCATGGCTCCATCCCCATCCTCAGGCATGGTTCCCGTCTCCGAATCCAAAAGCATCCATGTCCCATCATCCCCTCGTTCCAGTGTCCCATCATATAACTGCGACGCAGCCTGTGATGCAGCAGTATCATATGCAGTGGTTACTCTGGACTCCAGGACGATAATGCGCGCACCGGTATGAAGACAGAAATTACCTATAGCCTCAGATGGGTCATAGACATCATCGTTGATGCTTGCCTCATTGTCAAGGACCATCTCGTCGGCCCAACATTCCTTTTTAAGAGAAGCAGATGGTCTTCCTCTCCTGGTTCGCTCTCTTCCCATAGACAGGGATATATCCTGTGGAATATAAAATATTTGTCATGCACTAGGCCATACTCAAATAGCTGCATTCCTGAACAATAATCCACTCTGTTTGTTTCTTATGCAAAGCCCAATCTTGCAGGAACGTTTATATACATTCTTCTCTTCATCAAAGAAAGCCCGGCAAGACAAGCGTGAAGGGAGCCTAATAAAACAACAGGGCTGTGCCCAACAAATATTTGTCTCCTATGCTTGTTGCTAAAGGGTTACCTTCTAGTAAGTTCAGCCATCCGAGAATGATATGCATCAATGCCTCTGGCAATGCCTTCAGCACCTGCATCTTTGGGAACGACAAATGCGATATACTTTACGAGTGCCCATGCTGCCATATGCTCCCGATATGAAGTTTCATCGCTCCTACATGCAGCAAGGAGTTTTTCATAAGCAACTGTTGCTGGGGAGAGAAAAATATCCTGTTCGCTTTGTAACAGGTCTTCAGGGCACATGCTTGTTCTAATGATTATTGGAGGGAGAGTATAACCAGATGACCTATAAACATCACTTAATTGTTTCATGCCGTTTACGTTGAAAGGAAGCCCGGTCATAAAAAAATCAGGTGCACCATAGGAGTGAAGTCTGCCGTAAAGATCTGGAGTAGTGTCCATAAACACTTCAACTTCTATTTGTGAATCTGCAAGTTCATTCATGATAGATTCTAAACTGTCAGGATCATGTGTCACAGCAACAATGCTTGTCCTTCTTAGTTCATCTCCCATAGGTAGTCACAAACTAGTGAATGAACATCGTTTTAAAAAGACAGAGGGTCTTCAAACGATAATTTTGATTAAAAAAACAAGAAATGATGGAGAAAAATAAAAAATTATTGTAAAATTGTCACCTTTTCCATCACTACATTCTCGACAGGCCGATCCTGAGCCCCGGTTTTTGTATGTCCGATGGCCTCAACAATGTCCATCCCCTCGACAACCTTGCCAAAGATGGTATGCTTGCCATCAAGCCAGGGTGTTGCTGCAAGGGTGATAAAGAACTGGCTCCCCCCCGTGTTCGGCCCGGAATTTGCCATTGACAGTATCCCTGGACCAGTGTGCTTGATTGAGGAATCAAATTCGTCCTGTATCTTGTACCCAGGCCCGCCCATCCCAGTTCCGGTGGGGTCCCCGCCTTGTATCATGAATCCGTCGATGACACGATGAAAAATGACGCCATCATAGAAGCCTTCGCCGACAAGCTTCTTGAAGTTCCCGGCGGTGATAGGAGCCTTGTCATCAAATAATTCTATCACGAATGTTCCTTTGTTTGTCTCTACCTTTATTTTTGTATGCATGGTATCACCTGTTTGCGTGCATGAAGCAAGAAAGAATGCGATAATGATCCACGAGAGGATGTTTATCTTCATAAAAAACAGTGCAGCCGCAAAGATATATAAAGGGTGCTGTTTTGACAAAACGAATGTTTGAAGTTATCGTCCAATTCCTTCACACCATTTATGACATTGAAGGAGTCATCAAGTGGGGAGGGGTCATCATCATCTGTGCAATCATTTTTGCAGAGACCGGAATATTTGCTGGATTCTTTCTTCCGGGCGACTCTTTGTTGATCACTGCAGGTATCCTTGCAGCAGCAGGTCTGCTTAATGTGTGGTCACTTCTCTTCTTCGTCTCCCTGGCAGCCGTGATTGGCGATCAGACCGGTTATTATATCGGCCACAAGATGGGCAAGCGGCTGTTCAGGAAGGAGGATTCATTGTTGTTCAAGAAAAAGCATCTGGAAAAAGCAAAAGATTTCTACGACAAACACGGCCCAAAGACCATTGTCCTGGCAAGGTTCATCCCGCTGGTGAGAACATTTGCGCCGGCGGTGGCAGGCACTGCTTCTATGGACTATAAGACATTCGTGACATACAACATTGTCGGGGGGATTGTCTGGGTCTTTGCAACTATCCTTGGCGGGTTCTTCCTCGGATCATTGATTCCTGATATCGACAGGTACTTGTATTTGGTGATAGGGATCATCATTCTTGTGTCCTTTATACCTTTGATAATTGAGATCATCAAAATCAAGAATGAACAAAAACACTAAAACAGGGATTAGGGGAGAGTACAGTAATTTTCATTAGGGTCATTAAATAGGTAATTCTCGCAAAAAGATGCTATGAATCCTTAGTTCTCAATAGTCCGCAGAGGTTATATTCAGAGGCCATAACAAATTGTTATTAAACAGTTATGACTAATGTTATAGAATCAGGTCGCCCGGGAAAAAGAAAGACGCTAAGACCAAGCGACTTTCCAGGTAGTGATTTTTTCCCCGAACACACTGGTGGTATCATAAACTTTCTGGAAATCTTTTATTCCCGTTCCATCAAAAAAGAACAGCCTCGTGAACATGCTTCCGGCCAGTTCTGGAGAGGTAAAGACCACAAAGACCCCTTCATCGAGCTGGAGGAATGTTGCCCCAAGCGGGAGAGTGTCTGTTTCAAATGTCCGATGTATGGCGGCTTCTTGGGTGATGAAGCTGGCTGCAAGGGGATGTTTGATGCTCCCATCTGGCAGAGCAACAGTTACTTCTTGAGCAGGAAAGTCAACTGTTACCAATACAACGTTTCCTTCTTGGGAAAACGGGCATAAGGTGATGTTGTTTTGTTCTTTGCACGCAACCATTCCAGACAGGTATCCTGGCCAGGGTGAGATCCATGCATTGAGTGACCCCTCATCCTTTTTCGTCGATACTTCCTTGATCCATGCACGTGTTGTTTCTGCCGGCACATCATAAACATCCGCAAATCTGGCAACAAGCTCTTCTTCGCTCACTATTTTTACATTTGCTGCAAGGTATGCTTTCCTAAAATCCCAGTTCCCAAAATGCGCCCATACAGCCCCCTTGCCGATCATGTCCTGGGAGGTGATCAGGTAATTTTCTGGAGGGTCGCAATGAGTCGTATTAAGGATTGAGGTAATCTCACTAGCAGTGAATTCATGGGAAGTGAGAAGTTCCATGGCAGCGCTTTCGTTTTTGAGGATGAGTTCATTGATGATGTTTATGGAGTGGGGAGTATCATTGATGCGCTTGTTGATATGTTCAAATCCTCCATTGCTCCCGCAATCAAGCATTCTCAAAATGCCCCTTGCCTCATCCTCATCCTTGGTGAGGAGGAGTTTGCCAAGCCAATGAAGCGGGGGATTGTTTTGAGAGCTTCCATCAAGGCTCACCCGTCGGTTGGCCCAATACTTGAACCAATGGCCATAGTCCCACCAGGAATTGATAATGGCATCCGGTTCGGAATGGTCCTTGATGTTTTCGAGCGTTGCCACCCATTCATCATTGATGTTTGGCACGTAGTTTTGGGCGATGGAAATCCCGCCGCGAACAGGTTGGATAAGAATGAGAAACACCAAGAATCCGATAAAAAGGCCAGAGACAAGCGCTGTTGGTTTAAAGGGTTTGAGCAAAGACGCATGGAGAATGGTGATAAGCCGGTCAAAGAAGATGGCAATGAAGATTGCCAGGGGCACAGCCATGAGGAAGAGGAAACGCACGCCCACCATGCTGAAATAGGTAACAAGGCACACGATCATGGCAAGGATGAATATTCCCTCCGGATGGAATTCCTCTTCTTTTTTCTTGAGATGAAGTGAGATCCCATAAATGACTGGAATGAGGAGGGAAAAGATGAGTATCCCCCGCTGAGAGGTGGTAAGGAGGCGATAAAGAAGGATGTCAAAGAGGACAAGTCCTAGGAGCTGCCAGAAATATTTCTTGATGAGTCTAATGGTGGGGAAAATGAGGAGGAGCATACCAAGGGAAGCGATGAGGAATACTGGTATGTGCAGGATAGCCCCATTGTTTGAGAGGACATCTGGAAGGCTCATGCCATTGAATTCTGCAACTGTAGGCAGGACATTTGGCCAGTAGTCGGCATTTGCTGCTGATTTGAAGTGGAGTACCTGAAGCTGGGCAAGAAACACGTGGATGAAGCCTTTTGGGGTGGTAAATATAAGTCCATACAGGACAAAGATAGCGAGCATGAAGATAAGCCCTGTCAGGAGGAAGGTGATGATTTGCTTCTTGATCTCAGAGAGCTCTTTTTTCATGAAGAGTTGCTGGAGGATGATATAGGCCATGCCAACAGCAATGGAGAGGATGAACAGGTCGGCAAGGTACCACCACCCTGTCCAGAATTTTGCGTAGAAGGAAAGGCACGCGCCAGCTAGGCCTGCCCAGATGTATTTTGCTTTTTGGTCCTTGGCATAGAAGCATTCGACAGCGATCCAGAGGAAGAGCACTTGAAAGAAGACATTCACGATGTCATTATCCGATCCAAGGCTTCTGGCAAGAAAATTCACGTTCACATTCACAAGCACAGTTCCAATGACTGCTGCAATAGGGCCACTGATCTTGTAGAGAAGGAGGAAGAGAGGGATGGTAAAGAGGAGAGACAAGATAAGAGGGGTGAGAAATGATGCCTGCATGAGTGTCATGTCAGGGTTGAAGAGATGGAGGAATTTGTAGTTCCACACAATGATGATAGGATAATAATCATATGCCTTTGGCTTGAGAGTTGGGGCAAGGGTATATGTATCATAGCACCGATCATTGATGACCTGGTCGCACTGGTTTCCTGTTTCGACAATGTTTCGCGCCATGCGAAGCCAGTAATAAGAATCAATATCCCCAAGATAGGCATAGGTATGTGAACCTGATTCGTATTGGAGCCGTGATTTTAGCGATGCTGCTCCAAGGTCTATTTGTTGATGGATGGCAGCTTCATTTTGAGAGATAATCTCCTGTGTTTTCTTGTTGATCAGGTCTGTTTTTCTCTCTGCAGGAATGTTTGGATACTCTTTATCTACCTGAGCAGTTGCCTGCATCTTGACATAATTCATGATGCTGGATTCTGCCTGCCTGTCAAGGGGGACAAGATCTTGTGGCTGCAAGCGCACATGGATCGTGATGGCAAGGGGGATGAGAAGGAGGAGGAGTGGAAGGAGGAGCGGCGCTGCCTTCTTGAGGCGTTTTCCGATATCTTTTATTCCCGAAAGGTCTAATGATTCTTCGTTTTCTTCCCCCATAGGGGGGGCAGGAAGGAGCACATTTAAATAAGTATTGCATCGGATCAAAAAGGTGACAAGAGAAGAGAGATCATGAAGGATGCGTTTTCACCTGCTAACTTGGGAGTCATGTCGAAACTGACAACGCCAATAAAAGTTCAGGAGCTTATTGGGTCATTGTCATTCAATCAGGGAAAGAGGCTCTCTCCTGTCCAGGTGCTAGAGCAAAGGAGAGCTGATTGCCTGGAGGCTGCCGTCTTTGCCCATGCCGTTTTTCAGTTCCATGGGATTGACAGTTTCCTAATAGATCTTCGCGCTGTCCATGACGAGGACCATATCCTTTGTGCGTACAAGAGTGGCAGCCATCTCGGCGCTGTTGCGCAAAGCAAATTTCTCCATCTCAGATTCAGAAGCCCAGTGTACAAAACAGGAAGGGATCTTGTGATGAGTTATTTTGAGCATTATTTCAATTTCTTTGGGGAGCTCAGCCTCAGAGAATTCTCCGTGCCAATCCGATTAAAGAAAGGCGGGCCGTGGTTGTCTGATCCAAAAGAGACCATCAAACTCGAACAATACCTAGACACGGTCAGGCATTTTAAGGTGGATCTCCCAGAGAAACCTTTGCCAAAAGTGTCAAAGGAAAGGTTCTGGAGAGAGATTCTCATCTTGCCTGAAGGGACAAGGGTGGGGAAGGAATACAGAAAAGAGGTGAGAAGCAGGGAACATTAAGGGGAATGTATTTTTAAAAAGACTTTCATTCTTGTTCGAGTAGAGGTGGAAGGGATAAATGGTTGTTATCTTTTTGTTTTTGTCATTTCTTTGAGAAGGGGATACTTATCATTCAAGAAATTCAATACTTTCCTTGCATATTCTTTATCCATTATTGTCCCATAATAGAGCATGCCGTTCCTAAAATACCTCAGCTGGTCGGCAAATTGGACATCAGCCTCTTTTAACCCAAGCAGCCGAAAATAGGATACTTCTGCCTCATGTGCTCCTTGGCCTGTTGCATGATACCCATCAAGGAGCATTTTTGCCCGAACAAGCCCCATGATAATATCATAAGCAAGCTTTATTATGCTATTAGCATTCTTATCGTTTATATGTACCTTTTTCAATAGGTCCAAGAGGGCACCTCGGTTCTGTTCTGACTCGCCAACCAAGAATTTCGCTCTGGAGATATCTGTGCTTTGCCTTTTTGCTACGCCCAGCTTTATGAATTCATCAAATGTTCTTATCGGTCTCACAGTTGGATTCCTCCTGCAAGAACAATGCCATTGCAGAGGTTCTCTTTGAGGTGCTTATGGATTTCTTTAAAAGTATCAAAAAAAATGATGTGTATCTGTCTCTCAAGTTTCTTCTCAAATATATCCAAATGAATTCTTTTATCCCTTCTTCCGATTACTGCAATGTCAATATCTGAGTGAAGCGTGTCTTCTCCTCGAGAATAGCTGCCAAACAGGATGATTGTTGCTCCTGCGAATTCTTTTTCAAGATAGCTAAAAAGCCCGCATTCATAGATTAGCCGTAAATTGTCCGCCCTCTTTTGCTGCATGATAAGGGTGTTGTCCCTGTTTAGCTCTATGGACCATCTTTTTGACTCTTTATCTTGTGTTACCTTTATGAGGGATCTCTTTGTTAGTGCAGGAAGCGCCTTTATCACTGCGGGCGGAGATACTCCAAGGAGATTTGCCAGAGCCCTTTGAGTGAGGCTTGTTCCCGATTTTACAGAGAGAACTCTGATGATCCCTTGTTGCAGATTTGTTAACTCAGATAAATATCTGTTTACCATAGTTAACAGATAGTAACTCAAGTTTATACGTGTTTCGTTTTTTTTCCAAAGTAAACAGAAGATGAGAGAATACGGCTGCCGGGACTTTCAATCAGCATAGGCCAGCACCCCGGTTCCAAGCCGGTATGCCGCATCCAAAACCCCATAACCTGATTTTGAACCCGGGCTTCCACCGTTCTCCTGGGCACCAATACTCAGGCACCCGGTTCAGTGGGAGGGTGGTTTGCTACCACTACAACACAGCCGTATCAGAAGAAGTGAAAAATCAGCAGAATAAAAACATTTCCCTACTCATCTGGGTCTGGATGGTTCTCATCGGGCCCAAAATTTAAGGCATTTTTAGAGATGATAAACACATCTCCAACAGACTTTACCAGCTGGTGGGGGACAATGACTCCTTTGGCGCTCCCAAGAGCCTTGTTCAGGAACGAGTTCTTTGTCGCCCGGACCCGCCATCCAAAAACCTTGTTTTGTGTCAGGATGCACTCTTCAACATCGCCAAAATAGTCGCCTGCATCCGTAAATACTTTCATATCGTATGTTTCCTTGACACGTTTCATCTTGAGCATTTTGGCCTCGTCCTCTCATAGCGCTCATCCAACTATTTATAGTTTTCTGTTTTAAAAGAGTCGAACCAGAGTAACGGTAAGAGAAGGATTTTGGAGGAAAAAACAAGATAATTAGAGAAAACAACAATGGCACAAAAGCTTTAGTATCTAAAGCTAGGTTTCTAAAAGAAACCGATTTGTTGCCATTTTTGTTGTTTTCTCAACAGAGAATTCTCAAAACCATAATCACTCCCGGCATATTATTAAACCACCTCCTGCTCACAAAACCCTATGGCAGAAATATTCATCCTTGGCACTTCCCACATTGCAAGGCAGTCAGTAAAAGAGGTCAAGGAAGCAATAGAAAAAATCAATCCGGGCATCATTGCCATTGAATTAGATCCCCGCCGCCTGGCAGCCCTGCTCTCAAAAAAGAGGGAAAAAACCCGTATCAGTGATGTTGGAGTAAAGGCATACCTTATCCTATCAATCGCACAGTGGGCTCAAAAGAAGCTGGGTTCCTCTGTGGGAATCAGCCCCGGAACAGAGATGCTCACTGCCTACAAACAGGGAAAAGCAAAAAATAAGAAGATTGCCCTCATTGACCAGGATATTCAAATAACCCTAAATCATCTCACAAAGGCTGTTTCTTTTCGTGATGTATGGCAGATGCTAAAAGACCTCTTTAGAGGGCTTATTCTCAGAAAACCTGTCATAGAATTTGATCTCTCCACAGTTCCAGACAAGGAGGTAATTAAGAAAATACTCGAGTTGGTCAAAAAAGATTATCCAAGAATTTATCATGCCCTGGTCACTGAGAGGGATAAAGTAATGGCAAGAAATCTGAGGGCCATTGCCAATGAGAATCCTGAAGAAAAGATTCTGGCTATCGTTGGCGCAGGGCATGAAGAAGGACTAAAAAAGCTCCTTTCAGAGCCGCAAACATCTTTCTCATTCCACGTTGAATGAAAAGAAGAAGGAAAGCAACACCATTGGCGCAGACGCGATGCCTCATCGCGAGCTTTTCGAGCAGAGGCGAGAAAAGCGGTCTGCCAGCCAATGATGGTGTTGCGACTCTGAAAGGGATCAACAAACAAATAATCTTACAATCTTTTTTCCATAACTCTTTTATACTTCTATTTATAAAAGAACCCCATGACCGTCCAGGGCTGGTTTGACTACAAGGACAAGGTAAAGCGGTATTTTCGCTTTAGTGCCGAGGAGATCCGAAATATTGTCATTGTCACCTTGGTCTTTGCATTCATCATGTCCTTTCGTGACTGGGGGATCGACAAGATCGACCCGGCATTTGGGTCAAGGAGTTTTCTGCTCACGGCAATTGTTGTTGGCGTTGGGGTAATTGTCCATGAGTCTATGCACAAGCTGGCAGCATTATACATGGGCTTTCGCTATGAAGGAAGGCTCTGGCTCTACGGCCTCTTTTTTGGGCTCGTCCTTGCCTTCGTCACAAGAGGCCATCTCTTTCTCCTCTTTAGCACAGGCCCCTTTTTCTACCACATGGCAGTCCATAGGACAGGATTGTTCCGTTATGGCTTGAACTATTGGGACCAGGCAAAGACAATCTATCCGGCAATCCTCTCAAATGTCATTCTTGCCGGCATGTTCAAGATCATCTCTGTTGGCTCGATTATTATTCCCAGCGGGACGGCAGCACCAAGCTATGTGATCTCCCAGGCCATCCGCTTCAACTTATACTATGCAATTTTCAATATGATGCCAATCCCGCCGATGGATGGGGCAACATGCTTTTTCACATCGAGAGGCTGGTATGTGTTCTTCTTTGGATGCATCCTGATCTATGCAGTGCTTGTCTTGACCCTTGGCATCTATTCCATGTTCGCAACGCTTCTTGGTGGAATTGTCCTCGCTGTATTGTTTTTCTTCATGTTCGAGAGGGAGGCATTGCCGTACTGACATGGAAAAGAAGGGATCCGGCTTCAATGATGTGTATATAGAGTATGCATTCCTTCTCGTGCTCATTTTAGGAATATTTGTGACCATCACCACGACAAGGACGATGCTGCTCATTATCATGTTTCTTTTTGGGATAATGATCACCCGGGCATGGCTCAAGCTGCAAGAAAGGCCAAGAGTGGGTATCATAGTCATTACGATTGCATTTCTTTTGGTAGCAATGATTGCAGCAGGGTTCTTCCCCGTTCTTCTTTCATTTGCGGGAGGCTCTGCGCTCGGCCATTTTTTGTTTACGAGCAAGAGAATAAAACTCTTATGACAAGAGTTCCTCTCTCTTTGACCAAAATAATTTTATAGTCAAGAACCCTTCCTCAATAAATGCTCAAGGACATCTCCCCCAGGCTGTATCAGCAGACCATTTTCGCCAAAGCATCCCAAAAGAACACCCTGGTAGTCCTCCCGACAGGGATGGGAAAAACAGCTATTGCCATCATGCTCTCAGCTCATCGGCTGCAGCAGTTTCCAAATTCAAAAGTATTGATGCTCTCTCCAACACGGCCGCTAGTCAATCAGCACCTTGCATCATTCAGGTCCTTTCTTGAGCTCCCGGAGAATCAATTCGCTGTATTCACCGGTTTTGTCAAGCCAAAAACAAGAGAAAAGTTATGGAAAGAGGCAAAAATAATCTTTTCAACCCCCCAAGGTCTTGAAAACGATATCATTGCAGGAAGGATCAAACTAGAAGACGTCTCGCTGTTGGTCATCGACGAGGCCCATCGTGCTGTGAAAGAGTATTCTTATGTATGGATTGCAAAGCAGTACCATGCCAAGGCAAGATATCCAAGGATTCTTGGCCTCACTGCCTCTCCTGGCTCGGATAAGGAATCGATCCAGGAGATCATCTCGACTTTATTCATCGAGGAGATCGAGTCTCGTTCCCACAGTGACCCGGATGTCCAGCCATATGTCCAGGAGATTGATGTTGAATGGGTGAAGGTTGCCCTGCCGGATGAATTGATGAAAGTCAAGAAATATTTTGAGATGTTCCTGCACACAAGATATCAGGAACTAAAAGAGATAGGGGTGCTCCAAAAGGAAAACCTCGCATACATCTCAAAAACAGACATCCTCTCATTGCAAGGCCAGATACAGGCAAAGATTGCTCAGGGGGAAAAGACGCCGCAGTTGTGGCGCGGCATATCCTTGGTGGCAGAAGCGATGAAGGTGTATCATGCAATGGAGATCACCCAGACTCAAGGCATCACCACATTATGCAAATATCTGGATAAGCTCGAAAACGAGTATACCGCATCAACATCAAAGGCTATAAAGAGGATTTTCGAGGACCAGCATTTCAAGGCAGCATTGTATCTCGCAAGGGAGTTGAGGGATAAGAACATTTCTCATCCAAAAATTGGCAAACTCAAGGAAATCATTGAGAAGGAAATCGAGGAAAACCCAAAGGCAAAGATCATCATCTTCAACCAGTACCGTGATAATGTTGTGGCAGTACAGCGGGAATTATCAAGCTTAAAGAATGTCATCCCAAAAGTGTTTGTCGGGCAGGCAAAGAAGAATGATACCGGTATGAGCCAAAAAGAGCAGATATCCCTCCTCGAAAAATTTCGTGAAGGTGCGTTCAATGTCATCATTATGACATCCGTAGGAGAGGAGGGGCTCGATATCCCAAAAGTGGATCTCGTCATTTTCTATGAGCCAATCCCTTCAGCAATACGCCATATCCAGAGGCGTGGGAGGACAGGGCGGCAGGAAAAAGGAAGGGTTATCATCCTTGTTGCTGAAAAGACGATTGATGAGAATTACCGCTGGTCTGCGCATCATAAGGAAAAGCGCATGTTCCGCAGCCTTTCAACCTTGAAGAAAGACGTCCAGTTCGCAAAACCAGCGAAAGAAAAGACCCTCAACGATTTCGAAAAGAAGGTTGTCATCATCGCTGATGTTCGGGAGAAAGGCAGCACAGTCATTAAAGAGCTCCTCTCCCTTGGGGCAGAGATTAAGCTGGGGCAGCTTCCCTGCGCAGACTTTATCGTCAGCGAAAGGGCAGCGATCGAGCGAAAAGCGGTGGAGGACTTTGTCTCCTCAATCCTTGATGGCAGGCTCCTCGATCAGCTCAAGGTGCTAAGATACACTTTCGATCGCCCTCTCGTTATCATAGAAGGTGAGCAGGATATCTTCAGTGTAAGAAATGTTCACCCAAATGCTATCAGAGGGATGCTGGCAACAATTACCATGAGTTTTGGCATTCCCCTCATCCAAACCAGGAATGGAAAGGAAACCGCCGCCCTGATCTATCTCATCGCAAAAAGGGAGCAGGAAGATGACAAGAAAACATTTGACCCTCATGCCAGCAAAAAGCCGATGACTCCAAAGGAGCAGCAAGAATACATCGTTTCATCTCTTCCAGGCATCGGCCCGCAGCTTGCCCCCTCCCTCCTCAAGCATTTCTCAACCATCCAAAACATCATCAACGCATCAGAACAAGACCTCCAGAAGATCGAGAAGATCGGCAAGGAAAAAGCAAAGAAGATCAAGGATATGGTAGAGAGAGAGTATGGGAAAGAGTGACACAAATGTATGATCAGATTATTGGAACCATATTCATCATAATTGGGACTGTCATGATAACTTTGAACAAATATTTCGTTGCTTATATGATAGAGATAAACCGGAGATTCATCCGCCTATTCACAAAAGATACTGCCGAGCTGAATAAGAGGTATGTAAGAATATCCTACTCACTCATCTACTATTTAGCTGGAATAATAATCATATCAGCAGGATGGATAATATTAAGAAGCAATTAAATTTATTGGTAGCTCATCAAGGTGTTTATCAACCCATCACTTTTAACCCTTCAATCGTCGATGCTTCCATGTTCTTCTGCCCACTAATAACAGGTGGAGCATTTAATTACCTATTTCTAGGTATTCTTTTACCTGTTTTAAGGTAAATTTATAAACTTCCTCACATTCCAGCCTATATGCTCACAAAAAAACAGGTATCAATACTCTCCGTCTTCAAAGAGAACCTGTCAGAGAGCTTGACCTTTAAGCAGATCAAGCAGAAAAGCAAACAAAAGTCAAACAGCATGATCCAGGGAGCAGTAAAGGAATTTCTTAAACAAAACATCTTAAGTGTAAAACAAATTGGCGATGTGAGTGTTTATACCATAATGCTCACGAATACATCATTGTCATACCTCAACCTCATGAACGAAAGTGAAATCGAGAAAAGCAAGATCCCCATGCCGATTCTAGAAGAGATCAAATCCAAACTGCTCAAGCAGACCCCTTTCTTTATTCTGGCAATATTTGGCAGTTATGCAAAAGGCAAAACGACAGAAAAGTCTGACCTGGATGTTGCAATAATTGTCGATTCAAAGCAAGCAAAAAAAGACTGCACTCCGCTTCTTGAAACGATAAGGCGAAGAGAGATCATCCCAATAGATTATCATGTCTTCTTAAGAAATGAATTTGGAGAAATGCTCAAAACAGAGGAGGAGAATGTTGGTAAACAAATAGCAAAGAACAGCATAATTTACTATGGGTACATCCCCTATTGTTATCTTACTAAAGGAGGAAAAAATGAGTAACGAAACAATCCTGTATCTTCAAAGGGCAGAAAATGAGTTGGTAGCTGCACAAATATTTCTTGAGGTGTCAAGCAATCCAGTGCTCCAGAAGGAACAGTTTAAGCTGGAAAAAGAGTTCACGTTTTACAATGTTGTGATCAGCCACTCATATTACTGCATTTTTTATTCTGCCAAGGCAATGCTGATAAACAATGGGATAAAGACAAATGCCCCTGAAGTGCACAAGAAAACCATTATTGCATTTGATGATAGCCTTGTAAAAACCGGAAAGCTAGATGTCGAACTCCTGAGGATATACCAAAAGATGATAGTAAGGGCAGAGGAACTCTTAGAAATCTTTTCAAAAGAAAAAGGAAAGCGGGGTGCATTTACCTACCAAAAACTTCCTCAGGCAAATCGTGACCCTGCTCAGGAATCATGTAACAACGCTTCATTCTTCTTCAAGAACATTAATAAGATTATAAGAAGATAAAATCGTCACGTTGCCTTCAACCCTTCAATCGTCGATGCTTCCGTGTTCTTCTGCAGCCACTCTCTATAGAACCGATCAACAACAACCCCATGCCGCGATAATCCAGAAGACAGCACCCCATACAGTTTCTTTCCTTCCTTGTCAAAATCTGTCAGCAAAACAACCTTTTTGGAATGGGAAGCCATCGTTTCAATAACCTTGTACAACGGCTCTTTATTCAGGCAAAACACATGTTCAACCCCAAGCTCCTTTAAGCTACTCACATCTCTCTTCCCTTCAACAATCACAGGAAGCTTTGATGCAGCAAGGGATAGTGCCCATTCTTCAACAGTCTCTAGCTCCATAAAGAAACCAAAAGAGCATAATCATTATATAGATTCCTATCCTCCATGAGGTCATGATCCATATCAGCACCCTATTGAAATACTATAAGCGCCAGGACATCCAAAAGGAGATGGCTGAGAACGCAAAGGGCAGGGAAATTGCTGTCAAATATGGAGAGAAAGGTTTTGGCAAGAGGCCAGACATCCTCAACTATGAGGCAGAAATTCTTGAGTTTGTAAAGAAAGGCGCAACGAGTTTTCATGCATCAGAAGAGCACTGGGACAATCCCCTTTCCCTCACCACCTCGATGAACAAAAGGGAGGTTGAAGAGCTCCGGATTGGATGGGACCTGATAATAGACATTGACTGTAATGTGTGGGACTACACAAAATTATCAGCGGTCATGCTCATTCAGGCATTGAAGTACCATGGCATCCAGGCTGTTTCGATAAAATTCTCCGGCAACAAAGGCTTTCATATCGGTGTGCCGTTTGAATCATTTCCAAAGACCATCAACAATCAACCAATCGAATCATTGTTTCCCGATGCACCAAGAGCAATAGCCGCATATCTCCAAGAAATGACAAGGTCTCATCTCAGCAAGGCTATCCTGAAGACAGACAACATCGAAACAATAGCAAAAAAAAGCGGCATGAACCCAAAAGAGTTTATCATCAACAACGCATTTGACCCTTATAAGATAGTAGGTATTGACACGATCCTCATCTCCCAGCGCCATCTTTTTCGGATGCCTTACTCCCTGCACGAGAAATCAGGCTTGGCATCACTCCCAATCCTCCTAGAGCAGGTTATGGATTTTGACAAGGGTTTGGCAAATCCGGAAAATATCGTTGTTCCAAACCACCGCTTTTTAGACAAGCAGCAGGCAAGGAGTGAAGAAGCACGCTCACTCATCATTCAGGCACTCGACGCAACAGCAAAGCTCGAAGAGACAAAAGAAAAGAATGAGCAAAAAGAGTTCATCATCCCGGAAGTAGCTCTCCCAGAAGAGGCATTTCCCCCCTGCATGCACCTCATCTTCAAGGGCATCAATGACGGTAAAAAACGCGCAGTCTTCGCCCTCGTCAACTTCCTCCAGAGTATTGGCTGGAGTTATGATATGATAGAGCAGCGGTTGCTGGAATGGAACAAGAAGAACCCAGAACCATTGAGAGAAACAATTCTTTTAGGCCAGATTAGGTATCATAAACAAAACAAGAAATCCATGCTCCCCCCAAACTGCGACAATCAGATGTATTATATTGACATTGGTGTGTGCAAGCCAGACAACCTCTGTGCAAAGATAAAGAATCCTGTCCACTACACCCTAAGGAAAGCTGGAAAGCAAAAGAAGCCGGGAAAGACTAAGAGTTCATCCAGGGGCACAACAACGCAAACACCAAAGCAAGAGAATGCTTAGATTTTCTACTCGGAAAACTAAAGGTGTTCGAGAGGCGCTGGGGTAAGATGTCTATTTGGAAGCAGTTTGTCGCCATTATTGTTGTTGCAAGGCAGATCAATGGCAAAATATCCACTAAAAGCCCACTAAACCTCAAACAACAACCTTTATAAACCCCCCCCAATTCCCTTCTATTCTCCAAGAGTGTGTAAACAAAGCGTTTAGACACGAAGAAAAACCCGCCTGCAAAGGGCAATTCCCAATAAGGAACAAGTTCTCGAAGGGGAAGACCCCAGAAAGAGGCGTTTTTCAGAGGCACTTGCTTTATGCCAAACATCAGATATCCACGTAGAGGAAGTATGCAGTATTGGCCTCGGAAACGGGCCAAGACACAAGTGGCTAGAGTCAGGTCCGTCCCCAAGGGAAAAGGCTTGCTTGGCTTTGCTGGCTATAAGGTTGGCATGACCCATGCAATCATCATTGATAATCGCCCAAACACCAAAACAAAGGGCGAGGAGATTTCTATTCCATTAACCGTTCTCGAGTGTCCCCCAATAAAGATTGTGGGTGCAGTTTTTTACAAAAAGACCGTAGCTGGCATCAGGAAAGCTGCAACAATATACGGCCAGATTGATAAGGAGCTCCAAAGAACCCTTAAAAAGCCAAAGAAAGAGCAGCAAAAAAAGTTAGAAGATATTGAAAAAGAGTTAGCATCATATGTTGAGGCTAGGGCGTTGGTAGAGACCCAGCCAAAAGCAATCGAGCTCAAGAAGACCCCTGAATTTTTTGAGATGGCAATTGGGGGCACCATAACAGAACAGCTCCAGTTCATCAAGGATCATATGAACAAAGAAATCAAGGTTTCTGATGTGTTCCAGGATGCAAGCGTCATTGACACACATGCCGTCACAAAAGGCAAGGGGTTTCAAGGACCAGTCAAGCGTTTTGGCGTCTCAAGAAGGAGGCATAAATCTGAAAAGACTATCAGGGGTCCAGGATCACTTGGCGGCTGGTCTGGCCAGGGAAAGGTCATGTATCGGGTTGCCCATGCAGGACAGATGGGCTATCACACAAGGACAGAATATAATAAGCAGATCATCAAAGTCGGGACAAATCCAGAGGAGATAAATCCAAAGGGAGGATTTGTGAGTTATGGTTTGGTCCGATCGCAGTTCATTCTCATCAAGGGTTCAGTGAGCGGTGCTCGGAAAAGAATGATCAAGCTCATCAAGGCATTGAGGCCAAAAGACAAGCTGTTTAAGGAAGCTCCAGCGATTGTTACAATCATCAAATAAAATGGAAGTCATCATTAAAGGGAAGGAGAAAGAAATGGGCAAGAAGAAGTTGCCAGCACAATTCGATGAGATAATCCGTCCTGACATTATCAAGAAGGTTGTAGTAGCGCAGCTCGCAAACAAGCGCCAGCCGTATGGTGCAAAGCCAGAGGCAGGAAAGCGCCCGAGCGCAAAAGTTTCCAGGAGAAGAAGGGATTATAGGGGATCGTATGGGCATGGTATTTCTAGGGTCCCAAGAAAAGTGGTCTCCAGGTCTGGTACAAGGTTTAATTGGATTGGCGCATTTGCTCCAGGGACAGTTGGTGGAAGAAGGGCTCATCCCCCAAAGGCAGAGAAGATATGGTCACAAAAGATCAATATCAAGGAGAAAAGGAAGGCTATCAGGTCCGCGATGGCAGCTGCCATGAACAAGGATCTCGTGGAAAAGAAAGGCCACCTGATCCCAGATAAGTACCCATTCATTATCGCAACAGATATCGAGACGATCAAGACGGCAAAGGAAGCAAGGCAATTCCTCATCACAATTGGCCTTGAAAAGGAGCTGGGAAGGATCCAGGAAAAGTCCATCAGGGCAGGTGTTGGGAAAATGAGAGGAAGAAAGTACAAGAAAGTCCGGGGCATCCTGATCGTCGTCAGTCAGAAGTGTGATGCGCTGAGGGCTTTTAGAAATATCCCAGGTGTTGAGGCACGGGTGGTAAATACGCTCAGTGTCGAGGTATTAGCCCCGGGAACTACCCCAGGCAGGCTCACCTTATTCACAGAGGAGTCAATCAATAGGGTTGAGAAGGAGAAATTATTCATATAAAATGGGAATCATCAAATTCGCGCTGGCAACTGAAAAGTCGATCAGGCTCATGGAATCAGAGAACAAGCTTATCTTTGTAGTCGACAGGAAAGCATCTGCTGCAGAGGTAAAGAAGGCCATTGAGGAGCAGTTCGCAGTCAAGGTAGTAAAGGTCAACACCTTGATCGACCGTGATGGGAAAAAACGCGCATATATCAGGTTCAGCGAAGAGACGCCAGCAATTGATATTGCGACAAATTTAGGGTTGATGTAAGATGGGAAAGCCGCTCATTCAGCAGAGGAGAGGGAAAGGGTCGCAAAGATACAGGACCCCAAAGCATACATTCACCGCCGCAATCCAGTATCCAAGAGCAAATGATCAGAAAGGAACAATCATTGATATTGCTACCTGCCCAGCCCATACATCACCCCTAATACTGGTAAAATATGATAATGGAGAATGTGCAGTCAATGCTGCCCCGGAAGGCATTTACCTAGGCCAAGAGGTGCATATAGGAGCGAGCGCGCCAATCCAGCCAGGAAATGTGTTGCATTTAAAAGACATCCCGGAAGGAACGCTCATATTCAATATTGAATCAAAACCAGGTGACGGTGGAAAATTTGTCAGGGCATCTGGCACAAATGCAAAAGTGCTGGCGCAAAGTGGGAAAGAGACAGTTGTCCTTCTTCCATCAAAAAAGAAGAAGACATTTTTGAATCAATGTAGGGCAACAATCGGCATTGTTGCAGGGGCTGGCAGGCCGGAAAAGCCATTCTTGAGGGCAGGAACAAAGAAGCTCAAGATGAAGCAAAAGAACAAGATCTGGCCGGTTGTTTCAGGTGCTGCAATGAATGCTATTGATCATCCTTTTGGTGGCAAGAGATCTTCAAGAAAAGGAAGGCCAACGATTGCGCCAAAATATGCGCCGCCTGGAAGAAAGGTTGGAATGTTAAAGCCAAGAAGGACTGGCCGAAGGAAGAAGTAACATGGCAAAAAAAGAATTTACCTATCGTGGAAAGTCGACTCAAGAGATCAAGAATCTTAGTCCTGCAGAGTTTGCAGAGATTGCTCCATGTGACATCCGAAGAAGGATCAAGAAAGGCTTTACTGTAGAGCAAAAAAGGCTCTTGAAAAGTTTGGAAGTCAATAAAGGTATTGTCAAGACCCACTGCCGTGACATGCCAATTCTCCCGGTCATGATCGGCAGGACCATTCGCATCCACCGCGGAAACTCATTTGAGCAGATCCTGATTGCTGAAGACATGATAGGTCACCGCCTTGGCGAATTTGCATTGTCACGAAAGAAGACATCGCACAGCGCTCCAGGTGTTGGAGCGACAAAAAGCTCATCGGGGTCGAGTAAAGGATGATCAAGTATGCAGCAAAGGCAAATGGGGAACACATCGCAAAGGCCTGTGGCAGGAATCTTTCCATCTCAACAAAGCATTCCGTGGAGATTTGTTCTTTGCTCAGGGGCAAGAAGCTCAGTGACGCAATCCGGATTCTTGATGAGAGCATCAAAATGAAGCGTCCAATCCCCCATAGAAGATTCACTGGTGATGTTGGCCATAAGCCAGGGATGGGTCCTGGAAGGTATATTGTAAATGCATGTACTGAGATAAAGATAATCCTCAAGAGTGTCCAGGCAAATGCGAGTGTCAAGGGCCTTGGGAAGAATCTCGTGATCACCCACATGTGCGCTCATAAGGCAGCAACACCAATGAAGTATGGCCGCCACAGGAGAAGGCAGTCAAAGAGAACACATATTGAAGTATTTGTTGCTGAAAGTACCCCGGAAAAAAGGCCTGCTAAGGAAGAAAAGGCTCCTGTTCAAAAAGCACAGCCAAAGAAGGCAAGGGTAGTAAAGAACGCTCCTGTAAAGAAGGAAGAGGAGAAAAATGATTGAACGAGAATTCATTAAGCAGAACCTGAAAGAGCACAGCGTCGAAGAGTTTGTTTCACGTTCGCTCAAGAGGGTTGGCCATTCCCATACAAAGATGATCAGGACTCCTCTCGGGGAAAAGATCGTGATTTTCACTTCACGCCCAGGACTCATCGTCGGAAGAAAAGGAGAGAATATTAAGAAGCTCACAAAAGCGCTCAAGAAGGAATTCAACCTGAAGAACCCTCAGATAGAGATCAGCGAGGTAGAGCAGTATTACCTTGATGCCCAGATTGTGGCAGAAAGGATCGCTGATGGCATGGAACGCTTTGATTCAAGCAAATTCAAGGCAATCGGCCATAAGATGATGGCAGAGATCATGAATGCTGGCGCTATTGGCGTAGAGATCCTCATCTCTGGAAAGGTGCCAAGCGCAAGGGCACGTGTCTGGCGGTTTTACCAAGGGTACCTCAAGAAATGCGGAGATGTCAGCATTGAGGGAGTCAAGCAGGCATACACGCAGGCTCATTTGCGATCAGGCACGGTGGGAATCCAGGTGCGTATCATGCCCCCTGATGTCAGGCTGCCAGATAGGATTTCGCTCATCACAGAAAAAGTGGAAGAACCAGTAGTCCAGGAAGTAAAAGAAGAGAAGAAGAAGGCAAGGAGCAAGAAATGAAATCAAAAGAGCTCGCCCAGCTGGGCAAAGAGGATCTCGCAGCAAAATTGAAACAGGCAGAGATAGAGCTCATCAAAATCAATGTTCAAGTAGCAACGGGGACGCAGATTAAGAACCCTGGCCAGATCAGGAATTTGAAGAAGACAATAGCCAGGATCAAGAGTCTGACTGACAAGGAGGTAAGCGGACAATAATGGAAGACATCGATCCCATCACAGGCCTTCCCAAGGAATTAGGGATCTGGGAAGATATCGCCAAGGAAGGGCAGGATATAACAATAAAGATTGTCAAGAAAAAATTTGGCAAGGAGTACACCATTATTGACGGGCTCGACGGCAAAAGAATTGATCTTAAGGATCTCAACAAGAAACTCAAGAGCAAGTTTGCCTGTGGCGGGACGATCAAGGACAAGCAGATCGAGTTGCAGGGAAACCACAAAAACCAGGCAAAACAGTACCTTGTGGAGCTTGGTTTTTCACCAGAGACAATCCAAGGATAAAAAATGGAAAAAATAAGAACGCACGGAAGGACATTCACTGGAGTTGTCATATCAGACAAGATGCAAAAGACAGTGATTGTGCAGTGGCAGATCAGAAAATACCTCAAGAAGTTTGAACGCTACATCCAGCAAAGGGTTCAGGTCGCAGCCCATAATGACATCAAGGCAAAGGAAGGCGACATGGTAAGGATCATGGAGACAAAGCCCCTGTCCAAGACAAAGCATTTCACCATCATCGAGAACCTGGGCACAATGAAAGGCTATGGGCAGCTAAAAGAGTCCCTTGAAGAGGGAAAGCACCAGGAGAAGGAAGAAAAGGCAGAGCAAAAGACAGGAAAGAAGAAAGAGGAATAAGAAGATGCAGGCAATCAAAGCAAGGATCACAAATGGACTGAATCATGGCAGTGTTATTGTTGCCTGTGATAACTCTGGAGCAAAGGCATTAAGGATCATCTCATTCAAGGGCTCAAAAACGGTGAAAGGAAGAAAGCCCTCCGGAGGCGTTGGTGCACTGATCATGGCATCAGTGGTAAAAGGCCAGCCTGGAATGAGGAAAAAAGTTGTCCCGGCAATTATTGTCAGGCAAAAAAAGGAATACCGGCGCGCTGATGGGACAAGGATATCGTTCGAAGATAATGCAGCAATTGTCTTGAAGGATGAGAAAGGAAACCCGAAGGGAACCATTTTCAAGGGGCCATTCGCAAAAGAAGCATGCGTGAGGTGGCCGCCAATCGCAAAAGTAGCAAAGATTGTTGTATGATACTATGTCAATAAAACCAAAAAAGCAAAGGAAGGCGCAAAGTCAGGCACCAGCCCACAAGAGGAGTGAAGCGATTGTCTCACCTCTCAGCAAGGAGCTTCGTTCCAGGCACAAGAGGAGGAACATCCGCCTCATCGTCGGAGATAAGGTAAAGGTTATGAGAGGCTCGATGAAAGGCAAGAGCGGTGTTGTGAGGACAGTTAAGGTAAAAGATCAAAAAGTGCTCATTGAAGGCATTGATAGGGGAAAGAAAGATGGTTCTCGGGCCTTGATCCCATTGCACCCATCAAACCTCCAGATTATTGACATCAAGCTTGATGACAAATTGAGGATAAAAAGAAAATGACAAAGCAAGTGATGAAGAGGATCGCCAGCCCAAGGACATGGAACATTGCAAGAAAGACAACAAGGTTCATCACCCGTCCAAACCCCGGCGCTCATTCATATGATCAGGGAATCGCGCTCGCAGTTGTGCTCAAAGAGCACCTTGGCATCTGCCAGAATCTCAAGGAAGTGAAATATGTTATTTCGCAAAAGCAGGTGCTCGTCGACCAGGTAATAAGGGATGACCATCGCCACAACATTGGGTTGATGGATGTCCTAGCACTCCCCTTGATCGGAAAGGTATACCGATTGGTGCTGGATAAGAAAGGAAAACTCGCCATCATTGAAATCCCAGAAAAGGAGGCAGGAAAGAAGGTATGCAAGGTCACGGGAAAAAGTGTCTTGAAAAAAGGCATGCTGCAGCTCAACCTCTCTGATGGGAGGAATATCATGGTTCAGAAGAATGATGTGAAGGTAGGCAGTAGTGTGGTCATTGACATTCCCTCCCAAAAGATGGCTCAGAATCTTCCTCTAGAAAAAGGGTCATTGATCCTCCTGACAGGAGGCAAGCACATGGGGGATATGGGCACGATAGAGGAGATAAAAGAGGGCATCCTTGTGTATAAGAATGCTGAAAACAAAAAGTTCCAGACAGCGCGAGGGCACGCATTTGTCATTGGGAAAGACAAGGCAGTCATAAAGGTACAATGAATAAGATGAAGACTATCCGTGTGGAAAAAGTAACCCTGAATTTTGGCGCAGGAAAAGACCAGGCGCTGCTCGAGAAGGGTGTCAAGCTCATAAAACACGTCACTGGCATCTCGCCGGTAAAGACAATTACGCAGAAAAGAATTCAGGAATGGGGGCTCAGGCCAGGTTTGCCAATTGGGTGCAAGCTCACTTTGAGGGGGCCAAGAGCAATCGAGGTTCTCGGACAATTGCTCGAATCAAAAGAAAAGATTCTCAAGGAAAGGCAGTTTGATACGATGGGCAACCTCTCTTTTGGCATCCCGGAATATATTGATATTCCAAACGTAAGATATGATCCTGATCTTGGCATCATGGGCTTTGAGGTCAGTGTCACCCTGACAAGGCCAGGGTATAGGGTCAAGTCAAGAAGGAATTTGAGAAGGCCTCTTGGAAAAGGCCACAAGATTACAAAACAAGAAGCCATTGAGTTCATGACCGCTCAATTTGGCGTGAAGGTGGATGTATAATGACCACAAGTGATCACAAGAAGATGCTCAAGCAGCTCAAGGCAAAGCCGGCTGTGATGAAGAAATACCTGAAACACAATGAGCCAAAGGATCGAAGCTGCGGCATTAATAAGTTCAAGTGCGGCAGGTGTGGAAGGACTGGCGCTCACATTAAGCAGTATGGCCTCCACTTGTGCAGGCAGTGCTTCAGGGAAATCGCAACAAAACTCGGATTCAAAAAATACAACTAAAATGGTAATGAACGACTCACTCGCAAACTGTATGTCAAAGATGCTCAATGCAGAAAGGGCAAACAAGCAGGCAGTAGAGATCAGCCCTGTCTCAGTGCTGATCAAGAAAGTGCTAAAACTGCTCAAGGATAATGACTACACTGGTGATGCACAGGAAGTGCAGGCAAGCCAGGGAATAAGATTGACTCTCAGCCTCCTGGGGAAGATCAATAATTGCGGTGCTATAAAGCCAAGGTATGCGATAAAGAAGGAGGACTTCGAGAAGTTCGAGAAAAGATACCTGCCAGCAAAGAGTTTTGGCATCCTTATCCTCTCTACTACCAATGGGTTGATGACGCATCAGCAGGCAAAAGAGAAGGGGATTGGCGGACGTTTGATTGCCTATTGCTACTAAGATGAAGAAAGAAAAGCCAAAAGGGATCAGAAGTGAGGTTGTCATACCTGAAGGTATAACAGCATCGTTCCAGGATGGCGTCATGACAGTCAAAGGAAAGAAAGGAGAAGTAAAAAAGCTCCTCTCCCACCCGCTGGCAACGCTCAGCATCGCTGATGGCAAGGTGATTATCAGTTCAGACAAGACAGGAAGGAAAAATAAGGCGATCGCGGGAACATACAAAGCCTTAATCAAGAATATGTTCCGTGGGGTAACTGATGGGTATGAGTACAAGATGAAAGCTGTAGCAGCTCATTTCCCGATGAATATCGCACTCCAGAATAATATGGTTGTCATAAAGAACTTCCTTGGTGAAAAGAAGCCAAGGACATGCTCTGTTCCAAAAGGCGTTGAAGTAAAGATTGATGCAAATGATATTACGGTAACGGGCATCGAGCGCGATGTTGTCGGCCAGACAGCAGCGCTAATCGAGCAGACCTGCAGGATCACCAACAGGGACAGAAGGATATTCCAGGATGGCATATTTATCACACAAAAACCGGGCAGGGAGACCAGATGAGCGAGTACCAAAAACAGTGGGAAGTAAAGAAGCAGAAGGTTCGAAAGAATCCAAAGTTCAAAAGACAGGATGCTCATAAGAAGGTTCGACTGAAGGAGAGCTGGAGAAAGCCAAGAGGGATGGACTCCAAGATACGATTGGAGAAGAAAGGATATGGGAAGGTTGTCAAGACAGGGTATAGGACCCCAAAAGCAACAAGGAATAGGACAGCAAAAGATGCAGAGCTCATAAAGGTCGAATCGCTCTCACAAATAAGGTTCCTTGATGCAGAAAAACACGCGGCCATTATTGGCAAGGTGGGTCAAAAGAACAAGGTAGTGTTGATTGAGGAGCTCATCAAGAAGAATATCGCGATTGTCAATATCAAAAATCCGGCAGGATTCCTGCAAAAGGTAAAAGAGGGCCTGGCAGCAAGACAGCAAAAGAAAAAGGCAGTGGAAGAAAAGAAAAAGGAAGAAGAGAAGAAGAAAGAGCAGGAGTCAAAGAAGAAAGCTGTCGAAGAGAAGAAGAAAGAGGAAGCAAAGCAAGAAGAACCCTCACCAGAAGAGAAGAAAGAAGAGGAAAAGAAAGAGAAGGATAAATTCCTCATAAAGAAGGTATAATCAGAAGGTAATAGGCAATGGAACTCAAACATCAGCGAAGGCTCGCAGCATCAATATTGAAGAGCTCAGGAAAAAGGATCAAGTTTGATCCGGCAAGGCTAGAGGAGATTAAGGAGTCCATTACAAAGGCTGATGTGTCAGGATTAATCAGGGATAAAGCTATCAAGAAGGTGCAAAAGAGAGGGGTATCCAAGCACCGTGCAAAAAAGGCAAAGGTGCAAAAGAGGAAGGGAAGAGGAAAAGGGTATGGCAACCGGCAGGGTGCAAAATATGCCCGGCTCCCAAGAAAAGAGCGCTGGATGAATGCAGTAAGGGCGCAAAGGACCCTTCTAAAAGAGCTCAAGGAAAAAAAGGAGATTGATGCTAAACTGTATAAAGAGTTGTATCTGAAGGTCAAAGGCGGATTTTTCAGGAGCAAAAGGCACATTCAACTGTACTTAAAGGAGAGGAAGTAGGCATGGCAAGAGTATTCGTTCCCTATAAGAGAAAGCAGAAAGGAAGGACAGACTATAAGAAAAGGCTCAAGCTTGTTCTCTCCAAGAAACCAAGGATAGTCATCAGGAAATCGCTCAAGAGCATGAATGTTCAGCTTGTTCAGTATACAGAGAAAGGTGACAAGGTCCTCTTGTGTGCATCATCGCATGATATTGAGAAGATGGGCTGGAAATACCGCAGCAACAGTATTCCAGCGTGTTATCTGATTGGTATCTTGTTCGGAAAAAAGATGAAGCAGGCAAAACAGGAGGATGGTGTCGTGGACATCTGGTTTTATCCATCCACGAAAGGCTCACGGCTCTACGGGACGATCAAGGGGATCATTGATGCGGGCATAGAAGTGAATGCGAAGGATGTTATGTTTCCAAGACAAGAGAGGCTTGAAGGAAAGCATATTGCTGCCATTGCAAAAAAGAACCCGAACAATTTTTCACGATACAACAAAGAAAACCTCAAGGCAGATGACCTCCCAAAGCAGGTTGAAGCATTGAAGAAGAAGATACTTGAAAATGGCTAAGAAAAAAATAGAAGAAGAGAAAGTTGAAGCAGAAGAGACAGAAGAAGACATTAAGATAGATGTTGAGGTGCCAAAAGAAGAGGCAAGAAAGGAAGAAGAAGACCTCAAGAAAGTTGTCACTGAGGATTCTGCTGAAGCAAGGGACATTGCACCAAAAGAAGATGTTGTTACCTGGAAGCCAAAGACATCGCTTGGTCGTTTGGTTCTCGAAGGGGCAATCAAGAATGTTGACGAGATCCTTGATCAGGGAAAACCGATCATGGAGGCGCAGATTATTGACATGCTCATGCCGTCATTGGAATCTGAGCTGCTGGCAATTGGCCAGGCAAAAGGAAAATTTGGCGGTGGTCAGAGGCGTGTCTTTAAGCAGACGCAAAAAAAGACTGCGGAGGGCAACAAGCCCCACTTTGCGACGGTATGTGTCGTTGGTGACAGGAACGGTCATATAGGAATAGGATATGGAAAAGCAAAAGAGACTGTTCCTGCAAGAGAAAAGGCAATCAGGAATGCAAAGCTCAACATTTTCAAGATCAGGAGAGGTGCTGGTTCATGGGAAGATGCATCTACAGAGTCTCATTCAATCCCATTTAAGGTCAAAGGCAAGTGTGGCTCAGTAGAGATCACGCTCATGCCAGCTCCTCAAGGAACTGGCCTTTGTGTTGAGAAGGAATGCGCAAAGATGCTTGCCCTCTCAGGCATAAAGGATATATGGTCAAAGACAAAAGGCAGCACAAAGACAAAGCTCAATCTCATAAAAGCATGTGAGGATGCATTAAAGAAGCTCATGAAGGTGAAGATCAAGTCAGTGCATATCACTCAGTTGAGTATTACTGAGGGACCTCTTTCCGCAGCGCAGGACCAGGCATTCATCGAGCAGGTGAAAAATGGGTAAAGAAGAAAAGCCGCTTGTTGCGGCAATCCTCATTCGGGGCATGATCAATCTGCCAAAGGAAGTGAAGGATACATTGCACATGCTGAGGATGGATAAGAAAAACACCTGCGTGGTCTATGAGGCAACTCCATCAACGCTTGGGATGATGAGAAAAGTCCAGCACGTCATCACGTTTGGACCTATCACAAAAGAGATGTATGCGGAGCTCATAAAGAAGCGGGCCCAGCCATTTAATGATCGCACAACTGACAGCAGAGGTAAGATTGCCTATAATAAGTTCAAGGAGATTGATGGGAAAAAGATCAAGCCCTACTTCCACCTGAATAACCCAAAAGGCGGTTTTGGGAGGATCAAGAGGGGAGTAAACCAGGGCGGGGCGCTTGGAAGAAGGGAAGAGATGGATTCGCTAATCAAGGTAATGATGTAAGATGAAAAAAAAGTCCAACCGTAAGAGAGGCTCCACGACCCACGGCTGGGGTTCGATGAAGAAGCACCGGGGAAAAGGAAACAAGGGAGGATCTGGCAATGCCGGGACGGGAAAGCGTGCTTCCACAAAAAGGCCAAGCATCTGGCACCTGAAAAAGCCTCTTGGCAAGTCCGGATTCGTAAACAGGCAAAAAGCAGTGCTTGTTTCATGGAATATTGATGATCTCATGAAATATTGTGAGAAAGCGGGGGTGAAGGATGCCATCGACCTCTCAAAGCTCAAGGTTGATAAGCTCCTCGGCAGAGGCCAGGTAACGAAAAAGGTGAGTGTGACGGTGTACAATGCATCAAAAAAAGCTGTCGAAAAGCTTAAGAATGCTGGATGCAGCGTCAATGTCATTGCACAAATAGAAGAAACACAATGAGTTTTTTTGATACCATACTAACAAACCTGCCAGAAGTCGCTGGTCCGACACAAAAGCGGCTCTCATTTAAGGAGAAGCTAAAGTGGACTCTCATCACGTTATTGTTCTTTTTTGCATTGGGCTTAATCCCGCTCTTTGGTCTTGGCCAAAACGCTTTGGAGCAGTTTGAGTTTCTCTCAATTATTCTTGGGGCAAAATTTGGTAGCCTCATTTCTCTTGGTATTGGTCCGTTGGTGACATCATCGATCGTGTTGCAGCTGCTCAATGGCTCGGGGATCGTGAAGTTTGATCTCACCTCTACAGAAGGCAAAAAGCGCTTCCAGGGGATCCAGAAATTATTGTCATTCTTTTTTATTCTTTTTGAAGGGACAATCTACGTGCTCATGGGAGGCCTCTCCCCAATACCAGAACTGAGAGGAACATCTTTGTTTGTCCAGCTTCAGATACTGCTGATCTTGCAGTTGTTTGTGGGTGGTGTTCTCATCATGTTTATGGATGAGATCATCTCAAAATGGGGCTTTGGTTCAGGTATCTCTTTGTTCATCGCCGCAGGTGTGGGTGAAGAGTTGTTCGTCAGGTCATTCAGCTGGCTTGCATCACCCGCAAATCCAGGGATGCCGGCTGGGGCAATTCCTGCATTATTCGTGAGCCTCAGTCAGGGAAATGTGCAAAATGCTCTCTTGATGATCGCATCACTCGTGGCAACAATCCTCGTGTTCATGATGGCAGTCTATGCCCAGGCAATGAAGGTTGAAATCCCGCTCTCTTTTGGAAGGATCAGGGGGCATGGCATCAGATGGCCCCTTTCTTTTATGTACACATCAAATATTCCAGTCATTCTTGTTGCAGCCCTTTTGGCAAATATTCAGTTGTGGGCAAGGCTATTGCAAAATGCAGTTGCAGGAAAGACCGCTGGGTTCTTGTATTGGCTCTCCGTTCATTTCCTTGGGCAGTTCACTTCTGCTGGCTCTCCGACAGGAGGGCTTGTTGCAGTCATTCAAGGGCAGGATATTGTTGGAGCGATAATAAAAGGAAGCTTGAATTCACTCATTATCACAAATGCTCTCATCTACTTGCTCATCATGATGGTTGGCTCAGTTATTTTTTCTATTTTTTGGGTGCAGACATCTGGGATGGATGCGGAGTCCCAGGCAAAGCAGATGATGTCTTCTGGCTTGCAGATTCCAGGGTTTAGAAGGGATCAGCGTGTCTTGGAGAGGCTTCTTGAGCGCTACATCTGGCCTTTGACGGTGATGGGGGGGTTAGCTGTTGGATTCCTCGCAGGAGTAGCTGATCTCAGTGGAGCATTATCGAGGGGAACTGGTATTCTCTTGGCAGTGATGATTGTGTACAAGCTGTATGAGGAGATCGCTCAGCAGCACATGATGGACATGAATCCAATGCTCAGGAAATTTATGGAGCATTGAGAGAAAAGGTGAAGTGAAAAAAAGATGGTTGTGATTATTGACTGGTTATTTAGTCCATTGCTCAAGATCTCCCCTATTCTTGCTATTATCCTCGTCTCTTTTCTTGTTTCTGTGCTGATCACGTATGTGTACAAGTGGATGACTGACCAAAAGCTCATGAAGGAGCTTCGGGATAAAATGAAAGATGACCAGAAACGCATGAGAGAGCATCGTGATAATCCAAAAAAGCTCATGGAGATTCAAAAGAGTGCTATGGAAGCAAACATGAAGTACATGTCTCACTCCATGAAGCCCACATTTGTGACATTCATCCCGATCATTCTCATTTTTGCCTGGCTCGGCGGCCATCTCGCCTATGAACCGATACTTCCAGATCAGGAATTCTCAGTGACGATCGCATTCAAGGACCAGGTGCTTCCAGTAGAATTCAACCCGCCGCCAGGAATAGACGTTATCCAGAATTTTACAGAAGAAGGGAAGAATGCAGTCATGAAGGGAAAGGGAAAAGAGGGAGAGTATATTCTGGATTTTGGTATCGCGGATAAGACTTATAGCCACGACCTTATTATCACGCAGGGAAAAGAGTATGCAAAGCCCTCAGAGATAGTGAAGGATAAGACCGTGCAGACAATCACAATCAACAATAAGAATACGGTCATGTTTATGATCGGAAAAAAGACATTTGGCTGGCTTGGTACGTATATCATCTTCTCATTGGTCTTCAGCATGGCGCTAAGGAAGATCCTCAATTTGGCATAATCACACTAATGCCAGCTAGGTATATTGTTGCAAAGTCACATAATTCCCCTCTTTAGGGGGTAGTAACACACCAATGATAATACAGTAACCTTTTTAAACAACTCAGCATTTGCAAAGAGAATGGTACAAAGACATAATCGTTCAACCTCAGTAAAAAAGGTGGCAAAAAGGATGCCTGGTGGAAAAACCATAATCACGTTCAAGAAGAAAAAGCCAGGAAAGGCTCTCTGTGGAGTCTGTGGGAATACCCTTGGGGGAGTCCCAAACAGGAGGGCAGTTGAGATGAGAAGGCTTCCAAAGACGCTCAAAAGGCCAGAGCGCCCCTATGGTGGTGTCCTCTGCGCGGCATGCTTAAAAAAAGAGATAGTCAGGAAGGTGAGGAAGGATGTTTGAAGTGGGTGATATTTGTGTGAAGACGGCAGGGAGGGACGCTGGCAAGTTCTGTATCATAATCCAGAAGGTTGATGATATCTTCGTCATGATTGATGGAGGCACGAGAAGGAAGAAGTGCAATAAGCGCCATCTCGAGCCGGTGAACAAGAAGGCAGCGATTGATAAGGATGCTTCTCATGAAAAAGTAGTGGCGGAATTAAAGAAGGCAGGATTTATTGTCGAAGAAAAGAAGAAGAAAGAAAAAGGCACAAAAGAAAAGGTCAAGCCAAAGAAGATCCAGACAGTGAAGAAAAAGGATGAAAAGCCAGCCCCTGCAAAAAAGCCAAAAGCAAAGAAGTGATTTGCAAAAAGCTTTTAAGAGCTGTTGATTTCTTTAGTATATGGCGAGCACGATCTGGACGGAAAAGTATCGTCCTGTTGATTTTAGCGGGATAAAGGGTCAAAAGGAGATCGTCAAGCGCTGCAAGGCTTTTGTCCGGGAAAAGAATATGCCTCATGTCCTCTTTGCAGGGCCAGCTGGCGTTGGAAAGTCATCTCTGGCGTTAGTCATCGCAAAGCAGCTCTATGGGGAGATTTGGCACCAGAGTTTTCTTGAGCTCAACGCGTCAGATGAGCGCGGCATTGATGTGATCAGGAATAAGGTAAAGGATTTTGCGAGAACAAGGGCGATGGAGAATGTCCCTTTCAAGATTATCTTTCTGGATGAATGTGACGCCTTGACAAGAGAAGCCCAGCAAGCTCTCAGGAGGACGATGGAGAACTACACCCAGACAACTCGTTTTGTGCTCTCTTGTAATTATTCTTCCAAGATCATAGATCCGATTCAGAGCAGATGCGCTGTTTTTCGCTTCAAGCCGCTGGAAAAGTCTGAGATATTTGAGATACTAGATGAGATCATCGCAAAAGAGGGGCTCAGCGCAGATAGGCAGGCAAAAGAAGCCTTATTCATCGTCAGTGAGGGAGACTGCAGGAAGATGGAAAATATCCTTCAGTCCTGCGCTGCTTTAAAGAAGAATATTGATGAGAACGACATTTACTCGATTGCTGCTGTTGCCAGGCCAAAGGAAATTGGCGAAGCTCTTTCTCTTGCCATGCAGGGAAAATTCCTCGAGGCAAGATCAGCTCTTCTCGATGTTATGCTCAAGTACGGCCTTTCCGGCCTTGATGTTGTCAAGCAAATTGAGCGAGTCATTTGGGATCTTGATATCCCGGAGAGAAGAAAAGTCCATCTCATCGACAAATGCGGCGAGATTGAGTTTAGGATAACAGAAGGGAGTGATGAGTTCTTGCAAGTCCAGGCGTTGCTGGCAAATTTTGTGGTGAAGGAATAAAACTCTTGAAAATAGAATAAAAAAAAGTTAAAAATAAATTGAAGACTCTTACGTCTTCACATCTCTGATTTCCATCGGTTTCTCGATGCTCTGCTGGTAGGTGTAATAAAGATCCATGGTCAGGAGTTCTTCATATACCTCATCAGGCCCGATGTTTGTCGTATCAATCGTGCACGTGATTGCTCTTGGTTGGAGTGTTCCTCCCTGGGCATCTTTCCAGAGTGTCACATATCCTCGTGATTTGCCAACCTGCCGAACGCCGCCAAGAGGTGCTGGGATTGCCTCCCCTCCAACGCCTGTCGCATCAAAGCCAGAACAGATGACTGGCTGACCGCTATGGAGCGATGTCACATCGATGAGCACCCGGTTCATTCTCCTGTTTGTCACGTCATCAAGGCATGAGCTCTCGGGTGGAAGTCCTGTGTTTTGTTGGATGATTGGTGCATTGATGGGAACTCCTTTAAAGTCAATGCCGGTAGAGACGCTGTGTTCATATCCTTCGGCATATGCTGGTTCGATCTCATAGAGCCGGGCAGACTTATGGCCAACATGTTCTACCATGAAAGTGACTTGGATTTTGTTCCTTCCCTGGGGCACTTGTTTGAGTGCAGTGACCTGGACAGGGCCGCCGGAATTCTTTGCGTCTTTTTCCTCTGAAAGTTTGCAGACACGAATTTCGCTGTTTGAATCGGCAAGCAGGTCTTTCTTGATGCAAAGGAGTGTTGATGTTTTTGTCATATAGTTATAGCATGCCTCTGCCCGGATGATAACCCCAGTATTCCCATTGAGGTCTGGCAGGTACACAAGATCAGGGAATTCGACATAGTCCTTGTCTCCTGGCAGTTGTGTGCCATCAAAATTTTTTCTGGCGCCAGTGATAAACTGCCTATTTGCATCAACAATGTCTAGCGCATTAGGGTCAAGGCCAGGATAGCGATAGGCAGCCCGGTCTGCTTCAGTATCGATACCAAAGTCCATAGGATTGACGCCGACAACCTTGATGACAAGATTATTGGCAGGAACGTCTGCTTCGCCAAGGTTCTCGATCTGGTTTACGATGGCAAAAGGGTTCTGGTTATTGTCAAAGACAAAGTCTGGTGGTGTTCCCTGTGCAAAGCCAAATTTGAGGGCATCGTTGCCTCCAATGAATGGTTCTGTTGCATCAGGTCTGGCGCTATTCTCTTTCGAAGAGCCACAGGCGCTGAGAACAAGCAATACTGCTACGAGAAAAATAGTGATCTTTTTCATGGTATCCTCCTTTTATTCTCTGAACATCAGATTTCAGTTATTTAAAGTTTTTGATTATGGGGCGCTATCGTGTCTCTATCGTGGCTGGGTTATGATCTCTGTATCAGCATAGTCTGACTCTGTATATCCATAGATGAGTTGGATGGCAAGGGGAGATGAAAATGCTGAGGTCGAGGAACCAATGTGGGCCTGGAAGTCGGTGAGTTCAAGAGTGCAGAAGATTTCTCCCTCACCAGTATCAGGGTCAAGGTATGCAACGCCAGAATAAGGATAGGGGAAGAGAGGATTTGTGTCGCATCTGATGTTCCTGGCACCAGTGGCATAATTCTGGTTGAACGAGCCAAGAGCAACATCATAGAACACCTTGTTCACATCGCCTGGACGAAGCTTGTCGATGATGCATCGGGAATGGATATCAATGTTTGTGGGGTCATATACTTTTCCCCTGCCAACATTTTTTATGGTAATTTTAAAATATGCACGGTTATAGCTCATTTGTTGGTCAACCCCAATGACTGCCACAGGGGCTCCCTGGCCCCCAGAAACGGCTTGATGCTCTTGCACCTTGCATACTTTCTCATCGACAGAGTACTGGTCTGGATCAACGCAGATGGTAGGTGAAGCAACCGTCTTATAGTAATAGCAGGCGGTGGCCTTCCAGCGGACAGGATACTTATCAATATCAGAGGAGATGGCAATATTGTTAACAGTAAAGCTCACGATGTCTCTGATTCCCACTCTTCCTCGTGTCTCTTCTGTCCCAAGCATTGGAACGATGGTATTGATTTGTGGATAGAGCCCTGATTGTGCTCCAAGCGCCCCTCCGCCGCCGCCAACGCACTGGACAATGCTTCCATAGAAGAATGCGCATTCCATGGTGCGAAGCCAGTCCGGGGTGTTCACATACCCATACGTAGCGCTCGTCCCGATGCTATTTGTCGTCTGCACGATTGACTGGTCAAACCCTGAGAGATGGATATTTGGTGGAGGAAAAATGGAATGGAGTTCTGGGTACGCAGAATATGCAGCATCATAGTTGACAAGGCCGCCAAGGCTGGAATAGCCATATGTCCCAAGAAAATAACTAGGAAAAAGCGTATCGGCATCTTCAGAGAATACTGGAGGGGTGCTCTCAGCGCCTTTATTGATCACTTCTACATTAATAGAGAACCCTCCTTCTCCAAACATATTTGTAAACCAGTTGTATTGTGGATTATTGGAGGGGATAGCGATGATTTTTTCTGGGGGCGTTCCCCGGACAAAGTCTAGCTCAAGACCCTGAGTCCCCCGGCGAAAGTCAGAGCCCCCTTCAGGAGTCTTTTTGGCAGCTCCTCCCCCGCATCCAGCCAGGAAAAGCAGGAATACTAAAAGGAGTGCAGTGAATATTTTTGATGTTTTTGATATTTTTTTGTCTGATTCCATTTTAGTTCAGGTTTGCCCTCTGGAGTGTTGGAGTATTAACGACAGTTATTTGCTTCTTGATTGATTGGGTGTAACCATAGGATAATTCGACAAATAATGTCGTTTGATAGGTATCTTGCCCAAGATCGCCGTTTGTTTGGCAGATGATAAGCCCTTGATTGTCATAGAGGGTTATCTGGTCACTAATCCCAGGTTGGCAGATAAGAGGGATGCTAAGTTCAGGATTGACAACCGAGCCAAGGACGATTCTGTCAACTTTAACTTTATTCTGGTAATCATAGTCAATTGCAGGGCATGCTTCAAGGTTTTCATTTTCAGCTCCATCACGGTCCGCCTGGAACAGCATGCCTGGGCCAACATTCTTGAAGTAGATGCGAAATTGCATCTGGTATTGGTTCCCGCTGCCAAGGAATACTTCAGGATCAACTTTAACGACGGCAACAGGGGCTCCCTGGTCCTTGAGGGTGATTGGCTTGACATCGCATACTTTTTCTCCAAGGAAATCGCCATATGCTAGGGGATCAATGCAGACAGGAATGGTGGCTCTGGTTTTATAGAGATAGCAGGCATGGAGGGCAAGATTCGTTTTGTGCCCTGCAGATTCTGGATTCAGCTGGACGGTAATGCCAGGATACGTGATGATCTCTTTTCCTCCTGTGGGGATATTATTGCTCTTCCCGGGCAAAAAGACGCTTCGCCCAAGTTCTACCTGAGTTGCCACTCGTCCCCCATTATCCCAATCGGGGATGTGAAAGATAGTAGGATCAAGACCGAGCATCTTGATGTGTCCGACACAATCATACGTCCCATCAGCATAGCGCCCCATGTCACAAGTCCCTTCATTCTCTACTTCGACGCCAACCCGCATCTGCGCATTGCTATAGACCTTATCGCTCACGATCTTCATGAAAGACATGCTGATGCCATCACTGCCGCTGATGGTGGCAGACGGTCCTGAATCTTCTTGCTTCTTCCCTTTGCAGCCGACAAGCAAGAATACTATTAGCAGGACAAGAACCCTTATAAGATGTCTCTTTTTTTCCATTATTGCATGTCTTCCTGGCAAATTGTGTTTATAATGTTTTCTATTTAAACAGCGCAATTACTGTCCTGAACTTCCTTCTTTCTGATGCGCTTGTTCATATTCATAATTTTGGTTGACGATGGAGATGGTGATAGCCTCATCAAAGGTATACCCATACTGCATATGGACATAGAGGGGGGTAAAATAAGGGGTTTTTTCTGTCATCTCAGGGGTTTCGCACACCGCTTCAAGGTCATTGTTGAAGAGTATTCCAACCCCTTCAGTATTCGCAAAGTCACCGGTGTTTTGTGTCTCAAATGCGCAGTTGAGCTGTACTTCAGAGAGTTTTGCATAGAGTTTTATTTTGTTCCATCGGTCTCCAAGTTTTTCTCCAACACATGCGGATCTAATTTCGGTTACCCCTCCGCTGGTGGTAGGCTTATAAGCAGTTCCTTTTCCCCTATTATGGGCAGTAATCTTGAACCTAATTTTATAATTGCCGTTTTGTAGTGGTATTATAGTCGGCTCAACTTTTGTCACATCGATCGGCCCGCCCTGACCGCCAGAGAGGCTCACCGGTTTTGTTTCACACACATAGTCCGTCTTTCCGACTTGATAAATATTAGGATTGACACAGATATCAGTAAACGCTTTTGTCTCATAATAATAGCACCCGTTTACCCGGATTTTCGAATCAACTTTTCGTCCTCCAGTAACTTCCTTGGACACAACATCAACAAACGTGGCTCTAATCTCCCCTGGAGGAAGCGCTGCCTGCCTGCCTCTAAGGGAAAAGTCTACAAGGACTGGTGCTGCCATGCCTTGATTGTCTGGCTGGAGTGTTTGATAAGGTGGCTGGGTAAACCAGTTGAGATCTTTATCAAGCACAATTCGGTAGTATCCTTCGCCATCTTTGATATCATATGCTCCTTCATTGTGCAGCTCGATGCCTACCTTAAATTGCACTTTTTCTATGATTTCTCGGGGAGGCGCATTTTTGATTGTGCTCATGCTCACCCCTTTCGTGCCTTGCTGGAAATTGAAGTCTTTGATGGAGCTTCCTTTATTGCAAGCTGAAAGGAAAAGAAGGATGGTGCAGAGAAAAGCAATATGGAATATTTGTGATGTTTTTTTCATTATGAACACCCAAGGAAGGTGCATGGATATGGTGCATTGCTTTCGCGAGTATATAATTTTAACCCGTTCCCAAGGTCTCGGGGAAGGTCTGTTGGCTCACTTGCCATCTTATTTGAGGTGACACACCCATGCCCGATGATGTTGCCATCTTGGATATGGTATTTGTCTGCAAGATATTTGACGAGAGAATCGACCGCTTGAACTTGCGCGGGAGGATATGGATCATTGCCTTCCCCAAGGTTCACAATCTCGATCCCAATAGAATGACCATTGACGCATGTGGCGTGCCATGCTGCTTGATTCTCAGGTATGACTGTCACTATAGTGCCATCCTTATCAACAATATAGTGTGCACTAGCTTTCCTGTTTACCCAGGACAAAAGCGCATCTTTAACTGTTCGTCCTGCTGTATGATGCATCACGATCATGTCGACAGTGCCAGATCGCTGCTTGTACCTTGTAGAAACAATATTCACTTGCTCCCGTGAGATATAATCAGACATATCAACAGTCTGTCCAAATCCCCCTGTAGGAGAATTCCCTTCGGCGCTGTTGCATGTCCCACCGGCCAACGCAATGCTTCCCCCTGCCTGCTGGCATCCCTGCTGCATGAAGCTCTTCACTCGCTCAGGATAGCCAGCTCCAAGGCCAGGGGAATTGCAGCATCTCTCCCCATCGCTCCCGCACACACCAGAGATGGAAGGGTTTGGAAAATATGCCTTGCATCCTTTCACCATTGCATCCTGGATGCCGGCTGACGGGTCAGCCTTGAGGAATTCCGCAGCTTTTCTCATCGCACCAACCCCTCGATTATAGCCAAAAAACATGAGTGTTGCTGCATCATCATCTGACACGCCAAGAGCCCGTGCTGCTTCATATTTCTCCTTGAGTTCTTGGATGCCATAATGAATCTGGTCTTCAACAGCGCTGCATTTTTTTTCATAAAGGCATGCTTGGTCTACTTGGAGTATCCCCCCATCATTGACATCAGGGTTGCAAGAGCTTTCTGTATAGGCAAACGCATACACGGTCACTAGATCAAGCCCGAGTCCTTGATCTTGCATCTCTCGTTTGAAAATATCTTGGTGGTCGCGGGCGCATCCAGCAAACACTCCATTCTTCAATGACTCTTCATTATACCCGCTGCAGTGAGCAGCCGCGCTGCACGCCCCCCCGCCAAAGCCCCCGGAACCGCCAGTATTGAGCGCGGGCAATTTTGCAACAACAATATCATATTTATCCACGACTTCATAATTATAATTTGTCGCAAGCCTAAGTTCTTGTCTTTCTTTGATTGCTCCACCGCGAAGCACTTCAGTAGTATATGTGACAGGGCACCACATGGAAAGTGAGGTTGTCACAGGAAACAATGTGTCTGGAAAATTCGCGGTGAAAGTAGAATAGAATTCATCCCCTCCAGTCTTGGAAAAGCTCATTGTCCCTTCATTTTCCTGCCGCCTCCCAACGCTGCATTCGCTGAGGGTGAATCCTTTGGGAAGGGAAACAGTGAAATCAGAAAGTCCGGCTATTTGCCCTGATGCATGAGTATTGTGGATACTGATGAGCAAATCAAGCTGTGAAGGATTTTCTGTGTCTATGCGTAATGGGTATGCTGTCCGCCACTCTGTTGCGATGACCACAGGCCCAGGTGTTGTGGTAGTGATGGTATTCTCTTCCAATGCTTTCAATTTTCCCTTGATGGTGTTCTCTCTAGAAGACGCAGTGCTTGAATCAAAGATCGCATTTCCAGTCATCCGTGAAGTGCTCATGAGTGATAATGCTTCTTCTTGGTCTATATAGGAAAAGGTGTGCACTGCTTCTGCAGCAAACGAAAAGCCAGCATATACCTCAATTTTTCCGGATTCTGAAAGGCCATTTGTAAAGCTGCAGCGAACATCGCTGGAAACCGGCTCGGCAGAATTCCATCCTAACATGTTGAAAAGGATATCTGATGATTTATCAACAGTTCCATCACCAAGGGAAGTTCTCTCCTTATCAAGAAGTTTATATGCTCTGCACCCATAATTTACCTGTGTTTTGCTCGAGAGATCCTCGAATTTCCTGACGACCTCGCCCTCGATTTGCACTTCTCGAAAGCCATCGAACGTGGAGATGACATGGAAGGCCGTGTTTGGCTTGAGTCCTTTTGGAGGATTAAAGAGCCTGGTGGCTGATGGCTCAAGAGCCCAATATCTCGTCTTCGACGTATCTGCATTGCCAGTATACGCTCCATTCGTCGCGATATCAAGATAGTTGGGAACAATGTTTTTTGCGCCACGAAGCCCCCGGACAATCGCGATTTTTGTGTTCTCATATCCTGCCTTGAATGCATCCCAGCTTCCTTTCATCACAAGGTTCACATTGATATTACTGGTATACCCGGAAGAGAACATCGCAAAGCTGATAGACGAGCCTATGAGAGTGAACACAATGAATGTAAAATAAGCGACCTTTGGTAATTTGTAGATGAGTTTTCCAGGATCTGGTGCACGCACCAATGCCATATACACAAACAGGTTTCCATAGACAGCAAAGTAATCAATAAAGATGGATGTCGCAGGGGAGTAGACTATAGAAAAAAATTTCATGAATGGTGGCAGGACAACAAGCAGGTAGAACCCAAAATATTTTGAGGCAGTGCTCTTTAGGTCACCCCCTCCACCCCACGCAACAGCGGCTATGGCCGCTGCTGGGATATAGATCACTATCCTCATCATATAATTGAAGCCGGAAACAAGATCAATCAGATAAAGGAGAAGAATGCTCCAATACGCAAAATTGTCCATCTGCATCTGGCGGCTGACAAAATTGCCAACATTTCCAACAGCACTCTTTATTTTGATGACGCCGTTCCATGCCCGAGATGGTGTCTGCCTCACAGCCCTGCCAACAGTTCCAACCCCTCGTACTGTCGCAGCGCCCGTTCGTTGGGCAGCTTCCCCGGTTTTTTGCGCAAATGCAAAGCCTGCCTGTGTAGTTGCCCTGCCCATCTGCCGAATTCCAGAAGCAGCCATTTGTGTCTGGGTGCGAACAGCGTTTTGTGCTCGTTTCCAAGAAGCTTCTTCTTGTCCGCTTTCCTGCGCAGCAAGGCGTTGGTCTTGTGACAATGCCTCTTGCCCAAACCTGTCTAGCTGTGAAGGAAGTTTTCCTGTTGTTTGCTGTGCTGCCTGAAGGTTAGTTCGCCGGATTTGTTCATTTGCTACCAGCTCCCGGCGGGCTGCTCGTTCGCGTACTTTGCTCTCCTGGATTTCTCGGGCAAACGATTCCTCATCAAAAGCTTGAGTGGAGCGTTCTCCGTTGCGAACACGTTTCTTCAAATCTTCCATATCCTGATCGACTTTTTCCCGCAGGACTTCATCATCACTGGGCATAGCACCATACCTCTTTTTTTAAGAACATTATGAGAGGGTGAGACGAACCTTTGCTATGTTCACATCGCTTTGCGGGACAATCTGCAGGTAATTGTTTCCTTTCAGGATGAAATCATTGACAAGCAATGAAGCGAACATATCTCTGGTTCTCACCTGTTTTTTTACGCCATTTAAGTTAAGGACAATTGAGTTCAAGTCCTCCTGTTCGACGAATTCTATGTCAAGGTTTGCATCAACCCCAAAGGCCCTGATTGCATCATAGGCTTCGGGATCAACGAGGAAGTAATAGGTGGGGTAATCTGGTGCGGTAAGTTCGGTGACAATAACAATCTGGTCGAGGAGATAGCTTCCCGTGTCAGCTTTGACAGAGAAGGTGTTCTCTCCAGGGGTGAGCGTTGCAGGGTCAAACTCGTACCGGTTAAGGATGCCGCAGTCAGGAATGCCTGAGAAGATGGCCCGATCATTGATGTGGAGGGTGAGGATCCCGCTGGCAGAGGGATTGCAGTCAGGGAAGAGTTTGAGATTGACACGCTCGAGGTTCTCCTTTTCTTTTTGGGTGATAAAGAATGATTGTGTGGCAGATTGACGGGTATTGTCGACTACCGTGCCAATGACTTGGAGATTTTCCAGCCGGTACGCATTGCTCGTCCAGAATGCAAAACCAGGGTTGTCTACGGTGAATGTAAGGACATTTTCTTGGTTGAGGAGAGCAGGGGGAAGCATGATTGGATCAATATTTTCTGTGTGAATATCACCAGAGAAAATTGTTTTTCTATTTAGTTGGATCGTAAGCAATCCTTTTCGGATGGGAGTGCTAAAGGCAAGCAGGGCACTGGAAACTTTTGTGGGATCTTGGATGGAGAATGTTGCATTAGCGCTGTTTTTCTTGAACCAGTCGCTCTTTACAGAAATTGTTTGAAGTTTGAGGAATTCGGTTGCATCCTCTTTTTGAAAGATGGTGAAGCTTGCAATATGGTGCTCAAAAGAGGAAAACCCGAGGGTATCGAGCTTCCCAGGGGTTTCTTCGAGGAGTATTTCTCCTTCATGGGTGCAAAAAGTGCCAGTGCAGGTGCTGCTGGTATCATCATTCAGGAGGGCTTCACGGTCTGCTGGGGGGAGGAAAAGGATATAGAGTACGATGAAGAAAGCGATGAGTGCAATGAATGTTGCAGCTTGCCCAGCGCCAGCTCCTTGACCTCTTTTTGAACGCCCTCTCATCTTCTTCTCAGAAATGAAAACCTATATATATAAAGATTTCTCTTTATCGAGGGATGCAAATAAAGAGCAATTTTCCCAAAAAAGGGTTAATGACCCTTCAGGTAGAATCGCCAGATGACTTGTGGTTTCTGCAGGCGATCATCGAGCCAGGAGACCATGTCCAGGGTAGGACACTAAGAAAGATCAAGGTAGGATCAGATGAAGAGAGGAAGTCGAGTGTTATCAAGCGACCGGTCAATCTGGAGATCATTGTTGAGAGGATAGAATTTGCCCAGTTCGCAACCGAGCTCCGGATTAGCGGAAAGGTCATTTCAGAGATCGAGGACATCCCAAAAGGAAGTTATCATACATTGACAGTGGAGGAAGGCACAATCTTTACCCTTATCAAAGGGCAATGGCAGGAGTATCAAAGGAAAAAGATTGAGGAAGCAACAAGGCCACTGCCAACAATTCTGGTTGCAGTCCATGATAGGGAACAGGCTTTGTTTGCACTCATCAAGCAGCAAGGAATACAAATGCTCAGCGATATGCAGGGGGATGTTGAGAAGAAAAGTTTCCAGACAAAAGCAGGATCGTTCTACCAGGAGATCGCTCAGCAGATGCAGACCTATAAGGAGAGATATAAGCCAGGGGGGATCATCCTGGCAAGCCCGGCTTTCTTCAAGGAAGAAGTCATGAAGGCAATCCCTGAAAAAGAGAGGAAAGGCTTGGTGCTAGCGACAGTCTCTTCAGTAACAAAGCAGGCGCTAACAGAGCTGCTCAGGCGCCAGGAAGTGCAGGGGGTGCTAAAGGAGGATATGCTCACAAAGGAAGCGCATGAGGTGGCAAGGATTTTAGGGGAGATTAGTAAAGGTGGGAAAGGAATTTATGGGAAGGATGAAGTAGATAAGGCATGTAAGAGTGGTGCTGTTGAGATGTTGATCATCACTGATAGCAAGATACTTCAGGCTAGGCAAGATGCATCAATCGATGATCTCATAAGGATGATGAAGACTGTTGAATCGATGAATGGGAAAGTGTTGATCATCCATGGTGATAGTGATGCGGGGATGCAGGCTGATGGACTCGGGGGAATTATCGCCTCTTTGCGGTATGTTGTTTGAGGACTCTTTCTACTTCATGGGCGATGAGGTGTTGTTCATCTGTTTTGATGACAAAAACCTTGATGGGGGATGTTGCCTTGCTGATGATTGGAGCATTGCGCTTATTCTTCCGATCATCAAGTTTTACGCCTAAAAACCCCAGCCCCAAAGCAATATCTTTCCGAAGTTCTGGGACATGCTCCCCAATCCCCGCGGTAAAGATGATAGCATCAACCCGCTGGAGGGCGGGAAGGTAGCTTGCGATAATCTTTTGCAGGCTGATTGCAAGCATCTCACGGACGAGCTTGGCTCGCGGATGCTTGTTGTATTTCAACGCCCGATAATCATGGGATATCCCAGACACCCCTTTCATGCCTGACGAATGATTAAGAAGATGGTCAACCTGTTTCACAGAGAGTTTTTCTTGTTCGAGGAATGCTAGGACGATGCCAGGATCAAGCATCCCGCACCTCGTCCCCATCAGGACGCCATCAAGAGGGGTCATCCCCATGGAGGTATCAACTGATTTTCCGCCTTTTATGGCGCAAACAGATGATCCGTTCCCAAGGTGGCAGGTGATAAGATTGCATGAAGAGAGTGGCTTGCCAAGGAGCTTTGCAGCTTCCGTTGCACAGTAATGATGGCTTGTCCCATGGAAGCCATATTTCATATATCCTTTTTTTGTATATTTATATGGGATCCCATACGTACGAACGGGGGAAGGGATTGTTGTATGGTATGCTGTATCAAACACTGCCACTTGTGGGAGATGACCAAAGTGTTTTTTGCATATGGTGATGCCAAGCAGCTCCGGAGGATTGTGGAGGGGGGCATAGTGTGAATATCTTTTAATTTCGTTCATCACAAAAGGTGTGATGAGAGAAGAGGTGGTGAGCATTCCGCCATGGACGACGCGATGCCCAATAGCATCAGGCGATGTTTCATTGATGATCTGTTTAAGAGAAGAACGATAAGAGGTGATAGAGAGAATATTCTCCTGATAACCCGTCGTGAGTTGCTTTTGACCTTTACTTTGATACACTGCAAATTTGATAGAAGAACTCCCGCAGTTTAGTGTAAGGATGAGCATTGTTGGGCCTCGATGCAAGTGAGTATTGTTGTATCAAAGATATCCTCGACAGTAGACCCCCTGGAAACATCATTGACTGGCTTTCTGAGCCCCTGGAGGATTGGCCCAATAGCGATGGCTTTTCCAAAGCGCTCCACAAGTTTATATCCAATATTTGCCGACTCGAGGTTTGGAAAGATGAGCACATTCGCATCTCCTTTTATTGGACTGTTGGGGCATTTGACCCTTCCAACTTCTGGGACAATGGCAGCATCAAGCTGCATTTCTCCATCAACAAGTAGCTTGGGATCCCTTGTCTTGACTAGCTCTAATGCTTTCTTGATATTTTGGTGATGGGGAGTGTTATAGTTATCATGGGTAGAAAAAGAGAGGAAAACAACACGGGGGGTGATGCCAAGCCACCGGGCATTATGTGCAGTGTCCAAGGCGATGTCAGCTAGCTCCTCTGGTGTTGGTTCGATGATCACCGCACAGTCTGCAAAAAAATATACTTTCTTTTTCCAGAGCAAAACAAACAGCCCGGAGACCTTATGAAATGGTTCTCGGGTTTTGATGATCTGCAATGCAGGCCTCACCGTATCTGCAGTGGTATGGACACAGCCAGAGACAACGCCATCAGCAAGGCAAAGGTAGGTGAGCAGTGTCCCAAAATACATCGCATCATTCATCTGTAAGAGGGCTGCATCAGGAGTAACTCCTTTCTCTTTTCTCAGTTCAAAGAATGCGTCGGCAAGTTTTTGGCGAAGAGGGCTTGTTAGGGGATTGATAATGTCAAAATCTGTTGTTATCTTATACTTTCGTTTTAACTGAATAATTTTTTTTTCGTCACCCAGAAGATACGGAACAGCTGTTTTTGTTTTCACGCATTTTTCTGCAACTTTGAGGATACGCTCTTCTTCACCCTCTGGAAATACGATTCTTTGAGGATTTGCCCGCGCACGCCGTTGTAATGATTGTAATAAGCCCATTTTTTTGCAATAATTAAACCACCTAAATCCTTAAATATCAGGACTCTTTAATGCAAAGAGTTATTAAGTTTATTATTAACTCCAAAGTAAAAACCTTAGGGCAATGAATGAAACTATTGCGACAGGGTGAAAAAATAACAAAAAAGTAACATATATATAGTAGGTATAAAATAAACCCCTTGGATGTGACAACATCTAACAAAGGGGGTGTGATTCCATGATTGTCAAAGAAGAATTTTTGAGTAAGCTAAGAAGGTATTTTGGCCTGAACCTCTATGAAGTAAAGGTGTGGACTGCATTGCTGTCCAGGGGGGTTTCTACGGCTGGTGAGCTTTCTGATATTGCTAACGTTCCAAGGTCTAGGAGTTATGATGTTCTAGAGTCCCTGGAAAAGAAAGGGTTTATTGTCATGAAGTTGGGCAAGCCCATCAAATATGTCGCAATAACGCCAAATGAGGTTGTAGAGCGCGTAAAGAAGAATATGCGTGTTGATGCTGATGAGAAGCTCAAGCGCCTAGACAACCTCAAGAACACAGAGATTCTCGGTGAACTCAACTCGCTTCATGACCAGGGAGTCGAGCTCGTAGAGCCCTCAGACCTTTCAGGTTCATTGAAGGGAAGGCACAACCTCTACAATCATCTTGAATTGACCATTAGGGGTGCAGAGAAAACAGTCAGTATTATGACCACCTCCGAAGGATTGATGAGGAAGATTGAAGGACTCAAGCCGACGATGGAAAAGCTCAAGAAGCGTGGTGTAAGGATCAGGATCGCAGCGCCGATCACAAAGGAGTGCAAGGCTGCAGTCAAGGACATGAAGAATGTTGCAGAGATTAGGCATACTGATCAGAAAGCGAGGTTCTTGGTTGTTGATGGGAAGGAGATCATTTTTATGGTGATGGATGATAAGGATGTCCACCCGACATATGATGTGGGCATCTGGGTGAACACCCCATTCTTTGCATCTGCGATGGATGCTTTGTTTGACCTCGCTTGGAAAGGGATGAAGCAGGTTTAAGTTGTATCTTTTTCCTTTCTTAGTTCTTCTTTTTTATTTTTTCTTTTAATTTTTTTGCTTGAGAGAATGATGGGTCGCAGGAGAGTGCCTTCTCCAAGGAGAGTTCTGCATTGTCAATGCTGCCCAGCCGGATGTAAACCAAAGCCATGTTGTAGAGCGTTTGCAGGTTGCATGGCTCCCTCGAAAGGATAGAGTGGTAACATGACAATGCTGGTGCATACTCTTTCCTGAGCACATGGCAGATTGCTTTGTTGAGGAGGGCGGGGGTAAGGGTTGGATGATTGCCAAGCACAATGTTGATGATTTCTTCTGCCGGTGCAATCTGTTTAAGGTTGATGAGGATGGTTGATTTATTCGTGAGCAGCCAGGGATCATCCGGAAAATGGGCAAGCCCTTCATTGACTATCAAAAGCGCTTCTTGCATGTCCCCCTTTTGGATGAACAGCTCGCTCAGGTTGAGCCGTGCACGGTAAAGATGTGGTGATAAGCCAAGAGCTTTCCTATAGGCAGCTTCTGCCTTGTCCAGATCACCAAGAAAGTTGTGTGCGGCAATGCCAAGACGCTCAAGGCTTTTTGCATCGGTTGGAGCATCCAGGACATGCTTCCCCAGCCGTTCATAGTATGCGTGCCCTTTTTCTTTTTCCTGGTTCTTGAGTTCACGGTAATGGTCAATAATGATTGATGTTGGAGCAAGAACCCCATGAGCCTGGATCGCAGGCTCTATCGTTTCATGGACTTTTGTCGTGAAGCGAAATTCTTTTTTCCGTTTGAACAGCCTGCAAAGGGGGTTATCATAGTAGCCGAGAAATCCCTGTTGTTTAGGTGAAGAAAACGAGGAAAGGTGGGCAAATCCAGGGACGCTCGATGAGTTTGTATAATTTCGTTGGAGAAGAAGATATCCATCAGCTGTTGGATCCTTGAGCAATGCATGGATGGCATCACAGCTTTGTTTTGGCAGTTCCTCATCAGCATCAAGGACAAGGATCCATTCCTGTGTTGCAAGGCCAAGAGAAAAATTCCTCAGCTCATCTGCATTGTCTTTCCATGGATTATGAAAGATTCGGTTTGTATATATTGAGGCTATCGCTACGGTCTGGTCCTCGCTGCCAGTGTCGACAAAGATGATCTCCTCAACAAGATCCTTCACACTGTCAAGACAATCAGCAAGGAGCTGTTCCTCATTTCGTGCAATCATGCACAGGCTAATCCCCATAAGGGCAATAATCGCTTCATCTTTTTAAGCATTGACGCTATATTAATAAAGAAACGTTGTTTTCTGGTCATTGCGTGCGATGATTATGTGAACACCAGAAGCTTATGCTTGAAGGAGTAACTGATGAGCACGCTTTCTTTTCAAAAGATGATAATATGAGATGATGATATGAGCAAAGAAAGAATATAAAAAGATGAAGAAGATAAAAAGATGATGATCATCCGAACATGTTCAGGTAATCTTTTCCTCCAAGCGCTTCTTCCTTTTTGACCTTTATGATAGCATCTAAGAAATCCTGTTGGACAACATATTTCTTGTTCTGCCTGATGGCAAAGTACCCAGCCTCTGTGCACACCGCCCGAAGTTCTGCACCAGAGAAATGTTCAGTTTTTTTGGTAAGAGCATCAAGGTCGAGATTCTTTGATCTCATCCCACCAGCATGGATCTTGAGGATCTCTTTCCTTGCAACAGCATCAGGCAGCTCAACCTTGATGAGCCGATCGAGTCTTCCTGGCCGGACAACAGCCTGGTCAAGGATTTCCTTCCTGTTCGTGCAGCCGATGATCTTCACATTGTCAAGGGGCTTAAACCCGTCTATTTCGGCGAGGAGCTGCATAAACGTCCGCTGTACTTCTCGCTCGCCGGAAGTGCCAACATCAACACGTGTTGCGGCAATGGCGTCTAGTTCATCAATAAAGATGATGGTAGGAGCTCGTTCACGGGCAAGGTCAAATATTTCTTTTACTAGTTTTGAGCCTTCACCGATGAACTTTTGGACAAGTTCAGAGCCCACAACCTGGATGAATGTTGATTGGGTGGAAGCGGCAACTGCTTTTGCAAGGAGCGTCTTGCCCGTTCCAGGCGGCCCATACAAGAGGACTCCTTTTGGCGGGGAAATGCCAATATCCTTGAAGAGTTGAGGCTTTTTCAGGGGTAGTTCAATTACTTCCTGGATCTCCCGTATCTGGTTGCCAAGGCCGCCTACTTGTTCCCAGCCCACTTGTGGCTTTTCGATGATGACAAACCGTTCGACATCGAATGTTTTTGAGCTGTCAATCTTTTTGAGGACTGTGAGGTTTTTTTGCTCGGCAAGGACAGAATCTCCAGGGACAAGTGGCTCGCATTCAGAGGAGATATTGACATAGAAGAGGTTCCCATTAGGTATTCTGACAATAGCATGCTTGCCATAGATATCCTTGACGTCACAGACCATAAGAGGAGGCCTTCTGAGCCGGTCTAGCTCATCTTTCATGGTGGCAAGGGTCTCCCGAAGGATCCTATTCTCATCCTCAAGTTGTGAGAGATTTGCAGTGTAGGAATAGAACACGTGTTCATATGACTGCGGTTTTTCTTCTTGTCCTTTGCCGGTCATCAGAGAAAGAACGTTTGTGGGTTTATAAATATTTGGTTTGACTCTACCGCACGAGTGAAGGGATAAAATGTCCATTTTTATGTATCGGAAAGATGCGTCCAGAGGCGTCTTCTCCATACAAATCAAGCTGTTGGCGGGGGCTGTTGATCACGATGTCTACATGATACTCTGTGTCCCTGTCCGTTTCATATCCAGAGCCAAGCGCGATATGGATCATGTTCGCAATTTTCTCATTGACAATCAGGTAATCGCACAGCTTTGCCTTTGGGTTGGTGTTGATGGCAAACTCCCCAATCCTGTTAAAATTGGCCTTTTTTTGTTCTATGAGTTCTTTTGATACAGCAGGGTTCTTCGAGAGTTCCATGATGTGTGCCCATGAATCTTTCTTTTTTTTCTCAAGCTTGGAAAGGATTCTCTTATCCCCTGAGATAACGGTGTAAAATCCGTCTTTTACAGAGACAATGATTGGTTTTTTGGGTGAGAGCAGATAACTTTGGTCGATGGCAATAACCACATCCCCAATGAATGTGCCATCCATGGATACAGGAGTCGTAAATGTTTCTCCGCTGGGAATATTTCCCATCATCCCAGTCTCCACCCCTCGTTCTTTTTTGATGAATGGATTGATGATGTGCTTAACATTTGATACGCTGACCCGGTTAAGATACCTTTTTCCTTCCTTCTCGAGATGCACAACCAGCTTTGTCTGGTATTTTCCTTGTGGTTTTCCCACCACATGGACCCTGACTGAATCATCTAGGATTTTTTTGATCCGTTTGCTCAGGATGGTCATGCGTCGATAATCAACATGAACACTCTGGATGAAGACATCGATGGGGAGTGTCTCAGTAAACCCTATTCTGCTCTGTGGGGGTCGGGAGTCCTCGAGAGATTGTGGCAAGAAGTCAAACTTAAACAGGATATTGCTTGGAGTTTGCCACCGAGTCTTGCCATTGGGGGTTGGATAGCCTATCTGTTCACCAAAGACATGCTTGCCATTGTACCCTTTTGCATAGATGCCAAAGACAGCTTGAGGGATGATTGGAGGGAGAAGATGGAGTGTTTCAGACATCTTCCGATACGCGGCAAAGACTGGCTCTTTGCTCTCTTTGGAAAGCTCACAGCCAAGAAGTGTTGCAGAAAGGTCTGCTGGGGGGACAGGGGAGTCCCTGGAAGATTCCCTGTTTGTATGCGTTTGGAGGTTGACAAATGAAGAGGGGCAGGCGTCTATCATTGCCTGGGTGATAAAGTAGGAATCAAGATAATCATCTAAAGGAAGCTCAAGCCCTTTTATGCGAGGGACAGGTTCAAAAGTGATATTGACATGTTCTGATTTCTTCAAGGCAAAGACTTCTTTCCAGACTACTTGGGCAGTTTTCTTGAGCGCTTTTTCTAGGCGTGGTTTTGCCCATGTCGTATGGTAGGGTAATATCCCTCCATCATAGGCAAATCCTTTTGGTGAAGTGGCAAGGGTAAGAATTGGTCGTTGCAGGCTATCTTTGAATTCTTTTGGGCAAAAGGAAAGGAATGTTTGGAGCGCAAGAGCTTTTGATGTTTTTTCCCCTCGTTTCAGTTCTTCTGCTGCATCCCACATCTTCTTTAGGTTCTCGAGAGATTGTTTGTTGGAGGTAACATGGAGGTCGGTGCCAAGGGTGTCTAGAGCGCAGGAGAGTGGTGCAATTGAAAAGAGCGCAGTCTCAGAATGATCAAAGGACACGAGCACAGTTCCTTTTTTTCGTTTCAGGGATGAAAACTCATTGAGATATTGTTTAACAGTATGGGAGAATGTGGAATAGTTCATCGTGGATGTGGAAAGACCCGTAATTTTTTTGGCAGGGGAGTGAGAACTTTTCCTCCGCGATGAGTCATAAGAAGGTCATCTTCGATCCTGATGCCGAATGTTTTTGGATAGATGCCAGGTTCGATCGTGAAGACTGTGCCTTCAGTGAGGATGTCTTTTGAGGTAGACGAGATATTTGGCTGTTCATGGATGTGTATGCCAAATCCGTGGCCAAGGCTATGGGTAAAATATTTGTTTTGGCTCCCAAGCTCAACTCGGACTTGTTTATCAAGGGTGCTGCAGGAAATGCCAGGTGTGCAGGAGTGGATCGCATGAAGCTGCACCCGCAGGATTTGTTCATAAGTGTCTTTCTCCTTTTGTGTCGGTGTTCCAATAAAAACTGTTCTTGTCACATCAGAGCAATATCCCTTATACATCACCCCATAATCAATCACGAGGAATCCTTTTTCCAATGGCTTGTCTGAGGGGAGTGCATGGGGAAGGCTGGCATGTTTTCCGGATGCAACAATCGGATTGAATGCTGGCTTGCATCCAAGTTCAGTTGTGCGAAGAAAGAGATATTTTGCAATATCTTTTTCAGAAGTAAAAAGGGAAAATTTTTTGTATACCTCCTTATAGAGCCGGCACGTCAATGTGCATGCGTGCATGATCAGGCGTATCTCTTCAGCTGTTTTTTCTTGGCGTAGCAAGGTGAGATCTTCAGTGAGGTCGAGGAGCTTCACATGGCCAAAGTGTTTTCTGATGGCAAGGGACTCAGAGAGGGAAAGCCAGGCTTTGTGCACTCCGATAGTCTTCGCATGGCTTCGTTTGGAGATAATTTCGAGTGGTTTTTTTCCTTTGGGTACAGAAAGGACTGGTTTGACAGAAGAGCTTTGCTTTGCCCGTTCATGCTCAAATCCTGGCACAACAAGATAGGGCGTTCCAGATGCAGGCATGACAAGGAATGCATATTCCAGCTGGAGCCGGGTAAAATAGAAGAGTGTAGGATCCATCCGATAGAGCGAAGTATTCATGAAAAGTGCAATATCAACGCCTTTTTTCCTCAGTTCAACCTGAAAATCTTTGATCCTCATCATAACACAAACTTCTTATACCTTTATGTACTTTTTGTTTATTATATGAAGCTCACCAAGTTGGCAAGTGGAGCGCGTGTTCTCTTGATTCAAAGACCAGGAAAGACAGTGACAGTGGAAGTGCTCTTTAATGTAGGGTCCTTGTACGAAAGGGAAGGGTTGAGAGGCGCATCTCATTTCATGGAGCATGCTGTCTTTTTAGGCGCAAAGAAGCGGCAAACGCCGCGGGAGATAGCAAAGTGTATCGAAGCAAAGGGAGGTGAGCTTAATGCGTATACTTCCCAGGAGCGAACAGCGTTCTATGTTTCTATCATGGAAAAGCATCTCCCTCTGGCAATAGATGTGCTGGCGGACATGATTTGCAATCCTCTTCTCAAGTCAGAGGATATTGAAAAAGAGAAGGAAGTGATCTGCAGGGAGATAGATCTCTATCGCGATCAGCCAGTCCATCACCAATGGGAATTGTTCATGAGGGCGCTCTATAGGAAAACCCCTCTTGAGCACCCAGTCATTGGGTACACAAAGGATATTAGATCTTTTTCAAGGGAAAGGCTTCTTGAGTATTACAAAGAGACATATACTGCGGAGAATGTGGTGTTTGTTGTCTGTGGCAACATTGTAGATGAGAAGAGGATTTGCATGTTATTGGAAAGGTCATTCAGCCTTCTTCCAAGAGGGGCTATCAAGAGGAAGGTAATTCTCCCGAGGCTCACAAAAAAATCGGTCATAAAAGAGCAAAGGAAGATCGAACAGGGGTACCTTGCGTTTGGTTATCCAGCGAGCCCAAGGAATAATCCAGATACCATCGTCCTTGATGTCATAGAAGTAGTGCTGGGCAAAGGCCAATCCAGTTGGCTCTTTGAGGAGGTCAGGAACAAGAGGGGCCTTGCCTATCAGATCGGCTGTCATCAGGAGAACCAATACTCATTTGGATACTTCTCGATTTACGTAAATTCGCCAAAGAAGAACATCCCAAAGATTCTCAAAGTGTTTTATGATCTCACAGCAAAGCTCCAAGACATCGAAGAAGGTGAGCTGAAGGATGCAAAGGAGTTCATTGAAGGAAGCATGTCAGTAGATCATGAGGAGACAAAAAGATGCGCTGATGATGCCGGACAATTGGCCCATGCGGGGTCATCTATTGATGAGTACATCAAGAAGGTAAGGAAGGTATCAAAAGAGGATATTGCACGGGTTGCAGGAAAGATATTTTCAGAGAATTATGCAATGGGCCTGATTGAGCCTATCGAGTGACTGAAAAGCTTTGGACTTCTTCGAGGAGTTGTTGGGGTTTTCCTGATGAAAAATGCTTTCTGACCGGGTCGAGGAGTTCATCGACATAATGGATTGTAGCTTTTTTAAGGTCAAGAGGATGTATATCTTTTTTGGAAAATGCATCCTCAAGTGAGGGATAGTTATGGAACTCAAGTGACCCGCCAAACTTCTCTGGTCGCTCAATTGTCAAAGAAGGATATTTCTCAAACAGGATGTATCGCCAGTATTCAAGAAGGGGATTCTCATTCACCTGCCCTTCAGGGCAGTATGCTTTGTTGATCTTGCTGGTCACTTCTTCAGTAGAATCAGTCATGAAGATTGCTGTCTCCGGCCTGGATTTTGACATTTTCATAGCCAGCGCGCGCTCCACAGGATCACTCACATCAGAGGGGGGTGCAGAGAGTCCCATGAGCATATGATGATTGACAACAATAGGTTTCCACCACCCAAGTTTTGGGCCAACCTCCCTTGCAAGGACATTTACTTTTCGCTGGTCCATCCCAAGCTGGGTGATGTCAGCTTCAAGATGGAAGATGTCAGCGCATTGCATGCAAGGATAGAATATCTGGGCAGCAGAAAGCTGGTCTTTTTCCGACCGTCCCATGATTTGTGAGCACCGAACGATCCGTGTGACTGTGTTATGCCTTGCTATTTGGACGACTTTCTTCCAGTATTCATCATCTGCCATAGAATCTTTTGACCATAAGAATTCGACCTTGTCTGTGCTCATTCCGCATGCTTTCCATGTCTCGATCTGGTATTCGCCAACCGTCCTGATCTTGTCCAGATCGCCTCCCATTTTATTGTTCATCCATCCAAACCAGTCGGCAACCCACATCTTGAAATGGACATTCGCAGAAATCATTTTATTGACATTTATTGCCCGAAGGATTCCCTGGGCGATATGGAGCTGGCCTGATGGCTCAAATCCGTCATACGCAATAGGACGGTCTTTTGTCTCAAATAAGGTCACGAGTTCCTCTTCCGTCAGGATCTCTTCACCTACTTGCTTGACAAGGTCCACTTTTTCGTGCACATCCATGGGGAGAGATAAAAGGGTGTGTTTCTTTAATGTTTTGGTTTTTAAGGAGATAATGTGACTTTTCCCCCATAGAAACATTTATATATTACAGGCGTCCATTTCTCCAGAGGGAGAACATGGCTGACGACGAAAAAAAGTTTTCTAAGGAACTCATTGGAAAAGTTGTCGTCTCAAAGGCAGGCAAGCGCTTTGGGGAGGTAGGTGATATCATCTTTGAAGCCAGATCTGGCGAGCTCATCCATGTCATCCTTGGCAACCCGACCCAGTATGTTGCCAAGTTGAACCTTGAAAAGGCAAAAGATGGCTCAATTCTGATCCCTTTCTCAGCAGTTATTGCCATGGGTGATTTCTTGGTCATTGCTGAAGAGGATATTATTTAGGGTCTTTATCAAATTTCTGAATATGTTTCTTCGAATTATTAATTATTTTTAATTATAATACGCGATGAGAATAATCTGATTATTAATCTAATTATCCTTCTTATTGATTTGGGGCAGTAACTCCGTCAAGTTCAGTTCCATTGCCCCGACAGGAAATGTTATTCCCCAGCGCTCGAGCACGGTTGGATGGACTTCGCCGATATATGCCATTTTCTCGTTGCCAATAACCACCCGGGCGCATCGTCCAGGGATGAAGCTTGGATGCTCTGCTTCCACCATTGTGTATGATACGCTGATCATTCGGAGGAGGTAATCAGCCACTTGCTTGATCTTTGTGAAATCAATATCCTTCCCGCAGAGAACCACCCCAAGGCGGATATGCTCGACAACCCCAGTTTCCGTATCACCCCTCTTGAATACCGTCCCAATGTCAAAGAATGATTGGGGGTAATCATGGCGCTTGTTTGCTTCCAAGACAGAAAGGAGTGAAGGGATCATCCATCCTCGAAGGGCATGGTATTCCATGCTGGAAGGATTCGCAAGCTCGATGATATCAAGATGCGCCCCCATCTTCTCATTTTGGGATTCTTTTGTTCCAAGGTGGAACGTGTTGCATTCCTGGATTCCAAGACCAATAAGGATCTCAGCTATCTTGTCTGAGAAGACAGCCATGCCTCTCTCTTTGCCAATAGTTGCAACGGCAGGTATCACAGGGGTAAAATTCTCGTATCCATACGCGATGGCGATGTCTTCGCAAAAGTCAACTTGATGAAGGATATCTGCCCGGTAGCAGGGCACCAGAACCTCGCCGTTCTCATACCCATACCCCATCCGTTCAAGATACATCTTGGCATCCTTCTCCTTCAAAGAAAGCCCAAGAAGCAAGTTCACATAAGGAAGGTCTAAGGGTTTCCTGCTGGGCTCGAGCGCTGGGCTCTTGAGTGTCTTGTCAGGGTACACAAGGTCCATTTCATAGATTTGTCCGCCCATATCAGCAAGGGTGCTAACAAGGATGTTGAGGCAGGTGGATAATGCTTCAAAAGAGAATCCTGAGCATTCGATGAAGATGTCTCTTGTCTCTTCAGTTATTTTTCCGGTCTCATGGCTGTTGATGATGGGTGGCAAGGATAACACTTTTCCCTTCGCATCGATGAACACGGGGAATCTCTCTTTTCCTTCAAGCAGATGCCCGTATTCTCTTCCGGCTTTATGGTCTCGAAGGATTCGAAGGGAGTCCATTTCTTTAGGAGATTCAAGTGCCTGAAAGACAATATCCTGTGGTTTTTTTCCGACAAAATGGATGGGGAGAGTTATCTTTTCAAAGGGGTATATTCCAATAGCTACTTTTTCCCTGTTTCTGCCATAGGTGATATGCAGTTTTTCTTGTATCTGCACAACCTCCCTGATCTTTTCATCATCAAAGGAAAGCCCCTTGATAACAGCACATGCCGTATAAGGGCGAACAGCGCTCACAGACTTATCGATGATTACCTGATAATCACTTTTCTTTGCAGTATAAGAGGCAAGCCCAGGCTTTGTCCCGATGAATTGTGCAAACGCCCTTGCAAATCCTTGTTCAGACAAGAGATCTGGCCTGTTCGGAAATATCTCGACAGTAATCTCCGTATCAGTCACGCTCTCTAGGTCAGTCCCAAGATAGCTGATCCTTTCCTTGAGCTTTTCGAGGGGAAGCTTTTTTTCGACAAGCTTTTCAAACACGATCCGGTTTAAGGTGACAGTAGGCATTATTTCATCCAGCAGGGCAGTTCCTGCAATTGTTTTATATCATTTTTGTAGAGATCCCGAAGGTCTGTGAGTTTGTAATAGTCCATGATGCCTCGTTCCAGGCCTTGGCCCCATGCGAGTACCGGCACATCCTTGCCGAGCAGTGGCACAACAACTTCCGGCCTGAATATCCCAGCACCCCCAAGCTCGATCCAAACCTTTCGTTCGGGATGGTACACATCGACTTCAAGTGAGGGCTCAGTATAAGGGAAATGCGCTGGCCTGATCCGCACATCACTAAACCCCATCTTCCGATAGAATTCTCGCAGATACCCAATAAGGTGTTTGAGGTTCGCGTCAGGATCAACAACAATGCCTTCAACCTGGTAGAATTCAAAGAGGTGTTTCCAGTCCAATGCCTCATTCCTGAACACTTTTGCTACAGAAAAATATTTTTTTGGCAAATCTTCTGCCTTGAGTTTTGCAATCGTCTGGGCTGATAGCACAGTAGTATGTGTCCGAAGCAGATTTTCTTTTGCTTTGGCAGCGCTCCAAGCCCCGCCCCAGCCCCGGCTTCCAGTATTCCATCCCCGTTCATGTGTCGCTTTGACCTTCTCTGCGAGTTCTTTTGGCAGTGTTCCATTTTTTGGGTCTTTGATGTAGAACGTATCCTGCATTGCCCTCGCGGGATGGTCTTGAGGGACAAATAATGCATCAAGGTCCCAAAAGCTTGTCTGGACAAGGTTTCCTTCCATCTCTTCGAAACCCATCTCAAGCCATATTTTTTTGATGTACCGGGCAGCCTGATTCACAATATGCCTCTTCCCGCCAGCGATCTTCGGGACATTGATGCATACATCATACCGGCGAAAGGTCTTGTGTTTCCAAGACCTGCTAGAAAGGGTTTCAGCTGTCACGCGATCAATGACATCTTCATCTTTCAACCCGACTTTAAGAACCTCTTTTCCAAGGGAAGACAGAAAAACAGTGATTGTTTTCTCCTTGACTATTTTGATGATCTCCTTTCGTTTTTTGAGTTCACCGAGTGCATACACCCCCTCTTCGGTAAGGGAATGAGTCGCAAGAGGGAACGTTTTTTTCAGGAATGCTTCTTCAAGGGATGGTCTCTCCAGAAGCTTTTTCCCGGCAGGGGTCAGGGAAAAGCGCATACCCTCCTGATCCTTGGAAACTTCGATGGCAGCCTTTTTTTTAAGTTCCCCAATGCTGATGTTGAGTTCTTCCTTTTCTATGCCTGCTTTTTTGATGACGGCATCCTGCCACGTGGCACCTTCAGCGACGGCTTGGAGGAATCGTCGTTCAGGCAGGCCCAAGGTCCGATAGGCTTCCCCATTTTTTTCAAGGACGCATATCTCTTCCTCAGTTGTAGAGGCTGTGACGAGTCCTTTGTTTGTCAGCCATTGGATCGCCCGCATCACCTGCACATCTTGCATCCCCGTCTCTTTCACGATGTCAGAGAAGAGGGAATACTCTTGCAGCAGGGGAAGCACGTTTCTTTCATAATGGTGCAGGCTTGCTGCAATGTTTTTTATGTCCATAATAGCTAGAGCCTCGTCGTTTTTTTAAAGGTTATGGAGCCGTTCTTCCCACTCCCTTCTTCGGTGGTAGGTGGCCATCACTTCTGGGATGAGTACATCAAGCCGTTGCTTTGGAGAAACATTCCGTCCTTCAAGCGGCCCGGCATATATTGTTTGTCCACCATCAGACTTTGCCCGTTCAGGATCATAGTGGGACTCAACAATCAATGCATCCGCACCCATCTCCACAGCAGCAAGGGATAGATCAAAGACAAGGTCTCTTCTTCCAACATGACTGGGATCATAGCAGACTGGTAAATGGCTTGCCTGTTTAAGCAGAGGGATATACTCTAACATCGCAGTGTTGCGGAGCACATCCCCTTTTTCAATTGTCTGTGCCCCCCTAACACAAAGGACTACATTTGGGTTTCCTCCAGCGAGTATATATTCTGCTGAGTTTAGGAATACATCTAAGGTGGGAGACATTGAATGTTTTAACAGCACAGGAAGAGAGTGTTTTGGGTCATCAGGGTTTGCTGTCAGTTCCGCTACCTTTTTCAAAAGGTCATAGTTCTGTGCGTTTCGTGCACCGATCTGTATCATGCTGGCATACAAGGCAAGGTCCTCTGCTGCTTCTATTCCTGTTGCTTCACAGACAAATCCAAAACCTGTTTCTTGCATTATCCGTTCAATGATCGGTCGAGCTTCTGCCCGAAGTCCCTGGAAATCATAGGGGCTCGTTCTTGGCTTATAAGCGCCAGCTCTCATCAAATGCGCGCCAGCAGCATTGACAAGTCCGCCAATTCTTGTCATCGATTCATAATCCTCACAAGAGCAAGGTCCTGATATGACAACAAGCCCATCCCCCCCAATAATAATCTCCCCTTGAGGTGAAGGGATAATCACTTTTGAATGCCCCCCATTGGTCCGCTCTCCCCATTGTAGGCTCGCCAATTTGTATTTGGGGGATATCCTATCAACAGCCATCACTCCATGCACTCCAGCAATCCTGTTGTCATCAAGCGCGAGGCCTGCTAGGTTGACCTTCACGCCAAGAATGATCCTTCGTTCTCCAATGATCTCTTCAACCTCATCAGGGGTGATTCCCGCTCCCCCGAGGATCTCATAAACAGTGGTTAATGTCTCTTCGTCTGCCAATCCTCTATCTATTTCTATTATCATAGTTTTTCCTCCATATATTGTATATTCCTCTCAAGAGTAAGAAATGTTTGACACTCACCAAGGAAAATTTCTCTGTCCGCAGAAAGTTTTGTAGAAACCATTCGATGACACAACCCCAAAAAGAGTTGGTAAACTAATAATAAAAGCCAAAGCTAAGAAGATACCCTGATTGTGCTTTGGTCTTCGTAATCATAGAAAAAGGTGAATGGAGAGTTCTTTATAAAGATTGTGAAAAAGGAGTTTTTTCAGGAGGTAGATGATAAATAAAGAGGGAAGGGGAGTAAGGAGTCATTCAGAGTGTTGTTGAGAAAAATACCTTTTAGTGATTCTATAAAATATCCTATAAGAATATTTATAATATCAAAAAAATAAAGAGGTATGATGAGGGAAACAACGGTGTTTGAAAAGTTGGCAGCTTCCGTGATAAATGTTTTATTTGTCCTTGTCATTTCCATGCCAGTTTATTTTTTTGTAAAGGATAGCTTAACCAAAAAATTCATGATTATAGGGATATTCTTTGTGTACAACCTAGTGTGTATGGTATTCAATGAAAACGTATGCCTGGGAATGATGCTCATGAAAACAAGATATGCTCGGGAATATTCTCTGTCACGACACGTACTGTATGTGATGTTGTACACCCTAAGTTTTTCTAGTTTATTATTTTGGATTTTTTTTCCATTAGACCTTTTCTTGGTCAATATGTTGCTGCTCCAGTTGCCAACTATTCTTATTAAGAAAACAACATTGCATGGGTATTTATCGGGCAATATCACCACAATATCAACACATTAAAAAAAGTAACAAAAACTCGCCGCTCGCAGCTGCAACAAAACCAGAGATCTTGTAACCGCAGGATTTTTACCTGGTGGAATACTCTTATGAGAAGAAACTTTCTAAAAAACCTTAACATCCACACAGATTCTATACACCCGAGGGCTTTGTTGTCCGCACTTGACAATTCCAAGAATGGTGCATCTTCGTCCAGCAGTCTTGCATGCATTCTTTACTTTCTCTCCAGCAAGACTGAATTCATCATCATGGAGAAAGTCATAAAAATGGATCGCCCCATCTTTTTTCACGGCACCAATGGCAAGGTCCAGGAATCCTTCACCTCCTTTAGGGAGAGGCATGATGATGCGGTCAAACTTTTTGTCCATGAGTGGCATGACCTGGCGAACATTGCCCAGGATCAGATGTATGCTCTTAGCTTTGTTGAGCATCAGGTTCTCAACGCCCATCTCAAACGCCGCCCGATTGATCTCAATGCCATAAACAGAGGCAGGGTGTGCCTGTTTTGCGATGACCAAAGGAAATGGTGCAATGCCAGAGAACATCACCAGCACATCTTCCCCAGGAACAACAAGGCGTGCTATCCTAAGCCGTTCAGTCCCAAACCTGACTGAATAATATGTTTTCTCAAGGTGTAGCGATAACACCACACCATTTTCCCGAACAGTTGTCTTCTTTGTCCGTTTTCCAGCAAGGATCCTGTACTGTTGTGTTCGATATACCCCGGTATGCCCCCCTTTCTTTTTGACAACTGTGGTGATTTGAGGATGCGCAGAGAGTAGCGCTTCACCAATCTTCTTTTCCTTCTTCATTAACATGTCAGGAACCTCAATGATGGCAATGGACCCGACAAGATCATAGCTAAACCTTGCATCGTTCATCTCTTTGGAAGAAAGTATCTTTTCTAGCAATTTCTTGAACGGCGCTGGTTTCATTTCATCCACGCTCCAAGCCCTTGTTGTTTCTTTTCTTTGAGTGTTTTCTGTAGGGATGATAAGCTTGAATCAACCCGCTCTTCAGAAAAATCATGGTCTTCAATAAGTAATTTCTTCAGGGCGAAGAAATCAGGGGTCCCAAATCTCAGGGCATAATCATCTCTCACCGGCATATGCATGAAGAGGTCAAATACCTCCCGCCAGGGGGCCGTGCAATAATCTCCCCAGGGAACAGATGAAAATAACCGGTCAAAGTCTTCCCCGTGTTCTTTCACAAGTTTGAGTGCATTCTTTGGGCCAATGCCTTTTATTCCGCCAGGATTAAAGTCTGTCCCAATCAGCATGCCAAGCGCGATGAGCTGCTCTCGGCTGATCCCAAGGCCGTTGAGGACTGAAGAGAGGGTGATCATCTCTGGCTGCACAGGAACTAGGGAAAGTTTGTCTTTCATTTTTTTCTTTCCAGCAAATGTGAGGTTCTTGATCATCCGTGGCACCCCAAAAAGCAGGCAATCATAGTCCTGGCTAACTTCCGCATATGCATCCCCCCGAATGACCATGAAAGCCGCTTGTGCTTCTCCTTCTGAGGGGGCATGAATAACCGGGCACCCAAAAGCGCGCATCATTTGTTCAGATTCAGCCTTGATTTCAGGAGTGATGCGCGAAGTGCGAGAAGCATATTTCTTCATCTCTTCGATATCTTCTGCCCGGACCGCTTCATGGTATTGGCTGAGTGCTTCCTTTTTGAGTGATGCTCTTCTGACAAGTTCCTGCATTTTGAGTTCAGGTGGTTTCCCATCAAAGACGAAAACAAGTTTCATCCCGTATGAAAGCAGCCTTGTTGTCCGGGAGAGCAATCCTGCAAGATGGGAGGTTACCTGTCCTTTCTTGTCGGTAAGAAGGCTCCCGTCTGGTTGCCGGATGGATGCCAGAAACTGATAGAGAAGATTATTACTGTCGATAACAATGACCTTTCCCTGAAGGCTCTCCAGTTCCAATGGTGTTGTAGTGACAAGCTCAGTTAGTTGTATTCCCATCGTAGATGTTTTTGACAAGCATTCCCTGGCACTCATTAGAGAGCATCGCAAGGGCTTTTTTGGAAACGCTGCCATTTGTCAATAATAATATTGGTAATTTTTTTGATTGGCCGGCAAGAAAAACGGTGCTGATATCCCCTTCCGTGAGCGTCTTTTTCCCTTTTGCCCGGCAATAAAAAAGAATTGAGCCAATGGGGGAAGGAACATGAAGGATGTATTCGGCTTCTGCGTTCTTTTTCAGGATAGTCTCTGATTGGATGGCAATATCACTTTCATCGAAGAACAAATGGAGATCATCAAAGAATGATCCTTTATCATCTTTTTTTATTGTAGCATGTTTAAAGGGGGATTTTGGTGTGGGAAAGGCCTTCTTCGAGATTGGCTGCTCAAGGGATTTTGAAGATTCATCTTCTTGTTCATCTTTTTCTTCTTGTTCTTCAACAAGTTCCTCTCTTTCTTCTATTTTCTCATCAAGTGGTTCCTCTTTTGGTGGAGGGGAAAGGGAAGCCTCCTTCGGTTCTGGTGTTGGAACTGAGACTGGAACCGGCTTTTCTGGTATGCCCATGAGCCTGCCGATGAGTGGCTTGATCTCTTCATTCGTCGAAAGGTACCACCTCCAGAACAGCTCTTTTTCTCCATGTATGGTAACCTCGATTGGGACAGCAAAATCTTTCAGGGTCCTAATAGACACCCGTTCGAGGGGGGTGAGGCCACCATCCCGCAGTACATGTTCATGTGAGAGTCGCTCAAATGTTTTTTTATCTTTCTCATTGAGGTTGTCTGCATAGTGTGCAAGATCACTTTCCTGGCCGGGAAGATAATAGAGGGGAGTGCCATCAATCTTGAGGAATGTGGTCTTGACTTTTCCATTGGATGTGAGGGTAGAGAGCATTGCAGATGCGATGAGGATGCTTGTATTGAGAGTCTTTGCGACCTTGACTGGGATGAGTGGTCCTGATTCTTTCATCAGGGAGATGATTGCAGTGTCTAATTGTTGCTGAGAGGCCATAAGTGGATCATCAAAGGGGGATTTTTATTGATTATGGTAATGTAAACCTATGGCCGAATCCACTTAACTTCATAGTAAGTGACATCTCCTTCACCATCAACAATGCCAAGGAGTAATCGCTTTTTTGTGGAATGGGCAACCCTATTCTTTGCAGAAAATTCATGCCACGTGAGGACTGATTGCTCAGCTACCGGATACACGACCCATCGTGCATGATCTTCCCCGGGTTTGATGCCCCGATCATAGACACGAAAATCCGCCCCAAATTTCAATGCTGTCTTGACGACATAGCCTCGCTCCCGAAGGTCTCGATACACAACATATTTGATCCAGAATCCTTTCTCTTTTCGCTGGGCATGTCGTCGGAACGTTTCGCTGTCCAGTTCCCGCTTTCCCTTGATGAGACTGAGGCGCTCTTTCTCAAGAAGGTAGCATGATTCAAGGAATGTCAGTTCAACTCTCCCATCATTTTGGAGTGCACCATATGAGGATACTGATGCGAGCTGCTGGGCACCACTGCTGTTTTCCGTCAAGACGCGGTCTTCATAAAGTTCAGCTTTAACAGTTTGTTTCTCTTCCTTCTTCTTGGACATGGCAGAGAAACTCATGAACACATGCTTAAAAAGGTTGTGATTGCCAACACGTTGTAGAAAATCTCGCTCCCGCACACACCAGAGATGGAAGGGTATTGGTTATTGGTGAGCCGAGATTTGCTGTTCCTGTTTGCTTGACCCCCAAATAGATTGATTGGGCATTTCAGAGAACCTCGGAAGATGATGATCGCCACTATTTTCTACAAACCCAATTGCCAAAACTCTGAAGAAAATAGCCAAAAGGGTTATATACCATCCAGGAAAACCTATGGCTCATGGAAATCATTTTTTTGGGAACCTCAGCGATGGTGCCAACTAAAGAGAGGGCTCAATCAGCAGTTGCCTTGGTATATGAAGGTGAAGCTGTCTTGTTTGATTGTGGGGAGAACACCCAAAGGCAGATGAAGATTGCGAATATCCCCCTCCCAAAAGTTTCAACTATTCTCATTTCTCATTGGCATGGGGATCATGTGCTAGGGCTCCCAGGGCTTCTCCAATCCCTCTCCGGTCATGACTACGACAAGACGCTCCATATCATAGGTCCAAGGGGGACGAAAAAGCATATGGAACATCTTCTCCAGGCATTCATCTTCGATAAGTCAATGATCAGTTTTGAGGTTCATGAGTGTGAGAAGGGGGGAATAATCAGAGAAAACCCTTCTTATATGATCAGTGCCCTCCCTCTTGATCATAAGGTTCCAACCATTGGTTTTGTTTTTGTAGAGAAAGACAAAAGGAGAATAGATATGGAAAAAGCAAAGGCTTATGGCATCCCAAACGGCCCTTTGTTGGGAGACATCCAAAGGGGAACACCCATCATCCATGGAAAAAGGAGAATCTTGCCTGAACAGGTGTCATACATTGTAAAAGGAAAAAAGGTTGCATACGTTGCAGATACTTCAATGGTGAAGAATTGTATAACCTTAGCAAAAGAAGCAGATATCCTCATCTGTGAATCAACATATGATAAGGCTTTAGAAGACAAAGCAGAGGAGCATCATCATCTGACCGCAGAACAGGCAGGGATGATTGCATCACAAGGAAAAGTTGGTCAGCTTGTCTTGACACATTTTTCTGGAAGATATAAAGAGACTGATCTGCTCGTAGAAGAAGCCAAGCTCCAATTCCAAGATACAATCGCAGCAAGAGACTTTTTAAGAATTAAGCTCTAAAGAGAGGATTATTTTGCAGCAAGTTTGACATCTTGCCCTTTGACTGTTTTACGGCCTGCATGTGAAGCAAGTTTGACTGCTTGAATCGCAATGTCTTCTGCGATATCTTCAAGGACATCCTTCAATGCATCTTTTGCTTTCTCAGAAACGCGCTCTGCTCCGGCTTGTTTCATGAGTTTTTCCATCGCAGCAAGGGGGATTAATCGTTTTACACCCATTGTTTTTCGTATTTTGCCTCCATTTGGTAAAATAACCTCAGATTCTCCCGTATTTATACTTTTCCAAAAAAGGAAGGTATAAGAACACAAAATAATACTGCATCACCATGAATACCAAAGCCAAAGGCACAAATGCCGAGCGGCAGCTGATCCATATGTTCTGGAAAGAGGGGTGGAGTGCGATGCGTGCTGCTGGTTCGGGATCATCAAGATATCCATGTCCTGATATCCTTGCAGGAAATGGTCATCGGAAGGTTGCAATAGAAGTAAAGACATGTATTGGAGAGAACCAATACTTTGCAGAAGAGGAAATCGCACAATTACAGCTCTTTTCACGCCACTTTGGAGCTGAGGCGTGGGTCGCAGTCCGTTTTTCTGAAGGATGGTTTTTTCAACCAGTAGATGACCTCAAAAGGACTGATAAGGCCTTCGTTGCAAATAAAAAGAATCTAAAAATGGTAGGTTTGGTTTTTGAAGAGTTTATCTCAGACTAATAGACTATCAAGGTAATATAATAAGTTTAAATAGGTATTAAAGTGAGGATATACCTCTTTAAATTAGTTTATAAGATAATTTTGGCTTTTTTCCTGTCATCGAGGGGAATTTCCGGTTAATAGTGGAATGTCAAAGCAAAAAATTTATATACTAATCTTGCTCATAGTGATGACCTAGGAGTGGTATTCTAGGGGTCATTTGCCAGATGAGGGTATCAAACAAGGTCATTGAGGAAGTGGTATCTGAGGTTGCAGGTCCAGATGTTCTCCTGTTGATTGAGTATCTCAAGAATAAAAAAAACATTTCTGAGTTCAAGATTGCCGAGAAGATAGGTAAGGAAGTAAACACCACAAGGAATATGCTCTATCGGCTTTATGATGCAAATCTTGTGTCATTTATCAGGAGAAAAGACAAGAAGAAGGGATGGTATATCTATTACTGGACATTCAATGGGAAAAGGATCACCCACCTGCTAAAGAAGCTCAACGAGAAAAAATTGGATCGGTTGCAGCAACGCCTCGACCGAGAACAGGCAGGCCAATTCTATGCTTGCAAGAATAACTGCTGCAGGCTTGAGTTTGATAAGGCAACAGACTTTGAGTTCAAATGCCCGGAGTGTGGATCACTCATTGATCAAGAGGATAACACCCAGACTATAGTAAAGATAAAAAAAGAAGTTGAAGAAATGAAAAAACAAATGAAAAAATAATTATTTCTTCTTTTTTGAACTCTTTTTTGCGCTCTTGCTCAGCAGCGACCGCTCAATCTTGAGTTCCTCTTGAACCATCTTTATTGCTATCTTTTCGATATTAAGATCCATTCTAGCAATACGTCGCTCAAGAAGCACCAGGATCCGCAGGCTATAGATGATGGCAGCCAGCATACCTATAACCACAGCAAGAGTTACTTGAATAGCATCTAACATACACCCACCTCTTTTGAATTTTTAAATTCCTGAGTATCACTCCTATAAAAAGGTTTGGATTTTATGAAACTGCCCACCGAGGAGAAATGCCCGCTCCACCAGCAAAGAAAGGATGGAGGTAAAGAAAAAAGATCAATCGATTGGTTTCATTCGTTGCCACTCGGAGTCAAACATCTTTGAGAAATAATCAGCAAAATATGGTGCCTGAACCCAGATGCCCATATCAAAGCCCGGATTGACATCTTCATGGTTGAGCACCATGAAGAGCAGTTGCTTGTTATCAGCAAGAGTAAATCGTGCGCTGTGTTTGTTTTGTCTGACATCGACAACTTTTGCCAGTTCCTTGGCATATCCTTTAGCTTTAGAAGTGGAAAGATTGAGAGCGACGCGTACATTCACTCCCCGAGATTTTGCTTTCTCGATGAGTGGTTTGATCTCCTTGTATTTTTCAAGGAATGCTTCCTCGGTCGTTGCAAAGACAAGATTCTCTTTTGCAGTTTTGATAAGAGCGCTGATGTGGTTATGAATGTTTCTTCGTGATCGGATATATCCTGAAACTTCTGTGGGGTTGACAATATCAACTCCTTGTTTATGAAGGACATTGAGTTCTGAGAGCACTTCTGATGCTTTTAATTCTTCGAGGAGCTTTGCTGAAGTTTTTGCTTCTTCAAGGACGTTTTTCTTGACGCGCTCGATGACTTCCTCAGGAGGGACAGCAATATATTTGATGGGCTTGCCCAACTTCATGACAATAAACCCTTTCTTTTCCAGGGATTCTAGAACATCATAACTCCTAGACCTTGGAACGTTAGCAATATCAGAAAGCTCACCAGCAGTGGAGATGCCTCGCGAAAGAAGAGCGGTCCAAAGCTTGCTTTCATAGCTGTTGAGACCAAAATCTTTTAATTTTGTTAAAAAGCCTTTTTGAACAATCATCGTTATAGCCTCCCTCGTCTCAGTATAACCTGGTTTCGGGAGGTGATAATACATCTTGCTTTAAAAATCTTTCTATAGATTAACTATCGTACAGTGATGAAAAACTTGGGAGTCACCCCCCCATTTCCTGTAGAGAATTTGGAAAAAGATTGAGGGGGTAGTGGGGGTGGGTGGTGACAAAAAACCACAAACAAAGAGTAGTCCACCACGAAGATTAATTCATCACAAAGAGTAATAGATTGTATCACCAAAAGATATGGGTTTGGGTTGCCTCCGAAAGTTTTCCATAAAACAACATGCCACCCACACCATATAGTGTGGTGAGAATGTTGTACACCGCACAAGTTTATAATGTATTAATAGCGTTGTGTGTTATATGTTGTGGTTGAAACGTGGCAGCACAACATTATATATTATAGTGTGTTTATATACAAATTATTAGATATATATTATAATACATTTATAATATTATATATTATATATAATAATTTACAATATAGTAAACAACAACAGAAAACAACCAACACAACAGAAAACAGACTTGCTAAAACAACCACCACAAACAACACAACAGAAAACAACCACCCCACAAAACACAACCACAACACCCACCACCCACCAACACAACCACAACACCCACCACCCACCAACACAACCACAATCCCAAACAACACCCCCCACCAAACACCCCACAACCCCCCAAGAACAACCCCTCACCAACTTCCACACGAAACCGAGGGGGGGCTCCTCCATAGCGCATGGAATGCATACTTCATCATCCAAATCTTTATTAATTCACAAAAGCGAAAAAACAGGTAAAAATGGGGACAACAAAAAACTTCTTTGAAACATATCTGAAGAAAGAAACCCTTTTCCTTGACAAAAGCGTTCTCCAATCCTCATACACCCCAGACACCATCCCCCACAGGGAAGAACAGACAAAGCAAGTAGCCGAGATTCTCGCACCCGCATTGAAGATGGAACTTCCATCAAACCTTTTTATTTATGGAAAGACAGGCACGGGAAAGACCCTTGTCATAAAACACATCACAAGCCAGCTGATTGAGATCACTCGGCCCCAACAGGTCGTCCTTCAGGCCCTCTATACCAACTGCAAGCTAAAAAGGGTTGCCGATACCGAATATCGGTTTATCGCAGAGCTATGCCGGACGATGGGAAAGACAGTCCCTCCAACCGGCCTACCTACTGATGAGGTGTACAAAATATTCTTGAGAACAATTGATGACACAAAGCAGATAATCATTCTCATTCTCGATGAGATCGACCATCTTATCAACAAGGCAGGAGATGAGGTGCTCTATAACCTTCTTCGGCTCAATGCCGAGCTCTCAAAATGCCGTATTTCAATCATTGGCATCTCAAACGATGTGCAGTTTATTGATTATATTGACCCGAGGATTAGGTCTTCGCTCAGTGAAGAAGAGATAGTTTTCCCTCCTTATAATGCTCTTCAGATACAGCATATCCTAAGGGATCGTGCTGAAAAGGCATTCAAGAAAGGTTCGCTCAATGATGGCGTTGTTGAAAAATGTGCTGCATATGCGGCAAGGGAACATGGTGATGCAAGGCGCGCTCTCGATCTTCTTCGTGTTGCTGGAGAGCTCGCAGAGCGGGAAGGATTGCCGAATGTCTCAGTAAAACACATTGATCTTGCAGAAGACAAGATTGAGCGTGACCGATTGGTGGATATTGTAACAACGCAGCCCCAACAATTCCAGGCAGTTCTCTATTCATCGATTAATGTATGCGCAGAAAGGGGGGATGTATCGACTGGTGAAGTATATGATTTTTACAAGAAATTATGCTCCCACATTGGCATCCGGCCACTCACCCAGAGAAGGGTATCAGATGTGATAGCAGAGCTGGACATGCTTGGCATTATCAACGCTCGCGTGATCTCAAAGGGAAGGTATGGAAGGACAAAAGAAATTTCTGTCTCAGGAACAAACCAGGAGAAGATTCTTGTGGTGTTGAAGGAAGGTTTGGGTTTAAAATAAAATGTCTGTAGAGAGGAAGCAGGCGGTTGTGGAATACTTTTTAGCTCGGGGTATGTTGGTGACTCCAGAGGTTCTCGAGGCAGCAGGTACTATGGATCCTGAGGAGTTGTACTTATTGCATCAGAAAGAGGAGGATCATACCGACAAAAAAGAAGAGTGTATAACGGGGGATGGGAGGCAGCTAGCAAAAGACCCATCAGTCCCCCCTGCATCAGTAAACATAATCTTCTCTTATGATGAGAAGCCGCAGAAAAAATCTATTAAGGATTTCACTGATTATTTTCGTAATCGCTTTCAGGTAATAAGCGGCCTGCTGAGGAACAGGCAGGAATTGGCAAATCTTATGTCTGTTGCGAGGGTAAAAGAAAAACGTGACAAAGAAAGGGTCTCTCTCATCGGTCTCATCACAAAAAAAGAGACCACAAAAAATGGGAACCTGGTCATTGGCATTGAGGACACAACGGGCGAGATGACCTGTGTCATCCATAAGAACAAGCCAGATATTCTTGAGCGGTCAAAAGATCTTGTGCTCGATGAGGTGGTGGGGGTTGTTGGGACATCTTCAGATGGGATTGTCTTCCTGGAGAATGTGGTGTTTCCTGATATACCGGTAAATAGAGAGCTAAAGAAGTGCCCCGATGAGGTATATGCTGTTTTTTTGTCGGATATCCACGTGGGGTCATCATACTTTCTGGAAGAAGATTTTCACCGTTTCCTTTCTTGGATCAATGGTGATTTTGGGACAGAAGAGCACAGGGCACTAGCCGCAAAGGTTCGCTACCTCTTCATTGTCGGGGATTTAGTGGATGGGGTGGGCATCTATCCTGGGCAGGAAAGCGAGCTGAAGATTAAAGATATTTACGAGCAGTATAAGAGATTTTTTGAGTTTGTAAAATTGATTCCCGATTCCATATCAATTATCATATCAACCGGGAACCATGATGCAGTCCGGTTATCAGAGCCGCAGCCTCCCTTGCCAAAAGAGTTTATCGGGAGTTTTTCCAAACCAAACACTTACTTTGTGAGCAACCCCTCAAGGGTGTTGATTCATCATACTGATATTTTTCCTGGATTGGATGTTTTGTTATACCACGGCTATAGTATGGACTATTATGCGCAGAACCTCGAATCGGTGAGGATTGAAGGGGGGTATAAGCGGCCTGATCTGCTCATGAGGCATTTTCTTCAAAAAAGGCACCTTGCTCCTTCTCATACCTCCACATTATATGTTCCAGGAGGTAAAGACTATCTGGTCATAGAGAGTGCCCCCGACATTTTTGTCACTGGGCATATCCATAAATCAGGCATTGCCAATTATAGGAATACCACCATGATCTGCGGATCATGTTTCCAGGACACAACCCCCTTCCAGATCAAGGTCGGGCATTCTCCAGAACCAGGCAGGGTTCCAATCATCAATCTGCAGACAAGGCAGGCAAAAATATTGAAGTTTATAAAATGAAATACTCAGAACAGTTGGATAAGACGGTCGAGCACGCCTATAAAAGAGCTACTGCTGCGAGGAAGAAAGGCTTTGATCCTGAGGACAAAGTAGCAATACCTATTGCAAAAGATATGGCTGAGCGGGTAGAAGGGTTAATCTCAGTCATCGCCCCTCAAATCATTAATAGCGGCGTCTCTAAACGGATTAAAGCTCTGGAGAAGCAATATGGTATTTTGGATTGGCGTGTTTCTTTGATCATTGCAGAAGAAATTGCCCAGCAGAGATATTGTAAGTTTAAGGATCAGCAAGAGGCAATGGAGGTGGGGATTCGTGTCGGGTTTGCATATCATACATTAGGGACAGTGGCATCTCCTATTGAAGGGTTTGTGAAGTGGGAGGTAAAAAAGAGGAATGACGGGAAAGAATACATGTGCTTGTATTTTTCAGGGCCTATTCGTTCTGCTGGAGGCACTGGTGCGTCTGTTTCTGTTCTCATCGCTGATTATGTGAGGAAAAAATTCGGCTATGATGTGTATGATCCGACGGATGAGGAGATCCAGCGCATGGTCTCTGAGGTCTATGATTACCATGAGCGGATAACTAATCTACAATACCTCCCCTCTGAAGAGGAGCTCAGGTTCATGGTAAAGAATGTTCCGGTCCAGATAAACGGGGATCCTTCAGAGAAGATTGAAGTGTCAAAGGGCAAGGACCTGCCTCGTATCGAAACAAACACTATCAGGAATGGTGTCTGCCTGGTTCTCGGAGAAGCATTATCTCAAAAGGCGCCAAAGGTATGGAAGCAGCTCTCGAAATGGGGGAAGGAATTTGGGCTGGAGCATTGGAACTTTCTAGAGGAGTTCATCGCGATCCAAAAGCAGGCAAAGGCAAAAGGATCTCAGGAGGTCCAGTCAAAAGATGTGAGGATTATGCCTGATTATACCTTCATCAAGGATTTGGTTGCAGGAAGGCCAATCCTCACCCACCCAATGCGTGCTGGAGGCTTTCGTCTGAGGTATGGGAGATGCAGGACTTCTGGGTATTCCTCTTGTTGTATCCACCCAGCAACAATGATCGTGCTAAAAGGGTATATCGCAACAGGCACCCAACTCAAGCTCGAACGGCCGGGAAAGGCAGCAGTAGTTAATCCTTGTGATACCATCGAAGGGCCAATTGTCAAATTGGCAAGTGGAGAGATGAGGCTTCTTGAATCGGTCAGTGAGGCAAAAAAATATCTCCCGGAGGTCACAGATATCTTCTTTTTGGGGGACATCCTCATCAATTATGGCGACTTTTTGAATCGCGCCCACACACTTGTTCCTCCAGGGTATTGTGAAGAGTTCTGGGTGCAGGAACTAGAAAAAGCGATAGTTGATGTGCAAGGCACGTTGGATGTGGAGAAGGCTGCATCATTTCTCCACATCTCCCCATCCGTGCTAAAAGAGGTGCTTGATAACCCGCTTAAGAGAGTTCCTCCTATTGAAGGTGCGCTATTGTTGGCCGAACAGTTTTCTGCTCCTCTCCATCCAGCATACACGTATCATTATGGGCTTCTGAGCAAGGATAACCTCAAATCCCTCCTTTCTTGGGTAGTCAAGGGAGAAATAAAAGGGGATAAGCTTGTTCTTCCAATGGCTCCAGACAAGCAATGGCTAGAAAGGATAGGCTTGCCTCATCTTGTGGCTTTGGGGGAGTTCATTGTTTTGCAAAGACAAGAATCCCTGGCTTTGTTGAAGACGTTTGGGGTAGAGTCCCCAAAAGCACTAGGCAAGACCATCGAGAAATTAGAAAGGTGGGATAGAGAGATTATCCCCTTCATTAATTCTCTTGGGCCAATAAAGATTCGGGATAAGTCGGGGATGTTTATTGGTGCCCGGATGGGCAGACCAGAAAAGGCAAAGCAAAGAAAGCTCACCGGCAGTCCTCATGTTCTCTTTCCTGTTGGTGAGGAGGGCGGGAAGATGAGATCAGTTATAGCTGCTCTTGATGTGGGAAAAGTGACAGCGGAGTTTCCATCAAGGATCTGCCCTTCCTGTAAGAAAGAGACCATCTACAACTATTGTTCTTGCTCTGGAAAGCCAACCGAAGAGCTAAGGCCAATAAAAGAGATTGAACTGCCAATAAAGCAGCATTTTGATGAAGCATTGGCACTTGTGGGGATGAAAGTATATCCTGATATGATCAAAGGGGTGAGGGGGACCTCGAATAAAGGGCATATCCCGGAGCATTTAGTGAAGGGCATCCTTCGCGCAAAGCATGATGTGTATGTGAATAAGGATGGGACTATCCGCTATGATATGACCCAGATGGGCATCACCCATTTTCGGCCAAGGGAGATTCATACACCTGTAAAAAAGCTCATCGAGTTAGGGTATGAAAAAGATATGAATGGTGCCCCGCTAACGCAGGATGATCAGCTCCTTGAGATATTCCCTCAAGATGTTATCCTCCCAGCGCCAATTGAGACAACAGATGAAGGTGCTGATAAAGTATTGTTTAATGCAGGCAATTTTATCGATGAGCTCTTGACCCTCGTCTACAAGCAGGAGCCTTATTATCAGTTGGAGTCTCCAGCGGATCTTGTTGGCCATCTCATCCTCGCGCTAGCCCCCCACACCTCCGCTGCTATCACAGGGAGGATCATTGGTTTTTCTCAAACACAAGGGTTCTATGCGCATCCCATGTTCCATGCAGCGCAGCGGCGGGACCTTGATGGCGATGAGAGCTGTGTGATGCTGATGATGGATGCATTCCTCAATTTTTCTCGAAGCTTTCTCCCTGCCCATCGGGGGTCCACCCAAGATGCTTGCCTGGTTATCACCACAACATTAAATCCTTCAGAAGTTGATGATATGGTGTTTGATGTTGATACCGCGTCCAGGTATCCCCTTTCATTTTATCTTGCGGCATGTGAATATAAGAAGCCATGGGAGGCTCCGGTTGATACGTTTGTAAAGAAGCTTGGTCAGGAGAATTTCATGGGGTGGAAATTTACTCATGATGTCTCAGATATGAATATGGGGGTGAACTGCTCTGCTTATAAGATCCTTCCCTCAATGGAAGAAAAGTTGAAGGGGCAGATGGACTTGGCAAAGATGATTGTTGCAGTGGATGAAGAGGAAGTGGCAAAAGCAGTGATTGAAAAGCATTTCTTAAAGGACATAAAGGGGAATTTGAGAAAGTTCTCGACCCAGCAGTTTCGATGCGTGAATTGCAACATCAAGTTTAGGCGGCCACCCCTCATTGGAAAATGTACAAAGTGTGGGGGAAAGATCATCTTCACTATATCAGAAGGCTCTGTTATTAAGTATCTAGAGCCAAGCTTGAGCCTTGTTCGCGCATTTAATCTCCCTCCTTATTTGAGCCAGACAATGGATCTGTTGCAGAGGAGGATTGATGAAGTGTTTGGCAAGGATGCTGAGCGCCAGGAAGGCTTGGGGAAATGGTTTGGGTGATTTATTCTTTTGGGTAATATCCTCTTGTTATTCTCCTTCTCCTATATGCTCCACTGTTTTCTCGATATTACAAAACAGAAAAACCTTGATACTCCTTTGATGGGATATGATGTACATTCAGCCCTTTGACTTCTGCATAAGGTGCATCATGTTCTATTGCCTGCAAAAACTCATCAAGGGCTTTTTTCTTCCCAGTAGCAAATACCTCTACATTCCCATCAGGAAGATTCTTCACCGTTCCAGTAATGCCAAGTTTTCTGGCAATAGAAAAAACAAACCACCGGTAACTTCGCCCCTGGACATTCCCAAAAGCAAGGATGTGGAGATGCATGATCAGATTTTTGTTTTTACTGGGTATTTTGCGCCGCATGCGTTGCACTTGATATAGGTCATGCCTGCTTCCTTTGTCATATCAGTGTCTGGCTTTCCGCACGTGGTGCAAAGGACCAGCTCATTTGTGTATTTCCTGATCTTTTGGTTGATGCGGGAAGCTGGGATTTTTGCTCCAAAGATGGCAAGCCCTTTCTTTATTTCTCCAGGCGTTGCAAGCTCGCGAAGGACATATTTGAGGAGGTGCTCTGGAGGCCTTCGGATAGCTGCTGCGATTTGTTGGAAGTTGCTAATGACCGTCCTGCTGCCTTGTATGTGCCCCCTAACATTTGGCAGCTCGAATCGTTCCCTGTTGAGGATGACATCAGGGAGTTCTTTTCGTGCTTTTTCTAGCAGCATATTGTAATCCATTAAGATTTAGAATCCCTGTTGCTTTAAAAAGATTGTGAATAAAAAATCTCCACTGCACTCAAGCTGTGACATATTCTTTAAGCCTCAAACTGAAAGGGCGCATAGGAAAATATCCTGGATATCTGCCCGCTTTGAGCAATCAAAAAGTATTTAAACGACGAAAAAAGGGTTTCTATATGGTTGTGGAGATGTTAATAAACCCGCTGAAAGCGGAGCGCCATCCATTTGAGATGTTCTTCGTGGGGTTATTTTATGCATCACTGGCGTGCATTATCTCTCTTTGGGTATTTCGGGAGAATGCTTCCTTGCTTATGGTGTTCTTCACTGTCTTTGCCTCTGCGCCGTTTATGTACTACACGATCAAGCTTGAAGAGAAAAAGGACATGCTTCCCGAAAACTCAGAGACCACTCTTCTAAAGGAGCACTCAAAGGCATTGCGTGCGTTTATGGCCCTCTTTCTTGGTATCACTGTTGCGTTTGCTCTGTGGTATATCTTTCTTCCAGCAGACCTTTCAAGGCTTTTGTTTGAGGTGCAGTCTGCAACAATATCCGAGATTAATAACGCAGTCACTGGACAGGCATCAGGGTTTGATATCTTTTTAAGGATACTATTCAACAACATAAAGGTCCTCGCTTTTTGTGTATTGTTTGCTTTTGTTTTTGGGCTTGGCGCGATATTTATTCTCACGTGGAATGCATCCGTCATTGGTGCAGCGATGGGAAACTTTATCCGTGGTAAGCTCAGCGACTTGGCAGCAGTGGTGGGGTCTTCAAACACAGCTCATTATTTTCATGCATTTTCCTTGAGTATTCTTCGCTATGCGATTCATGGCATCCCTGAGATCCTCGCATATTTTACTGGGGGGCTTGCAGGCGGCATTATCTCTATTGCAGTCATCAGGCATGATTTCCAGTCAGAAAAGTTTGAGAAGATCATCCTTGATTCTTCTGACCTTCTCTTGATCTCCCTTGGGATACTTTGTATTGCAGCATTTCTTGAGGTGTTTATCACGCCCCTGTTTTATTGAAAATTTCGGGTTCAATACCCCTGCCTTTAGGCCGAAATTTTCAATTTCAAAAACCCGTCTATCAAGGCGAGGAGCGCAATACCCTGCCCTGAGGGCAAGGTGAGCTCCGAGCGACGGGTTTTTGTTATTAGTAAGAGAGATCAGTAAGAGAATTCAGACTCAGCTGAGTACCTGCAATCTTCCCTTCTTGATCTCATAAATCTCTCCTCTCTCGATGAGTTGGTGGATCACAATTTCACTTCCCGCCCCATGCTTGTTGACGATGTCTTGGATGTCTACTCCCCCTCCCGTGTCGAGTGACCTGATTGTTTCATAGACTGCTGTAGTGAGGGGAGAAGTAAACTCTTCTTCTACATTCTCTTCCACCACCGGTGCTGGCTCTTGTTGTCTTGTTCCATTTGTCTCTTTTTTATGAAGGTCGAGCCAGCCTGTGTCTTTGATTACCTTGATGATCTCTGGTGAGATGAACCGTTGGGAGGAGAATTCTCTTGGCCGTCCAATCACCCGGACAATAGTGCCAATCCCATAGCTTGGCTGTTCTCCATCAAAGCTTCTCACAGGGATTGTTCCTGACCCATCATCAAGGATAAGGGTGTTTTTTTCTTCTCCAACAATGATCCCGACAAGTTGTACACGGGAAATGTTGCCTTTTGGTGTCTGGATATAATTCGGCTTCCATCCTTCCTCCCGGACATATATTCCTGTAAGCAGGTCGCCGATGCGAACTTTTTTAGCGACTTGTCGTTCAAAGTTTTGCGATGGTGCCTCGTTTTGGCTCATAAATATCTCCTTGGCGCTTGAGTTGTTCTACAATCTCCTCTACAATATGGTCTTCAAGGCCTTTTTCACGTGCAGCGAGCACGAGGTCTTCGAAGGGGATCTCTTTTCCCATCCTTCCTTCTAATTCATTGATGATCTCTCGGACAATGAGGATCTTGCTTCGTTGCGATGAGGTGATCCCTGTAGTGATCCTGTCAATATCAATTTTTCCTGTTTCATAGTCATATCCGACGGCCATGAGGCATCGTTGAAGCGCATCAATCGCCCTTCGTGCATCATTCCGGGTGACTTTCTGTGACATCCTCACCCGTGCTGATCCCTCTGCGAGCCGTACAAGGCTCTCTAGCTGCCTCGCAGAGATTGGGATTGGCTGGAGTCCTTCGCCCGAGGAGCCAGTGTTCCTGAGTGCCACATAATAATTGCTGATTTCTTGTATTGCCGTATCAGTCAGGATCGGTTGGATTTTCCTTCTGACATATGCCACATATCGTTTCATCAGGTCTGCTTCAATCTCCGGGATGGATAAGGTGTCTGATTGCTGGAGCTTGAGCACGTGCATCGCGATTTTTTCATCCTTATCTTTATCTGGAAGATCCCTGACGGGAAAGATGAGATCAAACCTGTTGATGAGTGTTGGAGGCAGGTTAATCTGGGATGCAATTGGGGTGTATGGGTCAAACCGTCCAAGCTTTGGATTTGCAGCGGCAAGGATAGTGGTTTGTGCTTTGAGTGTTGCCTGGATGTTTGCTTTGGATATAGAGATGGTCTGCTGGGCCATTGCTTCGTGAAGGGTGGATGTGTCATCCTCGCTCATTTTGTCCATCTCATCAATGAGGCAAAAACCCCCTGATGCAAGGACTATTGCTCCAGCTTCCAGTGCATACCCCTTGAGAAATTCATCCTTGACAACAGCCGCTGTCAAGCCAACCCCGCTTGCTGATTTTCCAGCAACATACCTGGCTTTTGGTGATACCGTCTTCATGAAGGTGAGGAGTGTTGACTTTGCAGCTCCAGGGTCTCCGACAAGGAGGATATGGATGTCTCCTCTGGTGATAGTGCCATCCCGGCGTTCTTTTCTCACCCCCCCCATCAATTGGAGCACGAGCGCTTCTTTGATATCCTCATGTCCCCAGACGGATGGGGCAATGCTCTTGACCAATCGTTCAAATACCCCTTTGTCTTGTGCGATCTCCTTGATCTTTTGGAGGGTTTCCTCATCAATCTCAAGGTCTTCATACGATTGCGACACTGATTCGATAAAGTTGGCATCAATGATGATATCATACCTTGTTGATTGTACTCCTGTATTGAGGATGATAGGGATCTCCTTGATGATTCCGCTGATTTTGACCCGGTTTCCAGGTGTTGTTTTTCTTTCCATCCGTGGTTCTACAAGGTCTGCTTTGAGGAAGACAGAGATTCTTTTTGGTTGATCCCCCCCATCGAGTAGTTCAGGGTTCTCTTCGATGACCAGCCGTTGGGTATCTACCAGCTCCTTATCAATCATCTTGAACCGCCCTTTATACCCGCAGCTGCACCGGGAGGGCTCTTTGAACTTTGTTTCGACCTGGTGTACTGAGATGGTCCTCCCGCAGGAGGGGCATTCAAACCGTGCAATGCTCACTTGTGGCCGGACATCTGATGCTTGCCTGACAATCCCATCGATGACGATGAGCTTTCCAAGGTTCTCGCTTCGGATGTTTCGTATCTTGATATCCTGGGATAAGGGAAGGAGGGAGAACCGAAGGCGAAAATTTGTGGTATCTGTCATCTGTTCGATGGCAAGCTCCCCTGCCCTAATGACATCTTCTGGCTGGTCGAGGACCATTTCTGCTAGTTCTGGATCAAATTTTGAGAGTTCAGAGAAATCAGCGACAAAGAAACGGTTGCCTTTCCTGACATCTTCTAAGAGGGCTGCCTTATAGGTTTCTTCAAAGAACTCCGTGAATCGCTTGATTTGTTCTGCTATTTCCATGGGGAGAGTCTACCGACTACCAGGTGGTCGAATTTTTACCGGAAATTATTTCATGACTTTTTTGAGATTCTCGATAAGCTTGTCTAGGGAGTCATACACTTCCTGTTCTGATTTTGTCCCTGTGCACACAACCTTGCCATTCGAGAAGAGCAGGAACGTAGCTCTCATCTCCGGCATCTTGTAGACAAGGCCTGGAAACTGCTCTGGCTCATATTCTGTATTGTCCAGCTTCATAGTCAGGGTGTTCAGGTTAAGGTCAAAGCCAACGCTTCCTGACGCGACGATATTTTGTATCTTGATCTCTGGTTTTATCGTGATCTTGATTTTTATCTTTTCAAGGCTTTTGATGATTTTTTTGATGGACTCTTCGACCTTTTCCATGCTCCGAGCACCCGTGCAGACAACTTTTCCACTGGAAAAGAGGAGTGCTGTTGTTTTTGGGTCTTTGATGCGAAGCACAAGCCCAGGGAATTGCTCTGGATTATACTCAGTATTACTGAGTGTTGCAGCCATCTTCTCCAATGGAATGTCATGGCCAAGTGATGTAGAAACAACAATGTTCACGACAGTAATTTCTTTTTTTGCCATGGTTATACCCCCCAAGAGCGATTTATAAAGTTTATAAATCTCCTTCTTTTTAAATACTTTGTTTTTTCAATGGGGATATTGCAAAAGTGATGCCCCCTTCTTTTCCACTGGAACTCTCAGGCTACAGCTTCTCTGACTGGAAAATTTCATGGGAGGGTGGTTTTTCCTACATATTGGACCCCTTCATTTCCACTGGAATATACAGGTGTTGCCCCTTTTTTATCATCGGATTAATCTCCTGACAATGTTTTTTCAAAAAACAACCTTCATTTCCATTGGAGACCAACCGTTTTACACCCTAATCTCGCTATCCAGCTTATAGGTATAGTTTTTCCTACATATTGGGCCCCTTCATTTCCACTGGAAATAAATAGTCTCGAGGAAGACTGGTTATTCTTCCTCAATAAAGAAAGATTTCTTATGCAGTGTGTCGCCGAGTAAGCTCTCCTCTCTGCTCAAGGCGCCACATACCATACAAATATCCATCTACCAATGCTGTCCAGTTGGCTGCATTAACATTATCATGAAATCCAACCGTGCTCCACTCCCCTTGGTCATCTCTCATGGTAATATGTGTCCGAACGACTGATGCCGTCCCTGTTTTTGGATTAAGGTTTCGAACGCGATATTCTACAAGATGGATTCGGTCAGAGACTCCTGGATATACTTGTTCAATTCCACTCATGAGTGCCTGCCTATATGCATCAAGTGATCCAGTAGCAACCCCGCAGAAATACCCTTCAATACCATTTGCTTTGACTTGGAGCAAAGCTTTTGTCATAACTACCCCAGAATGTTGTTCAACTTCGACAGAGTCGTCTATTCCAACAGTAAAATACTGTGGCTCTTTGCCTAGCTCCCGAAGAGCCATAAGAACAATGCTAGCTTCCGCTCCTTCATAGGTATACCCTTTTTCATGTTCAAGTCTCCCGATAAGGTCTACAACACTCCGGCAAACAGGATCTGTTTTTGATACTCTAAGAGTATCTTCAAGGATAGCTGCGACTGTTGCACTCCCCCCATAACCACTCATGACAACACGCCTTTGATTTCCAACACGTAAGGGATCAGCATGTTCAATGGCACGTGGATTTTTTTGTACAGCATCAGCATGTGTTCCTGCTTTATGGGCAAATGCACTAACTCCAGAATAAGGTGCATTTGGAGGGTGCTCCTGGTTTGCCAGCTCTGATATCTTCCTTGCTAGATGGGTATATCCTTTGAGCTGTTCTGGGCTCCACACCTCAAGTTCTGGGTGGTCAAGGGCAAGGTTTGTAAGGACAACCCCAAGGTCTGCATTGCCGATTCGCTCTCCAAACCCGTTGAAACATCCTTGCACCATGGTAGCGCCAAGTTCAACTGCCCGCTCGGAGAGGAGGATTGCTCGTCCTCTATCATTATGCAGGTGGATCCCTAACTGGGCTGAGGGGATATGCTCTAAAGCTGCGCTAACAGCATCCTCTAACCGTCCAAGGGTCAATCCTCCGTTCGTGTCACAAAGGACTATGTAATCTGCTCCAGCATCTTTTGCAGCAACGATGGTTGAGAGTGCATATGTTGGGTTCTCCCCAAACCCATCAAAAAAATGCTCTGCATCATAAACAACCATTGGTCCATGTTGCTGTTGCTTGAGGTGGGACACGCTAGTTGCGATCATCTCGAGGTTATGTTCTCTCTCCACTCTTATGATCGAATCAGTATGGAGGGTCCATGACTTCCCAAAGATGGTGTACACCGGGGTTTTGGCCAGCACAAGCCTTTGGAATACTTCATCATCCGATACCTGGCAATTTCTTCCTCCCGTCATCCCAAATGCAGCAAGCCGTGCATGGCCAAAGTTCTTCCCCCCTGCCCAATCAAAGAATGCCGTATCGATCGGGTTTGCCCCTGGCCAACCACCTTCAATAACATCAACAAAAGGAGCAGCAATTTCCATATACCTTTGCTTGTCTTCGAGGCTCCAATTCACATGCTCATTTTGTTCCCCGTCACGTAGTGTACAGTCGTAGCTAATTACTCTTGTCATATCAATTCTCCCTCCACAATAGTTTTTTGAGAAGTCATGGTCGATTTGCCCCCTCTAAAAAGAAATAGAGAAGGCTAGCTAATGATGATAATGATTCCAAGAATGATCGTCAATATCCGTTTGCTGGAATCAGTCATAGCAGGAGGTGAATGAGAGGTTTCTTTTAAAGGTTTCGTCGTTTTTTTTGTTGTAAAAAACAAACATTTAAATAGTATTTCATCACAATTTATGATGAATTTGTATGGATACCACTGGCTATACGATCAGGCCAAGCAAGCACTTCCTCCTGACATGGATGAGAAAATGGGACTATGATATACAAGATCTGAGGAAGGCAATACAGCAGCCGTACAAGGAAGTCAAGATCGGTAAAAATAAATTTGAGGTATATACCCAAGTAAAGCAGAAAAGCAGGAAGCTCATCTTTGTCAAGGATGATGAAACAAAAACAATATTTATTATTACTGGAGCTGAAGGATCATGAAATGCCCACTGTGTGAAAAAGGAATATTAAAGAAAGTCGATGACATCCTGATGGAGATAGAAGGGTATACTTTTGTTGTAAAAGGGGACCGTTGTGATTCATGTGGTGGGGAATTCCCTTTAGGGGAGGAGTCTCAAAGGGTAATAAAGATTGCAAGAAAACTTGGTATCTGGCCAGAACCGATGAAATTATATCGTCATCTCTCTAAGAGTGGGGGAAGCTTAGTGCTTCGCATCCCTGCTGATTTGGAAAAACAGTTAAAGTTAAGTGAAGAAACCCATGTTGAAATTACTAAAGTTGGAAAAAAGCTGGTGATTGAGCCAACATGATCCTCTCAAGAAAAGATATTTTAAAACTCATCGAAGAAAAGAAACTAGCAATAATCCCCTTCACGAAAAGCAATATCGGCCCCGCATCAATTGATCTTACCTTAAGTGATGAATTCAGGACATTCGGTAAGCAAAAACGAATAACATTAGCAGAATCAACGGATTACAAGAAATACTCAAAAAAGATCAAGACAAATCAAATCACTCTTCTCCCAGGCGGATTTCTTCTTGGTATCACGAGGGAAAGGATTTCTCTTCCTCCAAACATATGCGGCACTCTCACCGGCCGCTCACGTTTCGCGAGGCTCGGCTTTGCTATTCACATCACTGCTTCTTTTATCCAGCCAGGAATTGATAACCAGCAGGTATTGGAAATGACAAACACCGGCCCTGCCCCTCTTGTGTTGAAAGCAGGAACAAGGGTCTGCCAGCTCGTATTGCAGGAGATGAAAAGCAGTGCAAGATATCGCGGGAAATTTCAGAGGCAGCTCTTGTGAATGAATACATCTTTTTAGGGTGCATCATTATTCTTGGCATTCTTTCTTCCTTTTCTGATATCCGGTTTGGGAAGATAAGGAATAAGGCAACATATTCTTTTATGGTGATAGGTGTGCTGCTGTATGTATTCTTTGGCAAAGATGATCTTTCAAGGTATATGATAAATCTCTTTTCTGCTGTCATCTTCTCTGTGGCATTATGGCTTCTCAGGTGGTGGAGTGCGGGTGATGTGAAATTATTTGTTGCATTCAATGCGATCATCCCCTCAATGGCATTCTCTTTTACCCTCTTGCCATTTTTCTTTGTATTTTTGTTGACGGTCACACCCCTCTTCCTCATATTGATCCTCCATGCAGTCATCACTGAGCACAAAAATATCCTCTCTGCTTCTTTTCTGATAAAACCGCTAAAAAGGTTGCCAGGTGTATTGGTCTCTGTATTTGGGCTCAGTTGGCTAATCGCCCTCCTCTTGCAATATCTCCGCCTTCCCCAGTCCCCAATCCTGGTTTTGGTATGGTATATGCTGCTGTATCCCTCATTGAGCAGTATCATCAGGAGACTGATGAAAAAGGCAAGTCTCCATGAGAGATGGGAGCCTGCTGTATACATCATCCTCGGGTTATGCGGCATGTTCATCGAGAAGACAAATATCTTGTTGGTGCTGATTGTCTCAGCAGCATCAATCATCACGAGATTATTGGTGTATGATTTAAGCTTCATTTACGCTACTAAGGAAAAGGCTCTTAAAGACCTCCAGCAAGGAGACATCATCGCAGATTTGGTGATTGAAGGTGATGTCCCTGTGCCAGCCAAAGTCCTTCCTTCTGAAGGCAGGCTCCCAGAGGGCATACTAAAAGAGGATATCAAAAAGCTAAAGAAGTTTGTCAAGGATAAAAGACTAAAGATCAAAATCCTAAGGGTTCAAAAGACAATGCCCTTTGCGCCTTCATTGTTCGCAGGGATGCTGTTATTCATTATCATAATGTTTATAAAAATGAGGGTGCTGTAGCAGACCATGTATCTCCAAGACGAAAGCCACAAGAGCAATCTGCAGGTTGACCAGGAGCAAGGAAGGGTGATGGTGAGCATCAACCCCCAAATGTACCCCCTCGATGTCATTTACTCTGCCGCGTATTCCTTTACGAACAAGAATTATGTGCTCATTGATGGGGAGAAGGACATTGAAGTGATTGTCGAGATAAAACCAATGGCTTCCTCTGGTGACTTAGAGGCGCTGGGAAGAGAATTTAACAACACGCTCCTTCGGCATCAGATCTATAATCAGAAAAGCAAGGAGAATGCGCCAATCAGGCAGGTGTTGCTCTACCGGGCGCTCCTCACAAATTCTCCTCCAAGCCCGGAAGACATAACAATTGAGGATACAATAGGCAATCCGGCAAGTCCATTGCCCCCCTCAAGGAAAGGATGATCAAAAAAGAAGGGGAGGATACTGTGAAGTTGTATCTAAACCCTGATTTTTATGATATTGAAACCATCAGGGAGTCTGTTGAATCTGGCAGACTTGACTGCACGATTGATATTGATATTAAAGAAGGGTACATAATAAGAATCACCGCAAAAAATGCAACGATAGAAGCATATAAGCTGGCGAACAGGGTATTAGTTGAAATGAAGATAAAGGGGGTTGTCTGATGGCAGAAACTGTTCTAATACCTGCTGAAGGGTATGTATTGCAGAAAGTAAGGATCAAGCGCCTGAGCAGTAAAAATATCATTGTTTCAGATCATGGTCCCTGGTGTGTCCTTGATGATGAACAGTGGGATCGGGTGTTGAATAATGCTCTGTTGCCTTCAGAGCCATTATTTGCCGATCTGGAAAAGAAAGGGATCATTCTGACCGAGAATAATCTAAGGATGGTCACAAGCCAGTACAAAGAGCGCTATAGCCATCTCTTTATCGGTCCCTCGCTGCATATCCTTGTCATTACGAAGCGCTGTAATCATAAATGTGTCTATTGCCATATGAGTGCTGCCCGTGGTGATATGGCAGAGTTTGATATGGGCAAGGAGACAGCAAGAAAGACAGTCGATTTTATCTTCAAGTCGCCCACTCCAACCCTCCACATCGAGTTCCAGGGCGGAGAATCCTTGATGAACTTTGATGTGATAAAGGAAGTTGTTCTCTACGCTGAGAAGGTGAATGAAACAAAAAAGAGAACCCTTGAATTTTCTCTTGTTTCTAATCTTTCATTGATGGATGAGGAAAAGCTGATGTTCCTCCTCGATCATCATGTTCATATCTGCACGTCTCTTGATGGGACAGAGGAGATCCATAATCATAATAGGAGATCTGAGTTGCGGGGCTTTAACTCTTTTGCAACAACAAAAAGATGGATCGACAGGATTCGGGCAGAATACCAAAAGCTGGGCAGTGACCGTGATGTGAGTGCCCTCATCACGATCAATCGGAACGCGATAGATAAAGCAAAGGAAGTCATTGATGCATACAGGGAGTGCGGGTTTTCCATGATACATCTGCGCTCGCTCAATAATCTTGGTTTTGCTTCGCGCTCATGGCACAAAATAGGTTACTCTGCTGAAGAATTCATAAGATTCTGGCAGGAAGGCATTGAGTATATCATCGGATTGAATAAGAAAGGGGAATTTTTTCGGGAGAGGACAGCGATTATTATGCTCCAAAAAATGCTCACCACCATTAATCCGAACTATGTTGATCTCTCCTCCCCCTGCGGCGCCTGTGTGTCTGTGCTCACCTATGACTATAATGGGAAGATTTACTCTTGTGATGAGGGCAGGATGGTTGGTGATGATACCTTCTGTCTTGGGGAAATCCAGGATGAATTTAAGGATCTTATGGGTTCAAAAAAGGCTTGTGCTATTGTCACTTCCTCAATAAACGACCTCTCTTTTTGTGATGAATGTGCATGGAAGCCTTATTGTGGTCTTTGTCCGGTCCATACTTACCAACAATCGAATTCTTTGGTCCCGTTGAATATCCAGGATGACCGCTGTAAGATCCTCATGGCGCAGTTTGACTTCTTGATGGAAAAGCTGGTGACTGATGATGCATTTGCGGTGCTGGCCAGGCGCTGGGTATCAGCAGGGCTCCCTAAAGAGTTGAGGGGATGCAGGGAAATATTTATATAGCCTGGAGAGTGAAGAGGATGTATGGTTGATGTAAAATGGTTGATGTAAAAAAGAGTGTTCAGGCATTGCTTTTGAAAGAAGACGGGAAGATATCAAAGAAGGCTATTTTCTCTGCCGGGATAGCGATTTCTCTTTATGGACTTTCATTCGCTCGAGCAAGTTATGACTGCCCCGGTGATGACAATTGGGGGGGAAGCACCGATCCCACTGGGACATGCGGAACCTTGTCACCAATGCTCTTACATGGCCAGTCTGGGCAAACATGCGGAAATGGTGCAGTCGGTCCCAACGGAATTAATGAAGGTCCTGGGGGGGGAGGGACCCTCAGTCATAAGAACATCCTCCGTGTTGATAAGGTAGATGTTGGATTCTCTCCTTCAAATCTTGACTTTTCTGGATCTCATAATAATTGTGTGCAATCCCATTATAGCCAGCATTACAATCATCAGGCAAGTGGGTGGTAGGATGTCTCATAAAAGGAAATATGCCAAGATTGTGCTTTTGGGAATCATTTTTTTCTTTGGGATATTCACTCTCTTAATCTTAAAGCTGCAAGATCATGCACCTAAAGGTGGGGCATATATTCCCACTGATATATCATCAATTAATAGTTTCCCTCTCTTCATCTGTGGCGAGAACGTATCATATCTTCCGGAAAACTATACTAATACTCTTGGTTCATTGAGATACTGGTTTAATCTCAATTACTCATCAAATTATCTTTCATATGTTTATTGTAGTGATATGGATGAGAGGCTTGTTACTCCATGTTTATTAAACAAGACACAAGGATTGTGTCAAGAACTGATTCCTGGTCTGATGATGTTTGCGGAGAAAGAGAGAATGCTAGAGATTATTCCAGACATTACTCTGATGGCAGCATTGCCTCTGGCACAATATCCTGTGTTTAATGCCTCTAATAACAGTAAGGCAATACAGTTGTATATCACTGAGCACGAGCAGATCCCTATTGTTTTATGGGTCAGCTCAAACAAATCTCATCCAGTGAATGGGCTCAACCTATTCATCAGGGAGGATAGTACTGTTAGTACATCAAATCCCGTTTTTGAAGCGTATTTTCACAATCTTCTCATCTTCAAACATGTTCAATCTGCTAATGATTGTAAGCAGATGATACTTACAGGCCAGGTATTGTCTGATATTTTTTCCGACGCATGCACTATTCATTTCATCAAGGACAAAAAGAAATATTGTCAGGGGATTGTTGATCAGGAAATTGCAGCATGTGAAAGGGTGAATAAGGGATATGGATAAGGGTTTTGAGAGGTACTTGGATGCTATCCCTTGTCAATCATCTGTAAAAGAAGAAGCAAGAGCAATCTACAGTCAATTAAGCAGGGAAAGAAATTATCTTCTTAAGGATTATTCTATAAAATATTCTCAAAAGAAGACAGTACCAACTGTTAGGATCAGTTTCCAACATTTTTCTTACCAGCATTGGCTGGAGAGCCAGCACACAGAGAGCCTCTTTCTAAATGCAATCAAAAAAGGTATTCCTCCTGAAAAAATTGAAATTTTTAATGGTCTTCGGAGAAGAGTTTCTTATCATTTCAACCAAAAAAATCATTTTTTATTATTGCCTGGTTGGTCAATGGATTTTTCTGGGGAAGGAAGTGTGCTATTATATGGTGTGATGATACAACGACTGCATCCCTCTTGGAAAATTGCACCGAATGCGGGGGATACAAGCTGTGTAATAAACGAGCTTCTCCGCCCAATAGGGTCATTCGATGGACCAATCCCTCTGCACGCAAGTTTTGGTGTAGAGCTCACTCCCCAAGGGGTCATCTGCAGGTTCTATTATCCAATCTTTAATCAGGACCACTTTAAGGTTGGATCTCATCATTTATATGAGAGCATATCATTTGATCAGGCAGGAAAGGTTCTAAAGAAAAAACAATACTTGAAGATCATAAGGGGCGTAAAGCTTTCAGTGATACTCCAAGATAAACAATTAAATAATTTATTGCAAAAGCATGCTCCGGAAAATTTTTTTGAAAGAGAGAAATTGATCTATCTTTTTGGCATTGAAGATAATGCGGTGACGCTCTATTTTCGGGAGTGAATATCTTTCATTAGTTTGATTGCTTGAGTGAGAATCGTGTTTGCATACCTGGTTGATTTGCATATCCAGTTGATATATATAAATAAAAAAAATAAAAAGTTTTCTTACACCATCGCTTCCTTCAGTCCAAAGTCGAACATCGACAGGTACTCATCGAGCAGGTCTGGATCATGCGCTGACAGGAGTTCCATGACGTCTTTGGCAAAGCAATAGGTGCAAACGTTCATCGTCTGCTTGCATTTGATGCAGCGAGTGCCTTCCGAGGCTCCGCCAAAATACATCCCTTTGCCAAAGATGGACATGAGTTGGGGAGCCCGGTAGGAGAGCCACTCCCTGATCTGGTTCTCAAGGCAGCCAACACAGATAGGGTTGGTGATGGTTTCCATACATACTGCACACGCTGTTGCCGGGTTGTTGTTTTTCATGTCCTACACCTCTTGTAGTTGATCATGGCTCTATCCGGCGCTTGTAATGCAAGAGAACTCGTCTTCCCATCACACCGCAAGCGCCGAGGCGTTTACCACATGATGGGATAACACTGATTGATAGAGGTGGCCCTGGAACAAAAACATACAAGAGTTTTTTCCATAAGCCCTAGCATATGTTGTCCTGAGGCGCTTTTTTATATAAATTTATCGTTGATGTACTAAACACATCTACGAGTTTCGTGGGAAGATATCCCTAGTTGGACAGCGCCGCTGGCGTAAAACCGCTCAGCCCATCAAACCCTTTTCTTCTAAAACCTTTTAAACACCAGATTGTTTGCAGTGTCTATGCAGGTCATCTTTCCAAACAACAATGAAGAGGAATTTCAGAGGGTGGCAAAAGAGATTAATGCAGGGCCATTGCTTATGGTCTATCCATTCTCAAAGATGCCGGCAAAGGCGTATCTTGTCCCCCCAAGTAAGCTCGCTACCATAAAAAAAGGTCCGCTGGCATTTGTCAAGAGCCCTTCTTCAGTAAGGTCAGTTGTCGAGCAGAAAAGGACGGATGTCTTATTTGACATCGAGGATGAGCCAAAAAAGGACAAATTCACCGAAAGGCGCTCTGGATTGAATCATATCATCGCGAACTTGATGGCAAAGAATGAAATCGCTTATGGCATCAGCCTCTCTTCAATCATCCAATCAAAGTATCAGACCCAGAAGCTCGGAAGAATCCAGCAAAACGTCATGCTCTGCAACAAATTCAAGGTGAGAGTTCTCGTATCATCATTTGCTCTTCGTCCGATGGAGCTGAGGGCAAGGGAGGATCTGCTGGCTTTTGCGAGGGTGCTAAAGGTGCGGTATCTTTTCTCTCAGAAGGATCCTCTGCCATGATTGAGATGAGGGTGTTGTAGAACTCTCTTCCCAAAGACTCTAAGTTTGCCCGCTTCTTTGGCTTGAGCTCAATGCTGATCTTATGGGTGGGATCACCATCAAGGAAAATATATGCTTTCTCGATAAAGCTTGCTGCTGCCTTGTATACTGCATGAAGGGGATACACCTCGGTGTTTACTTCGAGGCAGACAAAGTCCTTATTCACGGTCATGTATGTCTTTATTTTTTCCATGTGTCAAAAAAAGTCAAAAACAATGTTGAGCAAAAAGACCCAAGAAAGGCTGCGTCATCTTCATTTGGGGTGATGATAACCCTGATAGTCTTATCATGCTCCTCAATGATGCATGATGCTTCCCTTTTGATGGAGGAGGTTGCAGCCTGCACGGTTGGGAGAGAATAGATATGTTTTGACAGGTTCAGAGTATACGGAGGTTTTTGTTCAAACATAAGAAAGAGGCGATGAGGAGGTTTTAAAGGATTGTTGTGGTTTACTCTATAGCTTCGAGTAAAGCTTATAAACTCTTTTAATAAGAAAAGAGTAGAATGCAAAAAAGAGGGTTGAGCACGAGGAAGATTATTGTTTTAGGAATTGTTCTCTTCCTGCTTGTATTGCCTGTTTCGCTTGCAAGGCAAACTCTTTCTCTGGAAACAATAGAACACAACATGGAAAACACCATGTTCTCTGCCAGGTTCTCTGGTACATTTGGGAAGATTGTGGTCTTTGAGGGGAAAAGCAATCGCGCTGAGATGTCAGTATCTTTATTAGCCGCATATGATAAGACATTTGGGGCATATAAGTATCACGTTGAAGAGGTAGGGTCTCCTGATACCGTCATAATCAATCAGACTCTTCCCCAGGTCTCTTCAGTTGAGGTGAATATCTCTGGTATGGATTTAGGTGAAGTTCCCTATGGTTCGCAGGCTTTGGGCATTGTCACTATTGGAAGCTACCAGTTCCGGGTGTTTGAGCTTTCGCTGAATAATCTTGCAATGGTCCAAATGACTCAGCTTCCCATCACGGTCGCAAAGGTTGCTCCTGGATCATACCGGATCGAACCATATGATGAGTCTGGAGGGCCTGTATCCGGTGGTTCTTGTACAGGTGTTGATTGCCCATTTTTCACCATGCCAGGGATCTGTCCTGATCGTCCAGCTATTGTAAAAGCAGGTCTAGTTGAACAGCAATCCTCTCAAATATTTTTTCGGGATGTCCCATACCTAGCAGCCCTTGATGGGACAATTGATTTGATGACTGATCAAGAAACAGGTGATAGTCCTAGTATTATTGCCGGGTTTACTTGTTTTTCTGGTGATTCTCCAACAAATCTTCTCCTCCAGCCATATTGTCACCTGTATGGGAATTATTCTTTCCAGCTCTATTTTTGCAGTCTCTTCCCTGACAATCTTGGCGCTGATTACTACCAATATGTCCCCTATCCCTATAATTTTTCATCAACCTATTCTGTAAATGCTGGTCTGGCAAGAAATATAACAACGGAATATAATGATGATCGTCTCAACGTGTTTGATTATACTCAATATGGCCCAACTGTTGAAGGTTTTTCCACTCCAACAAATAAATTTCCGGAAAAAATGACGATCAAGGTTCAGATCCTTGGACCCTATGGTTCCGGTCAGGTATGCGAGGACTGGGTAAATTCCCAGGACCCCCAAGCCCCCGGGACATATGATTTTGTCGGTCCCTACAATGATTCCTTGCTTTTTGATCATACCCAAAGCGCTCCCATTTATCCCGATCCCTACATTGGCACGTCAAATGATGAGAACTCCGTTGGACGCTATGATGTCCAGGGTGATATCCGTCTCCATTGTTGCGGCATCACAAACGTGAATGGCGACAATAAAGCAATGCAAGGCGCAATCCCCACAGTAAATAAGTCCGCTGGCATAAAAGACCAGGTCTTTTTATGCGGCTCCCAGTATCATGAGCAGTCCGGCTATGATCTTTTCCATTATTTTGACCGGATTGAGGAGCGGGGAAATGTTATTTTTATTGATGAAAATACTAATGGGGGAGCGTTGTATGGCAATTCTCCTCAGCGCTATGATGTTGTCTCTACCGGTGAGCATTGGATTGCATGCAATGCCTCTGGAGGCTCTGGAAATTTCCGTGTTGATTCGTCCATTACCCCCCCAAGAGCGATGATTGCCCAGGGCGCTGAATTGACAGGAATGCCCATTACCTTTCCTGATGATGATAATGACCCAGTGACTCCTGCTCCTTCTTACCAGAATACTTTTCTCTGCTATCTTGACACCAATAATACCCCAACGAGTAATGATGACATTGAGAGGATTGGTATTTGTTGTGGGGATAAGGATGAGAATGGCCAGCCCCAGGCATGCAAGGCGGGCAGAGAAAATATCAGGCAGGGAGGAAAGTATTTTTACACCAGTGATAGTGTCCTGAATATCTGGTGTGCTGGGAACCAGGATAGTCCTGTCTGGACGACAAATTTTGACAATACTGATGATTCTGGAAGGAATCCTCAGGTGTCTTCTGATAATACTGACAATAAGTTCCTCGATGATTGTGATCTGGCGGGAAAAATTCTCTATAAGGAGAGCGCCTGGGCAAACCCAAATGGCATTTATTGTTGCGGATTGGAGGATGGCGCTGATTTCTTTGTTGATACCTATTCCAACCCTAATACCTATGCAGGCTGTTTTGATGGCTACCCGGTGAGGGGCAACATCATTAATGGTGGGGAAATTCCAAACCTGTTGAGGAACCCCCATCTGCAGGCAGCCGGAAACAACCTTAAAAATGGCTGGCTGAAAAGTGGCATGATCTCTGCGCAAGACCAGGCAGGAAATACCCTGCTCCAATCAGCTCCTTCACAAACAGGATCATATTATCAGCAGCTTGATACTTCGAAGATGCACGGTGCGCTGTTGGTGTTCTCGGGGAAGATCAAGAAGACAAGTGGCAGCGGTTCATTAAAACTGCAAATACAGGGGGCTCAGGCAAATGTTTCAAACATGCTTAGTACTGTAGGAAATTTCCAAGAAGTAAGGGTGTCCTTGGATGTTGGATCTGCAAATAATGTCAATGCTTCAATCATCATTGAGGGCGACGGTCAGTTTGTTGTGCAAAACATAACCCTCCAAACGCCAAAAATACTCCAATATGCTGATGCTTTTGAAGGATGCATGCTGCCAGTTCCAGATATGTACACAAAGACTGATCAGATAACCGGCGGTCAGACAGAAGACCTCCTCATCACACCAAACCATGATCAGGCGTGCGCTATTCCCCAATATGGACCTATTGATATGACCGAGGGATCTAATGAGCTCTGTCATGAGGTGGAGGATGGCCAGCAGGAATGTACGTCAACATTTTATTGCGATCCCTATTATCAATACTTTGATAACAAGGTGGCAAAAGACCAGGTGGGAAATGATGTTCTCCCTCAGAACCGTAACACCTCATCTGATTTTACTGCAAATGTCATTGGCAATACCTCCGCTGAACTGATGAGTTATTTTTCATCCGTAAACCTGCCAACAGCAATCGGTGCTTCTTGCTGCCCAGAAAATTATTGTTGGGATGGTTCGAGGTGCATCAGGCCAATGGAGGATAATTCTTCTGATCCGCCAGTAGCAGCTCCAGAAACCCAGAATCCTAATGCAGGTTTTCGCTGTATCGCTGGCAACTGGCAATATTCCTCAAAGAAGTTTGATCCCTACCAATATAAATCAGGATGGTGCCCCGCCGAATCAGACTGTTTCTGGGATCCGGGCAATACCCATGGTAATGAGCCATTTGATCAGTTCCGGTATCTCCCTCGCGTAAATGTGCCCCAATGCCTAAAATCCGGGCAGTTCATCGGAGACTTTTATTGCAAGGATGGCAGCTGGACGACAAGGACAAGGCTCCTTGCAGAGCAGATCAAAAGGGCTGTTTCAGGGAGCGATGTGACGATATTTTGCGATAATAATTACTCAAATATGCTCAACAACAAGAATATGGCCCTTGGGGGAGATATCCAAAGTGTTCTTGGCAATCCAGATATCAACTCCGCCGTTAATAGCTTTTGTTTTATCAATCAGCTTGGTGCAGGAAACACTCCCTTTGTCGTTGGCGGGGTATCCTTGAATGAGAATTTTTCTAGGATGGCTGAAAGCAGGATGCAGCAGACGTTGGAGCGATTGAACATCACTGCTGGCTGCACGCCAAATCCTTCCGGGGACTTTTCTGTATGTATCACCTCCAACAATAAGGTATACTACAATAATGCGACTGATACCATACTGTTTAGGAATGAGGAACTGGGAATAACAGGAGCTCCTTCCTCATGGTTTGCTATTTTTAGGAACATTATTACCTTCATTCTGACAGCCTTGAATCCTCAAGGGGAAGACATTACTGACCGGTTTCCGGATATAACCACTGTCCATAAGTTGTACTATGCGAAGAATGGCAATAAGGAAGTTATTGTGATGATGGGTACTATCCATAATCCTGTTGCAGCAGATCTTGAGCTCCAGTCTGTGATTGTAGGAAATTATTCTGGGTTTGCTCTTCCATTGCCTCTCTGCACTTCTCTTGGTGCTGATGGACTCTCAACACAAAGACAAGCAATAATTGATGAGTATGGCGCTCAGGTTGATTGCCAGGCCGAAAGTAATGCCTTTATCATCAGCATCCTTCCCGGAATGCAGGGAATGTATCCAGTGCCAATCAGTGATGTGTATTGGCGCCAGATAACAGCTCAGCTCCGTTTGCAATAATCATCTAATAATCACCTTTCTGTAAAATCTCATTTTCCACCAATGTATTTCACTGGGGGCTTCACTTTTGAGATAGTTTCATGTGGAAAATGAGATCAGAAAATCCGACCCGAGCACCGAAGGAGCGAACATACCACCAGTCTATTGACTAGTGGCGTCGGATTTTTTTGATAGTTTTATAATCCCCAATGCTCTTTTGGCAGTCTATGATATCTTCTGTTACCCAGGAAGATCCAGCAGGATGCGCTATTGCATGTGTTGCTGCAGTGTTGAGAACAAGCTATCGCTCAGCAAAGAGATTGTTTGAGTGTCCGGAGCACGCTTCTTCGAGAGGATTTTATTGCCGGGAGATTGTGCATGCATTAAACAAAAAGCAAGCAGGCTACACCTTCTCAAAGGTAAGTGAGAAGAATAAACAATTGTTGAAAGAGATGGGCTGCATTGTTTTTATAGAAAAAAGCAGGAAATATCCCCTTGGCCATTTCCTCGTGAAAACGAAGAAGGGATGGATGAATCCATGGATCAATTTTCCGAGTATCACCCCTGCACAAAGCGGTTTTCAACAAAAGCTTCCCGGAAAGCCAAAGTGGGTTATTGAAAATTTCGGGGTCAATACCCCTGCCTTTAGGCCGAAATTTTCAATTTCAAAAACCCGTCTATCAAGGCGAGGAGCGTAATACCCTGCCCTTGAGGGCAAGGTGATCTCCGAGCGACGGGTTTTTGTTATTTATTGCAAGGGTCAATGATGAAACGCTTCTAGTCGGCTCTGTAGAAAGTCTCACTTCGTTCGACAGGTGCCGGCTCAACTCTCGACCATTTACGGAAAGGTGCTGCATTCCCTGATGGAAGCTACCCCTCGCGACACACTCGCTTCATTCTCGAATGAGCTCGGCAGAAAGGCACGTATTTTCTACAGCGCCCTTCTGGTCGACAATTTTATAAACACCGTTTTCTTTTGTGAGACAAAAAGAGGATGAAGCTTTCACAGGGTATTATTTTGGGCTGGGTAATCATGAATCTCCTCTTAGCACCCTTTGCATCTGGTTCTAAGGAAGATCCCTCTTCAGTTACCCTGGAGCAATCTTTCATCCCTTCAGGCTTTGGCAAGGTAACTCAGAAAGCATTCCCCCCCTCTTCCCTTCCCCCTGCCCCATCTTCTTCGTTCTTGCTCTGGTATCTTCCAATCCCTTTGTTATTTTTCATCGGAAAGAAGGGTCAGGTCACTATCTTTCTTATCCTGGCTCTCGTCATTATCATGGTCTTTGGCACCCTGCTCTATCTAATGTCAACTATGGCAAAGATCAAGCTGCAAAAGAAGGTTGATGCTGTTTTTCAGGAGGCAGTGGAAACTTCGTCAATCAGCCATTATGTCACCTTATGCTTGGAAAAAAGCTTGAAGGAAGGTATCAGGAGGCTCGGTGCCCAGGGCGGCTTTATCTATGATCCTCAATACGCATCAGGTGCATCTTCTCTCCCAAAAGGGTTCAATCTTTCAGATGGTGGTATTGGTTGCCGGCCGCAGGTTGCTGGTCCGAATAATTTTGCAGCCTCGATAGCAGGTTATCTCCCTTTGGCAACATATGGTATTACCTATAACACCTCCTGTGCATTGCAGCCTTCTGCTGTTCATTTCCCCCCTCATTATCCCTGTCCTCTCACTATTCCCCTTGGCCCGGATGACCTGTGCGATTATTCCTACTCAAGGGACTGGCCATACTTTGGCTCTCCGCTAAGGTATAATCTCTCATCACCGATCGATATTCTCCCTCCCCTTTGCAAGGATGTTTCTTGTGGTCCGGGTGCTGCTCAGTTTTCTTATTCCATGCAAGAGCAGCTGGAAAAGTATATCGCGCATAAAGTGTATGATTGTGTGAACCTCTCCGGATTAGAGCCAATCCTAGGCCTCAATGTGTCAAAGAGCGATAATGTCACCGTGTCTGCGACCATCTCTGATGCTTCAATAGCTGTTGATCTGAATTTCCCGCTTGATATTACCACAAGAAACCGCCGTATAGCAACAAAAGTGCTCGAGTATCATACTTCTGCCCATGTCCGTTTGAGGCTTGTCACGAATGCCATGAGGAATATTTTGAGTTCTGACTCCCGGAATGCAACATATAATATCATCACCTCAAATGGCCTGATTATGGCAGCGTCCAATCTTGATATGAACCGGACCGACTTGTTGATAAATGAATTTGTAACAGAGTTTTCTATCATTGATCCAGAGTCAATGATCGACGGCAACCCCTTTGTCTTTAAGGTAGTGATCCCAAACAGGATCCCGCCTCTAGAAAGGATTGATGATGGTTCCGGGTATATTGACCCCTTGACAAATGTGAGGTATCATTTAAGAGTCCCTGAAGGAACAACATTGATAGTATCACCCTTGGCCATTGATCCAGATGATGATACGATAACGTATGTCTATAAAGGCTGGAAAGTTGATTATGATGAGCGGTATTATTTCGGCGCTGGCCTGGCTCCGTATTCTCAGGTATATCGCTGGAGTGATGCTTCAAAGTCTTGGGGCCCTCCTGTTGTTGCCAGTTCAAGGAGCTGCTGGTATAATTCGACCGGCGATGCAAAGTGCAGCCCGGCTAATTTTACTCAACAATTGACGAACAGCTCATTATACGTGGCAGGAACTGATGCTGCAGGGTTTAATTGCATGAACCCTATCACAAATAGTGTTGATCTGTATAGGTGTGCTGCTGCCAGGCTGAATGCCTGGGATATCGGGCCCCATAACATCACCATTCACGCATTGGATGATGCCGGCCGTTCAGTCCAGAATACTTTGACAGAGAACTGTCCTTCGAACAATTTGGCAGACTGCCAACAGGTCAGGATTTTTGTCCAGGATATCCCTCATGCTGTCGCGAATGGGTCAAATATCTATGATGACATCAATGATACATTTGCCTCTGTCGAGGATCCATACACCCTTGACGCTTCCGAATCCGAATGCACTCTTTGTTCAGGTTTGGAATACCGTTGGCAGGATAGGTATGATCCATTTGATATTTCCACCGGCAATACCCTCTATGAGCTCCCGCAGACTGCTGGGCTCGATATTCTGACGATCAAGCCGTTGAATTTCAACACCACAACCCCCACTGCAGGTGTCGATGAAAGAGTAAACCTCACTGTATCAGTTGTTGGTGGAGGAGTTCCAGCTTCATACGACCTCCTCAATGTGACTGTTTTACAATGCCTTCCTCACAGGAATGATTCTGCTGCATTCCCGTTCCAAAACATCAGCGGTGATTCCTATCCAGACCTATCTTCTGTGATTAGCTTAGGCAGCACGGTAAGAAACTACACAGAGTTCATGGCAAACCATACCTGCTGTAGTGATGCTCCCGGTTCATATGGCCAATTGACGCCTGGTGCGCAGTGTTATTCTTTTAGTGAGATAACATGTGCGGTGAACCAGTATGGTGGCGGTGCCACGCCCACGTATCCAGATAACCCAAAACATTATTTTAGATCATCATCCCCTAATTATTTTTCGAATAATTCCATGAGTCTTGTCAATCCTGACCTCAGGCTCTGGCCAGCTTCGGAATCCTTGGATCCTGGGGCAACAATCGTTAACACTCCTGGCTGGCCTTCTTCTATTAATGATCCCTCAGCAAATGATGTATTCAACAGGTCTTATGGTGTGGCCTGTGATAATACAAGAGGCAATATCTGCAATGGCACAAAGACTGATACGTGGGATAACTTCCAAACTTGTCTATCTTATCAGTTCTGTCAGTATAATGTTTCAACTTGTCAGAATTGGGGTTATACCCCTTCGGCAGGGAAATATTATTTTTGTGATGCAAATACTGCTCCTAGGTGTTTTAATCAGGTTGGAGCAACTGTCCCAGCTTCAGCAGAAGGATCAGGTAATCTTCTGGCAAGGTATGTTGTTTCTGGGGATGGAGTGCAATGCAAAGGGATAGCAAGTGTTTATTCACCAGCATATAAGGATAAGGTGAGACCAAATGGAATACTTGAACAAGGCAATTTTTTTGTGGGAGTGAACTGTGATTACTACGATCACAAGCCTCTGGTGACTGCTCCTGATGCATCAGGCACCCAAGCGCCAATTTCAACAAATCAGGTTGGATATTGGAATGGCTCTTTTCAGCAAACAGCTACCGGGTCATGGCAAAGTAAGGTGGGGGCAACTGGGACGGATTATTCATGCGGAGGGTCTTCATGTATTCGCTCCGCTGTTGATCCCGACACGAATAGTGTTTGGTGCAGCGATGTTTTTGGGTCAACTTGTGGTGGGATGGGATGTTTTCAATCTACAGGTGAAACAACACCTCATGGCAGCTACAATCCTCCTGGGAACTCACAGGATTGTTGCGGTGATGATGTTAATGAATATTTTGTTGATTCAAGAGCTTTCACAAATTCTTATGCATGCTGCGACACAGCAGACTCCTCTCAATGTGTAGTGAACGGCAAATGTTTATCAAAATCATCAGACCAGGAGATAAATAATTACCAGCAGGCATATCCCATCAATCCACCTTTTCGAGCATGTTTTGATACTATGGATTCAGATTGCGATGGGAATCAAGGATGTAGCGACTTAGAATGTAATGATGCATTAAATCCTGATAATAATAAATATGCTTGTTCCAATAGCCAGAGATTGGAATGTAATTCATCTACGAGATGTAACATACTAACGCTCAAGACCTCTCCTACAGGGGCTTCCCAATCCTATTATTGTGATGCATCAACATGGACCTGGGAACCTGGAAACGGGAATGGCATTGCTTGCGATGCATGTAGGTTGTGTAATGGTGGCGGGTCATGTGATACTGTTGTTGCTAACGGAGCTAACACTGGTATTCCTTGTGATGGTGAAAATCAATGTTGTGGCGGGGTATGTAACAGTAATGTTGAAAATTCTGGATTTTCTTCATCATGCAGAAATAGTCCTTCTTGTCAGGGGACACAGTATGAATATACCCCTGCCAATTCCGGAGATACCTGCGAACCAACAACCTGTAACTGGATCGGCGATCCAACAGCTCCCTACCAAAAAACCACATATACGTGTAATGCTGGGCTATGCGCCAACTCCTCTACACCAACCAATTCTTGCCCATAACACCACCTCTACAATCCTTATAAACGCTAAATCATCCAATATCGACATCGCAGTGATAGGAAGAAAAGACAAGTTATTATCTCTTGAAAGCTTTGAAAATAAGCTTCACAGAAAGATCAACATAAACTTTTTTGATGTATGGAATAAGATCGATAAACACGTAAAGAACAATCTTCTCAATGGCATTGTTCTTCATGGGGGCATCGAATTATGAGGGTGCCTAAATCAGAATATTTCAGTTCTGAGGACTATTCACGATCAATGCTTTTTAATTTGGTTTGCCAAACCAACATTATAATCTAAAATTTGGTCTAATAAACCAAATATTTATAAACCATTGGCATTTTTCAGATATATGGATAGGAGCTTATTAAAAGATGTTCTCTTGACGCAGGCAAAAAGAGCAGGTGAAGAGAGGTTAGTGCCAAGAACGTTATTCTCCAAGATTAAGGAATTATCTGGAACGCCCTTCATTATCATAATCTCTGGGGTAAGGCGCTCTGGCAAATCAACACTGTTGCAGGAGCTTCGAAGTGATAATAGTTATTATATAAACTTTGACGATGATCGGCTGGTAAAGTTCTCTCTTGAGGATTTCCAGGTGATGCAGGAATTGTTGATTGAACTATATGGAGAAAAAAATGTTTTCTTATTCGATGAGATACAAAATATTCCTGGATGGGAAAGGTATGTACGAAGGCTTCATGACCAAAAAAAGAAGATCTATATATCTGGCTCTAATGCAAGCATGCTCAGCCGGGAACTGGGGACCCATCTTACCGGAAGGAACATATCACTAAGGTTATTTCCTTTCTCATTTGCAGAATACTTATTGTGGGGGGGTGTATCCCTAAAAATAGATAATCTGACATCAACAGAAAAAAGCGTCCTAAAAAAGGCATACAACGAATATCTCTCTGACGGTGGGTTCCCTGAATATGTGAAATCTAAAAAAGAGGAATATGTGCGTTCCTTGTATGAGAATATTATCTATCGCGACATCATAACAAGGTACAGCCTAAGTTCTGAGAAGCCAATCAAAGAAGCAGTGTATTATATTGCCAGTAACATCGGGAAGGAAATAAGCTATAACACACTAAAGAATTTTACTGGACTAACAAGTGCTACAACAATTAGGGAATATCTTGAATATTTAGAGAACAGTTATGTTGCTTTTCTTGTCCCAAAATACAGTCCCTCATTGAAGAAGCAGTCATATGCATCAAAAAAAGTGTATCTTATCGATACCTGCCTTGCAAGGATTTTAGGGTTTCGTCCCTCAGAAGATAAGGGAAGAATGATGGAAAACGCTGTATTCTTGAGTCTTAAAAGGGAATATGATGAGATCTTTTATCACAAAGACAAAAAAGAATGCGATTTCATTGTGAGATTGCAAGGAAAAATAAGCTTGGCAGTGCAAGTGACAGCCGTATTGAGTGAATCGAACAGAGAACGGGAGACTCAGGGATTAATTGAAGCATTAGAAAAATACAGGTTAGATAAAGGGACTATCATTACAGAAGATCAGGAGGGTGAGCTTATAATAGCCAATAAAAAAATAAGTATTGCCCCTATCTGGAGATGGTTGATAGAGAATGAGTAATCAGCATTTGCTGGTATATATGCCTCCCGCCCTTCCACAATCCTTAAAAACCCTCCATCCACAAACAATCAGGGGAATGGACACTTCAGAAATCATTGGGAACAGGAAGCAATACCTTTTAAAGAGAGCAAAGAAGTTCTACCCTGTAATCGTCTTTCTCATCATCCTTTTCCTCGCAGCATTTATTAGGACAAGGAATCTCCCCCTCCTCCAGGACAAATATCCCGGAGCGCTCGACCCGTATTTCTTTCTCCGGGAAGCAAGAACGCTCATAAGCCAGGGTTCTATACCGGAAATTGACCGCCTGCGATATGTTCCCATCGGTGCAGATAACCGGATAGAGGCGCATATGACTTCTTATGCAATTGCCTATATCTACAAGTTCACTCATTTTTTCGATCCTTCCTTCACCATAGAAAAGTCTGCCATCCTCTACCCCGTCATTGCCTTCTGCCTCTCCCTTATCCCTTTTTTCTTCCTCTCAAAAAAATTGTTCAATGAAAATATCGCCCTCATATCCACATTCCTCCTTGTCATCTCCCCAGCAGCTCTCCAGCGATCAATGGCCGGCTTTGCAGATAAGGAATCTTTGGCATTGATATTCTTCTTTTCCAGCTTCCTGTTCTTGCTTTTTTATCTTGATCAGGGCTCTTTTGGAAAAAAATCTCTATTCGCGCTGTTGACTGGCATGTCCTTGCTTCTTCTTGGACTGACATGGGGCGGGATCCAGTTTGTCTTGCTCACCATCGCAGTAACAATGATCCTGCTCTACCTGACAGATAAGCTCTCCTTGCAGGATGAGGTCGCATACATCTTTGTCATTCTCCCGCTTCTTCTTCTTCCTCACTTCACCTTGAAGTACGGATCCATGCTCGGAATGTTAACATCAGTAACCATGTTCCCGATCTTTGCCATTGCAGGTGTATTCTTGGCGGATGTCATCATAAACAACCTTCCATGTATCAGGAAAGAGCAAAGGCCGGTTGTCATTTTTCTTCTGCTTGGGATCCTGGGCATTGTCCTGCTCGCAGTGGTCTCACCAGCAAGGCTCTTGGACATTGGCCAGAAGATTTATGCTCAATTCATTCATCCGATTGGGACAAACAGGTTAACCCTCACTGTTGCAGAAAACCGGCAGCCGTATTTTGTTGAATGGCTCAGCAGTTTTGGGGTTTCATTATACTTGTTCCTTGCAGGGGGGATCATCCTTTTTTATACCCTCCTCCATCACCTGAAAGCAAAGATGCAATTGACCGCTTGTTTCATCTTCCTTCTTCTTGGCCTGCTCTGGTCAAGGTATCAGGACTCTTCGATCCTCAACGGCACAAACATTCCATCCCTGATATTCTTGTTTGGTTCTCTTGGCGTATTCTCTGTTCTCATCATCATCGGTCTGCTCAAAGCATTGCGTGATGAGGCACTGGCAGCAGATATCAAGGAGCTCAACACTTCATGGCTTTTTCTCCTTGCATGGCTTATAGTTTCAATCATTGGCGCAAGGGGCGCAATCAGGCTTTTCTTTATCATTCCTCCAATAGCAAGCATCCTCATTGCGTATCTCATTTTTTACTTATTCACCCACCTTCCCAAAAAAGATAAAGTATATCGCGGCCTTGCCATTGGTGCAATTCTTCTTGTCATGATACCAACTGTTCTTTCCCAGATGAACTCAAGCCTGCAGCAGGCAGCATACAGCGGTCCTGGTCTTGATGATCAGTGGCAAAAGGCAATGGCATGGGTAAAAACTCAAACTCCAGAGAATGCTGTTTTTGCCCATTGGTGGGATTATGGGTATTGGGTGCAGACCAGTGGGAATAGATCAACAATCCTTGATGGGGGAAATTATTATCCTTATTGGAACCATCTCTTTGCAAGAAACGTTTTGGTTGGGAACAATGAGGAGCAAGCATTACGATACTTGAAGGTTCATAATGCCACCCATCTTCTCATCATTTCCGATGAGATTGGAAAATATCAGGCATACTCCTCTATTGGTGCTGATGAGAATTTTGATATCTTTTCATGGATTGGAACCTATGTCATGGATGTGAGGCAGACGACAAAAAAAGGCAACATAACTGATTATATCTTTGCTGGAGGCACCTATCTTGATGAGGATTTTATCTTTGAGGGGAAAGTGTTCCCAAAGAGCCGGGCAGCAATTGCCGGATTCATTATCCCCGTGGCAAATGACGATGACCCGGAGAACATGGATATCCTCCAGCCAGAGGCCATCCTCCTTCACAATAACCAGCAGGTGAGGATTCCCATCTCTTGCGTCTTTGATGACCGGCAAAAACTCTATTTCAATAAGACCGGCATGGAGGGGTGCTTGAGGATCATGCCAAGATACTTAAACCAGAAATACCAGCAGGAGAATGGTGCTGCATTGTGGGTGACAAGGAAAGGCATGGATGCGCTCTGGACGAGGATGTTTTTGTTTGACGAGCAGATGAAATATTTCCATCTTGTCTATGATGATTCAAATGAGAGGGAGCTTGCTTATTATGGCGGCCAGACGATGGGTCCCTTGAAGATATGGGAAATATCATATCCAGAAAACTTAACAATAGATAAGGAAATGCAGGATCGGTTCCTCAGTATAACAACGCCGGAATGGCTGCTCCTGGAGAAGAGCAGCCCGCTCTTGACATGATGGAGAATAATGGCAATAGTATCGGCGCAAACGCCAAGGTCTCTGAGGCGAGGTGTTGGCGTAAATTTATTTTGGTTGTCAATGATACTATTCCAATAACAGAGGAATTATTGCCATAACAAAAGATTAAAGTATACACTAAAAGAATTAAACTATGCTGGCATGCGCTAAAGAAAATGAATGAACCTCTTGAAAAAATAAAAACTGCATTATTCTTTCTCATCCTTGTCATAGTCCTTTCCCTCATCTTATACCTGGCACTCCCAAGGACGGAGCGTGTTGACATATCCTTTACGCCAAATTATCTTCCTGGGAACATGACTGCTGGGATCATCCTGCTGGCTGATGCATCAACGTTTTCTTTATCAGTTGGCGCCCCAATCACCCTTATCTTCCCTTATGAGGAAGGGGAGAATTATTCATCATTCAAAGACTTGCCAAATGATGTTGTTCCTCTTGTTTCCTTTCCTCCTGATACGACGTATCATTACTATGAGGGATATCTCTACCGGATGAAAAAAGCCCTCAAGGATGAGGGGATACCAGTTGATGCCGTCATGATTCAAAATCCTAATTATGACATGCTCCTTGCTGCAGAGAACACTTTTTTTGATGTTGTCATAGCACAGGGAATTGGTGATGCAAAGCATCCTGATTCCCTGCTTGGAGGGAAGATGAACCTTTTCATTGTTCCCATCTCTCCATTCCCAATGGAAAAGACGATTGTTGCCCTTCCCTTCACGCCGGATATAAGGATTCCAGAAGACTCTTGGACTCCAACCCTCGATGATCTCATTGATCATGTCCATGCAGTTGGCCAATTGTCTGCACAGATTACCACAAATTATCGGGCAAGGGAGTCCTCTCTATCTTTCAACGGGCAGACAAATAAAACCAAGCTCAATGTGCAAACAGTCTGGAAAATAAAAAGCGTTGACAATGCCAATATTACTGTTGGGAATTATAGTGATGGAACACAATATATCTTATTAAGCGAGAAAGTAAGTGGTGTGGTGGTGGAGTGGGAGGATGATCGATAAACTGTTGCTCTTATGTATTGCATTGAGTTTTTCTTCTACTGTCCTCTTGACGGTCTGGTGGATGGGGGCAGCGAAAAAAGCCGGCATTGCGGGCAAGGACATGAATAAGTTTCATCATCCCATGATCCCGGAGATCGGCGGTCTTCCTGTCCTTTGTGGTTTTCTCCTAGGCTTGTTGGTCTATGTTGGCTATCGTGCAATCTTTCTTGGCACCATGACCTACTTGGCAACAATTCTTGCAGCAACGCTCACCATTGTCCTGATGGCAATGATTGGTATGATTGATGATATTCTTGGCTGGAAGCTTGGCTTAAAGCAATGGCAAAAGCCCCTCTTCACCTTGTTTGCTGCACTTCCCATGATGATGATCAATGCTGGTGTGGACACAATGACTCTTCCTTTCATCGGTGTCATCCATCTTGGCATCATCTACCCTCTTGTTATCGTCCCGCTTGCTATTGTCTTTGCCGCAAACGCATACAATATGCTCGCTGGATTTAATGGCTTAGAGGCAGGGCAGGGCATGATTATCCTGACAACACTCGGCTATATTGCCTGGCAGTACGAAAATTTAGGCTATGTGGCAATGCTCGCTGCCTTGATGGTAGCCTCCCTCGCAGCATTCATATTGTTCAACTGGTATCCAGCAAAAATCTTTCCAGGTGACACACTAAATTATATGGTCGGCGCAATGATAGCAATTATCGCTATCCTTGGAAACGTGGAAAAGGCAGCCCTGATCTTATTCATCCCCTACATCATCGAATTCTTCCTCAAGGCAAAAGGCAGGTTCAAGCATGAGACATTCGGAAAGCCGGAGAAGGATGGGACAATCAGAAGGCCGTATAAAAAAGTGTATTCTCTCACTCATTTCTTTATGGTTCTCTCATCGAAAGGAGGGAAAGGAAGGGAGCAAACAGTGGTGCTATCCTGTTTTGCAGTAGAGCTTCTCTTAGTCCTTATCGTGATTCTCTGGGGACTATCAATCTGATAAACTATCACTTCACTATCCTCTCGATGATCTTGTGTGCAGCCTTTCTTATAGGGTATGGAACGATGCGTTTTACTAGTTCCACTGGCTTTGCCAATACAAGGTAGCGTTTTGGATGAACAAGGGATATCTGGGATTCAAAGGTGAGTGCTTTTTCTCTTGAAAGCTTTTCATTTTTCTCTAAAAGGCTTTTTTTTATGAAGCAAAGCATGTTTTGTGCATACCACCATTCAACATTTTCATTATTCCAAAGTGCCCGCCTGAATGGATCAATGACTAGATAGCCCCGTTTCTTAAAAAGGGCTGCCCAGTAGGTGGGCCATTGCTCATTGATATGGTGATGGCCGCCCGAATGGGGGATGGCAGCTGAAAAGACAATCTGGTCGCTCAGCCTTGTCAATGTTTCTACAAAGATGGATGCAGCTGTTTTCGGAAGGTGTTCTGCGACTTCTAATGAGATAGCAATGTCAAACTTTCGATTAAGGCGCAATGGTCTTGTGAGATCATGAGGATAAAATTTTTCTGGAGGGATGATAATCTCCTTTTGTACTCTTGGATGGTCTATGCCAAGATAATCATGGATGCCCTGTTCCTGGAATGCAAGGAGCCAACTTCCAACCCCGCATCCTACATCAGCGACGCTTTTACCTTTGAGAAGAGAATGGATTATGGGGGCAACCTCCCGTGCTGATCGAATCGAGCCTTCATGGAGTGCAAGATAGAATCGTTTGGAGTATGCCATGCTTTTTTTACATCTGGGCGCTTAATATAGTTTGTGGTGATATCTCGGACGAATCAAAAGACATTTATTGTCTATATATTTTCTTTATGATATGGGCATCGCCATTGCAAGAAAAATCGATAGGTATCTAGGACATCTTTTCTGCTTCCTCCTTAAGGGAAAGGATGAAGGAAAAGTCGGAAAAAAAAATCGGGTCTTGATCATAAAATTATCTGGAATAGGTGATGGCATCCTCTTGTTGCCAAGCATAAAGCCGCTAACTAGAGATCATGAGGTCACTCTGCTCATCTCAAGGCAGCTAGCCCCCATCTTTTCTGGAAAAAAATATCTCCGGAGAATCATCACGGTAAAGTCCCCTTTGGATCCAAAGGTGGTAAAGATCATTCTTTGGAGCAGGGGGTATTTTGACTACATAATCGATGCAGGGCAAGCATATAGCTTTCCAACCATTCTTGCACATCTTCTCAGGCCCAAAGTGCTCGTTGGTTTTTCTTCAATCAACAGGTCAAGAGATAAGTTGCTGCAGAGAAAAGTGTCAATCGATCCGGCCAGACATATGGTCTTTTGTTATTACGATCTTTGTTCATTAGTCGGAAAGATACCAAAACCAAAAAGATTAGAAAAGGTTGAATATAGTAGGGAGGATGAAGAACTGGTTGGGAGGATTCCCATTCAAAGGCCATATATCTGTATTTCTCCTGGGGGGTCTGGTAGCAAAGTGCTGGTGGCATGGCCTGAGGAAAGATTTATAGAACTGATTAGAAGGCTAAAGGGATGCAGCATTGTTCTGACAGGAGATAAAAATGATAAAGAACTATGTGAAAGGATCGCCAGAGATACCCCTGCCATCTCTCTTGCGGGAAATCTCACACTAAAACAGCTCTCCTGCCTCTATGAGGGTGCTGCATGCGTTGTTTCAAATGATTCTGGTCCTATGCATATCAGTGCTGCTATGAACGCTCCTACTGTTGGACTTTTCGGTCCAGATACCCCAATAAGGTATGCCCCATTCGGGAAGGGGAATATCTCTTTGTACAAAAAAATGCACTGCAGCCCCTGCAGGAAAGCATATCTTGCATCATGGAATGAATGTAAGGCCCAGTATTGCATGCAGAAGATATTGGTGGGTGAGGTCGAGCAGGCTGTCAAGAATGCTGTTTCTGCGCAGCCTTTGCGACAGCTCTCGTAAGTGCTGTATAATAATTGAATCTGAAGCGAAGATATCTATATGGTCCTTTTTGGAAGAGGGCAAGGGGATAGTCTGCGAGCATGCGAATGGAATGATAGATATGCATGACGAAAAAGAGGAAAGGGAAACGAAGAGCTGCCTTTCTTTTTCGTTCTATCCTCATGAGTTCTTTCCGGCCCAATGCATAATATCTTTTTTTTGATGTGGGGAGAAGATATGTTTTGGCCTCGACAGCAATCCAACGTTTATGTTTCACAGTAAAATTGCACATATCTATTGATGGCCGATGTTCGAGCACATATGGCGTTTTCTTTATTTTTCCTTTTACTAAAAAATTGGTATGGGGGTTTTCAAGGTAGGCGATGCTGCGTTTTTTGTAGAGGGCAAGCTTGTATGGCCAATGCCGGGAGACTGCTTTCTTTCCATCCCATAGTGGCCACACAAAAGAGTAAGCATCATATTTGGTAGTACTGGCGAGCTTTTTTATATGTTTTTGGAGCTCAAACGAGAGGGTCTCATCAGCATCGATTCTGAGTATCCACTCACCCTGGCTGGCAATAATGCCATCAATGAGATGAAATTCCATCATTCCCCGTCGCTCACCAATAAATATTTTTTTGGTGAACCTCGATGCGATGGCTACTGTCTGATCGTTGCAGGGGCCATCGTGGATGACAATAATCTCATCAACAGCCCCCTGTAATGAAGTTAAGCATCGTTCAATCGTTCCCTCTTCATGGTACACAATGACAAGAGCGCTGATGGTGGTCATGGGAATCACCTTTTTTTCCCCTCAAGGACCATTGTCTCTAGCAAGTTGAATGCGTTCCCGATGAGGTGCCCGTGTTGTTCAAGGGAGCAGAGGACAGGATCGCTGCTTATTGATGGTTTGCAAGTAGTAACCGAAGTAAAACCCGCAGTCTGGAGGCTTTGTTGGAGAATTTTTTTATCGTAGATAAATCGGTGTCCCCATGCCCGAAAAAAGTTGTTGATTACAAATGCATCATCAGCGGAGGGAGCAGAGGGGATGAATGCGTTTGTCGCCCATTTGATGTAGCGCTGTTGGAGCTCGCTTTTTTTTGGTTGATGGAGGAAAATAAGAAACGAGAGATCAGGTGTAGCTACCCTGATTTTCCCCCCCTTCTTCAACACCCTAAAACACTCCTGGAGCATGCTCATCCCTTTTGTGTAGGTGAGGTGTTCTATGAGGTGTTCTGAGAAGACATAATCAAAGGTGTTATTAGGGAATGGAAACCGTTTGGCGGCATCAAGAAAAATCCGCTTATTATTGCCAAAAAGGTCGGAATTGAGCCAGGAAGGCAGGATGGTGGTGCCGCATCCAAGATGGAGCTTTTTTATGTGATGATCATATAGATATTTCTTGATAGATTGTTTCCTTTTTGGAAGAGTGATGGCATGCTGGCAGACAACAGATATTTTTTCAAAGAGATGCATATATCATCTCAGAAACTTACTATTTATACCTTTCGGATGTTGGAAGCGATAAAGACGAGAGGCCAATGATTTTAACCACAACGTTTAAATACTGGTAAACCACGAAATCCTTTAAAAAGATGGGTAAAAAAGAGGGAAGGGGTAGTCAGAGGAATTTTCTCATATCTTGTTTTTATCAGGTCCCCCGCGCTCTTTCTTCACTGATGCTTTTTATGATATTTTTAGGGCTCTTGCTCCCTCCAGTCTATGCAGAGGATTCACCAGCCAAAACCGCTCTCCTCTCTGACATTCAGTCTGTTGGCCAGTTTGGGAAGGTTGCAGCCTTTTTGGGCCAGGTAGGGTCTGCGAGAGAATCAGTCTCTCTTCTCCAGACAACCGGATGCTGTATCCGGTATGACCAGCAGGCGATGAGTCTGTCCCAGGCTGATTGTCAATCATTGAATTTGTCAGAACAGCATCCAACTCAGTATTTTTCTGGTTCTTGTACCGATCCGGCAAATGCTGACCAGAGCAAGCTTGGCCAGTGTGATGGGGGGACCCATACCTGCGGTAGCGAGATTATCTCTAAATGGCACTGCACGCATAATTACACAGACCAGTCAGGCATTCTTCATGTGAGCGGGACATTTATTGATGTTGTAGCTGGCGAGCAGTGTCCAGGAGATCTGGCGAATGTAACTGGCCTCGTGAAGGCTGCAAGCATAATTCAAGGGGCGAATGTCTCGATTGGAACAAAATCCGTTCTTACCAACGCGAGCGGGGGATTTAGGATTGATGGGGTCACGCCAGGCACACCAGTGACCATTCATGTTATCCACACCGCGTTTCAACCAGATGATTTTCAGAAGAATATCCTTGGCGGACAGCTCAATGATGTTGGAAACTTGACTCTAACTCCTAATACCGGTTCAGGGTCAATCTCCGGGTATGTAAGAGATCCTTCCGGGAACTTTCTAGCAGGCGTCCTGGTTCAGGCAGGAGGGCAATCTAATAATACAACCTCATCTGGGTTCTACCGGATCAGTAACCTTAATGTCGGGGGTGCATATTCTCTTACCGCTTCAAAGACTGGCTATGTCCAGCAGACCTTTTCCATAACCATAACTGGCAGTGAGCAGAGGAACATCACCATGCCTCTTTTGTCTGTTGGAAAACTGTTTGGGCTAGTGACAAACAGGCAAAATGGTGCGGGGATCAGTGGTGCAACAGTGAGCGTTGATAGTTTGTCTAGCACCACAAATGTGTATGGATATTACGAGATAAACAATGCCCCGGAAGGAGCAAGTAAAATAGTCACTTTTTCTGCTGGAGGATATGCAGGAAACACATCAACTATAACGATTAGTGGCCAAACAGAGTTGAATGTCCAGCTCACTCCATCTCTTCTTCCCTGCAACAATAATGGCACTTGTGATACTGGTGAGTATTGCTCTAATGCGGCAAGGGATGGCGGCAATGCGACATGCTATTATGCAGCAGAATGCAATAATGGTTCTTTAAAGGTAGATGGTATTATCATTGGCGCCAGCATTATTCCACCTGTAAATTATTCTCGCATGACCCCCCTCCCTCAGGGCAGTACCCATGGGGGCTATTGTGAAGGCAGCGTAGGCTGTCAAGGCAGTGATTGTGTCTGCTCCGGTGCTGGACAATGCGTGAATGCTCTTTCCACCTGCACCCCTGGCCTTTGTGATTTCACCAATGACAAGTATTGCAGCAATGATCATGTGTGGATATCTTATGATCTAACCAACCAGAATAACCTTACCGCTTATTGTGGCAATAATCTTGTCGGGGCTGATGGATTATGCGAGAATGATCCAGATTGCCCCTGTCAGGGCGATCCCCAGTGTGGTCTCTCCCAACCAACTAGCAACAAGTCTATGTGTGTATTTAATGATGCAGCAACCCCAATCCATTACTTTAACATATCACGCATTGGTGCCGTGGTTCCCTCCGTAAATCAGGATGCCTGGAACGCATATTGCGCTGATAATACCTGCGGGGAAGATCCCCAGTGTTATCCTGTGGGTTCTTGCCAATACCAAGGCTTTCAGTGCTGCTCTTCATGCAATCCTTCTGAAACCTCCTCTTCCCCAGCTTATGGCCTCCAGGGCTGTTTCGGCCAGACAACTGAGTGCTGTATGCAGTGTAGCACCACTCAGCAATGCAGCATAACTAATACGGTTGATTATGTCTATCAATGCCCAAATGCGGTCTTGGACAGCACAAAAACTTCGCCAACTGGCCTTTGCTGTCTCCAGGCTCGCCAGGTCGTGCAATGTTCAGCCCAGATTGGGAATACTCCCCAGACAAATAGTGACTATAACTTGACTGGCATTGAAAAGTGCCAATGCGGTCCGGAGTACTTGGATATCACAATCCATCAAAACCAGTTCTGTTGTGATAATAGGCTGCAGGATACCCCTTGTCTTGTTGGGAATATGGCCGGCACCGTGTATGAGGCGGGGACTAGCATGCCTATTGCAAACATTCAGGTTTCTATTCCTTCATTAAACCGGCTTACAACAACAGATCAGTACGGGCGCTTCTCGTTCTATAGTGTCCCCGTTGGGACCTATAACGTTACTGCATCGCCCCTCCCCGGGGTATCATACCCGAATCCTTCAGGGGAAAATGTCTCTTATGAAAGCCGCAATGTTTCAGTGGTAATATCTGCAGGGATAACAAATGACACTGTTTATATTTTTCTTCCATCAATTGACATTAGCCTTTGTAATCAACCTTCTCCCCCTCCACCAGCCCTCACTGCGGCAGTGGCCAGGGGGGCAAAGACGATTACGGTTAATTGGAGCACTGCCTGTACTAATATCCTCTCGTATCAGTTAAGGCGGGATCCTTCCAGTCCGATTATCCCCGCACAATTTGCTAGTGCAACTACTTCATATATTGACTCTCAAACGGAATGGGAAACGGAGTACACCTATACGTTGACTACCCAATACGCGGGAACCCCTCCGAGAAATAACACCGTTTCCATTACTATTAATCCTGGAGAAGCAGTGTGTGAAGGTGTAACGACTGATACAACAAGGTGTCGTAATTCCACTCTTGGCACGGGTGGCACCTTAAATACTGTCTTCTGGTGCTCTGCTGATAATATCCCTCATATAAACGATCAATGTGATGATGGGGCATGTTATGAGCTAGCCCTCAGCGGAGCGAACTGTTTGGAGAGTTTTGGTTGTATGAGCTACTCAAATGCTCTTGGCATGTTTACCAATCTCATCTCTGCCCCTTCTGTAAGTGAAGAGGAGAATTCTTGCCGTGGCTACCTCCAGGATGATATCTATTCTCATCGCTGTTATTATGATTATTCAGATACGTCCGTTGATGCCTGCTTCAATTGTGAGAACTTGACGAGCTGTTTTGATTACCGGTCAGAAGATGCCTGTGAGGTTGATATTCAAACGTGCGGCACTTCAGGCAGGATTGGTGACGCAAATAATTGTTACTGGCAGGACACTGTTTCTTTTGGTGAATTTGGGAAAGGATACTGTATTGATCCTGATGCAAAAGACACAAATGACACTTCAAGGTGCAGTCTGTGCAATTCATCAAATGATCCCTTCTTCAATCTTGGATGCCAGGACAGTTTGTGCAGGAGTTTTGGATACTGTTATGGTGGAGGGGAGAGTTGTGCTGCCTGCGCTCCCGAGCCAAAGTGCGAGGATCTAAAAACGATGGATGCCTGCATCGGCATTTCTCAGACAAACTTTCAGATTACTAAGTCAGGGGTATGGCAGAATTGCCCTTCAAGCCCAGCCTTTACATATAGCGATTCTTCTTGTCATCTCCAGAGATGTTCCTGGAATGCTGCCGCCTCTCAATGTGTGAAAGATGCGAATGCTGACAATGACCCTGATTGTGGCGCAAATACTGTCTGCAGGAAAGATCAATCCCCCCCAGTAGTGGGCATCTATTTCCCTGAAAAGATAAATAATAATTCTGCATACATCAATATCTCCCTGGAAGATACTGCATCATCAAAGAAATATTTCTATTACTGTTTTAGCAATGGCGCAGCATGCTGCCCGACAAATGAACTGAAAAATGAGGCAGAGACTAATGCTTCTGTCTCCTTTACCCTTCCCTTGAAGGATGAAACCCTCATCCCTCGTGTAGTCGAAGGGAGCAACACGTTATTTTATTACAGCATTGACGGGTATGGAGACAAAAAAGGTGTTATCAGCCCGGTAGAGAACATCTCTTTCGTTGTTGATACAATTGCACCGCGTCTCACTTCTTTTGTTGTAAACGGCACAAATAATCGTGCCTGTAGCAATAATTCGGGCAGGTGGGTGTGTCCAAGCAATAGCTTATACATCAAGGTGCTCATTGATGATGATGCCACCTGTACTTTTGACCTGTTGCCAAGCAGCTACGCAAGCAGGACTCCAATGGTCAGCCAGATGACGGGAAATACCTTCGAAATGCAGTTTGATGGCCTCCCCGATTTATGGTATACATTCACCGGCAATTGCCACGATGCATTTGACAATGAATTATCGTTCACCAAGACAATTGTTGTTGATTTTATTACTGCGATCCAGTCGGCAAATCCCTTCCAGCAGACCGTCCGGCTAGGCCCGCAAACACTCAGTGTCATCACCAGTGATGATGGCAATTGCACCTATCAGCGCGTCGATAAGGCTGGGCAGCTGATAAGCCCTCCAAGATTGAATGATCTCTTGACCATTGGAGGGAATAATAATGAGTATTACCAGCCGGTCTATAACCCCTCGACAAGAGCCCTGTCTTACACCTCTGAGAGCAGTATTGGAGCAGGTGGGCCTTTCACAGGAAATGTCCAGCGGTTGATGGTGTTTAGCAGGGTGCTAAGTGCACAAGAGCTTGCCGGCGAGCCGCAGAATACCCAGAATACCTCATTGCTGGCTTCTTTTGATTTTTCTCAGTCACTAATTGAAAAAATATCCATGGCTGGTCCGCTAGTCCAGCAGGGCATGGCAATTAGCAACGGTGCAGTATTCACAAACATGAGCAAGCTCGCATTCACCTCCCCTTTCCCTGGGCGGGTGATGCCTTCTCAAGGGTCTGTTGTCATCGAGTTCACTCCGGATTTTGCCTTTGCGGACGGCCTGGCGCACACCATACTTGACCTGAGCCATAACGACAAATATTTCCTTGTCTTCAAGGGATCTGATGATAGATTCTATAGTGCTTATGAGGATCTGAATGATCATGACTTTGTGCTGAGCCTGGTGCAATCTGACTTTATTGATTGGACAAGTGAGCAGCACGTGGCTTTCTCCTGGGATATTGGTGCTCGCACCCTTTCTTACAATACAGGGTCAAGGTCTGGCACGCGCACGTTCGAGGGAAGCCTGGTTTCTCTTGGTGAGGAGCCGCCCTCTCGATTGGAAACAGCAGTCCAGTTTAATCCAGGGATCAGCAACCCGGATACTCTTGGTTCTGGAATAAAAGATCCCTCATGCAGTCTCTCATCGCAGTCATGCCCCTATACATATAATGCAACTATTCCAGAAGCAAGCCTCACCTCAGATACGTATTATTATTTTGTGAACTGTTCGACCGTTGGTGACTCTGCATTGCTTTCCTTCTCGGTAGATGAGATCCCTCCAGTAACAACCCCAAAAGTGGATGGCTCCCCGCTGGCAAACAATTCTCTTTTTGGAGCGCCAGTGACTATAGATCTTGAGTGCAATGATCCTCTGATCGATGACCCTTTCGAGCCTTCTGGCGCTGCGGGATGCGAAGAGACTTATTCTTGTGTCCGGCAGGGTATTGGGTGTGATCCTAATGAGTCTGTTGCATCAAGGACAATTACTGAAGATAGTTATCTTTGTTATCGTTCTAATGATACGAAGGGAAACAGGGAGCAGACTTCTTGCTTGTATATCCTAATAGACACGATCTCTCCGGTAGTCACTATCTCTTCCCCGGCTGATGGGTCAATCACGAATGATTCCTCTTTCCAACTCACTGGAGTTGTATCAGATTCTTCTGTCGCAAACCTGACAATGGAAGTAAGGGTTTTTGGGCAGGACACTGGGGAAGAAGGGGTCCAGGAATATCCTATAATGAGTGGTTCTGGGGCATTCTCGATTGCAGCTGCCCCCCCATTGTTGAACCTTTTTAATGGGACAAATGTCATTCAAGTAACTGGCATTGATGGTGCGGGAAATAATGCATCAGCATCCATTAGGGTATATTATGATGTATTCCCTCCTGATCTATCCCTTCCAGATGTTGCAGGTGGCACTATCATCGAGTATGGCAACAACATATCTTTTTCCACTATAGTCAATGACACGAGGTTTACCAGTCAGGAAAATCTTTCTGTATGGTTCACCTTGCCGGTTGGAAATGCTATCTTCGCTGGCGACATGGACCATAATGAGACACTCTATAATCACACCTTGCAGATGGCTCCGGAGTGCGAAGAAGATGGCAGCTGCCCGGTCCCTGTGGGAAATTACACCTTGACTGTATTTGCAAAGGACAAATTTGGGAATCTGCAGTCAAGCAATATGACCATCTACGTCACGGATTCCATGGCTCCGGAGATGAATATTACTATCTATGATAATGAAAGTGATGGAGAGTTCTATGACCCAACGAATATAACGACGATAAAGAACGATCCGATCCAGCAGTTCATACGGCTGCCCTATTATGTTGAAGTGAACGCTTCTGAGCCTCTTGGCAGCATCCAAAACATTACCATCTCTGTCCAGGGAAAGCCGCCTACCTCCATCACTCAGTATAGCTTTTTGCAGGGGGGCAGGATCATCCATGCAATATTTACTATCCCCGATATCTACCGTGATATGTATGCGAACGCAACATTGACGCTCAATGTGAAGGATCATAACAATGTTTCCGGGACTGCATCATTCCAGTTCCTGATAGACACTCAGGGGCCGGGCGGGTTGTATTATGCTCCTTCCTTTAACATTTGGGATCCTGAATCATACCATCTTGTCTATCCGGAAAAGGTAAAAGTGCATGCCGGGTATTATTACACCAATGAGTCTATGCTCTATCTGACAGGCATGTCTGATAGCGAGGGGATCACTGTGCGCATGAAACAGGAGTCTGGTGGGTACAAGGGGTCTGATTGGTATAATTACTCATTTCCCGCATATGCAGAAGAGCTTGCCAATGAGCTTGGTCGAGGGACTCCAAGTGCTCCAGCACTCGTTGGAGCAGCAGAGCTCAGGTATACCTCTTTCATCTCATCCCCTCCTTCCTTTATGTATATGGGCTTTTCAGACCTTTCTTCTTCATTCTACCCATTGAGGCGGGATTTTGGAAAGTATAACACGTTCTATAACATAACCAATATCCTCCAGGATCAGGGCTTGACGTATGTGAGTATTTCTCCTGCATTGCAGCAAAACTACACTGATGCCGTCAGGTCAACCATCAGCACAGTGTTCTATGATAAGCCAGCGCCATCAACCTGGTGGATGTTCCAGGCTAACTTGCAGGAAGGAGAGAACAACTTCACTGCAATGTCTCAGGACCAGTTAGGAAACCCTGCAATCCCTGCGATGATGCAGGTGTTCTATGATAATAAGACGCCGTTTGTCCCATCATTTGTCTATCCTCAGAACGGATACGCTATTAATGATAATAGGACAGTCATAACAGCGACAATCCGTGATGATCCAATGTCTTCAGGTATTGATATCGTTGCCCTTGATCTGCAGGGAAACAACACCTCTTTTTACACGGAAAATTGTTCTGTTGAGATAAACCATTTTGTGAGATCTGGCTCGTTGGATGGCACAGTCACCTGTGACCTGTTCTCCCTCATGGATACTGAGCTGGAGAATGGGGACTACAATGCAACGCTCATCCTCGTGGACAATGCGGGAAATAAGGGAGAGAGGACAATCAACTTTTCTGTGCAGACGGGTGTTCCAGGCAATCCTGTCTTCTCATTGATCACCTTGATTGGTTCCACCCTAAGCCAGATAATCAATCCTTTTGACATAAACGATGATTCAGAGCTGTTTACAGAATTTACCAATAACACCCAAACACCGCTATCGTTCCAATTATACTTTTTCAGGGAAGCAGACATTGATTTGACCAATGTCGAGCTAAGGCCGAATTTGGCTTCTATTGAATGCACAAAGCAGTCAAGCAACATCAGCTTTAACTGTACTCTTTCTGATCCAATAGCAGAGGGATCATACCTTGTGAGGTTTTCTGCAAGAAGGATGTATCATGAGAACGAGACCACCTTTGGGCCAAGGATTGACCGGGAGTACCCATTAATAGTCGATGCCACTCAGCCGGAAGTCAACCTGACAGGAGAATCAACAGTCCGGGCAAACACCCTTTTTGATGCAGCCGTCGAGGTGGGTGGGGAACAAAAGAAGGTAAAACTAGAGGTCCTCAATATCTCAGATCCTCTCACCTCTCCCTGGAAGGAGAATGTTGTTATGCCCGCTGCAGGTGCACTGTTTACAGGTCTTCCTATCTCATCGCTCAATTCTGGATATTATGATATCACGGCAAGGGTGGCAGACCAGGCAGGTAACCGCAGGATAGCAAACCTCAGTATCTATGTTGATAATCAAGTTCCAATGGTCGCAAATATCTCTTCCCTTTCTCATCCCTCACAGGAGCAGTGGTACCGACAGTCTCTCGTGACCATGCAGTGGAATGTTTCCGATGATCATGCACTGGCAGGAACAAAGTTCATCTTCTCAAACAATCCTGACACTCTTCCAGGGATGAATGCAGCAAATGACACGAATGGTTCATTCATTCTCGCGGCTGGCCAGAATGCAACGGTGAACACCACCTTGAACATTGATCAATTGGTCCCGTTAGGCTATGGCACAATCTATTTCCGGGCAAGATCCCAAGACCAGGCAGGACACTGGAGCGCTCCTTCAGAGCCGTTTGTAATTAAGATCGATCAATTACCCCCTGCAGTAATATTGAGAGTCCCTCAGTCTAATATCACGAATAATGAGTTCCAACAAATCGTTTTTGAGCTAGACGGCACTGTCTCTCCAGTGGATGAATCATCAATCCAGCTCGTGATCGACGGCCGGCCAATCACTATTTCACCAATCACTGCTTCATATAACGAGACGACCCATTATTTGACATTCACGCCAAACCAAAGCCTCCTGGCAGGCTATCTGAGGGATGAGCCGCACAATGTCTATGCTATCCTTTCATTCATGGACCAGGCAGGCAATGCCCTCCGCTTCGATAACAACAATCGTCCCATCTTCACGATTGACCTGAATGCAACAGTCATCCAATCAATAAAATTGGCAACAGCAAGAAATGGGCCTTTTTTCCCAAGCGAGGGAGTATCAAGTCTGGGTATTTATGGTTTTAACAGCACGTTCGATTATTTGGCAGTCTCTTTTAATGAGCCCCTGGCATCTCTTGACAGTTTGATCGTTTCAAAAGATGGAGCATCTTTGTGTGATGACCTTGTGGATGCATCGGGAATCAATCCACTCATCCCTCCAAACAAGACATTCGTGTGTGAGCATTTCCATGAGGGCACAGGGACATATGCTATCGATGCCATCGTTTCGACAAATACCTCTGATGACTACACCTTGCATGCAGAGTTCACAATTGATGTTGATCCCCCTCAGATAGCTCTCGTAGCCCCTGGGCAGGATGCTCAAAACCTTCCTCAAGTGACATGGTTTGTCTGGAACGTCTCGGACAATTTCATCAATCGTGCAGAAGTCACCTGCTCCTTGTTCATCAATGATTCAGAGGTATACACCCATGCAAGCAGGGGCAAGGTGTGGGAACGCGAGCGCTCCCTTGCTGGCAATTCCTCATGGTATGTTTCCTGTTATGACGGAGCAGTTCCCGCAAACGCGGCAAATTCTTCCATCTGGAACTTTACGGTAGATTTCATTCCTCCAACAATGAACGGGACAGTCTATGAAGAAAGGGACAATGCGACAGGAGAATTCTCAGTCCCAGTCCAGGTGTTGACGATCAGGACAGATCCCAGTGCGCCGATATTCCCGCTCCCCTATTATATCAGGGTCAATGCATCTGAGCCGCTCAGTGATGTGAACATGACATTCAGGGTTTCTGGAGGCCAGCCAGTCCCGCTGAATGTAACCCTTGATGGGCCTTACCCCTGGGCAAAGGTTCCGATTGACTTTTCTTATCGTAATATGGATGCAAATGCAACGATCGCGATCGCTGCAAAGGATGCTGCCGGTGTTGTAGGATCTGGCCTCATACAGATTCATATTGATACCCTCGCTCCTGATGCGCCACGTTTCGTTCCATCCCTAAACAGTCCGGTTGATAGATACGATCAGCACTATCCTGGAAAAGGCAGATGGTACCAAGAAGTCCCCGATACCTTCTTCACGAACGAGTCATCTCTTTACATTACAGGATTTTCCAATGAAGGGGATCTGGATGTTTCGTTGGTATCGCCCTTAGCATTGAATATTTTTGTCCAGTCTCAGGTGACATTCAAAGGCAATGCAGAAGCCACCCAGGCAGCGCTGGCTGGATCATCGAGTATTCTCATCAACGCATACAGGAATGGGTCATTTGTCCAGTTTGATGCTGACCTGAGGGAAGAATATGGCAGCTTCGGGAAATATTATCAGGTCGTCTCGATCGCCCAGGCAGGGTCTCGCTATAATCTAACCATCCAGCCGCCATTAGAAAGGAGCGTTGCTGATGGCGCAAGTGTCAGTTTCTATGAAGGAAGCGCTCCTGCGGAGTGGTTCGGCTTTGATGTCGCACTGCAAGAAGGCAATAATGATATCACTCTCAATGCAGCAGATTCCCAAGGTAACCCCAGTCCCACAAGGGCAGCATCAATATTCCTTGATAATAATGCCCCCTCCATCTCATTTACCTATCCGCTGGATGGCTATGTCATCAATACTAACATGACTAACATGACAAACATGACTATTGCATATGCTGATAGCATTCCTTCTTCTGGAATAAGGAATGTGGCAGCAGCGCTAACTGGTCCCTCCGGTTCCATTGGGATTTCCTGCTCAAATGCATCCTCAGGATTTGTCCTGGGGGGAAGGATTGATGGGTATTTGTCATGCGCTCCTCTCTCGCTGCTAGTGCCCGGTGTCTATGATCTTTCAGCCTGGACAAATGATTACGCCGGCAGCAATGTGACTGGGCGGATGAATTTCACGGTATCAAATGATGTGCCTTATGATCCAGACTTTTATCTTGTCAATGCTGCGCTGGAAAGAATTGAGAATTCTTTTGATGTAAACCATCCAAATGAGCCATTCACTGAGTTTACTAACTCTACTGAGGCAGTATCCTTTGCCCTCGAGTTCCTGTATGAGAATAATGTGTCTGTCACAAGTGTATGGCTTGTCCCAGATGCGGCAACGATTGCCTGCTCGCAGCATAATGGCACCGTGTCTTATTGCAATCTCTCGCAAGGGCTAGCTGAAGGCACGTATAAGGTAGTCTTTACTGCGGCAAGGATACTCTCGAATGGGTCTTTTGGTCCAGAGATACAAAGGGAATATACCATTGTCGAAGATACAACTTCTCCATCGCCAATCATCAATGTCTCCGCGCTGGCTTCAGGCTCAGGCGTGTTCCCGTTCCAGATCATGTTTGATGAGCCATATATGGTGATAATAGAGGACTTGCTGTTTGAGGGTGGATCAGTAGTCCAGAACTTCCCTGGAGGAATCTTCATATCCCCTGCCTTTTTCGAAGAGCATCTCCCCACAGTTCCCTCGCAGGACTATAATCTGACTGCTGTTGTCCATGACCAGGCAGGCCAGGAGGGAATTGCCATCGCATCAGTGCATATAGATGCACAGGCGCCACTGATAACTAATCTCTCATCTCTCTCCCATCCAGACCAGACATTGTTCTATAACAATTCGTCTGTGACACTCTCATGGCATGGCAGTGATGACAGCCAGATCTTTGGCTACAAGTATCTCTTCTCTACAGATCAAGGTGATGTACCAACAACCATGCCTTTCTCAGATGAGAAGGGAATCTTCAATGAGACATCAGCACAGGACATGGAAGTAACATATGATCTCAGCACCCTTCTTCCAGAAGGATTTGGAACAATATATGCTTCAGTGCGGGCAGTTGATGCCGTTGGCAACTGGGGCCCTGTCAAGAATTTCGTTGTGAACATAGACTTGGTCCCGCCAGTGCTCCAAAACATGATTCCATCTCCAGGAACAACAGCCAGGAGCCAGGCTCCACAGATAACGATCCGGATGGATGGCACAGGCTCGAGGATCAATGAATCCTCGATCCGCATGAAGATTGATGGTATCGCAGTCTCCCCCGCATTCAATCTAGAGACTCAGACGATCACCTATCAGCCAACGCAGAGCTTGATGGAGGGAAGGGAACCTTCAGATAATAGGATTAACATTCTCCTCAATGTGACTGACAAGGCAGGAAATAAAGTGGTCTTGGGAACTGAAGGGTCGCTCTCGTTCTTCATAGATGGGAACGCAACGCAGATTGAAAAGGTGCAGCTTGCTCGAAATCAAGGCGGAGTCTATGTCCCTCCGGCAGGATTGGAGATTGACACTCCCTACTCCTATAATGCATCATACAATTATTTGAAGGTAGTATTCAATGAGCCAATTGAAATGAATGATTTTGAGGTCATAAGGGAAGGATCATCAACTGATTTGTGCACGACAAAAAGATCGACTGTTGACTTGCCGGATTTCCCCGATCCTCCACGCACCGCTTACTTGTGTTCAGGATTCAATGATGGCGATGCTGAGTATGCTGTCCATGCGAGTGTGTCAAACGACCATGGCACATATTCGCTTGTCCAGCCCTTCACCCTTGACGCAAATCCACCAATAGTCACTCTTATTAGTCCGTCGAATAATTCCCGCGTCCGGCCATTGACAACATTCACCTGGCAGGTGGCAGACTTTATGATTGGAAGAAACGTTCTTTCTTGTGCGCTGTATGTGAATGGTGTGCCGATGGCTGCTATGGAGCAGGCATCATCCTCTTTTATAAAAACAGTGTTCCTGCCGGCAGATGCTGAGGACTGGTTTGTCGAATGCGCCGATCCTGCTGGCAATACGGGGTCTTCTGAGACAAGAAGCGTCATTGTGAATATGACCTATGTTCCTGATATTACCATCTTTTACCCATCAGAGGGACAGACTTTTATCACCGATTCCACAATTATCAATGGAACCGCTCTTACCTATCGTGCGGATGATACAAATACTATTGATGATGTTCTGACGGCAGGGACCAATGTGACCGTCCAGGAGACTTTCAATGGCGAGGTGGTCTCTGCTAATTCTACCATTGTCGATGAGTCAGGATTTTTTGAGTTGCCTTTATCCTTAGGCTCTACTCCAGGCGATGATGGGAATTACACGATTGATGTTTTTGCAACGAATATAGTCGGGTTGCAAGGATCTTTTTCCCTGACTATCCGAAAGGACCGATTCACCCCTCCGACAATAAGGCTTATCTTCCCGAAAAACTATCCCGATCTTCCGCTGACGGGGTATACGAATGTGTCAGAGTTTAATATCACCATAGAGACAAACAAACCATCATCCTGCAGGCTTATTCCTCAAACAACAGCGATACCTGAGCAGATGATGGCATCAAATAATATTTCTCACTCGTTGAACAGGTCAGTCCCAGCACAAGGTGCTTATAATTATCAAGTTGTATGCAACGACTCTCTTAATAACACCAACACCTCGAACGTGATCATTATCTATGATAGGCAAGCTCCTCAAATACTAGGCTTTGAGATGGTGCCAAATCCTGTGTATCACCTTACGGGAGATTATATGACTGCAATCTCTGTTGCAACAAATGAGCAGACATTCTGTGAGGCAGAAGTAAATGAATATGCTAAAGCGTTCAACAAGCCTTTCGTGTTTGAGGACAACAGCACTTCAGCACATTTACAATATCTCCTCCGGGCATTCTTTAATCCTCTCAGGGATGATGAGTTGGCAGGTGAGTATGAAGTGACATTGCTCTGCCGTGATGCAGCAGGAAATGCTGCCCCTGCAATGGCAACAACCCTTGCTATCACCCCAGACCTGCAGGTGAGGATCACAGAGCACAACCTGCCGTTCAATGATGAGGATCCGCTCTACATCAATGATCAGAATATCACCCTGAACATCACCACCAATATCCAGGCATCGTGTAATGTGACACAATTGTATCAGGGATTGCTCGGATGGATCCTGAACCTGCTTGCGCCAAAATATCCTATGCTGACAGTGAACAACTACACCCACATCCTTCAGCTCCCGTTCTCAAATGCTTTTTTTGAGGATGGAGGCGAATACCATTACCGGATAACTTGTGAGGCTGTGAGTGTTGATTCCATCATTAATCGTGAAGCTTATCTCTTGTATGATAGCACTCCTCCAACAATCACTATCAATCCCTTGCCTTCTCTGGTCAATCACTCCTCTCTCAATGTGAGCGGGATCATTAGTGATGACACTCAGCGTGTTACTATTGAGGTGATAGGCATGGGGGTAAGGGAATACCCGATCCTTATAACACAGAGGGGAAGCTTCTCCACATCTATCCTTCTTGATGAAGGCGATAATGAGATAAAGGCAACTGCCATTGATCATGCCGGCAATCAGGGGGTTCGGGAAGCGTGGGTATCATTTGTCACGCAGGGGCCAACAATTACGATGATCTATCCAGAAGACGGACAGACACTAAGGGGGCTAAGCAGCAGTGTCATTGCGCAGGTTCAAGGTAAGAATGGTGCGTCCATCGACAAAGCCAGATCTTCCATTCATCTTTCAAATGAGAATGGAGAGATTATGGGGTCAATCAGCAAGATTGGCACTGATAATAATGTCAATATTTCCTGGGATAATATTACTCCCTTGCTGGATGCCCCTGGAACGTATGAGTTTACTGTTGATGTGACCGCAGCAGACCAGTTTGGGAATGAAAACCAGCAATCATCATCATTTTTCATCAGTGATGAGCAGCCAATCATCACTGTGACCTCGCATAATTCCTCAGAGGTGATCAGGACAATGGCGCCAATTATCAGGGGTACTATCCAATCTGCAGGCCAGATGCTGGAAAACTTCACCCTGACATATAATGGTGCAAACTTTAATGCGGGATTCAAGGACCGCGTGAACATGACAACATTTGGCCATCCGGATGAAAGGAATATCAACCAGGAAGAGACATGGCAATTTCCTGCAAGTAACGTGATTATCACACTCAACGAGACTCTGCGTGATGATCGTTACGAGTTTACTATTTACCTGCCGCTCAGCGGGGAAGGAAACAATCCATTGAGATTGTCAGCAAGGACAACTCTGGGAAATGAGAACCAAAGGGATATTCTCCTGATCGCCGACCTCACCCCTCCAACTCCAACAAACGTAAATGTTTCAGGCCGGCAGTTCCATAGCTTCATTGGTCCAGCGCCAAACGAAGATCTCATCTTCCTTGAAGGTGATGAGCCTCCCTGCGATAATATATGCACCGTGAATGAGTTCTGCCTCTCCGATTGCCTGGTCTTGAGGAACATCGGGAATAATCGGTATACCCCTCCAACTGCAGTGAGCGTTGCCAGTGGAACAAACTTTAGTATCATGTATGGTTCCACATATAAGGTGACAGTCTATCCGTTCCAGAGCACCTATCTGCTCGATCCTGCACTAAATGACTTATTGAATCAAAATGGCAATCCTGAGGAAACAGAAGATCATTACTTCTTTGTCCAGGGGGACACATCATTGGCATTCTGGTGGTCGGTAGTGGCTGAGAAATACCAATTAGTAGTAATAGAAGACTTGTCTGGGGGGCAGATGCCTCCAGCAGGAATAGCAGATGTATATATAGGTAAGTTCCAGCCGCATGATCCACAACAATAAAAGAATCTGGATAATAACAGTATCTCTCCTCCTATTCGCTTCCCTATTTACTCTCCTATTCGCTTCTTTTGTAGCAGCGATCAGTAATCCCCGGCCAGAGATTGTGATAGAATATGATGATGCCATCCAGCTCGTGGCAGGATGGCCAAAACTCCTGCCTGGTGCTTCGATTGTCGATTGGAACCTGCAGACTATTCCATTGAATCATTTGTTGGAACCTTCTGCTGGCGGTGGCTCGGTTCTTCGGATCACCCCAACACAAGACCTCCAGGATAAGCAGTGGTATGAGCTATGGGTCAAGGTTGAGGATGCTGTCCAAAACCAGAATGATACCTATATCATCTTTTATGTCGAGTTTATCGCGCCAAAGATCACCCTGAAATCGCCAAAGGATGGGATGGATCCGGCAATTGGAGTCTCTGACACCCAAGCGTTTGATTTTATCATTGAGACGGATGTGCCGGCTGATTGCAAATATAGCGAGAATTATCCATTGCAATACGCTTCCATGACAAGCGTTTTTCCGACGGTTGAGCAGAATTATCGGGTGCACAAGTACCTGAATTTTAGCAGGCAGGCAAAAGTATATATCCGTTGTAAGGACCGGTTGACTGGTGTAGGGACTGAGCCTTTCCTAGCTGATCTGAAAATTGACACAACGCCCCCGACAATCACGCAGCTCTTTGCATCGCCAAATCCCGTCACTGAGCCAGATGAGGGGATATTGGCAACAACAATCACTGCAATCACTGATGAACCAACTGTCTGTATCGCCCTGCCGGACAAGTTGTTTGACAACAATAATATAAGTGATGCCTCATCATACAAATCGACAAATACGCTCTTGATCTCTCCAGTGATGGATCAGCAGAACTATACGTATACTGTCCAATGCAGGAATCCTGCCCAGATTTTGAGCATAGCAAGGAATGTTTCCTTTACCGTTGACACATCAATCCCCCTGGGAATAACTGTTGTGGCGCCTCAGGGATGGTATGGGGAGACTGTCCCGTTTGATGTAAGGACAACAAAAAAGACGATGTGTGAAGCTCAGGTAGAGGGAAGTAGGATAGGGATCAGTGTTGCGCCAAACACCACACATGCCAGCCGCTCGTATTACCAATCATCATATTTCCAGGAGGAAAAAAGGTATTCGGTGCAGGTTATCTGCAGTGCGATTGCAACTGGCGAAGAGGTGATGGTGGAGACCGCCTTTGAAGTGGACACGTCTCCTCCCAGGCTCCCAACGATCACACTGTCAAAAAATTCCACGTGTCCGGCTGATGGGAACTACATCCTTTCAGCAGGATTTTCTGCAGCTGACAACCGTTCTGGTATAGACAAGTATCTATATGGGATAAGCTCATCAACATTAGGGACTGCGGATATTGTCAATCTCACTGAGACATCAGATTCGAGGGCAACAATACCCCGCCTTAATCTTTCCTCAAAGCTGGCTGTGTATTGGGTGATAGAGGCGGTAGATAAGGTGGGCAATATCGGTCCCAGGGCAATCAGCCAACCGATCATTGTTGAGAGCAGATGTGCAATCCTTCCGACCTGTTCTGATGGGATCCAGAACGGTGATGAGACAGATGTGGATGTTGGAGGGTCAAAGTGTCCTCCTGGTGGTGTAAATGCAACCTGCTTGGTGAATGTTGATTGTACTTCGAGAAATTGTGTCTCTGGCAGGTGCCGCGAGGCGGATCATTGCGGCAATGCCATTAAAGATGAGACGGAGACGGATATTGATTGTGGTGGCACAAGATGCCAAAAATGTGAAAATGATCTTGAATGCAAGGCTGGCAATGATTGTCTGTCAGGGTATTGTGATCCCTCGTTTCAATTGTGCAAGTCCCCTTCATGCACTGATACAAAGAAGAATGGCTACGAGTCTGATGTCGATTGTGGTGGCTTGAGATGTTCTGGGTGTGATGCGGGAAAGACATGCAATGCGAATAATGACTGTGAAAGCAAGGTTTGTGCTAATAAAGTCTGCCAGGCTCCTTTGTGTACCGACACGGTGCAAAATGGCAATGAGTCTGATGTTGATTGTGGTAATAATTGCCAGCTGTGCCTTGATGGGAAAAAATGCAAGTCAAATGATGACTGCCAGTCAGGGTCCTGCCAGGGAGGTAAATGTACTGTTGATAGGAACAAGGACACAGATGGGGATGGCATGCCCGATACCTGGGAGCAGCAGTATGGATTTGATCCAAACAATCCTGCGGATGCCGCGTTGGATAAGGATGATGATGACCTGACGAATGCTGAAGAATTCCAGAGAAAGACCAACCCAGCAGACCCGGACACGGATAGCGATGGTGCCTCTGATGGTGTTGAAGTAAGGAAAGAAACAGACCCCCTGGATCCAAATTCCAAGCCAGGCGGGCTCTGGTGGATCTTTATCCTTCTGTTCATTATACTGATTGGGGGTATCGGATTTTATTTATATCAGAAGAAGAATAAATCAAAGCCTCAAAATGTTCCCCCTTCTCCAGGAATGTCAAGACCAATGTCAAGACCAATGTCAAGACCAATGCAAAGGCCAATGCCTGGCAGTCCTCTGGCTCCTGCAGGTATCCAACAATCAGGGAAGCCTCAAGTAAAAGCAGACCCTTCAATTAATGTTTTTAATAAGCGGGCAGAGGAGAAGGCAAAACAGCGCGAAGACATGCTAAAAATTTTTGGTGATGTCAAGCAGCAAACTGAGACTGCCAGTGAAAGTTTGCCTGAAGAGGAAAAAAAGAAAGAATCCTTAGGGTACTTGACCCTTGATGAAGCAAAGGCAAGGGTGGGGGGCATTCCTCAGAGTGCGGAGAAGAAAAAGGCTTCTGTCTTTGAAACCTTGGCATCTGTTGGGGCAAAGGCAGGAAAGAACAAGTCCTCTGCAAAGGCAATTGAGCGGCTATCCTCTCTTGCAAAGGAATCTTCGAAAAAGCCTGCTCCTGATGTGAAAAAGCCTGCACTGATCACCGCAAAGAAAAAAGATAAAACACTCTCAAAGCTCGATGATGCCATCCTGAAAATGGGAAAATCTATTCCTTCGAAAAAAGCCGATCAGAAGAAAGGATCAGTAGATAAGCTAAGCGATAAGCTAGAAACGCGAACAAGGAAAAAGCCATCTTCCCCAATGCCAGATTCTAGGCTTTCCCCTCTGGATAGGGCAATCCAGGAGCTTTCAGCGTCAGTGAAGAATAAGGCAAACACCCTCCCTGAGAACGCAAAGACAAAGGACATCGTGAATATGTTCCAGGAGCTATCAAAAGAATCAAAGCTGACATCAAATGTCTTCAAGACTCTGCTTTCGCACCTGATCAAGAAAGGTAAGCTTGCCAAGAGCGATCTCTCTCAGTTGCTCTTCGAGCTCGAGCAGGAGGGTGTCGTTTCAAAGGAGCACATTTCCGAAGTGTTCTTTGAGCTAGGTGATCATATTGCAGGACCAGGGGTGAAGAAAAAATGAAGGGACAAGTGCAGACCCAGGTATTCTTCTACATCCTTGGATTAATTATCATGTCTCTCATTCTCATTATTGGCTATAGGGGTATTAAAAGCATTGGCTCGCAGGCAGAACAGGCCAAAGTCATCAGTTTTGAAAAAGACATGTATAACGCGATAAAGGCAATGAAAGGCGATGTCGGCTCCACAAGGACAGAAGTGTTTTATCCACCAGCAGGGATCGAGTATATTTGTTTTTATGGTCCAACAGCATCATCCCCTCCCATTGATAGCTATTATCTTCCCCCCATGGTAAAGTCAACGATTCAATCTGGAGCAAAAGACAACATGTTTGTGATGAAACGGGTAACCGTTGATGCTTCGGGAAATATCAATGGTGGAACAATTGAGCACCAGACGAATGTCGGTGAGATCATTGTCAATGATATAACAAAAGTATGTCATAAAGTTGCCGGCGGGCAGGTAAACATTAAGTTAGAAGGGAAGGGGAATAAAGTGATGATACAAGACCCTGTCAGCTAGGGTGAAATAATTACAATAGCGTAAAGCAACAATAATGCAAATAAACCAGAGGTTTATTGCACAAAAATTGCAAAGCAATTTTTAGTGGCGCAAACCGCTTAGTATCTAAGCGGAGTTTTTCTGAGCAAAGCGAAGAAAAACGGTTTGTGGCCAGTAGTATTGTTGTCATATCCAACAGTTCAGAGACAGGGAACGTTACAGTCAATCCCTAACAATAATGCGATGTCAAAAAAAGCTCAGGTGGAAGTGCAGTTTAATTGGGTATTTGTCCTGATAGCTGGCGCCCTGATTCTCTTGTTCTTTGTGACGCTTGTCTCAAAAGCAAAAGTGACGGCAGAAAAGAACATGGCAACCGATGTCCTCCAGAAGCTCGATACCATCATCGCCGGTTCGCAGACGTCCGCAGGGACAGTCCAGACGCTCGATTTTCCAAAGCTCGAGACCTCTTTTTCCTGTGATGGGTATAGGATCAGTGATATCCAGGCGCCGGTGGAGAGGGCTTATTTTGCCCCTTCATCAATTAAAGATGACAAGCTCATCGTCTGGACATTAGAATATGACATGCCATTTCGTATCATGAACCTTGTTTATATGACTTCGCCTGGTGTAAGGTATATTTTTGATGGGGATGGCTCTGATGCATTTCAGAAACGCATCAAAGGCGAGATCCCCCACCAGGTAGGCCTTCCAGAGGAGGTATCAACCGATTGGAACACTGCTTTATATGAGAAGAGCAGTTACCGGGTGAGGATCATCTCATTCAATGCAGATCCAGACCCATCAATTCTAACCACTGTCAAGAAGAGCACACCATTGGCAAGAATCACTGCAGTAAAGATTGGAACACCATCTCCTATCACCATCGCCCCCTCTAAGCAAGAGATTTATGGCGATCTGACATTTTATCGCTCCAATGCTGCAGGGACTGGATTCGTTCAGGTAGGAACAGCAAAATATGTCGGCCTTCCCATGCTCTTTGGCGCCATCTTTTCAGACGACCCGGAGTTCTATGCGTGTGCAGTTGGAAGGGTGAATAACCGGTTGCAGAACTTGCTGATCATTACAGAAACAAAGAAATCAGTGATGAAGGGAAATTTCCTTCCAACGAATGTGTGCTACTCAATATATACCAGCACATTCCCAACACCCCATCTATCCATTTCCGCCTCAGGTGGTGTGACTGGAGATGTAAACCAATGGAGCCTATTCAATAGCATTTCAGAGACCAAATCCTGCGGTCTCCTCTACTAACATGAAAAAGACAGCGCAGCTCAAAATGGGAGAAACGATCATGGTACTGTTCATCTTCTTCTTTCTCATCGCCATGGGCTTGATTTTTTACGGCATGGTGTCCAAGCAGTCTCTCACGACAAAATTCCAGGAGACAAGGCAGCTCAAATCTGTGGAAATCGCAAAAAATGCTCTCGACCTCCCCGAACTCTCCTGCTCAGAAAATGGTGTCAAGATCGAGAATTGTGTTGATATGTTTAAGGCTTTGGGATTTTTTAATCTGGTAAACAACTCTATTAACATGCAAAAAGCGCGTGAGTATTACTTTCAGTATCTAGGGTATAGTGAGGTCAGAGTGAAAGTTATTTATCCAAACCTCTGTCTTGATGCAAGTGCGCCTGGATGCAATCTTCCTGGAACAACAATCCTCCAGGGATTCTCTTCCCCAGACCAGAATCTTCTGTTTCGAGAAGATTCGAATGCTCTTCCTCCAAAAGACAGCTCTGCAATCTATAGTAGGGTGCTTCCAAACGCCAAAAACTCCTTCGTCTCTCGCATCCCAATTATCCTCTATAATCCAATCCCATTTCCAGCCGGCCACCCTGATATTGTCCAGAAATATTTTGCATTCATAGAGGTGACGACGTATAGCTAGATCAATAATCAGGAAGAAAAGCGGGCAGATGGAGATGTTTGGCCTAGTCATCGTAGTCCTCCTCCTCTCCATCATCATGACAGTTGTCATCGGCATCTCCATGACAAAGAAGCCCTCTACAGTAAGACAGAACTTCCAATCATCCCAGCAGGTCACCTCATTCCTCCAGACCATGCTCCAGACGGAGACAAAATGCAACAAGGTGAAGGTGTCCGAACTCCTTTCCGACTGTCTTGGCCCCTCTCATACTATTGATTGTGATATGAGCATTGCCGGAGGAACGCTTGGCACATATCAAGGGACTACCTTTGATTCTTGCATCTATGCATATCAAACATTGCATTATATCATGAGCAGGACCTTCGAGGATGAGCAGTTCAGCCGCCAATATATCTTAAGGATATTTACCGGATCGGATGCAAGTGATCATACAAAATATGTCTTTAGGGATGCAACAACAAATCTTCCTTGGAGTAATCCCTTCTATAGCGCTAATATTGGGGGTGCCTTATTAAGATCTTATCCTGCTGGCAGTGAAGGGGTCATTTCTTCTCCCTCAGATCCCACAAACCCTGCAAACAATGGAGTCTCTCAATGCCCAGGCGATATGGAGTCCATGCATTTCATCATCCCCTCGCAGTTATCGCCAATCGTCGTCAAGCTGGAATTGTGCAGATGAGGCACCGCCACGAGCGCTGATCGCTTAAGTATCTGAGCGAAGGTTTTCGAACGAAGAGAGAAAACAGGTCTGCCTGCCAGTAGTGGTGGTGCCAAAATGAAGAAAAGAGAAACAAACTCTTGTCATTCTTCCCCCCCAACCCATCGTAACCTTTAAATACCAGAACCTGCATTGTCAGCCTATTACCAAATGAGGTGGCTTGCATGAGGAAAAGAGGGGATATGTCCATGAATATCATTGTCATTGCCGCATTAGCATTGCTTGTGTTGGTGGTTTTAGCGATTATTTTTACATCGAGGATCGGCACATTTGGCAAAGGTGTAGACAGCTGTGACAATTCTGGTGGAGAATGTGTTGCAGCAGAAAGCTGCAGGGCGTTTACAGATGATGCTGGGAATAGCCCTTATGGTGGAGAAAACATCGGCGGGACTGCAGGGTGCAGGTCTGATCAGAACTTTGGTCCTGGCTATAAATGCTGCCTAAAAAACATTTGAACATGGAAAAAAAAGGGGCAAGCTTAGCGCTAAATGTCATTGTTGTCGCGGTCCTGGTATTGATCGTCTTGGTTGTCATTCTCGTCTTGTTTGGCGGGAAGATGAAGATGTTTGGTGAGGCGACAAACAGCTGCTCGGACAATAATGGCATCTGCCAGCCCTCCTGCGCCGGCAATGAAGCAAAGCTTCCCTTCGCCTGCGAGAGTCCGAATGTCTGCTGCAAGGTCGTTTATGATACAGGTGATACAAATGGATAAGAAAGCTGCTTCCCTTCCCTTGAATGTGATTATCATCGCCATCATCGTTATTATCGTGATGGTCGTCATTCTGGTCATGTTCGGCAAGAGTGCAGGAGAATTTGGCGCAACAACGCAGAGTTGTGCGTCGCTCGGGAATGCAAAATGTGTTACTCATGATCCGACTGATCTTGATGCTTCTCAGTGCCAAAACGGCCTATCAAATGATGCAGGGGTACAACCATTTTCAATAGGAGGCAAGCAACTAGGCCCTGGTTACCTTGTCACCAATGCTGGCCAGAAGAATTGTGAAGCAAGAAATACCTGCTGCAAAGTCATCTACGCAGGAGCACAATAATTTCTTTTTCTCTTTTTATTGAAAACTGCAGAATCTTTTTGATAGGCAACACCACAGGCGCAGATCGCGTAGTATCTACGCAAAGGTTTTCTGAAAGAAAACCGGTCTGCTTGCCAGTGGTGGTGTTGCCAGAAGGGGAATACACAAGATATCAGTATTAATTTATTGAAAATTTCGGGTTCAATACCCCTGCCTTTAGGCCGAAATTTTCAATTTCAAAAACCCGTCTATCAAGGCGAGGAGCGCAATACCCTGCCCTTGAGGGCAAGGTGAGCTCCGAGCGACGGGTTTTTGTTATTCATATGTTCGAATCCCCTCCCCATCATCTCTTAATTCTCTCAAGGATTATATCAAGAATTATAATGTGGGGGAGGGGATTCGAACCCCTGAACCCACTAAGGGACTAGATTCCTCAACTAATGGGCAGTCTGTGGTACATCATCTCGCACCTTCAGCACTCAAATTTCTTGAGTCTAGCTCGTTTGACCAGACTTCGGTACCCCCACGGGTATGAGGAAAAGAAAGAGGGGCTGTTTAAAAAGGTTACTCGCAAAGGCCTATTCTGGCTAGTTCTCATCCAACAATAACTCTCTAGCTTAGCAACAATACCACCACTGGCAGGAAAAACTGTTTTTCTTTCAGAAAAACTTCGAAATGAGGCATTTCGTTTGCGCCAGTGGTATTGTCGCAATGGTTAAGAAATGAGAAAAAAAGAGTATGAAGAATCTGCTTCATCCAAGGTTTGATAGTTTTGCTTCTATCGCAGAAAGTTCTCGCTCAAGTGCAGAAATCTCTTTCTCTTCAACGGCAACTTTTTTTACTTTTCCCTTTATAGGAGCATCCGAGAGCACATCCTTCACGGCAAGCTTGAGTTCATTCTCTGCTTTTTTCTGCTCGGTCATGATATCCTTCAGCCGGGAACGTGGAAAGAAGGTATTCAATTTATTGCTCAACTTGGCAATCTTTGCCAGTTCCACTTCAAGATCATTCATCTTCTTAGATTTCTCTTCGCGAAGGGGTCTGAGCCGTTCATATGTCTGCAGTCCATGGATGACCTGTTTGAGCGCTTCGAGGATATCCTTTCGCAGGGTTCCAGTCTGGCTAAAGCCGACGTACACTTCCTGTGGCTGTTCTTTTGCCATGGTTTACATTCCTTCTGGGTTGAGGATGACCGCATCGATGGATGCTATCTTGTCCTTCACTTCGGTGAGGAGGTCGATGCATCCGGAGAGCTCCTTATCTTCTTCATCACGGAGCTGGTTGACATCATCGATCAATGTCTCAGCTTTCGCGATTGAGTCCTTGATAGCATTCATGATTGCCACAAGATCTTTGTATTCTTCAATTTTTAGATAGATTGGTACAGTACCCATCATGCCACCTCTGATACGGAATTGTCAATATAGGCAAGCTTCTTCCTGATGCTCTCAAGCTTTGTTTGCCAGTCCTGGAATTTTTTTTCTTCACCAGCATTCAAGTCATTGAGCCGGTCAATGACCATGTCAACCTCATTGAGGCTCTCTTTGATGTTATCAAGTGAGGAGAGGACTGCTTGGTATTTATCGACGCGAAGATATACCGGCCCTTCATGCTGTTGGATGATCTTTCGGGCAGCCATTGCTGGTGGTGGTGTTTCTCTCTTGGCAGGCTCTTTTGGTAGTGATACGTCAGGAAGCTTTGGTGCTTTTGAGAACGGAGGTGGCGTGAATGTAGGAAATGGCCTGGGCTCTGGGGGCATGATCTCTTTCTTGATCATTTCTTCATGCTTTACTGGTGGTGGCATGAGCGGTGGCTGCGCCATGAATGGTGGAGGCGGGAGTTCTTCTTCAGGAAAAGGCTCCTCAGAAAAGTTCATGCGTGAGGGCCTAATTTCTGGAATATCAAAAGATGGTGCCCCTGGCAGTGGCGGTGGCGGCGGTATATCTAGCTCATCAGTATTCTTCCTTTTCTTAAAGAAATTTAACATCTTTTAATCCCCCTTTTTTAAGTAATGCTGAAAGACTAGTATTAAAACTTTATTGAGCATTATGGAGTGGTGATTACTCTCAAGGATCATAGGGGTGCGGCCCCCCAATGCAATAGAAGCACAGTTCATTCATTGATACCCCAAAACGGCTGTATGCCTTTGCTAATCCTTGGAGTGAAAGATATCTCACTTCTGCCCCTACTTCAGCGCTTATCTCTTCAATTGTTTTTCCACGGGCAATAAAATTGTCATCAGCAGGCATATCGACTCCAAGGTCGCACCCTCTTGGCTTTTCGTCTGATCCAATAATTCCAACGGGTGGGGTATAGGAAAGAACGATGACTGATGCGGCTCCCGCATTAAGAAGAAGTTCTACCCCATACTTTACATTATTTCCTCTGACAATGCTATCATCAATAACAACAACCCTTTTTCCTTGAATAAGATTGGCATTGTTAGGATAAAGATGAAGATTTTGCTCGATGGATATTCGCCGTTCTTCAGTGGTTGATCCCAAGAATGCTCGTCGGACGCTCATCTTATAGAAAAGGTGCTCAAAGGTAGTCCCCTGTGCATGAGCAAAGCTCCACGCAGCGGTTTCTGGGCAGTTGGGAAGATAGGTGACAATATCTGCTCTAATGCCTCTGTTCTCTTCTGCAAGAATCTCTCCATAGTATTTTCTTAGTGTATCAACGTGCACCCCATCATTGACACTCTCTGGGCGGGATAAGTAGTTATTGTCAAAGAAACAGAATCCTTTTGAGGCAATGAGGACTGGTTCTCTTCGCATCCCTCCCTGTTGGCCAATATAATAAATTGTGCCTGGTTCTAAATCTTCCAAAAATTTTCCCCCATTTTCTTCAATAGCAATGCTCTCAGAAGCAACCACTTTCCTCCCGTCTTTTCTTCCAAGAGCTCCTGGTTTGTTTCCTGCCCTATCCCTCATCACGATAACAGAATCCCTTGCAATATCTGCAATAGCAAGAGTATATGATCCAGGAACATTTCTCATGAGTGCATCTTCTCCAAAAAGGGAGTAATAATGCAGCAATCTCTCCGTGTCACAGTCGCTTTGGAGGCCCTCACAGCTCACATCACCCAAATATCTTTCATCAACTTGCCCATTATGGACAATTGCCATGCGGGCGCCAAGGATGATGCGATGGTTCCCCTGCTCAATAACCCTCCCGCCAATCGTATGAGGATGCGCCCCATCAAGAAGGGTATCAAGGCCACCCTTTGTTCGATACCGTACATGCCCAATAACTGTGTGATAATCATTCCCAAGGACTCGGTGTAAAACTTCTAGGTTAATGTCTGGCACCATCCCAAGCCATTTAACAACATTGATGCCTTTATGGTTCACAACCCCAATCCCTGCTGCATCATGGCCGCGGTGGTTGAGTGATTTGAGAAAACTAAACGCATCGTGGATGGAGTGAGTCACGCACATGCCACAGTTATCTGTGATGTATTCACTCATGATAGGCTCCAGGAGAAATATGGAATGATGGTATAACAGTATCAAGGGTGATGGTCGCCCGAGTCAGATTGGATTTACTTTCCATCTCTTTTCTCTTCCAGGCAGTCCTATCTTCTTTTTATCCCTTTCCAATATGCGTCATAACCACTCAAATCTCTATGTTCTGCAGGATAAAACTTTAAAAACGATTTCCAGCCCCTTTTTCTTTTTGATGAAACGAATTCCGGCAAAAATTGTTCTCGAGGATGGATCCTCCTTTGATGGGTTTTCATTTGGCAAAGAGGTATCAGTTGCAGGAGAGGTTGTCTTTAACACGGGGATGGCCGGCTACCCGGAAGGCTTTACTGACCCAAGCTATGAAGGCCAGATTCTTGTCCTCACTTACCCCTTGATCGGCAACTATGGTATTCCCCAAACAAAGCAGGAGTATGATCTAGACCATCATTTTGAATCAAGCAAGGTTCACATTTCAGGTCTTATCATTCAGGAGTATTCAGAAACCTACAGCCATCATGAGGCAAAGAAGTCTCTGGGTGACTGGCTAAAAGAAAACAACATTCCTGCAATCACTGGTATTGACACAAGGGCACTCACAAAGCGTCTGCGATCAAAAGGGGTCATGCTGGGAAAAATAATCATTACTGATGACAAAGAATTCTTTGATCCAAACCAGAATAATCTGGTAAAGCAGGTATCCACAAAAAAGGCGATCACGTACAAGAATAAGACGCCGCACATTGCCCTCATCGATTGCGGTGTCAAGAACAATATCATCTTCTCTCTCATAAAAAGGGGGGCAACACTCACAAGAGTTCCCTGGGATTACGATATCTTCACAAATGCTCAGTATGATGGCATCCTCATTTCCAATGGTCCAGGCGACCCCAAAATGTGCCACCAGACCATTAAGACAATTAAGGCCGCAATAAAAAGGGAGATTCCCATCTTTGGCATCTGTCTTGGCAACCAACTGTTGGCTCTGGCGGCAGGTGCCAACACATATAAGCTCAAGTACGGCCATCGCGGCCAAAACCAGCCGGCAATAAACCTCGACACAAAAAGGTGCTACATCACCACTCAAAATCATGGCTTTGCAGTTGATGAAAAAACTCTTCCCGCAGGATGGAAACCCTGGTTTAGGAATGCGAATGACAAGACAAATGAGGGCATTCGTCACAATGCAAAACCGTTCTTCGGGTTTCAGGCGCACCCAGAATCAATGCCTGGGCCGAATGATACCTCGTTTTTATTTGATGATTTTCTGGATGTGGTGAGGAAAAATAATGAAAAAAAAGCCAGGTAAAAAGAAAGAGAAGAAGGATGAAGCGAAAAAAAAGATGAAAATACTCATCTTGGGTTCTGGCGCATTAAAGATTGGAGAGGCTGGAGAGTTTGATTATTCAGGCTCCCAATGCATCAAGGCATTAAAAGAAGAAGGCATAACAACAATTCTCATAAATCCGAACATCGCAACGATCCAGACATCCGAGTATCTGGCTGACAAGATATATTTTCTTCCGATCAAGCCATCATATGTAGAGGAGGTCATCAAGAAAGAGCATCCTAATGGCATCCTCTTGTCTTTTGGCGGCCAAACTGCCCTGAATTGTGGTGTTGAGCTCCATGACCAGGGGATTCTTGATAAGTATGGGGTAAAAGTCCTCGGCACGCAGGTACAAACCATTAAAGACACGGAGGACCGGGATTTGTTTGTAAAGAAACTAGCTGAGATTGATATCAAGGTGCCAAAATCAAAAGCAGTCAGTACAGTGGAAGATGCGCAGAAGGCAGCAAGGATGATTGGCTATCCGATCATGATGCGCGTTGCATACGCGCTTGGCGGGAGAGGCTCTGGCATCATTCAGAATGAGTCCCACCTCATCGCCCAGGCAAAGAAGGCATTTTCTTTCACAAATCAGATCCTGATCGAGGAATGTTTAGTCGGTTGGAAGGAAATCGAATATGAGGTTGTAAGGGACAAAGCTGATAATTGCATCACTGTCTGCAATATGGAAAATGTTGATCCGATGGGGATCCATACTGGTGAGAGCATTGTGGTAGCTCCCGTCCAAACGCTCAATAATCATGAGGTGCAGCTTCTTCGTGATGTGTCGATCAAGACAATTCGCCATCTAGGTATTGTTGGGGAGTGTAATATTCAGTTCGCACTAAGTCCGGATTCGGACGACTATCGCGTCATAGAAGTCAATGCCCGGCTCTCGAGAAGTTCGGCTCTGGCATCAAAAGCGACAGGGTATCCATTGGCATTTGTTGCAGCAAAGCTTTCTCTTGGCCAGCTCCTGCCGGATATCCCAAACAGCATAACAAAGGTGACTGCTGCCTGCTTTGAGCCAGCTTTGGATTATATTGTTGTCAAAATGCCAAGATGGGACATGAAAAAGTTTCGCCGTATTGACCGTGTTATTGGGAGTGAGATGAAATCCGTAGGTGAAGTGATGGCCATTGGCAGGTCGTTCCAGGAAGCAATTCAAAAGGCGGTCCGGATGCTGGATACGGGAATGGATGGCATCACGGCAAAAGTGGATATTGAAGATGTGCGAAAGGAATTAAAGAATCCAACAGATGTCCGGTTGTTTGCAATAGCAGAGGCCATAAAGCAAGGCATTTCGAGAGAAGAGATTGCAGGGATAACAAAGATAGATAATTGGTTCCTGGCAAAGCTCGAATCCATAATCACCATAGAAAAAAGGCTCTTAGAAGAAAAGCTCACTCCTGAACTCTTGATGCAGGCAAAAAAGCATGGGTGTTCTGACAAAAAAATCGCTTCTCTTGCCCAAATGCAGGAAGATGCTGTGCGCGTGATGCGAAAAAAGAACAATATTGTGCCATTCATCAAGCAAATCGACACATTGGCAGGGGAGTTTCCAGCAAAGACAAATTATCTTTATCTTACGTATCATGGGCAGGAACACGATATTACCTTCAAGGAAAAAAAGAAAATTATGGTTTTGGGTTCTGGTGCATACAGGATCGGCTCGAGCGTTGAGTTTGACTGGTGCGCTGTCAATTGTGTGAAAACCCTGCGGGAACTAGGGTATTTTACTATTCTTATCAATTACAACCCAGAGACCGTCTCAACGGATTATGATGAAACCGACAAGCTGTACTTTGATGAGCTTTCCAGTGAAACAGTAAGAGATATTTACGAGCTAGAGTCCCCGGAAGGAATCATTGTTTCGATGGGCGGCCAGATTCCAACAAACCTTATTAGTGGGATTAAGGATCACGTAAAAATTCTTGGTACAAGGCCAGAGCATATTGATAATGCCGAGGATCGGAACAAATTTTCAAAGCTTTTGGATGCATTGGAGATCGACCAGCCGGAATGGAAAGAGCTCACAACGACAGAGGATGCATTGGAATTTGCAGCGGCTGTCGATTATCCTGTTCTCATCCGGCCCTCCTATGTGCTCAGCGGTGCTGCGATGAATGTTGCCTTTGATGAAAAAGCCTTAAAGGAATATTTAACCCTGGCAACTGAGGTGTCAAAAGAGCATCCGGTGGTAATATCAAAATTCATCCTGAACGCAAAGGAAATTGAGATCGATGCTGTTGCCAGTAAAGGAGAGATTATCTGCTATGCCATCTCAGAGCATATAGAAAATGCAGGCGTTCATTCTGGCGATGCAACAATGGTTCTCCCCGCACAAAAATTGTATCTTGAAACAACAAGAAGGATTAAGGCAATAGCAAGAAACATTGCCCGCGCTTTATTCATTACCGGTCCCTTTAACATCCAATTTCTTGCAAAGGACAACAATATTAGGGTGATTGAGTGCAACCTGCGTGCGTCAAGGAGTTTTCCTTTTGTTTCTAAAGTGTATAAGCTTAATTTTGTGGAAGTGGCAACAAAGGCTATCATGGGCAGGGCCGTAAAGCGGGTGGACAAGGCAGTATTTGATCTTGACTATGTTGGTGTGAAGGCTCCCCAGTTCTCCTTCCAGCGTTTGAAAGGGGTAGACCCGACTGCCTCTGTTGAGATGGCCTCAACTGGTGAGGTTGCCTGCATTGGTGATTCTTTGGGGGATGCCCTGTTAAAAAGCTTGGAGGCAACAGGGTTGATGATTCCGGAAAAATTCATCCTCCTGAGCATTTCAGGCATCCAGAACAGGACGAAATTTCTGCCGGAGGCAAAAAGGCTCATTGATCAAGGCTACATATTGTATGCGACGAACAATACGTATAATTTCCTGAGAAGATATAACGTGCCAAGCATCCTTGTCACCAAGCCAACTGCTCCTTCAGTGGTAAGGAGGGCATTCTCCCGCCTCAACGCAAAGCCAGATGTCCTCTCGCTTATCAGGGAAAAGCGCTGCGAGCTCGTCATCAGTATTCCAGATGAGCTCGATCCGAATCATCATGAGGATAAATACCTGATCAGGAGGCATGCGATTGATTTTTCTGTTTCTCTCATCACTAATATCCAGGTCGCGATATTGTTCGTGCAATCGTTGCAGGAAAGAAAACATTTATCTATCAAAGCATGGGATGAATACATGTGAGGCAGGATGAAGCATATCATATCTATACGGGACTATAGTAAGGATGATCTCATGAGGATCATTGATCGGGCGCGCTCGATGGAGACAGAGCGGCATCGGTATGGAAAGCTGCTTGATGGAAAGATTATTGGCACGTTATTTTTTGAGCCCTCAACAAGGACTCGTCTGAGCTTTGAAGCAGCAGCTCATAGGCTTGGAGCGAGCGTCATAGGATTTGCTGATCCAACAATCACCTCAGTTTCAAAGGGAGAAACATTGAAAGATACCATAAAAATTCTCAATGGGTATGCTGATATTCTTGTCATGAGGCATCCTCAGGCCGGCTCTGCTGCCGAGGCTGCGTCAGTCTCTGTTGTTCCCTTGATCAATGGTGGTGATGGGACAAATGAGCATCCCACCCAGACAATGGTTGACTTGTATACCATTCACAAGAATTTGGGCAAGCTCGATGGCCTCAGCATTGGTTTTGTTGGTGACTTGAAATTTGGCAGAACCGTCCATTCCCTCAGCTTCGCCCTCTCCCTCTTTAATATAAAGCTCTACTTCATCTCTCCAGACTCTTTGCGCATGCCGGGAAAATACTTAAAGGAGCTGGATGAGAAAAAGATATTTTATGAGCAGACGGATGACTTGGAAAAGATCATGCCTCAGCTCGATGTGTTGTATGTGACAAGAGTGCAAAAAGAGCGTTTTCTTGACCCAAAGGATTATGAGCACGTCAAAGGCTCTTATGTCATCAATAAGGCAATGATTGCAAAAGGGAAAAAAACCCTCAAAATCCTCCACCCTCTTCCCAGGGTAGACGAGCTTCATCACGAGCTCGATGACCTGCCACAAAGCATTTATTTTCAGCAAGCCCATAATGGCATCCCCGTGAGAATGGCTCTCCTCAGCATGGTGTCTGGAGCGCTGAAATGAGGCTGCAAACAGAACTGTGCGGCATCAAGCTTTCTAATCCGACGGTTTTGGCTTCTGGTATCATGGGGATTACTGCTTCTTCAATGGGGCTTATTGCAGAGAATGGCGCTGGCGCCATTACGATGAAGTCTATTAATACAGAAGGAAAAACGGGCCATCCAAACCCCATAGCAATAACATTTGATGGTGGCATGCTCAATGCGGTAGGGCTTCCCAATAAGGGCATCAAAGAAACCCTTGAGGAAATAAAGGAATTCAAAGAACAGTGCAGCGCCCCATTGTTTGCAAGTATTTTTGCACAGTCCGTTGATGAATTCGCTGAATTGACAAAGCAATTATACAAAGCGCAAATTGATGCTATTGAGATTAATATCTCCTGCCCTAATTGTGATGATGAATTTGGCAAGCCTTTTTCCTGTTCTCCAATTACTGCTGCAAAGGCAACTGCTGCCTGCAAAGAATATGCTGCCGTCCCTTTATTTGTCAAGCTCACGCCAAATGTTCCAAATATCCAGGAAATCGCAAAGGCAGTGGAAGCTGCGGGCGCAAGCGCCATCACCGCGATCAATACCGTCCCTGGGATGATGATTGATATTCACACAAGGTCCCCCATCCTTTTCAATAAGTCCGGCGGCCTCTCTGGCCCTGCAATAAAGCCAATCGCATTAAAATGCGTGTATGATATTTATGAGGCAGTAAAAATCCCCATCATCGGTACAGGGGGCATCATGACAGGACAGGATGCAATTGAGATGATGATGGCAGGAGCAACGGTGGTGGGTATCGGGTCTGCTGTCTATTGGCGTGATATTGATGTGTTCAAGAAGGTGTGCAGGGAGATGGACGTAGTCTTGGAAAAAGAAGGTTTTACTTCAGTAAAAGAGGTGGTGGGCCTTGCACACAAATGAGCTTCCAAAGCATGGAAAGATTGTCAGGATTGAGGAAGAGTGCCAGGATGTAGAATCTTTCTTCATCTCTTCCAAAATGGAAGCCTTGCCCGGCCAGTTCATTCTTGCATGGATTCCCGGGATGGATGCAAAGCCCTTTTGCATTTCCTCTTGTGATGGGTCAAGGTTTTCTGTGACTGTCTGCAAAGTTGGCCCTTTTTCAGAGAAAATCTTTGAAAAGAAGATTGGCGATACCTTCTCCTATTTTGGACCCTATGGAACATCATTTTCTATTCCTGAAAATCAGCATCTGGCAACCGTTGGTGGAGGCTACGGGGCAGCTGCTCTTGCATGGGTGGCAAAAGAGGCAAAAGAAAAGGGATGCAGTGTCGACTTCATTGTCGGAGCGAGGAAAAAAGAGAGCATCTTGTTTGCGAAAAAAGTAAAAGCTGCTGGAATGAATGTTATTATTACAACTGATGATGGTTCTGCTGGGTTGAAGGGGAGGACTACAGACGCATTAGCTGATCTTATCAAAAATTCCAGGCCGGATGTTGTCATGACTGTCGGCCCCGAGATGATGATGTATTACGTGGCAAAGATGTGCCAAGAGCAAAACATTCCCTGCGAGATTTCAATGGAGCGCTACATGAAATGCGGCTTTGGGGTATGCGGGCAGTGCTGTGTTGATGATCTTGGCATTCGTATGTGCAAGGAAGGCCCGGTCATTTCAGGTGATCTTGCTCTTCAGATAAAGGAATTTGGGAAATATCATCGGGACAGGCAGGGGAGGAAGGTGATGTATGGATAAGGCAATCATCAATGCAAAGCTTTTGCAAAATGACACCTTTGTGACAAGGAATATTTATATCAGGGAAGGCAGGATTGAAAAAATCTCCTCTCGAAGGATCGCGGCAGAAAAGCGTATTGATATCAGGGGAAAGATTGTTCTTCCAGGGTTGATCGATGAGCATGTTCATTTCCGAATGCCAGGGTTTCCTCATAAGGAGGACTGGAAGACCGGAAGCTATGCAGCAGCCGCTGGTGGGGTGACAACTGTTCTTGATATGCCAAACACCAATCCGCCAACAACGTCTCAGGATTCTCTTTTGCTCAAACGCGAGTGCGCAAAAAAGTCCTTGATTGACTATGGCTTTCATTTTGGTGCGACGAATGATAATATCAAAGAGATTGCCGGCGCAAGGAACGTGGCCGGCATCAAGATCCATATGGGATCGACAACCGGCTCGCTGCTGACAGATGATCCCAAAGTGATAGAGAAGGCGATGCTGGCAGCAACGATTCCCGTGCTTGTCCATGCCGAGGATGAGGCGTTGATGAAGCTGAATGCTGAAAAGTATAAGTCCCATCATGAGCCCTTCATCCATAATCTTGTCAGGAGCAATGAGGTGTGCGCAAGGGCATCAAAGCTTGCAATTCACCTGGCCGGTAAGACAACTCGCCTGCATATTGCCCACGTATCAACAAAAGAAGAGCTAGATCTCCTCAAAAGGGCTCCGTCAAACGTGACGGCAGAGACCTGTCCTCATTATTTGTTTTTGAACAAGAATGATGTCAAGCGCCTGGGTAATTTTGGCAAGATGAACCCCAGCCTGAAATCGTCAATTGATCAGGCAGCCCTCTGGCAGGGGCTAAAAGGCGGCAGGATAACGGCTATTGCAACAGACCATGCCCCTCATACAATTGAGGAAAAACAGCAGGATTATTGGAAAGCCCCTTCTGGTGTTCCAGGCGTACAGACAATGCTTCCATTGCTCTTAGATGCAGTCAATAAGCGAAAGATCACTCTCAGGAATCTTGTCAGCCTGACAAGCAAGAACCCGGCAAGGTTGTTCAGGATAAAGGGCAAAGGCATGGTGTCTCCTGGAAGTGATGCAGACCTCGTCATCGTTGATATGAAGCGTGTCCATAGTATTAAAGATGAAGAGCAATATTCAAAATGTGCATGGACCCCCTATGATGGGATGAAGGTAAAGGGTTGGCCGGTCATGACCCTCGCAAGGGGAAATATCATTTTTGATGGTGAGATTATTGAAGGCCATACAGGCAGTGAGGTGACTTATGAGCGAAGCATTTGATAAAAAAGCATATTGTATGTTTATTCTCAACCAGGACGTCATCGGTTTTTTTGACGAGCCAATAACCCTCAAGTCTGGCAGAATCTCACAATGGTACGTTAATTGCAGGAATCTCTGGGGAAGGTATGGTGTAACAGAGCAGCTCATCTCCTTTCTCCTCGCGTTCACGAAAGAAAAGAACCTTCACCCTGATTATTACTATGGCGTCCCGGAAGGGGCAACTGGTTTTGCTATCCTTCTGAATTACGAGAAAGCAAAAGCTCAGGGGAATAATGATGCAAAGCTTGTTTATGGAAGAGGCAAGCCAAAAGACCATGGCGCCCCAAAGGATAAGTATTTTCTGGGGCCAGCAGAGAAAGGTGACAAGGTCATCATTCTCGAGGATGTGACAACGACTGGTGGCAGCCTCCTTACAACGCTTGCAAGCTTAAGGGAGGCAGGAATAGATGTTGTGGGAGCAATTGGCCTCGTCAACAGGATGGAGCGTCGTGACGACACTGTATCAGTAGAAGAAAAGCTCAAAAAGGAAGGAATTCCTTATTATTTCCTTGCTGGCGCCCATGAAATTCTTCCTTTGGCAAGGAAAAAAGTGCACCCAAAGCAGGAAATCATTGCTGCTGTAGAAAACTACTTTAAGGAGTACGGTACAGTGCCCTTGGTGTGGTGATATGGATTATTGTGAACGATTAAAGCTGGCTGCTCATCATGCAGAAAACATCATTTGCCTGGGCATTGATCCAGTGCTCGAAAAAATCCCCATAAAGGAAGGATCGATAAAAGAAAAGATTGTCCATTTCTATGCTGAAATGCTCGAGGCCATGCTCGAAGAAAAGATTTTGCCAGCAATGGCAAAGCCAAACAGTGCGTATTTTGAGCAGTATGGCTTTGAAGGCATGCAGGCATTAAAAGAAATTATTGCAATGTTCAAGAAAGTAAATGTCATGGTGTTGATTGATGCCAAGAGGGGGGATATTGGAACAACATCTGCTGCGTATGCAAAAGCAATCTTTGAGGTGTGGGGTGCTGATGCAATGACCGTTGCTCCCTACATGGGTGCTGATTCCATTGGTCCTTTTACTGAGTATTGCAAGTCCGGGGAGGGGGTGTATGTTCTCACCAGAACATCAAATAATGGCGCAAAAGATTTGCAGGATATTGAGACAAAGTCCGGAAAGAAATTATATGAAGTGACCGCTTCCCATATTGTTCATTCCTGGCACAGAGAAGGCATTGGAGCAGTTGTTGGAGCAACATATCCGGAGGAACTCGAATCCCTCTCCCATTTCTTTGTCAAGTCCGGTAAGCACATTCCTCTTCTTATACCCGGTGTTGGCTCTCAGGGTGGTTCTGCTCAGGAGGTTGTCGCCATCCTCAAGAAAACCCATAATCCTTTGTACCTTCACAGAATCAATTCTTCATCAGCCATCAATTACGCCTACCTCAAGGAAGGCTCTACCGACTTCGCAGGAGCAGCAGTCAGGGCCATGAAGAAGTTGAAAGAAGAGATTGGAATGGTAGGGTAGATCCTTTGTATGACTTTTGTTAAAATCAATCGAATTTTCGCTTAAAGAAACAAAAAAAGAGTTGGGGGGCAGTGCTTCGCACATCATAATCGGAGACTTTACCAACCACCAACCTCTAACTTTTTCTCCCCCACCACAACCCTTAAATAATAGTATATCTTAATATACCAAATGAGAAGATTAGAATCCTACCTCACCCAGGACAATCTCGAGGCGGCAAAAGAACAAGTAGTTCCCTGTATCTTCTCAGAGAACTATTACCGAATATTAAAAGCAAAGATAAGGGGAAATAAACTCACCAAAAACGAGCAGTATTACTACAACCACTTCATTAAGAAGAAACTCCAAGGGATATTCAACCTCTTAAATATAGATGAAAACATCAAAGGTAAAGAATACATCAAAAAAGACCGGTTAAAGAAGGCCATCTCCATTCTAAAGAAATATGCAAGAAAGCACAAAAACCAAAAACTCCTCATCTCCGGCTCTTTCCTGTACAATGAAGCCTACAATGATTGTGATGTCTTTGTCATCTCAAAATACAAGAAAGAGTATTATAGAGAAGGCAAAATTCATATAAACTTCCTGCCAGAAAGTGTAGAAAAAACGCTTTTCTTCCAGTCTATCAGCGCAATTAGCATCGCTAATTTTACTCTAAATAACAAAGTCGAAGAAGAGTTCAATCTCAGTGATCTGCTCCACCTGTATGAGGTGGTAATCCTTTTAATTATCCAGAAAGACGATTACCTGCAGGAACTCAGGGATCTTGTCTTAAGACTGGAATATGTATCAGGCAGGGTAATCTTGAGCTCTCTGCAGTTAAAGATCATCACAGAGAAGATAACAAAGTCAAAGAATCCAATCCAGGTCATTGGTAAATATGTGGTAGCAATGATAATAAACGCATATCCTCCCGCAATTATAAAAAAAACGTTAACAAATTTCATAGAAAAGAACTCTCTCCCAGAAAGAGGAAAAGTACAAAAAAACTGGCAGATATACAACCAAACCTACAAGGAGGCAAAAGAGATTGTTGCATGACGAGGTAAAAAAGGAGATAGAAGCTATTCTGGGAACAACCATTAGCTTTGACGGTCATTTTGATATGGTCTTTGACAACTTAAAAGAGACCCGTCAGGAGCAGCTTATCCAATGGATCGAGGAGTGCAGGGATGGAAAACAATACTCGCTTGCCTCTGACAAGGAAAAAGACCTGCTTGCGTTCATCCTTCGCTTCAGGGACACTAATTTTAGGGCAATTTTAACGAAAAAGAAGAATGAATACTTTATCGCTTTATTCTTGGACAAGCACAAATACTACGAAAACGAAAGGAGAAAATTGGGGATATGATTTTTCAGAAAATAGCCAACACCAGCGCACACCCGTTCTATTCTAGGCAACACCACTTAGCGCAAACACAAAAGTATCTAGCCAGATTTTTTTTGCAGAGAATAACCTGTTTGCCCGCTTCCTTCACGAAGTGAGCTTCCTTACATGAGTCAGGAATGTTATTGCATTTTTTATTGACTCATCAGCAGGTTCTTTATTTGCATCTGGCAGTTTTTGGTAGGTAAATTCCCCCCGTTTGTCCTTTTCAAAGAGAAATAAGCCAAGTAGTGAGTCCGCTTTGATGATTGCCGACTTATAGATTCTCAGAAGCTCACTATCCAGTTTTCCGTTGATAACAAAATAATAGGCAAAAGAGTCTAATGTTGCCTTATGAACGTTTGGACTTTTTGTTCTTGTCTTCTCCTTTAGTAATACCGCTTTCGTAGCATAAAATATTGCATAATAGGCATGGCTAATAACGCCACTATAAAATGTATCACTCTCAAGCAGTTCAAGTTCTTTTTTCAAAGTATTGTTGGATGATACCCTGAACATTGTTTCAGCATGCTTTAATTCATTTTCTGCCCGGTCAAAGTTAAGTCTGATCTGTGGCATGTCAAGTCTTATCTCCTCGAAAATGCTTCCCGCTTTCCTGTGTTTTTCTATCTCTTTTGCAAGTTCTTGTGCATCATGCAGGTACTCATATTTTGTTCGGTAAACCATTCTGAATTGCCTCCCGTACGATTTGGTAATATGCTTCATTTCCATAGAACAGCAGGTGTTTTCTGAAGACTTCTTTGCCAAAATTTTCATTGTCAGAAACAAGCATGCGGTAAAATTCTTCCTTGGTAAACACCTGGTCATCAACAGCTATTCCTGAGAGCTTGGTTGCTTCTCGGATGTATGGTTTAATGCCTGTCTTGGTGTTATTGTCCTCAGTAATAATGACAATATCAATATCGGAAGTTTTCCTAGGTGTTCCTGTTGCATAACTTCCAGTCACAAGAAGGGTAAAAAAAGGCGTCAGCTTTGAGCAGCTTGCAATGATCTCATCCACAAGGGGAACATTCTTTGCATACGCTTCTTTTTTATCCAAATAGAGTAAATGCATAAGCGTCTTATTGCTCATGATATTGAGTTTTATGACTGTTGTCCTTCCCACCCGCTCACTGATGAGTATCCCTTTACTAAGTTTCTCTGTCGCTTTATAGGTCCAATTATATGACTTTTTGTTCAGCTTCTTCATAATCTGTTTGAGTGTGAATGTGCAAAGAATGTTCTTTCTAAACAAGTCAATCACTTTCAGCTCTTCTGCATGAATCTCCATTTTATACTCCTAAAAGGATAATATTATCCTTTAGTAAGTATAATAAGTATTTAAACGTTTTGCTCCTTTGCATACAAAAGAGCTATAGTGTAAGCATCAAGGCAGCAATATTAGCGCAGATATCCCTTTGTTATACAAGCAACACCACTTAGCGCAGACGACTTTGCCCAAAAAATAGAATATTTTGTGGGCACAGGAAATGGGACATTTCCTTGTCTCTCAAAGTCAAACCTCATAAAATATCCAAAACTCATCGTTAAAGAACGCCCTCCAATTAGCAACATCAAATGACAGTACAATGTTGGGCATTATAAGCTCCAAAATTAGAAGTAATCACTCCAAAAATAGAAGTATTTATAAACTATCTCTCATAACAAGTGTAAAATGAAGCCTGAAGATAAGGTTTACAGAGCATATTTTGAGAGCAAAAAGCAATCTCTTTATTTCAATGAGATAAAGGAGCTATCAAAACTCTCAGACAGCTCGCTCGCTAGCACGTTAGCCAAATTTGTCAAAAATGGGATTACAGTACAGGAAAAGACCAAGTCAAACACCTACTATCATATAAAAGACAAAAAACTTTTTGCCTTAAAGTTCTCAGAAATAGCAATGCAAAAATTCAATGACCTAAGCACCGTTATAAAAGTTCCTTTAAGGAATTTTTTAAAGGCCATGCCTGAAGATGTCTACACAGTTGTCCTGTTTGGATCTGTTTCAAGAAAAGAGGAGCAGGAAGATAGTGATATAGACCTTCTGATAATCTCCAATAAACGACCAGATCTATCCAAAAATAAAAAAGAGGCGCAGCTGACTGCAAAATACCCCCTTTCACTGTTCAATGCAACCATCACTCAGTTCAAAGAAAACAAGGATGATATTGTCATGCAGGCAAGAAAGACAGGTTTTCCAATATACAAAGAACAAAACTTTTACGAGGCAATAGTAGATGGACATTGACAAGTTATTTTCAGACAAGAACTATCTGGATCAGGAAGTGCAGTTTTTCATTACGAAGAAGCATATAAGGAGAATTAATAATAATGCTGAATTGGCCCAATCACACCTAAAAAAAGCAAGGCATAACCTAGAATTCTACAAATTGAATAAAAATCAGCATAAATTCAATGACTGGCTCGTTGTGACTCTTTACTACTCATTATATCATTCAGCTTTAGCGTTAATCACACATAAAAAATATTCATCAAAGAACCATTATGCAACAATTCTCCTGCTCATAAGAGAGTATATGATAAGAAGGGACGAAGCAGAGTTATTACAGGAGCTCTCAATATCCAAGGAAGATGCTGAACTCTACACCCAGCTAAAAGATGACCGGCATGATGCGAGTTACGCAACAAATATAAGATTTCAGAATGAAACGATAGAGGGATATGAGAACAGGGTGTTGGATTTTATCAATAAGACTGAAGAATTAATCACAAAATGAAAAAGCTCAATCTTCGCCTTTATCGTGGAATTCTTCTGCCAGTAGTGCTGTTGCTCAGAGGAATTACCTGGCGCGCATCCTCCCATGTGCCCTTTTAAAACTCTTTTCCACTACCTTTAAATACCATTCTTCCCCTCTTTCTCTCATGGTAAAGAATCAGAAGCTCATCATTTTCCTGATCTTCATGATCACTCTTGCCGCGAGGCTCTCCTTCACCCTCACCTCAAACACGTTTGATTCAGAAAGTTATTTTGTCATGCGCCAGGTAGAGCATATCAGGGCAACCGGCCTTCCTTTATACAATGATCCGCTCAGCTATGGCGGCCGGGAATACCAATTCCTTCCTTTTTTTCATTACTTGCTGGCTGGAATAAGTTTTATTCTGCCCCTAGACTTTGTCTATAGGGTAATTCCCCAGTTGTTTGCCTCTTCATTAGTCATCTTCGTCTATCTCTTCGTCAAGGAGTTCACAAAAGACATCCTGGCAGCTCTCTTCTCTTCGTTCATCTCCGGCTTTATCCCTGTTTTCTTTGCATCAACGCTGGGTCTCTCTCCTTTATCCTTCATCATGCCAATGATCGTGCTCTTGCTCTACTTGCTCTTGAAGGCAGACTCCCCTGCGCACACGTATCTCTTCATTGCAGGATCAGTCATCCTGGCTCTCACCCATTACTATGCTGCCTTATTAGTCACCGGATTTTTTGTCTATATCGCATTGAGAAAGGTTGATGACTTGGATATCAAGAAAGAGGAATTGGAGCTGATCTTGTTTTCTGCATTTTTCACCTTTTTTGTCCTTCTCACCATCTCAAAGAGAGCATTCCTCATGCATGGCATTGCCTTCATTTGGCAAAATATCCCAAAGCAGATATTAAACAATTACTTTGCTGACTTCTCGATCATTAACGCAGTCTATCAGGTAGGTCCAATCCTCTTCCTCGCAACAGTCTACATTATCTACCGGGAAAGCTTCATCACCAAAAGAAAGCCAACCACTCTCCTCATTTCTTTTGCTCTCACCACCATGGCAATACTTTATTTCAAGCTCATCCCCATAACAGTTGGCCTCAGCTTCCTCAGTGTCGTCCTCGTCCTCTTGTTCGGGGAGTTTTTCATTTTATTTTTGGAATTCGTTGAAAAGACAAAGGTTTCCCAATACAAAAACCTCCTTATCATCGCCCTCATCATCTTGTTTATTGGAACCAGTGTTCTCCCGTCTATTGTCCTTGCAAATGCTTCCCTGGAAATGTCGCCTTCAAGCCAGTTTTTGCAGGCAATGGAATACCTAAAGAGGATATCCCCTGCAGATGCGGTTGTCATGGCATCGCCGGAAGATGGTCACATCATCACAAAAGTGGCAAACAGGAGTGTTGTGATGGACACGAATTTCATACAGGTGAGAAGTATCGATCAGCGCTACAATGATATACGGTCAGTGTATAGGATCAATTCTGATATCAACACCATACGTATCTTGCAAACCTACAATGTCACCTTTCTCATAATAACAGACCGGGCAAAGGAAGAATTTAACATAGAGAGGGTGCCTTTTGCGCAGAACAGGAATTGTTTTCGTGAGGTATGGAGGAATCCTCCAGTGTATAAGGTAGAATGTCATCTCGAATAAGCAACGGTGCAGTAGCTGGTATCATTTTTCTAGCTGTGCTCATCCTCGCATCACCCTTCCTGTTTTTCAACGTCCCTTTTGGCGAGCTAAGCAAGGATGGCCAGTACCATCTTGAATTAACTGAGCAGGAAGTATCCTTCCCGGTCATGCATGATGCGCTCGGGTATGGCGGCCGCCCTGTCCCATTCAGCCTGTACTATTACTTTTTTCATCAGGTGCCAAGAGAAGAGAGGCAGAAGGCAATGCTTGGGGCGTCATTAGTAAGCGCGCTGTTGACAGTCTTTTTGCTTTTTGCAATGCTCCAGCATCACCATGAGGATTCATTGTTGAATGGGCTTATGGTATCCTTATATGTGGTCTCTCCCCTCTTCTTGTACACCTGGCTGATTCCCTCGCCTGAAGGATTGGCATTGGCATGCTCCATCTTGGCATTTTTCCTTCTTGAACGATCAAAATTCCTCTCTGTCCCCCTCTTTTTTCTTATTCCCTTCATCTCCATAAAATCAGCCATTGCCTGCGCTCTTGGCCTCTGGCTCTTTTATTTCTATGTGAAGAAGACAACAATAACCTTGCCCGCCCTCTTCCTTGGATCCTCAATCCTTCTGGTCATGATCATGGTCTATTCACCGCTCGGCATGCCAGAGATGGCAACGCTCTCAGAACCTTTTGCTTTGCAGCATCTCATCACTGATTTTGGGGCGACGATGGGTTTTCCTTTGTTCATGGTGCTCTTGTGTGGTATCGGGCTTTTTTTAACTAGAAAAAAAAAATATGCATACCTGCCGGCGTACATGGCAACTCTCATCATGGCATACCTGGCGATTATCTTGCCAACGATGCGCATCTATGCCCAATTGTTTGTTGCCGGCTTTGCCGGCTTTGCATTCGCTCATTTTATTAGAAGGCCCTGGAAGATTCCTCTTGTCAGCATCCTTTTCCTTGTCATCATATCGCTCAACCTTGTCCAGCAGGCTGGTGCATACGGCCAGTACTTCCCGCTTGAAAAAGAGCGGGATGCGATGGTCTTTCTCCAGTCTCTCCCTCCAGGTATTGTGTTTTCCCATCCGGATTATGGGTTTTTGATCACGTCTATTGGCCAGCATGAAGTGTTTATGGATAATGCCCCGTTATATGCTCCACAGGTCCAGGAGAGGCAGAACACCACATCCTTTTTATTCTACTCACGAAACCTGGAGGATACAAGGCAGACATTGGACCAGAACAAGATTTCCTTTATATTTATCTCCAAAGACATGAAGGAGGGAAAAGTGTGGGCAAAGCCGGACCAGGGATTATTGTTTTTGCTCCGGAATAATCAGGCATTTGCAAAGGTGTATGATTCGAATGGTATGGAAATATGGCAGGTGAAAGATGCTAACCGTAAGTAGTGTTATCTTGGCATGTTTGTATGTGATCACATTATTCTATACCATCTTTTGGCTCTTGACGCTGGTAGATGACCGCAAAGAGGAAAGGAAATATCCCAAAACCCCGCCAACCGTTGATATCATCATTCCTGCATATAATGAGGAAGAAGGCATTAAGAATTCGATGGAATCAGTCCTGGCGCTCGACTATCCAAAGGAAAAGCTCCATCTGATTGTCATAGATGATGGGTCTACTGATGCCACGAGAGCAAAGGCAGAGGAAGTCAAGGCAAAGCACAAGGACAGGAATATCACGATTATCTCCCAGAAGAACATGGGGAAATACAAAGCGATGAATGCAGCTCTCCTGCATGCCAAAGGAGAGCTCTTTGCCTGCCTTGATGGAGATTCTTTCATCGACCCTGGAGCCTTAAAGGAGATGGTTCCCTACCTTCATGGGAACGTGGCAATAGTCCTTCCTCTAATGAAGGTCACCAATCCAAAGAATTTCCTGCAAAAGATCCAGTTCCACGAGTACCTGGTAAACATGTTCTATAAGCGCATCATGAGCTATCTCAACTGTATCCATGTGGCCCCAGGCCCCTTCTCATTGTATAGGAGAAAAGTGGTCGATGAGCTGGGAGGATTTAAGGAAGGGCATAAGACTGAAGACCTCGAGATGGCCCTTCGCATCCAAAATGCCCAATATAAGATTGTGCAGCTGCTCGATGCCATTGTCTACACGAATCCCCCAGACAATCTAAAGGATCTGTATTATCAGAGAAAACGCTGGAACATGGGCTCAGTTCTCAATGCCTGGGATTATCGGGCGATGATGCTCAAGCGTGATTATGGTGATTTTGGGATGTTCCAGTTGCCAATCGTCCTCTCAGCCGGCTTTATCTCCCTGCTCCTCATCCTTCTCATCCTTATCGAAAATATCATTCACCCCCTGTATGAGGTATGGGTGAAATTTTCATTGATTGACTTCGATATCATAACATTAATAAGGAATTTTGTATTCAACTACTCATTACTGGACATCAATTATTATAAACTGATCGTGATGAGCATCATTTTCCTGGTGTCATCCCTCATATTTTGGAATGCCCACAAATTCACAAAAGAGCACATAACAAAGCATGGCCTCATCCCCCTCATAGGATTTATGTTTTTTTATTACATCCTCCTGGGGGTTGTATGGATGGGAGTAACAATTAGCTTAATCGCGAGGAGAAGGGCAAGTTGGTAAGAGAGCGTTTTCGGTCAAGCAGGTATGTGGCAGCTGCGGTCATAACAGTGCTCGTCTTCTTATTAGGGGTTCTTCTTGGTTTGGTAATTGAGAATGAGAGGGTAACTGCAATCCAGCGCCAGAATCACCAGCAGCAGATCGAGTTTTCCAGCCTCCAGCTCCAATACCAATATGTTGATCAGCTCAGCCTCGAGCAGAATTGTCCTGCTCTTCTAAAGGCATTTGATCGTGCTGTTGAAAGTTTGGAGAACTCTCGGCTAAAGCTTGAGTATTACACCCAAAATGCCAATACGATCAATAAGCAGGACTTTGAAGCGATGGAAGGGGAATATACGCTGGCTCAGGTCCGGTTCTGGCTCTTTGCCAAGCGGTCAAAGCAAATTTGCAACAATGACATCGTCCCGATTATCTACTTTTTTTCGACAAAGAAGGAATGTCCTGATTGTGACCAGCAGGCATTCATCTTAACCTACCTAAAGAAACTCCTTGATGACAAGCTCCTCAACTTTGCATTGGATGGTCGGAGGGAGGATGAGCCGATGATAACAATACTCAAGTCCAGCTATAATGTCACCTCTTATCCGACAATTATCATTGGTGATCGGGTGTATGAGGGATTTGTTTCAAAGGAGGATATCTTAAAGGAGGTGTGCTCGCAATATAAATCTCCCGGCAACCTTTGCATTCCCTATTTGAACATGACCCAGAATCAATCAGTCATGATGAATGAGAGCATCGTTCCACTGAATGGGACGATCCATAATAAAAGCATCAAAAACCTCACTGCGATCCTGAAAAATGCCTCCCAACGAAAAAGCAGCCAAACTTGATATCTTGTTGTTGTCCTCAATCACCATTTTGCTAGTTCTCTTGTTTTGGTCAAAAGGAGTGCCCTGGGATACGGCAGTGTATGTAGGGATGGGAAAATATCTTTTCTCATTTGGCACAGCAGGGTTCTGGGAGGCTGCAAGGCCGCCGGTATTGCCCATCCTTTTAGGTGCAGCGTGGAGGCTGGGGGATCCTGTCATTGCTGGAAGGACTATTGCGCTTCTATCATCTATTGGCTGCGTTATCTTCACGTATCTTATCGGAAAAAGGCTTCTTGGCAGAAGGGAAGGCATAATCGCAGCACTCTTATTATCAACTACTCCTGTCTTCATTCAGTATGCCTCTGTTCCTTTGACAGATATCCTTTCGGCATTCTTTGGTCTCATCGCCCTCTACTTGTTCTTAGAAAATCAGCACTGGGCAGCGGGCATGGTTCTTGGCGTCTCATTCCTGACAAGGTTCTACCAGGGTATTATTTTTGGTGTCCTGGCAATCATCCTTTTCACAAGAAAAAAGGGCTGCTCTCAAGTGATTATTGGTTTCTTTGCCCTTGTTATCCCTTACCTTATTATCAATCTCTTTGTCTACAAAAACCTCTTTTACCCATTCCTGCTCCAGTTCGAACTCGTCAGGAGTACGGATCCGTACTGGGCTATGCCCTGGTGGTTTTATTTCAAAGAACTGTTCTATCAATCCTACATATCTCTTCTTCTCATTCCTGCCCTATTCATGAAGAAAGCGAGAAAATCCCTTTATCTGCCGTTCATCTTGTTTTTTGTTTTCCTCATCTTTTTTTCCTTTGCAGCCCATAAGGAAGACCGCTTCATGCTCCTCTTCATTCCCTACCTCTCCCTTATCATTGCAGCAGTGATAGGGCTGGGCATGGAATCAGCCAATGCCATTTCTCCGAGGCTCACCCAGACACTCATCGTATTCCTGATCATTCTTCTTTTCCTGCCGGTTCTCAGGGCATCCCCCCTCAGTTATAAAGAGCCCCCTGTTATTCAGCCGGCAAAAGGGGAGCTTTGGACATCAAACCCTTATTATGTGCTGGCAAGTGACCAGAAGGCAGTGTTGCTCTATTATCCTTTTGTGACAGCAGAGCGTTTGGACAAAAGGACAAGTGATCTTGCCAATCCAGTAACTATCATTATCAACTCCTGCGATCTCATCTGCAAAGATGATGGGTTGTTATGCAGGAGCAAGGTAGATGCATTCATCAGCAGTGTCAGCGCCCGCAACCCGCCAACCTTTGATGAGACTGATGGAAGGTGCAGGATGATTGTTTCAGAAAAGAAGTAGGTTAGCGTTTCTTTATCTTCACAAAGTCCCCAATTGTCACTTCATCAGTTGTAGCCTGCATATGTGTCGCTTCGACTTCAGTTTCTTCAACAAGTGAGATGCGCAGCATTTTCTCCAGTTTCCTTGCCAAAGAAATATTTGGTTCATGCTTTCCTGTCTCAAGGCCATGCACCACTGATTCTTTCTCATTGAGCTGCTGTGCAAAATCTTTTTGTGTCACGTTCATCTTCTCCCTGGCAGACCGTATCTTTTCAGCGAAGTCCTCCTTGATGATAAGTAGCCGTTCTTTTTGTGGGGGCATCGGTGATGGTCGAGAAGAGATAGGCGCAGCTGGTCTGGTGAAGGTGGGGCCAGCTCTTTTCATGACGGTGCCATACGCTTTGCATTTCCCGCACACATTCATCTGGGCCCCTTCAATTTGTACCAAAAACTCCGCGTCGTTCTCTCCGCACATCTCACAGCTTGCCATATCATTAGAATAACTTCAAATTCTTTTAAACATTTCCTTTACCTTTATAAAGAACAATACTCTCATCATCCGAATGGCAAAGCAGGAATCCTTCGTCCTCGTCAACCTGAATGAGGAAAAGACAAAAGATTTGGCAAAGGTCCTGGCAAACGAGACGACCAGAAAGATCCTTAATCTCCTCACCCAGGGAGAAAAGACAGCAACAGAGATTGCACAACAGCTCCAGATTCCACTCTCGACAGTCACGTACAACATCGGCCACCTCATGGCAGTAAAGCTCGTTGTCGTAGAGGAATTCCATTATTCAGAAAAAGGCCGGGAAGTCCCCCACTATAAGCTGGCAAACAAGTGCATCATCATTGCGCCGGAAAACCCTCCGGAGACGATGATGAAGAAGATCGCAAAGCTCCTCCCTTCAGTCTTTGGCATTGCTCTTGGGGGTATTCTCCTAAAGGTGCTAGGATCAAGGTCCATCACCGCAGTGGGTGCGCCGATGGCAAAGTCTCTTGCCCAGCCGGCTCAAGATCTGGCAATGATGGAAGCAGCCCCGGCAGCAGCAAGGTCACTTTCTTCAACCCAAATCCCTCCTGCATCAACGCTAGTCTCTCCAGATGCCTGGGTCTGGTTTATCATCGGTGCATTGATCACGCTCCTCCTCATCAGTGTTGCTAGATGGTGGTATGGGAGAAAAACATCTTAATCACCTGTGCGCCGCAGCTATTATTTCTAACTGATGCGCTAAGGCAAAATAGGGTACCTGCTTGAGGATTTCTTCTGGGCAAGGAGAAATAGGAAATGTTCTTTTTTCTGGTGGAAAAAATTCACTGTATTCAGGCGGGAAGTGTTTGAGGGTGGTAAGGCTCAGCATATCATCTGTTCCATTGCCACAATTCATTCCTATATAACAGATCAATCCTGTTCTCTCATCAATTCCGAGAAGGGATACTTCTTCTCCATTGAGGAACAAAGGGGCACGCTCGGATGCAAGTTTTCCTTCAACAAAAAAGGGACTCTCTATCTCTTCAATCAGATATCCACTCTCATCGAAGGGTTCAATTCTCTTAAGGGCAGGATCGACGAGAATCCCAGGTCCCTCCTGGTTCTCTCGAACAACAAGAAATGCATGCCGTCCAACAAACTGAGTAAACAGTTGAGTATCATACCCCCAGCAGGCTTCAATGGCAAGATGAGGAAACGTCTCCCTAATTTTCCGATACGCCTTTGCCATCAACTCGCCGCAGTCTCCATGCACATTTTCTGGCCGGTAATCATACCAATTGCCAATCTCGACCATGTCAGGAGAAACTCGTACATCAATTTCTTCCATCCGATCAAGAAGATCTAATTTTCCAAACTGGTAAGGTTCAACAACACCTCGAAGATGCATGATGGGATCTGACATACCTATCATCTCCTGAGTATGATGGGGAGAAAGAGTTTGGAGGGGTATAAAAATCTTTCTAAAAATTGTTACTAAACAGTAAGGAAAAATGAGCCAAACACGTCTTTCCTATCAAGGGAAAAACAGCAATGGCAGAAAGCCCGAGGTCTCTGAGGGCAGATTTACGAAGTAAATCGGTTTCTTGCCATTGTTCCTGCTTTTCCCAAATGAGGGATCATTTCCTTTCGCTGTCCATCAAAACATTTATAAACACCTTTTTCCACGGCAATCTCATGAGCGAACCGCTCTTGACTTTAAAAGGGGTGACAAAGTCCTTCGGGGAAAAGAAAGTTCTCAAAGGTATCAATCTAGACATCTTTAGAGGCGATGTGTTCGGCATCATCGGCTCGTCTGGTTCTGGTAAGACAACCCTCCTAAACACGTTAATTGGCTTTTATGAGCCAGATGAAGGCGACGTTCTCATCCAGCTTCCAAACACCAAAGGCCAGCCTGCTCTCTTCTCTATCTTCAAGAATAGGAATGATGTCATGCGCGCTTTTGGTTTTTCTGCTCAAAAGCCCTCCTTTTACATGAAGCTCACCGTCCAGGAGAACATGGATTATTTTGCAACGCTGTATAACCTAAAGCCAGAGACAAAGGAAAAGAATATCGCCAATCTCCTCAAGTTGGTGGGCCTGGACCAGGATGCAAAAGCGCTTGGCCAGAACCTTTCCGGCGGCATGCAAAAACGTTTGGATATTGCCTGTTCTCTTGTCCATAATCCAAAAGTCCTCATTCTTGACGAGCCGACAGCTGATCTGGACCCTATCCTCCGAAAGCAGATGTGGGATCTCATTCAGCGGATAAATAAGTCAGGGACAACGATCATTATCGCATCCCATTTCCTCGATGAGATCGAGCTGGTGGCAACAAGGATTGGCACGATGCATGCAGGTGATCTCTCCTATATCGGCGCTCCATCGGACCTCAGCAAGAGGTTTTCCACCGTAGAAGAAGTCCATCTCCAGACAGTGCCGGGCGACTATAAATCGCTCATGAAGAAGCTGGGGACAAAAGCGCTTGGCATCTATGATGTGAGAGAAGAAGGCCCTCAGATAATTTTCAAAACAAAAGATATGAAGAAGACCGTGGTAAAATTGCTCGGCACCCTTAGGAGCTCAAAAGAGACCATGCTCGTATTAGAGGTCCACAAGCCCTATCTGCGGGAGATATTCGAGAAACTGGAAAAATGAAGATTACAACATTAGTAAAGAAGAACCTGAAGATCATTATGAGGAGCAAGACTTCCTCGTTGATTGTCATTTTCGGCCCTCTCTTAATTATCCTCCTCGTCGGCCTCGCATTTGATAATTCCTCATTATACAATATCAACATCGGTGTCTATTCTGACAAATACTCCCCCCTCACAGAGGAGTTCATCAATAATCTGAATGTCAATGAGATGAAGACAACAAAGATGTCTTCTGAGGATTATTGTCTCAGCGAGATCAAGCAGGGCAGGACTCATGTCTGTATCATCTTTCCTCCCGATATGCAAGTGTCAAATGAGCGGACAAATGAGATAATGTTCTATGTGGATTATTCAAAGATCAATCTGGTCTACACCATCCTGGATGTGATAACAGAGAGGGTCTCGAGGACAACAACCGATGTCAGTTTTAATTTAACGTCAGTTCTCTTGTCAAAGCTTCAGGAGACGCAGGCAGAGCTCCACAACAGGAAGAATCTGCTCATCGACTTAACGACTGAGAACACGAATATCAAGTCAAACCTAGAGCAGATAAGTAAGGACCTGGTTGCAATGGACTTGAAATTTGAGGGCGAGGATCTTGATTTTGATGCGTTGAAGCAAAAGACCGATTTCCTGAAGGATCAGGGGACAAAGGCTATTGATCGTGCTCTCTCAATCCTGGACTTTGTTGATGAAAAAGCGGGAACAATGCTCATTAGTGATGACGAAAATTCCCCAACGCTCAGCAGTGTCGTAACTGACGTCATTATCGATCTCAACCAGATCAAGGATGCCATTAATGGGCAGTATAATGCAGAGAGGACCGACTCGGTGGACAGTATCTTTGAGCGGGTTCAGACAAATATCGGCCTCATCCAGGCACGGCTCGAGAAAGCAGACAAGGACAGGACTGTTCTTGTGGCAAGGATTGGTGAAGTGAATAATATTGTCGATTCTTCTCTCGCACATATTCTGGCCCTCCAAAACTCCCTCAACAAGATCAACCAAAACATTAATTCTATCCAGGTAACATCCGCTGCTCAGATTGTCAATCCTATTTCAACAACAATCAAGCCTATCGTTCCTGAAAAGACCCACCTCAACTATATCTTCCCAAGCTTGATTGTTCTCATTGTTATGTTTATCAGTGTCATCTTAAGCTCAACAATCGTTGTGATGGAAAAATCATCTGACTCCTATTTCAGGAATTTGATCACTCCAACCCCTGACTCCATCCAGTTCTTGGCGGTTTATTTCACAAACCTCATCATTGTTATGGTGCAGGTCTTCATTATCCTTGCCATCGCTTCATTATTTTTTAAGACTGAAATATTCCATGCGTTCTGGCCGCTGATGCTGGGAATGCTCCTGATCGTCACCTTTTTTACTCTCTTTGGGATCCTCATTGGATTCATATTCCATTCAGAAGAGACAGTCACCATCGCTGGCGTGTCCATATCATCAGTGATGCTCTTGCTCTCCGGCCTGATCCTGCCCTTAGAGAACATGCCAGAATCATTTGTCACGCTGGCAAACTTAAATCCCTTTGTCGTCTCAGAGGCATTATTGAAGAAGATACTTCTCTTTACAACCGGCCTTCAGGGGACTGGAGTTGAGATAAAAACATTGATCCTGTACTCGCTGATCATGATCATTCTTATTTTGGTTGTCTATAAGATGGCAAGGAAGAACGTGCTCCTGCACTCATTCAAGCGCCTCATCCCGCTAAAAGACAAGCTCAAACATTTGTCGTTTAAGAGGACAACAGCCAAGGTATCCGAAGACGATGATATGGTCTTGGCCCTTGATGATCCAACCACACAAAAGAAGGTGGAAGGAGATGAGGCAAGCGAACTCTTAGCAAAGGCAAAACAAGCACACGAGAAAAAGGACATGGCCGTGGCAACAGCACTCTATGAAAAGCTCCATAAGATGTATAAGGACATGCCCGCAGGCGAGAAGAAGAACCAGATGTACAAGGATCTCCTCAAGCTCCATCAGGATTTGACGAAGAAGAAGTAAAAGTAATCACTCAAGCATCATCAATTATTAAGTCTAATCAAATCTGCTGCTCTTTCTTTCCAAGAGAATGCACCGGTTTTCCAGCTGGCTCTTCGCTCGCCTCGAGCAATGCTTCTGCCATCGTGGGATGGGCATGGATAGTATCCGCAAGGTCAGTAACTGATGCCCCAAGCCGCACAGCGAGTGTGGCTTCTCCGATGATCTCAGACGCATTGGCCCCAACGCAGTGCACCCCAATCACTTTTCCTGTATGCTTCTCACTCACCAGCTTGAGAAATCCTTTTGGCTGGTCGAGGGTCAATGCCCGGCCAAGGACTGAAAACGAAAACGTGCTCACTTCTATTTCGATTCCTTTTCCCCTTGCTTTTTCAGCAGAAATGCCAACAGATGCAATCTCCGGGTCGCTGTAAATCACCCAGGGGATAGGCAGTAATGATGCTGGAGTGAGATCATCAATGATCACTTCCGCAACAGTTCTTCCTTCCATTCGTGCCTTATGGGCAAGCATCTGCCCCCCAATAACATCCCCGACGGCAAAAATGTGCGGCTGGGATGTAGAGAACCGATCATTCACGGCAATAAAACCATGGTCATCAACATTCACCAGGGCAAGTTCGAGTCCAAGATCTTTTGTGGCAGGCACCCTGCCAACGACCACAAGGACTCTATCAGTCGTTATCGTAAATGCCCCTTCAGGGCCTTCCACAGCCACTATCACTTTCCCGTTTTCTTCCTTCCATGAAGTAGCCTTTGCTGAAACGGTAGATGCAACTCCCAAAGAATTCAATGAATCGATGACTGGCAAGGTCAAATCCTCTTCCACGAGTGGCAATAATCGATTCCCAGCTTCCAAAACATGCACCTGACTGCCAAGTTTTCGAAACGAGATTCCCAGTTCTATTCCAATATACCCTCCCCCGATAATTGTCAGGTGGCCGGGGATGCAGGGCAAATTGACAGCATCATCCGAGCTCCAGATCTTGTCATGTTCAAAAGAAAAGCCAGGAATCTCCCGGGGAAGAGAGCCAGTGGCGATGATTGCCTGCTGGAAGCTAATCTCATCCTCTCCAGAAGAAAGGGCAACGACTGCAGTAGTTGGGCTGGTAAATCGCCCTTTCCCCTGCATGATAGTCACGTTCTGATGAGTGCAGAGGAATGATATTCCTTTGCTCAATTTATCGATAAGTTTGTCTTTCCATGCGCGAATGCCTTCTTCATTAAGAGCCCCCTCCCCATGGATGCCCATATGCTCCGAGTGGCTGATCGCATGATATAGCTCAGAGATGGTCACAAGAGATTTTGTCGGGATGCAGCCTTTATGGAGGCATACCCCTCCAAGAAAGGGATCTTTCTCGACGATGATCACCTTTTTCCCCGCCTGGGCTAGGCGAAGCGCCGCAACATACCCACCAAATCCTGCTCCAATGACAAGGATGTCTGTCGATTGCATACCCTCTTGTTAATAATGACCTTTTTAAGGCTTCCTTTTTCAACAAATGCGCCAATCTCACCTTTGTTTTTAGGCACCAGAAAACCCCCCCATCTTCCTTTCCTTTACTCTCAATAACACCTAGGATATAGTCTAGAAGGTCAAAATTCAATCATTTCAGCACTTTTTACCATTTCATCTCTCACTTTTCATCGTAAAATTCTAAGAAAGTCTGCTCAATTGCTAAAAAGCCCCAGCTTCTCTACCGCGCATGGCGAAGAATAAGTCCATCTCCTAGGCTATCTGAGCGTTGGATATGGCCCTTGTCGCGAAGTTCCTTCAGATACGAATAGAAAGCGGTCCTGCCGCAATACCCCTTCTTTTGGACCAATTCCAATTCAAGTTCCTTTGTGGTATAAGAGCCTTCTTCTATCATCTTGAGCATCTGCTGGAGGATGTACTCTTTCTTATTCGTGCGAACCTTCTGGAGGATCTTTTCTTCTAGCATTCTTCCCACTTTGCTCTTTTTCCTGGGCAGTTCAGGTTCGGATTCATCCTCCTCTGCTTCAATTGGCTTTTCTCGTCGATAAGTCTCTGGTTCAGGTTCGTACTGGAGTTCGGACTCAGGTTCGTACCCGGGTCCGTACTTGCCCGGTTCAGGTTCGTACTTCACCTTTTCAGAACCTCTTTTGTCGTCGATAAAGCTAGTTCGGATTCGTACCAGGTTCGGATTCGTACTCAGGTTCGTACCCGGGTCCGTACTTGCCCGGTTCAGGTTCGGATCCGTACTGCTCTTTTCAGTAAGCAAAGTATTTTCTCGTCGAAGAGTATCATGATCCTCCCGAAGGGAAGCGAGTTCCTTTTCCACCTCCCTGATCTTGGCATCCATCTCCTGGATGAGGGATCGATGCTCTGAAAACCGTTGGACTGAAAGTGCGTGATTGGACTCATGCTGGTCATGGCGGTGGTTGAAGTAATGGATCCAGGCAAACAGCAAGTGCATCTCCTGGCGGACTTTTGAGAATGCATGGGAGAGTGAAGTGTGGATGTGAGCAAGAGCTGTCTCATGCTGTTCTTTTTTCTCTTTTTTAAAAAAATGTATTATTCCCATCCCCTGCCTTTTTTTTCATTGAAGGATATTTAAACATTATGAAACCGGTGAGCTCTCACTTTTTTTACTCCAGCAAATCTATTGTATCAATTTCCCCATCCCCATTCATATCCACCCCCTGGACGACGCTGGCAAACCGTTTTTGCCCGGTAAACCGAGACAGGGCAACATCCGCATATTTGATCACCCCGAGTATGGCCGCTCTCGTCCCAGAATACCTGATTCCAGCAAGGATAATTACTATCTTATCGGGAAAGTGAGGGTTTGGCACGCGTGCGATCAGCCCTACTGCATCGTCGGTATAGTGCTGGTGAGTTCTCTCACTAATGAGCCCCCATGGCTTGTCCTGGGAGAATTTGACTGGCAAGGAGGGGTTGAATTCCTCGACGAGCTGGTTCGTGACAGGCCCACCGACGATAAGCAATGAGGAAAAGTGAGAGTTCAAGTTGACCTGGGTGTCAAGGAGACTAACGGTATCCTTACTAGTTGCCCTTTTCCCCAAAAAAAGGGCTAAATCAATGGCATAATGCCCATCCCTTGCTCTTGCTTTGAAGGGCCCGTGAGGATCAGGGTTCCCAACAACAATGTTTCCCATAAAAACCCCTTTATCGACGAGAGAGGCAAGGAAAAGTGAGAGTTTGTCCGTTTTTTCCTCTCTCAGGAGGGCTTCAGGGTTCCCTTTCTCCTTTAAAGCCAAAGTGAAACTCTCTGCCGTCGGGGATAAAAGGCGGGCGGTCGTGCCCCTAATCTCTTTTTTCTCGACTACCTCAAGCATCCCCTGGTTCTGGAGCCGGCTGATGTGATAATACACTTTTTGCTCGGGAATGCCAAGCTTTTTTGCGAGTTGTGCAGGGTACTGTGGGCAAAAAGTGAGTTCTCTGAGGATTTGTTCCTCCGTGGCAGATACTTTTATTCCCCCTCTGATCACCTTCGAAGAGAGAACTGAGCGTCCCTTTTCATCTTCTATGGTCAGGTAATGCTTCATACTGCAGGAAAAGTGAGGGTGAATATATAAAATTTATCAAATATTATGAAAAAATTAGTAATATTCTAAGAATATAGAGAATAATCATTCATCTAATTAGGGAACTGCTCCCTTTGATGCTAATAATCTCGCTTGTTTCACTTCCTTTTGTTTCTCCCTCCCTGATGAGTGGCCTTTTGATCATTTGGGAAGAAATAAGTGAGCAATCATTTTAGCGGTTCGACTTTTTTTTGCATTAACTATTTAAACATCCTCTTCAACGTCGATAAGGTCATGAGAGATGCATGGCAGCGAATGCAAAAGAGGAAACCAGAAACTGGTGCCTAAATCCCCTCTCACAAACACACAGGAAATATACTAAACGGTATACTAGTTGAGTGAAGGTATTGAATATGAATGGGTCAAGAAAAGTATTTGGGACTGATGGAATCAGGGGGATTGCAAATGTCTTCCCAATGACGCCAGAGATGGCGCTTCGCGTCGGAAAAGCGGTCGCTCACGTCTTTAAGAAAACACAGACATCCGGCAAGCCAAGGATTGTCATTGGCAAGGACACCCGTCTCTCAGGATATATGCTTGAATCTGCCCTCACCGCTGGAATTCTCTCGATGGGTGTTGATGTCCTCCTCGTCGGTCCCGTGCCAACGCCAGCACTTGGCCACATGGCAAAATCAATGAATTGTGCGGCAGGAATAATGCTCACCGCATCACATAACCCTGCAGAGGATAATGGCATCAAGATCTTTGATGGCGATGGCTTCAAGCTCAGTGATGATATGGAACTTCGGATCGAGGAGTATCTCAACAGGGAAGAGTTTCATGCAGATCATATCAGGGCTGACCTTATTGGGAAGGCAACAAGGATAGAAGATGCACGGGGCAGGTACATCGCATTTGCGAAATTTTCGATCAATAACAGGAGCCTTGTTGGTTTGAAGATTGTCCTTGATGTTGCAAATGGGGCCGGCTACTACATCGCCCCGGAGATATTCAAGGAGCTAGGGGCAGAGCTCATCATCTTGAACAATTCCCCTGACGGGTTGAATATCAATAAGGAGTGCGGGGCGCAATATCCAGAACGGCTGATGAAGACAGTCGTCGAGAATCATGCGGATATAGGAATAGCTCTTGATGGTGATGGTGACCGTGTCATCATTTGCGATGAGAAAGGCAGGGAAGTCAACGGTGATAAGATCATGGTGCTGCTTGCAAAGGACATGCTTGGACGCAGCAAACTCAAAAAAGATACGTTGGTCGTCACTGATTATTCCAATATGTTTGTTGATGAGGAGCTAGGAAAGCTTGGAGGGAAGGTTGTACGGGTAGAAAATGGTGATCGGTATGTGATTGAGGAGATGGGAAAATCAGGGTATAACCTTGGTGGTGAGTTTTCAGGTCATATCATCCTTGGGGATTTTGTCACTTCTGGTGATGCTATCATTACTTCATTGGCAGTCCTGGATGTGATGATTCGGGAGAAAAAGAAGGTATCAGAGCTCATTGCGCATCTAAACCCTTATCCACAGGTGATAAAGAGTATACAAGTGAAGCAAAAAAAGCCTTTTGAGGAGATGCCAAAAGTGCAACGGGTAATGGCAGAGGCAAAAGAGGAGCTAAATGGGGAAGGGAGGACTCTCTTTCGCTATTCCGGGACTGAGTGCAAATGCCGTCTCATGCTCGAAGGCAAAGACAAAGCAAAGCTAGGTCGCCTGGCAAAAATTATCCTGGATGCGTTGCAGGAGGAAATTGGCGTATGAAAGCAGTGATCCTGGCAGCCGGAAAATCAACAAGGACATATCCACTCACCCTGACGAGGCCAAAAGCTCTCCTCCCATTGGCAGGAACAACCATTATCGAATACATCCTCTCCCAGCTCCAGCCCTTGACTGATGAGGCGATCATTGTCGTGGGTTATAAGGCAGAGATGATCAAAGAGCATCTTGGATCCAAGTACAAAGGAATCAAGCTCACCTATATCACCCAAAAAGTACAGGATGGAACAGGAGGCGCCCTTCTTGCAGCTAAAGGAAAAGTGAAAGGCAACTTCTTTGTGCTCAGTGGTGATGACCTTATCTGCACCGAGGACCTAAAGGAGATGCTCAAACACAAGAACGCTATCCTCTCATTCGAAACAAAAGAGCATGAACAATTCGGCATACTCAAAGCAAAAGGAGATCTTCTCCAGCAGATCATCGAAAAGCCAAAGGAAAAGATATCAACACAGGGTAACACCTCTTCATATCTCCTATCAGACGATATCTTCCCTCTCATAGAAAAGCAAAAGCCCTCAACGAGGGGAGAAATTGAGCTCACTGATGCAGTTTCACAATGTGCAAGGGTCCATGATATTCATATAGTAAAATCCTCTTTCTGGATGAGCATTGGCTATCCCTGGAGTTTGATCGATGGGCAAGAAGCGCTCATGAGGGCTATGAAAGCAGATAAGTCAGGGATCATAAGAAAAGGGAAAAATGTGACGATAAAGGAGGGGGTCATCATAGAAGGAAAAGTGATCATCGATGATGATGCCATTCTCGGTCCTCATTGCTATATCCGAGGATCGACGTATATAGGTAAAGGGTGCAAGATCGGTGCGTTTTGCGAAGTAAAAAACAGCATTCTGATGGAAAAAGCAACTATCCCCCATCACAACGTCCTTGGCGATTCCATCATTGGTGAGCATGTCAACCTTGGGGCTGGTACCATCGTCGCAAATCTCAGGCATGACAATGGAAACGTAAAGAGCATGGTACATGGCTCTTTGCAAGACACAGGAAGAAGGAAATTCGGTGTCGTGATTGGTGATCATGCAAAGACAGGTGTCAATACGATCATTTATCCTGGAAGGAAACTCTGGCCAAACACCACAACGCTCCCAGGAGAGATCATAAAAAAAGATGTGGAAAACGGGGGATAACGATGTGCGGCATTATTGGAATGGTGGCAGAACAGGAATTTACCTTGAAAGAGGCATTCGGCAGATTAAAAAAGCTCGAATACCGTGGCTATGATTCTTTTGGGTATTTTGATGGCAACCTTCTCATAAAGAAAGTCGGGGCGATCCAGATCCCCGATATCGACAAGAAGACAAAGATTGCAATACTCCACACGAGATGGAGCACCCATGGAGGGGTCACAGAGGCAAATGCCCATCCGCACGTGACAGAAAACAAGGAAGTGGCAGTAGTCCATAATGGTATCATCGACAACTATATCGAGCTCAAGGCAGAGCTCGAAAAGAAAGGCCACATCTTCACTTCACAGACGGATTCAGAGGTGCTCGCCCATTACATCGAAGAGCAGCTCAAGACAAAGAAGATGCAGGAGATCATGGTTGATTTCTTCAATGATATCAAAGGCCAGTTTGCACTGCTTGTAATAATTAAGGGTGATCAGAATCTCTATGCGTTCAAGCGTGATTCCCCTTTATGCCTCGGGCTCGCAAAGAACCACATGATCCTGGCTTCTGATGTATACGCATTTGCCGACACAACGCAAAAGGCGATCTTTTTTGATGATGATGAATGCGCCATTATTTCTGGAAATGAGTACCGCATCTTTAATAAAAAGCTCCAACCTATAAAAAAGGAGATTGTCGAATTTGAGTTTGCATCAAATGAGGGGGAAAAGAAAGAATATCCCCATTATATGATCAAAGAGATTATGGAGCAGCCGGAAAGGGCCCAGATCTTGCTCAATTCTGCAGCAACAGCTCAGAAGGAAAAATTCTTCAAGGCTGCAAAAATGATTAAGGCTGCAGGGAGGGTTTTGTTGGTCGGTATCGGTACCTCTTATCATGCGGCAAAGTTTGGGGAAAAAGTGTTCACCAGGCTGGGCATCGATGCGATGGCCCAGAATGCAGCAGATATCTCACCAGTCTACTATTCTGATGATGCGCTCGTCATTCCCATCTCCCAGTCAGGCGAGACAATGGATGTTATCAAGGAGCTAAAAGTCCTAAAGGAGCGCTATCCGGAAATGAAGATTGTCTCCATCCTAAACGTTCCCTATTCCACATTGCAGCGCATGAGTGACATGGTCCTTGAATGTTTGGCAGGGCCAGAGATCTGTGTTGCCTCGACAAAGGCGTTTACTAATCAATGCCTCTCCTTGCTGCTCATCGCAAGAGAGCTGGGGCTTGAGGGAAAGCTCGAATCCATTCCACCTGCATTTAACAAGACCCTCTCGCTGAACCAAAAGCCCATTGAAAAATTAACTGAGCAAATCAAGACAAAGCAAAGCATGTTCGTGTTGGGCAATCTCTTATACGAGCCAATCGCACTAGAAGTTGCATTAAAGATCAAGGAAATCGCCTACATCCATGCAGAGGGCCTCCAGTCAAGGTCTTTAAAGCACGGCCCCCTTGCTCTGATTACTGATGGCGTGCCGGTGATCAATTTCCTCTACAACAATGAGGAATTCACCATCTCGAACATGAAAGAGGTAGAATCAAGGGGTGCATTCACGATCATCACCTCAAACAAGGAACCGCTATTCAAGGCAAAAGCCTCTTTTATCATCCCGGTGGAGAACGAATACATCTTTGCTCTCTGCTCAAACCTGATAGGGCAGATCCTCACGTACGAGATGGCAAAATCTCTTAATCTGCCCATCGACAAACCGAGAAATTTGGCAAAGAGCGTGACGGTCGTGTAAACACTTTTTTTGGTCTTATCCCAATCATCCTTTCAAATGATTTTTCTGGAAATACGCGACAAATAGTTCCTTTGGGATGGCAATTCCCGCATGCACAAACCGTTCAGCAAGGGCATACCCATCCTTGTGCTCATCCCCCATCGCCTTGAAAGAGATGATCTCCTGGATCGTGTGGTTGCACAAATGCCCTTCATTGATCTGCAGGACAATCTTTTTGGTAAACCCCTCATCACCATAATCGAGCCTGATCCTGCCTTTTTTATATCCTCTCTTCACTTTTGAGAAGCCGCACTTCTTTAATTCAAAGAGGACAAGCTCATCAACAATTTTTTTCCGTGAACTCCCCCGAACATATCCTCCTATCGGCTCTTTGAGGGTGGAGAGGAAATCTAGGGCTACCTCTTCCCCTACCTCATGCACCCGTCCAAGATATGATCTTATCTTTTGGCGGGCTCCTTTACTTGTCCATTCATTATCGACAAGGTAAGCATAAGGCAGACCGGATATCATTTTGGTGCGGATGTACATGAGGTCTTGTTCCTTCAGGAGTTAATATGCTTTTCCTAGCTGATTATGAAAGCCAATACCCCCGGCGCAAATGGCTTGGGTCTCAAAGCCCAAGTTTTTGTAGTGCAAAAACGGTTTGCTGCCAGTGGCGGTATTGGCGAAGGTTACCCGGTAAAAAGCACGTAAACTTATTTTTCCCTCTTTAGGAAAGTTTATATAATAGTATTGGTGGTTATAGAGGAAAAAGAGGTTTGTATGAAGAAAGATTCTGAGGGGAGGCTCTCTCGAAGGAGGAGAACTGCAAGGAATGAAGCTTTGCAGGCAAAGGCAAAAGGGCCAGAAGAGAAGGTTGTGCAAGATGAGCCAAAGGTCATTCCCCAAGAGCACTACCCAAGGAACGCGCCTGTTGTCCAAAAGGAAGTCGTCAAAGAGCAAAAACAAAAGAAGGGGAGGGCTCTTCGCCCCAGCCTCTTGATAACTCTCCTTGTCTTGGTCATCATATTGTTGATTGTGGTATTCCTTCGTGTCTATCAGGTGCCCTACACGGTAACCAAGGTTGTTTCATTCAAAGAACCATATGTAGTCGAGGAATCTTTTACTACAATCAAGCCTTTTTTGGTGAATGTCACAGTAAACGAGACAATCTATGTTCCCATAAATGAGTCCTCATACCGCGAAGAGTCATCAATGGAGTACGGGTGCTGGGAAGAGCCCCTTCAATATACCATTGCTCCCTTGGGAGACTTGTCGAAGAAAGAGTACAATTACAGCAGTGATGTTGGCTATTTTGAGCAAAGTCCTTTGAAGACTGGATATTATCAGCAGCAGTGGAAATTCTGCAATGAAGAACGCCTCAGGGTGCTCCACCTAAATCTTGATGTTTGTGAAGTATACAATGGGAACTTCTTTGATTGCTGGAGGGATGTTGACTTCAAGGTCGGCTCGAGCCAGTGTAAAATTTTCGGTGCATATAAATGGAGGACATTGTTCCAGGAAGGAAAAGACTTTGTTTTGTTCATCAATGAGGAGACGGCAAAGACGGTATGCGGCAACAGGGAAGTTGTGACAAGAGTGCCAATAACAATCGAGTCGTCACGCTTAAAAGTGGTTCAAAGGGTAGAGTCAAGGCAGGAGATGAGGCCAGTAGAAGAGACCCGGAATGTGACAAAGATGAGGACATTGCAAAAGACTCAGACAGTCATTAGGTATCAAAGCTTGTGGGATCAGTTTTTTTCTGGAGGTGAGGCGGATGAAGAAGGTATTGGTAATTGACCTGTTTAATGTGCAGTATAACCAGATGAATGAGAAGATCAATGAGGAGCTAGGGCGCCTGCAAAATGATGGGAAGAGCATCGTTGATTTCCGGGTGATGGGTTCAGCCCTCAACAAGTGTGCAGTCTTTATTTTATATGATGAATAAACTCCTTGAGAAGGCTCCCGTTGAACATCCCTGTTGAATAGTCATACAGGTCAAGGTCTTTTTCTTCAAGGAAAGCTTGGAATTTGGCTTGTTTATCTTTTGGCCAGGAGAGGAACGTTTTGAGCGTCTGGCATTCATACCCGATGTCGCAGTGCCCCCGCCGATGGTCAGCCTCCCCTTCTTTTGGGTAGATGAGGCATCCATGAGTCCCGTTCTTTAGCTTTCCAAAGTTCCGGCACAGGCCGTGGTTCAGGTCCCAGGTATCTGCCCTGTCCCTAAATGCTTCTTTATCAAGGATCTCTTCAAACTCTGAATTATGCTGGACAACAGCGGAGAAAATGACTTCTTTTGCCCCAAAGCGAAAGCCGCAGCACCCAAAGCAACCCGTTTTATACTGGCAAAGGTTCTCCATGCCAACAAAAACCAGGCCACAGCTTATATAATTTTTGTACGCAAAGTAAATCCTGCGCTGAGATAAAAACCTGAGATAAAAATAAAAAGAAAAGGGGGTTTATCCCCCAAAATCATATATCGCATGCTTTGGTTCATAGCCAGGTTGTGACAGTGCAAGCATCCTGTCTGCAACAATTGCCACAACCTCATAATCCTTCATGCGTGTCTCAGCTGGTAGTTCTTTCCATGGTGTTGTAAACTGCCTGTGGTTGCTCTCCCGAAATTGGGGATGTCCAGGCGTGATTCTCCCAGCTTGGTAGGTTGCTACAAATCCTCGCCACTGATCCCATGCACGAAGTGCTGCTCCTTGCACTAAGGGATTAGATGTATCAAATTCAGTTGCAGCAACCATTGCTTCCAGCACACTCTCTTCAGATGAGACATCCACCATTGTGAGCCAATAGCCGATCTGGGCGATTGCCGCATCGATATTCTTTCGCATGTTAGTGGGGGTGTCTTTGTCTAGTGGGTGCACGTCATCGAGCCCTTGCCACCCTTGTTCTATCCCCTGCTGGGTGTAGAACCCGTGGATATCATACGCTATGGTTCCATAGCATGCATTTGCCTCGATATCAGGGGTCATCATTGCCTCCAGCGCCTCGCATAATGTTTCTCGCATTGTTGTCCCTCCGGATGTTTTCATCCACAGGTTCACTAGCGAAAAAAATTGTAATAACTAATCCTATAACAAAATATTAGTAATATTATATAATAAGAAATACAAAGTTATTTAAACTCTGCAAATAATGTGATGCGCATGGAAAAGAGGCTAACAAGGCAGGGTCCAAGAGGTAGGCAGTCTTTTACAATCACCCTGCCGATCGAATGGGTAAAGCAGCACCATCTCGATGAGAAAAGGATGGTAGACCTGTGTGTTGTTGGCAATGAGATTGTTCTCTTTTCTGAGAAGAAGGATGCCCGTGCAGCAGTTAAGATTAAAGATTATGCCGACACGCTCATCAAGGTGCTTCCCAGCATGTATCGCGCCGGTGTAGATGAAGTCTGTCTGACAATCGATACGTTTGATAAGCTGGGGGCTGTGCAGGATATCATCGATAAGTACCTCATCGGTTACGAGGTTGTAGCCCAGACAAAACAACAGGTTGTAATCAAGGATATCACAAAAGAATCGGATGAGGATTTTATGGTTATTTTCAGAAGGATATTCCTTCTTCTCCTAGAGCTCGCAGATGCAATATCCTATGAGCAGGCAAGCTCCATAGATAAGACGATCGACAAGCTCATAAATTATTGCCAGCGAACACTCATTAAGAAAGGTCACCCCGAATACGAAAAGGTGCCATTATATTATCTGCTCTTGGACCGGCTGGAGAAACTTGGTGATGAGTATCATTATTTTCATGAATCATCCAATGATCGAAGCGAGCTAAAAGAAGTAAATAATCTGCTCAGGCATGCATATGAGCTCTTCTATAAGTTTGACGCAGCAGCATTTAACAAGTACTGCTTAGCGACCCACACCCTAAGAAAGAGCAGAAAAAATTCTCTTCATGTGAATAATATCGCTCGGATTCTCAATAGTGTCTATGGGGACATTTTTGCACTGAAATGTAAATGAGAGATGGTGGCATGCATTCATCCCTTTCTCTCTTGTCTCCTGGATGAAAACACGCCACAACCTATTTAAACCCTCTCAGTTTGCCAATAAGGCATGAAAAAAGACCAGAAGGTCAAAAAAAGCCTGGATGCTTCAGTCAAGGATGGTGCATGGTTTTCGGTGGGCGAGGGGTTTGCCGACCGCTACCTTAACGCGCTCGCAGTTGTGTTAAACGCCACCCCCCTCCAGATAGGTTTTCTCATGTCTTTTCCCCAATTCATTGGCTCATTATTCCAATTTTTAACAATTAAAATCCTGGACCAGACAAAAAAAAGAAAGTCTCTCATCCTTATACCGGTGTTCTTGCAAGCGCTGACAAGAGGTCCAATCCTTCTGCTCCCATTCCTTTTCCCTGTAACATTAAGAGTCCCCCTTCTCTTTCTCTGCACTATTCTCTATTTTAGTTTTGGGAGCATTGCCGGTCCTGCATGGAACTCCATGATGGGGGACCTTGTTGATATTAATGAGCGGGGGGATTACTTTGGGAAAAGAAACAGGTATCTTGGCATCGTTTCATTTTTTTCTTTGGTAATTGGGGGGTTTATTCTTAATAAATTCGAACAGCAGGGGATAATCCTTTATGGCTTCATCATACTTTTTGCCATTGCTTTTTTCGCCCGCCTAATTTCCTGGTATTATCTTTCAAAAATGCATGATCCTCCCTACCAATATGCAGAAAAGGATAAATTTAATTTTCATGAGTATCTAGGATATTTAAGGAGAACAAACCACGGCTTGTTTGTTTCTCATTGTGCTCTCATAATATTCTCAGTGAACATTGCCGGTCCTTTCTTTGCCCAGTACATGCTTGAGGATCTTGGCTTTTCCTATTTGCAGTATATGGTTATCACAGGGAGCGCTGTTCTTGCTGGATTTTTCACCATGTCAATCATGGGAAAGCTAAGTGATCGTTTTGGTAATAAGAGGATGCTCACTATCTCTTCGATTATTATTGTTCTTATCCCATTCACCTGGCTTTTTGCTAAAGATTTCTGGTTCCTCACTCTATGGAATTTTTTTGCGGGAATGGCTTGGGCGGCATTCACCCTAGCATCGTCAAATTTCGTGTTTGACACGGTAAAGCCCTCAAAGCGTGCCCGTGTTTTTGCATATATCTCCATCCTTAATGCAGGGTGTGCTCTCCTTGGCGCATTGCTGGGAGGATGGCTTTTGAGGCAGTCCTGGTCTGGGCTGCAATATCCATTCTACTTAGCTCTTATTTTCTCATTTGTCACAAGGGCTCTCACGTGTATTATCTTTATTCCAAAATACCGGGAAGTACGGAAAGTAGAGTCAGTCAAGACGTTCTCTTTATTTTTTTATTTCCTCGTTGGTGCTCCATATGAGGGGATACGTTACGAGGTATTCACTGGCTTTAATAGGGGTATCCTTGGGCTCAAGAAAGCTGCTTCAAAATCGGTCTACAGCCTCAAAGAAGGATACCAATCAATCCATAGGGGAAAGAAAAAAGGGTAGTTACCAACTCCCCATCACCCTTGGCCCGATATAATCAACATGAGCATGCCCTTCTTTTCCTGAGATCTTCGCTTCAATGCCAAGTGATAATTCCCCTAGATTGACATCAAATCCTGGCCTTGCCATGTACCTGCCATTATCAACATTATAGGACCCAAGAACATTAACAAAAATACTGCCTGATTTCCAAAATCCATAGGTGGTGAATGTTTCAATATCAGGAAAATATCTAATATCTCCTTTTGCAATGCCTCCCGCAACCCTATCTTTTACCCGAACCACCCCTCCCCACGCTGCCCTGCTGCGCGTTCCTTCGCTCCCAAAATATCTTCCAATAATGCCAAAAGAAACGATCCCAGCATCCAGAGGGATCCACTGGAGCCTGATATTTGCGAGATTTTTCTCAGCGAGTTCCACAGTTGCATAGAGGTCAAAGTCGCCATCGGATGCGACTATCTCTGATCTGGAAATAATCTGTGTTGGGGTAGCGACCTCTGTCTGGGTAAACGTTGCTTGTGCTCGTGCAGGCAATACTGTGCCAAGGCCAAGCGCCCCAGCGATAATATACTGTTGTATTTTGTTCATGTTCTTTTTCAGGACACTATTCACTCCTTTGATACCTCTCTATTGATTATAAATGCCAAAGCAAAGCCAATGATTTTTAGAAGTAGAATTCATCGAGGTCGTATAACTTATCCCTTCCGCTCTATCGATAACTACTCCTTGAGACCTGAGTTCTTCTGCAATTATCTCCGCTATTTGTTGATGGATTATTCTTGGGACACCCCCCAAGTCTGTTGAGACCAAACCTGAATAGACAACGTTCTGGGAAACCCAGATGTTGCCACCTCCTACAGGGTATTCACTCCATTTTTTCTCTTGAGGCCTAAGCGATTGAGCAAGCAACTCTATATCTGAATGGTATCCATTTTCGAGTCGGGATACTGGAAACACATAGAGTCCATGGGCATTCATTTTAGGATGGGCATCAATTGTCTCTCCTGGTTGAAGGTGATAATCTGCTTCCGACCGGACAATGAACTTATGCCCTCTTTCATGATAAATATCCTCTAGAGCCAATACGATTTTCCTTGGCATAGTTTTTGGGACTATTCCATCCAATTGTTTTGTTGTTATTGTAGTTCACCTCTTTTTTTGATAATTACTACTAAAGAATAAGAAATTATAAGATAATTTACTCTCCAATAATGGAAAGTTTAATATGGTCTCTCCTTTTGCCATGGTATATGGACACATCACTCCTCGAAGAACTTGGCCTGTCCCATGCAGAAGCAAGGGTCTATCTAGCTCTCCTTGAACTTGGCCTTTCAAAGTCAGGTAAGATAATCGGCCATACCCATCTGCAATCTTCCACGGTCTATCATGTCATTGGGTCTTTGATCGAAAAGGGTCTTGCAACATCTGTCATTAGGGGCAAGATAAGGCTCTATCAGGCAGCGCCTCCGGAGACAATCCTCTCTTTTCTCGATGAGAAGCAGCGAAGATTATCAAGGATGCTGCCAGATTTAAAAGCTTTAGAGAAACCAACAGAGAGAAGATCTGCGCAGGTATTCGAAGGGTTCAACGGCTTGCAGACAGCATTTAATGACATCCTCTTGACGATGAAGCCAAAAGAAGAATATTACTTTATCCAGATCCAAAGCAGTTATCTCCGCAATGAGAGGATTATCTTGTTCTTAAGGAATTTTCATCTCAAAAGGTCAGAAAAAAAGATCATTGTCAACGGTTTATACCAGAAGGGAAGCGAGGATGTGTTTCAAAAGATCCACAAGGATATTCCTTATTCAAACCTTCGCTCGTGCAAAGAGGCAACCCCCACTGGTGTTACCTTCTATAAAGGAAAGGTGATATTCACCGACCTTCAGGATTATCCGACAGCCTTTGTTATTCAATCATCTGCAGTATATGATTCATATGTTTCTTTCTTTAAGGAGAAATGGAGAACAGCAAAACAGCTTCAGTGACATCAACAAAACAGTTCACTCACGCTCTTTCCCGTTTCAGTTCGAAAGATCACGTTGGCATACAAGCCCGCAAGGCTCATGACTCTTATTCGAGGATGAGTATCAGAGCGTGGAATACTGTCGGTAATAATAATCTCTTTGATAGATGAAAGGATCTTGTCTTCAGCTTTAATGCCATTTTTCTCAGAAAGGATCGCATGAGTGCAAGCAGCATACACTTCTATTGCCCCGTTTTTCAAGAGTGCCTTTGCCCCTTCAACAAGGGTCCCTCCTGTATCAATCATATCATCGAGCATAAAACACACCTTTCCTGAGACATCCCCAACAATATGCATCACTTCAGCTTCATTCACTCTCAGCCGTCGTTTATCAATAATAGCAATGTTCAATCCAAGACGTCGTGCAAAATTTCTTGCCAATTTTGCTCTTCCTGTATCTGGAGCAACCACCACCATTGAGCCAAGCTGTGCAGAATATTCTTTTTTAACATACTCTGCAAGGAGCCGTTCTGATTCCAGGTTATCGACGGCAATATCATAAAACCCTTGTATTTGCGCAGCATGAAGGTCGTTTGTGATGACCCTTGTTGCTCCAGATGCTTCGGTGAGCTGGGCGAAGAGTTTTGCAGCGATTGGAACCCGTGGTCTGTCTTTCCAGTCTTTCCTGGAATAGGGGATGTAGGGCAGCACATTCACGATGTGTTCGGCGCTGGCACGTTTCAGGGCATCATTCAGCAAAAAGAGTTGCATATATCCATCATTGGGGTTGGAAAATGAGTGTACCAGATACACGTTTTTCTTTCGTACATTGACAGGGATGTGGACATCGTTGCTTTTGTCTGCGAACGTGCTGATAGTAACGCTGCTATACGCAAAGGTAGCCTTGAGTACTTTGAGCTCTTCAGCAACCCTTTCAGCAAACCCTTTCATTTGTTCACTAGTCAAGAGGACGAATTCTTCCATCCGGGCAAGAAAGATATTTGGTTTTAAGTAGTTATCGTTATTCTTCCTTCCTCAATTTTACCCCCTGCAGAGCATCTGGGCTCTCCCCCCCATGCCATGTGAACCGGGGCCGAACCTGGATAGGAAAGAGCCGTTCGTTGTTATCGTCCAGGATAAGCGCCGCTCCCTTTGCTTCAGGAAGCATGTTGAGTGTCTTATCGAGTCCTTCTCTCATGTAGCTTTGCATCAAGCCGCCGAGGGCATCAGTATCCAGTTTCGCTGTTATCCGGTGAGAGAGCAGTACATCTGCCTGTGTCAGCACATCCGTATGGATTTTTGCTGGTTGTTGTGTTGCGAGGATCAGACTGATCCCTGGTTGTCTTCCTTCCCGTAAAATCGTTATCAATGGCCCGGAGGAGATAATATCCTTATCGCGGGGCAGGAACTCATGGGCTTCATCGATGACAAGCCAGACGACCGGCATATGCTGTTTTTTTTCTTCCTGGTCGCCAAAATAATGCACTGAATGATGGACCTCCTTGAACTCTTCTTCTTTTCTGGCAACCATTCGTTTCAGGAAAAGTTTTTGGGCAACAAGAGCTATCACCAATGCCCGAAGCTGGTTTGTCCCGGACATTGTTGCATAACAGGACACATCTAGGACGGTGACTTGCCCTCCTTTAACAAGGGCATCAAGGGGTGTTCCTTCCTTTTCAAATAATCCCCATGATTTTGCGTTGATGAACCTGGATTCAGCTGCATCTTTCACATGGCTCTCAGCGTTCTCATCCTTTCGGATCATTGCAAGGATGTCATCAATGGAATAGTCTTTTCCCTGCTCGGTGAGCCGTGTCACCGTTTTTTGTGTCAAGACACCAAGTGGCGAATTTTCATCCAGCTCAAAGATTGTTGTCCAGTCATTTGGTGATAGTTCTGATGGTTTGATGGAAAAAGGAAAATCAGTGGGGATGCCCTGCTCCTTGTATGCCTTAAAATATCCTGCGGGGGTAAAAATTGTCACATCGAGGCCTTTGCCTTTAAGGCCCCATTTTGTGAGGAGGTCTTCCTCTTTCTTGTTGGGGTACTTCATTGGCCAATAGATCCCCATCGTGTCGAGCATTAACACTGCGATGTTTTGCTTTATCTCAGGAGGAAGGTCGCTCACCCCTTCTGCGACAACGCCAAGGGTATAGCTTTTTCCCCCTCCTCGTTTGCCGCAGATATACACCACATGGGATCTTGCTATATCCAGATAAATCTCATTTGATAAAGAAAGTGTTTCTCCCATTTTTACATACTGTTTGCCCAGAAAGATTGAGCCGAGTGTTCCATACTTTTGTTGGTCTGCTTTGCTCCTGCCAATGACTATCTTATACATAGAGTAGGTCCCCTTTTTTCTCTTCTCACTAGAACAAAACGTCTTTAAGAATGTTTCTGTTGAGAGGAAACAAGAGGTAGTATTTCCCCACCTATCCTTCCAAGACTAGAAATCTTTATATCCTTTCTGGTTGTATATCTCTCTGGTGGTGGTTGTGAAAAAGAAGAAGATTTCTGGAACTACGATTGGTGAGTTAAGGCAGCAGGAAAAAAAAGCGGCTGAAAAGAAAGAACTCCCGGTTGAGATTTATGATGTGAAAGAATTTGGTGAGGAAAAAAAGCCATCACCAAAACATCGTCCAGTCGGCATGTGGGTATTGGTGCTTCTTTTGCTCTTGGCTGTCGGGGTGTATTATTATCAAAGCGATCTCTTTGCAGAAAAACAGGGCGTTGTGGCAAAGGTCGATGGGCAGCCCATCCATCAGTCGGCAATTGATGGGCAAAAGGAGTTTCTTCTTCGCCAATTGCCGGAAGGATCAAGGGCGCTGTACGGTTCATTCCTAACTGATGAGATGATTCTCCAGGCTTTGATTGAGGAAAAGATTCTGATGGGGGAAGCAATGCGCCTTGGCATTTCAACGAGTGATGAGGAAGTGAGCGCATTTATCGAAGAGAACATCGATGATGCAGGCATAACCCTTGAGGAATATAAAAAATCGCTCGAAGACAAGGGAGCCTCATTTGATGATATCAGGATATTGGTAAAAAAGCAGATGACCATCAATAAGCTCCTGCAAGAGGAGGTATATAACAAGATAGCAATAGACGATGCAGCCTTGCAGGAACAATATGCAAAAGAGCTGCGCGCAGCCCACATCCTCGTGGCAGACAATGAGGCTGCACAACAAATCCTCGATGACCTTGATGCCGGAAAGTCATTTGCTGACGCTGCAAAGCAGTATTCTTTGGATACTGTCTCTGCAGCAAAAGGCGGTGACCTTGGGATGTTCCAGGAAGGGCAGATGGTAAAAGAGTTTGAGGATGCCCTAAAGCTTCTGGGCGTTGATGAAGTGTCATTGCCGGTTCAAACGCAGTTTGGTGTTCATATTATCCAAAGGCTTCCCCTTCTCCCATTTGAAGAGATAAAGGACCAGCTCAGATCAGAACTTCTCGCCCCTCTCCAGGCCCAGATGGGCAAAGAGTATGTTGATCAGCTCAAGAATAAATCAAAGATTGTCATGCTCAAGCAGATTGAGAGCACAATTGGGGAAGCAAAAGATGAGTGCATCGAAGGGTATGGGCTATCTCCTGAGACCATCATCTTGTATATAACGACAGAAGACTGGTGTGCGCCATGCAAGCAGATGGCGGAGATTGCAAGGAGGCAGAGCATTCCGCTTTATATCGCAGAGGACGGGACTGATACTTCACAAGTGATTGAGGATTGTTTCTCTCTTCGTCCTGGATTTCCTCAGTTTGTCTGTGCAGGGTCTGGTAAGGTAAGTGAGGGATCTCTCACAGAACAAAGCGTGCTCAAGTTTGCAGAAGAATGTAAAAATAGCTCCTAAATGGAGCTGGATGTAACAATATTGACGCTTGTCTCTGCCTGTTTGACTGCGCTGTCCATGCAGACAATATGTTTGACCCGGGATTTTTCTGCAGATAATATGAGGTTCCTATCAGCATTTCCATCAAGCACGACTGCGAAAGCATTTGTCAGTCCTTTCAATGTTGAGGGCAGTTCTGTTACCGGCACTTTTCCAAGGATGTTGAGGTCCTGGTCAAGGATGGTTGCCCCATGAGTGCCAATAGAGTCTTCAAGGATGCCCTTAAAAGTTGAGATCTCTTTCTCCGATGCTCTTGGGATAGAAGGCTTATACTCTCTTCGGTCATTCCTGACAGTTCGATCCCTCTCTCCTCTGTCACGTGGGTCGCGACGATCATCTCGAGTATCTCGGCGCTCAAAGCGGGGGGCAGGTTTTCTTTCCATTTCAGCTTTCTTCCCGCTATCCTGCTTTGATCCCATCTCAAGGTTTGCCTGTTCGACGGCAATCTTTGCTCGAAGGCACTTATGAATCTCTTTCTTGGATAATTCTTCGACCTCTTTTCCATCGGGGGCTTTCGTGACAAAATCTATTTCAGCGACGGCGAGAAGTTCCTTTATGTTAAGGTCTCCGCCTCGGTCGCCATCAACAAAAGCAGTGACGGTTTTCTTGCGGGTCAGGTCGATGATTGTCTGGGGCACGCTCGTGCCGTTCATTGAAATGGCATTCTTGAATCCATGTTTGAGGAGGGTGAGGACATCTGCTCTCCCCTCAACGATGATGATCTCATCGCTTTCATCAATGGCAGGGCCGGCTGGGAGCCTGTCTTTGCCATACTCTATGCATTCCATCACCCGAACAGAATTGAGCACTTCATCTGCCAGGTCTTGAGAATCTGGCATGGTGCTGTCCATCATGTATCTGAGGAGTGCTTTTGCTCGTTCAACGACAAATGCCCGCTTGCTGATTCGGACGTCTTCTATCTTTGTTACTTTCAGCTTGGCATTGCATGGGCCGATGCGCTGGATGATCTCAAGCGCTGCCCCGACGATTGCAGTTTCTGCTTTGTCGAGTGATGAGGGGATAATGATTTCTCCCGCAGTCTTCCCGCCTCTGGTGTCGACGTTAACTTCTATCCTGCCAATCCTTCCGGATCGTTGGAGTTCTCGAAGCTCTAAGTCTGCGCCAAGAAGGCCTTCTGTTTGGCCAAAAATGGCTCCAATGACATCTGGTCGGTCAACGACCCCTTCAATTTCAATTGTTGCATGTACGATGTATTTTGCTGATACTGGGCTGATTTTTGCCATAGTAATCACCTTATGTTGTTGTCTGTTTGAAGGCCAAGTTGAGAGTTGCGGCCTTTTGTGTTTGGTACCGCTTTAGAACGAGTATACATTAATCCCTGTTGCCAAAACAGGACTCTTTTGGCTATTTTTCGCTCTTTTCACTTATTAAAGGGCGTTAAATGGATGAATGGGATGATACAATCGTTCTTTTACGATTTCCAATGATTATAATAGTTTGTGGCCCGAAATACTAACTCCCAAGCTCATTGCTTGAATTTATCGTCAGCTCCATTGAGTACTCTCGTATCGGGCCGTGATTATGCAAAAAACACCTTTTTTAGGTGTTATAACCGTGATTATAACCAAAATCGGGCTTCTTTTGCACAACTGCTTAGAACATGGTGAGGAACTTCCTATTATATAAAGGTTGGGTTTTATTATTTTACAATATAGTAAATAACATCTCCTCTCTCATCCTTTGCACAATCTTAATTGCGCAATCTTAATATATCCCGGTGTATAGGCGAACATGGGGTGAATCTCATGGAAGCAAAAGAACTCAAGAAGGGCAGTTATATCATGTTCAACAATGAGCCGCATCAGGTGACAAGGAAGGAAGTGGTTGTCTTTGGCACCCATTCCCACTCGAAACTGAAAGTCTACCTAAGGCCCTTCACTGGTGGAGGAGAAAAAACGGCAACGTTTCAGCATCATGATTTCGTCGAGGCGCTAGATATCATGCGAAAATCCGGACAGGTGATCGCAAAGACTTCTGCAGGCCTCCAGATCATGGATGGGCATTCCTATGAGACATTGGAGGCGACCGCGGATCCTGAACTCTTGGAGGAGATAAACGAAGGTGACCAGGTCACGTTTATCGATTATAATAATAATGTGCGGGTGTTGGAGAAACGATGAATCGGCGGAGGCAAAAGGTTATTAACTGGGATAATCACATTCATTCTCGTGGCAAAGAAGTCAAAGGAGATCTGGAAGGTGTACAACAATGTATTCGATAATTTTACTATTCTCACTCTCGAAAAGCTCAGGGGCCAGCACCACTTTGACGAATTGATCAGCCCTGTGTCCATCGGCAAGGAATCGAATGTCTTTACCGCATCAAAGGGGGGTGAGAAGGTAATCGTCAAGATTTACCGTCTTGAGTCTGCTGATTTCAACAGGATGTATGAATATATCAGGACTGACCCGAGGTTCAAGGGGTTAAAGGCGCAGCGAAGAAAAGTCATCTTTGCCTGGGCCCAGCGAGAATACAAGAATCTGCTCACTGCAAGAAATGGAGAGGTAGCATGCCCCCTGCCTTATGCGGTCGTAAATAATGTTCTCATTGAAGAGCTCATCGGCCAGGATGCTCCCGCGCCAAAATTAAAGAATCAAACCCCGAAGAATCCGGCAAAATTCTTCGATGCTATGGTAAGAGAGATTGCAAAGCTAAAGAAGATCGGACTTGTCCATGCAGACCTATCCCCATTTAATGTGTTGAATGATAATGAGCATCCGATCCTGATTGATTTCTCTACAGCAACCCCTTTTGCTGATCCAAATGGCAAGGAGTACTGGACAAGGGATCTAAAGAATATCTCAACATTATTTGAGAAGCAGGGTGTTGATACTATAAAGGTTCTAAAGAAGCATAAGTTAGTAAACTAAAGATTTATATACCTCCTTTGAGTGTTTCTAGCGGGGGATTGGCATGAAAAAAGAGCTGTATGTAATGTATGCACTATTCATCATTCTTATTGCAAGTCTCGTGAGTGCAGAGGGAGCACTGGTGAAGGTAATTGCCCCATCAGAGGAGGTGGGCCAGCAGTTTATTGCAACAATCGCGCAGAGCCCAGAAATCCTTTATTTCAAGCTCGGAAATGCATTTGGCAAAAAGGGTGATTGGGCAAGTGCAGAATTGGCATACAAAAAGGCGATTGTCTCCTCCCTGCATTTCAAGGAGGCATATCATAACCTAGGGACTGCGTATCACGAAGAAGGCAATAATGATGAGGCAATCGCTGCTTTCACAACTGCCATCTCGATCGATCCAGGGTATGCCAAAGCTCATTATTCACTAGCATTAGCCTATTTCGAGAAAGGAATGCTGGCTGAAGCGGTCAATCACATCACGATTGCAGCAAATCTCGATCAGACAAACCCCGGCGCGCAGTTCGATGCAGGGATCATGAGTGTTGATCTCTTCCAGCAGGGGCAAGAGAATGGTGAGATAAGAAGCGACCTGCTCTTTGGCGCAAAGATTTTTTTTGAAAGGTGCCTGGAAGATGATCCTTTATTCCCTCATGCAAAGGACAATCTCAACATCATCAATAAGGTTGCAGAATATTATAACTAACTTCAATACTTTTGAAAACAGCAATGGCGAGATAAACCCAGGGTTGGCCCGTGAAAACCTGTTTTCGCGACCAAAAAGCAAAGCTTTTGGTGGACTTTCGGGGTGGTTTATAGCCTTGCAAAGCAAGGCGTCGAAGCCATTATTGTTGTTTTCAAACCCTTCAACGTAAATAGCCATTTTCCAAACCTTTAAAAATGTTTTTCCATCTTCATGTTCCATGCTAGAGTTTAATTATGAGTTGAAGGTTCCAAAAGAAAGGATCCCTATACTGATTGGCAGCGGTGGGGAGATTAAAAAGCAGATTGAGGAGGCAACAGAGACATCGCTCAAGATCAGTTCTGAGGAAGGTGAAGTCTCCATTTCTGGCAGGGACAACCTAAAGCTGTATACTGCAAGGGAGATCGTTCGCTCCATTGGCAGGGGCTTTAATCCAGACATTGCTCTTTTGTTGCTCAAGTCAGATTATTCCTGTGAGACAATCAGCATTGGTGATTTTGTCAAGACAAAGCAGCACCTGCAACGGTTGAAAGGCAGGGTGATTGGAGAGGAAGGTAAAGCTAGGAAGTACATTGAAGAGCTCACGAGTACCCATATCTCTGTGTATGGGAAGACGATCAGCATTATTGGGGAAGTGCAGGATGTGATGAATGCGCGAAAAGCAATAGACCAGCTCCTCACCGGATCTATGCACAAGACCGTCTATCGTTTTCTCGAGCAGAAAAGGACAGAAAAGCGAAAGGCAAAAACGTTTGTTTAAAGGGATGCATTGGCCTTCGTCTTGGCTTAAAAGCATAAGTTTTTATTTTATGGCCAAAACAAAGAATTCATGAATCAAAGGCAGATTGGAGGCATCCTCCTCATCCTCGGAATAATTCTCTCTATCGTTGTGCTTTTTACGAAGAATCGGGAAGACAGTCTCATTGATGAGTATATTGATGAGAAAGGGACCTGTTATTTGACAGATGGAAGCTGTCTGCACGGCGATCGTGATTATACTGTCTATATTGTAGGGTGGGTAATTGCAGCCTCCCTCATTATCCTTGGCATATATCTCATTGCCTTTGACAAAACCCAGCGGCTGCTAGCCCAACAAAGCGAGAATGTCTCTTCAGCACTAAGAGTGGTCAAGCAAAAGGATGAATTCCTTGCATTCCTTTCAGGCTTCACAGAAGATGAGCAAAAGGTGCTCAGGCTCATTAAATCTCAGGAGGGCATAAAGCAGGAAACTCTCAGGATAAAAGCCGGGATGTCAAAGACCAGTTTGTCCTTGATGCTCAAGGAGTTAGAAGAGAGGGATATCATCGCAAAAAAGCCTTCAGGAAAGACCAATCAAGTATTCCTGAAAAAAGAGTTCTAAAACACGAATTAAACGGTGTAAGCAGTAAATTTTGCCATCTTAAACGGTCTTTGGGGTGAAATATTCAAGAAAGGGTATTTAAAGGACCGCTTCTTCTCTGCATGTGGCATAAAAATGCCGTGGGTGAGAGAATGGAGACAATTTATGTTCCAGACATTGAATGTGACAGTTGCGTAAATCTCCTTAAGAAGAGATTTGAGAAGAGAGGCATACATGATTATCAGATCAGCAAGGATGCGGTTGTCTTGACGACCGATAAGATAAATCCAAAAGAAGTAGTCGAGATCATCAAAGAAGCTGGTTTTCGCGCGTCAACTACTCCTTTCGAAAGAAAATCATTCAGGGAAAGGAGGAGGGATATGAAAGAAAACCCTCAAAAGTATGAGCTCGAGCTTCAGGGATTAAATTATGCGGGTATGTCAGCAATGGTCTTGGCGATTCTTATCCTCGTCTCTTATTTGCTTTTTTTTAATACCATCCCAAATTTTGCAATCCAGTATGGTTGGTGGGTGTTTTACCTTGGTGTATCTGTCATAACAATTGGAATAGCATTGTGGCATTACTTTGCTTATGATGCAAAATACACGTGTATGGTGGGCATGATGGTTGGCATGACCTTTGGCATGCAGGCTGGCATGATGGTAGGTGCCATTATTGGCGCAACGAACGGATTCTTCGTCGGATCAATGACTGGAATGCTTCTTGGTGTCTTTATCGGCGCATTAACAGGAAAGTGCTGCGGCATTATGGGACTCATGGAAGGGATGATGGCTGGCTTGATGGGCGGCACGATGGGTCCAATGATATCTGTCATGATGTTTTCTGATCACTTGCTCTGGTTTATGCCGTTCTATATGATCATCAACATACTGATTGTTGCCGGCCTCTCCTATATGCTCTATGAGGAAGTTGCCGAAGGCAACACAAAAATAAAAAAGAAACCTATTGATCTGCCAACATTTGCTTCATATTGTATTATTGCAGCATTCATACTCATTGCCATTATGGTCTTTGGGCCAAAATCAGTGTTAGTCGGAGGATAAGATGTTTAAAGAGATAAAGCCATTACCAGTAATCGGTGCAATTGTGATTGTCCTGCTTGTCGGGATTGCAACAATGACCACATATACTTCAGCAGTAAAACAAAAGGATGTAGCGCAGCCCTTGCTGAAAACCGCTCCAGCCCCAAATGGGATGCAGGAAGTGACACTGAGCTACTCTAAGTATGGATATGTCATGACTCCTTCAACCTTGCAGCCAGGGGTTCCTGTGAGAATGACCGTTGATACGAATACTGTCACTGGTTGCATGCGTTCAGTTACCATTCCATCCTTTGGCGTGAGAAAAAGCGTTTCTCCTGGAGATAATATTATAGAATTTATTCCAGATAAGAGCGGCACCTTCCAGGTAGTCTGTTCCATGGGCATGGGGAGAGGCTCATTTACTGTTGCAAATGGCGCTGGTGTGATTCAGGCTGCTCCAGAGCCAGTCATTACAGGTCAAGGAGGCTCATGCGGCGCTAGTGGTGGAGGATGTGGGTGTGGCGGGTGAGATGGAAGCACCAACCAATCTACCTATAGCTGCAAGAAAACATTAAACATATCATTTAAAAAAGCAAAGCCTCCCCTCACAAGAGAACCTTGCGCGTGAGGGCTTTGGGGTGCTCACCAAGATATGGTTAAAGATGCCAAGTTGGAACACGTTGCAGACAGGTAGAGGAAAAATTAAAGCGAGTCATTGACCAATAAGTCAATGAAGCAGGTGATGAACTATGAATACAAAGCTGATGGGTATTGTGTTGGTAGCCTTTCTCTTCGTAATGGGCTGCTCGAGTACGAAGAATGCTGATGTTGGGGTGGCAGGACAAGATATGATGGTGCCAGCACCGGAGAATGCAAATGTCCAAGAAACTATTGTTTCAGACACACAAATTGAAGATGGGTCTGTTGATGGCCAGCCAGCAAAACCCCCTGTTGAGATGATCAGACAAGAGGGAACACTAAGTGGATCAGATGCCCCGGTAAAAGAGCTCAGGATTACTGCATACAACTTTGGTTTTGATGTTGAGCCAATAACAATCAATAAAGGAGACACAGTAAAAGTGATTGTGACAAGCAGGGAAGGGACGCATGGCTTTGCACTGCCAGACTTTGGCATATCAATCAAGCCAGTCTCCCCAGGAGAAGAAAAAACAGCTGAGTTCGTCGCAGACAAGGCAGGCGAGTTCACCTATTTTTGCAATGTACCTTGCGGCGCTGGACATCAGTCCATGAGAGGAAACATTGTAGTTACTTAAATTGTATACATCGTATACTTCATTTAATTATTTTAGAGGCTGCATGTCTGCAGCTTTTCTTGTTCTTTTTTTCAGGAAAGAACAAACGAAAGATCAAACAAAACATTTAAATATATGGTATAAATAACATATGTGAAATATGTCATCTATAAGAAAAATGAGTTATGAAAGATGAGGCAAGCACTAAGACAACCATACAGGCAGTTTTTTGGCACCCTGGCAAACCAGGTGCGCCTGGAAATCATCGAGTTCCTCTCCCAGGGGACAAAAAATGTAACATCGATTGTTGAGGCTCTGCCCTATGAGCAGTCTACTGTCTCACACAGCCTGAAAAGGTTGGAAGAGTGTGGCTTCGTGACAGTAAAAAGGAAGGGAAAAGAGCGCTACTACGAGCTCAACAACGCCACGATCAAACCATTATTGAAGATGATGCACCAGCATATGGACGCCTATTGCAAATGTGTTGTTGCGCGAAAGGAGGAAAAAAATGGCACGAATAAAACTGGAAGTCAAAGGGATGCATTGCAAGAGCTGCAAGATGCTCATTCAGGATGTTCTTGAGGATGAAGGTGCACAGGTAATAAGTATGAAAATTGATGAGAAAAAACAGGTTGGTATCATAACAGTCGAGACAGACAAGGATCCTGGCATCTTGAGTAAGGCAATCGAGGCTGAAGGGGATTATAAGGTAACACGTGTATGAGTTGAAAGAACATGGCAGAAAATGAGACGAGAAGGCAGGTGAGGATATCTGTTGGTGGTATGCATTGTGCCAGCTGCGCAAATATCATCTCAAGATCATTGAAGAAAGTGAGCGGGGTGCATGATGCAAATGTGAATTATGCAACTGAGCAGGCAACAGTGACCATCGACCCTAAGGTATCAATGAAAGACCTTGTCAGGGCAATTGAAAAAAGAGGCTATCAGGCCTATTCGTTGGAGAAAACAGTGGATAAAAGTCCGGCAGAAGCATCATCAAGTCAGGCTGCGGGAAAGGAGATCGCTATATCTATTGGTGGTATGCATTGTGCCAGCTGCGCAAATGTGATCACCAGGGCGCTAAAAAAAGTAAATGGCGTAAAAAATGCGAATGTGAATTATGCCACTGAAAAAGCAACAGTGTTCATCGATCAAAAAAAAGCATCCGTTGATGATCTTGTGAAAGCCATTGAAAAAAAGGGCTATCAGGCATTTCCGCTGGATGCTGGTGATTCCTCATCAGCCGCAGTTCACGCTGGCACGAAGGCAAAAGCGATTGATCCAGCGAAGTTAAAGGAACAGAGGGAAAAGAAAGAGCGTCGGGACATCAAACGTCTGGTTTTCATAAGTCTTGTTTTCTCTCTTCCAGCCCTCATTATTGGGATGTTTTTCATGAGTGATGGCCTGTTTTTCTTCGGCCTAGAGTTCCCTTATGCATCCTATGTTCTCTTCCTTCTGGCAACCCCGGTCCAATTTTATGTTGGGGCAAGGTTCTATAAGGGTGCATGGAATGCTCTAAAGAACAGGTCTGCAGACATGGACACCCTTATTGCTCTTGGTACAAGTGCCGCATATTTTTACAGTTTCTATGTGGTCTTTATAGAGAAAAGTATGGTTGGCCAGTATTTTGAGGCAGCAACCACCATCATAACCCTTATCCTTATGGGCAAGATGCTCGAGCTTATTGCAAAAGGAAAGACAAGTGACGCCATAAAGAAACTCATGACCCTGGCGCCGAAGGTGGCAACTGTTATCAGGAATAAAAAGGAGATCCAAATCCCTCTTGATGAAGTTAAGGAGGGTGACATTGTTCTTGTAAAGCCGGGAGAAAAGATTCCGGTTGATGGAATCATCACTGAAGGCACAACAAGCATCGATGAGAGCATGATTACAGGAGAAAGCATTCCGGTAGAAAAGACAAAGAAAGACCAAGTCATTGGGGGCACTATCAATAAGTATGGCACCTTCACATTCAAAGTCACAAATGTTGGAGAGAATACAACGCTTGCAAGGATCATAAAGCTGATTGAGGATGCACAGGGAAGAAAAGCACCCATTCAACGGTTTGCTGATGTCATCTCATCTTATTTTGTCCCGGTAATTGTGGTCATTGCCTTCATCACCTATGCGTATTGGGCTTTTCTTTCTCCGATGGGTGGGGCATTTGGCATTATTGCAGCAGTGGCTGTCTTGGTCATTGCCTGCCCGTGCGCTCTTGGCCTGGCAACGCCAACAGCGATCATGGTGGGAACTGGTGTTGGAGCAAAATATGGTGTTCTCATAAAGGGCGGCGATGCGTTGGAGAGTGCTCACAAAATAAAATATGTCATTTTTGATAAAACAGGAACCATCACAAAAGGAGAGCCAACCGTCACAGATATCGTTCCGCTAAAAAAGATTGGTAAGGAGCAATTGCTGAGGATTGCAGCAAGCGTTGAAAAGGGATCAGAGCATCCCCTGGCAGATGCAATCGTTGCTGAGGCAAAGAAAAAGAAGGTTGCCCTGTCAAAATACACCCAGTTTCAGGCAATTCCCGGCCATGGCATTAAGGCCAAGCTGGGGAAAGAAACCTATTACCTTGGCAACGTAAAGCTGATGAAAAAGCAGCATCTTTCCACCCAAAAGGCAGAACAGAAGCTAAGAGAACTCGAGGAGCAGGGAAAAACCGCAATGCTCCTTGCTTCAAAAAAGGAGATTATTGGCATCATCGCTGTTGCTGATGTGATAAAAGAGACATCAAGGGAGGCAGTGCAGAATCTTGCCAAGCTCGGCGTTCATACTTATATGATTACAGGTGATAATGAGCGCACAGCCAGGGCTATTGCAAAACAAGCTGGTATCCGGCATGTGTTTGCAGAGGTGCTCCCTGAAGATAAGGCAAAATATGTAAAAAAGCTCCAGCAAAATGGGAAATACAAAGTCGCGATGGTGGGTGATGGCATTAATGATTCTCCTGCCCTGGCTCAGGCAGACATCGGGATTGCGATGGGTTCTGGCACTGATGTTGCGATGGAAACCGGGAATATTGTCCTCATGAAAAATGACTTGAAAGACGTTCCAAGAGCAATTATGTTATCCAAAAAAACAATGAAGACAATCAAGATGAACCTCTTTTGGGCGCTCATTTACAATGTTCTTGGAGTCCCTATTGCAGCAGGTGTTCTGTATTATCAAACAGGCTGGCTCCTCTCTCCCATCATCGCTGGCGGGGCAATGGCGCTAAGCTCGGTGAGTGTCGTGACAAATTCATTGCTGTTGAGGAAGGCTAAGCTATAAACGAGTTTGATGTAGTAAGAGATTTGTTGATAGAGTAAATTGTCGTATTGGTGCTATCGCTGTGTCTAACGTATAAATAAGATTATCGCTAGATAAATTAATATAAAAGAAAAAATGAATGTTGCTATCACAGGTATCTTACTTTTATCGGACACACCCTTGAGGCCCAAAGGGATCTTATACACAAGGTATCTCCACACGAGAAAAATACTCATCACTATTAATAACAGGGAAGGTAATATTCTAAAACGAATATTGGTAGCATTAGCATATTCAAGAAGAAGGGTAAATATCAACAACACCCAGAGAAATGTTTCTGTTCGCCTTAGGAGGTTTACTCTTTCTTTCATCATTATATTAAGTATCGCTTGAGCCTATACTTATTCCATACCTCGCAGCTAATTTCTTAAAACCTTCTGATATCGAAAAGCCAGATTTGTTTAGGGCCGCTAATTGGTTTGAAGCATATGATCTATCTTGAGATGATATAGATTGTCGTACTGAATTAATATTAGAAGTAATCTGAGGGTGATTATCGACATTAGCATTAACAAATGTCGTTAAAACATTCCCAATACCTAACTGACCAAGTAATTTAACATTATTTGTCGATAATAGATTACTTGAACCCATAAAAGTTCCAGGCTTAAGACCAAGACCATAAGACGGAACATTTAAAGCACCTGCGACAGCAATCTTACCAGGATTTAGTTCTTCTCCCTTAAGCGACTCACTAATAGCTTCCCCACCAGCCCCAATAACTGCTGTTCCTGTGGCAGTGAATAAGCCAACTGTTCCACTTTGAGCAACAGCTCTTCCACCCACAGTAGCAAATAATGTAGTTGCTGAAAAAGAAGAAGCAGTTATGGTTCCTGCAAGATATGTATCTCTTACATGTTCCCAACCAGATCCACTATGAGTCATCATATAGGTAAGTGACCCTATAACAAAACCTACAGAAGCTGCAACGCACGCCGGACAATGACCTTCGGGATCAGTATATCTATACGGATTGTTCCTCTCAAAACTGTACCTGTTTAGTTGTTGTGGGTCGTAAACATCAGGTAGTAAAGTGTCTGGCTGTGTCCATCTTTTCGGCTTGCCCGGATCATAATATCTCGCCCCAAAGTATTGTAGTCCTGAGAAGTCTGTTTCTTTTCCTTCATAATCATGCCTTTCATTTCCACCTTCTTGTACTGCTCCGTAAGGGTCATAAACGGTTTCTTCTACAATCTCCCCAGCTTCATTTGTTACTAATGTTGTGCTTCCTAAATGGTCTGGATGATAAAACTTTTTACCTTCAGCATCTTCTTTAGCTATGAGGTCGTACTCATCGTAATAGTACACTTCGTCGTATGTTCCTGATGCGTTCATAATTCTCACAAAGGATTCGTCAATATAAAAAGTTGTTGTATTGCTTCCATCAGCATGGAATTCTACTTTAAGCAATCTGTTCCCATCAGGATCATACCAGTATTTTTCCTTAATCGTTTCGTTGATGAACACTTCTGCCAACCGGTTAAAACCGTCATAAACATACCTTTTATCTCCGTTAGTCAATAAATTGCCGTTGGCATCATAAGTCAAAGCCACATTAGTCTGAGATGCCAAAGCTACAGGCATCAAAACTACTAATAACAACATACAT
>Ga0209212_1000075_pt1 | contig 195329 bp, 169 predicted proteins | sample RifGroC2_FD_183996 | JGI IMG/M metagenome (GOLD analysis project Ga0209212, IMG submission 183996) | Groundwater microbial communities from Rifle, Colorado, USA - Groundwater C2 (SPAdes) (version 2) | ecosystem: Environmental > Aquatic > Deep subsurface > Groundwater | place: Rifle, Colorado...
AACCTTTTCACAGACAGGGACAGGGCCTATTATCGGAAAAACAATTGAACTTGTTGGTTTAAAAAAGGGCGGCGCTGAATTCCCTGTTGAGCTTTCGGTCTCGGCAATGAATATCAAAGGAAGATGGCATGCTGTAGGTGTTATACGGAATATCACAAAGAGGAAAGAGGCGGAGTATGCGATTAAAAGGCAGCTTGATGAGCTGCTGCGCTTCCAGAAAGCAACTATTGATAGGGAGTTCAGGATGAAGGAACTGAAGGACAGGGTAAGGGAACTGGAGGAGGAGTTGAAGAAGGGGAAAGGGTGATTAGTGTAGCCGCAACCTTATGGTTGCGTAAAATCGCAGGCTAAGGCCTGCGGCTACTTTCTACCAATCATAGCGCTTATTTCGTTTAATAACTCTTTTAAGGTGGGCATAGCAGAGGGGATGGTTCTATCTGGCAGGTGTTTATGGTGAGGAAATGTTGCAATTTCACGATGATGGGGTGCATTATCATAGCGGAAAAGTGTCTCACCATGCCTATACATGTAGTGGAATCTGTATTTATCAACATTGACGGCATTGCGGGATTCATTGGCAAAAATGGCAATCTCCAGAATTGAGGAGTCTATAAATATGAGAGCGCCTTTTATATAGACGGTTTTACTGTCAGGGCTAAACTGCTTTTGAATATTGGACGATAGAATGAGGGGAGTTGTGGAGATGACCTTTTCAATATTTTCAATAAACCGCTGTATCATCGGACAGCAGAGCGGATGGCAGACTGGGTCTTTTGCCACTGTGAGAGGAGTTTTGCAAATGCATACCAGTCAAAGAAGTCTGCTTCGTCTCCAATCTGGCCTGCTTCAAATTTTTTCAGAAATGACTGGGTGGAGAGGCGATACTTTTGTTCAAACACTTTAATGGCCTTTTTATAAAACGCAGTGGCATTTGAACAAAGTACATATTCCCGCTTTAATGAGGTTTTGATTTCGTTAGTTATCTGCATGAGTTATTTATAAACCAATTGGTTTTGTAAAGTCAAGGATTTTGGCGTTACAGGATTCTGGCATGAAAGGACGAAAGTTCAAGGCCAAATCTTGAATCTTGAACCTAAATTTAATGCAACTTCATCAGCAACGCAAGAAGAAACACAAGTTTTTCTCTTGTAATGCCGGTTTTTTTAAGAATGCTGTGGAGTGTTCCTTTCTTCAAAGGTTTATTGGAGTGAACAGGTATGGGAATTGTTATATTGCCTTCTTCTGTTTTTTTCTGGTATATGCGGTGGCTGCCTGTCTGCCTTACAAGGACAAAGCCTTCTTTTTCTATGGCCTTGCAAAGTTCTTTCCCGCTGATTTGCGGCAAATTAGCCATTGACTACAAGTTCCAGTTCCTTAATCTGACGGTTTTTTGCAAAATGAGGGATATTTTCAATTCCTACCACCTCAATATAACCAGAGGCAGCATCCTTGAGCATATCAATCGCTTCCTCTATTGTTTCTCCTTCTGTGGTTATGTCAAGTTCAGGGCAATAAACTACATAGCCGCCTTCTTCAGCAGGAGTGAGTTCTGCGGTAATTTTTATCTTCTTCATAATGCCTCCTATGTTGATAGGATAGCATTTTGTTTATGATAGTCAAGATGTTTGTTTTTACAGAGGATTATTTTTTATGGAAGGCCAAAACCGCATAGCTGAATTAGAAACCGAAATCTCCCGCCTCAAAGCAGAGATTGAAAAGGCGCAGGAGCAGGCGCAAGAACTGGAAAAATCCCGCAGCGCAATGCTCCTTATGCTTGAGGATTTAAATGTTTCCACTGCTCAAGTAGAGAAGGCAAAAAATGAATGGGAGGCGACATTTGATTCCATCTCCGACCCTCTCTTTATCCATGACAAAGAGTTTAAAATTGTGAGGGCTAACAAGACTTATGCAGAGGCGGCAGGCATGACCTTCAATCATTTTATCGGCAGGCCGTATTATGAGGTATTTCCAAAGATGGAAAAACCGTTCAAGATGTGTTTAAAGGCATCAGAATTGCAGGAGGAGTTTTCCTGCCCTGTTACAAACAGAATATTTAATGTAAGGTTCTACCCCATTAAGGATATTGATAATAAACTGCTCTCTTCCATTCATATCATGGAGGATACAACAGAAAAGAAAAGGGCAGAAAAAAAGTTGAAGGACGAGATAGAGATAACGACTCATCTCCTTATGATTGCCGATGCAACAGCGCATACGACCGATATGGATAAACTCATGCAGCAGGTTGTCCACTGCGGGCATGAGATTATGAAATGCGATGTATGCCTTTCATATCTCTGGAATGAGGAAGATAAGGTTTTTCAGCCAAGCCAGTGTTATGGCCTTAGCCATGAGATTATGCCTCTATTCAGGATAGAGCCGCTGGATAAGAAGACGGAGTTTGTTAAAAAGGCAATGGAGGGGAAGGAGACGGTAATAATTATAGAAGGTGAGAGGTTAAGAAGTTTAGAAGATAGGAGAAAAAACTCAACTTCTCAACCTCATAATTTCCCAACTTCTGCCTTTACCTGGCTTCCTGACATCAACACTCTCGCCGCAATTCCGCTTGTCGGCAAGGAAGATTATCTTGGCCTGATTATCGGCGTCTATCTGGGGACAGATTTGAAATCTGCCCCCACCTTTACAGAAAGATATAAAAAGATTATGCAGGGCATATCCCATCAGGTCTCTACAGCGCTTGAGCAGGCAAGGCTCTATAAAGAGACCGTTAATAAGTCAATGGAACTGTTCCATAAGATAGAAACAATACAGGTAATGCACGAGATAGACAGGAGCATCCTTTCAACCCTTGATTCCAAGGAGATATTGGAGATTGTTACCAGAATGATTGCAAGGCTTATTCCGTGCGACAAGGTAACGGTCAGCCTTATTGACAAGGATAGGCAGGGTTTTATCTATGGAGCCGGTTTCGGGACATATATTGTTCCAAAAGGGGCATTTGTACCGTTCAGAGAAACTACTACGACAAAGGTGGTAAAGACAGGCAGACCTCAGTATGCGGCAAATCTTGCAGAGGTGAAAGGGCTTCCTTTCCTTGAGAGAAATCTTGTCAAGGAAGGATTTATTTCCCATATAAGGATTCCCCTTATTGTAAAAGGTGAGGTGATAGGGGTGCTGTCAGTTGGCGCAAAAAGACATTCTGCGTTTACGCCAAACGACATGTTAACCCTTGAAAAGATTGCCGGCCAGATAGGCGTGGCATTGGAAAATGCAAGGCTTTTAACAGACCTTAACGAGTTGTTTATGGGAACGGTCAGATCGTTTTCCATTGCCATAGACGCAAAATCTAAATGGACCGCAGGCCATTCTGAGCGTGTAACAGGGTATGCCGTCAAGATAGCGAAAAGGATGGGGATGAACGGAAAGGCGCTGAAGGATATTGAGCTTGCAGGGTTTTTGCATGATATAGGCAAAATCGGCACTTATGAGACAATCCTTGATAAACCGGGAAAACTCACGGACGAGGAATTGGCGCTTATGAGGCAGCATCCTGCAAAAGGCGCTGAGATACTTGCGTCAATAAGACAATTAACGGACATCCTTCCGGGGGTAAAATATCACCACGAATTTTATGACGGCACAGACTATCCAGAAGGGCTTAAGGGAGAGAAAATTCCATTGATGGCGCGCGGATACTCGGCGTTGCGGATACCGTAGATGCAATGGGCGCTGACAGGCCTTACAGGAAAGGAAGGACTATGGATGTTATCATTGCAGAGCTTAAGAGATGTTCAGGGACACAGTTTGACCCAAAGGTGGTGGAGGTGTTTTTGGATATCTTCATGCAATGGGTGACAGGCAATAGATGCCCAAATCCCGATTTAGAAAATCAAATCGGGATTTAAACTGACAATACATCCCGAAATACTGCGTTCTCGGCGATTTTGCTCCTCACCATACGGGTAATGGTATGGCTGCGTCGCAAAATCGCCTGCGGCCTTGTCTTTCGGGCGTCTTGTCAGTTTCCCCAAAATCCTAAATCGGATTTTGGGAGATGGTTTGCGGGTTTTCTGTAGTTATAGCGCTATTTCTGCTATCGGCAGAAATACTGAAATAGTTGTCCCTTTTCCCTCGGTACTCTCTATCCTGAAAAACCCGCCGTGCTCCTTAATAATTCTAAATGACAAGGCAAGCCCCAGGCCGCTTCCTTTTGCCTTAGTGGTAAAAAATGGCGTGAAAATCTTTTCCATATTTTCCTTTGATATGCCGCAGCCATTGTCTTTTATTTCTATGGAGGCCATCTTGGCGGTTTTGTGGCCAGAGTGAATATTGGCCTCACGACCTTCAACCAGATGAAAGTCTGTAAGCACCCTGGTATTTACCATTATTTCACCATCCCTGGCAACTGCTTCAATGCTGTTTTTTATGAGATTTAAAAATACCTGGGTCAAAGGTTCTTTGTCGCCTGTAATCAGCGGAAGGCTTGGGTCATAGCTTTTAATGATACGCACTTCCTTATTCTGAGCCATAGCATCTCCGAGCAGTATAATGGTGTCTAAAACCTCATGGATATTTATCGGCAGGGGATTTATCTTGCGCGGGTTCGCAAAGTCAAGAACCTCTTCAAGGATTTTATTGAGCCGGTCAACCTCTCGCACAATGACATTGGTATATTCTGTAAGACCCTTTTCTTTAATCCTCCTCGAAAGGAGCTGGGCGGCGCCTCGTATTCCACCAAGTGGGTTTTTGACTTCATGGGCAACGCCGGCAGCAAATGTGCCCAAAAAAGCAAGCCGGTCTTTTCTTACAGATTCCTCCTGGATGGTCTTGATGCTGGAAAGATCTCTTAAAAGCGCCACTGCGCCAATCATATCCCCATTTGAGTCTGTTATCACGGATGTGGATACATTAATCGGAACTATTCCATCTACTCCAGGCTTTATCTGGGCGCCGCGCTGGTATATTATATTTTCATGCTCTATAAAAATTTTGCCTTCCCTTAAAGTTTTTTTAAGTATCTCTGTGAACCATGTATCTTTGGGAAAAATATCGGATATATGTTTACCGATAGCGAGCGACCGCGATAACCCTGAAATCCTTTCAGCAGCCTGATTGTAAACTGTGATAATCAGAGATGTGTCTATGCAAATAACGCCTTCTCCAAGACACTCTATGATATTTTCACTTATATACGTTTGCTTCACCCCGTTAGAAATTTTAAAGCTACCTCCTGTGAGTTTACCCCGTTAGAGAAAGCCGCCGACTCCTGTCGGCGGTATACTCCTGATCCCTTGGAGATGGTGGTATAAAGCCACCATCTATAATCGTTAGAGAACAAAGTTCTCTAACGGGATTTACTTTGTTTCATTCCCAATAACATCTCTTTACCATTTTCTTCCCCATTTATAGAATTTCTAACGGGGTTCAAATTAAAGACCCTTTATAAGGCTGAAATACTGGGAATAAAAAAAGAAATGAAAAACAAGGAATGAAAAACTTACATCAGAAAAAACAAACTTAAATTTATCCCACAAATCCATTTCTGTCATCCCCGAATGCCTCTATCCCCGATAGAAGCACTTGGGGACGGATATGGTTTAAAACCAGATGCCCGATAGAAATACTCGGGCATGACAAAATAAGGCAACATATTTTCATACACCTTTGTGAGCCTATGGTTCGTGCGGGTTTCACCTTTCATGTTTCTAATTTCTGATTTTTAATCCCATCTTTGATGTTATCTCAACAAGGGTGCCTGTAACATCACCAAACAAGATTATATCCTTTGCCTTGGCATGAATTGGTATCAGGTCTTTTGTGAAATGCACTTCAACATTGCCTGTCTGAGAGCCGAAGAATTCTTTATCTATAACTATATCAGCGAGATAGGCTATTTCATCAGGATTAGGGTTTACCCTTGAGGCCTTTTCTTTGTCAGATGTAATCCTTATATGTATAGCTGAAACATTATTTTTTGGAAAAGTTGGAACACTGAGCTCTGTTCCACCGTCTATCTTGCCGTATACACCAAATCTGAAATTATAAAAACCAGTGAGGGGGTCGTCATAATACATATTCGGAGGTATTTGCTCTTCGGACTCCTTTTCATCTTTTTCACCGCCCCAACTTTTCCAATTATATGTCCTTTTGTTGTAATCTACCTCAGTATATCCATTCCTTGTCTTATCGCCTATCACAACAATCTTTTCAAATCTCTTTGTCCTGAATCTCTTTCCATCATCCACCTCTTCCACATAGGCATGATATATGTCTTTTCTGTAACTCGTGATAAATCCAATAAATCCCATTGTTTCAGCAACCAGCGATATTTCATATGTGTTATCATCTTTTTTATGTATGCCTATCTTGCCAACAGCAGCCTTTTTAAACCACAAAAATCCTATATTGTACGTAAACTCTTCTCCGTCAAAATATTCGCCTATTGTTACCGGCTTGTTTCGGGTTTTACTCTCTATGTCCGATTGGCTAAAGGCAGATGGGTTGAGGAAAAATATGCAAACCAAACCAGCGATAAGCGATGTTTTAGAAATATGAATAATAAAGCCCTTTTTGGGTTGCATGATGTCAGCCTTGATTGAGAGAGATAGATTTTTTGATTGTATAATGCGCGTCTGCCTTGAAACCTTTAATAGATTTCATAAAATATCTTTGTTTAACAATATCATAAATATAATCCCCTTGACAATCTTAATTGTTTTCTAATAATATTAAAAAAGTGATTAAGTCTCTTAAGGTTAATAATTTATGGTAGACAGACTTGGCGAACTCTTAGTCAGAGAAAAGCTTATAACCCCTGAACAGCTCAAGAAGGCCATTGAAGAGCAGCGGACAACAGGGGGGAGGCTGGGGTATAATCTTGCTAAGCTCGGCTATATAAAGGAGAAAGACCTTACAACCTTTTTGAGCAGGCAATATGGCATCCCTGCAGTAGACCTTGCTACCACTGAGATAGACCCTGAAGTAATAAAGCTCATTCCAGAGGATGTTGCCAATAAATATCAAGTTATCCCTATCAGCAGAACAGGCTCTACACTGGTTCTTGCCATGGCTGACCCATCGAATATCTTTGCGATAGACGACATAAAATTCCTTACAGGTTATAATATTGAATCAGTGGTTGCATCTGAGGCATCCATAAAGGCTGCTATAGAAAAATACTACCAGGCCTCTGAGATGGAACTTGGAGACGTTCTCACAGAACTTGGCGAAGAGGACATGGAGATACTCCATGAAGAGGAAGAGGTTGATGTAGCTGACCTGAAAAAGGCTGTGGATGATGCGCCTGTTGTCAAGTTGGTGAATCTCATACTTACGGATGCAATAAAAAAAGGCGCCAGTGATATACATGTTGAACCGTATGAAAAGTCCTTTAGGGTGAGATTCAGGGTTGATGGAGTCCTTCAGGAGATGATGAAGCCGCCCTTAAAGCTTAAGAATGCCATTGTATCCAGATTAAAGATTATGGCCAGCCTTGATATCGCAGAGAGAAGGCTTCCCCAGGATGGAAGGATAAAGATGAAGCTTGGCAGGGATAAGGAAATGGATTTTCGTGTTTCAGTATTGCCAACGCTTTTTGGCGAGAAGGTTGTCTTAAGGCTTTTGGATAAGTCCAGCCTCCAACTGGATATGACAAAGCTTGGGTTTGAAGAAAGGGCGTTGAAGGATTTTAAAGAGGCAATTGAGAAGCCATGGGGTATGGTTCTTGTTACTGGTCCAACAGGAAGCGGCAAGACAACAACGTTGTATTCAGCGCTCTCTGAATTGAATAAGACAACTGATAACATATCCACTGCTGAAGACCCTGTGGAATACAATTTGATGGGCATAAACCAGGTGCAGATGCATGAGGCAATTGGATTGAATTTTGCCAGTGCGCTCCGCTCGTTTCTGAGACAGGACCCTGATATAATAATGGTTGGAGAAATAAGGGACTTTGAGACTGCTGAGATAGCTGTTAAGGCAGCGCTTACAGGGCATCTCGTTCTTTCTACCCTCCATACAAATGATGCGCCTTCAACAGTAAACAGGCTTTTAAACATGGGCATAGAGCCATTCCTTATTGCTTCAGCCACGAACCTTATTCTTGCCCAGAGGCTTGCAAGAAAGATATGCAAGGATTGCAAAGAAGAAGTTCATGTGCCGCCTCAGGGGCTCATAGATATTGGTGTTCCTGCTGATGATGCTAAATCCTTTAAATGCTATCATGGCAAGGGCTGCTCCACGTGTAATGGTTCAGGCTATAAAGGCAGGATAGCGCTTTATGAGGTTATGCCACTCACTGAAAGTCTGAAAGAGCTTGTGTTAAATGGCGCGTCTTCTGCTGAACTTAAAAGGGGCGCTGTAAAGGAAGGAATGAAGACACTGAGGATGAGCGGGATTACCAAGATAAAAGAAGGGGTAACCACCATAGAAGAGGTTGTAAGGACAACAATGGCGGATTAGATTATGGAGCAAGCCGACCGTGTCGGCGTTAACGGCAACACGGTTGCCGTGGTCCAAACAAGGAGATACAATGCCAGAAGCCACTGAGCAACAACAAAGAAAGGCGCCGCTGCTTCAAGACCTTTTGAAGCTTATGATAGATAAAGCTGGGTCTGATCTGCACATAACTGCAAGCTCACCGCCCAGGATAAGGATACATGGAAAACTCCTGCCCCTTGACCTCGCCCAATTAACGCCTGCTGAGACTAAACAGATGGTATACAGCATCCTCACTGACGCCCAGAAGCATAAATTTGAGGAAGAGAATGAACTTGATTTCTCATTTGGCATAAAGGGTTTAAGCAGGTTCAGGGGCAATTTATTTGTTCAAAGGGGCGCAGTTGCAGGTGTTTTCAGAACCATTCCTTTTAAGATACTGACATTTCAGGAGCTTGGTCTTCCACCCATAGTAGAGGAGCTTACAAGAAAGCCAAGAGGCCTTGTGCTTGTAACAGGCCCAACAGGCAGCGGTAAGTCCACGACACTTGCATCCATGATAAGCAAGGTAAACGAAGAGAGGGAAGACCACATTATAACAATAGAAGACCCAATTGAATATCTGCATCCATCGAAAAAGGCGCTTGTGAATCAGAGAGAGGTTGGGGCAGACACCGTCTCCTTTAAAAAGGCGCTCAAGCATGTATTAAGGCAGGACCCTGATGTTGTTCTGCTCGGTGAGCTGAGAGATATGGAAACAATAGAGATTGCATTAACAGTTGCAGAGACAGGACATCTTTGTTTTGCAACGCTTCATACCAACTCTTGTGTTCAGACGATAAACAGGGTTGTAGATGTGTTTCCGGCGCATCAGCAGCCACAGGTGCGGGCGCAGCTTTCATTTGTCCTTGAAGGTGTTTTGTCTCAGCTTCTTATACCAACTGCGGATGGCAAAGGCAGGGTGCTGGCATTGGAGATAATGGTCCCGAACCCAGCTATAAGAAATCTTATAAGAGAAGACAAGATTCATCAAATATATTCACAGATGCAGGTAGGTCAGGCAAAATTTGGAATGCAGACCATGAACCAGAGCCTGTTAACTCTCTATCAAAGAAGACTCATAACATTGGAAGATGCTATTGGCAGGAGTTCAGAGCCGGATGAGCTCAGACAGATGATAGCGAATACTGGTGGCATGGGCGGTATGGGCGGCACGAGGCCTGGAGGAATGGGACGGTAGGTTATGGAGCAAGCCGACCGTGTCGGCGTAACGGCAACACGGTTGCCTTGATCCAGAAATTAAAATTATGCCAACCTTTACATACGAAGGAAAGACATTAACCGGTGAGGTAAGAAAAGGCGAGATAGAGGCTGCAAGCCTTGCTGTGGCCACTGCTGCCCTGAGAAGGCAACAGATAATAACCAGCAAGCTTGCGGAAAAAAAGGGCGGCGGCTTTGCCTTAAGTATACCTGGTTTTGGGGCAAAGGTAACAACCAAAGAGATTGTTATTTTTACGCGTCAGTTTGCCACGATGATAGATGCGGGTCTGCCCCTTGTCCAATGCCTTGAGATACTTTCCGGCCAGCAGCCGAATCAATTATTCAAAACAACCTTGACAGAAATCAAGAAGAGCGTTGAAGGCGGTTCAACATTTGCGGATGCGCTTCGCAGACACCCAAAGGTGTTTGACGAGCTTTATGTAAATCTGGTTGCAGCAGGCGAGGTAGGAGGCATTCTGGATACCATATTGAATAGGCTTGCAGTATTTATGGAAAAGTCAGAAAAATTAAAGGGCAAGATTAAAGGTGCCCTTATGTATCCTCTTGTTATATGTATAATTGCAGGCATTGTAGTGGCTGTATTGCTCCTCTACGTTGTTCCAATATTTCAGGGTATGTTCGCAGATTTTGGGAGCGCCCTTCCAGCGCCTACGCAGTTTGTGGTCAACTTAAGCAATGGATTAAAAAGTTATTGGTGGGCTTTTTTGGGAACGATTATTGGAATAGTCGTTTCCATAAGACAATTTTATCATACAGATAGAGGCAGAGTAGTTATTGACGGCCTTTTATTGAAGGCCCCGGTTTTCGGAGACCTTTTAAGAAAGACTGCTGTTGCCAGATTTACAAGGACAATGGCAACTATGATAAGCAGCGGAGTGCCTATACTCGAGGCCCTTGAGATAGTCGCAAAAACAGCAGGCAACAAAATAGTAGAGTCAGCCATAATGCAGACGAGAATCTCTCTAAGCCAGGGTAAGACCCTTGCAGAACCTTTAGCTGCAACAAAGGTCTTTCCTTCAATGGTTGTTCAGATGATAGGGGTCGGCGAAGCTACCGGCGCTTTAGACGCAATGCTTTCTAAGATAGCTGATTTCTACGAAGAAGAAGTAGATACAGCAGTAGACACCCTCATGTCTCTTATAGAGCCAGCGCTCATGGCATTTCTTGGTGTAGTTGTAGGAGGCCTCGTTATCACAATGTATCTTCCGATATTCAAGCTTGCAGGCGCTGCAGGAGGCTAATATGCAATTGAAAAATGAAAATTGCAAATATTAAATTGCAAATTTATATAAATAAAGCTTTTTTATTAAATGGTTTTCCCCTAACTTTAAAATTTCCAATCTCCAATCTTCATTTTACAATTAGACATTCGTAGAATGTCGCTTAACCCAATGCCTGTCCAGCCAACCTTACATACCCCTTTAATGGCCAGACTCAAATGGCTCATGGTCTTAAGGGTAGTTCTGGCTATTCTATTCATCGGCATATCAAGCTGGTTTCAGTTTAAACAAACATCGCCAATTCAACCAAGCTTTTATCCAGCATACGGGATAGTAATAATTACCTGCCTTCTTACCATCCTTTATGCACGTTTGTTCAAATGGGTTGCTGATGCAAGGCTATTTGCCTATCTCCAGATATTCGGCGATATCCTCCTTATTACGGCAACCGTGTATGTGACAGGCGGCATAGAGAGTCTTTTATCATTTCTCTATTTTCTCTCTATAATAAGCGCAAGCATCTTGCTGAATCGGACAGGCGGTTTTTATGCTGCTTCAGCGAGCAGCATTGCATACGGGCTATTAGTGAATCTTGATTTTTATAAAGTTTTGCCAACAGGATATAAGACTATTATGGCTGGGAATGTCGAATATGAGCGCGGGGATATATTGGCTACAGTGATGCTTAATATAATAGGTTTTTTTACTGTAGCGTTTCTTACTGGCTATCTTGCAGAGAGGACTGTAAAGATAGAAAAGGAGCTCGAGGAAAAGAAAATTGATTTTAAAAAGCTTGAGGAGATGAATAAATATATTGTAGAGAATATAAACAGCGGGATATTGACAATAGATGAAGATTCAAGGATAACATCATTCAACAAGGCAGCCGAAAAGATTACTGGCTACAGCCTTGAAGAGGTATACAACCAGTCAATTGATGCAGTATTTACAGACTTGATGAATGAACATGGCTATTCTATGAACCCTCTGGATGAAGGTCCTTCATATTTCAGGATAGATAAGGTTTTTAAAAAGAAAGATGGGAAAGAATTGTTTCTCGGCTTCTCTGTATCGCCGATGAAGGAAGGGGGTCATGTTATAATATTTCAGGATTTGACAAGACTGAGAGATATCGAAGAACAGCTAAAAAGGGGAGATAGATTAAAGGCGCTTGGTGAACTGGCAGCAGGCATGGCGCATGAGGTTAGAAACCCTCTTGCCTCTATCAGCGGCTCTGCGCAGGTTCTTAAACAAAGCCTCAGTTTAAGTGATGAAGCTCAGCACCTTATGGATATTATCACAAGAGAGACAAATAGACTAAATGCCCTGATTACAGAATTTCTATTGTTTGCCAAGCCCGCAGTAAAGATGGCAAAGATAAATTTAAGCGATATTCTTAATGACACCATAGGCATGTTCCGAAATAGTCCGGAGTCAAAAAATATTGAAATTCAAGTTAAATTAGACGATAGCCTCGTGATAAATGGAGACGGTGGTCAGCTCAAACAGGTATTCTGGAATCTTTTTTTAAATGCCAGTCATGCAATGCTTGATGGAGGGCAATTAAAGATTGGAGGGCATTGCTCGCATATTAAACAGCCGTTTGACTCGAACGGGGCTAAGGTTGTTGTGATAGATATTTCAGATACAGGCGCAGGAATCCCTCAGGATAAAATAGACAAAATATTCGACCCTTTCTTTACAACAAGAGATTCTGGGACAGGGCTTGGTCTTGCTGTAGTTCATAGAATCATAGAGAATCACAAAGGAACAATCGAGATCAGGAGCAGACAAGGCGAAGGTACAAGTTTTAAGATAAGACTGCCGATGATGAAGAGCGAGGATTAGAGAATTAGCGGATTAGAGAATTAGATATGGCAAAATCATTCTATGAGTTGAGAATATGGCAAAAGGGATATGAGCTACTAATGAAGATTTATGATATAACAGCCGGGTATCCAGCAGGTGAACGATATGCGTTAACTTCGGACATACGGAGATCCGCAAACTCTGTTATCGCCAATACTGCTGAAAGTCATGGCAGGTATTATTTCGCTGATAAGGTACGAGTATTATATACCGCAAGGGGAGAGGTAGAGGAGACAAGAAGTCACCTACGGGTATCTTTAGGTAGGAATTATATATTAAGAGATGAGCTTCAATATTTAGATAAAAATTATGAGGGATTAGCTAAAGGAGTTAGTACGTATATTAAGCGAATTAGAGATTAGAGAATTAGAAAAAACTAATACAAACGCACTAAGTATTGTTACATTGTCATTGCGAGCAAAGCGAAGCAATCTCATAGTTTAAGGGGATTACTTCGTCGCTCTGCTCCTCGTAATGACACATTATTTAATGCGTTTGTATTAATTCCCTAATTCGCCAATTCTCTAATCCGCTAATCAACTAACCATGTCCAAAGAAAAAATACTCATAGTAGATGATGAAAAAAGCATCAGGGAGTTCCTTGAGATAATGTTGAAAAAAGAGGGGTATAAGGTTGGCTCTGCAGTGAATGCAGAAGAGGCCCTAAAGCTCTTTCATAACAGTAACTATGAACTTGTCATCAGCGACATAAAGATGTCAGGCATGGATGGCGTTGAACTTTTAAAAAAGATAAAGGAGATAAATCCTGAAACCATAGTCCTTATGATTACTGCGTATGCATCCGTTGATACGGCAATTGATGCAATGAAGGCAGGGGCATACGACTACATTACAAAGCCTTTTAATGTAGATGAGGTAAAACATATTATACAAAACGCCCTTGACAGGAGGAGATTAGAAACTGAAAACATACTTTTAAAGAAAGAACTCAAAAGCCGCTACAGTTTTGCGAATCTTGTTGGCACAAGCCCGAAGATGCTGGAGATATATGGGTTGATAAAAAGGGTTGCCAACACAAGGACGAATATTCTTATTAGCGGCGAAAGCGGAACTGGCAAGGAGCTTGTAGCAAGGGCAATACATTATGAAAGCGAGCGAAAGGAAAAACCCTTTGTGCCTATTAATTGTGGGGCGATACCGGAAAATCTCCTTGAGAGCGAGCTGTTTGGCCATCAAAAAGGCGCATTCACAGGCGCGGTGGCGAATAAAAGCGGTCTGTTTGAGGTGGCAAATGATGGCACCATATTTCTTGATGAGATAACAGAGCTTCCGAAAGAACTTCAGGTAAAACTGTTAAGGGTCATTCAGGAAAGAAATTTCAGGAGGGTTGGCGGGATTGAAGATATATTGGTAGATGTAAGAATAATTGCGGCGTCAAACAAGGAAATTGACAAGGAGGTTAAAGAGGGGAGATTCAGAGAAGACCTTTTCTACAGATTGAATGTAATCCCAATCCAGATGCCGCCTTTAAGAGAAAGGCAAGAAGATATCCGGTTTCTCGCAGAACACTTTTTTGAAAAACACAAGCAAGAGCTTGGCAAGGACATAAAGGGCATATCGCATGAGGCTATGGATTATCTTGAGTCTTACTCATACCCGGGCAATATAAGAGAGCTTGAGAATATAATAGAGCGGGCTGTTGCGCTGGAAAATACGAGCATTATCCTGCCTGAAAGCCTGCCTGAATATATTAGAACTCAGAAGGTAGGGTGGGCTTTGCCCACCGTCGGGGGTCAGGAGATACAACGTCCTGAGATTGAAATGCCTGAGGGCGGAATCAATCTTGAAAAACATATAGAAGATTACGAAAAGGCCATTATCCTTGATGCGCTCAAAAAATCAGGCGGTGTAAAGAAAAAGGCGGCAGAACTGCTGGGTATGAGTTTCAGGTCTATGAGGTATAAGATAGACAAATACGGAATTGAGTAGACAGAAAAATCATCCTTATAATATTCTTGCAAAGAAGATATTATATCTTCTATAAAGGAGGATAAATAATATGAAGGCTAAGCTATCAACTGCCATTGAAAAACCTCTAATCAATTTTCTCGACTCTTTGCCCGGTGAAAGCCGTTCAGAAAAACTGGAACGTCTTTTAAAAAAAGTCAAACGAATAAAGGAAGAAAAGAAACTTCGCAGCCTGCTATCCGGCTGCAAAGAGGGGGATGATGAAAAGGCAGAGCGGGAATCATGGGAATCCACTGTAGAGGAGGCTATGTGGAGCAAATAAGACGGGGAGAAGTGTGGATAGTAGAATTATTGTCCCATCCAAAACCCAGGCCAGCCATTGTTGCAAGCATTGACCCAATTAATGATCTCTGCCCGGATGTCATTCTTACTTATCCCTGTTACGACGAAGCCAGTCCCTTTAAGAATTCCTTTGTTAGAAGACGAATCAGCTACAGGACTGAAACAAAAAAGTTATGCAAAATGCGAATCCATTGGCCCGATTCATAAATCCAGATTAAAAAAGAAAATCGGGGAGATTCCAGGAAATGAATGGTCTATGATTGAAAATGGGATTAAGCGGGTGCTTGGTTTGGAGTAAGAAAATAATAAAGGAGATTTATTTATGAATTTTATTTAAGAAAATAAATCTGTCCGCTTTATTCCTCAAAGAAAATAAATCTGCCTTTTAATGGGTGTCCCCTTTATTCCCCTTTATTCCTTATTGACTGTGTCAAATAATTCTACTTCTTATCTTTTTGGGAGTAATAACGACAAATTTGCCATACAGGGAAATGCCATGCTCATTGAGAATTTTTATTAAAGAGTCTGAAATATTCTTTAGTTCCGAAGGCTTATATCGCAAGAAGATTACACTTACATTTTTTTCTTTATGTGCAAAAATCCACTCTCCAAAATCACTATCCTCTGTTAATAGCAGGGCATGATGCCGTCTTGCCAGTTCTAAAACCTCTTTATCCTGAATCCCCTGATAATCCTTCAATACTGAGATAACCTCAAAGCCCTTATTTATTAAGTTTCTGACAATTCTGAAGTCAACGTTTTCGTCAGCAAGGATTTTAAGAGGCAATCAATTCCTCCTGAGAAATAACATCAGCAGAGTAAGAAAGGGCTGCAAAAATATCTTCCTTTGTCAAATGAGGATAAGCTTCAAGCAGCTCTTCTACCGTCATCCCCTCTGATAGTTTTTTCAGGATAAGCTCTATCGTTACCCTTGTGCCTTTAATTACAGGTTTGCCAAGCATTATATCAGGGTCTACTGCTATTCTATCTTTATATTGTTGGGGCTCCATCTTATTACCTCCCTGTGTTATTAGTTTTCCTTCTTCCCTTTTGCTATTTGTAGCATAAAAGACACATATCATAAAGCATCTGGTATCGTCAATAGAAAAGTCCGCCCGTAAAATAGCGATTAAAAACCTCGCTATTTTACAAACCGGCGATTTGGCTGCCATACTTCGTTGTCGGCGCATTTTTGCTCTTCACCGTATTGGTGACATACGGCTCATCGCAAAAATGGCCTCCGCCTCGTCTGACAGCCAACTTGCCGGTTTCCCCAAAAATCAAACGCTATTTTTGGGTCCGCTATGTCTATTTTGTCCATAGAAGTAAAATAAATCTATCCCATTTCCCCCTCCTTTTTGTTGGGTCTGCTGCGCTTGACCCAACTTACCCGTTAATTATTAAAATGTAGGATGGGTGAAGCAAAGCGCACCCAACGAGCTACTGACATTTTTTGTCCATTTTATGACTATTTTTGTCAAAGCGTGCCTTCCAAAAAAACCCTTCAAATTCTAACCCATTGTTTTTAATAATAAAAATATAGTTGGCATAGGGTTTGCTTATTCTTAGTTTAGGTTGATTGATAAATCTGGACAATACTTCAATAAGGAGGTGAAATCCATAAATTAGACAACCAGTTCATCAATCACGAAATCAAAGAAAACTAAGCAAATAAGGAGGTTAAAAAGATGTTTACACAAATCAAAATGAAAAGGGATGAAAGAGGTTTTACCCTGATAGAGCTCTTAATCGTTGTGGCTATCATAGCGATTCTGGCCGCAATAGCGATACCACAGTTTTCAGCTTACAGGCAGAGGGGTGTAAGGGCAAGCATGGTATCTGATGGAAAGAATACAGCAACGCAATTAGAGGCCTACTTTGTGGATTTTAATGCGTATGTAGTTCCTGTCGCTAACCCTTTTACTGCCACAGGAACCACTTTAGGGACGGCAAGCGGACCAGGAGTTAGGGCTAGTGGAGCAAATAGCGTGACGGTTACATTGGTTGGCACAACTGGCTACAGTATTGAAACTGATAACACTGCTGCTGATGGTAGTGGTTATACAAGTCCGGTCACACTGACAAACACAGGGACTTGCACTTGGGCCAGCGGTCAGACATGTTAGTTAATAAGCTAAGTTAGATTTTAGTAAGTGAAAAAGGCGTCTTTAAGAAAAGACGCCTTTTTGCTTTCAAAAATGTTAAAGACTACATCTGACATGACATACAGATCTTTAATTAGTTCCATTTTTTGCCTTACTTTTATCTTCGTCATTTTGTTTTATGCCACCCTTTCCTATCAGAGGAATGGATTGTGGAAGGATGCTATTCTGTTATGGCAGAATACAGTTAGAAAATCTCCCTTTAAGGCCAGACCGCATAATAATTTGGGTAAAGTCTACAAGGAGATGGATCTGTTGAATGATGCAATGACAGAGTATAAAACTGCCCTTTCTATAGATCCCACCTATTACATTGCCCACAACAACCTTGGGGTTATTTACAAGGAGAAGGGGTTGTTTGAACAGGCGATAACAGCGTATAAGATTGCTCTCTCCATAAAGCCGGATTCTTACGATGTGCATAATAATCTTGGGGTTATTTATAAAGAAAAAGGTATGCTGGATGAAGCGGAAAGGATATACCGGCAGTTGATTAAACTATATCCTTCCAATTATGTCGCATTTCTAAACTTAGGGGAGCTTTATGTGGGAAAGGGGTTGTTGGGCGAGGCTGTCAAAAACCTGAAAATGGCGCTAAACCTGAACCCCAAAAACTCTGTAGCGCATTACAACCTCGGGCAAGCATATTTCAGGATGGAAAGACTTGAAGAGGCTGAAAAGGCATTTACAACAGCATTGAAGTTAGACCCCCGCTATGGATTTGCTCACACCGGAATGGGACAAATCTATATGCAGAAAGGGTTTGCTGATGAGGCCATATCAGAGTTTAGAAAGGCTGTAGAATTAGGCGGGGCAGATTCTGCAACGCATTATAATTTAGCAGTGATATACACAAAAAAAGAGTTTTGGGACGAGGCGGTGAGGGAGTATAGAGCGGTATTACAGAAAGACCCTGAGGATTGTGAAGCTCTCTATGGCGAGGCCAACGGATTAGACAAGACGGGCAAGAAGGATGAGGCAATAAAACATTACCAAGGGTTTCTGGAAACATGTGGCAAAAACACCCAATACAGTGCAATCGTCAATGTCGTTACAGCAAGGATTGAAGAAATAAAGAAACACTGACTTGGTGATTTTGACAGGGAGAACATGCTGCTTATATATAAAATTGGTTTTATCGTAGGAGGTTTAAGCCTCCTGATTTTTTGTCTGGGACAACTATTCCCTATAAGCTCTGTTTATCTTACAATCATACTAATATTGTTGTTTGCAAGCCTTGCTTTTTTATTCCTGCCTGTGTTCAGAAGAGATAGGCTTGAACTATTCCGTGTAAATAAATGGCATTTTGTTTTCTTCTGTATTTTTATCGTAATTACGCTCCCTCTCGTTCTTCTCCCGCCTACAGCCCGAGATGAACTCATCGTGCATCTTGCAGTGCCAAAACTTTACCTTCAAAAGGGCAGTATCTTTGAAATCCCGTTTATGGGTTTTTCGTATGTGCCGATGAACATAGACCTCCTCTATCTTATTCCAATGGTCTTTGGCAATGATGTGCTGCCTAAGCTGATACACTTTTGCTTTGCTATCCTGACAGCCTTGATTATATATACATATCTTTCAAAAAAGATCGAAAGGGATTTTGCTGTGTTTGGTTTTTTCATTTTTCTAACAACACCTATAGTTATTCAACTCTCAACTACAGCATATATTGACCTTGGCCTTACCTTTTACTCAACGCTTGCATTGATAGGGATGCTCAAATGGAGGGAAGCGGATTTTAAGATCAAATGGTTAATCTATTCTGCTATATCAACAGGTTTTGCCCTTGGCTCTAAGTATAGCGCCTTAATTTTATTGCTATTCTTTACCCTCACAGCTATTTACTTTTACAGTCAGGCTACAAGAAATCAATTGAAGGCAATACAAACGGGATTTCTTTATTTTTGCGTAGCAATACTGGTGTTTTCTCCATGGTTGATCAGAAACTATCTATGGACAGGCAACCCCATCTATCCGCTTGCTAATGGCTTATTTACCAGTGGACAAGGCATGCATTTATCTTCTTTACCGCCATTGCAGATGAGAAATCTCTTATATGGAGAGAGTCTTTGGTATATCTTGCTTATGCCTTTGCGAATATTCTGGGAAGGAAAAGATGGTTCACACCAGTATTTTGACGGTGTTCTGAACCCATTTTTTCTTCTGTTTATTCCTTTTGCCTTTATAGGTATAAAGGATAGAAATATAAAGTACTTTGCCCTCTTTGCCTTTTTCTTTTTCTTTATAGCCTTTTTTACTGTGGATATAGTAATAAGATACCTGCTGCCCATACTGCCAGTGTTTATTATATTTGTTGCTTATGGCATTAAGAAATCCTTTGAAATACGAAGGCTCAAACCCATTGCCATGATTGCTGTTGCTGGTTTATTCATATTTAATGGCTGGTATGTTGTTAATTTATATGCGAAATATCAGCCTCAAAAGTATCTCATTGGCAAAGAGACAAGAGAACAGTATCTCTCAAGGATGCTACCAGATTATCCGGCTGTGGCGTTTGCCAACTCTATTTTGCCAGACAATGCTAAGGTTATGCTTTTATTTACTGGAGACAGGGGTTATTATTGGGAAAGGGAATATTATTATGGCGATAGGATGGGCAGCGATATTATAGATTTTGTTAAGAAGGCATCGAATGAAAAAGAATTAAGAGACAAATTTAAGGCAATAGGTATTACGCATCTTTTTGTAAGAGACTCTCTTTTTGCAAAATTTTCCAGAGATAATTTTGGTACGGATAAGATGGAAATAATAGATAAATTTTTCAAAACGCAATTAAAGCCAATGTATAGCAAAAATGATTATACCCTTTATGAGATTATCTAACATGTTGCTGAAAAACTCAAAAAGCTGTCTTTGCGAGCGAAGCGAAGCAATCTCGTTTTTTTCCCAAAAGTCAATGTCTATTTTTGGTGTCTATATTATTCTCTGCAAAAACCCAAATTTAATCCGTTTAATAGTCTTGACACACCTCTGATTCCACCTTATTATATCATGACAAAAATTGAAAATGGAAAAGATGAAAATGAGAAATTTTCTTACTTTCTATTTTCTTAATTTCCAAAGTCGGAGGTTTAATGGCACAGGAAAAGATTCCGGTTTATATCGAAGACGAGATGAAAAAGTCTTATCTCGGGTATGCCATGAGCGTTATTGTCGGAAGGGCATTGCCAGATGTGCGTGATGGGCTTAAGCCTGTTCACAGGCGGATCCTTAGAACCTACTTACTTAGAACCTAGGGACAACCCCAGAACCTACCAGAACCTACCAGAACCTACCAGAACCTACAGAACCTAACAGAACCTAAACAGAACCTAGGGACAACCCCCGTATTTCTATTGACAAAGCACTTCAATTTCTAATAGAATTCGCCCATGCCAAGGATAGCAAGGGTGGTAGTTCCCAACTACCCACACCATGTGACCCAGCGAGGGACGAATAAAACGAATATCTTCATTGATGATGATGACCGCGGATATTTTCTGCAATGCCTAAAAGAGTCAGCCGTAAAGACAAAAACCAAGATATGGGTATATTGCTTGATGGATAATCACTTTCATCTGCTTTTAGTGCCTGAAAAGGAGCAAGGGCTTGGTAAATGTCTTCATGGTGTCACTTTTAAATATGCCCAATACTTTAATCAGAAATACGGAAGAAGCGGCAGGCTGTGGCAGAATCGGTACTTTTCATGCATAGTAGACAAAAATGAATACCTGTGGGTTGCTGCCAGATACATAGAAAGAAACCCGGTAAGAGCAAAAATAGTGAAGAGTGCAGAAGATTGGAAATGGTCGAGCGCCATGTTCCATATAAATGGCGGAGGAAGAGAATTCCCTGGTATACATGACTGGTTAGATGAATCGGAAAGAATAGAATACCGAAGATTCATTAAGGGTGAAGAAGGGGAGATAGAAAGGATAAGAAAGACTACATCTACTGGCAGGCCGTTAGGAGGTATGAAATTTGTGGAAGGGTTGGAAGGTCTGATAGGGAAGGTATTGAAACTCCAAAAGAGTGGAAGGCCAAGAAAGGTAAATAAAAACATGAAATAATATAAATATAGGGGTTGTCCCCCGCTTCCCCGCTTCGTTATGATGGCAAGTTAGGAGAGTTGATTGCAGTAAAAGAGATAGAAACCGGTAAGTTTATGGTTGTTGTGTATAAAGAAATTAGTAGAGAAGATGGTTTTGTCATTACTGCCTTCCTGACAAAAAGGATTAAACAGATAGAAAGGAGGACCAAATTATGGCCGCTATAAATATTAAAGAAGTCTTAAGCCTTACTCCGCAGCTGCTTCATATACCCTTTAAACGGATTTGGAGTAGTTACGATGAGAAGGCAGATGTTTTATACCTGAATTTTAAAAAGCCAAGCCATGCTGATGATAGTGAACTTACTGATGATGATATTATCATCAGATATGAAAAAGGTGAGATTGTAGGTATTACTGTCCTTCATGCGAGTAAAAGGGGAAATGGCAATCTGGTTCAGAGTTAAAGGGATGGTATCATATAATATGGGGGTTGTCCCCCGTCCCCCCCGGGATGGTATCATATAATATGGGGGTTGTCCCCCGTCCCCCGCTTCCCCCCTCGCATATCCTTACCGATATAGAACGTTTCTGCGACAGGGTTGGGATTATTGTCGGCGGTAAATTGAGATCGGTTGATAGGCTTGATAATCTATTGTTGGGGACAGCTACATTGGAGAATATATTTTTAAATGAAGTAGAAAAGGCAGGCGGAGGAATAGAGATATGACCGCTATCTGGCCTATTGCAGTCATAACCTTTAAAGAAGGCATAAGAAACAGGGCAATCTATGGCATCTCCATATTTGCGCTCCTATTATTGGGCGCCAATCTCCTTATCTCCAGCATGATTATGCAGGAAGTGGGAAAGGTGGCTGTGGACATGGCCCTATCCACTGTGTCGTTTGCCGGGCTGCTTCTTGTTCTGTTCATAGGCATTAATCTTATGGCAAAGGATCTGGATAAGAAGACAATCTATATGGTTTTGTCCAGACCTATTTCCAGATTTCAGTATATACTGGGCAAGTTTTTTGGAATGACCCTTCTTATCCTTGTTACCCTCTCTGTTTTAAGCATTTTTGCCGGCCTCTCTATCGTTATGGTTAAGATGAGTTATCCGGGCTATTTCCCAAGGTTTTCATGGTCAATGGTTGCATTGGCCATATCATTTACCACTTTGATGTTAATTCTCCTTTCAGCATTGAGCTTTCTCTTTGCATCCTTTGCATCTACATCGTTCATTACCTTAGTCCTGACCATTATCACCTACATAATTGGCCAATCCATAAGCGATGTTAAGGCGCTGGTGGAGGCTCCGCAGATCGTTGGAATTCAGGTTTCGCCCCTGACCGTAAAAGTAGTGCAAATTGCCTACTACATCTTTCCCAATCTCTCTCTCTTTGACATAAAAACACAAGCAGCGCATGGTCTTGCTGTTTCACCCTCCTATATCTTCTGGGTAGTTTCTTACGGTTTCATTTATACCTGTATTGCAATTATTCTTGCCGCTATTATTTTCAGACGCAGGGAGTTTCCGTAATGAAACGTTTTCTTGCCGTTAGTTTGCTCTGCATCCTTCTTGCCCTTCATCTTTTTACCCTCGGAAGGGCTGCACATCAAAGAAAAACCCTTCCCAGAAATGTGGATTACAGCTATGTCCTGCCATCGCCGATATTAAAGATAACTGCACTTGAGTTTGACGGCCTTGCCTCTGACTTTCTTTTTTTACAGGCCCTGGTTTTTGAGGGAAGCACATTTGAGCGAAAAGAAAGACCAAGGGTGAAGGAATGGGAATACAGATGGATGTATAATACCTTGAGCGCGTCAACGGATTTAGACCCCTATTTCTTTGACCCTTATTACTTTGGAAATGCAAACCTAACATGGGAAGGAAATCTGATAAGAGAAACTAACACCATGCTGGATAAAGGCAGCCGTTACAGGGATTGGGACTGGATGCTGCCGTTTTATATCGGGTTCAATAATTTTTATTTTCTGCAGGATAATGAAAAGGCATCTGAATATCTTATGGAGGCATCCAAACGGCCAAACTCGCCGAGCTTGCTGCCAACGCTTGCAGCGCGCTTGGCATATAAGGGGAAAAAAACGGAAAACGCAGTAATATTCCTGCAGGAGATTATTAAAAAAACAGATGATGAGTCAACAAAGAAAACTTACGAAAAGCGGCTGAATGCCCTAAAAGGTATTCTATTTTTAGAGAGGGCAGTAGTTGCTTATCAGGATAGATTTAAAAAGCCACCGGAGAAATTGGATGAGCTGATGACAAAAGATGTAATAAGAGAAATCCCACAAGACCCTTATGGCGGCGAGTTTTATATTGATAAAGACGGCTCAATAAAGACTACGAGCAATCTGAGATAACTCTCTTTTTTCCATCTTATAACATGCCTTAATAATCTTGACAGTCATATAATTCCACCTTATTATATCAAGGATAAAATACAGGCTATAGGCTATGGGCAATGGGCTATAGGGGAAGACTAAAGGCATAGAATTTTCCTATAGCCTATCACCTATTGCCCCATGCCTGTCTTTTTGGAGGTTTAATGGCACAGGAAAAGATTCCAGTCTATATCGAAGACGAGATGAAAAAGTCTTATCTCGGGTATGCCATGAGCGTTATAGTCGGAAGGGCATTGCCAGATGTGCGTGATGGGCTTAAGCCTGTTCACAGGCGGATACTTTATGCAATGCACGAGATGGGTGTTGAGTGGAATAAGCCCTATAAAAAATCTGCCCGTGTTGTCGGCGATGTGATTGGAAAATATCACCCACATGGCGATATGGCGGTTTATGACGCTATAACGAGGATGGTTCAGGATTTTTCACTCAGATACCCCTTGATAGATGGGCAGGGTAACTTTGGCTCAATTGACGGCGATGCGCCTGCAGCCATGCGTTACACAGAGGTGAGGATGGCGAAGATAGCCAGTGCCCTCCTCTCTGATTTAGAAAAAGAGACTGTTGACTGGGGACATAACTACGACGATTCGCTGAAAGAGCCGCTTGTCATGCCTGCCGCATTTCCTAATTTATTGGTTAATGGCTCGTCAGGTATTGCCGTTGGCATGGCAACAAATATGCCTCCGCATAACCTCTCTGAGGTAATAGACGGAGTAATCCATCTCATAAATAAGCCAGATGCATCCATCAATGAATTGATGAAACTCATTCCTGGCCCTGATTTCCCGACTGCCGGTTTCATACACGGAAGGACAGGTATTAAAGAGGCATATTCAACAGGCAGGGGCATTATTCAGATGCGTGCCAGGGCAAGCATAGAAAAAAATCCACGGACAAACAGGCAGGCAATTGTTATAAACGAGATTCCGTATCAGGTAAATAAGGCAAAGCTCATTGAAAAAATCGCAGAGCTGGTGCGGGACAAAAAGGTTGAAGGCATCTCAGACATACGGGATGAGTCTGATAGGGAGGGGATGCGTATCGTTGTTGAACTCAAGAGAGACGAAGTTGCAGAGGTAATACTCAATAACCTTTTTCTCCATACGCAGATGCAGAGCACATTCGGCATCATTAATCTTGCTATTGTTGACGGTCAGCCGAGGGTCTTAAATCTTAAGGAACTTCTTCAGCAATTTGTGAGGTTCAGAAAAGAGGTTGTAACGCGGCGCATAATATTTGAACTTAAAAAGGCAAAGGAAAGGGCGCATATATTAGAGGGTCTGAAGATTGCCTTAGATAATCTTGACGCTGTCATAACCTTGATAAGAAAGAGCAAGGGGCCGCAAGAGGCCAAAGAAGGCCTGATGAATAAATTTAAACTCTCTGAAATCCAGGCTCAGGCCATCCTTGATATGAGACTGCAGAGACTCACTGCCCTTGAGCGGGAAAAGATTGTTGAAGAGTATAAAGAGGTCTTAAAGCTCATTAAAAGACTTGAGGATATTCTTGCCAGCGAAAAACTCCTCACCGAGGTTATTGTTGATGAGCTCAAGGAGATTAAAAAACAGTTTGGCGATGAGAGGCGAACTGAAATTATTGAAAAGACAGGCGAGATAAAGATGGAGGATATTATTGCTGAAGAGGATATGGTAGTAACCATAACCCACGGCGGTTATATCAAGAGAAATCCAACAAGCCTGTTCAGGATTCAAAGGCGCGGAGGCAAAGGCAAGATTGGCATGACAACAAAGGAAGAGGATTTTGTAGAGAATATGTTTGTTGCCTCTACCCACAGCTATATTCTCTTCTTTACGAACAAGGGGAAGGTGTATTCTCTCAAGGTTTATGATATACCGCAGGCAGGCACTGCCGCAAAAGGCAAGGCAATTGTCAATGTTCTTAATTTGGCTCAGAGCGAGAAGATAACTGCATTTTTGCCGGTAAAAGAATTTACAGAAGGTAAATTCATTGTCATGGCTACCAAATATGGCGTTATCAAGAAGGTAGATTTGACGACATTTACCAATATCCGCTCCGGAGGTATTATTGCCATTGGCCTTGATGAAGGCGATGAGCTTATTTCGACCATGCTGACCGACGGCTCAAAAGAGATATTTATTGGAACGAGAGAGGGTCAGGCAATCAGATTTAATGAAGAACAGGTAAGGGATATGGGAAGGATAGCGCGAGGCGTGAGGGCGATTAATCTTGGCAAAGGTGATGTGGTTGTTGCGATGGAGGCATTAGAGGAAGGGAGAACAATCCTGACAGTTACAGAAAGGGGCTACGGCAAAAGAACAGAATTGGAGGAATATAGGAGCCAGCTCAGGGGCGGGAGCGGGATAATCAATATCAAGGTAACAGATAAGAATGGCCCTGTGGTTGGCATTGCCCAGGTAAACAACGAAGATGAACTTATGATTACTACCAATATCGGCAAGATTATAAGGATAGCAATGAAGGATGTGTCTGTAATCGGCAGAAATACCCAGGGTGTGAGATTGATAGATGTTGAGAAAAGTGAGAGGGTGACCGGTATTGCGCCAATTGCAGAAAAAGAGGAAGAGGAATGAAAAAGCCAGTGGTCAGTGGTCGGTGGTCGGTGGTCAGTGGTCAGAAGATAGGAAAAGAGGTTAAGAGGATAAGAAGCTGGGAAGATAAGAAAGCAAGAATTCTTAACTTCTCAATTTCTCAACCTCTCATCTTCTGCCTTTTACTGTTCACTGTTTTTTTCGGCTGCTCCCAGGACCCTGCTCTTCCTCTGTATGAAAAGGCAGAAGAATATTTCAGCAAGATGGACTATCTAAATGCAGTTGAAGGATATAGCAGTGTTGTAAGCAAGTATCCAGAAAGCTCATATGCGCCTACCAGTCAGTATAAGATTGGTTTTATAAATAGCCATTATTTAAAAAATGTGTCAAGGGCAATGAATGCCTATGCTACCTTAATCTTACTATATCCCAAGAGTAAAGAGGTAATTCTGGCACGACAGGATTTGGCAGATATATATATAAACAGCGGAGATTATCGAAGGGCAATAGGAGAGTATCAGTGGCTTATGGAGAACGCTGGTATAGCGCAGCGCGATGATTATCACTATCAGATAGCAGCGGCCTATCTAAAACTTACTGACCTTAGACAGGCCAGGATAGAATTTCAGGAGATTGTAAAAAATTCTCCAAATTCTCAACTTGGGCCGCAGGTTTATTATCAGATAGCAAACACCTATTACCTTGAAGGCAACTGTCAGGATGCTATAAAGGCATATGAAAATGTGGCTTTGTTTTATCCGTCAAGTCCATTTGCCAGCGAGGCAAAACTTGGCAAGGCCATGTGCATCGAAGAAATGGGCAACCTAACAGAGGCGGTTGAACTTTATAGAGAGTTAGAAAAGAGCTATCCTAATCCTGATATTATCAGGGTGAGAATAGAAGGGATAGAGTCAAGGGAGAATAAGACATTTCCTATAGCGCTAAAGGAGAACTGAACATACGATTCCGCAGATTACAAAAGCAGATTACACAGATTCCGACAAACCAAATTCGGTTTTTAATCGGTGAAATCGCTTTTAAAAAGTCTGTGTAATCAGTTAGAGGAGAACTGAGTGGAAAAGATTTCTGTTCTCGGCGCTGGAAGCTGGGGAACAACGCTTGCAAATATCCTATCTGAGAAAGGTTTTGATATAAGCCTGTGGGTAAGGGAAGAAGACCTCTGCCAGACCATGCTAAAGACACGGGAGAATGTCTATTTTCTTCCTGGCATTAAGCTTGCCCAAAATATAATTCCTACAAATTCTATTGAAGAGGCTGTAAAGGATAGGTCTCTTATCATATGTGCAGCGCCTTCCCATGGCGCAAGAGAGATATTCAAAAAGGCAGCAGAATTCGTATCCAGAGATTCAATTGTTGTTAGTGTGTCAAAGGGGCTTGAGCTCGCAACCCATTTAACAGTATCCCAGGTATTGAAAGAAGTTCTTCCAAAATCCACGCATAAAAATATTACTGTGCTTTCTGGCCCATCCTTTGCTAAGGAGGTAAGTCTGAAGCTGCCGACAGCAGTCTCTGTCGCATCCACTAAAAAGGCTACTGCAGAAAAGGTGCAGAAGACTTTTAATACAGGCTATTTCAGGGTTTATACAAATACTGATATAATTGGAGTTGAACTCGGAGGCGCATTAAAGAATGTCATTGCGATAGCGGCAGGTATATCAGATGGCCTTGGCTTAGGTATGAATGCAAGGGCAGCTTTGATAACCAGAGGCCTTGCTGAGATGGCAAGGTTAGGTGTAAGTATGGGCGCAAAGTTAGCGACCTTTTCGGGTCTGTCAGGTCTTGGGGACCTGATTTTAACATGCACAGGTGAGTTGAGCAGAAACAGGTCTGTGGGCATTATGATAGGAAAAGGCCAAAAACTCTCTGATATTCTCTCGCAAATGAAGATGGTAGCAGAGGGTGTAAATACAGCAAAGGCAGCCTATGAGCTTTCTCTACGACATGGGGTAGAAATGCCAATTACAGAACAGATTTACCATGTTTTATATAAACATAAACTTCCAAAGAGCGCTGTAACAGAGTTAATGACCAGGAGATTAAAGGAAGAGTGACTCTTTACAAGAATTTCAAATTTCTAATTTCTAATTTCAAATTTCAAATCTTACTGCTTACTGCATACTGCGTACTGCTTACTACCGCAGGTTATGCGGAGCCACAATCCCTCACCATTGCTGCCCCTGCTCAGCAGGGCATAACTACGCTCAGCGTGGCTGCTGCCTCTGACCTTTCTTTTGCCTTAAAGGAAATTTCGCAACAATTTGAAAAAGAGAGTAATATAAAGGTTATAATATCATTTGGCTCAACAGGGGTGCTCTCACAGCAAATAGAGAATGGCGCGCCTTTTGATATATTTTTTGCAGCTAATGAAAAATATATAAATACCCTGGAGGAAAAGGGGTTGATTATTCCAAATACCAAACAACTCTATGCTCAGGGTAGACTTGTATTGGCTGTGCATGAGGGATTTAAGTCGAATATCAAGAACCTAAAAGACCTCCTTCAGCCGTCTGTAAAAAGGGTTGCAATTGCCAACCCTGATCATGCACCTTACGGCATTGCAGCAAAAGAGGCTTTGCGAAAACTTGGATTGTGGGATAAACTGAAACCCAAACTTGTTTACGCTGAGAATATCCGTCAGGCTATTCAATTTATCCAAACAGGAGATGCACATGCCGGAATTGTAGCGCTCTCAGTGATTAATGTGCCTGAGGTAAAATACACAATAATAGACAATACTCTTCATCAGCCTATAAATCAGATAGTAGCTATCATGAGGACTACCAAGGCTGAAAAAGAGGCAAGAAAATTTATAGATTATGTGATTAAAGATGGAAAAGGTATTATGCAGAGATATGGTTTTGTTATGCCTTAAGTTTGATATTTGAATTATACAGCGCGTCAGAACTTCGCCTACCTACCTGCCTGTGCTTCGGAATAAACTCAATAGTCATTTTAATTTATTCCTTCAAGATATTTTATAAGCTTGTCCCGCTGTTCCTTTTCTACAAGAGATTGAATGTGTCCTTCTGTTTCTGTTATCCATATATCTTTTGGGCTTGATGCCTCTCGATAAAGGATGTCTCCATGGTGAAAAGGCACGATGCTGTCCTGTTTACCATGTAAAATTAAAATAGGGATTGGCGAGACCTGCTTTATCCACTTCACAGGGCTATAATAATCATTAAAGAGGAGTGATAATGGGTATTGGAATGGCCATGTTAAAATAAATAGGCCGAGTTTTTCACGGGCGATGCCCCTGTAACTTGAAAAAGCACTGTCAATAATAACAGCCTTTATATATTTTTTATATGGCGAAGTAGCTACGGTATAGACAGCAATGGCTCCACCGAGGCTCTGACCCATGATAAAGATTCTTTCTTTGTTAATATTGGGCAGTTTTATAATGGTTTCCAAAGCAGCCTGAGCATCTGTATGAACGCCATCCAGAGTAGTTTTTCCATCAGACCTTCCATATCCCCTGTAGTCAAAGGTAAGGACATCATAACCCTCAAGGGTTAGCCATAATACGCTGTTTACATGCGTGCTGATATTTTCAGCATTTCCATGCAGTTGAATAACAGTGCCTTTGCTTTTATCCTTTGCCCTGATATACCAGCCGTGCAGTTTTAAGCCGTCAGATGTTGAAAAATATACATCCTCATACGAGACGAGCTTTAAATAAGGGTTTTCAAATAATTCCTTTTGCGGGTAAAAGAATAAAGATGAACAGCCGGCGATGCAGAGTAAAGAAATGATAGTGAGTGATATGCGCTTCATGACAATTGTTGAGTTTTTAAAAATAATAGTTCCAGTTCAATTTGACTTCTGTTTGTTCATTCTTGAAAATTTCTTCCCAGGAAATGGATAAATTGATGCTGTTATTTTGATTTAGCCTGAAGCTTTGGACAGCAGCAGCCCTATTTTCATGAAACCATTCTCGTATTCCATAGAATAAGCTTTCAGCAGACAGATTAATCTTCCAGTAATCGGTTATCTTTTTTACTGTGCCGATGTGCAGACCTGCGCCTGCTGCGTAACTGTCTTTAAATTCACCGCCGACATTTACATTCACCTGACCCAGGATATACCATAATCCGGCTACCCTGTTCTTATATGTAAGACCAAATCCCGGGTTCACCTGATATATAAGATGCTTCTCATCGTGATATGTTTTACGAGAAAAACCTGTCTTTATTTTCCATGAGAGTGGTTGGAAAAAATTACTCCTTGGAGAAAAGGAGCTAATATCTATCATGTCAAAACTTTCAAGCCGTATTCTCCCATCGTTATAATATCTGAGTGTAGTATCAGCAAATACAATCTGTGACCCTTCTACATAACCCTGATCCGGGTCTGTAAGACTATGGTAGGCGGGTCTTAGCTGTATCTCCTGGAATAGAATATCATCCTGAATTCCCAAACCCAAGCTCAACCTGTTAGAGAGATGCCCGTCCTCAGGGGGTGTTGGTATCTGGGTATTATATGAGCTTTCCTCAGGCGCTCCCAATTTGCTGCGTTCTCTCAAAATAGCTAAAAAGAGCTTAGAATACGCATCTTGAGTAAGCTCTCTGTTGTTATACTTATACTGAACAGTTTCCGTAGCCAGGTCCAGTATTTTTATTTTATCAGTATCATTTGGAGATTTATATTCAAATCCCTCCTGCCCCCCTTTGCTAAAGGGGGGATATTGGAGTCCCCCTTTGGAAAAGGGGGATACAGGGGGATTTTCGTAATCCTCTTTAGACCTCAGGTTCGTGTATGTTTCATCCGAATGGATATTCTCTGGTTCTAATGCTTGATTTGCAATTTTGAGAGCCAGCTTCTGATGGTTTTCCTCCAGTAATGAAGCAATGTGTCTGATTTTTGTCGCCTTAGCTGGCCGAAACTTAATATTTTCAGTCACGCCACTGTCCTTGACAATCCTTATAGTATCTACAGGTATAACCCATGGCTTAATATTATCTGTTAACTGCAGTGAAGGTCTGGCAGCCTCAAGCAAAAATAGCAGATTGTAAGAACAGTTTTCATCAAAGAAGTAATAATAGGAATATATATCCTTAAGCTCCCAGAGATGCATAAACATTCGTTTAACCTCATCTTCTGAGAAGTTGAGGCTATACTCCCACATATCTCTTTGTTCAATGTCATTATACTCTGCAACCCTCTCATAATATGGAAAGACCTTAAAATATCCTTTATAGTGGCCAAAGAGGCCTTTGAACACATAAAAAAACCCTGGCTCATCTTCTGCAAGCGCAGCATAATTTGCTGCATAAGATAATAGTTTGCTCTGATACAAGCCATCTATTCTTAATAGGGTATGGCCAAACATCGAAGCGGGGTTGTTCATATAAGAGGCCGGGAAGACTAGGACAAGAGACTTGGGGTGGATAATATTATTTATCATGTTATTATATTCTTTACAATTTACAGCAGCGAATGTTGCTTCATCTATATTCAGCTTATCTCTGAGCCACTCATATCTGGCGACAAAGCGGCATTTTGGATGCTCATCATCCTTTTTATCACTCTGAAAAACCTCCCTTACAGTTGCTTTAAGTTCTGCCTTTGGGTCTGTCTTGCCATAAGGGGACAAGAAAAAGCTGGGGTCATCTATTAAACTCTCGAAGCCGCTTCGTTCAGGTTTGTAGTGCAAGAGGACTCTCCAGTAGTTATCCTCATAAAGTCGTTCCTCTTCAATCTTTTTTAATACATCGCCTATATGAGGAGTTTCTTCAGAGAACAAATAGGATGGGAAAAGGATATGAATGAAAATGTAAAGGGATATGGACCTTTTGAGAAGCCCACATCCCTTTATTGATGAAACTATCAAGAAAATTTTACCCCGTAATTATTGCAATAATATTATCAACTACATCAGCAGCTTCTATATTTTCTGAGGTAAAGATATTAGAAAAGTTAGATTGCAATTTTGCGTATGTTGCCCCTCTGCTTTCGGCAGGTATGCTCATCAATTCAGCCAATGTCTCAAGGGATTCACCCTGGCCCATAGCAATATCTTTGGCCAGATTATCCACATTAGCTACAGCAAATTCCTTTAATCTCTCATTTTCAACAACCTTGGTTGGAGCCTTGCACTCAGATGTGCCTGTTGTAATACCAAAGGTTCCATTACCGGAGATTCCATTTAAAAAGGTCATTACAAGCTGGCCAATCAGTGTCTCGCTAAATTTTGAGTCCTTCATTGCCAATGCCCCTAAGCCGCACCCTGTGTTTTTTTGGGCTTCACCAGCTGCAAATACTTGAGTTACAAACATCATACTCACAACAACAATTCCAACTATTACCTTTTTCATACATACCTCCTTTTTGGATTGTTTTTAACCCCGCCAAACGAGGTTAAGGCTAAAATGTTGAGATGGGTCTATTACCTGTAGCCTAAGATATTTTGGCCATATCACCTCCTCTATTATAATCTTTGTGTTTATTTAGCATATTAAGTATATATTTGCAAATAATTTTTTGAAAATATTTTTATAAACCCAAACTGCATTTATCCTGTCCTATCGATCTTTTTTTTGGGGAATCCCCAGCCTTTTCTCTCCCCCTTTTGGGGGTAGAGGATAAAGGCGTGGGGTTCTGCTCCTTGCAAAGTTCTTTTTGGTTATGCTACAGTTTAAAAATAGCTGCCAATCTTTGTATTTCGGAATGACGAATCTGCAAGGTTTGCTAAATATTGACGAAAGAGTAAATCCATGGATGTCTTTCCAGTTTATCTGACTTTAAAGGTTTCTGTTGTTGCCACATTTTTTTCTGTGGCTATTGGGCTTGCTCTGGCATGGCTTATGGCGAGGAAGGATTTTTGGGGGAAGGGGGTTCTGGATGCTATTATTATGCAGCCCCTTGTTATACCTCCGACTGTTTTAGGATATTATCTCCTTGTGCTTTTGGGAAGGTCAGGCACTGTGGGAAGATTTCTGGAAGATGTTTTAGGTGTAACTCTGGTTTTTACATGGAAGGGCGCAGTTGTGGCAGCATTCGTTGCATCTCTGCCTTTATTTGTAAGGCCGGCAAGGGCTGCGATTGAAGGTGTTGATAAAAATATGGAAAATGCGGCACGGCTACTTGGTAAGACCGAATGGGAGGTTTTAAAGACAATAACTGTTCCATTGGCATGGAGAGGCATTATTGCAGGCGCTGTTATGGCATTTGCAAGGGCAACAGGAGAATTCGGCGCTACACTTATGGTTGCAGGAAATATCCCTGGCATGACGCAAACTCTGTCTATTGCTATCTATGATGCGGTTCAGATGGGAAATACTAAGATGGCAAACATGCTCGTTGGGATAATAACCATCTTTTCATTTTTAGTCCTTTATTTTGTGAACAGATTTACCAAAGGCAGGTATTAGTTTAATTGCAAAATGAAGATTGTAAATTGCAAAATAGAGACAACTTTTTTTTCACTTTTCAGTTTACAATTTGCAATTTAAATTGGAGCGAAGCGACGTGTCTCTTTCATTCCAAGTAAAAAAACATTTAAGGCGCTTTTCAATAGACGTAGGCTTTTCTACTGAAGAAGAGTTGACGGTATTGTTTGGCCCATCAGGGGCTGGCAAAAGTCTTTTATTGAATGTGCTCTCTGGCATCGCAAGGCCTGATAGTGGTTTTGTTAAAATTAATGATATAGAGGTCTTTAACTCCACAACAGGAATAAATATCCCTATAAGAGAGAGAAGGATAGGTTATCTTTTTCAGGATTACGCACTTTTTCCCCATATGACTGTATTTGAGAATATTGCCTACGGGATAAACCATCTATCAAAAAATAGGATGAAGGCAAAGGTTGAAGAACTTATAGCGCTCATGAGGCTTATTGGGTTTGAAGATAGATTACCGAAAGAGCTTTCAGGCGGGCAAAAACAGAGGACAGCGCTTGCAAGGACACTTGCAACAGAACCAAGGATACTCTTCCTGGATGAGCCTTTTTCTGCGCTCGACTATCAGGTCAGGGAAAAACTTCGGGCAGACCTCTCACTAATACATCAAAGGTATCCAATGACCACTATATTCGTCACCCATGATCTGGAGGAGGCATTTGTCATGGGTGAGAAGATAGCGATAATAAACAATGGAAGGCTTGAGCAGTTTGGCACAAAGGACGAGGTATTTTACAAGCCAAAGACAAGGAATGTCGCAAAATTTTTAGGTTCGAGGAATATCTTTACCGGAAGGGTCGCTTCTTTGAATGGCACAATCGCCATTATAAATAATCCTGATGTTGGAGAGATTAAGGCCTTAATAGATATAAAAGGACCACAGCTCTTGGTAGGTGAAGATGTAACATTTGGAATAAGACCTGAAGAGATTATGGTAATAAGACCTGACAGGCCGATTGATAAAAAGATTCAGGATAATATTTTAGATGGCGAGGTTGTTACAACTATTGGAAAAGGGGCAAGCCATACGGTATATTTTAAGATAAAGGGCACAGATACAAATCTTAAGATAGAGATCCCTAATTTTGCGTATAGAAAGCTCAATCTGAGTAAAGGTAAGCAGATATCCGTATCTTTAAAAAGAGAGAGTATCTGGATGATACCGGAAAAACAAGTTAAGGTTTAGGTCAAGGTTGAGAATCATCAATACCGATGCCTTGATTACTCAATAGGGGGGTTTCTTAGCCTTAACCTCAACCTTATCTTTTCATATGGTAGACACCCACATTGACATAGAGCTTAAAGGCAGATTTAAGTTAGCTATTTTGCTTACAGCCGTTACCTTTTTTGCTGAACTTATAGGCGGCTATGTATTTAACAGCCTTGCGCTTCTATCTGACTCAGCCCATGTGTTTATGGATGTCTTTGCCCTTTCGTTAAGCTGGCTTGCCCTTTATATATGCGCCATGCCGCCCACAGAGACAAGGACATACGGTTGGCACAGGAGCGAAGTGTTTGCAGCATTCATAAACGGCGTAACACTTTTATTTGTATCTCTGGTTATATTCTATGAGGCATATCAAAGACTTGTATCTCCGCCGGAGGTCAGAGCCATAGGAACAATGGTTGTGGCGTTTGTCGGTCTTGCAGTCAATATTATCGTTGCGTCATGGCTGAAAGGGCATAAACATGAAGATTTGAATATACGAAGCGCATACCTCCATGTTGTGTGGGATGCAGCGGCATCCGTTGGTGTTATTATAAGCGGCGTAATCATTTATTATACAAACTGGTTTACTGCCGACCCGCTCATAAGCATTGGCATAGGCATTATCATTATCATCGGTGCTGTTAAAATAATTTTGGAATCAGCCCATATCCTTCTTGAAGGCGTGCCAAAAGAGATTGACATTAAGGAGATTGTTGAAGATTTAAAAGCAGTAGACGGCGTGCAAGGCATCCATACCCTGCATATCTGGAGCATCTGTTCAAACATCCATGCCATGAGCGCTCATATTGATATAAAAAAAGAGGCGCAGAGCCGCAGGGGTGAAATCCTTGATTTGATAAACCAAAAACTTGCCAAAGACCACCACATCTTCTATACTACGCTTCAGGCCGAGTGCAATGGCTGCATTACCGGCCAGCTTTTCAGAGCTATTGAACATAAGGAGCATAGGCATTGAGCGAGGATAGATGAATAAAAAGAGATGGTGCAGATGAATGAAATGGTTTAAAGACATCCACGACAGGCAGATTCGATTAACAGATGAAAGACAAGAGCATATCGAAGTTGACCATCCGGAAATGTTTGGGCAGATTAAAAAAATAGAGGATACCCTGTCGAATCCCGATATAATTATTAGGTCAAAAACAGATTCGGATGTTGAGCTGTTTTATCGGCATTACGACATCACACCCGTTACCGAGAAATATTTATGTGTCGTAGTTAAAGTATTGGTTGGAAATCTGTTCATTATAACTGCATATTTCACAGATACGATAAAGAGAGGTGATGCGCTATGGGAAAAGAAATAAAAGTCTGGTATGACAAGGAAGGGGATTATCTTGAGGTCCTTTTCGAAAAAAAGGCAGGTTACTTCAAGGAGACAGAAAACGATGCGGTAATGGAAAAAGTGGATGAGGAAGGGAACATCATCGGTTTTTCCATCCTGAAGGTGAGTGCATTGAAGGAGAAGCCGCTTTCAATCAGTCTTGAAAGCCACGTCGCCTGACAGATCGTATCTGGTTTCGTACCTTCGAGGAAACAGGGGAGATGCGTCCCCTGCACCATACTACACTTCAGGCAGAATGCAACGGCTGCCCAACAAATCAGCTTTTTAGAGCTATTGAACACAAGGAACATGGGCATTGAGCAAACTATAGCAAACGATTTAAATAAGTTGACATGATTCACCCTCCCCTTAATCCCCTCCCGTCAAGGGAGGGGGAAAATATTAAGTTCCCTCTCCCCTTGCGGGAGAGGGTTCGGGTGAGGGTAACGAATTGTCTTTACTGATATAAATATCGCCAGAGTTTGTATATCCGAAATAATTCGGATATCATTTTAAATCAGGAGTATAGACGAAACAGTTTCGGATATAAACGAGTTAGGCGCCATTTTTAATCTTTTAATCTTGAAAGGATACTAATATGAAGGCAAATGAAACAAGAGTAGAAGATTTTTTATCATCAAACAAGACACAGTTTGTAATTCCTGTTTATCAAAGAAATTACGACTGGCCAGTTGTGCAATGCAAACAACTACTTGACGACATCCTGGAAGTTGGAGCAAGCAAGAAAATGAATGCTCACTTTATTGGTAGTATTGTTTACGTTCACGATGACGTTTATACAGCTTCAAGAATTAAAGAGCTAACAGTAATAGACGGACAACAGAGACTTACGACATTGACCTTGCTTTATTTAGTATTGCATAGACTTGCAAAAGAATTAAAGGATGAAGGTCTTGCAAATGAAATTAGCGAAACATATTTGATTAACAAATTTGCGCCAGAGGAAGAGAAACTAAAACTTAGACCAACAGATAATAATGACAAAGCATTAAAATATCTTTTAAGAAGCGATGAAAATGAGGAATACACTGCCTTTTCAAAGCTAATTGACAATTTCAACTATTTCAAAGGAAGAATTACAGAAGACAACTACCAAATGGTTTTAGCTGGATTATCTAAATTAATGTTTGTTGAAATCTCGCTTGACAGAGAAAAAGATGCCCCCCAAAGAATTTTTGAAAGCCTCAACTCAACAGGACTAGAACTATCACAAGCCGATCTGATTCGCAATTATATTTTGATGGGTCTGTATCGTAGAGATCAAAACAAAATATATCAAAACTATTGGGAAGTAATTGAAAAATTGGCAAAAGATGAAACGCTAAACGTAAGCAGAGTATCGGATTTTATTCGTGATTATTTAACACTTGGAAACAAGAATATTCCGAATAAAGGAAAAGTATATATAGAGTTTAAATCAAAATATCCTACATCAATTCTTGAAAATTTAGAGACTATTTTATCTGGAATTAAATCATTAGTAAAACACTACAACAAACTGATAAATCCAAAGAATGAAACAGACAAGGAAATTAGATTACAACTGGAATATATAAACCGCCTTGAAATAAATGTTTCCTATCCTTTTCTGATGAAAGTATATGAAGATTATTTAAATACAATTATAGATAAATCAACATTTATCTCAATATTAGAATTAGTTCAATCATTCACATGGAGAAGGTTTATACTTGGTTTGCCAACTAACGCATTGAATAAGATATTCATGAGCCTTTATGACAAGGTTGAAAAGGGAAACTATTTATATTCTGTGCAAAAATCTATTTTACAGCGTTCGGGTGTTCAAAGATTCCCAAGGAACGCAGAGACATTAAATGCATTAAAAGAAAAAGATGTATACAATATAAAGCCTAAAAACAGAACGTATTTACTTGAAAGGCTTGAAAATTATGAAAACAGAGAACCCGTTGTAATTGACGGTAACGAGGATATAACAATTGAGCATATTTTCCCACAAAACCCCGACCCAAAATGGAAAATAGGATTAGGGAATGATGAGTATAATTTCATCAAAGAAAATTATCTAAACACTATTGGCAACTTGACGCTTTCCGGCAACAATGGAAAACTGGGAAACAAGCCATTTATAGAAAAAAGAGAGATGAACATTGATAACAAGGAACAAGGATATAAATTTAGTAGGTTATGGTTGAATAGATTTATTAAATCTCTTGAAAAATGGGATAAAGCTAAAATAGAGAGTAGATTCGAACAAATTTCAGAAAGGTTTTTGAAAGTTTGGGAAATACCAAACATCAACGTAACGGAGGACACAGATAGCAGCGAAGTAAACATCTTTGAAGCAGAAGACCCGAAACACAAGAAATTAGAATATGCTATTTTCTTCGACCAAAAAATTGAAGTAAGGGAAGTTGCAAAACTTTATGTAGAAGTGTTCAAACAACTTTTTGAATAGCAGCCAGAAACATTTTTTACAACAGAATTGGGAACAAAAATTGGATTAACAAAAAATCCAACAGAGGAAAATACAAGACAACCATTAGCAATTAATGACACTTATTTTATCGAAGGTAATATGGACAATCTTAATAAGTTTGCCAGAATTAAACAAGCCTTGACACTGTTTGATATTGAAGATGAATTAACAATTAAATATGCAGAGAACTAAAAAACTATGCCTAACAGCGCATATATGCTCTGCTACTTTCGGGCTTCGGCAAAATGTCATATACGCGCGAAACATTAGATGGCATTACCTGTGCCGTCAGGAGGAAACTCCTGCCACCAAGTGAGTAAGGGGCAAACCTTCAAAATTTAAAATGAAGAAGGACATAAAAACACAAAACTATTCCACCCTCATCACCGAACTTGCTTCTCTAATTGAACAAGGACGCAAAACAGCAGTGCGGTATGTGAACACTGCTCTGGTAGCTACTTACTGGTTAGTCGGCAGGCGGATTATGGAGTATGAGCAGAAGGGGAAGGAAAGGCTACACACTGTGTAGCAAATCGGAAATCTTGCACACATTGTGTGCAGGATTACCTGTTTTCCAGACGGTGCTTGGAATTTCCGAGACACTGTCTCGGAAATTGAAAAGCAGAGGCTTCTGGAAGTGTCATTCCTGCGAAAGCATGGAACTATATAAAAACTGGATTCCCATTTACATGGGAATGACAATTTTGGGTATTGTCAGTTAAATCATTTAGGATAAGTAAATAACCATGCTTGACCGTCAAATATTTCAAAGTGAGGTGAAACTATGAAAAATAATACCTCTGCCCCAATTATAAAAGAATTATCAGAAGTCCTTAAAAAAGGGCTTGGATATAAAATCAAGGACATTGTCCTCTTTGGTTCAAGGGCAAGGGGTGATGCATCTCCAGAATCAGACTATGATATCTTAGTCCTTGTAGATAAAGAGACAAAAGAGGCAGCAGATAGAATCTTTAACATGGCCTGCGAGATAGGCTGGAAATATAATGCAGTAATAACTACTTTTGTCCATGACAAGAACTATTGCGAAGATAAGAAGTATGAGCCATTATTCATGAATATAAGAAAAGAAGGGGTTCATGTATGAAAAACGAGGGTTATCTCAGCGCTTGACCGACAAACATTTCAATAAGACTTTCATAAACTGCCCTTGTTTCTACTTGTTGGTTAATCGGCAGGAGGATTGTAGAATATGGGCAGAAGGGAAAGACATAGGCAGAATATGGAGAAACTTTATTGGATAAATAGAAAAAGTGAGAAGGATTAGCTGACAAAATTTAACCGGAGGTCTTATGCCAAAAAAACCACAATCATTAACACCGGAAGAACTGCGGTGGACATGCGACCCGAAGCAGTTTCCGTTCAAAACAACGGATGAAATTAAACCGTTAGAGGAAACCATTGGCCAGGAACGGGCATTGCGGGCAATGGATTTCGGACTGGGGCTTGAAAGCCATGGTTTTAATATATATGTGCTTGGCGAGAGCGGCACAGGAAAGACATCAACTGTCAAGGCCATGCTCGAGAAAAAGGCTGTCAATGAAAACGTGCCTGATGATTGGTGTTATGTGTATAATTTTGCAGACCCTGACAGGCCGAATGCGCTAAAACTCCCGCCGGGTATTGGCGCTGAATTGAAGATTGATATGGATGAGTTGGTGGAGTCGTTAAAACGTGATATTCCAAAGGTTTTTGAGAGCAAAGACTATGAGAAACATAGAGATGAAATACTGGATGGCCAGCAGGAAAGGACAAAGGCCCTCTTTTATAGGTTGGAGCAGAAGGCTGCCGAGAAAGGTTTTATTATCAAGAAAAGCGTGAGCGGCCTTGCTGTAGTGCCTGCAAAGGATGGAAAGGCAGTGGGCCATGAAGACTTTGAAAAACTCTCAAAAGCCGAACGGGCAAGGATAGAAGAGGACAGCAGAGTTCTGCAGGATAGGCTCAGCGACACAATCCGTGAGGCGAGAAATATCGAAAAAGACACAAAAGAGAGGATAAATGCCTTAGACAGGGAGGTTGTCCAGTATGTAGTAAACCCCCTGATGAACGAGCTTTTTGAAAAATACAATAAATACCCTGAAATGGTCGAGTTTCTTAACCAGGTGAAAGAGGATATACTTGCGCATTCTGAAGATTTCAGGCCAAAGGAGGAGTTTGCAATACCTTTGCCTGGTCTGAAAATTCCCAAAATAGAACCGACCTTTGAGAGATACAGCGTTAATCTCCTGGTGAATAATAAAGACACAAAAGGGGCCCCTGTTGTTATTGAAACCAATCCCACCTATTATAATCTTTTTGGCAGGATAGAGCACCGTGTTCAGTATGGAGTTGCCATGACTGATTTTACTATGATTAAGGCCGGTTCTATACATAAAGCGAATGGCGGTTATCTTGTTATAAATGCACTTGACCTCTTAAGAAACATCTTTTCCTATGATGCGCTTAAGCGGATGATTAAAAATAAAGAAGTTAAAATAGAGGATGTATGGGAGCAATACAGGCTTGTCTCTACAACTACATTGAAACCAGAACCGATCCCTGTTGATATAAAGATTGTGCTTATAGGAAGTCCATGGCTTTATTATCTGCTCTACAATCTTGATGAAGAGTATAGGAAATTTTTCAAGGTAAAGTCAGATTTTGACAGTAGGATGCCGAGGAATGGGGAAAATGTTGAAAAATATGCCACATTTATAGCTGCCAGATGTAAAGAGGAAGGGCTTAAGCCATTTGATAGAACAGGGGTAGCAAAGATTGTTGAATATGGGGCAAGGCTTGCTGATGATAAGGAAAAACTTACGGCTCAGTTTAGTGAGATAGCAGATATGATACGGGAGGCGAGTTATTGGGCAGGTGTGGAAAAGAACAAATTTGTAGCAGGTGAGCATGTAGAAAAGGCAATATCTGAAAAGATATTCAGAAATTCCAGGATAGAAGATCGGATGAGGGAGCTTATTACAGAGGGGACTCTCCTTATAGACACAGACGGCGCAGTAGCAGGCCAGGTAAATGGCATAGCTGTGCTTAGTCTCGGAGATTATGCCTTTGGAAAGCCGTCAAGGATAACTGCAAGAACATTCCTGGGCGAGGCAGGGGTGGTTAATATTGAGAGGGAGGCAAAGATGAGCGGCCGCATCCATAATAAGGCGCTTATGATTTTAACAAGCTACCTTGGAGAGAGGTTTGCGCAGGATACGCCCTTGACGCTTTCAGCCTCTATCTGCTTTGAGCAGCTCTATGAGGAGATAGAAGGCGATAGCGCCACGTGTACAGAATTTTATGCACTTATGTCAAGCCTATCTGGGCTAACACTGAATCAGGGTATAGCAGTAACAGGTTCAATGAATCAGCTTGGGGAGGTTCAGCCTGTAGGAGGCATAAATGAAAAGATAGAGGGTTTTTTTGATGTCTGTGTTGATAGAGGGCTTACTGGCAAGCAAGGCGTAATTATGCCGAAGAAAAATGTAAGGCACCTGATGCTAAAAAAAGAGGTAGTTGAGGCTGTAAAGACAGGTAAGTTTAGTATCTATCCAATAGAAAAGGTAGATGAAGGACTTGAGATATTGACCGGAGCGTCTGCTGGTGAAAAAAAGCCTGATGGTACATATCCTGAGGGGACTGTAAATTATCTCGCTGCAAAACGGCTTAAGGAGCTTGCCAGAACATTAAAAGATTTTGGCAAGGCCAAAGCTGCGGAAAAGAAGAAAGAGGAGAATAAATCCTAAGCAAGTGCCGTTACAACTTGTTTTAGCTAAACTTGTGCCATTCCAACTTATTGATAGTATTGCTGGAGTAACGGTTCAGTCTGTTGTAGTATCAAGTTGTAACGGCACAAGGATAAATCCGAAATTCTAATATCGAAATTCGAAACAAATCCGAATATTCAAATGACCAAAACTTCAAACAAAACAGCTTAGAAAATTTGCCCCTCATTGAATCAATCAGGGATTGATATTGTTTGGGATTTCGGATTTAGGATTTAGAATTTCTCAATCCAACAGATATGACTCAACAATACAAACATGCCCTCGTATTGAATCCATATATAAAGGAATCCTCGGCTGCTATGGGATTCTTCCCGCCAACAGGACTTGAATATGTTGCAACTGCCATGGAAGGGTTCATTAACAGGATTTCGCTTATAGACCTGCGTCAGGAAAAAAGACTTCAAAATATAGAAGCCCTCCTTAAATTTATAGAGGATGAAGATATAGACCTTATCTGTGTAAGCTGTAATTGGAGCTATTATTTTAAAGAAGTAATAGCGCTGATAAATCGGATGCCCTCTCATATTGGCCTCATAGTTGGCGGTCAGCAGGCAACAGACTATGTTGAAGAACTTTTTAAGCTCTGTCCCAATATACGGATAATTGTAAGGGGCGAGGGTGAAGAATCCATGCAGGATATCTTAAATGGCATCCCGCTTAATGAGATTCAAGGTATTTCTTATAAGGAGAATGGTAAAGACAGCCGGATAATTCACAACCCTGCCAGGCCTTTGACAGATATAGATAATCTGCATTATCCAAACCGCAGATTACGCAGGACATCATATTATCTTAAGAGTAAAAATATTATCTTAAGCAATTCCGGTTTTGACACTGTGCTTACAGCAAGGGGGTGCCCGTTTAGCTGCAAATTTTGCACCTTCAATCTAAACCCTCTGGGTCAGAAGAGGACATATTCGGCAAGGAAACCTGAATCAATAATAGAAGAGCTTAAAACAACAGATGCCAAACTTATATTCATGGCTGATGACAACTTCTTTGTGAATCCAAAGAGGGTTATGGAGATATGCGACCTCATTGTGCAGGAAAAGATTGATAAACGGTTTGTGGCCCATGCGCGGCTGGAGATAGCAAAACACCCCATGATGCTGGAAAGGGCTTATGAGGCAGGGTTCAGGGTTATGCTTATGGGTATAGAATCTCCACATGACAGGATATTAAACATGTTTAATAAGGGCTTTACACGAAGTGAAATTGAGAGGTCTTTTGATGTCTTGAGAAACTATCCGTTTTACTATCACGGTTATTTCATATACGGCAATATCAGCGAAACAGAAGAGGAGATGCTTTTTATTCCTGAGTTCGCAGATAAAATAGGGCTGGATTCCATATCCGCCCAGAAGTTAAGGCTTGAAAAATATTCATCTATGAAGGAGCTGATAGAGGAGACCCCAGGTTATTATTACAATACAACAGGTTTTGTATACTCAGACACATGCAGCATAGATAAATTAAGCGAGATAGGCAAAAAGATTAAAAAAAGATTTTATACGTCAAAGAGGTTGATAAAGATTGTCAAGAAGCTTTCTACCACCGGAATATTTACAAAAGGTGACCTAAAATTTTTCCTGTTGCGTCTTCCGATGCTTGTAACGAAAACCATTGCACGGGAATTTGATAAAAAGACAGGCAAGTTGCGGAAGAGATTCCGTAAGTATTTGCCCCAGCGCAGATATGGATTGCCAGAGGTTGACATGAGGAAAAAGATATGAACAACAAGTGTCCCAAAAATAGCGATTGATTTTTGGGGAAGTGTATATTCCATTGCCTTCTTATAATGTCTTTGTTATTTGGTTTGCTCCGAAAATACCGATCCTTTTGTAGGGGAGGGGCTTGTCCCCTCCCCTCAGGCGGCCACAAGGGCCGCCCCTACGTTTAATTTTCATCCCCCTTTGTGAGCCACGCTTAGCGTGGTGAGCCAACGGCTCGTGTGGGTTTGCTCCGAAAATGCTTCATATTCACATTACCGTAGCGTTGCCCTTTATGGGCAACGGTTTTTCGTTGGCACGCTTAGCGTGCCGTTGGGGATAAACCCCAACGCTACAAAAATCCAATTTTCATGCCCCTTTGCCTGCCTGTGCCGACACGGCAGACAGGTGAGCCCGCCTAAGGCGGGCTCGTGAGAGTTTGTCCCTAAAAAACCATAGTCTATTTTTGGGTTTATCTGAGGTGTTTTTCGAATTCCTGTGCAGAGAGGGCCGGGCTGAAGTAATAGCCCTGGGCAATGTCGCATTTGAGGAGCCGTAGAACCTTCCACTGCTCCTCGGTCTCGACGCCTTCGGCTATGGCCCTGAGTCTAAGACTATGCGCCATGGAGATGATGGCTGTGACGAGAGACGTAACATCAGGATCCACAGTCACCTCCCGTATGAATGAGATGTCTATCTTCACGTTGTCAACCGGAAGCCTCTTGAGGTAACTCAAGGATGAGTATCCTGTTCCGAAATCGTCAACAGACAGGGAAACACCGATACCTTTGAGCTTTTTGAGAATCGAGGTTGCAAAGCTTATATCCTGCGTGAAAATGCTCTCGGTAATTTCAAGGATCAGGTGTTTTGGGTTCAGATCAAATTCCTTAATCACACTCTCCACCATATCCACGAGATGCGCATGTCTGAACTGAATCATAGAGAGGTTCACGGCTATAGGCACAGGCGCATAGCTCCGCCCCCATTCCTTGAGCTGCCTGCAAACTGTTTTTAACGTCCATTCACCCACCTCAATGATTTTATTCGTGTCTTCAAGTATCGGGATAAACATCGAAGGCGAAATCAGACCGAGTTTGTCATTTTTCCACCTAATGAGCGCTTCTGAACCTACGACCTTCTTTGTGGAGAGGTCGCAGTACGGCTGATAGTTCACTGTGTATTCCTGGTTTTTGAGAGCGCTGAAGAGATGTTTTTCCATAATGACAAGCTTGGATATGTTAGCGTTCATATCTTCAGCATAAAACTGGTGCGTATTCCTTCCCTGTGCCTTTGCACGGGAAAGGGCGATGTCAGCATTTTTTATGAGCGCATGGGCATCTTCTCCGTCCTGAGGATAGAGCGCAATGCCCATTGAAACTGTAGGCACAACCTCTTCTCCGTTTGCATTTACAGTTTCAGTGAGGATGTCCATAATGCGCTGAACGAGCGGAACGAGGTCAGCCTGTTGCTGAAATGTGGTGATGAATCCGAACTCATCGCTCCCCAGGCGCGCTGCTACATAGCCTTTGGGGAGGGACGCAGAGAGCTTCTCTGCAGTCCGCTTTAACACAATGTCACCGACCTCGAACCCATAGATGTCGTTAATGAACTTAAATCTGTCAAGGTCAGTAATGAAGACCCCAAGGGTGCCATTACCCTGTTTTGCTTTTGCAATCTCGCTCTGCAATTTCTCTATAAAGAGGCTCCTATTCGGAATGTCTGTTAACGGATCATACGCTGCAAGATAGTCGAGCCGAGACTCAATATTCTTTTGATGGCTTATGTCCTGTGCCACGCAAATAATGCGTTTGACATTCCCTTTTCGGTCTTTGAGCGGCGCTGCCACTTCGTTCAGGTGGAATAGTTCTCCGCTCTTTTTTTCTCCCTCAATCTCACCCTGAAACAGTTGGCCCTGGCGCACATTTTCCCACACCTGTTTGAAGAACCGACGGCCGTATTGCCCGCTTCCCCAGACCTCACGTCCTTTTCCCATAAGCTCTTGGCGCGTGTATCCAGTGGTATTTTCTACGGCGCTGTTGATGTATTCTATCTTTCCCTTAGGGGTAATGATTGCAACAAGGTCTTTTACGTTATCAAGGGAAAATGAGAGCCGCTGTAGCATGTGCTCGGTTCGGCGGAAGCGCACGAACTCGCGCAGTATGATGATAAGGGCGATGATGACAATAGCGAGTGTCCCGATGGCGAATGCGGCCAAGGCATACCAGACATTATATCCTGCAATGCGCATGGTTCTTTCCCACTGCGCAAGCTTGAGCTTCTCCTCGCGCTCCATATCCGAAAGGATGCTGCGAACCTTATCGCGCAGGAGGATACCCTCGCCCTTCAGTATCTGTTGCTCAGCAACCTTTCGGCCCTTGCCCCTCCGTAAATCTATGACTGTTTCAGTAAAGTCAAGCCTTTGATGGATTAAGGGTCTCAAGAGGTCAAGTCTCAGTTGGTGAAGTTGGTTTTTTGCAGTCAGCGCCCTAATAGCATCCATATCACGGCGGATCATCTCAGATGCGCCGGCATACTGTTCTATGTGAGCAGCCTTGCCGGTCACCGCAAAACCGCGTTCAGTTGTGTCTATGTCCATGAGTTGAGACCGCATGTCCTTGAGAACAGCAAGGGTCTTGTACACAGGCTCGCGCAATTCAGCAGCGGCAAGCAGTGAAACTACTGTCCGGTACGAGGTCATGCCGCCAGCCGCGAGCACAATAAGCCCGAGAAGCGTGACAGCCGTTATTTTTTGCTTTACAGTGTATCGCATATTTATAGGCAATAAGGGGGCACAGGCGATAATGGGATGGTTCTATTATTTTACTGTGCCGTTAAAGCACCAGACTTCAGTCTAGTGATGGATAGGCAGCCCGAAGGGCGCAAGCATAACCTGAATCCAAAGAAATCGCCGACTCCTGTCATCTGGGCATCATTCTCTCTTCACCCCATACCCGAGATAATTTATATTTGTATTTCCCGAAATCCTGAACTCAAGATTCAATGGATCAAAGGTCATCCCTTTAATTTCTTCTACTTCTATATTATTATACTGTAGCAAATCAACCAGTGTCGAGGGCTTTATAAATCTATTATAATCATGCGTGCCTTTTGGGACCATCCGAAGATTTTCTGCAACAAATATTGCAAAAAATCTGGCAGATATTGTTTTGTTTATGGTGCTGAAAAAGAAAAGGCCGCCTTTCTTAAGAAGCTTGCAGCAATCCCTTAAAAAACCTGCAAGGTCATCTACGTGCTCCAATACCTCGGCACAGACTACGGCGTCGTAGGTGGGGACAGATTTTAAATCTGCCCCCGTAGAGCTAACTCCCCTTTGCTCCCCCTCTTTACTAAAGAGGGGGGTGGGGGGAGTTAAGAGCTGAGAAACTGAAATCAATCTATAATCTATCTTAAGACCTGATTCTTTTGCATGAGCCTTTGCTGTGTCAATAGCAACAGGAGACAGGTCAATCCCTGATACTTGTGCGCCTGTCTTTGCAAACTCTTCTGATAGTATCCCCCCTCCGCAGCCTATATCAAGCACTCTTTTTCCTTTAATATCTCCGAGCTTACTTACAAAGTAGTTAAATCTTAGAGGGTTTATCCTGTGGAGTGAAGCGAGCTTTCCCATCGGATCCCACCACTCTTTGCCAAAAGCGTCAAATTTTTGAGATTCAGCACTCATATTTACAAAACCTCCATAGCAGCAATTATGTAATAGGAGTTTATAAATTTCAAGGCTTTTTAGGCGATTTATGATTACATCAGATCAGGTTGTTGAAAAAGCCATCAACAGCCTTGATTAGACAGATATTTACAGATATTTTAAGGAGTTTTAATCTGTGTAATCTAATCTTTCATCTGTGTAATCAGAGATTGTTGAGTTTTTCAACAAGCTCAGATGACTTGACATATAGAAAAAGCGTTCTATTATTTACATAGGAGGATTCAACGGGGTCTCAAAGATAAGGCAGAAGAAGGGAGTGAAAGTTATGAGTGGATATAGTATGAGCAGGAGAGATTTTCTTATATTATCTTCAATCGGTATTACGGGGGCGCTTATGCCATTGGATGCGCTTGGTAGTCAAATATTTTACCGTCCTGATTTACATGTTTCAAAATGGAATAGAGAAGTAAGGGTAATTGACCCTCCTCCGTCAGGCCTTTTAAAAGACCCTCTTGAAATACCAAATCTTTCAGCAAAGGCTGGGATTGTAGACGTTATGCTCGATGTTAAGAAGGCGCCAGTGGATATAAATGGCAAAAGGGTTAACCTTTTAACCTATAGCGGGGCCTTCCCTGCAAAGACGATAAGGATTAAGCAGGGTGATCGTCTAAAAGTGACTCTAAAAAATTCTCTGCCACCAACGGATGAGAAGACCATACTCGGCTATACAAAAAATATCACTAATCTTCATGTCCACGGATGGAGTGTCTCTCCATCAGGAAATTCCGATAATGTATTTGTGGCTGTGAACCCCGGGAAAGAGTTCGTTTACGAATACGACACATCAAAACAAGAGGCCGGTACTTTTGGTTTCTATCATCCGCATTATCACGGTCTGGTGGCAGAGCAGATATGGAGCGGTCTTGCAGGCGGCGCTTTAATAGTTGAGGATAATGTCAAAATACTCTCTGATTTCGAAACCCATATCCTGGTTCTTAAGGATTTCAACTTTATCGGTTCTGAGCCTGCCTCTTATACAGAACAGGATTATCTGGATGGTAAAGAGGGAGATATGGTTTTGATTAATAGCCAGATAAATCCTGTTCTTAATGTAAGGCCAGGGCAGGTTCAGAGGTGGAGGTTCGTAAATGAGGGGCCTGCGAGGTATTACAAGCTGAGCCTCGAAGGTCATAAGCTTTATGTAATTGGAACTGATGGTGGTTTGCTCGACAGACCCTATCCTGTTTCGGAACTACTCCTTTCACCAGGTGAAAGGGTTGATTTACTCATGACAGCAGATAATACGTCAGGGACATATAAACTTTTGTCACTCCCCTATAATAGACAGGGGAATGAGCTTCAAAAGGTCACCCTTATGACTATTGTATACAAAGGGGAGTCTGCAAAGGATAAAATACCATCGGTAATTAATCCTGATGCAAAGCGTTTAGCTATTGATATAAATACCCTTCCCAGGAGGAAGTTATATCTTATCATGGCTAACGGTCGTAGTTTCATAAACCTAAAAGACTTTAACGAAGATCCCCATGTGATAACATCAAAGGTTGGAACATATGAAGTGTGGGAGATAATCAATATAAGCCCGATGGATCACCCGTTCCATCAGCATATAAACGCAGCCCAGGTCCTGAGCATTAAAGGCGGCGATGCAGCATATGCAGAATTCTATAGTTCTATCCCTGCGTGGAAAGATACCATCAATGTCCCTTTTCAAGGGGTGGTAACCATGCTGGTTCCTGTTATGAATTTTACCGGCAAGACCTTATATCACTGTCATATATTGGAGCATGAAGAGACAGGGATGATGGGGGTGTGGGAAATAGTTTAGTGGCTAAAAGAAATCAAATTAATCAGGATTCAGCCATCACATAGATGGAGAGGGGGATATGCAAACACAGCTAATCCTGGTTTTCATCAAAGAGTCTTTTAAATTCTTTTTCGCAATTATTGAAGACATCAAGCAGGAGAGGGTCAAAACGTTCTTTTAATTTTTTTGTTATTATATTGCAGGCAGTACTGTGGTCGAGAGGCTCCTTGTAAGGTCGCTTGCTTCTAATAGCATCGTAAACATCTGCAAGGTTTACAATCCTTCCAACTAAAGGGATTGCCTGGCCCCTTAGCCCCTTTGGATAGCCTGTGCCATCCCATGCTTCGTGATGGGAAAGGGCTATTATTTCAGCTGTTTTAAGGATATCTGAATCAGAGCCTTGAAGTATGCCTGCCCCTATTGTTGTGTGGGTCTTCATTATCTCAGTCTCTTCTCTTGTAAGAGCGCCAGGCTTAAGGAGTATATAGTCAGGTATGCCAATCTTACCTACATCGTGCATAGGGCTTGCAAAAAATATTGCTTCAACTATTGGTTCATCAAGTTTGAGATATCTGGCAACAAGCTGCGAATAAAGGCTTATCCTTTTTATGTGTTTGCCTGTCTCTTTATCTCTGTATTCTGCTGCAATTGTAAGCCTGTATACAGTTTCCGTATAGCCATTCTTTATCTTTTCTAACGCGTCTTTAAGCTGGAGGCTTTTATCAATAACTTCTCCTTCGAGCATCTTGGAGTGTTCCACCAGGAAGTCTTCATAGCGTTTTATCTTTAACATATTTTTTATTCTAATCCGGAACTCCGTTTTATCAATTGGTTTTATGAGAAATTCATCCGCCCCCTGCGCAAGCCCTGTCACCTTAGACTCTCTGTCAGAAAGCGTGGTGACCATTAAAATTGGTATATACATAGTTAGAGGGTCCTGTTTAAGTCGTGCTGCCAATTCAAAGCCGTCCATCCCAGGCATCATAACATCAGTTATAATAAGGTCAGGGTGATAATTCCGCACTTTTTCAATTGCCTCAAATCCGTTTTTTACACATAGGCATTCATAGCCGAGTTCCTTTATGAGGTCTTCATAAATCTGCAGATAGAATCGGTCATCATCAGCCACAAGTATCTTAGTTTTTCTATCTAAATCGAATGGTAATGTCAGGTCTTTCTTTTCAGCTTCCATAATTTTCTCAAATCTTAATTAATCTATATTGTAATCCTTCCATTTCTTATTAACAAGGTCTGCTACAATTTTATCCATTTCAAGCTTTTTGCCCCATTCACGATTGACTTCAGGCGGCTTTTTCATGGTTGCGTCTATCCCCATCTTGCTCCCCAGTTCCGCAACAGGCGATGAAAAATCCAGATAATCAATGGGCGTATCTTCTATTATCATAATATCCCTTGCAGGGTCAACCCGCGTTGATATGGCCCAGACCACATCATTCCAGTCATGCACATTTATATCATCATCAACCACGATGATATATTTCACATACATAAATTGTTTGAGCATTCCCCATATTCCCATCATTATCCGTCTTGCATGACCGGGGAATTGTTTTTTGATGGATACAACAGCAATGCGATATGAAACTGCCTCCATGGGCAGACTGAAATCCACAACCTCTGGAAACTGAAGTTGCAGGCTCGGTAAAAACATTTTATTCAACGCCATACCGATAACAGCATCCTCTTTGGGCGGCCTGCCGGTGATGGTTGTGAGATACAACGGGTCTTTCCTGTGCGTGATGCACTTGATGTGAAAGACCGGAAACGGCTCTGCGCTGTTGTAATAACCTGTGTGATCCCCAAACGGCCCTTCCATCGCCGTGTCTTCATGCCGTATTTCCCCTTCCAGCACAATCTCTGCTGTTGCAGGCACTTTCAAAGGAACTGTTTTACAATCCACAAGCTCTATTGCCTTTTTTCGTAACACACCTGCGAAATGAAACTCGCTTACATCCTCTGGCACAGGTGTTACTGCTGCTATAATTGTAGCAGGCTCGCACCCGATTGCAACTGCCACAGGCATAGACTTGCCTTTTTCCTTCCAGAGCCTCTGATGATGCGCCCCACCCCTGTGCTTGAGCCAGCGCATTATTGCCCTTTTCTTATCAAGATACTGCATCCTGTAAACGCCTACATTGATTGTTCCTCCCTCTGTCCCCCTCAATGAGGGGGATAAAGGGGGAGGTTGCGTTATCACAAGAGGCCATGTGATGAGAGGCGCAGCATCTTCAGGCCAGCACTTTATGATGGGAAATTTTGAAAGGTCAACATCATCTCCCTGCAAAACCACCTCCTGACAAGCACCGCTCCTTACTGTCTTTGGGCCGAGCGTCAGCATCCTTCCAAAGAACGGGATACTCTTAATTGCCTCCCATATTCCTTCAGGAGGTTTCGGTCTCTGAAGATAGGCAAGCCATTTTCCGATTTCAATAAACTCATCTTCTGTAATGCCAAGCCCGATAGCAACCCTCTCCTCTGTTCCAAAGAGATTTGCAACAACGGGGATATTATAGCCTTCAACATTCTCAAAGATAACAGCAGGCCCGCCCTTTTTTACAAGCCTGTCCATTATGGCTGCAATCTCAAGATTTGCATCAACCTGCGCCTTGACTCGTTTCAACAGATTTTTTGATTCCAGATGATTTAAAAATTCCCGAAGGTCGTTAAAGGTCATAAGCCCTCACTTTGATTGTTTTTAAAGTTCTAAATTCTCCCAATCACTAAAATCATTATCTTTTAATTCTTTGCTCCTCTTGCCAAAATAAATCCATCTCCCGCGATAATTTCTTTGGTCTGTATTTGCTACAATTCCGCCAAAAAGATTCTTGCCTTTTTTGTTTTCGCTACAGATATAGTCATGTTCTCCATTCACAATTGCACTTCCTTTCCGCGCTTAAATACATCTTCAAAAAGATTATCCTTAATCAATTCTTTCACGCTCGGGTTTCCTTCAATCTTTCTATAGAAATTCAAATCATTTTCATACATATCAGCCATTACATCATCAAATAATTTTCTGAACAGAAGTTTTAGGTTTGATTTGGTATTTGTCTTCATGCTTTCCTTGAAATGATTATCGTCATATATCTTATCGGCAAGCCTCGTAAATTTCACTTTATCATCTACAGTAAACTGTGTCCCTCCAATTTCGTTTATTTTTGCAATGATGGCAGATAATCTATCGTATTCTGAAACATGGGGCTGCTTTTCTATGGCTGTCAGCGGGGTAATCTGCCCTTCTTTTTTCTCTAATGTTATCCCGCCCTTATATGTTGCTTTAATACGGTATCTGTCCATATCAATGTTTTCAACAATCTCACGGGGGAGGCTCTTTTTATCAGGAGGAAGTTTTTTAAGAAGGAAACGGGTATATAAATAAAGTTTCTCCAGAGATTCATCCTTAAAAGTAACAATCTGAGTTATAAATGCGTAGGTTTTGACATATCCCCGCAGATTGTCTTTGAAGGTGAACTTTTCTTCGTTGGATAACTCCTCATATCGTTTCACCGCAGACGATAAAACCTGATGCAGTTTTGACTGGTCTTCTGTTGAATACCAGAGTTCAGCGAAACGGTCAATCTCAGATTGGTCAATAATATCAAATTTCAATATATCTCTTTCAATTTTATACAGAAGATTCGGGTCTGTTCCTTCAGAAAGTATAGTAGTCTCATAATAAGGCTGGAAAGATTTTCTAATATCGTCGGTCTCATTTACAAAATCAAGCACATAAACCTCATCTTTGCCGGGAGATATGCGGTTAAGCCTGCTTAAGGTCTGCACAGCATTAACCCTCTGGAGTTTCTTGTCAACATACATTGTCTGGAGAAGTGGCTGGTCAAAGCCTGTCTGAAATTTATGGGCAACAATCATGATGCGGTATTCATCTGTATCAAATTTCTTAACAGTCTGCGATTCAGGAAAACCATTCATGTTTGATTCGGTAAATTCATGCCCGTCATCCTTTACTGTCCCTGTAAAGGCAGCCAAAGCCTTTACATCACCGCCTCTTTCTTTCAACTGTCTGTCAAATTCCAGCTTATATCTGACTGCATGAAGCCTTGACCTTGTTACCACCATAGCCTTAGCTTTACCATTTATTTTGCCTTTTACATTTTTATAAAAATGCTCAAGCATAATCTCTGCCTTCTTTTTTATTGCATGTTCATGCAGGTCCACATATCTTTTAAGCACTACAGTTGCCTTTCGCTTCTCATACTCAGGGTCATCCTCAATCATTTTCACAAGTTTAAAATAGGTCTTGTATGTCATGTAATTTTCAAGCACATCAAAGATAAATCCTTCCTCAATTGCCTGACACATTGAGTAAAGAGAAAATGCTTGATAACTTCCATCAGGCTGTTTCTCGCCAAAAAGTTCAAGGGTCTGCTGTTTTGGCGTTGCTGTAAAGGCAAAGAAACTGCCATTTGCCATCCTTCCTCTTGCCTGTATGTCTTCTAATATTTTTTCTTCAATATCTTTTTCTTCAGGGTCTTCTTCCTCGGCATTTTCCAGAGATGTATAACTCAATGTCTTTTTAACGGTCGTCATACTTTCGCCGCCCTGACTGGAGTGAGCCTCGTCAATAATAACAGCAAAATTCCTGCCGTTTAACCTGCTTATTTCATCAACCACAAAGGGAAATCTTTGTATAGTGGTAACAATAATGTTTTTGCCTGTTTCCAATGCCTCTCTTAATATGGATGACTTCTCAGCCCATACAACAACCCCCAATGTCTTTTCAAACTGTTTGACCGCTTCTTTCAGTTGTCTGTCTATGACCTTTCTGTCCGAGATGATTATTACATTGTCAAAAACCCTTGTGTCCTGTTGGTTATGTATCTGTGATAATTGATGGGCAAGCCATGAAATAGTAAAGGTCTTGCCGCTGCCTGCACTGTGCTGGATAAGATAGTTTTTCCCTGTTCCCAGTTTCCTTGCAGAATTAACAATCTTTTTAACTGCTGTTAATTGATGAAAGCGGGGAAAGATCATCTTTTTGTCTGCAATTTGTATGTAATGAGATATAATTTCAAGTAAGCTGTCAGGATGCCATATATCATGGTATAGGTAGGCTGATTTAAACCCTCTTTTATCCTCAGGGTTTTCAATGTCTTTATTGAATGGAAGAAATTGAGTAATTTCGCCTTCCAATTGAGTCGTAAAATATGCCCTGTCATTGTCAATTGCAAAATGCACAAGACAAAGTTTAAGAAAAGGCTCTTTTGGGTCTCTGTTGTATTTATACTGTTTGATTGCATCTGTGTAGTCCTGCCCTGTGAAATGGTTTTTTAATTCAGAAGTGATTATCGGAATTCCGTTAAGGAAGATGGATATATCAAGGGTCTTCTGGTATTTCTGACTGAAAGGAAGCTGCCGGATTACGCTGAATTTATTTTGCTTGTAAAGTTCCTCATGTTCAGGGTTTAGACCGCTTACAGGCTTAAAGTATGCAAGTTCAAACTTAACTCCTCTGTCTTTAATTCCATTGCGTAAAACATCCAGCGTTCCCCTTTTAGCTATTTCACCTGATACCCGTTTTAAAAATGTCTCCTCGGTATTACCGGGATACTGCTCCTGTAATTTCTCCCATTCATCAGGCTGTGTGGATTTAATGAAATTTAAGAGGATTTCTGTATCAAGGAATAATTCCTGATTATAATTATCAGGCAGGCGTTCTATATAGCCATTTTCAACCAGTGTCTTGGCGACATGAGATGTTTCAAAATTCTTTTCAGAAAGATTTGATTTTTTCATTTGAGCCTGCTTTTCCAGTAAAACGGCTCCCTATGAAGGTGCATTACAGCAATAATGTATATGTAATCATCATGAATTTCGTAGAGCAAGCCGAAAGGAAATCGCTGTAATAAAAATCGTCTTATATCATCAGAAAAGACAGGCCATGTTTTAGGTGAGGAAGAAATCAAGTCTAACGAACGTGCAATTTCATTCAGGAATTTATGACCGAGGCCATTTGATCTGGTTTCGTAGAATACTGCTGAAGCTATCATTTCTTCTTCAGCTTCTGGATGGAATAATACTGCCTTCATTTCAGTTTTAAGCGTGCTTCCCTTAAGATATCTTTTGCCGGCTTGCATTTGACCTTACCACTTTTAATTTCCTTGCTGCGTCTCTTAGCCTCTTTTATCCAGAGGGCTTCTATATCCTTATCCTGCTTTTCATCAAGGCTTTCAATAAGTTTTTCAGCAAGCAATGCACGGGACTCAGCGGGCAAGCCTAATAACTCAAGCGCTATCTTTTCAACAGTTGTGGACATTTAATTCACCTCCCTTTGTCATATTTCAATTTATTTTATCCTTTTGCCTTGAAGGTTGCAATCATAAAACCCTCACCTTCCCCGTCACCACATTGCTGATAAGGGTCTGACGGTATTCTTTGAGGGTGGCGATTTGGGAGAGGATTTTTTGAATTGTTGCGTCAATTTTGCCAGTCTCACGGCCGATATAATCGGCAATAGCATGTTGTTCTACGATATGAGGAGTCGGCAAACGTAAATTAGCCATAAAATCCCAACTTACACGAGGCATTTTTGCACCAAATGTTGAACCGTCCACAATCGAAATAAACTCTTTGTTTAAGATTTGATAGACAGCAAATCGGCCATCAATATCCAACGAGGGACGCATAACAAAAAAATCACCGATTGCTTCGCCTGAAAAATATGCAAGCCACACTTTGGCTAAATAGGGACGCAGTTTGCCAAAAAGAATATCACCTTTTTCAAATGCTACACCTTCTCCTTGAAATTCGCTTTCCGTTTCTTTGTATTCCCCCAACCAGCTTTCGATATTTTCTAATGCTACGGGGTTTTCACGGCGGTCCGTTTTTTCTGTCAAAAGTTGCAAATTGAACTTCAACCTCTTTACCTCCCACCCCTGCGGTATCTCCCCAATCCACTCAACGCCTGAATTCTTCATATTTGCATTTGGGTCAAGCCCTTTTGTAACAGCATGAGAGATAATCGCCTGACGCTTTTCTTTCAGAAGTTCAACAAGAGTTTCATTCTTCTTAATCAGCTCATCAATTTTGGCGGTTTTGTGGTCAAGGAAGGTGGCAATGGCGGTTTGTTCATTCTTTAGAGGAGATGGACAGACAATATTTTTTAATATATTGGCATTAACATGAGGAATCCCCATCCCGATTGTATGCTCTCGCAATATCGGTTCTATAGTTTTACATAAAAAGAAACAAAACCTTTTATCTAATTTTTTATCAGGAAAAATCTTGGCCATTGTTGATGACACTGCTCCATTTTTACTAACAATAAATTCTCCAGCGTTAGAACCATCCCATAAGAGAAGAATATCTCCATCATTTGCTATAACAGTATTTTTACTTTTTTCTACAAAATGGCTTTCATCTCCGCTGTTTCTTAAGTAGTCCATACTCAAATATGGCAGGTACTGGTTATTTAGATTATCTTCAAATAAGGTAGTAGGATTTTTACCCTTTTTGTAATTAATTGTATTTCTTAATCTTATTACCTCCCACCCCTCCGGCACTTCCCCCAGCCACTCAATCCCTGAATCTTTATATTTTGGGTATCGCTTCATTTATTTTCGTCCCTGTCTTTCTGACCAAGTAGATAATATTCATGCAATTTTTTCTGGAGTATTTTCTTGGGAATAAGTTTTGTTTTATATTCCGCAACCAGCGAGGGGGAAAGGTTGCGGCTGAGCGCATATTCCACCACTTCATCATCTTTTGATTTACATAGTATTATGCCGACACTGGGGTTCTCGTCCGGCTTTCGCACATCCCTGTCAATCGCTTCAAGATAGAAATTTAGTTTGCCGAGATATTCGGGCTTAAAATCATCAATTTTGAGTTCCACCATCACCAAACATTTTAGACTGCGGTGGAAAAACAGGAGGTCAATAAAGTAATCATTCTTGCCTACCTGAATGCGGTACTCCTGCCCGATAAACGCAAAGTCTTTGCCAAATTCAAGAATAAAGTCGCGCAAATTTGCAACGATGCTTTTCTGTAACTCCTTTTCGCTGTAAGTCTTGGGAAGATTCAAAAAGTCCAGAACATAGGTATCTTTGAATACATTCGTTATGTCGCCGTGCAATTGTGTCACCGCTGGTGACACTTTTTTCTTTGAAAGCATTGCCCGCTCATAGTACCCGCTGTCTATCTGACGTTCCAACTCCCGAGAAGTGTATTTCTCTTTGATGGAAAGATGCAAGTAGAACTGCCGTTCTTTGTCCGACTTTGTCTTGGAAAGAATAAGCAAATGATTTGACCAGTTAATTTGTGTCAGCAGTGCTGACACAAACTGATTGTTGCAATATGTTTCATAAAACTGGAGCATTCGGTACAACCCTCGGCGAGTAAACCCTTTAAACTCCGGATGTTTCGTTTGTATGTAGTCGGCAAGATGGTTAACTACCGCATCTCCCCATTCGGCAGAAGAAAGTTTCTTGCTAATATATTCACCGATGTTCCAATATAGTTTCACCAGTTCGGCATTAACGCTTTTAATAGCGTTATACCGTGCCTGATGAATCATCTTTACTACTTCGCTAAATTGTGCAGTAAAACCCTTTGCAAGTTTCATTTCAATACTTCCTCCATCAACCTTCTGGTCTCTCCTTCCAGTATCTTAATATCCCCTGTTATTTCATCCAGCGGTCTTAGAGGTTTATATTTGTAAAAGTATTTTGTAAAACTGATTTCATAGCCGACCTTTGTTTTTTTCTCATCAATCCATGCATCGGGGAGATGGGGTTTTACCTCACGCACAAAATATTCATATATATCCTCATTAAGAGGCACATTTTCATAATCCCTCAAGTCAGGGTTCGGCTCAGGATTGCCGTTTTTATCCCTGATAATATCTGCCGTATCATCATGCTCTGATAGGGCTTTGAGTATCGCCTTTTTCATAGATTTATCCACATCAATATCATGTTTTTTAAGGGCGCTATCCAGCACAGCCTCAAATGTATCCGGATTTTTATATAACGCGTCCCCGAGGGATTTAAGGGCTTTGATAATTTTTCCCTGCTTCTCTTTGCCTTCCCCCTTATCAAAGGGGGTTAGGGGGTTGTTCTTCCTTTTGCTCACTTCAAGATTCTGAAAGGCTTTTTCTTCTTTAAGAAGCTCTATCCGTTCATTACTTGCCTGAAAGTTAAGCTGCAACGGTCTTTCAACTGTAATCTTGTAATAACCAAAATCCTCATTTGAGAATATCTTGTTTTTATCCGATTCCCTGAAGGTTTTATAAATATCTACAATCTCCTCAATCTGTTTCTCTGTTATGTAATGGCGCTTATTGCCGAGGCTCTTACGCATGTCCTCATAATATTCTCTGGCATCTATTAATTGAACCTTGCCTTTTCTCTCTTTTAGTTTGTTATTTGTGACAATCCAGATGTAGGTATAAATCCCTGTGTTATAAAAAAGCTGATCAGGCAGTCCGACTATTGCCTCAAGATAATCATTCTCAATTATCCATTTCCTTATCTCGCTTTCACCGCTTCCTGCGTCTCCTGTAAACAAAGGAGAGCCGTTAAAGACAATGGCTATCCTGCCTCCGCCTTCTTTTACAGGTTTCTTTTTGGAAATCATGTGCTGAAGAAATAATAAAGAGCCGTCGCTTATACGAGGAAGTCCTGCGCCAAACCTGCCCTCAAAACCCATTTCTTCAGATTCCTTTCTGACAGCATCTTCTACCTTTTTCCATTCAACGCCAAATGGAGGATTTGAAAGCATTAAATCAAATGTTTTACCACTGAGTTGATCTTCTGAAAAGCTATTGCCCTTTTTGATGTTATCAGCTTCTTCGCCTTTTATAAGTATGTCAGACTTTGCAATGGCAAAGGTTTTAGGATTGAGTTCCTGTCCAAAGAGAAAGACCTGAGCAGTAGGATTTACATGCTCAAGGATTTCGTCTTTTGCTGTGGTCAACATTCCACCGGTACCATTGGCAGGGTCATAGACAGTTTTGATAATATTTTTCTGTTTTAAACTGCCGTTGCCTGCTATGAGAAGGCGAACCATCAGCCTTATGACTTCACGAGGTGTAAAATGCTCTCCTGCTGTCTCATTAGACTGCTCGCTGAACTTCCTGATAAGTTCCTCAAAGATTGTTCCCATTTCATGATTGGAAACAACATCCGGATGCAAATCCATATCGTTGAATCGCTGGATAATCAGATAGAGCAGGTTTGCCTCATCCAGCTTTTTTATTTCATTGGCAAATTCAAAGTTCTCTAAGATGTTATACATGTTCTGGCTGAACCCATTGATATAGGCACGGAGATTTTTTGCAATATTATTTGGGTCCTGCAAAAGGCTTTTAAAGGTAAATTTGGAGGTATTATAGAATGGATAGCCTGATGCCTTTGTGAGGATTAGGTCTTTACTTTCTATGCCTTTTTCCTTCAGTTCCTGATTCTTTTTTAAGACCTTCTCTTTGGTCGGCTCTAATACATCATCAAGTCTTTTCAGAACAGTTAAGGGAAGAATAACATCCTGAAACTCTGCCTGTTTATAGTCCCCTCGCAATAAATCTGCTATGCTCCAGATGAAATTAACTTTCTCCTGAAAATTATGGTTCATTTTAATATGCCTTTTTCCTTAAAACTCAAGGAATTATTATTGGCTATTATTATATGGTCAAGGACATCAATGCCAATGATTTTACCTGTCTCCAGTATCCTTTTTGTTATGTCTATGTCAGCGTCTGACGGTTCAGGATTGCCAGAGGGATGGTTGTGAACTAAAATTATTGAAGACGCCAAAGATTGAATTGCTTCTTTGAAGACCTCTCGCGGATGAACAAGATTTGCATCTAATGTGCCTGTAGAAATATTACCTATCTTTATAAGATTGTTTCTTGTATCAAGACAGAGAATTAAAAAATGCTCTTTCTTTTTATCTTTAAGTTGTTGCCTTACTACTTTAATAACATCCTGATGGCTTTTAATTTGTATTTGTTCTTCGTCATGCCCATCTTTTCTTCGTGCCAATTCAAATAATGCTTTAATTTGAGATGCCTTGGCTATGCCGATCCCTTTTACACTTGATAATTCTTCTATAGACGCACTAAAAATTCCCATGATATTCCCAAACCTGCTTAAAAGCCGCTGGGCTGTTACCATAACAGACTCACCTTTTATTCCCCTGCCAAGAATTAAGGCAATAAGTTCTTGAGATGATAAGGCTTCTGCTCCGTGCTTCTGAAGCCTTTCCCTCGGTCTTTCCGCCTTTGGTAAGTCGTGGATTGTAAAACTTTTATTTTGTATTTTTTGCATAGGATGTTAACCGCTCAATCTCAGCAAGAAGTTTTTCCTTTTCTAAATTATCTTCTCTCTTTACCGGCATATTTCTATTTAGCCCTTCACTTTCATTTCTCTTTTTCCTGAAGAAATCCAATTCTTTTGCGTTTCGGTTCAGGCGGGGTCATTAACTGACGAATAGCATCAAATATCAGTTTTATTTCATCATCATGCTTTTCTATCTTTCGCTCAAGCTGTGCTAATTTATGGGCAAGCTCTTTATGAGTAGAAAGCATTTCTCGTAACTTAACAAATGCTTTGATTATATTGATGCTTATTTTAACTGCCCTATCGCTCTTTAAAACGCTTGCGAGCATGGCAACGCCATGTTCAGTAAATACATAAGGCAGAGAACTTGAATGTTTCATTGTTTTGAACCGGTGACAAATTGTCACCAGTTGATTCCGTTCTTCAATAGTAAGCTGAAGCATGAATTCCTCAGGAAATCTCTGAATATTGCGTTTAACCTGCCTATTAAGGTGCTTAGTTTCCACTCCATATAGTTCAGCAAGGTCTCTGTCTACCATAACCTTTTGATTCCTTATTAGAAAAATCCTTTGCTCAATGGTTTCCTGGGGTATTATGGCTTTCATAATTTCTCTCCGGCTTGAAATCAAAATTAGCGACTTCGGTTCTATATCAATCCCTTCTCCTTAAAACTGAAAAATCCATTTTTAGTGATGATTATATGGTCTAATACCTCAACTCCTAAAATTTTACCAGCTTCTGTCAATCTTTTTGTTATTATCAAATCATCCTCTGACGGCTCGGAATCTCCTGAGGGATGGTTGTGTGCTAAAACTACTGAGGCTGCACTGTGAGCAATAGCCTCTTTAAAAACCTCCCTCGGATGCACTAAATTGGAATTGAGCGTGCCAATGGAGATAGTAGAAATGCCAATGATTTTATTGCGGGTATTTAGAAGAATGAGCTTAAAATGCTCCTTTGCTTTGCCCTTAATGTTTGCTTGTATAGCCTTAACAACGCTTTGAGGATCTTTTATATCAAAATCTTTCGGCTCCGCTTCTAAATCCTGCCTTTTCCCTAATTCAAAACAGGCTTTAATCTGGACTGCCTTGGCAAAACCAATCCCTTTTATTTGTGACAACTCCTCAATTGTTGCCTGACTTACGGCTTTGATGTTTCCGAAACGTGTTAATAATTCCTGAGCAATATTTATTACGGATTTTTGCGGAATTCCCCTGCCTACAATCAGGGCCAGAAGCTCCTGAGCAGAAAGCGCCTCCGGGCCAAATTTCTCCAGCCTTTCTCGCGGCCTTTCAGGTTTTGGCAGGTCATGAATGGTGAAAGATGTTTTGTTCATTTTAACAAAGGAGCGGGTGAATTTTTAGTATCTGGCAATATAATCCACTATAATGCCAGTCAGGATAAACAGCCCTATCCCCGCATTGGCTATAAAAATCCTAAAGGCTGTTTCTCTTGTTGGAGATTTTTTTAACATAGATACCATATATTCAAGAATAATGCCTGCTGCAAAAAGGATTACAAAATATATACTGCCCATTTTTGCAATCCAGCCGGCTGCTACAAGGATGATGATCACCGCTGCGTAGAATAAATATAGGGCCGTATAGACATGCCCGCCAAAAAAGATTGCCGTGGATTTTACGCCTATCTTTATATCATCTTCCTTATCCATGAGGGCGTAGACGGTATCGTAGGCGGTTGACCAAAAAATATTGGCTGTAAATATGAGAATTGCGGGCAGACTGATTGTATTGTGGACAGCAGACCACGCCATTATTGCGCCCCAGCCGAATGCGATGCCCAGAAAAACCTGTGGCAAGTGGCTGACCCTTTTTACAAAGGGATAGATAGACGCCAATAATATTCCAATTATAGAGAGTGTTATGGTAAGCGGATTCAGAAATAATACAAGTGCAAAGGCCGCGGCCGAAAGCGCAATAAATGTGATGATTGCCTCTTTCAGTTTCAGCCTTCCGTCAGCCAGCGGTCTTGTCTTTGTCCTTTCCACATATTTATCAAAGTTTCTGTCAGCAATGTCATTTATGGCGCAGCCTGCGCTCCGCATGAGGAATGTGCCGAGGATAAAAATACCGAGGAATTTGATGGAAGGCCTGCTGTGTGATGCAATGAATAAAGACCAGAGGGTCGGACATAAGAGCAGGAGTGTTCCGTACTGCTTTGGCAGTCTTATTAAATCGCTTATTGCAAAGAGTTTTTGCGTCAGTGCATGGGTTGCCATTGTAAGTATATTAAATTTTCCTATTGCCTCTTGCCTATAGCCTGTATTTTTACTACACCTTCGCCCCCTTTTTCAAATTCTCTTCAAAATACTGGTTCACATTGTCAAGGGCACAAAAACTACCGCACATGGTGCAGGTGTCAGGCTCTTCCGGATACCGGCTGTTTCTGATTTCCTGCGCCCGCACGCCAAAAAAGCCGTGTTTTTGCTGGTCATCCCACCGCAAGTCCCTCCGCGCCTTTGCCATCTTCATGTCTCTATCCTTTGAGCCAAGTTTTACCATATCGCCGACATGTGCGGCAATCCGTGCAGCGCGCACGCCTTCAATAACATCTTCTTTATTTGGAAGCGCCAGATGTTCAGCCGGGGTTACATAGCATATCAAATCAGCGCCGTATCTTGCGGCCTGCGCTGCGCCTATTGCGGCAGAGATATGGTCGTAGCCTGCGGCAATATCTGTGGTAAGCGGGCCAAGCACATAAAACGGGGCATCGCTGCTCATCCTTTTCTGCAATTTTACATTTGCCTCAATATCATCAAGAGGCAGATGCCCGGGGCCTTCGCACATCATCTGGCAACCCATGTTTTGTCCGATCTCTGCAAGCTCGCAGTTTATCAGAAGTTCCTGAACCTGCGCCCTGTCCAAACTGTCATGCACAGCGCCTGCGCGAAGGCCGTTTCCCAAACTTAACACGCAGTCATACTTTTTCAAGATTTCAACAACCCTGTCAAATTTTTCATAAAGGGGATTTTCCTTGTTATTCTTGAGCATCCAGCCGACCATATACGAGCCGCCGCGGGAGACAAGCCCTCCGTAGCGATAGCCCTGTTTCTTGAGCCTCTCAATGGTAAGCCGGTTTATGCCGCAGTGGACAGCCATAAACGAGATGCCGTCAGCGCACTGTCTTTCCAAAACATCAAACAGAAGTTCCTCTGTCAGTTTATTAGGGTCGTGATATTTTTTGATTGCCTCTGCAAATGCCTGATAAAGAGGAACGCTGCCTACAGACAGGTTTGTTGCCGCCAGCACCTCTTTTCTTATTGCATCTAAATCACCGCCTACAGATAGTTCCATCAATGTATCTGCTCCTGCATCTTCCGCTGCAATCGCCTTTTCAACCTCAGCCTTAACATCAACAATGTCAGAAGATGTGCCTATAGAGGCATTTACCTTTGTCCTCAGGCCCTTGCCGATGCCCACCAGCCTTGCCTTGCGATTGGTGTTATTTGGTATAACCATCTGGCCACAGGCAATCATATCCCTTATATATTCAGGCGGCTTGCCTTCTGATACGGCGACCTCTTTAATCTCTTTTGTGGTAATACCTTTGCGGGCTGATTCGATTTGGGTAAGCATTAAATTCTCCTTTTTTAAAATTGATTACACAGATTTTGGAAAACGATTACACTGATTTTTAATCTGCGCGTTCGCATTCTTGCATAATTTTACGAACCCCTCTACAAATTTTGGATTGCTGGCAAAATGGAGATGGATATAGCTGGCAAGGGTGTTTTTGTAGAGATAGCCTTCAAATCCCCCCTTGCCCCCCTTTGATAAAGGGGGGATGGGGGGATTTTTAGAAAAGGGGGGTGAAGGGGGATTGTGCGTGATGCGGTAAACCCTTTTCACCCTTTGAGGCGGCTCGTCTATTTCAGAATAATGGTATTCATGGCCGCGGATTTTTTGTCCTTTTTTCAAGAACGGACAATTATCAATAACCCTTATCGCTCTGTAGCCCAGCGACTTTCTTTTTTCAAGCATTCGTGAAACCCAGGGAAACACGCCAACCATTTTATACCTTTCCCCTTTCAAATCCTTCACCTGTTTTCCAAGATACATAAGTCCGCCACATTCAGCATAGATTGGGAAGCCTTTTTCTGCAAGGTTTTTTATATGATGCATGAGTGGTTTGTTGGCTTCCAGTTTCTTTGCATAAAGCTCAGGATATCCTCCGCCGAGATATATTCCCTGTATGCCTTCAGGCAGTTTTTTATCTTTGAGTGGACTGAAAAAGACAAGTTCAGTGCCAAATGTTCTTAGTATGTCGAGATTTTCCTGGTAATAGAAACAGAAGGCATTGTCATAGGCAACGGCGATTTTTACATTTCCGATTTCCGATTTCCGATTTCCGATTTTAAATCTTGAACCTTGAACCTTGAATCTTGAATCTATTTTCAATATTCCTTCAACATCCACAAACCTTTCTATTAGTTCTCCAAGTTTTTTTAATCTTACCCCTTGCCCCCCCTGCTTACTGCCTGCAGGGGCAGGCTTGCCCCTTGCCCCCAGTTCTCCTGCCATCACCAATCCCAGGTGTCTTTCAGGCAGACTTATTTCTTCCTTTCTTGGGATATAACCCAACACATTTGCCCTACACCTTGATTCTACTGCCTCTTTAAGCATCTTAAAATGTCTTTCACTTCCAACCCGATTAAATATAACACCAGCTATCTTCACTTTTGGGTCGAATCTTTCATAACCATAAACTAACGCCGCAGCGCTCTGCGCAATTGCCTTTGCATCCACAACCAAAACAACTGGCAGCCCTAAAGTTTTTGCAATATGCGCTGTGCTTCCTTGCTCATCTTTTCCGTCTTTTCCATCAAAAAGCCCCATAACGCCTTCAATGATGCCGACTGTGGATGCAGAAGTTAAGAGGTTAAGAGATTGAGAGGTTGAGATCTTTTTCTCATCTTCTAAACTTCTCATCTTCTCAACTTCTGCATTTGCCATTGCCTTTGCAAATGTCCTCTTAACACCCTCAACCCCCATCATCCATGTATCAAGATTATACGATGGCTTTTGACATACGAACCGGTGATAGCTGGGGTCAATATAGTCAGGCCCGACCTTGAAGGGCTGAACAATATAACCCCTCTTTCTGAGCGCCGCCATAATGCCGATTGAAATGGTAGTTTTGCCGACTCCGCTGTGGGTGCCGGCAATTATGAAGGATTTCATGTCACACCTTAAATCAGTTGATTAGAGAATTAGAGATTGGAGAATTAAGAAAACTAATTCGCTAATTGCTAATTCTCTAATTCAGTGTTTTTTTCAACATCTCCATTGCCTTATCCAACTCCGCATGGCCGCCGAGCAAAACCAATACATCTTCTGCATGTATCTTGGTATCAGCAGACAGAGTAGGTACAGTCTTTCCTCCCCGGACAATCGCAATTATCGTGGCGCCTGTTTTTTTGCGCAAATCCAATTCTGCAAGAGTTTTATCTACTGCGGGTGAAGCATCTGTCACAAGGAATGTTGAAGTGATGCTGGCCTCAAAAAGGCGGGAGAGCTCCATCAGCCTTTCCTTTGGCAAAGATAGACCTCGAAGCATTGCATATCCTTCGTATCTTATGAGATCTATCTGGTTCTGCATAATATTGGTAGGGACATGGTATTCTCCCAGCACCCTCGAGAATATCTCAACCGATGTCTCAAACTCTTCGGCTATTACCTGATTAGCGCCGAGCTTGTATAATGCCTCAACTTCTCCAATGTATCTGGTCCTGACGATTGCATAGATAGACGGATTTAAATCCTTTGCTATCTTTAATGCCATCCGTGTTGCAATGGGGTCTGAAACAGCGAACAGAATTATCCGCGCCTTTTTAATGCCGGCCTTGCGTAGGATTTCTGGTCTGGTTATATCGCCAAAGATAGCCCTATGCTTTTGTTTTTTGGCCTTGATAATTCTGTCTATGTTTATATCAAGGATGATATATTCTATACCCGTTGTCTTGAGTACCGTGGCTGTATTCTGGCCATTTAATCCATAACCAGCAATAATGACATGATTGGAAAGACCCTTTGGAGCAGGTTCCAGAGATGGCATTGCCTTTGCCCCAACAATGTTTGCAAGTCTTGAGGCAATCCTGTGGCTTTTTTGAAACAGCAGCGGCACGGCAAGCATGGTGAGGATAGAGGTGGCAATAAATGTCTGATACATCTCATGATTTAAGAGATTATATTCCGTGCCAACTTTCATGAGCACGAAAGAAAATTCACCGATATTGGAAAGACCGATGCCAGCAATTACAGCAAGGCGTAAGGGGTATTTAAGTAACTGGCCGATACCCAGGACAACGAATGTCTTTAATAGGATAATTAAAAAGGCTATAGGTAAGATGTACGGAAGATTGGAAAGAAAGTAATTAAACTCGAGGAGCATTCCAATGGATATGAAAAAGAGGCTGGAAAAGACATCTCGAAAAGGTAAGAACTCTGCTACAATCTGATGGCTAAATTCTGATTCTGAGATGACAAGGCCGGCAATGAATGCGCCGATTGCCAGAGATAGCCCTGCCTTTGATGTCAGCCATGCAATGCTGAGGCATAAAAATAATGCTGTTATAATAAAGACCTCTCTATTTCTTAATTTGACAACCTCATGCAGAATACGGGGCACAAAAAGATATGCAACTACAAGGATTAAAACCACGCTCATACCAGCAGCCAGTATACTCTTTGAGACAGTAAGGACTGTTAAATCTTCTACCCTTCCGATATATTGGAGCAGGATAACCATAGGCACAACAGCAATATCCTGAACAATCAGTATCCCCATTAAAAGCCTACCATACGATGAATCTATTTCACCCCTATCACTTAATATCTTAAGCAGTATTGCGGTGCTGCTCTGGGCTATGATAAATCCGAAAAGTATTGCCTGTGGAAGAGGCTGGTTTAGTAGACGTGCAATGATAGTTACAATAAATGATGTAAATATTATCTGGAGTCCGCCGCCAATAAAAGCCTCTCTGCCGATATTGCGTAGCTTTGCAAATGAAAGCTCCAGGCCGATAGTGAAAAGGAGCATTACTACCCCAATCTGTGCCAGAAGCTCTACGGTGCCAATCTCAGTAATTAATTTAAGGCCGTGCGGGCCGATAATAATGCCTGTTGTGAGGAAGCTGACAATAGTTGGTATGCCAAGCCGGTGGAAAATCAGGATGATAGGGATGGATGCCCCTATCAATATAATAATATCTCTGAGTAAAGGAATATCTTCCATATGAGAAAAGTATGTTATAGCTGACAAGAATAATTATAAGTTTTGCTAAAGCAAAACATATAATTTATCAGTGGTCAAGGGAAAGCTTTACCCCAAAAATAGAGATTGATTTTTGGGGGAACTGGCAAGTTGTCCCCGATTGAATCTATCGGGGACAGCGGACAATTTTTGATACGAGTCCTCCACTTTTTATCCCCCTCATGGAGGGGGGCAGGGGGAGGATAACGGTGAGGAACAAAAATTGGGCGATAACGAAGTATGGCAGGCAAATCGCCAGTTTGTACAATAGCGAGGTTTTTAATCGCTATTGTACGGTTTACCCATTAAAGGATTAGTGATTATTGTTCGTATGAACTTATTTATGTAGAAGGGAATTTTTGTACGGCTGGTTTTTTATAAAAAAAGCTCTAAAGAATTTTTACACCAAGACGGGTTTCAGCGCCAACATCTGTTTTTAATGTCTTACGCCACATTACCTCTGCCCTTGAGTCAATTCCAAGCTCAGGCACATAGATATTTAATATTTTTCCAACAGCTATATTATATGGGCCTTCAAGCGAAACCCCTATTCCGCTCCTTGAAATATCTATTGTCTTGGCTGGCGTTGTTTCATTTCCCAGATTGAGTGAAAAGGTAACTTCTCTATGCACTCGCGGGTGTTGCCTCTTATCAACACCGTGAATAGAAAAAAATTGTCCGCAGTGCGGGCATGGCAGGTAAGCATAAGGGGCCGCTGTAAATGATTCCTTTTTACACTGTGGGCATATAATCTGCTCCGCCATATTTAGCCTACTATAGAGAAGATGCTTAATACACGTCAGAATATAAAACCATTACTTCTAACATCATGATATAGCTTTTACTTCTGAGTAAGCTAAAGATGCAATAATCATGCCAAATCTTCTTATTTATCAATCAGTTAACCAATTATGGTAATGTGTTTTGACTGCTATTAAGTGGCTATTAACATTAAGTAGTTGAAGTCATTAATATTTTGTAATGGTGCAGAAAAACATTGGGTATAATATAGTTTGATATATTTGTTATGAATTATGATTAAAATCATACAAAATAATACGGGTTGTGATAATTTATACTCAATAAAAAGTTTATAGAGTGTAAAATTTTGCAATATGAACCCCGCTGCACTCCACCATGAATAGCAAGGTTAATCTAAACAACATTCCTACCTATTCTAAAGGCTGGTGCGACTCGGTTTAAGAGGATGAAAGGAGCAACAATATATGAAGGTGATTGACACAAAAAGCCAGATAGCATTTACTTCTGAGGCTAAGAATTCTTTTATTATATTTGATTCTGACCAGGCAAGATTGGCCATGTTTTGCTCAGAAGCAGGCCAGGGTGTTAAAAAGTGCAGAAGTAATTCAAGGGTCATTATGACTGTTTTGGAGGGTAAAGGCATATTTTTAACCGATGATAAAGAGGTTGAAGGAGGACCAGGGTCTATCATTATATGGGAACCTGGCGAGTCTCATGGTTATATTGCAAAGACAAGGCTTGTTTTTGTGGCTACTATTGCGCCAAGGCCATAAGTAGATGGTTATTCAAAATCTGAAAAAGAGGTAAACAACAATGAATACTTTAAATCAGGACTATTTAAAGAGGCTAATCAGTGATCATCAGACATTTAGGCAGGTTTTAGAAGAAATTGAGAGACTTATAAACACGCAAGACTTTATAGGAGTCTCAAGTCGCATCAATTCGCTCAAAAAAAATCTTGCTATGCATACAAAGAAAGAGGATGAAAAGCTTTATTTTGAACTCTTTGGTATAGCAAAAAAAGAGAATATGGCATTGATACAATCTACGATAAATACCTTTTCCAATACGATGAGAAGTATTACCTCAAGAATCTTTGGCTTCCTGGACAGATATAGTGATAGCGATAAGATAAAAAACTCGTTTACCACATTTGCAGGCGATTTTGCAAACATCCATAAAGACATCCTGATGAGGCTTGGAAGCGAGGAGAAGGCGCTGTATTCTTTCTATGAAAAGTATTGTTGTTAATTGGTCTTCTTTTCCACGAAAAACTCATTTAAGGTATGCGCCTCTCCTGAATTATTTCGTTTATTTAATGACGATGATTAGCTGATTTAATCTCGGTTCCCCTCCTGCATTTTGCCTTACAAATGTCGTAACTAAATGATATTTATAGTAAAATTCGGCCATCTGAAATAGTTGACCAAACCCTACTTAGTGTGATAAAGTATTGCAACCTAAAGGTTGAGGTTAAGATAACGCAAACCTCAAACTTGGAATGCGAGGGTATATGGATTTTACTATCGCCTCAGGCTGGAAATGGTTTAATGGCAATGAGGCTGTACCATTGCTAAAGAAACATAATTTGTTATCCCACGGCAATATACTCCTGTCCGAAAGTTCATTAACAAATTTTTTAGAGGCAATCAATCTATCTCCAGTTACCATAGAAATTAAAAGAAATGAAATCTGCAAAATAGAAAAAAAGGATGCAGACTATTTAGAGGTTGATGCTTCTCAGGATGCAATAATCCGTGATGTATGGCTTGTTCAGGCTGGGAAAAAACTTGTATATGCACATTCTGTATTTCCAATAGCCGGGCTTAATAAAAATCTATTAGAAAAGATATCTGCCAGCATAGAGCCTCTGGGTCGAAGGCTGACAGATCAGGGGATGTTAACACTTAAAGATAAACTCGAGGTATCTGCAGTGTGGTGTGCAGAGGTAAATAAAGAACTTGGCCTTCCACCTGAGAACACCCATTGGGCAAAACATTACAGACTGTTGGCTAAACCAGCTGATGAGGGGAAAGGCATTGTCGCTTCTGTAACGGAGATATTCTCTCATGAGCTCATGGGTAAACCGCCACAAAATGGATTTAGAGTTACAAATTAAGAATGGGAATTTATAATATATAGGAGGCTTTACATTGCCAAAAGAAGAAGCAAAAAAAACTCAATACGACGCAGAATCAATAAAAGTCCTGGGCGGGCTGGATGCTGTTCGGAAAAGACCTGCCATGTATATAGGCTCTACCGGTCCTATGGGGCTTCATCACCTTGTATACGAGGTTGTTGACAACTCAATTGACGAGGCGTTGGCAGGCTATTGCAAAAATGTGGACGTAAAAATCCATACGGATTGCAGCGTTACAGTCATAGATGACGGCAGGGGCATACCTACAGAGATGCATGCTCAGAAGAAAAAGCCTGCGGTCGAGGTTGTTCTCACTGAACTTCATGCAGGCGGTAAATTTGAGAATAAGGCATACAGGGTTTCAGGCGGCCTGCATGGTGTTGGCGTCACAGTTGTAAACTTTCTCTCAGAGTGGCTTGAGGTAGAGATAAAGAGGGGCGGCAAGGTATATCAGCAGAGATACGAAGGCGGCAAGGCTGCTGAACCATTAAAGGTAGTTGGAAAGACGCAGAAGACAGGAACCCGCATTACATTCAAGCCTGATAAAAAAATCTTTGAAACTGTTGATTTCAGCTTTGATACGCTTTCCCAGAGGCTCAGGGAGCTGGCATTTCTAAATCCAGGGGTCAATATAACCATAGAGGATGAGAGGACTGATAAAAAGCACGAATTCCAGTATAAAGGCGGGATAACCCAGTTTGTAGAGCATTTAAACAAAAATAAAACTCCGATACATCCAAAGATTATCTATATCTCAGGAGAAAAGGAAGGCATCCAGATGGAAATAGCCATGCAGTGGAACGATGGCTATAGCGAAAACACCTTTTCCTATGCAAATAACATAAATACCATAGAGGGTGGCACCCATCTTGTGGGCTTCAAATCAGCGCTTACAAGGACTATCAACAGCTACGCCTCAGCCAACAATCTGCTGAAAGACCTTAAAGAAGGCCTGCAGGGTGAGGATGTAAGGGAGGGATTAACAGCAGTTATAAGCATAAAGCTTCCCAATCCACAGTTTGAAGGTCAGACAAAGACTAAGCTCGGCAACAGCGAGGTTGAGGGATATGTAAAGACTATTCTAAATGAAAAACTCTCTGCATTCCTTGAAGAAAATCCATCTGTTGGAAAAAAGATTGTGGGAAAGGCAGCAGATGGCGCAAGGGCAAGGGAGGCTGCACGCAAGGCAAAGGAGCTTATACGGAGAAAAGGCGCTCTGGATTCATCATCCCTTCCAGGCAAGCTTGCAGACTGTCAGGAGTCAAACCCGGCTCTAAGCGAAATATTTATAGTTGAGGGAGATTCAGCAGGAGGCTCAGCAAAGCAGGGTCGGGACAGAAGATTTCAGGCAATTCTGCCGCTTCGGGGAAAGATACTGAATGTGGAAAAGGCGCGTTTTGACAAGATGCTCTCCAATGAAGAAATCAGGACGGTTATAACAGCCCTTGGCTGTGGTATCGGCAAAGAAGAGTTTGATCCAACAAAACTTCGCTATCACAAGATTATCATCATGACAGATGCAGACGTGGATGGCTCGCATATCAGGACGCTTCTTTTAACTTTTTTCTACCGGCAGATGACTCCATTGGTTGAGGGTGGTTATCTCTATATAGCGCAGCCGCCCCTCTTTAAGGTCAAGCGAGGCAAGGTGGAAAAATATATAAAGGATGATACAGCTATGGAAGATTTTATCCTTGACGCAGCAGTGGAAGGGCTGAGCCTTAAGCCAAAAGGCGCAAAAACAGAGATAAAAGGCCAGAACCTCTTTAATCTACTCAAGAACGCTGCAAGGCTTCAGGGTATATTAAAGCGATTTGAAAAGAGGAGAAGAGAAGGAGAGATAATAGCAGCATTTGCAATGGAAGATAGTTTCAGCGCAGATACGCTTAAGAAGGCTAAGGCTGTGAATAATCTTCTGGAGGATATCAAAACCTATATAAAGACATTCCATCCTGATATTATGCCTGTAGAATTCTCAACAGACGACGATAGCGAGCATGACTGCTTAACAATTAAGGCCGTGTCTAAGAAAAATGGGGCAAAGGTGGAGACTACTATTGACTGGGACCTTGTACATTCACCAGAATTTCAGGAATTAAGGGCAATTGGCAAGGAATTAAAATCCGTAGGAGAGGCGCCGTTTGTCTTAAAGACAGATGGTGAAGAAAAAGAAGAATTAAAGATTAAGACGATTAAGACATTCAAGGAATTGATAAACCATATATTAGAGCTTGGCAAAAAGGGTCTCTACTTACAGAGATACAAAGGGCTTGGAGAAATGAACCCAGGACAGCTCTGGGAGACAACCATGGATACTGAAAAGAGGACGCTTCTTCAGGTAAAGGTTGAGGATGCTGTTGAGGCAGACGATATATTTACAAAGCTCATGGGAGATGAAGTTGAGCCGAGGAGGGAGTTTATAGAGAGGCATGCCTTGGAAGTTGCGTATCTGGATATATAACATAAACCCAATTCCTTTTTCCACTGTTATTCCGTAAAGCCCATAGACAATATCACTTATCTTTGCCCCGAAAATACCCCCTCACCCTTCCCTCTCCCCTGTGGGGAGAGGATTGAGGTGAGGGGGTATTTTTCATTCACCTCTGCGCAAATAAATTAGCATGAATGTTTCATCGGTAACCGCAATCTCCCTCTCTGTTGATGGTGGCAGGCAGTTTTTCTTTTTGTGGAGTTCAAGCATACGGTCAACAAGAGAGACGAGTTATAATTATGATATGCCGAGGTCTTTTTTAACATCTTCAAGTGGCACAGAAGGCTTGGACTTTTCCTCCTGCTTGGCTGCACGGAGGTCAAGAACATCTTCTGCATCTTCAATCAATTCCTGAATTGCCACAAATTCCTCATAGGTTAAAACAACAAATTCTTTTTTGCCGTCCTTTGTTAAAAATTCTGGATGTAATGTAATCATATTCCCTCCCATTTCTTATTTATAAGCGTCCTTCCTATGTTTTATACGATAGATTACCACTTTTTCTCCTTCGATTTCAAATAATGCTCTGTAATCCCCGACTCTCAACCTGTATTCTGGTGTAAAATTAGTCAATCGTTTTACATCCCCCGTCAGTCCATTTTGCAATGTCTCTATTTTTTCAATCATCCTTCGGCTTTCATTAATAGGAATGGTTTTTAAGTCCTTGATAGCCCTCGGTTTAAATTCAATCTTGTATTTCAATCTTCCTCCTCAACAAATATTCTGGCTTTCATCTCTCCTCAATTACCTTCCTCTCCACCTCCGTTATCCCATAAAGCCCATAGACAATATCGTCTATCTTCTCATCCGTAACCGCAATCTCCCTTTCAATCTTTTCCCTTTCTGCTAAGCGGTGGGTAGTAGTTTTTGGTCAAGCAGGCTCCACTGTCTCGTCTGTTGCTTTTTTCCCAAATATCCTTGCCACTATTATCCCAATCTCATAAAGCAACATCATGGGGCCTGCCATGAGGAGCTGGCTGAAGGCATCAGGCGTCGGCGTGAGGATTGCGGCGATAATGAATATGCCGAGGATTGCGTATTTTCTATAGGCAGAGAGCATTTTTGCATCCACAATCCCAAGCAAAGACAGGAATAATATAAAGAGCGGTATCTCAAAGACAATCCCGAATGCGAGCAGGAATTTTGTTATAAAGGAGAAGTATTCATCCATGGAGAGCATGGGCCGGATGGTATCAGTTGCGAAGCTCAGGAAAAAAGGGAAGCCTACTGGCAGGACTATAAAATAACAGAAAAGCACGCCGCCGACAAAAAGAATAACAGATGAAATGACAATAGGCCAAACCCATTTCCTTTCATTTTCATGAAGTCCAGGCGCAATAAATGCCCAGATTTGGTATATCAGGACAGGACTTGACAGGAATATGCCTGTGACAAGGGACACCTTGAGATACGTAAAGAATGGCTCTACCAGCCGTATAAATGCAAAGTTCGTATCAGACGGAAGGGGTTTTGCAAGTATCATAAAAAGTTCATCAGAAAAGGCATATGCAAGAGCAGAACAAAGCAGAACAGCGGTTACGCCAATCATAAGCCTTTTTCTCAGTTCTTCCAGATGGGATGTGAATGGTATTTTCTGCTCTTGCTGCATGGTTATGCTGTCCCTTTATCCTTTTTGGTTTGCTCTGATAGGTTAGGCGAAGGTTTTTGTGCTTCCATAATCCCCTCCTCCCCCCCTTTTTCAAAGGGGGGTGAGGGGGGATTATTTTTTTAAGGGAATAAAGGGGACGGTTCTCTTTAATTGATAACGCCAACCGTCTGTCATCAATCATCAACGGCGGAGGCAAGACTTACTCTTTCCAAGAAATACAGAAATAAAAAAAATAAAGAGAACCGTCCCCTTTATTCCTTTATTCTCGCAGCAATTATATTGGTACTTTAAACTTGTGAGTGAGAAAATAAAGCACTGGCTACAAATTTGAAAGAGAGCAAACAGGGTGACAGGGTCAGGCTGGTTTATTGACATTTTAATTTCAATAGGGGACAAAAAAAGGTACAGGTGTACTTTTTCTCATCCTTCTTCAACATGTATCCTCACCTCGACCGTGTGCTCCTGATGGTCATCAACAAGGGGAATAGCCTTGTCGTGTTGCAGGGCGCCATCGATGGCCACACTCGTCTCGCCGCTGCCCACGGGCGTTTGCTGGATAGTGATATGATAGATAGTTTCCCGGTATCGGTAATGTACCTTGAACATCTTCCAATCTGCCGGAAGGCACGGCTCGAAACGCAGTTTGTCTACTTCAAGCCTCAGCCCAAGGAGTGATTCCAGAATTAGCCGGTACATCCATGCTGCCGATCCTGTGTACCATGTCCATCCACCGCGGCCTATGTGTGGTGAAACCGCATATACGTCGGCTGCTACAACGTATGGTTCTACTTTGTAGGTTTCAATTTCCTCCGGTGATCTCCCATGGCTCACCGGGTTGATTATTGCCAGCAGTTCCCACGCCCGACGGCTGTCGCCTAACTTTGCAAATGCCATCGCCGCCCAGATCGCAGCATGAGTGTACTGCCCGCCATTTTCCCTGACCCCAGGGACGTACCCCTTTATATAGCCGGGATTCAAATTCGACTTATCGAAGGGCGGGGATAGGAGTTGGATCAGCGCATGGTCCCGTCGAACGAGGCGCTTATCCACTGCTTCCATTGCCATGGCTGAGCGTTTGGCATCCCCGGCGCCGGAGAGAACAGACCAGCTTTGCGCAATAGAATCAATCTGGCATTCGGGATTACCCGCCGAACCGAGTGGCGAGCCATCATCGAAAAAAGCGCGGAGGTACCACGCACCATCCCAGCCATTCTGCTCGATATTCCGGCGCAGTTGAGCCGCCTCCCTCTGGCAGCGTTCGACAAAGGGCAGGTCTTCATGCAGGCGTGCAATCTCAGTGAACCGCATGAGCACTTCATAAAGGAAGAATCCCAGCCAAACGCTTTCGCCTTTGCCGTGTTCGCCCACCATGTTCATGCCGTCGTTCCAATCACCCGAGCCGATAAGCGGCAGACCGTGCTCGCCAAGGCTAATGCCCCTCAGGATGGCCCGCACACAGTGATCATACAAACTGGCCGCTTGTTCAGACAGACCGGGAAGATCATAATACGAGTCCTCGTCCGTGTTTACCGGGCGGCCCTCGATGAAGTGAACGGGTTCATCCAACACCCCGGTGTCTCCGGTGCTCAGAACGTAGCGGCAGGCAGCCAGCGGCAACCAGAGAAAATCGTCCGAACAGTGTGTACGCACGCCCCGGCCCGATGGAGGATGCCACCAATGCTGGACATCACCCTCCTTGAACTGATGGGCCGCGCACAGGAGGAGATGCTCTCGCACGAGGCCAGGTTCTGCGTGGATGAGCGCCATAACGTCCTGCAACTGGTCGCGGAAACCGAAGGCGCCGCCCGACTGGTAGTATCCGCTGCGGGCCCAAACACGGCACGCCAGAGTTTGGTACAAAAGCCAGCCATTGGTCAGGATATTGATGGACTGGTCGGGTGTTTCCACTTGCACTGCGCCGAGCGTGTTATTCCAGTACTGCCACACCTTTTCGAGCGTGCCGCGCGCGGCGGCAGATCCCCGGAAACGACGCACCAGTTTGCTGGCGTCATCGGCATTCCGCCCTGCGCCGAGCCTGAAGATGATCTCGCGCTCTTGCCCGTCGGCCAGCTCGAAGGGAACCTGGATAGCGGCGCAGGGATCCAAAGCGGTCCCCACCTTGCCGGAGAGGCGCAACCGGGTCAGAGCCACGGGATTCCGAAGCGTGCCGTTGCGCCCGAGGAACTCAGTCCTGTCGCCGCTCACGGTCCGGGGCGCATCGTCCACATCGAAGAAGGCAACCCGGTCGGCAAACTCCGTGTTGTAGGAGTTCCGCGCAAAGAGCGCGCCGCTGTTGGGATCAAGTTCAGTAATCACATGCATTGCCGACTTCGGCCGCAGGTCTCCAAGAACCCATTCCGCGTATCCGGTAGCGGAGAGCCGGCGTGGACGGCCCGACTCGTTTCGTACTTTGAGCACCGTGAACTTGACCGATGCATCCAGGGCCACGTAAACCCACATCTCCGAGCGGATACCGCGCTCCGTGTGCTCGAAGACGCTGTAGCCAAATCCGTGCCGGGTGACATAAGGGGTCGCCCCGCGGCTGGGCAGCGGCGTGGGGGACCAGAAATGTCCGCGCTCTTCATCACGGAGGTAAAACGCCTCTCCGCTCGAATCGCTCACGGGATCGTTCCCCCAGGGAGTGAGGCGGAACTCATGGGCATTCTCGCTCCAGGTGTAGGCAAGCCCGCTCTCTGAAATGATGGTCCCGAAAAGCGGGTTTGCCAGCACATTCACCCACGGCGCTGGCGTCACCTGCCCGTGTGTTGTCGTAATAATATACTCGCGCCCGTCAGACGTGAATCCGCCCAGCCCGTTGAAGAACGTCAGATCAAGGCGAGGCAACGCGGCGATTGCCATGGGTTCGGAACTGTGGGTTCGGGTCGGTGTAAGAAGAGGCACTGTTACTCCCACAGGGCCGCGACGGTTGATCTGCTCCGCCAGCGTTCCCCGGCTGTCAATGATGATGGCGCGAGCGACGGTTTGGAGCAGGATGCGGTCCTCGTTCGATATCTGGTCCGCAGGTCTTACGAAAATGCCGCCTGGTTGATCGGTTACGCTGGCTTCGACGCCTGAGGCAATGAGCCCCATGATCTGGTCTTGCAGAAGCTGCCGGTAACCGGCGTGATCTTCGTTCCAGATCACCAGATCCACCGCCAGTCCTTTTAAGCGCCAGTATGCGTGGGCCTGTACGAGTTGGCGCACCAGGTCGATATTGGCCGGATCTTCAATCTGCAGCAGCACGATTGGTAAATCGCCCGAAATGGAGTAGCCCCATAGACCGGACTGCCCCCGGCGGTTGTTGATGATGACGCCCGGTTCCGCGCGCAGCAAAGAACTGGCATAGATCACCGAGCCGGCAATGTGTCCATAGAGTTGCGCATCGGCCTCTGTGGCATTAAGCTGCCGCAGGAGCACCTGGCTATGTGTCCACGCCAGCTCAAAGACACGATCCGCGACATGCCGGTCCTGGTATTTCTCCACAAGGCTTAAGGCTGCGTCGCGGGTTTCGCCGATGCCGGAGACAATATTGATCGTTGCCGATTCTTCCGGATCGAGGGTTATCCGATACCGTACAGCTACAATCGGATCGAGCACTGATCCCTCGCTGTCCGAGAGCGCCCCCGTAAAAAAACCAGCTGCCCCGCTCATTGCTTGTGGATCAACAACCGTGTTTCCGCGGCCTATGAACTGCATGCGATCCGTTTCATAGGAGACTTCTCCTATCTCCGCCCCATGCACAGCCATGAGATGGAACATCCACGGTGGCTGCTCGTCCAGGGAGCGGGGACGGCGGGTGCAGAGGATCGCCTGCCTATGGTGAATGATCTCGGTTTGAACAAAGAGATTGCTGAATGCCGGATGCAGTGCGTCAGCGGCAGGCGATGCGAGAACCACTTCCGCGTAACTCGTGACGTCAATCGTCCTGCGTATCCGGGCGCGATTAGTGATAGTGATTCGGCGCAGTTCAATATCATCTTCTGGTGAAACAGCGATCTCCGTATGTGTGTCAAAGTCGTGGTCCCGGCAGCGAAACTCTGCTTTCGCCTCCGAAAAAATTGCTTCGTAATTATCCGACCGTTTGAGCGTCGGCTGATATGCGGTTGACCAGAACTCCCCGCTTGTCACATCGCGCAGGTAACAGAACGTGCCCCAGTTGTCGCGGGTGCTGTCTTCGCTCCAGCGTGTTACTGCAATGTCCTTCCAGCGGCTGTAACCGCCCCCCGCGTTTGTGATCATCACATGGTATCTGCCGTTCGACAGTAACTGTACCTCCGGAATCGGAGTGTCGGGACTGCTGAAAATGCGAACCGGCGTCTCCGCACCACTGGGAGTCGTATGTAAGCCGGAGATCTCGGCGGTGTGCGAATAAAACGCCGTGGCCTTTGGCACCCGCTCCTGGAGCAACAGCGTGGTCGCCTGGAACAACGGCTCCGCCTCGAATCGCTTCTGCATCGGACGGTCCAGAAGCAAATAGGCCAGCGAGAGAAAGCTCATACCCTGGTGATGTGCCATGAATGACCGGACCACGGCGCTCGATTGTCCGCGCGGCAGACGTGAAGGTGTATAGTCGATAGCTTCATAGAAGCCGTATTTTCCTTCAAACCCTTCAGCGGAGAGTCGCTGCAGATTCAGGCACGCCTCCTCGGGCGACACCATCAGCGCAAGCGCCGAAGCATAGGGCGCAATTACCAGATCCCCGGCGAGCCCGCGTCGGAGCCCCAGTCCGGGCACGCCAAAAGCGCGGTACTGGTAGTTAAGACGGACATCTATTGTGTTGTAGCCGGATTCCGAAATGCCCCACGGTACACCGCGCTTCTTTCCATATTCGATCTGCCTGGCCACAGCCGCCTTATAGGTCTGGTCGAGCAGCGTGTTTTCATACGTCGGCATCACCAGAAGCGGCATCAGGTACTCGAACATCGATCCGCCCCACGAAAGGAGAATCGGCTCTCCACCGGCAGTGGTGAGCAGGCGCCCCAGGGTGAACCAGCTCTCCTGCGGCAGTTGTCCCTGCGCAATCGCCACGAAACTGTACAGTCTCGCTTCCGAAGCAAGTAAATCGTAATAACTCGCGTCCAGCCGGCGTTCACCCACGTTGTACCCGATGGTCAATAGATGGCGCTCCTTGTCGAAAAGGAAGTCATATTCCATATGGGCGAGTTCGCTGGATTGCAATGCAAGCCGTTCGATAGCCGCGATTCTCTCAATGGCGCGTTGGTTGCCAAGTCCTGCCAGTTCGCGCAACGTCGGGATCTCGTTGATACCGGGAAAGTCGTCGAGCCTATTCGGAGAAGCCGGCAGCAATGTCCACGGAGCGAGAAACATCAGCTCATGGAGGGCGGCCCGGCATTGACCGGCGAAGGCGCGTGCCCACCACGCGGCCTGATTATCGGGGCCGGCGCCATCAATATCGAGGGCATCGACACCGGCGACCACTTCCTCGGCGGACGTTGTTAGTTGATCAAGGCACTTCCGCGCCGTCATAAGCGTAGCTGGTGGGGAATTGTACGCGGACTCCATATCCCTCTGAAGGTGAGCGAGCCCCGCTGGAGCGTATACTCCCGGATCGGCTCCTTCTGCAGCGTCCGCGAGAATCTCCACGAGAATCATTAATGTATCGCTGAGGCCGGTAAACAATCTCGCTCCCAGGATTTTTTGATCGGGGAGTGCGAGCAGACCCGGCCGCAATGTCAGCAGATGGCCCGCAAGGTTTCCACTGTCAACCGCCGAAATGTAGGTGGGCAGCAGTGGCTTCAGAGATTGCGTGTCGTACCAGTTGTAAAAGTGGCCCCGGTGTCGTTCCAAAGCTTCCATTGTGTGGAGTGCATTCGCCGTGCGTTCGATGAGTTGTTCCGTCGAAATGTAGCCAAAGTCGTGCGCGGATAAATTCGCGAGCAGCGTAAGTCCCATATTAGTCGGCGACGTGCGATGTGCGACCCTGGCAACGGGATGCTCCTGATAGTTATCAGGCGGCAGCCAATGATCTTCCGGGCCGACGAAGGTCTCGAAGAACGCCCATGTCTTTCGGGAAATCTTCCTGAGAAAAAGGGTCTGGTCAGCAGTCAGCCTTATTCCGCGGCGAGCGAGTGGCCGGCTGATCCACCACGCGATAGCGGGGGAGAAAAACCAGATGCCCAGTATGGGCCCGGCCTCAGCTAAAGCCGCCGGCCCCGAAAGCGCTAAGTAGATTACCGTGGCGGTGGCAATGACCGGGGCGATCCACATTGTTCGACAAGAGGCGGCGAGGCCAGTACGGTCATTACGCTCGGGGTCGCTCGACGGATTCCATTCAAGCAGTAGCCTGTGCGTTATCAGCATCCGCCACGTCGTGCGCACAATCGCATCCAGACTGTAAAACGCCTCGTAAGGCAGGCAGACGAGCGAAAATGCAGCTTGAGCGAAACGCCTGCGCGTAGAGCGCGCTGAGGCGGCAAGGTGCTGCCTCAGAAGCACTTCGCCCGGCTTCTGAAGCACGTCCAGGGCAGAGGCAATCAAAGAAGGAATCAGGATGATGCCGATCACCGACAGGGTCCAGAACCAAGCCGATGATAAAACCGTCCAGCCCAGCATTAACAGGAGTGTTAATGCCGAAGGCGCGAGACTGCGTCGGAGGTTGTCGAGGATCTTCCATTGGGACAGGAGCGAGAGAGGATTTTTCTGAAAGCACGCATCAATGCCCGGCACGCGCGGCAGCAGCCATCGCACAAGCTGCCAATCTCCGCGGATCCAGCGATGCCGGCGACTCACGTCCGCGCTGTAGCGAGACGGATATTCCTCGTACACCATTACATCGCTCAACAGTCCCGCCCGCGCGTAGCATCCTTCCAGAAGATCGTGGCTGAGGATTCGGTTCTCGGGGAAGCGTCCGTTGAGCGCCTGCTCGAATGCATCAACCTCATAGATGCCCTTGCCGATAAACGAGCCCTCTTGGAACAGGTCCTGGTAGACATCGGAGACAGCGCGCGTATACGGATCGATTCCCGGCTCACTCCCGCACATACGCGCATACCGCGACTGGTTCGTGCCTGGCAGGCTCACGGCCAAGCGTGGCTGAAGGATACCGTACCCGGCGACCACACGTTGCCTATCTTTGTCGTACTGCGCACGATTCAGTGGATGCGCCATGGTCCCCACAAACTGCCACGCCGAATCGCGGGGTAGTTGAGTATCCGTGTCAAGGGTGATCACATATTTCACCTTCGATAAGACTCCCGTTTTACCCACAATGAGCGAGAAATGCTCCCCTGAAACACCTTGTGCCCCGTTGCGCAGAAGTGAATTCAAATCCGCAAGCTTCCCTCGCTTGCGCTCGTACCCCATCCAAATCCTGTCCCGCGGATTCCATCGGCGTGGGCGATGGAAAAGGAAGAAAGCGTCGTTTGTTAAACTCTTGTACTTTTCATTCAGCTCTTCGATCCGCTGCCGGGCCAGCAGCAACAGCGGTTCGTCCTCCGGCAGCATTTCCTCGCGCGCGTCCCGAAAATCAGTTAGCAGGCCGAAGTGCAGGCTGTCGTCCCGATTTGCAAGGAACCGGACTTCAAGCGCCTCGATCAGATCCTCTATATCCTGCGTGCTTATGAGCATAGTCGGGACCACGACCAGAGTACGCAATTCCGGTGGAATTCCCTTGGAGAAGTCCATTCGCGGCAGAGAACGCGGCGTCGCGAGTAATGTCGCCAACCAGTTTACCAGCGCTATTGTTAGCTGACTTGCAGCCATCAGCGAGAGAGTGCCGATCAGCCCGAGTGCCCAGCCGGATAAGCCATTGGCATGCGCCTTTGTTAGTAAACTCCCGGTGAAGATCGTTGTCATCAGCATGATCGTGCCTATGTACAACAGCAAAGGAAACCGCAAACTCAATTTTCGAAGGGCCTCAGAAACAGATAAGCGCACTTCTGCTAACTGCTCAAGCTCCGCCAGTCCCTTGTCTATCAGGTAAAAGCCGACATGTGCCGCGCGAGCGTCAGGGCCTAGTTTGCCGTCTTTATGGGCCGCGCTCTCGTGGGCCAGTTGAATCGCTTTGCGCGCCACCTCGCTCTCGGACAGCCGGCTGATCTTCGCTATCTTTTCCACAACATTGCGGTAGTGGTTACGGGTAGAAAAATCCATCTTGCCGTAAACTCCGCCCGTGTCCTCACGCAGGGTCCGCTCGACGTCGCTCATCGCCTCCACGAACGTACGCCAGTCCATCGCGTCCATAAAACGGAGGCTGCCAATGCTGTTGCTCAGCGAGACCTGATCAGCGGCCTGTTTCTGGTTCTCCGACTGCACCAACTGCTTGATTGTCAGGCCGGACTCGGAGAGTCGCTGCTCAATCCAGGTGAGCGGCAATGCCAGAGCGGGACCCTGGCCCTGCAACCGGCGCGTGAGTTCCGCAACAAACGAACTTACCATCGGAGGGTTCGACCGCGCCATGTCCGCGATCACCAGGATCAGGCTCTTCGGGTCCTTCCCGGCGATCTCCGTCATCTCGTCCGCCCAATAATCGGCGAGGTTCCGGTCGGTCCTGTCAGTGGCGATCCGGGCTGCAACGCGTCGGAGATTCTCGATCAGTGCCAAGCGCAACATGATGGGGATTGCCCACAATTCGCCCAGCTTCAGGACGGTGACTGTCTGGTAGGCTGCCACGAAACTGCTGAGGCTTTCTGGGTCTACCCGCCCATCGCCATGTGAGATCGTCTCCAGCGCAATGTCATACACACGCGGAAGACCAGCCGATGGACCGTTCAGCAGTCGAGGCAGTTCCCGGCTGTAACCCTTTGGCAAGTGCCTCCTGGTCGTGCGAATCTGCTCTTCAATAAGATAGAAGTTATCGAGCAGCCATTCCCCTGCCGGCGTAATACGGCGGTTTGCCTTAATAGCCTCCGTCAGCAGGTTGCGGACTCCAAGCAGCACGCCTTCATTATCAGCCAGCCGGATCAGAAGCCGGTCCCGTGCATGTCCCGGACCCAACGTGTGCAAACCCGCCAGGATCTTGCCATGCTGCTCCATCTGATCGCTGCTGAACAGTTCTGATCGCAGCGGCAGCTCGGTGTCAGCGTACTTTTGTGTCTGGTTGTTTCCGCAGAACCTCGCCAGCAAATGGGACAGGTTTCCAAGAATGCTCTTGCTGCTTATCTTCAAGTTTGAGGTCTCCTTCTGAGAAGCGAAGTCTCAGCAAATTGGATAGCAATCAGGGTGATGGCTTTAGACTATCCCTCTTCGGTAGTCGGTGTTCATGCTGCAATCCACATTATTAAAGCAGATTGCTATCTTGAAGGTTTCAGTCAACTCATGGTAGTGTAGTGTTACCAACGCTTCTTTACTTATAGATAGATATTTTGCGCATAATAGATTGAACGGAAGCAGTCCAAGCGAATATTTTAGGGTTCTGATTATGAGACTCTATATATTGTTTGATAACCTTAATAAGTTCTTTCAGATTTTTAAAAGATCCACGGCGGATTCTTTTTCTTGATATCTCGGCAAACCATCTTTCTACCATGTTTAACCAAGAGCTGGATGTTGGGATAAAATGAAGATAAAAACGTGGATGTCGTTTTAGCCATCTCTGAACCCGTGGATGTTTGTGTGTCCCATAGTTGTCAACTATTAAATGGAGATCCAAGTCGAATGGAGTTTTTGTATCTATAATTTGCAGGAATCTGATAAATTCCTGATGTCTGTGACGCGGCATGCAATCTCCAATTACTGTGCCATCGAGCATGTTTAATGCTGCGAATAATGTTGTTGTGCCATGGCGGGTATAATCATGAGTTTGTTTTGCAGGAATGCCAGGCCGCAGAGGAAGTAATGGTTGTGTTCTTTCGAGCGCTTGAATCTGACTTTTTTCGTCTACACATAAAACAAGCGCTTTGTCCGGGGGATTCAGGTAAAGCCCGACAACATCATAAAGTTTTTCGAGGAATAGTTTGTCCCGGCTGAGTTTAAATGCCCCCGATAGATTCAATCGGGGGTGAGGTTTTAAGTTGTGCTCTTTCCATATTCGTTGTACGGTTGCATTGCTAACTTTTTGTTCTTTGGCCATAGTTCGGGTACTCCAGTGGGTCGCATCAGGAGGCGTTGTGTGTAAAGTGGCATGGACAATAGCCATAACTTTCTTGTGGCTTACCCTTGGAATACGTCCGGGACGGGGGGCGTCTTTCTCCAGCCCAGCCAATCGAAGAGCCAAAAAACGTTCCCGCCACAATTGTACGGTAGGACGGGAAATTTTAAGCATCGCCGAGATTTCTTGATTTTCGTAGTTATTGGATGCCATTTGAATTATGCGGGCTCTTTGAACGATACGAAAGGGCATCTTTTTACTCTTTGCCCATGCGTCTATTGTTATCTGCTCTTTTTCTGTCAATATAATGGTTTCTGCTACTCTACACATAAAACCATTATACATAATATTTTACATAAGTAAAGTTATTTATGTAACACTACACTAGCTGATGCCTAATTTGTTCATAAGTTCAGATGGCGTTACTAACTCACTCAATGTAGCACCTTTTTGCCTTCGAATTACATTAACCAATTTAAAATCCAGAGTTAAAAAATAATCGCACTTGTTATGTTCAGCACACCATATGTGGAAGGCATCAAGTAGCTGATTTCGGTTCAGTTTTTTTGCTCCTTGATAAGCACCGGTCATTTTTTGAAGTTCGAGAAACCGTTTATTTTTTATGGAGGATAAAAAGTTAAATTGCATGTTCCTTGCATCAAAACCTAATCCAAATTAAAACCCGACCGTATTTTATTGGTGCTTCAATGTGACAGTAAGGCGCATCATAAAATATGCCTGTTTCACTATCCATTTTTGGGATTTTCCAACTCTCAAATAAAGTTTCCATTTGTAATACATATTGAACTTCACCACGTTTCCCCGCTTCCGCCAGTGTCGGTAGCAATTCAACCTCAAACCTTAGTTTATTATTTCCAATGGAGTCATTAGGGTTGACGCGAATATAATCATGCACAGTCATCTCAAACTCCTTGCCACCCCAATTAATGACTTGTTTCCTTGGTCGTAGCCTTGGCAGTCGTGTTGCAGAGAATTTTAAGACAGTCGTATCAATATAAATCTTTGGCAGATGCATCTGTCATTTATTCGCTTAACGTTATTACACGAATTTCCTTTTGGAGATAACGTGTGAGTCCAACATTCCTCCTAAAATGGAAAGAGGCTTTTATCTCCCCTCAATTATCTTCCTCTCCTCCTCCGTCACTCCATAAAGCCCATAAACAATCTCGCCTATCCGTTCATCCATAACCGCAATCTCCCTTTCAACCTTTTCACGCTCTGTTGATGGTGGCAGGCAGTTTTTCTTTTTGTGGAGTTCAAGCATACGGTCAACAAGAGAGACGAGTTATAATTATGATATGCCGAGGTCTTTTTTAACATCTTCAAGTGGCACAGAAGGCTTGGACTTTTCCTCCTGCTTGGCTGCACGGAGGTCAAGAACATCTTCTGCATCTTCAATCAATTCCTGAATTGCCACAAATTCCTCATAGGTTAAAACAACAAATTCTTTTTTGCCGTCCTTTGTTAAAAATTCTGGATGTAATGTAATCATATTCCCTCCCATTTCTTATTTATAAGCGTCCTTCCTATGTTTTATACGATAGATTACCACTTTTTCTCCTTCGATTTCAAATAATGCTCTGTAATCCCCGACTCTCAACCTGTATTCTGGTGTAAAATTAGTCAATCGTTTTACATCCCCCGTCAGTCCATTTTGCAATGTCTCTATTTTTTCAATCATCCTTCGGCTTTCATTAATAGGAATGGTTTTTAAGTCCTTGATAGCCCTCGGTTTAAATTCAATCTTGTATTTCAATCTTCCTCCTCAACAAATATTCTGGCTTTCATCTCTCCTCAATTACCTTCCTCTCCACCTCCGTTATCCCATAAAGCCCATAGACAATATCGTCTATCTTCTCATCCGTAACCGCAATCTCCCTTTCAATCTTTTCCCTTTCTGCTAAGCGGTGGGTAGTAGTTTTTGGTCAAGCAGGCTCCACTGTCTCGTCTGTTGCTTTTTTCCCAAATATCCTTGCCACTATTATCCCAATCTCATAAAGCAACATCATGGGGCCTGCCATGAGGAGCTGGCTGAAGGCATCAGGCGTCGGCGTGAGGATTGCGGCGATAATGAATATGCCGAGGATTGCGTATTTTCTATAGGCAGAGAGCATTTTTGCATCCACAATCCCAAGCAAAGACAGGAATAATATAAAGAGCGGTATCTCAAAGACAATCCCGAATGCGAGCAGGAATTTTGTTATAAAGGAGAAGTATTCATCCATGGAGAGCATGGGCCGGATGGTATCAGTTGCGAAGCTCAGGAAAAAAGGGAAGCCTACTGGCAGGACTATAAAATAACAGAAAAGCACGCCGCCGACAAAAAGAATAACAGATGAAATGACAATAGGCCAAACCCATTTCCTTTCATTTTCATGAAGTCCAGGCGCAATAAATGCCCAGATTTGGTATATCAGGACAGGACTTGACAGGAATATGCCTGTGACAAGGGACACCTTGAGATACGTAAAGAATGGCTCTACCAGCCGTATAAATGCAAAGTTCGTATCAGACGGAAGGGGTTTTGCAAGTATCATAAAAAGTTCATCAGAAAAGGCATATGCAAGAGCAGAACAAAGCAGAACAGCGGTTACGCCAATCATAAGCCTTTTTCTCAGTTCTTCCAGATGGGATGTGAATGGTATTTTCTGCTCTTGCTGCATGGTTATGCTGTCCCTTTATCCTTTTTGGTTTGCTCTGATAGGTTAGGCGAAGGTTTTTGTGCTTCCATAATCCCCTCCTCCCCCCCTTTTTCAAAGGGGGGTGAGGGGGGATTATTTTTTTTAATTTCTTTGGAAGGCTCCATTTTTGTGAAATTTTCAAGGCCAACTTCTTTTACACTGCGCTTTATCTCCTCTGTTGCCCTTTTGAATTCGGCAAATGCCTTGCCCAGCGCCTTTGCAATTTCAGGGAGTTTATGAGGCCCGATCACAATCAGGGCTATGATGAGGATAATAATAAGCTCTGAAATCCCGATGCCAAACATTATGCCCTCTTTTTTACGAGTATGTCCTTTGGGGGGCGGATTGTCAGAACAGGGCAATCAGCCTGCTTCAAGACCCGTTCGGTAGTGCTCCCAAAGAAAAAGTGGTCTACGCCTGTTTTGCCATGCGTGCCCATGATTATCATGTCTATATCTTTATCTTTAGCGAATTTAATTATCTCTTTATGAGGGACGCCGATTTTAATAGCAGATTCGTAAGCCTTTATGCTGCGCGGCATTCTGATGGTGAGTTTTTTCAACATCTTTTCAGCCCAATCTTTCATTTCCTGCTGAAGTGTTTCTGCTGAGATGTGAGGTATGTAAAAACCTGATATATCATAGCTCATATCAACCACATGCAGAATAAAGAGTTTAGCCTTAAACTGCTTTGCCACAGAGACGGCATAGGCTAAGGCATAGTCTGATGCAACTGAAAAATCCGTTGGGAAAAGTATTTTTTTAAATGTTTGCTCCTGCATTTAATACCCCTTTCTATACATACTGATTGCACCACGCTAAGCGTGGTTGCACCGATTTTAGAATATGATTACACAGATTGACTAAATTGTAAATTTGACCTTCTTCAAGCGAGTCTGGTTTTCTAATCGATATTATGCTGTCTTATCTTATAGAATTCTATAGATATGTTTCAACATAATTTTGCAGGCTGTTGAGAAACGTCTTTGCATAAGAGTGTCAAGAGTTGACATCATAAACAACAAAGTGGTAAATTTCAATCAATGTTTTGCTTTCGCCATCCAAAGCGGATTGCTGTAAAAGTCTGTTATCACTGCGGCAGACTTGTTTGTCCAAAGTGTCAGTGGAGAGATTCCCATCATACATTTTGCGGTCAGGCCTGTTATAAAAGATATATTTTCTGGCAAAAGGTAAAAGAGATAAGGCGAATGGTAATAAGAGAAGTCAGGGCATTCTCTCTTTTACTGTCTAAAAAGGCAGCAGCGATACCTATAGGAAACGGCTATGTCCCCGCAATCTTGCCCATCCTTGCGCTCACATCCATCCATACATATACAACCCTTACTACGAAAGATTACAAACCTTCTATACGTTATGAGATTCAGGAATTTAAAGATAGTAGTCCAGAAATCCGAAGCCTTGATACCACAATCAAGAATCTGAAAACCACTGATACTGCGCAGATTGTTGTGGCATATAATGCGCAGCCTGAAGAGAATAATCTAAAAAATCTTTTTGAGAAAAAGATAAAGTTGCAGCCTAAAACACCTGTTATAGTAAAACCAAAATTTATTGCCCCTGATATAACAAGGGGCAATGTTATGAAAAATGAGTTATCAATCACATTCGACGGAGGTAGCGAGGCAACTGATACAGAGGCGATTTTAAATATTTTGAGGGAAAGGAATATAAAAACAACAATATTCTTAACAGGAGAATTTATAAAGCGGTATCCTGAACTCGTAAAGAAGATGGTTGAAGACGGCCACGAGATAGGCAATCACTCCCTTACCCATCCACATCTGACAACCTTTGAAAAAAATTTCAAACAGCAGACTCTTCATGGCGTTAACAAAGAGTTTATAACAAGGCAGTTGAAAGAGACTGCCAGAATCTTTAAGGAATTGACAGGCAAGGATATGATTCCATACTGGCGGGCGCCGTATGGCGAACAGAATGCTGAGATACGGCAGTGGGCATATGAGACAGGTTTCACACACATAGGCTGGACAACAGACTATAAAAACAGAGAATCCCTTGATAGTCTTGACTGGGTGAGCAACGAAGAATCAGAGTTTTACTATTCTGCAGATGAGATTAAAGACAGAATTCTTAATTTTGATAAAGGTGGCAATGAGGTTAAGGGCGGAATCGTGCTTATGCACCTCGGTACTGACAGAAAAGACAGCCATGTATCTACCAAACTCCCTGAGATAATAGACAGCCTTGAGCAGAGAGGATATAGGTTTGTGAAGGTATCGGAGCTTTTGAATAAGAGAAGATAAAAACGATAAAGAAATAATTTGCAAAAACCGTATATTTTATTGTTGGAGGTTTAGATGAGAATTAAAACATTAGCAGCGATATTGCCTTTTTTAGTGTTGTTCATCATGAGGCCAAGCTATGGAGAAGAGAATCCGCGCGTCGAAATATTTTCGCCTCAGGGTGCTGTCAAAGGTGTTCGTCAAGTTAGCGTCAGATTCTCTGAACAGATGGTCCCATTTGGCGATCCTCGCGGCCTTATTGAACCATTTGATATTAACTGTTCAGAAAAGGGGGCGCAGCGATGGGTGGATGGGAAAAACTGGGTCTATGATTTTGAAAAAGACCTTCCTGCAGGTATACAGTGTGTATTTAATCTAAAAATAGGCCTTAAAACATTAGCAGGAAATGAACTAAAGGGAGAAAGAACCTTTGCGTTCTCAACAGGAGGGCCTGCAATTAGGTCATCTTATCCATACGAAGGTTCAAATCATTTAGATGAAGAGCAGATTTTTATACTCACGCTGGATGCCGAGCCAACAGAAGAATCTCTTCTTCAAAATATATCGTTTTCCATAGAAGGAATACATGAGCGCGTGGGCATCAGGATTCTATCAGGAGAGGAAAGAGAACAAATCCTCAAAAACAGATACCCTAAAACCACTCAGGCACCGCTGGTTATCATACAATCAAAGCAGAGATTCCCCACCGATGCCAAGGTAAGCCTTATATGGGGTAAAGGGGTAATGTCCAGAAGCGGCGTTGCAACAGAAAAAGACCAGACGCTTCACTTTAAGACAAGAAGGCCGTTTACTGCCGAGTTTCATTGCCAGAGGGAAAATCCCCATGCAGATTGTATACCCATTGCGTCCATGTCTCTTAATTTTTCTGCGCCGGTTGCATGGGAACAGGCTAAGCAGATTGTATTGAAAGGCCCTGATGGGAGCAAATGGGATGCAAAAACAGTGAGGTCTGAAGAAGAGGAAATTGAAGGAGAATCGCAGCAAAAGACTAAAGAGTTTGTTCAGGTAATTGTCTTCAGTGCCCCGCTTCCTCAAAAATCAGAGTTTCATGTTGAGCTACCGGCAGGGCTTACAGATGATGCAGGCAGAAAACTTGCCAATGCTGATAAATTTCCGCTCACTGTGCAAACAGACGAATATCCACCTTTGGCGAAATTTCCTGCCCGTTTTGGGATATTGGAGCTTAAGGCAGAGCCTGTGCTTCCTGTAACATTGAGAAATATTGAGCCAGAGGTCATGGCAAGACTGCTGAAGATAGATGAAGGTAAAGGGATTGTTGGCAAGACAAGGGGAATGATAGAATCGCTAAAAGGGCAGATATTGAAGGTTGAGGCTCAAAAAGGGGTTCAAAAGGCAGATGAGGTTTTCTCCTGGCTTAAAAAGATGGCCGGCTACTATGAATATTCTGACAGAGAAAAGTCAGTCTTTAGTACACAGGAGATGCTCCTGGCAAAAAAGATCTCTATACCTAAGCCTAACGGGGCAAAGGCATTTGAGGTCGTCGGCATACCGCTAAAGGAGCCTGGTTTTTATGTTATAGAACTTGAAAGCCCGATTTTAGGCTCATCCCTCTTCGGCGCCTCCAAACCCATGTTTGTGCCGACTGCTGTCCTGGTTACAAACCTCTCTGTTCACTTTAAATGGGGTAGGGAATCCTCCCTTGTCTGGGTCACTGCCCTTGATTCAGGAAAACCTGTGCGGGATTCTCTGGTAGCGGTCAGGGACTGCAAAGGAAATGTGCTGTGGGATGGTAAAACAGATGCTAACGGGATTGCCCGCCTCATGAAACTCCCTTCTATGACAGGACTTCCGCGTTGTTCGCACCATTCTCTGGATAACGGTCTTTTTATTACTGCCCAGACTACTGACGATATGGCATTTGTGCATTCAAGCTGGAATGACGGGATTGAGTCTTGGAGATTCCAATTGCCTGAGGGGTCTTATCAAGGCCCGGTCATTACCCATACCATCTTTGATAGAAACCTCCTGCGGGCTGGTGAGACAGTTCATATGAAACATATCATCAGAAAACATACCATGACAGGGTTTTCGTTTATGAATGAAACGGAACTGCCAAAGGCTGTATTGATCCGCCACTGGGGGAGCAACCAGAGGTATGAATTTCCTCTCAAGTGGGATGAAAGTGGTATTGCAGAAACCGAATGGAAGATACCGCAGGAGGCAAAACTCGGCACCTATGAGGTTATTTTATTAAAAAAGGCAACTGAAAAATCTGAAGATAGAACTGCTGTAGGCAGGTATGAAGAGGTGGATGAGTCATATTATTATTCGGACGGATGGCAATCCGGTTCTTTGCGCGTAGAGGAATTCAGAGTCCCTTTGATGAAAGCCTCTATTCAACTGCCAAAAGAGCCGTTGGTAAACGTCTCTGAAACAAATGTTGACCTTCAGGTGTCGTATCTATCCGGCGGAGGCGCTGGAAGCACAGCTGTCAAGTTCAGATGGCAGGCCCAGCCAAGGTATGTGGCCTTTTCTGATTTTGACGGATTTACTTTTGCCAATGGAGAGGTAAAGGAAGAAATATCGCGCAGGTCTTTAGGCAAATATGACTATGAAGAAGCAGAAACAGAACAGGGAAGGGCTCAGAAACCGATGTTGCAAAGCAGCGAACTGCTTCTTGACGCTGCCGGCGGTATGAGGACAGGGATAACAAATATCCCAAGGGTTTCAGCGCCCCACGACATCCACGCAGAGCTCGAATTCAAAGACCCGAACGGAGAGATACAGACAGTTTCCGCAAACATCCCGCTCTGGCCGTCAAAGGTTCTGGTCGGGGTAAAGCCTGATGCATGGGCAATGTCAAAGGAATCCTTCAAGTTCCATATAGCAGCCGTAGACCTTTCTGGCAAACCTGTTCCCCATGCGTCAATAACAGTAGAACTGTTTCAGAGGAAATACTACTCCCACAGAAAAAGGCTTGTGGGCGGATTTTATTCGTATGAGCATGTTACAGAGACAAAACGGATAGGTCAAATCTGTGAAGGAAAAACAGATGCAAAAGGACTCTTGATATGCGATGTGAAATCGCCGGTTTCAGGAAATGTAATCCTTCAATCAAAGACTAAGGATAATGCAGGAAACGAAAGCATCGTTCACCGTGATGTGTGGGTTGCCGGCAAAGATCAGTGGTGGTTTGATGTAAGCGACAGTGACCGCATTGATATTTTACCAGAAAAGAAACACTACGAACCAGGAGAGACTGCCAGATTTCAGGTAAGGATGCCGTTTCGGGAGGCGACTGCATTAATTACGGTTGAGAGGGAAGGGGTTATCAAGCCAATAGTAAAACATCTGTCAGGAAAGATGCCGGTCATAGAGATTCCTGTTGAAGGCCGCTATGCGCCGAATGTCTTTGTATCTGTCCTTGTTGTGCGCGGCCGTGTCGGCAATATTCAGCCGACTTCTTTGGTTGACCTTGGGAAACCTGCATATAAACTCGGTATAGCTGAAATAAATGTCGGGTGGAAGGCGCATGAGCTTAAGGTAAAGGTATCGTCAGGTAGAAGTGTGTATAGGGTCCGGGAAAAGGCGCAGATAAAAATAAAGGTGTTGCGAGCAGATGGAAATATTCCGCCCAAAGGAGGCGAGATTGCTATCGCAGCGGTTGATGAAGGGCTTTTAGAACTTATGCCGAACAAAAGCTGGGATATCCTTGAGGCAATGATGGGAAGGCGAGGATACGAGGTTACAACAGCAACCGCCCAGATGCAGGTAGTAGGAAAGAGGCACTATGGGCTCAAGGCGCTTCCTCACGGTGGAGGCGGCGGGAGGCAGCTAACGAGAGAGATGTTCGACACCTTGCTCCTCTGGAAAGGAAAGGCGCTTCTTGATGATAGGGGTGAGGCATCAGTAGAGATACCTTTAAATGATTCCCTTACAAGTTTTAGAATAGTGGCAGTAGCAAGCAGCGGCGCTGGGTTATTCGGCACAGGCGCGACGAGCATAAGAACAACTCAGGATATGATGCTCCTTTCAGGGCTTCCTCCTCTTGTCAGGGAGGGGGATAGATTCAGGGCAGGATTTACCGTAAGGAATGCGTCTGAAAAAAAGGTGGATGTGGAGATTTCAGCTATTTTAACAAAAGGGGCAGGACAGGAAGATGGATTAGAAAAGATACATGCATTTCTTGCGCCTGGCGAGTCAAAGGAAATAGGCTGGGATGTTCGTATCCCTGTAGGTGTAGATTCTATGAGCTGGGAGGTCTCAGCAAGAGAAAAGGACGGGAATAGGAGCGACAGACTGAAGGTAAAACAGGCGGTTGTTGCCGCAATACCTGTAAGGACATTTCAGGCAACCATCACTCAGGTTGACAAACCTGTAAAAATGAAGATAGAAAAGCCGGTTGATGCGCCATCAGCAAAGGGTGGAATCAATGTGTCTCTTAAGTCTAAGCTGTCTAATGGCCTCGGCGGAGTCAGTCATTTTATGAAGAACTATCCTTATACCTGCATGGAGCAGAAGGTGTCACGGGCAGTTGCACTGCGGGATGAGGAACTTTGGAAAAAGAATATGGCAGAGCTTCCAACGCATCTTGATTCTGACGGCCTTGTGAAATACTTTCCCGCATGCTGCAAGGGGAGCGATGTCCTGACAGCCTATATCCTGTCAATTGCAAATGAGGCAGGCTGGGAAATACCTGAACATATAAGGCAGCAGATGGAGAACGGCCTTAAGGGATTTATCGAGGGAAAGGTTGTCAGGTGGTCAAGACTGCCGACTGCGGATGTTTCAATCAGAAAGATAGCTGCGCTGGAGGCGCTCTCAAGATACGGCAAGGCAGAGACGCAGCTTCTTGGCTCTATAAACATTGAGCCAAACCTGTGGCCTACATCCGCTGTCATAGATTGGATGAATGTGCTTATGAGAGTAAAGGATATCCCGAATAACTCAAATAAATTCAAAGAGGTGGAACAGATACTAAGGTCAAGGCTTAATCTCCATGGAACAACCATGGGGTTTTCAACCGAGGGGATGGATAACCTCTGGTGGCTCATGGTATCTACTGATTTAAATGCAGTGCGCACCCTGTTGACATTCCTGAATCTCGAAAATTGGAACGAAGATATGCCGAGGCTGGTAAGAGGGGCTATCGGCAGGCAATACAGGGGCGCATGGAATACGACTATCGCCAATGCCTGGGGTGTTCTGGCTATGGAGAAATTTTCAAATAAGTTTGAATCCATGCCTGTCGCGGGGACGACATCAGCTGCTCTGGAGGATAAAACAAAAGAAGTTGACTGGTTAAAGAATCCTGCTGGAGAAAGCCTTATGTTTAAATGGCCAAAAGAAAGGGCTGACCTTAATATCTCCCACCAGGGAACTGGCAGGCCCTGGGCGACAATACAGAGCCTTGCAGCCATTCCATTAAAGGAGCCTTTTTCAAGCGGTTATAAAATCAAGAAGACGTTCGCGCCGGTAGAACAGAAACAGAAGGGAAAGTGGACGAGCGGTGATGTGGCGCGGGTTCGGCTTGAAATAGAGGCCCAGGCTGATATGACTTGGGTTGTTGTAAGCGACCCGATCCCTGCAGGGGCAAGCATACTGGGAACAGGGCTTGGAAGAGATTCTCAACTCCTTACGCGGGGAGAAGAAAATAAGGGCTGGGTCTGGCCTGCCTTTGAAGAGCGCACCTTCGAGACATTCAGGGCGTATTATGAATATGTGCCAAAGGGCTCTTTTACCGTGGAGTACACAATACGACTGAATCAGAGCGGTGCATTTGAGCTTCCAGAGACGAGGGTTGAGGCGCTCTATTCCCCTGAGATGTTTGGGGAGATACCAAATGTAAGGTTCGAGGTTGGTCAGTAATGAAAACAAGGCGCACGGTTTTTCTTACATTGGTTGCCGCTATTATTTTAGCGGCCGCAGTTTTTATTCTTCAAAAACAGAAAATAATTGTTCCCTCATTTCAAACTGTTCATGATTCCTATAAAAAATCCGAAGCTGTCTTGCTTGACAGGCACGGCGAGGTTGTCCATGAATTACGGATAGATGAAAAAGGGAGGAGGCTTGACTGGATAAGCCTTAATAATATTTCCCCGTCTTTGCTGAAGGCTGTTATCCATTCAGAGGACAGGAGATTTTATAAGCACAGCGGTATTGACTGGAAGGCTGTTGTCTCTGCCGCTCTGCAGAGCCCTTTCGCAACAACTTCTCGCGGCGCCAGCACAATAACCATGCAGCTTGCATCAATGCTTGATAAAAGACTTAAGCCAATAAGGCAGAAAAGGACATTCAAACAGAAGTGGATTCAGATGCGGCTGGCCAGAGAAATGGAGCAGACTTGGACCAAAGATAACATCCTTGAGGCATATCTTAATCTTATCGCATTGAAAGGAGAGCTTCAGGGGATTGCTGCTGCATCCAGGGGGCTTTTTAATAAAGAGCCGGGGGGACTCAATGAAACAGAGGCGAGCCTGCTTGCCAGTCTTATCCGTTCTCCAAATGCAGATAATAATGATGTTGCAAGAAGGGCATGTGTGCTTGCGGATTTTGCCCAATTTCAAATATCGTGCGAAGATATAAAAAAGCTTTCAGAAAAAACTCTGTTAGGCGGTTATTACATAAGACCTGCTATTGCGCTTGCTCCCCATGTTGCCAGTCAATTATTAAAGAGAGGAGATGAAAAGGCAGCATCCACTCTTGACGGAAATTTACAGAGATATGCCTTAGAGGTTTTGCAGCATCAAATAAATATCCTTAAAAAGCAGAATGTTCATGATGGGGCGATTCTTGTTGTTGAAAATAAAACCGGGGATGTGCTTGCTTATGTAGCCAACGGTGATGATTATTCGAGCGCAGTTTATGTTGACGGTATTAAGGCAAAGAGACAGGCTGGTTCGATCTTAAAGCCGTTTCTCTATGGACTTGCCTTTGAAAAAAGGATTCTGACTCCTGCATCCATAATAGATGACAGCCCTATTGACATCTCGGTTACGGGCGGCGTATACCGGCCAAAAAATTATGACAGCCAGTTTCACGGGCTAGTTACTGCGCGCACTGCCCTTGCATCTTCTTTAAATGTGCCGTCCGTCAAGACATTACAGCTTGTTGGAATAGAATCATTTTTGCAAAAGCTGAGGGATTTGGGTCTTGAAGACCTTAATGAAGAAGAGGATTTTTACGGCCCTTCACTGGCGCTTGGTTCAGCAGATGTGAGTTTGTGGGGGATAGTAAATGCTTACCGCATGCTGGCCAATGACGGTATCTGGAGCAAATTAAGGCTTGTACCTGATAAAGACACAGAAACATCGTGGAAAAAGATATTCTCTAAAGAGGCATCTTTTATTGTCTCAGACGTATTGTCAGATAGAGTTGCCCGCAGTCCTACCTTTGGGCTCGAAAATCCCCTCTCCACACGATTCTGGACTGCGGTAAAGACAGGGACAAGCAAGGATATGAGAGATAACTGGTGCATTGGATACTCCAGCCAATATACTGTAGGCGTATGGATTGGAAATTTTTCAGGTGAATCTATGTGGAATGTAAGCGGCATTACCGGTGCAGCGCCCATCTGGATTGAGGTTATGAACCGGCTTCACAGCAGGAACCCTGGAGAGCCGAAAACACCGCCATTTGGCATAGTTGCAAAAAAGGTGGAGCTGATGGAGTTAAGACAAAAACGGATTGAATGGTTTATTAAAGGAACAGAGCCGGATGTAACTGTTGTAAAAATACAGGACAAACAAAAGACGGACAGGATAATTTATCCGGTTGCAGGAACTGTCATTGCATTAGACCCTGATATCCCTGACACAGAGCAAAGGATATTCTTTGAAGCTGAGCCGAGAGATGCCGGCTTTATATGGATGTTAGATGGAAAGGTTATTGGGAATTCCGAAGAGGGGTTAAGCTGGGCGCCAAGCACAGGGAAGCATGCGTTGTCGCTTGTTAATCAAGAAGGTAGGGCAATAGATTCTATAAATTTCGAAGTCAGAGGGGCTGTGGCTGATTAACAGTATTTTTCCCTATTTCGGTTTTGGGAACAAATCTTGTTAGCTAAGCTGTCTAACTAAATGGGGACAAACGAACAGATAGCGAGTGATGAGGATCATGAGCTGGTATCTTTGTGCAAGAATGGGGATATTGCTGCCTTTGAGGCGCTGGTAAAGAAGTATCAGAAGAAGGTGTTTAATATTGCTTTTCGGATGATTGGAAACTATGATGATGCGTGCGAGGTCGCGCAGGATACCTTTGTCTCTGCATATCGGTCTATAAAGCAGTTTAAGGGGATGTCTAAATTTTCCACATGGCTTCATACCATAGCAGTTAATCTTTCAAAAAACCGGCGCAGGCAATTAGGGACAAGGCAGTATCACGAACAATTTTCTCTGAACGACCCTCTCGCTACAGAGGAAGGTCGGATAAATGTTGAAACAGCTTCGGCAGATCCCGATCCCCCGGAGAGGCTCGAACAGAAAGAGACTCAACAGAAGATACAGGATTGTATAAACAGGCTTGATGATGAATTCAGGGAGGTCCTGATTTTAAGGGATATACAGGGTTTTTCTTATGAGGAGATCAGCAGTATGTTGAATATAGCTGAGGGAACTGTAAAATCGAGGCTTTTCAGGGCGAGGGAAGAGATAAAACAATTATTAAGGAAAATACTTGGAGAATTATAAATGAAATGCGCGGACATTGAAAAACGCCTTTCTGCATATATTGAAAATGATATACCGTCTCATGAACGGCTGATTGTTGAGGAACACCTCAAGTCATGCCCGCATTGCAGCAAATCCCTTGCTGACCTTAGAAAGGCCATCAAGCGGGTAAAGAGTGTGGAAGAGATGGAGCCGCCAGCCTGGCTTACCCAGAAGATTATGGCAAAGGTAAAGGAAGAGGCAGCACCCAAAAAAGGTATACTCCGATGGCTGCTCTACCCGCTCCATATAAAACTCCCTCTGGAGATTGCTGCCACGATTACTATCGTAATTGCTTCGGTTTATATCTACCATGTAGGCAAGCCTGAATTGAAACTTGCGGAAGCGCCCATGCAGGATATTGCTGGGCAAACACTTTTGAAGGAAAAGGAAGAGGTTCAAAGGGAGGTTGCGGACAAGGATGTATCGGCTCCGTCACCACTACCTTTACCAGAGAAAAGCGAGAAGAGAATTAAGGCTAAACCAGCGGCTAAAGAGCCTCAAAAATCTGTGCCAATGAAAAGGCCGGAAGTTGCTGAGAGTAAATCTTTGGAAATGCCTCCATCTCCTGTCCATAGAGACGAGAAAGATAAGATAGGATTGTCAAGAGTTTCTGCAGGAAAGGCGGCATTGAAACAAGAGACATCCGCGCCGGAGGCTAATGTACAGTCATTCGTTGCTGAAAAAAGAAGGGATGTCACAGTCATAACCCTGAAGGTTCAGAACAGAGAGTCTGCCGAACAAGAGATTGAGAGGGTCTTGAGTAAGCTTCAGGCAAGGATAATCAAGACAGAATATCCTGGGAACCAAACCATCATCTCTGCAAGGCTTGATGCTAAGAAAATTAAGGAGCTTATTGCACAACTGAAACAAGTGGGAGAAGTGAAAGAAAAAGATGGATTGCCAGAGGCATACGAAGGAGATAGAGAAATAAGCATACAGATTGAAACGATATCAGCGCCGGTTCAATGATTGAAGATATTGATAAATCTCACTATAAGGGATATAATCCGAATAAAAGGAGAATTTCTATGCATAGAATTATTGAAGTCAAACCATTATCAGGCTATAAAGTATGGCTTAAGTTTTCAGATGGTATTGAAGGCACTGTAGACCTTTCTGATGTGGTTGGCAAAGGTGTGTTTAAATCATTGAAAGATAAGGAACAATTCAAAGCCGTATTTATTGACCAAGAGAGTCATACGATTGCGTGGCCCGGCAATATAGATTTATGTCCTGATTCTCTTTATGCCGAAATATGCGGGACAGAAATCCTTCAGAAGTCCTCAAATGCCTGAAATAAGCAGATTTTATGGCATCGTAATCCGCATGTTCTTTAGAGAGAATGCGCCTCCTCATTTTCATGCAAGCTATGGTGAAGAGGAAGCGCTGATTTCTATCGAAACACTTTCGGTTATCTCCGGTCGTCTTTCACCCCGGTCTCTCGGATTAGTAGTTGAGTGGGCATCCCTCCACAGAGATGAACTTAAAAAGAACTGGAACAAAGTAAGCAGTTATGAACAGCCTGATAAAATTGAGCCGCTGAAATAATTCAAACTCTCATTACTTCTATAAGTGAACTTTGCCAATTATAAACGGGCGATGACCCTATTTTGACCCTATTTTGTATTTTGTCTCTATTCGATACCCTGCGGTCTCTTTCACAGGATGATTTATTCCCTCCACAATTGAATCCATAAAACATAATCCTAAATCCGGGAACTTTTTGTTGGCCTCCTTTGTCTCAATAGGTAAAAAAGAAAGGAGGTCATACATTATGACTACGAAATCCACATGCCTCAAAGAGACTCAAAGAATGAGAAAAATCCCCCCTTACCCCCCTTTGCAAAAGGGGGGATGGGAAGATTTTCAGGTGAAAAGATTTTTGACGCTGCTTGCAGCGGCATTCTGCATCTTCATCAGCACATTTGCCGCTGCGCAGGAGGAAGGGGGTTCAGACAAGACCCTCTCCCCCTACTTTTTTGTAAAGAGCGATGACAGCGGAGTTGATCAGCTTCCGCTGAAATCCACTTCTGCGAATGTGAATATTTCCGGGGTAATCGCGGATGTTACAGTAACACAAGTCTATAAAAACGAAGGTAAGCGCCCACTGGAGGCTATTTATGTGTTTCCTGCATCTACACGCGCGGCAGTTTACGGAATGAAGATGACCATCGGCGAGCGGACGATTAATGCGGTTATCAAAAAACGCGAAGATGCCAGAAAAGATTATGAAAAGGCAAAGGAAGAGGGCAGGAGCGCATCTTTGCTGGAGCAGCAGAGGCCCAATGTCTTTCAGATGAATGTGGCAAATATCCTGCCTGGCGACATCATACAAGTAGAGCTCAGCTATACTGAACTTCTTGTACCCATAGACAAGGTATATGAATTTGCCTACCCAACAGTGGTCGGCCCCCGGTATTCAAATCAGAAAGCTGAAACCGCGCCTGCATCGGAAAACTGGATACAGAACCCCTATCTCCATCAGGGAGAATCGCCAACATATACTTTTGACATTCAGGTGAACCTATCAGCAGGATTGCCGATACAGAAGGTTTTTTCTCCTTCCCATAAGGTCAATATAAACTACGATGGTCCGGCAGATGCAACAATAGCTTTGGAAAAATCCGAACAATATGGCGGCAACCGGGATTATATTCTGAGGTATCAGCTTAGCGGTGAGCAGATAGAATCCGGACTCCTTCTCTATAAAGGAGAGCGGGAGAATTTCTTTCTCCTCATGCTTCAGCCTCCGAAACGGGTAACCCTCTCGCAGATTCCCGGTCGCGAGTATATCTTTATTGTTGATGTCTCAGGCTCAATGTACGGCTTTCCACTGGACATATCAAAAAAGCTTCTCAAAGACCTTATCAGCAATCTCCGGCCAAATGACAGATTCAATGTCCTGCTCTTCGCAGGCGATTCGTCAGTGTTGGCAGAGACCTCTTTATCAGCCAATGCAGAAAACATAAGCAAGTCAATCCATTTTATTGAGCAACAGAGAGGCGGCGGCGGAACAGAGCTTTTGCCTGCGCTCAGGCGCGCATTGGCGCTTCCGAGGGCAGAGGGTTATTCCCGCACCGTTGTTATTGCAACAGACGGCTATGTTACTGTGGAAGAGCAGGCCTTTGACCTCATCCGCAACAACCTTGGTAATGCGAATTTGTTTGCCTTTGGAATCGGCACGAGCGTAAACCGACATATCATCGAGGGCATGGCGCATGTTGGCATGGGCGAGCCGTTTGTCATCACAAAGCCGGAAGAGGCACAGGCCAAGGCAGAGGCATTTCGCAAGCTCATCCAATCGCCTCTTCTCACGCAGATAAGGCTCGACTTTAACGGGTTCAAAACATATGATGTTGAGCCCCTGAGCATTCCTGATGTGCTTGCAGACCGTCCTGTCCTCGTATTCGGCAAGTGGCAGGGGAGCCGGCACGGCACAATCACACTCCGCGGTACTACAGGCGATAGGGCATTTAAGCAGACAATTGATATAAGCAAGATTAAGCCGCTCAAAGAAAATTCTGCACTGAGATTTCTCTGGGCACGGCACCGAATAATGCTCCTCTCTTACTACAACATGCTCCGATCAGATGATGATAGGGTGAAAGAGGTGACAGAACTTGGCCTTGCCTATAATCTCCTGACTGCCTATACCTCTTTTGTGGCGATTGACAATGAGATTCGCAATAAAGAGGGGAAACCTACCACAGTCAACCAGCCGCTTCCTTTGCCTGAAGGTGTTTCTGATTATGCAGTGGGGAATTATGCGGTTGGAAAAGGTTCAGGATATTTGTCATCAGCCCCTCCGTTTACAGCAAAAAGAAAAGATGAGGCCCTTTCCGAGACAAAACTTGGACCTTCTGTACAGAGTGAAGAGAAACCGGCTGAAATAGACAAAAACAGCGCTGGCAGGGTGAGGCTTGAAACAATAGTTGTAAGCAATAATGAGTTTAAGGCTGCAACAGAAAAGGCAATAAAAGGATATTTAGAGGAGCTTCAGAAGGGCTGTGCAGGCACATCGCAGGGGAGGTTGATAATCATGTTTACTATAACAGGGAGCGGCTCAGTAAAGGATGTAAGCATTGTGAGGAGTGAATTGAAGGATAAAAATATTCTTCAATGTGTTCTGCAAAAGATCAAAAAATGGAAACTTCCTATAACGCAGGGACAGGAGACAAAAGTGACTGTGACAATTGCTTTCTAATAAAAAAGATTCTCAACTCAGCAGGGGCCGATTTCACCATCGGCCCCTTATCTTTTTTGCCTTGCGCCTCTTTCCTACGACGATCAATAAGAGGCACTGTGAATTTTTAACCCATGCACAATGTCCTTCAGAATTGTTTTCTATAATGCATAGGGAGGGTATGGGTGTCTAATGAGGATTTTCAGTATTTCTCAACTGATTGGGGGCAAAAGAAAGGGTGAAAATTTTTAGTCGTCTTTGTTAGCTGTTGCTCATAAGCACTTATTAAGGAGAGCACAAAATAGTTTGCATTTCTTATCTGCTAAATAGCCCAATTCGTCATTCCCGCATGTATTTAGCGGGAATCCATTACGATCACTCTGGATGCCCGATAGAAGCATTCGGGCATGACAGAAAAGGCAATGTTTTTTGGAACAACGTAAATGCAATCTGTATTATGCTCTCATTAGTATCATTTCTTTTTTTCCATTTTTATAAAGAAAAGGAGGAGGGCGGGAATTACCAGCACGGTAAATAGCGTTGAAAAGACAATTCCGCCGAGGACAACACTTCCCAGACCGCGATAGAGTTCAGAGCCGGGGCCAGGGGCTACGACAAGCGGGAGCATGCCGAATACATTTGCCGAGGTGCTCATGTAAATGGGCCTCAGCCTTGTCCTGGTGGCATCAATGATTGCCTCTTTATACTCCATGCCGTAGTCTCGCACATTGACCAGCGACTGATAGACAATGAGGGTTGCGTTATCAACAACAATGCCAATGGATATGATGAATCCGAGCATGGTGAGGATATCCAGGGGCTGAGGGGTAGCGCTGAATATATTGACGAGCTTGAGCCCGAGAAATCCTCCGGCAGCGCCCAGAGGCACTGTAATCATAATGATTAAGGGATAGATGAAATTCTCAAAGAGCGCTGACATGATGAGGAACATGATAAAGGCAGCAAGGATAAAATTCCACTGAAGCGCCTTTCGCGTCTCTGTAAGCTTATCTGCAATACCGCTCTGCCGCACATCAATGCCCTGAAGCATTCCCTGAGCCTCGAGCGCGGTAAATACCTTTCCTTCAATGATTTCCATTGCCTCTTCAAGGGGTATGGTAAACGGGGGTGTAACCTGAAGGGTTATGGTGCGTCGCCGCTCCAGGTGCCGTATCTCTGTTATACCGGTTGTTCTCACCAGGCTTGAGAGGGATGAGACAGGGACAAGCTTTCCATCGCGGGTGACGAGGAGCTGGTAATAGAGCTCCTCAGGCGTTGCAACATCCTTTTCTGAAGCCTTGAGGACCAGGTCTATCTTTTTCTCCCCTTCCTGTTTAAAATCGCCGATTATTCTTCCATCCATAAGCACGTCAATGGCGCGACCGAACTCCGCTGCAGTAAGGCCAGCAGCCTTTATCCTATCCCGGTCCGGCAAAAGCCTCACCTCTGGATAGAGGAGTTCAATGGACGGTACCGGCCGTATCTGAGCCTCTATCATCTCCTGTTTGAGAATGCCGAACATCATGCCTGTCACCTGAACGACTCTATTTATATCATCGCCGCTGATATCCACTTCTATGGTTCGACCCCTGCCGAGCCGCGTCTGGAATATCCCTGCCTGGGTGCTTATTCCGAACATGCCGGGGATGCTGTTGATTGTTCTCATGAAAAGCGGGACAAGCTCTCCCCCGCGCTGTTCATGGGTGCTGAGTGCGCCGGAGAGCATGATGGTTTCTGTCCCAACGTAGAACATGTTTTTAATCCCGGGGAACCCTTCATGGTCTTTGTTAAAATAAGGCTCTGCATCCTGAAAGAGCCTCTGTCCGATCTCAACCCTTTCCTCATACGAGAGCCCAGGGGGAGGGACGAGGATATTGATTACAAGATTTCTATTCCCCTGGGGGAGATACTCCATCTTGGGGAAGAGGAGCACTGCAATCAGGAGAGAGACAGAGGTAAGGGAAAGGATTGTTACGATGCCTGTTTTCCTGTCTCTGAGAACAAAGGCAACCGTAGTCATGATAACATCAGCAAGCCGTGTGCCGAGCGCAGTGAGGAAATTTTCCTTTGCATAGATTTGCCCCCGTGCCAGAGAGAAGAGTCTGTGGGAGAGCATAGGCACAACTGATACAGAGACAAAGAGGCTTATGGTTACTGCGCAGCTTACAGCAAGGGCAATATCTCCGAATAATTGCCCTGCCTCTTCTTTCACAAAAACAACAGGAAGAAAGACAGCTACGGTGGATACGGTTGTGTTGAGAATTGCTCCCCATACCTCTTTTGCTCCGTCATAGGCAGCATCAAAGGCTGATTTTCCCATGTTCCTATGGCGGTCAATATTTTCAAGGACAACGATTGCATTGTCCACAAGGATCCCCACGGAAAAGGAAATCCCTGCAAGACTCATGACATTCAGGTTTCTGCCCAGGGCGTGCATGAGGATAAAGGTGCCAATAATGCTGATGGGTATTGCGGTAGAGATGACGAGGGTTGCGGTTATGGATCGTAAAAAGATGAGGAGTACAGCGATTGCGAGCGCTCCGCCTATGATGATATCTGTTTGCACAAGCTCTATGGCTCCCCTGATGTACGGCCTCTGGTCATAGACCCAGTCAAGATAGATCTTTTCGTCCTTCAGCTTTTCTTCATTGAGTCCTTTTACTACTACTTCAACACGATCAGAAAGCTCGATGATATTGACCCCATGCTCTGGTTTTACGCCAATGGCCATCCCCTCCTTTGCATTATGGATCATGGCAACCGTGCGCTTTTCAAAGCCAATAGCTACGTCGGCAACATCAGAGAGGATAACCCGCTTTTGGCCTGTAGTTCTCAGCACCACATTTTTTATATCTTCGGGAGAGGTAAACTCTGCGATGGTTCTTATCCGGTAGTCCCTTCGTCCTATTCCCAGGCTTCCTGCCGCAACATTGACATTCTCTGTTCTCAGGATATTTATGATATCATCTATCGTAAGGCTGTATGCCGCGAGTTTATCCGGCTTTACCATGATGTGGAGCTGTTTTTCTGTGCCGCCGCCGATAAAGAGCTCTGCCACTCCATGAACCCGCTCCAGGTGCTGCCGCACCTCATTTTCAAAAAAGGTCCTGTAGGTATTTACATGATTCGGATTGTCTTTGGCGGTCCGTAAAATCATCCATATGACCGGTGTTGTTGCAGCACCGGTTGCATTGATGACCGGCTTTTCCACATTTTCCGGATATGCAATTACTTCATTGAGCTTATTCGATACTCTGAGAAGGGCGTCATCCACATGCGTGCCGATCTTGAATCGCAAGGTAATCGCACCCTGGTTATTAAAGGAGGAGCTTTCCATGTCAATGAGGCCGGGAACCCCTTTGAGCACACCTTCCTGCTCTTCAATGATCTCCCGCTCGACCTCATAGGGCGTTGCACCGGGCCATGGTGTCGTTACGGTTATCTCAGGCTCTGTTACATCCGGCGTGAGCTGATAGGGCATGCGCATCAGTCCGATGATGCCAAAGAGGAGGATGAGGATGACGCCAACGAAAACGGTGACAGGTTTTTGTATGGAGAGTTTTATGAAGTCCATATCTTTTAAATTTCCAATGTCAAAATCCAAATGTCAAATCAAGCTCGAAGTTCAAAATCCAAAGTAAAGCTCTCCGTCCTCAAGGGCTGAGCTTACCAGTAAGGAAAATATCATTTTCCATTGCGCCCCTTGACCCCGCCTTGAAAGGCGGGGCTTACGTGGCACTCGCTGGTTAATACTTTTGATCTTGGGATTTTGCCCCTGATTGAATCTATCAGGGGTTCATTTGACATTTGGGCTTTGAAATTTGACATTTATGCCATCGCCGCTATTTCATTATTTGGGGTTTAATTTAACCTTGGAATCTACCTACTATTTAGCGCTCACCGGCTGTCCATCCATGAGCCGCTCATTTCCCTTGCTAACCACCTTCATCCCTTGCTTCAGCATGTGAGACTCCACACCAGCCCGAATTCCTGCATAGCCGACCACAGTGACAGGGATCATCTTTGCCTGGGATTCGATCACTGCAAAGACAATAGTGTTTCCAAACCGTGAAACAAGGGCGTCCCGCGGCACCATGAGGGCCTTTTTCTTTTCTCCGATAGGGAGGCTTGCCTTTGCCTCCATCCCTTCGATGAGCGGGATGTTGCTCTTCACCTGTATCTTAACGGGAAATGTCCTTGTCTGGATATCCCCCTGGGGGACAATTGCAGATACTGTGCCGGACAGCCTATTTCCCCCTGAGAATACCTGCACACCCAGGCCTGTCCTGATGAAACGGACTACCTCTTCAGGCACATTTACAATAATATCCACGACCTTATTGCGTGCAATCGTTGCCACTGTGCCGCCCGGGCTCAGCCACTCGCCCCGGTCAATATGTTTTTTGACCACAATACCGTCAAAGGGAGCAGTGATAATCTTTCTTTTCAGTTCTGCTTCAAGACCTGCAATCTCAGCCTTCATGGCATCAGCCCTTTTTTCAAGTCCTTTGACTTTAAATCTGATCTCATCTATTGCCTGCTCTGCGATAAATCCTTCCTTGTAAAGGTTTTCCATTCTCTTGAGCTCGCGCACCGCCACTTCAAGGTCTGCTAGCACCTGCTCATACGATGCCTTTGTTGCTTCTATGGTCTTTTCCAGCAGTTCTGAATCGAGGCGCACAAGGATAGCGCCCTGCTTTATCTTGTCCCCTTCTTCGAACAGAACCTCTTCTACCTTGCCGTTCACCTCAGCAGCAACCTCTGAAACCTCCTGATAAAAGACTGTTCCGACAAACTCTGCCACAGGCGCGATCATGCCCTGGCTTACCTCAGCAACAACAACCTGCGCAGGAGGTACTCCCATTGTCTCCTGGGCATAGAGAAAAGAGAAATGGGATAGAAATATAAAAATAAAAAATACTATCTGGTTTATCATTGACACCCGCTCCACCGTTTCAGAATGGTACTCTAAAAGTATTATACTATATAATATAGGCTGGATGTTTGCTCAAAGTTTGCTATCAGCGCACTTATCGCGTACAAGGTTTATCCCTCTCCCTATCGCGGGGGAGGGCTATTGGACTATGAAGGGGACTTTGGTGTGTGGTTTATTTTTCCCCATAGCATCCCAGAGTCGGCTTGCTTCCCTCGAAGGTAGAATTTGTTTTTATAAGCCAATCTTCTCTAACTTTGTAGCTCTTTGGGTTCGCATAATATGAGTCAACTGCCTCGTGCAAAACCTTTGTCATGCCTGCAACATATGCTTTTGTCCTCTGCCTGCCTTCTATCTTTAAGGCATTCATACCCGCGTCTATGATTTTCGGGATTAGTTCAAGGACATTCAGAGACTCAGGCTCTTCAAAGGCATAGACATATTCACCGTTTTCGTTAATATACCTTCCCTTGCAGCAGGTGGGGTAGGGTGATGTCTCGCCTGTGCCAAGTTCATTTAAAACAACATTGTTTAAGGTAATCTTAAGTTTGTCATCTTCATTTATGAATCTTACAAATCTTGACGGCGAACATGCGCCCTCTGTATTGGTTGACGCGCCAGTAACAAAACTGGAAAGATAGCACCTTCCCTCAATATTTATGCAGAGCCCGCCAATGGCAAAGACCTCAAGCTCCACATCGGTTTTGCTTCGTAAATCCTTCATCTCATCCACGGTAAGGACTCTGGGCAAAACTACCCTTTTAATGCCAAAGTGTTTTTTATAAAAATTTATAGATTCATAGTTTGAGCTGCTTGCCTGAACACTGAGATGGATATTTGTATCTGGATATTTATCCCTTGCATATTTCAAGATTCCGAGATTTGCCAGAATAATAGCGTCGGCATTCAATTTAACCGCATTATCTATGGATTTATACCATTGATGATAAGTATCCATCTGCGGAAAGGTGTTTACAGCGAGGTAGACCTTTTTGCCTCTCTTCCGGGCATATTCAATACCTTCTTTCAGTTCATTAGGTGTAAAATTCAGGCCTTCGAAATTTCTAGCGTTGGTGGCATCATTAAAGCCTGTGTAGACCACATCAGCGCCATTATCAATTGCAGCTTTTAATGAGGGGAGATTACCAGCAGGGCAAACAAGTTCTATTTTTTTTAAAGATAACATTTCAATTCATCTTTTCTTTGCGTCATAGTTTGATTGGGCAATGGAAACTGTTATTTTATTCTTCTCTTTTGAAAATTAAATAATGGAGACGTTTGGCTAATTTGCTATCAAGGTCTTTGAGAATTTTGTACTGTTCTATAGCTGAATCATTATCCCTTTGCGAAAGAAAAACTACCCCCAAGCTAAAATAAGCCAGCGCATGATCAGACTTTAGTGCAATCGCCTGTTTATAGGCTTCAATCTCATGTGTCGTGTCATTGAGTTTGCCATATATCACCCCAAGGTTGTAGTATACATCAGCGTCGTCCGGTTTAAGGGCGAGAGCCTTCTTATAGGCTTCGAGCGCTTCAGCGTAGTCATTGAGTTTTCCATAAATTATTCCAATATTGTAGTATGTGTTGCCATCATATGGATCAATGAGAATTGCCTGTTTATAAGACTCAAGCGCTTCATTGTAACGTTTGAGTTTTCCATAAATTACTCCAATATTGTAGTGTGCGTTGACATCATCTGGTCTCAAGAAAATTGATTGCCTGAAGGCGTCAAGCGCTTCAGGGTAGAGTCTTAGGGCACCGTAAATCATTCCCAAATTGTAATGCGCTTCGGAATAATCTGGTCTAATACGAATCACCTGTTTATGGGCTTCAATTGCTTCAGTTGTGCGCCCGACCTTGTCATAGATAACTCCGAGCTTGAAGTGCGCTTCTGCATAATTAGGATTAATGCTGATAGCCTTCTTATAGGCTTCAATTGCTTCATCAAAGTAATTGAATTTGCCATAAACCACTCCAAGATTGAAGTGCGCCTCAGCATAATCAGGCTTAATGCGGATAGCCTGCTTATAAGCCTCTATTGCTTCATTGCTGTAATTCAGCTTACTATAAGCCGTTCCCAGGTTTAAGTGCGCCTCAGCATAATCAGGCTTAACATGTATTGCCTTTTTATAAGCCTCAATCGCATCACTGTAACGCAAAAGATTTACATTGGAATATCCAATTTGGAGATAAGCCTCGAAATGGCGTGGATCCTTTTGGGATGCTTTTTCAAAATAAGGGAGGGCCTTTTCAAAGTTATCTGACCACAGAAAGGTAAGTCCTGTGGAGTAAAGACCTTCAGCGGAATCAATTCCAGCGTCTCTTCTTCTTGTTTCCCATTCGGCGAGCGACATTTCTTTGAAGAGTTTTAGCTTCGCTATCTTTTCACCAGGAACAGCAAATCTCATTTTTTGCCCTTCAATACTTTTATAGATTGCAACACCAATGACTTCGCCTCGCAAATTAGCAATAGGGCTGCCGTTTAAACTACGAGGTAGGGGCGCTGAAATCTGGACAATTTTTCCAAATAAGGGAATCTCCCGGACAGCTACTACAATACCCTCTGAGACCGCTTGATCAGAGACTGTTGGGTTGCCAATTACCGTAATTTGTTCCCCTTCTTTCGGAATATAACTACTTATTGATAAGGGGTGAACTTTTTTGGCAGAAATATCCACTGAAGCGCGGATAATACCTGTTTCTTTGTCTTCTGCCACAATATGTGCGATAGGGTATGCTTTCCCATCCGCAACTTTGACTTCAGCGCGGTAAGCGCCTTCAAGTATATGACTTATGATAATAACATCGCCTTTTTCGCTGATAAAAAAGCCGTTTCCCTGATTAATAATTTTTCCTTCTTTATCGTATGCCACTACAACGACAGTTGATGGCGATATCTTTTTGGCAATCTCTATCAATTCTTCTTGCGCCATCACTGCATGCGGTAAGGCAAAACAAAAAAGAAACACAATCAGAGATGTAGAAAAAAACCTATTTGACTTCATGTGTTCACCTATGGATAAGCTTGCTCTTAAATTTGGGACATTCTTACTTAATCAAAGCGTCTTATCGCGTGCGCTAACCTCTACCGGAGTCCCTCTTGTAATCATCAAAGCCTTGCTTGCGCTCTTATTTTTAACTGCAATTTCCAGAAGGCCGCAACCACCTATGAGGCAGGCAACATCGCCGTCTTTTGCATATGCGTAGGAAGGGACAAGTTTTTTAATTATAATATGCCCAACCTCTGTTTGAAAAGCCTTATTTTTGAAAACCCTCCTTAGCAGCCCCTCATCTATATTTGTAATAAGATTGCCAAACCTATCAATATGAATTATCTGGCCTGTAATCTTTCCATTGTGAATAGGTGGTTGTTTGAATTCGAGTTTGTTTATTGATTGCGTTCTTTTCCCAAAAAGGCTTGGGTCAACACCGAGAGATAGATATGCACTGACAGGCGCGAATTTATCTCTTCCATGGAAAGTAGGGCTTACATATCCAAGAAAATATTTTTTATTTGTTAACAGTATTATTTGTTTTACTTTTTCCCGCTGCAAGGCCATATCAAAAATGCCATTGTCAGGTCCGACAAAAAAATATTTTTCTGTCTCAATGAGGATTGGTTTTCTTTTTCCACCTACCCCTGGATCAACAACCGCCATGTGGACTGTACCCTTAGGAAAAAAAGGGGCAGCATGGGATAAAACGAAAGAGCCTGATGTTACATCTTGAGGAGGAACATTATGGCTAATATCTACTATGGTTACACCAGGATGGAGCGAGAGGATTATGCCTTTCATTGCTCCTACATAACTGTCTTCTGTGCCAAAATCTGTTAGAAGTGTGATGATGCCTGCCATTTTTACCCCGTTAGAAGCCTCCTCTCTCAGAGGTAAATCCCCGCTTGAAGTCAATCGTCTTAAATAATTTAGAAGCTTCTAACTGGATTTATCCTTCAATAGCTTGAGGAAGAGGAATACACAAGACTGGAATCTTAGAACCCCTTAGAACCTTTTCTGTTGTGCTCCCGAAGAAAAGCCTTTTCATTGGAGAGGAAGTGCCGAAACTTCCCATCACAATAAGGTCAATATTTAATTCCCGCGTTTTACGCAAAATGTTAAGAAACGGAATGCCATCTTCTACAATTTCCTTAATACTCAGCTTGCCGAGCTTTTTTATTGCATCTTTTCTCAATTTATCAAGCTCTTTCTTGGCATTTTTTTCCATAAGCTTTTTTGCTTCAGACTTTGAACAGAGTTGAAGGTCTGCAATTTTGTCTTGCAAATCCATGTCTATTACATGCAGCAGTAATATCTCTTTATTACCTTCTGTTGCAATATCCAGTGCATAATAAAAGGCATGTTTTGAGCACTCAGAAAAATCCAGAGGCACAAGAATTTTTTTAATGCCTTTCATCCTGAACCTCCGTGTTTGGCTGTTTCTTGGTTCTTAACTTGTCTAATCTTTCTCTTATCTCTGTTGGCAGATGGATGCCCTCAAAATCCATTTCAGATAGAAGCTCCATTAGCACATCAACCTTTTCTCTTGTATTCAACTTCTTATGTATAATGATACGCCTTTCACCTTTGAGCACACAAATTCCTCCAGGAGTATTAACTTCGCCTTTTCTAAGGTCATCGTAAGAGAGTTTTACCGCAAGTTTTTCTGCTGCCTCTTCCAGAATCGGAAGTATTGTTTCATCTTTTACCAACTTCGTCCTCCTTGTCCCACAGACTACTCTTAAATTTACTATACCATATAAAAAAGGAATTTGTTAGATTAGGCTTAGCGTGGCCTATTAATATTATATTATTACCTTAATTTGCCCAAATTTTCAACCCTTGATAAAGCTGCCCTTGATAAAATCCCCTTTTCAAAGGGTATTTTATATGTTATCTAAAAATATATGAAAAATTTATATGAGCGTCTTAAATCAGGTCTTGCAAAGACTCATAATAATATTGTTAATAAAATAGATGGTTTTTTCTCTTCGGGGGCCTCGCGTCAGGAATTGGAAGAAATGCTTGAAGAAACCCTTATAACCGCAGATGTTGGTGTAAAGACATCCGGTATAATTGTCGAGGGTGTGGCAAATAGATTTAAAGGCTATAATATAGATGAACTTAAAGGCTACTTGAGAGATGCAGTTTTTGAAATACTGAGAGATTGCCAGAGGCCCTTGGAGGTTACGGCAAAACCATTTGTAATAATGGTTTTGGGCGTAAATGGAGTTGGAAAAACAACAACCATTGGTAAGCTTGCATCCAGGCTTACATTTGAAGGCAAAAAGGTTATTCTTGCAGCAGGGGATACATTCAGGGCTGCTGCGATAGAACAATTAGAGGTGTGGGGCAAGAGGACAAGCAGTGATGTGATAAAGCAGAGCCACGGCGGCGATCCTGCGGCGGTTGCCTTTGACGCTATAAAGGCAGCAGTTGCAAGGGATGTTGATGTAGTGATTTTAGACACAGCAGGGAGACTCCATACAAAGATAAACTTAATGGAGGAGTTAAAGAAGGTAAAAAGAGTTGTATCAAGAGAGATTGCTGGTGCGCCGCATGAGGTTCTTTTAGTGTTAGATGCGTCAACAGGTCAGAATGCTATCAACCAGGCAAAGATATTTAATGAGGCTATAGGTGTTACAGGCATAGCGCTAACAAAGCTTGATGGAACTGCAAAGGGTGGTATAATTGTAGCTATTGCGAATGAATTAAAGATACCTATTCGTTTTATAGGTGTTGGGGAAGGGGTTGAAGACCTGAGGCAGTTTGATGCAAAGGAGTTTGTAGAGGCGATGATTTAAAATCAAGTCCTAAATTCAAAGCACTAGATTCTAAACAAAAGGCAAATAACAAAAAATAGTTTTAGATATTAGAATTTAGAATTTCAAGCCATGAAGATTTCTTTTATCGGGGCAAAATATGGATGAGAAGCTGAAAACATTCTATGAACTTTACGAGAGAAGAAAGAGCATACGGGAGTTTTTAGACAGAAAAATAGAAAAGGATAAACTTGAACGTATTCTTGAAACCGTGAGAAGGGCTCAGAGTGCTGCGAATCGTCAGCCGTGGCATTTTATAATCATTGAAAAGGAACATACAAAAAAACTGCATGAGGTCTTGACAAAAGAAGGATTTAAGACAGCCCCACTTATTATTGCAGCGTGTGCAGAACCGCAAAAAGCCTGGGTTAGAAAGGCAGACAACAGAAACTATGCCTGGGTTGATGTCAGCATCGCAACAACAGAGTTAATTAGCGCCGCAACAGCTGAGGGGCTTGGCACATGCTGGATTGCAGCTATTGACCCTGTCAGGGTTAAGGAGATTTTAGGCATTCCTGCATATATCGAGGTTGTTGGCCTCATTGCAGTTGGTTATCCGCTTACACCACTCGTAAAAGAAGAAAAAAATAGAAGGCCTTTAGAGGAGATAATTCACTATGGTAAATGGTGAAGAAGAAAAAAAATCCGACTATGTGCTTTTACGTTCTGACAGGAGAAGGAATCTGCGGAGCCATCTCCTTGTTTTGAATGTCAGAGGAGAGGCTAGCAATAAGAGCTTTTTTGGTTATGCAAAGGTCATAAGCAGGGGAGGGATGTTTATTGCCACTGTAAATCCAAGAGAGATTGGAGAAGAATTTATGATAGAGTTCTCTCTTCCCGATAAGACACCGGTGAGATGCAAATGTCGTGTTGTATGGAGAAGAGATTTTGTCCCCCGGGCGCTTCATGAACCCGGGATGGGGATAAAATTTCTGGATATGGCTGAGGAGATAGGAAATAAGATAGATAGATGGGTGAAAAAGGGGTAATATAGGAAATTGAAGATTGCTTATTAGGCAGAAGATGAGAAGTTGAGAAGATAAGAAGTTAAGAGTTTTTTCTCAACCCCCTAATCTCTTAACCTCTTAACTTCTATTTTTAAGGTGGAGCAAAGCGACATATGTCTGAACTAAGAAAAGACCTTATCACCAGAGAATGGGTTATCATGGCGCCTGAAAGGGCAAGGAGGCCATCGGATTTTCACCATCAGCGCGAGGCTCAGGCAGTTGTTACGAAGAACCATTCTGTATGTCCCTTCTGCTCCGATAACGAGTCAATGACCCCGCAGGAGATACTTGCCTATAGAGGTAAAGGCGCTAAACCAAACTCATCAGGTTGGTGGGTGAGGGTTATTCCGAACCGCTTTCCGGCCCTTATGGTGGAGGGAAAGCTAAACAGAACTGAACACCTCATATATGATAAGATGAATGGCGTTGGCGCCCATGAGGTAATAATTGAAACACCTGAACACGGCAAACCACTTTCCAGGCTTAATGAAAGACAATTGAAAGAGATTCTGTGGGCATACAGAGAGCGGTATACAGATCTATGTAAAGATTCAAGGCTTAAATACATCCTTATCTTTAAAAACCACGGCAAGGTTGCAGGCGCTTCTATTGAACATTCCCATTCTCAGCTTATTGCCACCCCCATGATTCCGCAACAGGCATGGATAAAGATAAAAGGGATAGAGCAGTATTATGACTATAGAGACAATTGTGCGTATTGCGATATAGTACGGGCAGAAAGTGGGAAGAACGAACGGACTATAATTGAAAATGACTATTTTATTGCAATAGGGCCTTATGCCGCACGACACCCATTTGAAACATGGATATTACCTAAGAGACATAGCGCTTCATTTGTAGATATGAGTGAAACAGAGATAGATGAGCTGTCAACTACGTTAAAAATGATTCTTTTGAAACTGGAACTCTGCCTTAATGATCCTCCTTATAATTATACCATTATCAATAGTCCTATTAATTCAGGGGTTATCAGCCAGTTCCATTGGCACATTGAAATAATTCCGAGGCTTACAATTGCCGCTGGCTTTGAACTCGGAACAGGCATTTATATAAACCCAGTCCCACCTGAGGAGTCTGCAAGGTATCTGAGAGAGATAAAGACACTCGTATAAAGGTTGAGGGTAACGTTAAGAGGAGGTTTACCCCCGTACCAAAAGTTTTGGTGTGGGGTGAAATCCGAAAAACCTCAACCTTTGCCTCAACCTTAACCTTAACACGATGACAACTATAAACCTTATCACACTCTTGAGCGGTATTCTGTTGCTCCTTTATGGAATGAAGATAGCAGGTGACGGCATGCAAAAGGCAGCAGGTGCTCGATTGCGAGGATTCCTCATGGGGCTTACTGGCAGCCGGCTAAAGGGCGTAGCAGTCGGTGCATTGGTAACAGCGCTCCTCCAAAGCTCCAGCGCTACCATAATAATGCTCGTTAGCTTTGTTGGAGCCGGACTACTAAGCCTTTCAGCAACGATGGGTGTCATACTTGGGGCTGATATAGGTACAACTATTACTGTTCAGGTTATTACATTCAAGATTTATGATTATGCGATAGTCTTTATTGGTATCGGCATACTCTTGGAGTTCCTGGGCAGAAGAGGGCCTTTGCAGGATTTTGGTCAGGCTATCTTAGGTTTTGCGCTCATATTCCTCGCCCTGAAGGTGCTCATAGAGGTTTTTTCACCGCTTGCTAATGACCCTTTATTTAAAGAGCTCCTTCTAAATCTTGGCAAAGACCCTGTTGCAGGAATAATTATTTCTGCACTTCTGACAGCCCTTCTCCATAGCAGTATCGCTACCATTGGCCTTGCGCTCACAGCAGCGCACAATGGACTTATTACGCTTGATGCAGCAATACCCATTGTATTGGGCGCGAATATCGGGACGTGTGTAAGCGCAATTACTTCCAGCATCGGTGCGCCTGCAGAGGCAAAACGTGTTGCGCTTGCGCATATCTTATTTAAGGTAATAGGGGTTGTAATTGTCCTGCCTTTCTTAACATATTTTTCCTATCTTGTTGGCATGAGCGCTTCAAGCGTTCCGAGACAGATCGCAAATGCCCATACTTTTTTCAATATCGGAATTGCAATACTATTCCTGCCATTCATTAAACCGTTTACGCAGCTTGTTGTAATGCTAATGCCTGAGCGCGCCCCCTCTGAGAAAAGGTTTGGCCCTAAATATCTGGATAAATTGGTGCTTACCTCCCCCTCCTTGGCTCTTGGTCAGGCTACCAGAGAATCCCTCAGGATGTCAGATATTGTTAGGGATATGCTGAAAAACAGCATTGAAGTCTTTAAAAAGAATGACGAGGCGCTTTCAGAGGAGATAGAAGAGAAGGATGATGAGGTAGATTTGCTTGACAGAGAGATAAAATTCTATCTTACCAAATTATCACAGGAAAGCTTGAACTCTGAGCAGGCAAGACGCGAGATGGAAATAATCACATTTGTAAATAATCTTGAAAATATTGGAGATGTTATAGACAAGAACCTAATGGAGCTTGCAAAGAAAAAGATAAAGAATCGTTTATCATTTTCCAGCGATGGTTTAAAGGAGATTATAGATTTTCACCAGAAGGTCATGGAGAATTTTGAATTGGGTGTATCGGCATTTGCAAGCGGTGATATAGAGCTTGCCCACAAACTCCTTAGGCACAAAACAAAGCTTGGAGAGATAGAGAGGGATTTAAAACAGGCGCATATAAACCGTCTTCACCTTGGCTTAAAGGAATCAATAGATACAAGCGCTATTCATTTAGATATTTTGACAAATCTCAAGAGGATAAATTCCTATATTGCAAATATAGCCTATCCGATGCTTGAGACGGAAAAGGCGGAGCAGTAACTTATAGCAAAACGAAAGGAGGTAAACTCCCGCACATTGTCCTAAAGTATTTTTGGCGTGGGGTAAAATAAGTAGATGGCAAATGCGCTTAAGAAAGGTGATGTTGCTCCAGATTTCACGCTTCCGTCGTCCTTAGGCGGCAAGGTAAGCTTAAGCGACTTTCGAGAAAAGAAGAATGTCGTAATAGTTTTCTATCCACTTGACTGGACACCTGTCTGAACAACCCAAATACCCTCATACCGGGACAATATGTCTCGTTTTGAGGCATTGGATGCCCAGGTCCTGGGCATAAGCGTTGACAGTATTCCGAGCCATAGGTCTTGGGCAGAAAAGCTCGGCGGATTAAATTATCCTCTTTTAAGCGATTTCTATCCGCATGGTGAAGTGGCTGCGCGATATGGAGTTTTGAGGCAAGACGGCTACTGTGAGAGGGCTATATTTATTGTTGATAAAAAGGGGATTATAAGGTATGCGGAGGTATATGATATTGGTAAAAAGCCGCCAAATGATATTTTGTTTTGGGAATTAGAAAAGGTGAGCAAAGGGTGATAATGCATTGATTTTTTTGGAAAAAAGCTGATGCACTTGCAAAAATAGGATTCCTCTGCTACAGTATCAATACAATTTAAGTTTCAGATAATAAAAATAAGAAAGGAGGAGTTGACATGAGTAAAAAGATTATCGATGCATTGAATGAGGATAGGGCTTATGAACTGGCCGCAATAATACAGTATATGGGACACCACTACGAGGCAGAGGGGCTTGAGAGTCCGGCAGTAATTGAGATATTCAAGAAGACTTCCATTGATGAAATGAAGCATGCAGAGCTTCTGGGAGAGAGGATTGTGTATCTCGGAGGGGTGCCAGTACAAAAGCCGACCAACATAGTAAGAGGTGGTGACCTTAAAAAGATGATAAAAGACGACCTCGATGCAGAAAATGGCGCTATAAAGAGGTATAAAGACCATATAAAGTTGTGCGAAGAGGAAAAAGACCCGACTACAAGGCTTATGCTGGAACAAATCCTTTCAGACGAAGAGGGTCATGCTGATACATGGGAGACAGTCCTCGGAATAAGAAAATAGTGCGTCTATGAGATATTGGAGGCAAAAGCCCCCCATACTTGGTGTGGAATAGTATGGAAAAGAAATTTTCAAAAAAGGAACTGCAAACCTTCGATGGCCAAAACGGCAGACCTGCCTACATAGCATACAATGGCAGTGTCTATGATGTAACTGATAATTTATACTGGATTGATGGCAACCATTTGGAATCTCACTCAGCTGGTACGGATTTAACATCTGAGCTTGACGAAGCGCCTCATGGCCCAGAGGTCTTTGAGGCTGCAAAAAAAGTCGGCATACTTGAAGATTAAGGCCAGAGCCATCGTATTAGCATTCTCTCACAAAAGCAAGTTAACAGGATGTTGAAAAAGCCCTCTATACCATTCCCGCGAAAGCGGGAATCCATAAGCTGTTGATTTTACAAAGACTGGATTCCCGATAAAAACTTCGGGAATGACAGAAAAAGAGTTTTTCAACAACCTGTTAATATATCCATCTATATAATATCTCTTTTTCACAAGGTGTAACAGTGGCTGATACTTTTGCAGACCATCCTGATATAATTGTGGAACTCAAAAAAAGGATTCAGCAAAATGGAAAAATAACATTTGCTGAATTTATGGATATTGCCCTTTACTGGTCTGATAAGGGATACTATACATCAAATAAGAACAGATGGGGTGTGCACGGCGACTATATCACGAATAGTGATATAAGCCCTGTATTCAGTAAACTCCTTGCAGCACAGCTAAATCAGATGTGGCATATTTTAGGGGAGCCGTCTCCATTCAACGTTATCGAGGTCGGCGCTGGCAGTGGAGAACTTTCATTCCAGATTGAAAAGACCATAAAAGATTTATTCCCGGAATTCTATAGGGCGGTTAATTTTAAACTGATTGATGTAAGTTATGCTTCTAAGCAAGGGGCAAAAAAAGACAAGTTTTCCTTTTATTCATCCATGGATGAAATCGGGCATAGTATCACTGGGTGTATTATATCTAATGAACTCATAGATGCTTTTCCGGTTCATCAGGTCATTGAAATAAATGGACTAAAAGAAATATATGTTGGATATAAGGATGGGCAATTTGTAGAAATAATTGACAAACCGTCAACTCTCGGACTCCCTGATTATTTTGCAAGGCTTGATATAAAGCTTGAGCATGGACAGAAGGCAGAGGTAAATTTAAAGACAATTGATTGGATAAAATCTGTTGGCAGGCTCTTGGATAAGGGTTTTGTAGTTACAGTTGATTATGGTTTTCCTGCAAAGGAGCTTTTTCAGCCACACAGGGGTTCCACCCTTCAGTGTTATTATAAACATGCCATGAATGATAACCCATTCCAAAGGATTGGGTATCAGGATATGACATCAAAGGTAGATTTTACGAACCTTACAAAAGCCGCAAGGGGAGCTGGCCTGGAAGTTACTGGGTTTACAACACAATTTTATTTTCTCATGGGACTTGGAGTTCTGGAAGAGTTAAAGGAGATTGGGGAATTGAATGTAAACAGTCTTGATATGCTAAAGTGGAATCAAGGGATTAAAGAATTGATGTTGCCAGGCGGCATGGGAGATGATTTTAAAATCTTGATTCAGCATAAAGGGATTGATGCGCCGGCGCTGAAGGGGTTTAGCTATAAGGATTTGAAATATACTCTGTAAGAGAGAGATGATTACACAGATTATTAAAACCGATTACACAGATTCCAAAAGAGTATTTAAATCTGTGTAATCAGTTTCATGGGAGGTTTTATGGCAGAAGAAATGGATTTTTCAAGCACCCGAGAGTGGTCAGTAGATGAATGGACAAAGGAGTGGACTATCCGTGTAGGCAAGGCATATTATTGTTCTCTATGCGGAACAATGGCAATGGTGACAAAAGGCGGCGTTGGGGTCATGGAACCCAAATGCTGCGGCAAGGCTATGGTCCTCGTGGAGAGGCCGGATGATATCAGGTGAGACAGTTGCAGGTAATATGCCTGTTAAGGACAAGAATATACTTGGCCAGGTTTACCGATGTTCTATTTGTGGAGCAGAACTTTCTGTAATAAAAGGTGGGCGCGGACAATTAAAACCTATATGCTGCAATAAAGAGATGGCTGCATTAGAAACTATAAACAGTGTATATGTTTGTTCTGTATGCCACAGTGAGTTTATGGTAATCAGGGGTGGAGATAATTTAGAACCAATATGTTGTAATAAAAAGATGAGCCCCGTTAGAAGTCTCCTTCGCTGAAATTCGATTCTCAGCGGGGCACATATTTATATAAGAATGGGCTTCTAACGGGGTGAAACTAAGATTACACTGATTATAAAGGGCAAATTACGCAGATTAAAAATACAAATCTGTGTAATCGTATTCTGAAATCTGTGCAATCATTAATAATAAAGGAGAGACCATGGAAGAAAAAAAGGAAAAAAAACATGTCTGCACTATCTGCGGTAAGCCGTCAGAGGCAACCATATGTCATGCCTGTGAAGAAAAAATAAGGGGTGAGGCGCTGGAAAAGAAAAAGGAGATAGACAAGGCTGGTCGAACAGACACTGGAAGACGGTAAAAAGCATACTAAACTCTTAAGCCTAATCTTTCGGAGGCGGTTATGAAAGAAAAGGTTATTGCAAATCTTAAGATAGCATATGGTACAGAAATTGAGGGATACAGTTTTTATCGTATGGCAGCAGATACCTTAAGTGATGAACAAGGAAAAAATGTATTCCGTCATCTGTCTAAGGAAGAGCTTGAGCATATAACAGTATTGAGCGCTGTCAGTAGGTCCTTAGAGAGTGGAGGCAACTGGCTTGCCTATAAAGATGCTGCGGCACAGGGAGATATGGGAAAGGGTGCGCCTATATTTCCTCAAGAAAATGAGCTTACAAAAAGGTTAAAAAAGAATCCGACAGAGATGAATGCTGTAACAGTTGCCGTAGAGATAGAGGAAAAGGCAGTTAATTTCTATTCAGGCTTGCTCAAGGCTGCGAGCGAACCTGACGAAAGAACAGTGCTAACAAAGATTCTTGATATGGAAAGAAATCATCTTAAGCTCTTAAGATGGGAACGGGAGTCCATTCAGCATACCGGTTTTTGGGCAGATTTTATGGAGTTTAGCGTAGAAAAGGAGCTTGAATAAACCGATGCTTTACGATGCGATTATAGCGGGTCTTGGTCCTGCTGGTGCGACCGTATCATATGAGCTTGCTAAAAAAGGATTAAATGTCCTTGCCTTTGATAAGGAGAAATTTCCCAGATATAAGGTGTGCGGCGGGTGTATATCTTTAAAGGCAAAACAGATATTGCCATTTGATTTTGATGAAATTGTGGAGGAGAAAATCTATGGCGCAGTATTTACATACAAATCAAAAAGACCAGTTTCTATTATATCCAAACAAGTTATTGGTTACAATATAAACAGGGAAAAATTTGATAACCTTTTGAAGGAAAAGGCTAAGGGTGCCGGCGCTGTCATAAAAGAAGGCGTAAGGGTGACTGGCGCTGAAGAGTGCAGTGAGCATGTGGTTATCAAAACATCTGATGGATTCTTTAAGGCAAAAGTTTTAGTGGCAGCTGACGGAGCAAACAGTATTATAAGCAAGAATCTACTAAAACTTGATTCAGCAGAATATGCGGTTGCTGTTGAGGCGGAGATACCTGTTGAAAAAGAAAGACTTTCACGGCTAAAGGAAAGAATTTTTATAGATTTTGGCTGCGTGCCGTATGGATACGCATGGGTCTTTCCAAAATCTAACAGCTTATCAGTAGGCATTGCAGCCCTTTCTAAAAAGGTAAATGGAAAGATAAAGGAATATTTCAGGGAATTTGCACATAAAGAAAAAATCCTTATGGGTATAGATATAGCAAAGATGTATGGATGGACAATACCGTATTTTAATGCTGCACAGAAGATAGCAAAGGGAAGGATTTTGGCAGTTGGTGATGCAGCCGATTTGGTAGACCCCTTTCTTGGAGAAGGTATATATTACGCCATCAAAAGCGGACAACTTGCAGCACAAGTAATTTCTGCAAAAATAGGAGATGAAAAAATTGAGATTGAGGATTATAATAGAATTGTGGAAGCAGAAATTTATCCTGAGCTTGAGGCAGCAGGAAAGGTTGGCAATTGGGTTTATAAATATCCCAGATTATGGTATCGGATTTTGGAATCAGAGCCTGCGCTAATGGAAAAATATTATAGTGTTATCAGGGGAGAAGGAAGTTATAAAGAATTCTACGAGACTGTAATGTCAAAAATCAAAAAGAGGCCTTGGAGGCTTATAACAAGATTGATTAAAGGCCATTTAACATCGCAAGACTTAAGGGGGTGATTAAGATGAAAAGATTTATGATTCCGAGGATGTCTCATTGTAGTGAGGGGTGCCATAGATAGTCCTGGGTATGACGCTAAACTGCCCAATTTTTTATTTTCTATCTCTTTCTTATTAACTGATGGGCAGGTTAAAAAACCGACTCATAGCAAAACTTTTCACCAGGTTTCCCTTCTTTGTTGAACGATGGGTTCAGAAGGCTGCGCCGTGGAAGGTGGAAGGCATACCTTGGACGCCGCTGACGAAATCAATCAAAGACTGCAAAATAGCCATTGTCACAACTGCAGGTGTTCACTTAAAAAGTCAAAAGCCATTTGATATGCATGATAAAAATGGCGACCCTACCTATAGAGATATTCCGAAAGACGCTTCTAAAGAACAGCTCACGATAACCCACGATTATTACGACCATAAAGATGCAGATAAAGACATCAATATTGTCTTTCCCATAGACAGGCTCAAAGAACTAAAAGAAACTGGTGAGATAGGCGACCTTGCCGACATAAACTTTGGCTTTATGGGGCATATAGAGGCCGGCCATATATACACCCTTATCAATGATACTGCGCCAGAAGTGGCAGATAGATTAAAATCGCAAGGTGTTGATGCAGTGCTTTTAACCCCGGGCTGAGGTCTGTGCAATCGGTCCGTTGGGCTGATTCAGAGAGAGATAGAAAAGATAGGGATTCCCACGATAGGCATATCCATAGTCCGTAAATTTACTGAAGAGATAAAACCGCCAAGGGCTATTTTCCTAAAATGGCCTCTCGGCCATCCGCTCGGAGAGCCATTCAAGAATAAACAGCACCATGCTGTTCTGAAAAAGGCATTTGATGCTCTAAAAACAATTACAGAACCTGGCACAATGATTGACATTCCCTTTAGATGGAAAAGAGATAAGGATTGGGAAATCTGATGCGGACAGCCAATTATACAGTAAGTGGTTATACGTGCTCACAAATGAGAGTGAAAGCAGTTACACTTCCCTTTGTCACCCATTCCCTCCTTTCTTTATGCCTGATTATTGCTATCGTCAGTTGCGCAGCAGCGCCTCAGGAAATAAATTACGGTAAGACGGGAACCCAGAGGCCGTATAAAATTAACGGTAAATGGTACCATCCGATAGGATCAGCCTACAGCTTTGAAGAAGAAGGCTATGCATCGTGGTATGGAAGCGACTTTCATGGCAAAAAGACATCCAATGGAGAGATCTATAATATGCACGCAATGACAGCAGCACACAAGATCCTGCCAATGGGGACATATGTTAAGGTGATACGATTGGATAATGGGAGAGAAACCATCGTAAGGATAAACGACCGCGGCCCGTTTGTTAAAGGTCGTATAATAGACCTCTCACATAAGGCAGCGTCGGAACTCGGCGTTACAGACACCGGCATTGCAGAGGTAAAGCTTATAGCATTAGGTGAGATAGCAGGGGACAAACTCATAACAAGAGATTATGAAAAAGGCAATTTCCTTGTGCAGGTAGGGGCATTTACGATAAAGGATAATGCAGTGCGGATGAAAGGGCGGTTGGAGTCCAGATATAAATACACCTTTATAACAACCTTTGAACGAAATGACACGCTCTTTTACCGCGTGAGGATAGGCGGACTTATGACGCTCAAGGACGCTGAGAGGCTCAAGGCACGTTTAGAAGAAGAAAACTTTGAATCACCCTTTGTGGTGGCGGAGTAGGGGAATTTTATTGCATAGTGGATTTCGTTAAAATAGTGACACAGAGCCTGTCTAAAAACCCTAAGAATGTCACCCTGAACTTGTTTAAGGGTCTCGTAATATATTGATTTTGTGAGATGCTGAAATAAATTCAGCATGACAAACCGTACTGTATTGTTAGTTTTTAGACAGGCTTCACATCCCATTTCCAATTCTTGATTTTGCAATGGCGTTGTATGAAGACAGATATAATTGGGATGTGTGTTCCTATTTACACAAAATGCATAACATTTAAGCTAATCTGTCAAGCTTTACAGATACCCCAAAATCCGATTTGAGATTTTGGGATACGCTGCTGCTTACATTACTCCCTAATCTGCCCATCCCCATAAATTATAAACTTCTGCGTAGTCAGTTCTTCCAATCCCATAGGGCCGAAGGCGTGGATTTTTGTTGTTGATATGCCAATCTCTGCGCCGAGGCCAAGCTGGAAGCCGTCTGAGAATCGTGTGGAGGCATTGACAAGAACCGTTGAAGAATTTACCTCTCTCAAAAATCGCTGGCTGTTATTATAATCTTTCGTAATAATAGATTCTGTATGGAGTGAGCCGTATTTTGCAATGTGATTCATTGCCTCATCTATATCCTTTACAACCTTTACTGCCAGTATTAAGTCGAGATATTCTGCTGACCAGTCCTCTTCAGTGGCAGGCTTTGCAAAAGACAAAATCTTTCTTGTCTCTTCGCATCCCCTCAGTTCCACTTTTGCATCCCGATATTTTTTGCCCATCTTTGGTAGAAACTTTTTAGCAATCTTTTTATGAACCAGAAGCGTCTCCATTGCATTGCAGACTCCTGGCTTCTGAACCTTTGCATTAAAGCATATCTTTGTCGCCATATCCAAATCTGCAAACTCATCAACAAATATGTGACATACACCTTTATAATGTTTGATAACAGGAATCCTTGAATTCTCTGCTACAAATCGTATCAGTCCTTCTCCGCCTCGCGGAATAATGAGGTCAATGTATTCCTCGAGCTTGAGCATCTCCAGCACTGCCTCTCTTTCAGTTGTAGGAACAACCTGTATCGCCGAATCTGGAATACATTCTTTTTTACACGCACCCTGTAAGACCTTTGCAATGGCAAGATTAGAATTTATTGCCTCTGAGCCGCCTCTTAATATTACGGCATTGCCTGATTTGAGGCAGAGCGTTGCTGCATCAGCAGTAACATTTGGCCGCGCCTCGTAGATGATGCCGATAACGCCAAGCGGTATCCGCATCCTGCCAACAAGAAGTCCGTTCGGCCTTTTCCACATCTTTGTAATCTCGCCAACAGGGTCAGGCAGGGCTGCAACTTCCCTGATGCCGTCTGACATGGTCTTTAAAACCTTGTCGCTTATGGTTAACCTATCTATCATGGCTTTGGACAGCCCTTTGCCCGCAGCAGCCTTAAGGTCTTTCTTGTTTGCCTCTTTTATTGCATTGTCATTTTTTTTAAGCTCATCTGCCATTCTTAAGAGCGCATTGTTTTTTTTGCCTGTATTGAGATTGGCAAGTCTTAGAGACGCCTCTCTGGCAGACTTAGCTATTTGTTGAATCTTAGATTGAATGGACATAAAATACCCCTTTCCATCTCCTTATGTTTTACCTTAATAAAACACATAATTTGTCAGGGGTCAATAGTTCCAATAGATATACTAAGGTTTTAAACAGTCACAAAATTCTATTTCTAAATTGGCTTTACAAAAATCTATTTTCTATTGACATGCAATTGTATATAATGTAAGGTGTATTCCCTAAATTTTGCAGGAGGTGCGACACTATGGGAAAAAATATTACACAAAAAATATTAGATAGCCATCATGTATCAGGTGAAATGGCTCCTGGTAAAGAGGTAGCAATTAAGATTGACCAGACATTAACACAGGACGCAACAGGCACAATGGCCTATCTCCAGTTTGAGGCAATGGGTGTGCCGAGGGTTAAAACAAAGCTTTCTGTAAGCTATGTTGACCACAATACACTACAATACGGCGGTTTTGAAAATGCAGATGACCATAGATTTTTGCAGACTATTGCTGCAAAGCACGGCATCTATTTTTCAAGACCTGGCAACGGCATATGCCACCAGGTTCATCTTGAGAGATTCGGCGTGCCAGGTCAGACCATGCTTGGTTCAGACAGCCATACTCCAACATGCGGCGGTCTTGGTATGCTGGCAATTGGTGCTGGCGGGCTCGATGTTGCAGTAGCCATGGGCGGCGGGCCATTCAATTTGATATATCCTAAGGTTGTATTGGTAAATCTTAAAGGTAAGCTCAAACCATGGGTTTCTGCGAAGGATGTAATTCTGGAGTTTTTACGGAAAATGACAGTAAAGGGTGGTGTAGGAAAGGTTATTGAATATGGCGGAGAAGGTATAAAAAGCCTTTCAGTGCCTGAAAGGGCAACCATCACAAATATGGGCGCAGAACTCGGCGCCACTACATCTGTATTCCCGAGTGATGAAATTACAAAGGAGTTCTTAAAGGCCCAGGGGCGAGAGAAGGTTTGGAAAAAGATCGTTGCTGACAAAGACGCTAAATATGATGAGGTGATAGATATAGATTTAAGTACCCTTGAGCCAATGATTGCAAAACCTCATAGCCCTGATGTTGTATGCAGGGTTTCTGAGATTGAGGGTATGAAGGTTGACCAGGTCTGCATTGGAAGCTGCACAAACTCATCTTTCAGAGATTTGATGATTGTTTCTGAGATATTTAAAAAAGGCAAATTTAAGGTTCATCCAAATGTGAGCATGACCGTGTCTCCAGGTTCAAAGCAGGTGCTGGAGATGATTACTCTGAATAAAGGGCTTGCAAGCCTAATAGAGGCAGGTGCAAGGATACTTGAGGCAACTTGCGGGCCGTGCATCGGAAATGGTCAGTCGCCACCTTCAGCAGGTGTTTCACTCAGGACTTTCAATAGAAACTTCGAGGGCAGAAGCGGAACAAAGGATGCACAGGTTTATCTCTGCAGTCCAGAGGTTGCAGCAGCAGCAGCTATATACGGTGTAATTACAGATCCGCGAAAACTGGCCAAAAAGGTTAGCTATCCAAAGGTAAAGATGCCGAAGAAGTTTTTGATAGATGATTCAATGGTAATACCGCCGGCAAAGGATCCGTCAAAGGTAGAGATCTTAAGAGGACCAAATATAATGCCATTGCCAGTTGCTCAAAAGGTTCAGGGTGGTGTAAGTGGCAACGTTTTAATAAAGCTCAGTGATAATATTACAACAGACCATATTACTCCAGCAGGCACATGGCTAAAATATAGAAGCAATGTCCCAAAGTATTCTGAGTCTGTATTCTCAGCTATTGATGCTAAATTTCACGAGAAGGCGAAAGCATCTGGCGGAGGATTTGTCATCGCAGGTGAAAACTATGGTCAGGGTTCTTCAAGAGAGCATGCAGCGCTCTGTCCAATGTATCTTGGTATAAAAGGCATTATTGCAAAAAGCTTTGCGAGGATTCATAAGGATAATTTAGTCAACTTTGGTATTCTACCACTGACCTTTGCAAATCCTGCGGACTATAATGCGATAGACCTGGGCGATAAGCTTGAGATAGAAGACCTTGCACGGCAATTGAGAGCAGGAGACTCTTTGACATTAAAGAATGCAACTAAAGGAAGAGAAGTAAAGGTAAAACATGGCTTCAGTCAAAGACAGATTGATATCATACTCTCAGGTGGACTCTTGAACTTTACAAAGGGAGAGGCTGCATAAAGTAGTTAAAATCTGCCTCTTTTAAAAAAAAGAATTATGAGACAAACGAAAAGGGAGCTTTCGCTCCCTTTTCGTTTGCACAATAATAACAAAAAAATATCTGCTCCTAAAAGTATTACTTAATTTTTATTTATCTATACAATATTTTTCTTGACATAAAAAAGAAATTACTATATAAATATCTTTCTCTACTAAGTCGAACTGTCGGTTATGGGTTGACTGTAGAAAAGAGTTGTTTTATAATTATAAGTGGAAGAGATTGCTCTTTGAAAACTAAATAGCAACTGTCAAGCCTGTTAAATTTTCCAATAAATTCCGTTTCTTATCATTAAAATATTAAGTGGAGAGTTTGATCCTGGCTCAGAGCGAACGCTAGCGGCGCGCCTAACACATGCAAGTCGAGCGAGAAAGAGGGGGCAACTCCTTGAGTAAAGCGGCGAACGGGTGAGTAATGCATGGGTAATCTACCTATAAGACTGGGATAACCTTCCGAAAGGAGGGCTAATACCGGATAAGACCACATGACTTTTGTTGTGGGGTTAAAGATGGGGATTCGCAAGAACCTATCATTTATGGATGAGCCCATGTCCCATCAGCTTGTTGGTAGGGTAATGGCCTACCAAGGCTAAGACGGGTAGCTGGTCTGAGAGGACGATCAGCCACACTGGCACTGAAACACGGGCCAGACTCCTACGGGAGGCAGCAGTGGGGAATCTTGCGCAATGGGCGAAAGCCTGACGCAGCGACGCCGCGTGAGGGAAGAAGGCCTTCGGGTCGTAAACCTCTGTCTAGGGGGAAGAAACTTCTGGAGGATAATATCCTTCAGGATTGACGGTACCTCTGGAGGAAGCATCGGCTAACTACGTGCCAGCAGCCGCGGTAATACGTAGGATGCAAGCGTTGCTCGGAATTATTGGGCGTAAAGGGCGCGTAGGTGGTTCTGTAAGTCAGATGTGAAAGCCCTCGGCTCAACTGAGGAATTGCATTTGAAACTGCAGGGCTTGAGTACGGGAGAGGGGGGTGGAATTCCTGGTGTAGCGGTGAAATGCGTAGATATCAGGAGGAACACCGGTGGCGAAGGCGACCCCCTGGACCGATACTGACACTGAGGCGCGAAAGCGTGGGTAGCAAACAGGATTAGATACCCTGGTAGTCCACGCCCTAAACGATGAACACTAGGTGTGGGGGGAGTTAAATCCTCCTGTGCCGCAGCTAACGCGATAAGTGTTCCGCCTGGGGAGTACGGCCGCAAGGTTGAAACTCAAAGGAATTGACGGGGGCCCGCACAAGCGGTGGAGCATGTGGTTCAATTCGACGCTACGCGAAGAACCTTACCTAGGCTTGACATCTGGGGAACCCCGATGAAAGTCGGGGGTGCCTCGCAAGAGGAGCCCCAAGACAGGTGCTGCATGGCTGTCGTCAGCTCGTGCCGTGAGGTGTTGGGTTAAGTCCCGCAACGAGCGCAACCCTTACCCTTAGTTGCCATCAGGTAATGCTGGGCACTCTATGGGAACTGCCAGCGTTAAGCTGGAGGAAGGTGGGGATGACGTCAAGTCATCATGGCCTTTATGCCTAGGGCTACACACGTGCTACAATGGCCGGTACAAAGGGCTGCAAGCCTGCGAAGGTGAGCCAATCCCAAAAAACCGGTCTCAGTTCGGATTGGAGTCTGCAACTCGACTCCATGAAGCTGGAATCGCTAGTAATCGCGGATCAGAACGCCGCGGTGAATACGTTCCCGGGCCTTGTACACACCGCCCGTCACACCACGAAAGCCTGTTATACCAGAAGTCGGTGGGCTAACCGCAAGGGGGCAGCCGCCTAAGGTATGGCCGGTGATTGGGGTGAAGTCGTAACAAGGTAGCCGTAGGGGAACCTGCGGCTGGATCACCTCCTTTCTAAGGAAGAATCTTGGAGCGAGCCGACCGTGTCGGCGTTAAATACAACGACAACATGGTTGCCTTGCTCCATAATACAAATCCTTAATTGTCAGGCTGACATGTTGCTATTTAGTTTTGAGAGAGCAAAAGTTACAGGGCCGGAAGTCAGAAGACAGAAGACAGAAGTAAGAGAATGTCAGTACTCTGTGTTCTGGGTTCTGGATTCTGAGATGAGGGGCCTGTAGCTCAGTTGGTTAGAGCACACGCTTGATAAGCGTGGGGTCGAAAGTTCAAATCTTTCCAGGCCCACCATAAAGCAGTTCAAATCGTTCAAGCGGTTCAAGCCGAAAGCGGTTTGAACGGTTTAAACTGATTGAACGGTTTTCATGGGGGTATAGCTCAGCTGGGAGAGCGTCTGGTTTGCAACCAGAAGGTCAGCGGTTCGATCCCGCTTACCTCCACCAAGCTTAGCTTGGTGAAGACACGCTTAGCGTGCCCACCAAATTAAGAAAATTGTAGATTTTAAATTGAAGGTTTTAAATTGTATGCCTTAAAATTTACAATTTGCAATTTACATTTTGCAATACCGTGCAAAGCACGGCATGTTCTTTGACAATTGAATAGGGTAAGCCTTCACACCAAAAATTTTGGTGTGGGGGTAAAGTAAGAACGCTGAGAGTCATAGCCGCGCATAGCGCGGTAAATCCGAGCGCTTAAATTTATTATGGTCAAGCTACTAAGGGCGTACGGTGAATGCCTTGGCGTCAGGAGGCGATGAAGGACGTGGAAGTCTGCGATAAGCCTCGGGGAGCCGGCAAACAGGCTTTGATCCGGGGATTTCCGAATGGGGTAACCTGTTCCGATGAACTCGGGACATCATTAGCTGAATTCATAGGCTAATGAAGCTAACGAGGGGAAGTGATACATCTCAGTACCCTCAGGAAGAGAAATCAATTGAGATTCCCCGAGTAGTGGCGAGCGAAACGGGAACAGCCTAAACCTCTTTGCTTGCAAAGGGGGGTTGCGGGACCTCAATGTGGGAGGTGGAGAGATAATAGAAAGGTCTGGAAAGACCTGCCATAGAGGGTGATAGCCCCGTATATGAAATTTCAAGACACCCTAGAGGTATCCCAAGTACCACAGGACACGTGAAATCCTGTGGGAAGCTGGGTAGACCATTATCCAAGGCTAAATACTACCTGACGACCGATAGTGCACTAGTACCGTGAGGGAAAGGCGAAAAGAACCCCGAGAGGGGAGTGAAATAGAACCTGAAACCGTATGCCTACAAACAGTTCGAGGGCTATGCCCCGCAAGGGGAATGCCTGAGAGCGTGCCTTTTGCATAATGACTCAGCGAGTTACTGTGCGTGGCAAGGTTAAGCCGATAGAGGTGGAGCCGTAGCGAAAGCGAGTCTTAAAAGGGCGATAAGTCGCGCATAGTAGACCCGAAGCCAGGCGATCTACCCATGGCCAGGATGAAAGGTCGGTAACACGACCTGGAGGTCCGAACGGGTGTTTGTTGCAAAAAGCTCCGATGAGCTGTGGGTTGGAGTGAAAGGCTAAACAAGACTGGTGATAGCTGGTTCTTCCCGAAATATATTTAGGTATAGCCTCGTGAAATTAATTGCCGGGGGTAGAGCACTGAATGGGCTAGGGCCCTTACCGGGGTACCAAACCCAATCAAACTCCGAATACCGGTTAATTTTATCACGGGAGTCAGTCCGTAGGGGATAAGCTCTATGGTCGAGAGGGGAACAACCCAGACCGCCAGCTAAGGTCCCTAAATGCAGGCTAAGTGGGAAAGGATGTGGAACTACTTAGACACCCAGGAGGTTGGCTTAGAAGCAGCCATCCTTTAAAGAAAGCGTAACAGCTCACTGGTTTAGTGGGTCTGCGCCGAAAATGTACCGGGGCTTAAGCCTGCTACCGAAGCTGCGGATTGGTTTATTCTTCGGAATAAATCAGTGGTAGGGAAGCTTTCCAGTAACCTGCGAAGGTGGACCGTAAGGACCACTGGAGGAACTGGAAGTGCTTATGCTGAGATAAGTAGCGCACAATGCGGGTGTAAAACCCGCACGCCGTAAACCTAAGGTTTCCTGGGGAAGGTTAATCCGCCCAGGGTTAGTCGGGACCTAAGCCGAGGCTGAAAAGCGTAGGTGATGGAAAACGGATTAATATTTCCGTACCACCTAATTAGCGTCTGAGCGAAGGGGGGACGGAGGAGGGTAGGTCATCCGGGTGACGGTTGTCCCGGTTCAAGCCAAGAGGCGGGGAAGGTAGGCAAATCCGCCTTCCCATTCAACGCTGATGGGTTATGAGGAGGAAAGCCGTAAGGCAGACCGAACTGACTAAGCCCACACTTCCGAGAAAAGCCTCGTAGCGAGCTAATTAGGCGCCCGTACTGCAAACCGACTCTGGTAGGTAGGTAGAGAATACCAAGGCGCTCGAGAGAACCCTGGTTAAGGAACTTAGCAATCTAGCCCCGTAACTTCGGGACAAGGGGTGCCTCTGTAGGGTTTATAGCCCGAAGAGGTCGCAGAGAAATGGGGGTTGCGACTGTTTAACAAAAACACAGGACTCTGCTAACACGAAAGTGGATGTATAGGGTCTGACGCCTGCCCGGTGCCGGAAGGTTAAGGAGATTTGTCATCCTGAGCAATCGGGAAAAGCAGAGAACCGAAGCCCCGGTAAACGGCGGCCGTAACTATAACGGTCCTAAGGTAGCGAAATTCCTTGTCGGGTAAACGGATACTTGCCCGAATATTAGCGTAAGCTGATATCAGTAAACCGACTCGTAATGACGAAAATCCAATATGATTGGACAACGCCATGGGAACCCCGCACATGCGGGGACCTTTAACGACTGAACCGAAAGGTGAGATTTCATCAATTGAACTGATGGAATAATACGTCGGCTCCTGCATCAAGGAGACAGGTCATGGAGATGGCATCTTATATTACCGGATTTGTGGATGGTGAGGGATGTTTCTCAGTATCATTTTCAAAGCGGGAAAAGATGAAATTGGGTATTGAGATTCGTCCGAGCTTTTCCGTAAGTCAGCATCGGCGCAATAAAGAAATTATCCTATATCTGCAAAAGTTTTTTCAGTGCGGTGGAGTGCGATATTCCAGGCGGGATCAAAACTTCAAATATGAAGTCAGGTCAATTGCCGATATAGTAAAAAAGATTATCCCTCACTTTGAAAAATACGAGTTGCAGACGAGCAAAAAGGATGATTTTAATGCGTTTAAAGAAATATGCCGGTTGATTCACGCCAATCAACATCTCAATAAAACAGGAATGATGAGGATCATTGAATTGAGCGAACAAGTCAATAAAACCGGCAATAAGCGGTATGACAGAAAAACTCTCCTAAAATTTGTCGCAGGATGAAGGCATAGTCTGAACATTATGGCAACATAATGCTAACACCAATGAAGTTCCGACCTGCATGAATGGCGTAACGATAGCCCCGCTGTCTCAACCAGGGACTCGGCGAATTTGAAATGCCAGTGAAGATGCTGGCTACCCGCATCAAGACGGAAAGACCCCGTGCACCTTTACTATACCCTGGTATTGGATTTTGGAACAATCTGTGTAGGATAGGTGGGAGACTTTGAAGCCGGGCCGCTAGGTTCGGTGGAGTCGTCGTTGAAATACCACCCTGATTATTCTGACGTTCTAACCTTGGCCCGTAATCCGGGTCGGGGACAGTGCCAGGCGGGTAGTTTGACTGGGGCGGTCGCCTCCCAAAGTGTAACGGAGGCGCACGAAGGTTCCCTCAGGCTGATTGGAAACCAGCCGGCGAGTGTAAAGGCATAAGGGAGCTTAACTGCGAGACCTACAAGTCAAGCAGATGCGAAAGCAGGTCTTAGTGATCCGGTGGTTCTGTATGGAAGGGCCATCGCTCAACGAATAAAAGGTACGCCGGGGATAACAGGCTGATCTGGTCCAAGAGTTCATATCGACGACCAGGTTTGGCACCTCGATGTCGGCTCATCGCATCCTGGGGCTGAAGCAGGTCCCAAGGGTCCGGCTGTTCGCCGGTTAATAGCGGTACGTGAGCTGGGTTCAGAACGTCGTGAGACAGTTCGGTCCCTATCTGATGTGGGCGCAGGATATTTGAAGGAAGCTGTCCCTAGTACGAGAGGACCGGGATGGCGGCACCTCCGGTGTTCCAGTTGTCCTGCCAAGGGCAACGCTGGGTAGCTGTGTGCCGAAGGGATAACCGCTGAAAGCATCTAAGTGGGAAGCCCCTCCTAAGATAAGATATCCCGGGCCGCAAGGTCCCTAAAGGTCACTTGGAGACTACGAGTTTGATAGGCCGGATGTGTAAGTCCAGTAATGGATTGAGCTTACCGGTACTAATTGACCGTGCGGCTTGACCATAATAAAATTTAAACACTTGGATTATGATTTCTCAGGGTTCTTCTCTATATTCAATTGTAACGCCCCCTCGTCCCCCCTCTTTAGTAAAGAGGGGGATGTGGGAGGTAAATAGTTTTACGCCTTCCCGTGGCAATACCGGAGGGGCCACACCCGTTCCCATTCCGAACACGGAAGTTAAGCCCTCCAGGGCTGATGGTACTACATGGGCAACTGTGTGGGAGAGTAGGACGCCGCGGGATTTATTTTTCAAAAGCCCAACCTTTAAAGGTTGGGCTTTTTTTATTTGAAATTTAAAACTATCTGATATATTTACCATTATGATAAATATTATTGAATATGAATAAAAAAGAGAGTATCTTACTTTAAAGAAAAAATGGAAGGGCATTAAAGATTATAATAATGATGATGATAATATGATGATGATAATAACTTGACAAACTGGTCTTGTATGGTAAAATTATTGCAAGTACTTATGAATGGTGAGAAAGAGGTGATGCTTGCCTCAAGATTTAATGCTAATCTTGAGGTTTTTTTTAACACATTTCGTTTAAGTTAGACACAAAATAAAATAAAAGGAGGTGAAGGATTGAATGGCTAAGTTTATAATAACCCTCTTACTTATTCTATCGCCCGTTATAACATTTGCTTCCCGTGTATCAGAGCATAAACTTACTGCTATGCCGATGCCACCATCTGCAGTCCTCGTGTACGAACAAATTATCGTTCCGTGGCTACACCGTGAATTTGAAAAGAATATATCCGATGAATTGCTCTTGATTAAGCGCCAGTTGTTATTTACAGAGCTTTATCGCTATGAAATTATAGATGGGCAGAAGCGTTATAGTGTGCATATCGAATATGCGGTTAGAACTAAAGATGCCGCATCAGCATATGAATATGCAGGCGTTCGTGCGCAGGAGATTGTTTTCTGGGTTGAAAATAAAGAAATATTAGATTATTTCCCGTTCGACGAATATACATTAGAAGCTCTCCTTATTTAAGCAAATTCAGGAAGAAAATTTTACCTCTCATTTAGCTCTTTTTCAATTCCTCACAGGATAATTTTTTTCTGCTTTGTGTAAACCTAAAGAAGCACTCACTAAGAGTAAAAATTGATAATAAGGTAAGTTCCTCTATACCTGTCACGTAGAAGTGCATAGGTCTATTTATTGGAAATTATAAGCCAACCCATGCCATCTGAACTCTTTAATATAAAGGGCGCCCATGAAAAAAGAACGCATTCAGGAGATTATCAAAAAAACAGAAGGATTGTATACACAATTTCTCTCTTCTGTCATAGAGATTCTCGGGCTTACCTTTGATAATCTGTAATATGAAAAGTATAAGGATTTTGTTGTTGGGAGGTTCTATGAATTCACAGAGTACAGAAAGGAATTTGGGGCCTGTATACTATTTCAATGCGTTAAAGATTCAGGTTGGACGCCTTTCTTTGTTGAAAGGTTTAGAATCTATGGCCTAAAAAGTCTTCAGGGCATAGAGAGGGCGGATGATCCTACCTATGTGAATGATGTTTGTGAGTCTCTTTATTACCGTATCCCAGAAGGTTCAGCAATGCTTGATATTGGATGTGGGACAGGGAAGTATTTAAAGGTTCTCACTAAAAAGGGTATTACTATCCTAGCAATTGATGCTTCCAAAGAATTGATACAGATAAATAAAAAAACGGATAAGTTTAATCATGTCATTTTTTATACTGGCGACTGTACTGATTTGCGTTTCTTTAAAGGCAAAGAAATAGATTATATAACAGGAGTGAATATCCTCAATATCCTTCATCCTGAAGTGGTTGAGTCCCTGCTGACTCAGGCAGCAGGGGTGGCAAACTGCGGGCTTTTTGCCTTTACTCTTCCTGCAAGGGCAAATATATGGAGTAATTGGATCCCAGAGAGAGCGCTGTATTCTAAAGACAGATTAGATAATACATATATTGAAACGTCCTCCAATAATACCTTTTTAGGACAGATGCGTTTGCTTATGTTTGTTGGAGAGTTATGTAAGAAAAGAGGATGGGGGTTTAGAATATTCAGATTTTTAGACAAAATTATTATGAAAGAGGAAGATTTTAGGAAGACGCTTGACGCCAGATATCTAAAAAACCCTGAAAATTCTATATTAAAGCTCCTTGAATTTCCGGTTAGAAAAAAGATGCATGTTAAAGAGATTCCCACTGGTTCATATCTTGTATGCAGTGTTGGTTATGAGCTGGAGATATTCTTTGGGAGGGAGTATTTATCTCCCGCAGGGAATGTTTTCTATTTTGATAAGGAAGCTGTTTTAGACAAATGTAGAATACGTTCAGAGTTAAATAGCTCCATTAGATACTGGAATCTACTATTTAATCAACTGGATTAGATATACCCCCTACAAGTCATCTTCTACTTCTCATTTCTATACCCTTTTGTGACCATAGTCACATCCAAAAGTATCAAGATAAGATATCTTTAACTGAGTTTAATCTAAGATGGGAGGTGTGTAGATTATGAAGAATGCAGAAATGATTGAAAGGGGTATATACCTTGCCCAGAAAGGGCAATTTAAGGAGGCCATTGAGGTTTTTGAGGAGGACATCTGTTTTACCCAGCATCCAGTAGCAATGTCCTATTATGCGCTATGCGTTGCTCAGGTTGAGGAAAATTATAACAGGGCAGTTTCCCTTTGCCTTATGGCAGCGCAAAGAGAATTTTATAATCCTGATATCTATCTGAATTTTGGCAGGATATTCCTCTTAAAGGGCCAAAAAGCTCTTGCAGTTAGATTATTCAATAAAGGTTTAAAGTTTGATAACATGCACAATGGACTTGTTAGAGTGGTCAATAAGCTTGGTATCAGACGCAAACCCTTTATTCCTTTTCTACCAAGGCACAATTTTATCAATAAATTTTTAGGCAAACTGGGCCACAGAATAGGGCATAAGACAGTATAGCACCCTGCCCTCTGCTATCTCAATCGGATGCTTTTTAAGCCAGTTCTCCCTGATTCCGTTGGTTATATATGTTTGCCCCTCTCTCTGATTATTGAGCAATATTTTGAGAAATCCTGCTGGCCTGAGGCGAACGGGGTTTTGCACATTCTTTTAACCCTTCATAAGCTATTCTTTCACAGCTTATACCCTATCTTTCTCAAAAAGGCCTTCCTCTCTGCGTGTTCTTTATCCCCTTCTACACCCTTCGGGCTAAAGCCATCTACAACCCCAAGAATTGCTCTCCCCTGATCTGTTTCTGCCAAGATCACCTCAAGTGGGTTTGCTGTGGCGCAGAAAATAGCACAAACCTCCTGACAACCCTTAAGGGCATTTAAGATGTTGATGGGGTATGCATCTTTCAGAACTATTGCAAAGAGATGGCCGGCACCGATATTCACTGCATTATCTGAGGCAATCTTTTTTAACTCAATGTCATTACCCTCCACCCTTACAAGGCATGGCCCGGATGCCTCGCAAAGGGCAATTCCAAACCGTGCCTGAGGCACAGTAGTTACAATAAGTTCATAGATGTCTTCCACGGTTTTAATAAAGTGGGTCTGGCCGAGAATGATATTCAACCCCTGGGGAATATTGACTTTAACAGACTTTAGTTCCATATCTCTACCTCACGAGTTGATTGTTAAGAACTCTTAAAGTATAGCGGATACTTAAGAGGAGTCAAATTCACTGGGATGAACGAGGATGCTTTATGGGGAAAAAAGCCATTCCAATCATTTGTTCAAGAAGGGTTTTTAAAATACAACATGGCCTGCTTTGCTTTAAATGAAATGAAAAGAAACCCTTTGAGAAGATGCCTATAGGAGTTCCTGCTGATTGACATTGCTTGACCAAAGTATTGTTTTAGGCTAAGATAAAAATATAGAGAGTATAGAGAAAAATAAAGATGTATTTTCCCTAGATCTCCTCAGTAGGAGGTGAACTATCATGCTTCTTAAAGATATAATGCAAAAAAATATTGTTACCCTATCGCCAGAATCCACTCTTCGAGATGTAGCAAGGCTCATGAAGGAGGATAATGTAGGGTGTGTTGTTATTATGAACGGGCAGCGCCTTAAAGGCATAATTACCGATAGGGACATTGGTTGCTGGGTAGCAGAAGGAAAGGACCCTAACAAGGTTACTGCCGGTTCTATAATGAAGAGACATGTTATAATAGCCACGCCAGAGATGAGTGTCTTTGAGGCAAGCAAATTGATGGCTGATAATAAGGTGCGTAGACTTCCGGTGGTAGCTGGCAACAAACTCTATGGGCTTGTTTCAATTTCAGATCTTGCGAGCATCATCGAGGCAGAGGTCGAAAACTTCTTCCATGTGGAAGAGGCGTATCATCACTAACTGCCTGTTTGATGCCATTTGAGGAGGTGGATCGAGATAGGGTATTGGGATACAGAAAAAGCGGCAGAAATTTCTACCGCTTTTTGTTTACCACCGCACCAGAAAGCCCAGTCTGTAAAGGTAAAGATGAACGGTCTGAATTTCTGGAAAGCAAGTATCAGATAAAGCCATACCTGTTAGGTGTGGTTGTTTACTACTACAGACGCTTAAAAATACAACACCCTAATAAAGAGAGGATGTCTGATTGCGCAGATTATAAAGTCAGATTACACAGATAAATGTGAGTCGCCATGAGTTTTAAATCTGTGTAATTGTTCATTAAAATCAGTGGAATCAATTTAAAAAGGAGGTATTTATGCCGTATTATATTGTTTTGAGCAGCCTTACAGATGAAGGCAGAAAGAGCATTAAGCAGAGACCAGAAAGGATACTTGAGGTCAATAAGGAGATTGAGGGTATGGGGGTAAAGGTACATAAGCAGTATGCCCTCCTCGGCCCCTATGATTTTGCAAATATTGTTGAAGCGCCTGATAATGAGACTGTTATGAGGATGTCAGTTGAGATTGGTGCAAGGGGTTCTGTGCAGATGCTCACCCTCCCTGCTGTGCCTGTGGAGGAGTTTATAAAAAAGGTAAAGTAGTTTAAGAATCCCTGTTGCAAGCTGCGGCAATTCTTCACCTACAAGGAATTGTTTAATTGGCATTTTACTCCATGCCCCCGCTTCAAGGGGCGGGAGAGAGAAGCACTGCATATCGACGCCGAAAAAATCCCTGCGCCATAAACTCCAGAGCATGTGCTGTTCCAGGGTACAGTCTTATAAGGAGTCCTATCCCTTGACAGTCTTGATGGCTTTTTTTTATAGACTCTTCAGAATATCCGTTATAACAATAAATCCATAACAAAAATCAATATAGAAATTGGTTGCATACAACTAACTAATTAAGATATACTTAATAGATTTTTAATACTTATTTACGGAGACAAGGATGAGAAACAAAGCAATCAGAAACATTGCAATTATTGCCCATGTTGACCACGGTAAAACTACACTTGTTGACCATATGCTCAAACAGGCAGGCATATTCAGGCAACATGAAAGGGTTGAGGAACGGGTAATGGATTCCATTGACCTTGAGCGCGAGCGGGGCATAACCATCATGGCAAAGAATACTGCTGTGTCGTATAACAGTGTAAAGATAAATATTGTTGATACACCCGGCCATGCGGATTTTGGCGGAGAGGTAGAGAGGACTTTAAAGATGGTGGACGGTGTGCTTTTACTCGTTGACGCCTCTGAAGGCCCTCTGCCGCAAACCCGTTTTGTCCTGAAAAAGGCCCTTGATCTCAAGCTTCCGCCTATTGTAGTCATCAACAAGATTGATAGGCCGGATGCAAGGATAAAAGAGGTGTTGAATGAGGTGTATGATTTATTTATTGACTTAGATGCAACTGATGAGCAGATTGACTTTCCGGTTGTCTACACAATTGCCAGAGAAGGCATTGCGAGACTTTCGCCAGAAGAAGATGCTAAAGACCTCCGCCATCTATTTGAGCTAATACTCAAGACTATTCCAGCGCCAGAGGGCGATGAAAATGAGAAATTGCAAATCCTCATAACAAATATAGACTATAATGATTATGTTGGCAGGCTTGCTATAGGCCGCATATTTAATGGCATTATAAAGAATGGCCAGATGGTTGGCGTGGTAAACCAGAAAAATGAGACAGTAAAGGCGAAGATTACTGCACTCTATAGCTTTCAGGGACTTAAAAGGGTAGATCTGCAAGAGGCTCGGATGGGTGATATTATCGCCATTGCAGGCATAGAGGGTGCAAATATTGGCGATACAATCACAGATGCAGAAACCCCAAAGCCCCTGCCAAGGATTACCGTTGATGAGCCGACGATCTCAATGGTCTTTTCCATAACCTCATCGCCCTTTGCCGGAAAAGATGGAAAATTTGTAACATCACGGCATTTGAAAGAACGGCTTGAAAAAGAACTTCTTTATAATGTGGCAATACGGATGGAAGCGATGGATTCGAGAGACTCTTTCAAGGTCATGGGAAGGGGCGAGCTTCAACTGGCAATACTCATAGAGATGATGAGGCGTGAAGGTTGTGAGCTTACAGTTGGAATGCCTGAGACAATCACAAAAGAGATAAATGGCGCAATCCATGAGCCAATGGAAATGCTCATCATAGACTGCCCTGAGGAATTTATCGGCGTTGTAACGCAAAAGATAGGTATGAGAAGGGGCAAGATGATGAAGATGCAGAATAATGGTCATGGAAGGGTCAGGCTTGAGTTCCGTCTGCCGTCCAGAGGGCTTATCGGATTCAGAACAGAATTTCTTACAGATACAAAAGGCACCGGGCTTTTAAACCATATATTTGATGGATATGAGCAGTGGCAGGGACATATATCAAAGCGCATAACAGGCGCACTCGTTGCTGACAGGGCTGGTGTTGCAACCATCTATGCCTTATTCCATCTCCAGCCAAGGGGAGAGATGTTCATAAGCGAAGGCACGTCGGTTTACGAAGGTATGGTGATTGGAGAGAACTCACGGGAGAATGACCTTGATGTAAATGTGGTAAAGGAAAAGAAACTCACCAATATACGGTCAGCAGGCGCTGATGAAACACTCCGCCTTGCTCCGCCGAGGATTATGAGTCTTGAACAGGCCATAGAATTTATTAATGAAGATGAGGTTGTCGAGGTTACGCCAAAAAATATCAGGATCCGTAAAAAGGTACTTGAGGCAAATAAGAGGCCAAAGAAAGAGAAGTAATTCATCCCTACACCAAGAATACTCCCGATCTTTAGGCTAGGGCATCCCGCAGGCATACCTAATTAACCTTGACAGAAGTAACTCGCAGGACTAAATTATTATCAAGAGTATAGTTTGGCGGAGAATTATCATTTTATGAGGCTCGACAGGTTTACCATAAAATCACAAGAGGCGTTTAATGAGGCGCAAGTTATTGCTGAAAAGTACCAGCATCAGCAGGTTGACGCAGAGCATTTGCTCCTTGCGTTGCTTGCGCAGGAAGGCGGCATTGCCGCGCCGTTGCTTCAAAGGGTTGGGGCGAATGTCTCATTGATAAAGAGTCAGCTTGAGGAGGCGTTGAAAAAGGCCCCCAAAGTTTCCGGTGCTTCTGAAGGGGTGTATCTATCACCAAGATTAAAGAAGATTCTCGACAAGGCATTTGAAGAGGCGCAGAGATTAAAGGATGATTTTGTATCTACTGAGCATATCCTTATTGCAATTGCAGATGAGAAGACGAGCGAGGCTGCAAGGATACTGGTAAGTCAGGGCGCTTCAAAGGATACAATACTAAAAGCAGTGGCATCCATACGAGGCAGTCAGAGGGTAACAGACCAGAGTCCTGAAGATAAATATCAGGCATTGATGAGATATACAAGGGATTTGGTTGAGCTTGCGCGTAAAGGAAAAGTTGACCCAGTCATAGGCCGAGATGATGAGATACGACGTGTAGTTCAGGTGCTTTCCCGGAGGACAAAAAATAACCCTGTTCTGATTGGTGAGGCAGGGGTTGGAAAGACTGCGATTGTTGAAGGTCTGGCACAGAGGATTGTATCAGGCGATGTGCCTGAGACATTGAAGAATAAGAGGCTTTTGGCTTTAGATTTAGGGGCCTTAATTGCTGGAACAAAATATAGGGGAGAATTTGAAGACAGGCTCAAGGCAGTCTTAAGAGAGATTAATGAGGCACAAGGAGAGGTCATACTTTTTATAGATGAGCTTCATACTTTGGTCGGCGCAGGCGCTGCTGAAGGCGCAATGGATGCATCAAATATGCTTAAACCTGCCCTTGCAAGAGGTGAACTCAAGTGCGTTGGCGCAACAACCCTTGATGAATACAGAAAGCATATTGAAAAGGATGCAGCGCTCGAAAGACGTTTCCAGCCTGTTTATGTGGGTGAGCCAACAGTTGAGGATACTATTTCAATCTTAAGAGGGCTAAAGGAAAAGTATGAGGTGCATCACGGTGTGAGGATTGCAGACTCTGCAATTATTGCAGCAGCGACCCTATCCCACCGTTATATTACCGACAGATTTCTTCCTGACAAGGCTATTGATTTGATAGATGAATCTGCTTCCCGGCTCAGGATCGAGATAGACAGCATGCCAACAGAGATAGATGAGATTGAGAGACGTATTACGCAGCTTGAAATAGAAAAACAGGCGTTGAAAAAAGAGACTGATAAAGCTTCTCTGAGAAGATTAGAAAAGATTGAAGAGGAAATAGCAAACCTGAAAGAGGAAAGTTCCGGCCTTAAGACAAGGTGGCAGAAGGAAAAGGAAGAGATAGCAAAGATAAGGGCTGCAAAAGAAAAGATTGAAGATGCAAAATTAAAGGCATCTCAGGCTGAAAGGGCAGGAGATTTAGGAAAGGCTGCTGAGCTTAAGTATGGTGTCCTTGTCCAGCTTCAAAAAGAATTGGAGCAGGGGCAGAAGAGATTGGCAGAGTCTCAAAATGGCAAGGGAATGCTTAAGGAAGAGGTTGATTCAGAGGATATTGCAGAGGTTGTGTCCAAATGGACCGGCATTCCTGTAACAAAGATGATGGAAGGAGAACGAGACAAATTGCTAAAGATGGAGGATAGGCTTAAGAAGAGGGTTGTTGGCCAGGATGAGGCGATAAAGGCAGTATCAAATGCAGTGAGGAGGGCAAGGGCAGGCCTTCAGGATATAAACAGACCTGTGGGTTCTTTTATATTCCTTGGGCCAACAGGCGTTGGGAAGACAGAGACGGCAAGGGCTTTGGCAGAATTTCTATTTGACGATGAGCAGGCAATGGTAAGGATAGATATGAGTGAGTTTATGGAAAAGCACTCGGTTGCAAGGCTCATTGGCGCGCCGCCAGGTTATGTCGGCTATGAAGAAGGGGGCTATTTAACAGAGGCTGTGCGCAGAAGGCCTTATTCTGTTCTTCTTTTTGATGAGATAGAAAAGGCGCATCCAGAAGTGTTTAATATCCTTTTGCAGATATTAGATGACGGTAGGCTTACAGATGGCCAGGGGCGTACCGTAGATTTTAAGAATACCGTAATTATTATGACCTCTAATATCGGTAGTCAGTCCCTGACAGAGGCACTCAGTGACAAGCATTTGACAGAGCTAGGTGAAAAGCAATATGATGAAACAAGGCAGAGGGTGATGGAAAGTCTTAAGGTTTCATTTAAACCTGAGTTTTTGAATAGGATTGATGATACAATTATTTTTCATCCATTGTCAAAGGAGCATATTAAATCTATTGTGGATATACAGCTTGAACGACTCAAGAAACTGCTCCAGGAAAAGAAGATTGAGCTTACGCTCACTGATAAGGCAAAAGGGCTTTTGGCAGAGGAGGGGTATGACCCTGCTTATGGCGCAAGGCCTCTGAAACGACTCATCCAGAGGAGGATTCAGGACCTGCTTGCCACCAAACTTTTGGAAGGCGAGTTTAAAGATGAAGACAGTATTGTCGTTGATGAAGAAAAGGGAGAGTTTAAATTTAGGAATACGAAGAAAAGGCTTGCGGCTAACTAAACAATAACATGTATATTTGAGTTGACAAAGGCAGAATTATAAAATAAATTAAAATTTGGAACGAAATCTTAGAGGTGTTTAATTATGGCAAAATTAAAATGGGATCCATTTAAAGACCTTCTTACACTTCAGGAAAAGATGAATCATATTTTTGATGAAACCATTGCAAAGGCAAAGATATCTGGAAGTGAAAAAGGATTAGGTGATTGGGCTCCACCGGTAGATATTTATGAGACAGACAGGAATATTATATTAAAGGCGGAGCTTCCAGGCATGGATAAAAAGGATATTGAGGTAGAGGTAAAAGATAATATCCTTATATTAAAAGGGGATCGTAGGTTTGAAAAAGGCGTGCAGGAAGAGAACTATCACAGGATGGAGCGGCCATACGGTATCTTTCAGAGGGTTTTTACCCTTCCCTACCTGGTAAATAAGGATGAGGTCAAGGCAAAATATCACGATGGCGTATTGGAAATTGTGCTGCAAAAGGTTCAGGCACAAAAGCCTAAACAAATAAAGGTAGAGGCAATATAAGAGAGATTAGAGAATGAGAGGTTAGAGGATTAGCCTTATCTAATTAACCAATTTACCAATTCTCTAATCAACTATTTATCATGGAGAGCAAAGATTTTAAGATTGTAGACAAGAGAAGATTCTCAGAAAGAGGAGAGACAAAGGCCGAGGCTGAAAAAGCTGAAAAAAAGGAAGAGAAGGTTGAAAAACCTAATGCCGCTCCCCAATCTGCCTCTCTCCCTCCGGTTGATTTTTCCTCCTTCATGCTATCATTAAGCACCTCAGCGCTCCTTCATCTTGGAGAGATTCCTCACCAAGAAACAAATAAAGTGGAGCGAAACCTTGAGCTTGCACGGCATACAATTGATATGCTTGATATGCTGAAGCAAAAAACCAAAGGGAATTTAACAAATGAAGAGGCTGGGCTTTTGGACACTATTTTATACGATTTGAAAATGAGATATGTTAAGCTAAAATAACGATTATTTAATAGTTTTTTCATAATATTTTCAAGAAAAGGCAGTATGCTTGTAAAGAAAAAATAGATTGTAAAGATTTAGATATTAGCTTTTATAATCAAGTGATAAAATCTGTGTAACCCCGCTCAGCTGGGTGTAATGAATTTATTTTTTAAAGGAGAAATAAAAAATGGACAACATTCATGGTAGAAAAAGATTCAGCATTATAAGCATCATAACAGTGGGGGTAGCCTCTCTCTTGGTAGGGGTCTTGTTAACCGCAAAATTGGGCATCACACCAACAACAGATGCTCAAAATTTCTGGAAAGAGAAGAGCGAAAAGGCAGAGATGCCACAGCTTGAACCCAACTCATTTGTAAAACTGGCTAAGGAGCTCAATCCGGTTGTTGTCAACATATCCACAACACAGGTAATAAAACAGAGGCCAATGGTTCCCTTCCCGGAGTTTAGGAGCCCTTTTGAAGACTTTTTTGGAGATGAATTCAGGAATTTTGGAGAGGCGCCAGAAAGGGAATTTAAGAGACAGAGCCTTGGTTCAGGATTCATAATAAATAAGGAAGGATATATCTTGACCAATAACCATGTGGTAGAGAATGCAGAAGAGATAATCATTACACTCTCTGAAAAAAGGGAAAAGGAGTATAAGGCAAAGGTTATTGGGAAGGATACCAGATTGGATGTAGCCCTAATAAAGGTAGATGCGAATGGAGATTTGCCTGTGGCTGCTCTTGGAGATTCTGATAAGCTTGAGATAGGTGAATGGGTTATGGCAATCGGAAATCCATTCGGCCTCAGCCATACCGTAACCGCCGGGATTGTCAGTGCAAAGGGCAGGGTTATCGGCGCAGGGCCTTATGATAATTTTATTCAGACCGATGCAGCAATCAACCCTGGCAACAGTGGAGGCCCTCTCTTTAATCTCAAGGGAGAGGTTATAGGGATAAACACCGCAATCATTGCGGGTGGTCAGGGGGTAGGCTTTGCTACGCCCATAAATATGGCAAAGGATATATTGCTGCAACTAAAGGAAAAAGGCAAAGTAACAAGGGGTTGGATTGGCGTCAGCATCCAGGAGGTAACGCCTGACCTTGCACAGTCTTTTGGCCTTAAAGATAAACAGGGAGCGCTTGTATCATCTGTTAATAAGGATGAGCCTGCAGACAAGGGTGGCATCAAGGCAGGAGATATTATTGTAGAATTTGATGGTAAGGCCATTACTGAGGTAAGTGACTTGCCAAGGACTGTTGCGTCAACTGCCCCTGGTAAAACCGTTAAAGTCAGGGTTATAAGAGATGGCAAAGAAAAGGTTCTTAATGTTACTGTTGGTACGATGAAGGAGGATGAAGGGGAGGCAGCAATCGGCGGTGAAAAGGAAGATCTGGCGCCCGAAAAGCAGCTCGGGTTTGCGGTTCAATCAATAACACCAGATATAGCGAGAAGGCTTGACCTCAAGGATTCGGATGGTGTAATAGTGACATCAGTTAAACCAAATGGCCCTGCTGCATTAGCAGGCATGAAGAGCGGAGACATAATTAAAGAAATCAATAGAAAAGAGGTTAAAAACCTGAAAGAGTACAAAGAGACTATGAAGGGTGCAGCCAAGGCGGATAGTGTGCTCCTGCGTATCATGAGAGGCGCCAACTCCTTCTATGTTGCAATAAAGATGAAACAGTAAACCCCCACACCCCGCCAGGAATGGCGGGGCTTTCTTGAGGAACTTATTTTCCTCACATCCTTCATTCCCACCTTGAAAGGTAAGGCTTTCTGGGTGTGAGGGTAAACTAAAACATATCATGGGGCAAAATAGTAGAGTAGTTGCTATAACAGGGGCAAGCGGCGCAGTATACGGCCTTAGGCTCATAGAGGAGCTGTTAAAGAGGGGAGATGATGTGGTAGTCATCATCTCCCCTTCTGGTTTTTTAGTTCTAAAGCACGAGACTGGTCTGCAATTAAAGGGGCCTGCCTCTGAGATAGCTGTCAAACTGAAAAGATATTTTGGGAAGACAAAGGGACGAATCAGCTACTATGCTTCAGACAACATCTCTGCGCAGCTTGCAAGCGGCTCGTCTCTTGTGCGGGATATGATTATATGCCCCTGCTCAATGGGCACCCTGGCACGTATTAATTGCGGTATATCGAGCAATCTGATTGAACGTACTGCTGATGTCGTATTAAAAGAAAGAGGCAAACTTATCCTTGTTCCAAGGGAAACGCCATTCAATCAGATTCATCTTAAAAACATGTTGAGCTTGAGCCAGGCTGGAGCGTATATTATCCCCGCCATGCCTGGCTTTTATCATAGCCCCAAGAAGATAGAAGACCTTGTTGATTTTGTTGTTGGAAAGGTATTAGATGCAATGGGGATTGAAAATAAGTTGTATAAGAGATGGAAGCCTATGTGATTGTAAAATGCAAATTGCAAAATGCAAAATTAAAGGTGTTTTCAAATTTAGAATTTGCACTTTACATTTTACAATCACGCAAAGCGTGATTATGCCACGCTCAGCGTGGCAATGGAGTGTAGCGGCGCATGCTTGACACAAAATTCCTAAGAGAAAATCTTGAAGCAGCTGAAAAGAGGCTGGCCCTGCGGGGCGGGAGTATAAGTCTTTCCGAATTTAAAACGATTGAAGAAGAACGACGAAAGCTGATAGCAGAAGTTGAGGCGCTTAAGGCAAAGAGAAATACCGAATCGCTTGAGATTGCACGGCTTAAGAAAGAAAATAAGGATGTCTCTAAGATTTTAACTGAGATGCAGCAGATTTCATCTCAAATAAAGGAATTAGATGATAAGGTGAAAGGGGAAGAAGAGGCATTGGAGAAAATCCTCCTTAACCTTCCAAATATTCCACATTCGTCGGTTCCTGCTGGTAAAACCTCAGAAGATAATGTAGAGGTAAGAAAGGTGGGAGATATCCCTGAGTTTGCTTTCAAACCCAGAGAGCACAGCGAAACAGGCGAGATGCTCGGCATCTTGGATTTTGAGAGGGCAGGCAAATTATCTGGCGCGAGATTTGCCATTTATAAAGGTTTTGGTGCACTCCTGGAGAGGGCGCTCATAAACTTTATGCTGGATATTCACACACGGGAAAACAGATATACTGAACTTCTGCCGCCGTTCATGGTAACCAGGGCCTGTATGACTGGCACAGGCCAGCTCCCAAAATTTGAAGAAGACCTTTTCAAAATAGACGGGTGGGATCACTTTCTGATTCCTACTGCCGAAGTCCCTGTAACGAATATGCATAGAGATGAGATATTAAAGGAAGATGAGCTGCCAATATATTACACCGCATACACGCCTTGCTTTAGGAAAGAGGCAGGATCTTATGGCAAAGATGTAAAGGGGCTGATACGGCAGCATCAGTTTAATAAAGTTGAGCTTGTTAAGTTTTCAAAGCCGGAGACATCTTATGATGAACTGGAAGGCCTTACAAGAGACGCTGAAAAGATATTGCAGAGGCTCGGCCTCCCTTATCGGGTTGTAGTTCTTTGCACAGGCGATATGGGTTTTGCATCTGCAAAGACATATGATATAGAGGTCTGGCTTCCTGGTCAGGGCAAGTATAGGGAAATATCATCTTGCAGCAATTTTGAGGACTTTCAGGCGAGAAGGGCTAATATTAAATATAAACCGAAGGACGGCGGTAAGCCGAGATTTGTCCACACACTTAACGGTTCTGGTCTTGCCGTAGGGAGGACAGTTGTTGCAATATTGGAAAACTATCAGCAAGAGGACGGAAGTGTTGTAATACCAGAAGCTCTGAGACCATACATGAGAGGATTGGAGAAAATTCAGAAATCAAATATGAAGGGTTAAAATATTTTTTAAAAGGAAGAGAGGAAATGTGATGACAAATACTACAAAAATATGTCCAACCTGCGGACAGCCGCTCAGAAGGTTTAGCGATAAACTCATAAAGAGGTCAGTTGTTGGCGGAGTTTTAGGCACCATTGCTGGTATCTTATTCGGCATTTGGTTTTCTGTATGGTGGTTTGGCGAAGGCATGCACTCCACGCCAATGGCAATCATCCACTACTTTTCCTGGGGCGCGCTGTTTGGCTTCGCAGGCATTATTGTAGCGCTGTTGCTCAAAGGAAAATAGGAATGCTGATATGAAACTATTTCGTCTGATTGCCATTTTTCTGTGCATTGTAGTGTCTGTATCATGCTCAAAGGTTGAGGTAGAAGGGCTGCCTGCGCCAGAATTTACGGCGCAGACATTTTCAGGAGACAGCCTCTCTCTTTCAGAATTTAAGGGCAAACCGGTTATATTATACTGGTTTGCCTCATGGTGACAGCGCTGCAAAGAAGAGATTCCTCTCGTGAAGAGGATACACAGTCAATATCAAGAAAAAGGGCTCATAATAATAGGCCTTGGTTTTCAGGATACAAAGGACAATCTCATAAAATACGCCAAAGAGATGAAGATTGATGATTGGGCGCTCGTATTGGATGTTGATGGACATGTGTCTGCAAAATATGGGGTTGTATACGGCGCAGGTACTGTTTTAATAAATAGGGACGAAATTGTTACCAAGAGATTCATAGCCGGATTAGGTGAAAATGAGTTTTTGCCTGAGGTTGAGAAGATTGTTAAGTGAAGTCACGTTCCACAAGTTTGCAATATACTGTAAATACGGTAGCTGATTCATTTGCAAAGGTGTCGTTGCCTTTCTGCCAGGTATTATAACCTCTTCATTCCTGCAAATATTTTGTAATACCTCATAATTATCTAACAAAGTAGTTGACACAATAAAATTTTGCGCTATTATTTGACATATATTAAATAATTTATAGAATGTATGTAACTTATTTCATAAAACAGCCTTAAAGACATCCTATACAGACAGGATGTCTGATTACGCAGATTAATAAACGGATTACACAGATTACAATTCTAAATCGGTGTAATCGTATTCTGAAATCTGTGTAATCAAAAATATAAAAGGAGGTCTGTTTATGGATAAGATAGAGATAGGTAAGCAGTTTCTTGAAATTTTAGAGGCGCACGGATTAAGCAGAAGGGATTTTATAAAGTTTTGCGGCAGTATAGCAGCGCTCCTTGGGCTTTCCGAATTATACATCCCTCAGATAGCCCGTGCAATTGAAAAGGTAAAAAAGCCTTCCCTCGTATGGCTCGATTTCCAGAACTGTGCCGGCGACATAGAGGCGCTCTTACGCGCAAGCAAACCAACCATTGCAGATATTGTCCTCGATATCTTGTCCGTTGATTATCATGCAACCATCATGGCCCCTGCTGGCAAGCAGGCTGAAAAATCATTACAGGATGTTGTTAAAAATCAGAAGGGTCAATATATTGCAATCGTAGATGGCGCGATACCATTAAAAGATGACGGTGTGTATGCGTGTGTGGGCGGACGGACAGCTATTGATATTGCGCGAGAGGTCTGCGGAAATGCCATGGCAACTATCTGTGTTGGCACCTGTTCGTCATTTGGAGGCCTTCCTGCTGCCAAACCCAATCCAACCGGTGCTGTAGGGGTAAGGGATGCCATACCAGGGCTTACATTAATAAACTTACCTGGTTGCCCGATGAATGCAGAAAATATCACAGCCACGATCGTCCACCTTCTTACCTTCGGAACACTGCCGGCAACAGATAAGCTTGGCAGGCCGCTATTTGCCCACGGCAAACGGATACATGATAACTGCGAAAGAAGGGCGCATTATGATGCAGGCCAGTTTGTTCGAGAATGGGGAGATGAAGGCCACAGACAAGGGTGGTGCCTTTACGAAATGGGTTGTAAAGGACCGGAGGCCTTTTATAACTGTCCAACAGTTAAATACAACGAGCGCACAAGCTGGCCTGTGCAGGCAGGTCACGGTTGTCTTGCATGCGCAGTGCCGAATTTCTGGGATACTATGACGCCTTTTTACAGAAGGCTTCCTCAAGTGCCTGGATTTGGCGTTGAATCTACTGCTGACAAGATTGGCGCTGGCCTTGCAGTAGCAACAGCAGCAGGCCTCGCGGCACATGGCATAATAAGGGCAATAAGGCCAAAAGGAGAAGATAAGGAAGAGTCATAAGGCTTACCCCGTTACGCCCCCGAATGTCCCAACTCTCAAGTTTGGGACCAGTAATCTCTTTACCCGTACGGATGCATCATTCAGGGTAGGGGATGAGTAAATAGCAAGTGAAGTTCGTTTTACCACTCTCTAATTTTTATAGAGAGAGGGTGTAACGGGGTATGAAAGAATAGAAGAGGCGGAATAATGAAAGTTACTCAACCCAAAGTGCCTTTTTGCCAAAGTTGTGGAATGCCAATGGGAAGACCTGAAGACTTTGGGACAAATGACGATGGGTTGAAAAATAATGACTACTGTCACTTCTGTTTTAATGAAGGGAAATTTACTGAGCCGGGCATTACTCTGGATAAGATGATTAATAAGGTGACTGATTTTCTGGTGCAATTAAGGCACATGACGGAGCGTGAGGCAGCACAGTTGGCCCAATCGTTCATTCCTAAGCTTAAAAGATGGATAAGGTGAAATAATAAAAACACTGCTTATTTGTTTATAGGGAGGTGGCATTATGGCCAAAATTGCAATTGACCCAATTACGAGGATTGAGGGGCATCTGAGAATCGAGGCGCAGGTTGAGGGCGGCAAGGTAGTTGACGCATGGGCAGCGAGCACCATGTTCAGGGGCATTGAGATAATCCTCAAAGGCCGCGACCCTCGTGATGCATGGGCATTTACCCAGCGCATCTGAGGGGTCTGAACAACGGTTCATGCCACGGCCTCGGTGAGGTCGGTCGAAGATGCCTTACAAATAGAAATACCTGACAATGCAAGAATAATCAGGAATCTGATATCCGGCATTCAGTATGTGCAGGATCATGTCATACATTTTTATCATCTCCATGCCCTGGACTGGGTAGATATTGTCAGTGCGCTCAAGGCTGACCCTGCAAAGACATCAATGCTCGCCCAATCCATTTCAGACTGGCACAACTCCAGCACAACCTATTTCAAAGGAGTCCAGAACAAATTAAAGACATTTGTAGAGAGCGGACAGCTTGGCATATTTGCCAATGCCTACTGGGGTCATCCTGCGTATAAGCTCCCTCCAGAGGCGAATCTCATGGCAGCAGCGCATTATCTTGAGGCATTAGACTGGCAGAGGGAGGTAATAAAGATTCAGGCGTTACTGGGCGCCAAAAATCCCCATGCCCAGACATATCTTGTTGGCGGTATGGCTATACCTGTTGACCCGAATAGCCAGAATGCGCTCAATGCAGGAAGCATTGCGTTTATTTCAGGTATTTCAAAAAAGGCGCATGAATTCGTTGAAAAGGTATATATACCTGACCTCCTTGCAGTCGCATCTTTTTATAAAGAGTGGGCAGGATACGGGAGTGGTGTGGGAAATTTTCTCTCCTATGGGCAGTTTCCCAATGATACCAAAATAAATACGACAAATACCTATTTTCCGCCGGGCATTATCATTGGTAAGGATTTGAGCACAGTCCACACTGTTGACCACACAAAGATAATGGAGTATGTAACACGCTCCTGGTATGAATATCCAGAAGGAGATTCAACAGCAAAGCATCCGTGGGACGGCGAGACAAACTTTAAATACACAGGGCCAAAACCACCGTATGAGTTCCTTGAAACAGATAAAAAATATAGCTGGATAAAGGCGCCGAGATATGAAGATATGCCCATGGAAGTCGGTCCGCTATCAAGGATGCTGGTTGCCTATGCATCAGGCCATAAGAGGGTAAAGGAGGTTATTGATTTTGTTTTAAAGAAGCTCAATGTCGGACCTGAAGCGCTCTTCTCAACCCTTGGAAGGGTTGCTGCACGGGGCGTGGAGACCCTTGTAACAGCAGAGATGCTTCCAGTGTGGCTTGATGAACTTGCAGCAAATATGAAAAAGGGTGATTATAGGATTCATAATGGAGAGAAATGGGATCCCTCCACATGGCCAAAAGAGGCAAAAGGATACGGTTTTTATGAAGCGCCACGGGGTGCATTGGGACATTGGATAAGGATAAAAGACGGCAAGATTGAGAATTATCAGTGCGTTGTGCCGAGCACATGGAACGGTTCTCCGCGTGATGCAAAAGGCCAGAGGGGGCCGTATGAAACTGCGCTTATTGGAACACCGGTGGCAGATATCAATAAGCCGGTGGAGATATTGAGGACTATTCATTCATTTGATCCGTGTATGGCGTGTGCGGTGCATGTGATGGATGGTAATCGAAAGGAAGTAATCAGGATAAGGATAGTGTAAAAGGGTAATTACACCGATTTAAAAAGCAGATTACACAGAAATGTCATTGCGAGCCGAGGTTCCTCGCTCGTCATTGCGAGGCGAAGCCGAAGCAATCTCGCTCGGAATAAACTCCGCAATCTCTCTGGGATTGCCACGGTCGTCCATCTAAGGCGGACTCCCTCGCAATGACAACCAAGTTGTCATCTGTGTAATCGTTTTCAAGAATCAGTGTAATCAGTTAGACGGAGGCTAACATGCAGGAGCTTAAGCGGGTCTATGTGTGGGAATTTCCGATTAGACTCACCCACTGGATAAACTTCTTAAGCATTATTGCCCTTTCCATCACAGGCTTTTATATTGCCAGCCCGTTTGCACACGCCTATTCTGCAAACCAGTACATCATGGGGTGGATGAGGTTTATACATTTTGTGTCAGCATATGCCTTTCTCATGAGCCTTATCATTAGGGTTTACTGGGCTTTTATGGGCAATCAATATGCAAGCTGGAGGGCATGGTTTCCTTTCACTCCAGAGCGTTTTCGCGAATTGTTGAGCGACTTTAAATTCTATCTTCTTCTATCCAGAGAGCATGCTCATGTCATAGGTCACACAGTCACCGCAGGTCTAACCTACTTTTTTGTATTCTCCCTTTTTGCCTTTGAGATAGTTTCAGGGTTTGCCATTTATTCCCTTACGCACAAAGGTTTTGTCTGGACGCTCCTCGGAGGATGGTTATTAACAGTATGGAGTATTCCAACAATAAGACTCTTGCATCACATGGCAATGTATCTTATATTTGTCTTTGTCGGCATGCATCTGTATATTGCATGGTGGCTTGATTCAACGGAAAAGAACGGAGTCATGGGTTCAATATTCAGCGGATATAAGTTTATATCAGGAAAGGAATGAGGTGGGGATAAAGAAGACTCGGTTGGATGAAAAGATTGCCATATTGGGCCTCGGCAATATTCTCCTACAGGATGAGGGGATCGGTGTTCGTGCCATTGAGGCGCTAAAAAAAGATTTTATATTTCCAAATAATCTTCAGCTTATTGACGGCGGCACAATGGGCCTTGACCTCATCTCCTTTATAGAGGGGATGGATAAGATTCTTATTATAGATGCAGTCAATATAAAAAAAGAACCGGGGACAATTGTAGTTATTGAAGATGAAGAGATTCCATCTTTTATCAGCACAAAGCTTTCGGTGCATCAAATAGCCTTTCCTGATGTTCTCTCTGCGTTAAAACTTTTAGGAATAAAACCAGCAACAATGATCCTTATCGGTATCCAGCCGGAAAATATAGAAACCGGTCTGAATATGTCAGAGGCTATGAACAAAAGTTTTGACAGACTTATTAAGACAGTGATAAAAAGGTTGAAAGAATGGGGAGTAGAAGTGAAGCGTAAAAAATCTCAGGTTGAGGCTAAGGTTTAGGTTAAGGTTTTTAAGCTCGAAGCTTTAACCTTTACCTTGACCTTAACCTGCTTTTTAACACAATTCTATGTGCCTCGCAATTCCATCCAAAATAGTAGCACTCAAAGAAGGCATCGCAACCATTGATGTCCATGGTGTGCGCAGGGATGTCAGCATTCTCCTTTTGCCAGAAGATGTAAGTGTTGGAGATTATGTGCTTGTGCATGCAGGTTTTGCTATTCAGAAAATTGATAAAGAAGCTGGAGACGATGCTATGAGGTTAATAAATGAGATTATAGAGATGGATGAGTTGAAGGAGTAAACATGCACGAGCTTGCCATTGCAGAAAGTATTATCGGTATATTGAAAGAGCAGACATCCTCCGCCTTAGGCGGATCAGGCGGAGGAAAGATAAATTCCGTTAAACTCAAAATTGGGGAGATGGCTGGGATTGTGCCTTCTGCCTTAGAATTTTCATTTCAGATAGCAAGCAAGGGTACTCTTGCTGAAGGGGCAGCGCTTTATATTGAAAATGTTCCTCTTACCGGTAAATGTGATGACTGTTCAGAGGTATTTCGGATAAAAGATTACTGTTTTGAATGTGTTTCATGCGGCGGAAGTAATTTTAAGCTTATTGCAGGAAGAGAGCTTTTGATTGATGAGATTGATGTGGGATAAAAGATTACACTGATTGCAGGAGCAGATTACACAGATTTTAAATCCCTTTTTTCCTGAATCGGTGTAATCAGTTTTTCAAAAATCTGTGTAATTAGTTTCTGGAGAAACAATGAAAGTCAAACTGGTCAAAAACATCCTTGAGGCAAATGACAGGATTGCTGAAGAAAATAAAAAGATATTTGATGAAAACGGCATATTTGTTATCAATGTGATGAGCGCGCCTGGCGCCGGAAAGACAACGCTCCTTGAGAAGACCATCCATGCGATTAAAGATAAAATTGCAATAGGCGTGATTGAAGGGGATATAGCAACAACAAGGGATGCGGAGAGGATAGAGGCAACCGGCGCCCCGGTTGTGCAGATAAATACAGACGGCGCCTGTCATCTTGACGGCAACATGATACGGGGCGTGATAGATGACTTGCCGCTTTCCGAGCTTGACCTTTTGATTATAGAGAATGTCGGCAATCTCGTCTGTCCGGCAGAATTCAAGGTTGGTGAGAATGCGAAGGTAATGCTTTTAAGTGTTACAGAGGGCGATGACAAGCCTCTTAAATATCCGCTCATGTTCAGCGAGGCATCAGTTCTCCTTATAAGCAAAATTGACTTACTTCCTCATACAGATTTTAATATCGCAAAGGTTAAAAAGGAATCCCTCAGCCTGAATCCAGGGCTTGATATCATAGAATTGTCTGCAAAGACTGGCCATGGTATGGAAGAGTGGTATGGGTGGCTTCAAGAAAGAGTAATAATGCCTGCCTTACAAGATTAGATGTCTACTGTTTTTGTCGTATTTTATATACACTGCCTGCATAATCCACCACATAAACTTCATAATCTTCATCTACACCAAACGAACTGATGGCAAACTTTGTATCCAAAAGCAGTTTATTTTCCATTACCCTTGGCGTAGTGTGGTGCAACGACCAAATTTTGCCGCTGCCCCAGTCTCCATAAAGATAAGCGCCGCACAATGGAGGTATTTCTTGGCCGCGGTAAACAAATCCGCCAATCACTGAAATGCCTTCATCTCTTCCGTAATCTGCAATCGGAAGTGTAAGGCCTGTCATGTCACACTTTGGGTTTACACCCGGTGTGCAGATAGAGCCTTCCATAATATTCCATCCGTAATTCTTGCCTCTCTCAATAATATCTATCTCTTCCCTGTTATCCTGTCCGACATCGCCTGCATACAATACTCCTGTTAAGGGGTCGAAGCTAAATCGCCACGGATTGCGTACACCATATGCCCATATCTCCGGTCTGGCATCCGCTCGCGTTGTGAAGGGATTGTCATCAGGTATGCCATATTCCAAGCCGGCGCCCTTTCTATCTACATCAATCCGCAGCATAGCGCCTAAAAGGGTCGGAAGGTTTTGGCTGTGGCCGTGAGGATCATTAGCGCTGCCGCCGTCGCCCATGCCAATATAAAGATAGCCGTCCGGGCCAAATGCAATCTGTCCTCCATTATGATTGGTAAAGGGCTGGTCTACAGTTAAAATGACTCTCTCACTCTTTTTGTCCGCAATGTCAGGATTTTTGCTTATCTGAAACTCTGATATAACGGTATGGAGGCCTCCCTTGGGAGAGGTATAATTTACAAAAAACCTTCCATTTTCTTCGAACTTAGGATGGAAGGCTATGCTTAAAAGACCCATCTCACCGCCTGATTTAACCTTTTTCTTTATATCAAGAAAAGGAACAGGGAGCAGTTTTACATCTTTTAAAATTCGCACCACCCCTGCCTGCTCTACAATAAATAGCCTTTTGCTGCCATCACCCGCATTGGTAATATGCACAGGGTCTTTAAGCCCTTTTACAACAATTTCTAATTTGATGCTGGGTAAAGGTAAAATCTCTTTTGCACCACATAGTTTTGTGGTTGCTGTATTTTGTGGCTCAGCGTGTAGACCTTGTTGAGATATAAGGACAATAAATAGCGCAAATAAGAGAAGTCGCATATATATTATAACCCCCGTTTAAATATTGCGGTTGCGATTGTTATAGTGATAATAGCAAAGATTGTGAGAAAAACAATATCTCCCTGCACAGCCGAGAGGCCGGCATTCTTAAAGAGTATGGACCTTAGGGCATGGACTGAATATGTTTCAGGATTTGCAATTGCAAATGTCTTTAGCCATGCAGGGAAACTCTCTATTGGATATATTGCCCCGCTTGGGAAAAAGAATATGACATTCAAAAATCCTCCCAGAACTCCGACAATCCTCGGATGATTTGCCCTGCCGAGGATAATAAACATCATGCCGAGCAGCCCGAGGGTGGAAAGCACAATAACTGTAATAATCAGGATAAGGCTGTAAAAACTCAGTATCTGCCATAGATAGATGCCTGCAATGAGCGAGCTGAAAAAGAGCACAAGCATGGCGATGATGGTTGTAATCAAAAGCCCGCTGATAATAAGACCCATGACAATATCGAGCTTTGTAAGCGGGGTCAGAAAATGGCTTTCCTCTATCCCCAGAAACTTATCCATCACAATATTAAACACGCCTGTTGTCATGGCGCCGAGGAATATGGCCATAATCACCACTCCTGGTATCAGGGTCTGGTCATAATCCACCTTTTTATATAGCTCTACCTCACGGAGTTTTGTTTTTGTCTGCTCTTCGCGCACAGAGATAAATTCATTTTTAAGCTCAGCCAATGCCCCTGATATTGCAAAACGGATTGAATTTGCAGAGATAGATTCTGCATTATCCAGAAAAAGCCCAAGCTCGCCGCCTTTTCCGTGGATTACATCCCTGCTGAAATTTGGCGGGATAATAAGCGCTCCCTTGAGCAGCCCTTGTTTTAAATTCTCCAGCGCTATTCCCTGGTCTGACAGGTGATACATCTTGATTGTTTTTGGCCCTGCCTCAAGCGCATGCAGCAATTCAACTACCCTATGGCTATAAGGCCCGTTATCCATATCAACAACAGCAATAGAGAGGTTTTTCAATTCACCCTGAAAGGAATTTCCGAGGATAACGAGATAAAGTATAGGCATGACAATGCTCATAGCGATTACTATAGGGTTTCTTAAAAATCGCCTTAAATCTCTTTCAAGGACTGCAAAGAAACGAGTCATGTCGCGTTGCTCCATTGCAAAATGCAAATTGAAGATTGCAGAATGCAAAATGATGGTTTATTTTCTATTGTTTTTTGCAGTAATTACTGATTTGGCAATTATGTTAATCAACTCTGTCGCCTCATTGAGCAATGCATTTAAATCATCACCACGATATATGTCAGATTTTCCAATCAGTCTTATCCAGTATTGTGATTCTCTGAGTTCTTTGAGCACTATCTGCATCTTGTGTATAAAATCATTCCTGCTTTCTGCACCACAAGCCTCTTCATAATTTGCACCAGCCGAGGTAGCGGATTCTATTAACTGATTAGCGATATGGCGTCCCGCGTCAGTTTTATTAAGCTTTGCAACCAGCTTTATAACAAGCGAGGCAAAACCCAATAATCTTTCCGAAAGTTGATTTCTGTTATTTTTCATCTTTTGTTCTTTAGCTCTGCTTTCCGTTTTGCAATTTAAAATTTACTTTCTTTTACTTTGCAATCTGCATTTTGCAATCTGCAATCTGCATTTTGCAATTTATGTCTGTCTTTCCATTCTGCAATCTTCAATCTGCAATTTGCAATATCTTCACCTTCCCCACTTGCTCGGCACGCCTGCGCCTATAAAGAAGCTCACCTTTTTTGCCTCTTCTTCCCTGATAGGCCTTCCTGTAAAATGGATAAACACATCTTCAAGGGTTTGCTGTTTCAAGGTGACCGATGTAACCTTTGCGCCAAGCCTTTCCAACCCGGCCATCAATGCAGGAATCGCCTGTGCGCCGTTATCTACAGACACCCGCAATATGCTGTCAGTTGTGACTGCTGTATGCACGGATGGGATGGCCTTTATCTCCTCCGCTGCCTTATCAGCATCAACGCCGCTGAAGGCAAGCTCTACCACATCTTTTTGAGATATCTGCTGTTTAAGCCCCGGCACTGTGTCCAAGGCTACTATCTTGCCGTAATCTATTATAGCAACCCTGTCGCACAGGATTTCAGCCTCATCCATATAATGAGTTGTCAAAAGTATAGTCAATCTGTCTTCTTTGCGAAACCTCTGCAAAAGTTCCCATACAACATGCCTGCTCTGAGGGTCAAGACCGATGGTGGGCTCATCAAGTATGAGCAAAGCGGGTTTATGTATAAGGCCGCGGGCAATCTCCAGCCTTCTCCTCATTCCGCCTGAATACGTCGCAACAAGCTCCTTTGCCCTTTCTTTCAAGCCCACCATCCCAAGCAGATAATCTATCCGCTCCGTTCTCTCTTTTTTCGGCATATCATAAAACCTGCCGTATATGTCCATATTTTCGTAGCCGGTCAGATCCATATCGCTGGTCATGGCCTGCGGCACAACGCCAATGGCCTTTCTCACGGCATTCTGTTCTTTCACGCAATCAAAGCCCATTACCTTTGCAGCGCCGCTTGTGGGTTTAATAAGTGTGCTTAGTATCCTTATAAGCGTAGTCTTTCCTGCTCCGTTAGGGCCAAGCAGGCCAAAGGTTTCCCCCTCTGCAATAGTAAATGAAACATCATTAAGCGCGGCGAGGGTGCCGTATTTTTTGATGAGGTTGGATATTTCTACTGATGGGGGCATAAGTATTGTTTTCATCTATACTAATAAAATAGGATAGAGGAAAAGGCGGCAATTTGATAATTATATAGCATGCAACATAATATTCAACTTAAAATTAATTGCTTTATTTTTCAATAAGTTAAACAGTTACAGTTTAGCTATTTTTAGCTATTACTATTGACAGAGCCCATACTTTCTCCTAAAATCATAACAAAAACGCATGCGACATAAAAAATAATGTTAGGATTATATAGGTTAGATATATAGCGTATAAAGGAGGTTTGCATGGAGTTCAAGGAACGATTTAAAAATTATAAAGCCATTGAAGAAAAAAGAGGGCGTCTTTTGGTAGTTTACGCGACAAGTACACGTGCTAATGTTCCTGCAATGATTGCTGGAGATGCAGTACGTGAATTCATTGATCAAATAGATGCGATTCCTTCTGACATAACATCAATAGACGTACTACTGCACAGCACAGGCGGTGATGCATTGGCTGCTTGGAAGTTGATGTCTGTCCTTAGAGAGCGTTTCAAGTCTATAGCGGTGTTAGTTCCTTACATGGCATTTAGCGCTGCAACTATTTTTTCTCTTGGTGCTGATGAAATTGTCATGCATCCGCATGCCTCTTTAGGTCCTATTGATCCACAGATCACTATGCGATTACCTGATGGGACACAAAGAAGATTCGCTTTTGAAGACGTAGGAGCTTTCTTGCGCTTTATAAAGGAAGAGGTTGGAATATCAGAACAAGCCTATATTACCTCTATTGTTGATAAGCTATTTTCGGTAGTTGACCCAATTAATGTTGGCGCATCAAAAAGGGCAAGTGAATTGGCCACAGATGTTGGGGAGAGATTACTCCGAATGCATATGACAACTGCGGAGGAGAAGAACCGTGCACGGACAATTGCTGAGGGATTAAACAAGACTTTTTTTGCTCATGGTGATGCAGTTTCAAGGAGCAGAGCCAGAGAACTTCAACTCCGCATAGCAGATGATAATTCAGATCTCGAAAAATTATTATGGAATGCTTACATCGGGATTGAAAGTTATATGTGTCTTAGAAATCCTTTCAATCCTCTTCAATATTTCTTGGCTAATGGTGGTGCCGGTTCTTTAGCTCACCCAGCGCCAGTGGTCTTACCTCCAAATACGCCACCGCAGCTTGCAAACCAGATTTGGCAGCAAATTGTTCAACAAGCTCTCCAAGCAATGTCTCAACCAACGGTAGAGGTAGAATATACTTTAGTAAATGCCTTAATAGAAAGCACAAGAAAAGCCTCTGAATACAAAACCATCGGATCATTATCGGCAGCCAGGATAATTGGTGGTGAAATTCAACTTTCTGCCACCGATAAAGAAGCAGGATGGCGTGAGATTCCTTTAGCCACTTCATAAAAGAACTTCATAAAAGGAAAAAACACTTTTGATTCTTAAATGACATAAAAAACTGTTTAAAAAAGAAAAAAACTTGAAATTCTGGAATTGGAAGGATATAATTGGGGCATGTCTTGCGTAATTCGACATATTTCAGCCAAAACATTTAAACAATTAGATATCTATAGAGGCTCACCATACGAGTATGATGCCACAGCACCTGTCGGACAAACAATCATTTTAGTTACATCCGTACCTCTTGCTATAAGTGGTTCGGTAGTACGTAATCCGTTAAGCACACCTTTTATTTACCCACCAAGTGCTGAAAAAAAGCAGTTATCTAAAGACTATTCTCAAGCTTCTGCCTAACAAGCCGCTCAACATTGACGCTTTTTCTGTCATGCGTCTTGCAAGCTGCCGCAAGCCGCACGCCAGAAGCGCAAGTGAGCTTGTCGTTAGACAAAATAGAAAGGAGAACCACTATGGCAAACACGATTTTCGTATCCGGAGCTACCGGAACCGTTGGAAGTGAAGTTATTAAGCAGCTCATTAAGAAGGGAGCAAGTGTGCGCGCTGGCGTTCATTCGGAACAGAAAGCCGGCATTTTGAAAAAGCTCGGGGCAGAAGTTGTTGCTGTTGACTTGAACAATATCAAAAGCATTCAAACTGCGTTGACTGGTGTGGAAAAAGCATTTTCACTCAGCCCATTGGTTCCTAATCTTGCCGAACTGGGCGTCAATTTTGTCAAGGCAGCCAAGATAGCCGGGGTCAAGTACATTGTACGGGCATCGGGGTTGGGGGCTGACTCTCCGCAAGCCATCACTCTGGGCAAATGGCACCGTGAGGCTGAAAAAGCTGTGGAAACCTCCGGAATTCCATACACTTTAGTCCGTCCCAATTCTTTTATGCAAAACTATGTCAACTTTGCCGGCTACACCATTAAGACCCAGAACGCATTCTACTTTCCGCATGGAAATGGCACGATATCGTTAATCGACGTGCGAGACATCGCCGCGGTAGTGGCCACCGTGCTCACTGAAAGTGGACATGAAGGGAAAGCATATGAACTCACGGGTTCTGAAGCAATTTCCAATTATCAAATAGCGAAAATTCTGTCCAGGTTAACAGGACGCGCGATCAATTATGTGGATGTACCGGAAGATACTGCACGGCAGAGTATGAAGGATATGGGAACGCCAGAGTCCATAGTTGAAGCCCTCATGGAGCTTGCAGCTATTATTAAAGCAGGCTACGCTTCGGCAGTATCCCCTGCAGTAAAGCAGATTACAGGCAAACAGCCTATTTCGTTTGAACAGTTTGCGAAAGACTATCTTCAGTTTTTCAAATAGGGCTTTTTGCGATGAGGTGATGAGTTTATCAGGGACACATCCCAATTAAATGCCTGGTTGGTCTTTCCTATCCAATCAACTGAAAAAGAAGGGTAGGTTTTTTAGTTCTTATTTAAAATTTCTTCTATTTAGAGACTTAACCTGTCTAAAAAGGCTTTGCATTTTTCTTTGTGCCCTTCTTTTGCTGACCAGCGTTTTATTACTGAGATATTCACTTTTTGATCTCTTGCAACCATAAGGGCCTGTTCCAGCGCCTGAGGGTCTTTCCAATAATAATAGGCTGCAAGCCTGTCTTTCACAGTATCGGTAGGTGTGAACATGACAACCTTGCCGGATTTAGTTTTAAGTTTGGTAAAGTTTTTAATTGGCTCATCTCCTATTGCCGCTGGCGGAGCAACAAATTCTATAAAAAACTGACAGTCCTTCCGGATAAAGTGCCGCGAAGTTTCCCTCTTGAAACCAAGGCCGGACATGGCAGCAGCAACCTCCCTGATTGCGGCATGGGTGACAAAATCAAGGTCGCTGGAAAGGTATTTATTTTTTGTGTAAATGGAGACACAAGCTCCGCCAACGAGAACTGCATCAATACCATTTTCGTTAAGCTTTTCTGAGACAATCGCTGCCAGTTCCCTGATGTCAATATGTTCCCAGTCAATCTTCATAACGGCTTACCTGCTCTCCTGGGCCTTGTCCGTTTTCTGTAATAGGCTTCCTTCTCTTTTTCAGGGATAAACTCGTATGCCTTAGTGAGAAATGCCTGTAATTCCTTTAAGAACGGGTATCTCGGATTGAGTGAATATATCCGCACCTTACCGATGAGGCGACTTGCAACAATCCCGCCGTTTTCCAGTCTTCTGAGCTGCTGTTGTATCCTGTTTACCGGCGCATTGAATGTCTTTGCAATGCCAAGAGCATATCCTTCGCCGTATACAAGGAGGGTAAAAAGAATTTTTTCTATTGTACTGTTGCCAAAAAGTGCTTCAAGCATATTTCACCATTTACCATAAGATATGGTTTTATTACCAAGTTAAATGGTATTAGATTCTTACTGCAATGTCAATATAAATTCCAAAGAATGTGAAAAGCAGATTAAATATTGAATCGTTGTAAGTATAGGTCGGAAGGTTTTTTATGGACTGGAATTTCTGTATTCTGAATTCTTTAATTCTGTTTATAAAACTTTCACCTGCAATATATCTTCGCCTTCACCGTCATGCCTGATTTCAATAACCCATTCGGTTCTTGTATGCCTACTTTTACCCTGAATGTCCTTATATCAGACCTTCCCCGCGTTACATCCCTCTGTGTGGCGAATTCGCCTTCTCTGCCGATTTCAATAACCCCGCCGCCAAATTCCCTGCTAGGTAGGGCTGATGCTGAAATCTTTGCAGGATTGCCAAGCCTTATCTCTCCAACTATGGTCTCTTCGATATCAACCCTTGCCCAGATATTTTTTAAATCGTGAATAGTATAGATGGGCGCACCAGCATTTACCACCTCTCCTGTCTCAAATGCCTTGTAAACGATAACACCGTCAATAGGCGAGATTATCTCTGTATCCTTGAACTGAGTCTCCAATACATTCAGCCCTGCCTGCGATTCCTGCATCTTTGCCTTTGCAGAAGATACCTGTGCTTCGGCTGCCTTGATATTGGATAGAGAAGTCTTCAATTTTGCATCAGCCGCCCTTTTGCGAGCCATTGCAGAGTCAAGCTGGGCAGAATTGGCATCATAGGTTGTTTTTGCTGTGTCCATTTCCCGTTCTGATATCAAGCCATCTTTAAAAAGCCCGCTTACCCTCTGAAGATTTTTTTGGGCATCCTCTGTCAGGGCATTCATTCTTGCAACCTCTGCCTCTGCTGCCTGAACCTCTGCCTTAACGGTGTCTACTTCAAGTTTTGCATTTTCTAAGTTTGCTTCGCTTATCTTGAGAGAGGCTAAAGCAGCCTGCAGCGCCTTCCCCCCCTGTTCAACCCTTGCCTTGAGTTCCATATCATCTAATCTTATGGCTAATGCGCCTGCTTTTATATCATCTCCCTCTTTACAGCAGAGCCAATCAATCCTGCCAGCAATCTTCGGGCTTAGCCCTACTTCAGTGGCCTCTATAAGCCCTGTAGTCTCAATGCAATCAGAAGGTTTTTCGGGTCTTTTAAGTTTAAGATAAACAAACAACACGGCGATAATGATTATAAGAATGGAAATAATCAATGCGATCTTTTTCACCTAAGCACCTCGGATAAATAATTACCAGGAAGAAAGCAAGAAGCTATTTGGAGGTCGTTCTTCAACCTTTGAGTAAAAATAATAGCTGACAACCAGTATCAATACAATGGTGGCGTGAACCCCTAATTGTAATACTCCGTCCCACCATTCTGCTTCGCCCATAGCCAGCTTCATCTGCACGAGCAATAATCCCCTGATGCTTGCTATAATCCCTATGAAGAGAAATGGATTGAGCGAAAAAGTATGGCGGGTAAGCTGCCGCAGCACTTGTCTGAAGAGCTCCATGATTATGAGGACAAACATGAGGTCGCTGATAATATGGGATATGGAGTGCTGTGAGTAATATATAAAGTCCGAGGCAGCCTCTATTACTAAGGCTACGGCGACGCCGATAATGCCGGCGGCAACCAGAACGAGGATGATATCATCAATATAAACAAGCCAGCGGCTAATACGGTCAATGCCTCGGCTCTCCTTTGTAGGCTCAGCTTGCTTGTTCTTTTCCATGTAGCCCTCCTATTTTCTTGAGGAATTCGTGGTGTATGGTTATTGAAATCTTTTGACAGGATTATAACAGATTGTTTGGGTGGCGCAAAAACTTTTCTTTATGCGATTGTAAAATATCCTTTAGTCTGTTGCTTCCTCATCCACCAGCTTCATATCTTTGCCGTCATAAAAAGGAGTAAATATCACATAGGCGATGGCAGGCTCACTGCTGGTATTTACAAAGTAGTGTAATATCTCTCTTGGAATGAATACAATGTCGCCCCGTCTCATGGGGAGTTTATCTTTGCCAAGATGCAAAATCCCTTTCCCCTTCTTTATCACCACGGTCAAATCATGGGCTTCGTGGATATGCGGTTTTTCCCTGTCACGGATCTGGATGATGAAATGGCTCGCATCCTCATTCTTGAAAAGGGGCGTTACCTTTATATTCTCGTCCTTGTCTATCGGATGTTCTTGAACAATTTCTCTCCACTCTTTTGAGAAAAGACCTGTGTCTGTTATAGAATAAATTTTCTCTTTTGGGCAGGCGCAGCCAATAAGGGCAAAAAGAATTGCGAAAAGCCATATATATTTTCTTATAATCATACTCTATGTTTAAGATTTGGCATCAGCGTTAGAGAATCTTTATCACAATCTTCCCTCGAGCATGGCCAGTCTCGCTATACGTATGCGCTTCTTTAATTTCCTCGAGATTGTAGACGCGGTCAATAAGGGGAATCACTTTTTTCTGTCTTATCAGATGAGCTATATTATTGAGGTCAGAACCACTTGATTTGACATTAAGAAAGGTAGATTTTTTTCGATAGCCAAACAGAGATAGAAAAGGTGTGAGAAAAAATGAGAGGACATCAGTTGGTTTATTTGGCAGGGTAGTAATATACCGACCAGAGCTTGTTAAATTTTTGCTTATTCGAAAGAATGAAAGCTTACCAGCAGTATCGAAGATGATATCATATCTATCAGGTAATTGAGTGAAATTCTGTTTCGTATAATCTATTACCTTGTCAGCACCCAGAGACCTTACCAGTTCAGTATTACGTGTGCTGCAAACTGCAGTAACATTTGCGCCGGTAGCTTTGGCTATCTGTATTGCAAATGAGCCAACGCCGCCTGAAGCGCCATTGATAAGAACGGTTTCACCGCTTTTTATTCGGCATTTATGATGAAGCGCCTGATATGCGGCCAGTGCTGTAAGGGGGATGGCAGCAGCTTCCTTAAAGTCTACATTTTCAGGGATCAGGGCAACAGTATTTTCTCTGGCGCAGGCATACTCAGCATAAGCCCCACGGTGTTTGAGGTCAAGCATAGCAAAGACTCTATCGCCTTTTTTAAATTTGGTTACCGAGGCGCCTGTTTCGGCAATCTCTCCTGCAACATCAAAACCGAGAAGCATGGGAAATTTGGAGCCAGTAATAAACCTGAGTGCTCCGTTTCTTATCTTCCAATCTATTGGATTTGCGCTGGAATAGAAAACATGAATGAGCACCTGATCATTTGATATGATAGGTCTATTAACCGTTTCAATTTCTAATACTTCAGAGGTACCAAATTTTCTAATTACGACAGCCTTCATATCTATAAGTATTTAGCAAGAAAGTGCGTTTGTCAAACCTTTGCCCTCTTCTTATGCCACTCAGTTGACTGCTCATAGGCGTAAGCTGTTTTTAAGACTGTTTCTTCATCAAGGGGTTTGCCGAGTATTTGCAAACCTATAGGGAGGTTGTCTTTTGTGAATCCGCATGGAAGAGAAAGTCCGGGAATACCTGCAAGGTTGCAGGAGATGGTGAAGATGTCGGAGAGATACATTGTAAGCGGGTCTGCTGTCTTTTCGCCTATTTTAAATGCAGGGGTAGGAGAGGTTGGTGTTACAATAACATCGCATTTCTTGAATGCATCTTCAAAGTCTCTTTTTATAAGCGTCCTGACCTGCGATGCCTTTTTGTAATATGCCTCATAATAGCCTGCTGAGAGGGAATATGTGCCGAGCATAATCCTTCTTTTTACCTCTGGCCCAAACCCCTCATCCCTTGTTTTGCAATACATGTCCATCAGATTTTTGCCATCTTTTGCCCTGTGGCCAAATTTTACGCCGTCAAATCTTGCAAGATTAGAGCTTGCCTCTGCTGTTGCAACGAGATAATAGACTGCAATGGCGTAGTCTGTATGCGGCAGGCTTACATCCACAACTGTTGCCCCTTGTTTCTTTAAGATTTCTATGGCACCCCTAACAGCCTTTTCAATTTCACTGTCAAGACCTTTAATAAAATATTCTTTTGGAATCCCTATCTTCAAGCCTTTGATATCTTTTGTTAAAGTCTTTGTATAATCAGGCACAGGCGCATCACTGGATGTGGAGTCCTGAGGATCGTAGCCTCCCATTGTATTCAGCATAATGGCACAGTCAGTAACATCCTTTGTTAATGGCCCTGCCTGGTCAAGGGAAGAGGCAAAGGCAATCATGCCGTATCTGGAAACTCTGCCATAGGTCGGCTTTAAACCCACAATGCTGCAGCATGATGCAGGCTGCCGGATAGAGCCGCCGGTGTCTGTGCCGATAGATGCTGTGCATTCGCCTGCTGCAACACTTGCTGCAGAGCCGCCGCTGGACCCGCCAGGAACCCTGTTCAAATCCCAAGGGTTTTTTGTGACAAAATAAGCAGAGTTTTCAGTAGATGAGCCCATGGCAAATTCATCCATATTGTTTTTGCCGAGGATTACTGCGCCGGCGTCTTTGAGTTTCTTTATAACAGTTGAATCATACGGCGGGACAAAGTTATTCAGTATCTTTGATGCGCAGGTGGTCAAAACTCCTTTGGTGCAGAATATGTCTTTGACGGAGATTGGCACTCCGGTAAGAGGTGTTATGCCCTTACCGGAAGCAAGCAGCTTGTCGGCCTCGCGCGCCTGCGCAAACGCCTCGTCGCGGGTGACGGTGATATACGCCTTGATTTTTCCATCTACCGCGTCAATTCTTTTTAGAAATGCCTCAGTAAGTTGTAGTGAGGTTGTCTCTTTTTTTCTAAGTTTTTCATGCAGTTCGTGAATGGTCAGGTTGTGAAGTTCCAAAGTGTTCTCCTTTTCCCCCTCACCCTACCCTCTCCCCCTCAGGGCACGCTCAGCGTGCCAGGGGAGAGGATAAAGGTGAGGGGTGTTTTTACTCAATTATCCTCGGCACCTTAAAGCACCCCTTTGCCTGTTCAGGGGCATTGCTTAATATCTCGGTTTGTGGCAGGGATGGTTTTGCCTCGTCCTTTCTAAATATGCTTGATGAAATTGTATGAGTTGTAGGTTCTACATTTTTTGTATCCAAAGCTCCGAGTTTTTCTACATAGGTAAGTATCTTGCCCATCTGCTCAGTATAAAGCTCGGTTTCCTTTTCTGAAAGGGCAAGACGTGCAAGTGTTGCCACGTGCTGGACATCTTTTTTGGTTATTGCCATAAATCCTCCAATTAAAATGATTGCACAGATTATAAGAGCCGATTACACAGATGCCCAAAAGAATGTTTAAATCAGCGTAATCTGTATTTAAGAAATCGGTGTAATCAGATTATTAAGGGTCTCATAATACTAACTACATTCTTTTAGCTTTTTAAATCTAACCAGCCGATTTGTCATGCCCGAATGTTTCTATCCCCGATAGAGACGTTCGGGGACTCATCCAGCGTCTTTTGTGATACCGGCTACAACAGAAAGACTCTGGATTCCCGCTTAAAGATTGCGGGAATGACAGCATGTGAAGTTTTTGATTTATGTCAATACAATTTTGAGACCCTTAATAAGTAGAGTTAACATAAGGTAAGAGCATATTCAAGTCATTTTTATAAGTGAACTGCACTGAAATCTTGCTCCATTAGAAGTTCTGTTGTAGATGTATATTGCTACTTATGCAGATATGGCCCGCCTTTTCGCAGCGAACTTTTAGCGGGGCTTGTCCAGTTAGAAGCTTTTCCTGTCTATATGTGGCTCCAACTGGTAGCGGACGGTTCTTTTGTAATGAGGCTTCTAACTGGACTTGCATAAATCAGGATGGTGTGTTAGAAATAATAAAATAAGGTTGAAAATATGCAGTTAGGCTTTAATGAGAATGTAATACATAAAGGGGTGCGGTATCATGTCCAGACAGAGGATGGCGGCAGGAAAAACCCTGTAATAACTACACTCTTATTTAAAGAAGGCATTATTATATCCTCCAAAAGGACAAGCTATGCGGATATTATCAAGTCGGACAAGCTGGATGTTGTTGTAAAAGAGATTATGAGGGACCAGCATGGCACTATGCTAAAGAACCTGAAAAATGGCGTTTTTGACAAGAAGGAAGAAAAGATTGAACCTCAACAACTAAAGGCAGCAGAAAAGCTTGCCCCCGAAGGTCTTAATCGGGGGGTAGTAGAAAAAGAGGGAGGTCCATTGGTTTCTGAAAAGAGCCTTGATGACATCATTCTTGAGTATCTTTCTATAAGTGAAAAGGAGTAATCTTAACCAGAAAAGAGATTTGTGTGTCAAAAATTAAAATGGGTAGGTGGTAAGTAGAAGTGGAAACTTTAATAAGCGAAATTATGACAAAACCTGATATAGAAAATCTGAAAAAATGGGCAAGGCAGCTTAGGTTAGATGTATTAATGATGCTCAATAAGGCAAAATCAGGGCATACAGGCGGCTCGCTCTCAGCCGCAGATATTGTTGCAGCCCTTTATTTTTATAAGATGAGGCATGATTCCCAAAACCCAAAATGGGAAGATAGAGACAGATTTATATTGTCAAAAGGTCATGCAGCGCCGATTCAGTATGCTGCGCTTGCAAGGTGCGGATATTTTTCTCCAAAGGAACTGCGGACATTGAGAAAATTGGGCAGCATTCTTCAAGGCCATCCTGACATGAAATGCACGCCTGGAATTGAGGTATGCACTGGCTCGCTTGGCCAGGGTTTATCAATGGCAAATGGCATGGCGTTGGCTTTACGGCTTGATAAAAAGACTTCTCGTGTGTATGCACTTCTGGGTGACGGCGAGGTTGAGGAAGGTCAAATATGGGAGGCTGCTATGAGCGCAGCGCATTATAAGCTCGATAATATTTGCGCTATTCTGGATTTTAATGGTTTTCAGATAGATGGCGCGGTGACAGACGTAATGAATGTTGAGCCATTGACTGAGAAGTGGAAGGCCTTTGGATGGCATGTCCTGATGATTGACGGGCATGACATGGAGCAGATTATTCATGCGCTCGATGAGGCAGAGACCATAAAAGGCCAGCCTACAATGATTATTGCAAGGACAGTCAAGGGCAAAGGTGTTTCAATATTTGAAGGAAAGTACCAGTATCACGGCGTGCCGCCGTCGGATGAAGAACTAAAAAAGTCTCTGGAGGAGTTGGGAGTGTCGGCGGAGGGTTGGCCGGAGAGGTTGGTGGAGTAAAGTTTAAATAAATAAACTATTTGTTTGTCTGTGAATAAGTTAACCATCAGTGTAAGAAAGAAATGGAAAGGTAACTATGAATTGCCCAAAATGTGGTTTGCTGAATAATGACAGTACTGCATTATGTGAATGTGGTTATGATTTTGAGACAGAAGATATTTTGTTAAGGACGCAAAAAAGTGAAGAGTTAAAACAGAATAAAGAAGGCTTTGAAAATAAGTTGCAAGCACTGCTCATAACTACGACAACCTCTATTGATGGAAGGAAAGTCGTTGAATATAAAGGTATTGTTACAACCCAGGTATTTATGGGTGTCAATCTTTTCAAAGACATTTTCTCCGGTTTTCGAGATATTGTGGGAGGGAGATCCAAGGCTATGGAGACAGAATTCAATAAAGCTAAAGAATTGCTTTTGAGAGAATTAGGTGACGAGGCTGTAAATCTCAGAGCTAATGCAATTATTGGCTTAAAAATTGATTTTGAAGATGTTGGTAAAGTAAGTGGCAATGCTTTTATGTTGTTAGGAACGGGGACAGGGGTTATCATAGAATAAAAGAAGGATGGATAGGGGCAGTTTCATTACAAAATGGCAAGTTTTATGGAGGTTAAACAATGAGACAAGTAGTTATCTACCATGGAGAAGATGGTTATTGGGTTGCTGAATGCCCTAGTCTGCCGGGATGTATCAGTCAAGGTAAGACAAAAGAAGAGGCAATAACAAACATCAGCGAAGCGATTCGCGGGTATATTACTGCTTTAGAAGAAGACCACCTGCCTGTTCCTGAGGAACACTTTGAAACATTTGTGGTAGCGGTATGAACAAGCTGCCTCGTATTTCAGGCAGAGAATGTGTAAAAGTCTTAAACAAGGAAAGGTTCTACTTTAAACGACAGGAAGGTAGTCATATCATACTGCGGAGGGATAATCCTTTTGCCCAAGTGGTCGTTCCTGATCATAAAGAACTTGATAGAGGAACTCTACGTGCTATTATCCGTCAAGCTGGTTTGACTGTAGAAGGATTTAACAAACTGATATAAAAAAGGGTAAAAACCTATGACAAAACTCCTTGGCACGCGCGAAGTCTATGGCGATACGCTATCAGAGCTCGGCGCTGTGAATAAAAATATTGTTGTGCTTGATGCAGACCTTTCAGGCTCGACGAAGACAAGTGTATTTGCAAAAAAATTCCCGGATAGGTTTTTTAATATGGGCGTTTCAGAGGCAGATATGATGGGCACTGCCGCAGGGCTTTCTACCTGTGGGAAGATACCATTTGCATCTACATTTGCCATCTTTGCATCAGGCAGGGCATGGGAGCAGGTTCGGCAATCCATTGCATACCCAAAGCTCAATGTAAAGATAGTCGCAAGCCACGGCGGCATAACCGTTGGCGAGGACGGCGCATCGCATCAGGCGATTGAAGACATTGCCTTAATGAGATGTATTCCGAACATGACTGTTATAATGCCATGTGACGGCATTGAGACTAAATCGGTTATCCATGAGATTGTTAAATATAACGGCCCTGTTTATGTACGGGTTGCGCGCGGAAAATTTCCGGTGGTTATGCCGGAGGATTATAAGTTCAGCATTGGCAAGGGTGTTGTTGTTCGGAACGGCAAAGACGCAACGATTATTGCAATGGGTCTTATGGTAAGCCATGCCATTGAAGCCGCAGCCATGCTGGAAAAGGAAGGATTGAATATCCGGGTCATCAATATGTCAACCATAAAACCCATTGACAGGGATTTAATTATTAAGGCAGCAAAAGAGACCGGGGCTATTATAACTGCTGAAGAACATTCAATCATCGGCGGCCTTGGAGAGGCTGTGGCAGGTGTTGTAGCGGAGGAGTTCCCTGTGCCGATGAAAAGAGTTGGGATTCAAGATAAATTTGGCCAATCAGGGCTTGCAGAGGAACTGCTTGCCCATTACGGTTTGATGCCCAAGGATATTGCAGTGGCGGTGAGAGAGGTAGTAAAAAAGAAATAGAGGTTTACATGGCAAGCATTGCCACGTCCATTGCCTGTGGGGTTGAAACTGTAACTCCCCCTAACCCCCTCTTATTCTGAGGTTGTGTCATAATGTCATTGCGAGGGAGCGCAGCGACCGAAGCAATCTGCAACTTATTGAAAAACAAGAGATTGCCACGCTCCCTTCGGTCGCTCGCAATGACAAAAAGAGGATTATGACTCAGCCTCTCTAAGAGGGGGAACAAGGCTCCTCCCCTTAATGTAAGGGGAGGTTGGGAGGGGTTATTAACCAAACTTGAAATGATAGATATTAAATTGTCAAGTTAGTTACCTCTTTTGGATTGCATCTTGTTTTTGTTTAAGTAGAGAAAACTTGTTAATAATATGGTTAGGCATAAACTGAAGATGGCAACCACACGTATTCTGCTAATTGCTTTGCTTCTATCCGCCGCACCTCTTAGCGGTTGCGGTTCGGTTATTCTCACATTTGCAAAGCAGCCGGAGGATGGCAATCTCATTTATGTTGGTACACGTGGTCGGTTCAAACAGCTTACATTTCAGGAAGACACAGATAATTTTGGTCGCGTTGCGTTACTTCTTGCGTGGCCGATCATTGCGATTGACCTTCCGCTTTGTATCGCAGCGGATACTTTGTTTTTACCGTATACCATTCCAGCCACGATTCAGGCGGGTTCAAGTTTTCAAGTTGAACCCTGATTCATATTACGAACTATTTAGGTTCAGGTTACAAACCTGAACTCACTAAAGCAATTGAGAGCTTTTTAAATGATCAACTCCATCAGAGGTTTTAACGACATACTTCCGCCGGAAACTTATATCTGGCAGCATATTGAAAAAGAGGCGCGGGAGATTTTTGAAACCTATGGTTTTTCTGAGATACGGGTTCCTCTTGTAGAACGGACCGGGCTTTTTTCCAGAAGCATAGGCGAAACAACCGATATTGTTGAAAAGGAGATGTACACTTTTCTGGACAAGGGCGGCGAGTCTATTACGCTCAGGCCAGAAGGCACTGCGCCTGTTGTCAGGGCATACATAGAGCATAAATTATATGCCAGCGATCCTGTGGCAAAACTCTATTATCTCGGCCCGATGTTCAGGTATGAGAGGCCGCAAAAAGGGCGCTTCCGCCAATTTTACCAGATAGGCGCAGAGGCCTTTGGGATAGATGACCCAATGATAGATGCGGAAACTCTGGAAATGCTCGTGTCTCTTTTTCAAAGACTGAAACTTGAGGGTGTAACTTTAAATATTAATTCCCTCGGTTGTAAGGAGTGCAGGCCTCTTTATAAAGAAAAACTCATAAACTTTTTAAAGGATAAAAAACCCAGCCTTTGTCAGGACTGCCAGAGGAGATTTGAGATAAACCCTTTGCGCGCACTGGATTGCAAAAGCAAGACCTGCATTGAACTTACATCCCTCGCCCCCTCCCTATTGGATTCAATATGCGAGGGATGTAAAACCCACTTTGAAAAGGTTAAGGAGCATCTTTCACTTTATAAAATAGATTTTCATTTAAACCCCAGGATGGTAAGAGGCCTTGATTATTATGTAAGGACGACCTTTGAGATAACTGCTGAAGGACTCGGTTCTCAGAATGCTGTTGCAGCAGGCGGCAGATATGACGGTCTTGTCAAAGACATCGGCGGACCTGATGTGCCGGGCTTTGGTTTTGCAATAGGCATGGAGCGGTTGGTGATGCTGGTAAAAGGACAGCGGCAGGAGGCAGAGGGCATGGGGCAGGGGCTTGTGTTTATGGCTATGCTTGGAGAGAAGGCGGAAAAGGCTGCCATTCCGTTGATGAAAACATTGCGGTCAAATGGCATCAGGCTTGAGAGGGATTATGGTAGCAAAAGCATCAGGTCTCAGATGAGAAGGGCAGATAAACTTGGCGCAAAGATTGTTCTTATCCTCGGCGATGACGAGTTGGCATCACATAGTATAACGGTCAAAGATATGGAGAGCGGAGAGCAGGAAAAGGTCCCCTTTGAAAAGGTTGAGGAGAAAATAAGGGCTTTATTAACAGAGCGGCAAAAAGTGATGAGTAAGCAGTAGGCAGTAAGGAGTAAGCAGCAAAAACATTTTTGCAATGGGACTACTGCATGCTGCTTACTGCATTTAAAGAGGTGATACAATGGGAACAGGAAGTATATTTCCAGCAATGATGGGCGCATTTGGGATAGTAGTTATACTGTTAGCTTTTGTTCTTATAGCCATATGGATGGTGGTTCCATTTTCTGTTTTTGGTATAAAGGATTTGATACGAGAGGCGATAGAGGAGCAAAAGAAGACGAATGAGCTTTTGAAAAATCTCATTAAGGAGAAAGAGGAAGATAGTAAGCTGTGAGCTTAAAAACCATAATATCTTTACCCCCACGCCAAAAGTTTTGATGTGAGGGTTTCCGTCTACTGCTTACTGTCTACTGCCTACTTTAATTTATGACCCCACAAAAGCAGACTCTCACCATAGAATCAGTATCAAAGATACTCCTCAAAAAAGGCCTGATTTCAAATGACCAGTATAAAGATATTGTTGTAAAAGGCGAGGCTCAGAGGGCCCGCCTTCAAAAACGTCAGGATATCCCCCATTTTTCAAAGTTGCCATATCACCCAGATACTGTATCTCCTGCAGAGGTTATCTCCTCATTTAATTTAGAAATAACGGGTGGCGGTGGCAAGATTCTGACAGAGGAAGCAATCACCCTATCTATTGCTGAGGCAATAGGCATTCCCTATAGAAGGCTTGACCCGCTTAAGCTCAATATGGATTTGGTAACCTCGCTTATTCCGCGTCCTTTTGCTCAAAAATACACCATAATTGCGCTTGAGCAAGAGGGCGATACCATGACATTGGCGGTTGCGGATCCCTTTAGCATTGATGAGGCTATAGAAAATCTTTCGCGCACAAAAAGGCTTAAGATAAAGCTTGTATTAAGCTCAAAGAGCGATGTGCAGAAGATTGTCAGGGAGTTTTATGGCTTCCGTACATCAGTTATGGCTGCACAGAAGGATATGGTGCAGTCTGTTGATATAAGCAATCTTGAGCAGTATGTAAAGCTCAAGGGCCACGCAGAGATAGATGCAGGAGACCAGCATGTTGTAAACGCAGTTGAGTATCTTTTAAGGTATGCCTTTGACCAGAGGGCAAGCGACATACACATCGAGCCGAAAAGAGATAAATCTTATGTGAGATTACGGATAGATGGGATTCTTCATTATATTCATACTATTCCAAAGGTTGTTCACCCTCCCGTTATCTCAAGGATAAAGATGCTGTCCAGAATGGATATCGCTGAAAAGAGAAAACCGCAGGACGGCCGCATAAAAACAGATTATCAGAATAGGGAAATAGAACTAAGGGTGTCAACCATGCCAGTTGCGTTTGGTGAAAAGGTTGTTATAAGGATTTTTGACCCTGAGATACTCTTTCAAGACCTTGACCAGCTTGGATTCTATCCCAGAGAATATCAGTTATTCAGTTCGTTTATAAAGAGACCCAATGGCGTTATCCTTGTAACAGGCCCTACAGGAAGCGGCAAAACAACTACGTTGTATTCGAGTTTAAAGATGCTTTCTTCTCCAGAGGTAAATGTTGTTACAATTGAAGACCCAATAGAAATGATAATGGAGGAATTTAATCAGGTGGGTGTTCAGCCTTCTATTGGCGTTACATTTGCCAATACCCTGAGGACATTTCTTAGACAGGACCCTGACATCATAATGGTAGGCGAGATACGCGATAAAGAGACTGTAGAGGCAGCTATTCAGGCAGCGCTTACAGGACATCTGGTTTTATCCACGCTTCATACAAATGATGCGCCGAGCTCTATAATAAGGCTTATGGACCTTGGCACTCCGGCCTTTTTGATTTCATCTACGATTGTTGGAATTGTTGCGCAGAGATTATTAAGAAAGATATGCCAGCACTGCAAGGCCAGCAGAAGTCTCACTGACGCTGAGATTGAATACTTAGGGCTTCCCAAACGACCAAAGGGATACACTGTTCAATATGGCGAAGGATGTGTAGAGTGCAGGGGGACAGGTTACAAAGGAAGGGCCGGGATATTTGAAATCCTGGATTTTACAGACAGGATGAGGGCAGCGCTCTCCTCTCCGAAAGTGGAATTGGCAGATGTTCAGGAGGCTGCGAAGGCAGATGGCATGCTCTCCTTGCGGCAGTGTGCAATAAAAAAGATGATGGAAGGGATTACCACATATGAGGAGGTAGTGTCGGTAACATAAGGAGTTGTTGAAAAATTCTCCTTTAACAGTCATTGGCACTGGAAAAGAGTTTTTTAGAGGTTCAATTAATATCAGGCAGTTAAAATGAGGTTTTCTACAAAGCTCACCATATTATTTTCTACCATTATCCTCGCCAGCGGGATAGTTATTTCTTATCTTGTCTATACCTCGAATGTAAGCACATCAGAAAATATTATAAAAGATAAACTAAGGAATCAGGTATTGCATACATTAGAGGAGATTGACAGGATACTTTTTGAGAGGTATGCAGATATTAAGGTATTAGCCTCAGACCATATCATTAGTTCCAGAAATTCCACTCCGAGACAGATTACCGAGAGATTAATAGAGTACAAAAATAATTATAAGATATACGCCTCATTGTCATTGTTTAATCTGGATAGAATAAGAATGGCAGACACAGATGGCGCAAATATAGGCAAACAACACTCGTTCTCAGAATATTGGAAAGGTATTGCGCAAGGCAAGGAGATTGTTGTTGAGATTTCTCAATCTGAGTCACTGAATCAGGTCGTATTTCATTTTGCATCTCTTGTTAAGGATAAGAACAGAATTCCCTTCGGTGTTGTTGTATCAAGGGTGCCTCTCGAGAATTTGTATGACATAATAAAGCACCCAACAGATATTTATGATGTTAAAAGAGATTTTAAAATAGATTTGGTGGATAAAGAGGGGTTTATCCTTTTTTCAAATTATAATAAAAAAGGTATGCTGAAAGAGTCAACACATCATTGGGATGAAGTAAAAAGTTATATAGTAAAAGGAGTAAAGAGCGGAGATATCAAATATATTAATCTTCAAGGAGAGGCAGAAATCCTCTTTTTTGCCAAAGAACAGGGCTATCTGGATTTTAAAGGCAAAGATTGGATATTAATTATGGAGGTGCCAGCAAAGGTTGCCTTTGCATCTGCTGCTAAGTTAAGAAATGAGGTAATCATTGTTTCGGCCATCATTGGTTTTTTTGCAATTGCCATAGTGTTCTTTTTTTCACGCCATGTTTCAGAAACGATATCAAAGATAAGCGCAGCAACAGATGATGTTGCAAAAGGAAAAATGGATATTAAGATAGAGACAACATCTAAGGATGAGACTGGCCGTTTGGCTCATGCATTTAATAAAATGGTTGAAGATTTGAAGGATGCGCAGGATAGAATATTGGCGCATAGCAGAGAGCTTGAGACGATAGTGGCAGAACGGACTGCGGAGTTAAAGCAGATTAATGAGCGCTTGCATCTGGAACTTGTTGAGCACAAGCAAGCAGAGGAGGCTCTTAGGGAGAGTGAGGAGAAATACAGAACTTTAGTTCTATTATCAAAAGATGCAATTTTTGGCGTTAGGAATGATAAGTCTATAAGTTATGCAAGCCCTGCCTGCTTAGATATATTTGGCTACACTCCCGAAGAATTCGTCGCTAATCCGGAATTAAGCATAAAAATTATACACCCTGACTCGCAGTTACAGTTTGTTGAGTTCTGGGAGCATTATGCAAAGACAAAAAAATTTCCAGAGGAGGTCTTAGGATGGAAGTGTATACGTAAAGACAATACCATTGTATACACCGAAAACATTAATACAAATATCTATAATGATATGGGAGCGGTAGTAGGGTTTCAGACTATTGCGAGGGATATTACCGAGCGCAAGTTGGCCGAGGAAAAACTCAGAGTGCGTGAGCGTCAGCAGGCCGTGGTTGCAGAGCTTGGCCAACGGGCATTGGAGGATGTGGATTTGGACAGATTGATGCAGGATATTGTCAGTTTGCTCGCTAAAACCCTCAATGTTGACTACTGTAAGATTCTTGAACTGCTCCCGGATAGTAAAAGTTTGTTGCTGCGCACTGGGGTAGGCTGGAAGGAAGGGGTTGTTGGACACGCAATAGTGGGCGCTGATACTGATTCGCAGGCTGGTTACACATTGATTTCCCATGGACCAATAATTGTCCCTGACTTACGGACAGAAACCCGATTTGGCGCGCCTAAGCTTCTTATTGACCATAATGTAATAAGTGGTATGAGTGTTGTTATTGAAGGGTGGAAGCGACCCTTTGGGGTGTTGGGGGTGCATGCACGACAGCAAAGGGAATTTACTGTAGACGACGCCCATTTTCTGCATGCGGTTGCCAATCTACTTGCTGCAGCAATTGAGCGTAAAAGGATGGAAGATGAGTTATTTAAGACAGGAAAGCTTGAATCCCTGGGCATCCTTGCAGGCGGCATAGCGCATGATTTCAACAACTTGCTTACAGGCATCATAGGCAACATTTCCTTTGCCAAGACAATAGTAAAGCCGGATGAGAAGATTTACAGTATATTAGAAAAATCAGAAGAGGCATCCTTAAAGGCAAAGGATTTAACCAACCAATTAATTACATTTGCCAAAGGTGGGGCGCCTGTTAAAGAACTTATTTCTATAAGAGACCTTATTAAGGAGACTGCCTCTTTTGCAGTAAGTGGGTCTTCAATAAAATGTGAGTTTAAAATGCCAGATGACCTTTGGCATGTAGAAGTGGATGAAGGACAGATAAAGCAGGCAATAAGCAATATGATTATAAATGCCGAACAGGCCATGCCTCAGGGTGGCGTAATAAAAATACGCGCAGAAAATATTGTCATTGGCTCAAAGGATACCTTACTCCTAAAAGAAGGTAAGTATATAAGGATATTCATTATAGACCAAGGGGTTGGAATATCAAAAGAACTGTTCGGTAAGATATTTGACCCATATTTTACTACAAAACAAAATAGAACCGGCCTTGGACTTACAACTGCGTACTCAATAATTTATAAACATCACGGTTTAATAACTGTAGATTCTGAACCAGGAGCTGGGACAACCTTTTATATATATCTTCCTGCCTCCCAGAAGATTACTGCGGATAAAAAGGGTGTTGAAAGGGAAGGGGCTGCTAAAGTGAAGAGAAAGATTTTAGTAATGGATGATGAAAAGATGATCCTGGAGCTTACATATAATATACTACAGAGTATTGGATACGAAGTTGAACTTGCCAGAGATGGCAAAGAGGCAATTGAATTGTACAGAAAAGCAAAGGAAACCAACGGGTCTTTTGACGTAGTTATAATAGATTTAACTATTCCTGGCGGGATGGGCGGCAGGGAAGCTATTAAGGAGCTCCTCAAAATTGACCCTCATGTTAAGGCAATTGTTTCCAGCGGCTATTCAAATGACCCAATAATGGCTGACTATGAAACATACGGTTTCAAAGGCGTTATTGCAAAACCATACAGCATTCAGGAACTCAGAAGAGCAGTCAGCGATGTGATAAATGGAAAGTAACCACTCTTTTTTATATAAGATTTGGAAATTTCCTTCCTAAAGCAAACGGATTACGCAATAACTTTTTCCACACTTGCCTCATTTTCTTCAGGCCACAGCCTCCGCTCCAACACCTTGAGTAATTTATTCAGTGTCTCTGGATTGAGGGCAGAGATGGATATCGCATCGTATCTTCTGCAAAGATTCTTTGCAATCTCAGGGTCAACCATATCTTCTTTATTGAACACGACTATTATGTCTATGCTATCAAGCCCTATCTCTCGCAATATCTCTTCAACTACCTTCATCTGCTTTTCAAAATTGGGATTGCTTATGTCAACCAGGTGTATGAGCAAATCCGCATCTTCCATCTCCTCAAACGTTGCCTTGAATGCCTTGAGCAGGTCTTCTGGCAGATGCCGTATAAAACCAACAGTATCTGTTATCACTGCATCCCTCTCCCTTGGGAATCTCAATCTTCTTGACGCAGTATCAAGTGTTGCAAATAAAAGGTCTTCAACCTTTGTTTCGCTCTTTGTCAAGGTATTCAGGAGCGTAGATTTTCCCGCATTCGTATAGCCAACGATAGATATGATAGGTATGCCGCTGTCTCTTCGGCTCCGCCTCCTCTCTAATCTCCCACGGCTTAAATGTTGAAGCTGTTTTTCGAGATGACTAATCTTATCCTGCACACGGCGCCTGTCAATCTCAAGCTTGGTTTCTCCAGGCCCTCTTCCACCAATACCGCCTGCAAGCCTTGACATGGCAGTGCCCTTTCCTGTCAGCCTTGAAAGACGGTATTTTAACTGTGCCAACTCTACCTGTACTTTGCCATCTCTACTGTGCGCCCTTTGAGCAAAGATATCAAGTATAAGCTGTGCCCTGTCAATAACCTTTAATTCAGTAACCTCTCCTATCTCACGCATCTGGGTTGGCGTTAGCTCCTGGTCAAAAATTATAAGAGTGGCTTCTTTCTGCAGGGCATTTATAATCAGCTCCTTCAACTTGCCACTTCCCATGAGGTATTTTGGGTTAAGTTCTTTTGGTCTCTGTATAATGCTATCCAACACAATAACCTTTGCAGTGCGGGCTAATTCCTTAAGTTCTTCTATAGATTCTAATTGCTCTTCCTTATTCTTCGTAGATATGCTGACCAGTATTGCCCTCTCTCGCTTATCTCTTATATCTCTGACAATCGCCCTACCCATTTCATCTTCCAGGGCCTTAATAAATTCATCCATCTTTAGATTCAGTCTGTGGAATGGTAACGGAGTATGCGCCTCAAAGGTTCTGCCTTCTGGATTTAATGGCAGTAGATGGGACATATAGATATTGCCCGGCAAGCCATCTTCAAGAACACCGATAGATGCCATCATATCCAATCTAAGCAAAGCAAGGTCTGTCAGGTCATCCTGGCTTAATGGTTCATTCTTAAGGTGGGTGTGTATGCAGTGGACTCCCCTCAGACTTTTTCTGCCAATGGGATAATCTGAAAGCACGGGTATGACTATTTCTTTCTCATCGCCAACAATGGCAGAGATAACAACACCTTGTCTGTTTACAATAATCCCTATCTGCCTTCCTATTTCCTTAGAAAGCTCTGTAAGGTATCTGCCAAACTCAGACGTGATAAGCAGACCCCGCGGAATGCGGCGCCGGTATATTAGCTGAACTCTTCTGAGCTGATTGGCTTTTAGGCCAGTGGTATTTCCAAAGATTTGTGAGATGTAAAGACCTCCCTTATCATTTTATTGTGCAGGCGCAGAACTTCCTGCGCGATTAATAAGCGCTCCCTGTGGTATATTCTCTCTTGGCTGATTGTGACATCTAAGGCAATTTGAATATGTAAAGGCAACTCTACCATGACATCGCCCGCAGCTCTTGCCATCTTTCATTTCAATCATCTTAACCTTATTTGCCCCAAGTTCTGGCTTAAAGATGTCAGGGTGGCACAAGGAGCATCTGACCCATGTAGAATGTATCCTGTGGCTGAAAAGGACATTATTTAAAAAAGTAACAGATGTTTCAAAAAGTATGGATGTATCTCTTACCCCCTCTGTATCCGGAGTCCCGTCAAGTGCGCTTCGGGGATTAAATGCCTTTATCTTATCAAGCTCAACCCAGTTGATAAATCCGAGTTTATCAAGTGGCAGTTTGCCGCCAGGCAGTTTTTCTGGATTCCATTCAGAGCCTATTCGGGATGCAATCTCTTTAAACTTATCATGGTTATAATAGCTCAAATCCATCAGAGGGTTTGATTCGGGTTTGCCAAAGAGATGACATCTTGTGCAGTTTTCCTGGGCATTTGCATCAAAAGATATCTTGCCGTTATGGCATGCGCCGCAGTGTTTACCTTCCAAGATACTTGTCCTCGTGATATTGTTTGAGCCGCGTTTCATAATAAAAATAGGCTCATGACATACCTTACATCTGAAGAATGACCTATGTATCCAATGCGGATAGATTACAGGGCTTAGCCCATGTTTAGCCATCTCATCCTTATAGGTTGATAGGATGAAATTGCCAGGCACCTTTTCCGCCTCTTTTAACCTTTCGATCTCTTCGGTCTTTTTCTTTTCTTTCTCAAACTCCTGTTTCTGTAGTTTCTCAACCCTGTTAAGGACATCCTCACTGCCATTATTCCAGTGTATATTCATTGAAGCCATCGAGTTTGCGATATCCAGCAGATACATCCTCTCCTGAAAATTCTTTTCAGGCATCATTGCCTCATTTATCAAAGCATCAATTTCAGAGACTATTGTGTCTTTATTCTTCTTTACAAGGCCACTCTGGGCATAAAAACTATCTTTCTTATAATTTTCAATGAATTGCCTCCTGAACTCACTCTCTTCTGCAGCAAGATAAGGTATACAAAAAATAACAACAAATGCCGCAAAAAATAGAGTTATTTTTAAAATGAATGATTTTAGCCTCATCTTCCAGCCTCCTTTTATAAAAATAAATCTGCTTTTTAAAAGCTTCTTACAGCAAACATCATGTTTTTTTGCCAAATCTTAACACAATCTCAATAAGTTGGCTATCAAAGAAATATACCCAAAAACAGACAGTAATGTCCGGTTAAAACAACATAGTTTGCAACCTGAATACGCTGAAAAAGCCATGAAAATTGTCATAAACGTCATTCCCGAGGCCTTTATCGGGAATCCAGTGTCTTTAAAAGGTGCCGGAAACCACCTGGATTCCCGCTCCCTGCTTAAAACATGCTGGGACAAGCTTTGCGGGAATGACGGATTCGACTTGATGCCGTAGAATCAGGTTGTTTCAAGGGATTCAACTTTTTTAATTTAACCGGACACTACTGAAAAACAGACATTGATTTTTGGGGGAAAATAATTAGGAATTGTATTCATTCATCTGTTGTGTTAATTTATCTTCACTTAGTTCATGCTGAAAAATTCATCATGAACTTGATTGCACAGATTACAATCAGATAACACCGATTAAAGATATTGTAGAATCAAAGAGTTAATAATCTGTGTAATCTTTTAAAAATCGGTGTAACCCCGCTTAGCGGGGTGTAATCAGTTGCCACACATTTTCCAGTGGCAACTACCTAAAATGTCTATGACAGAATTTAATATAAACCCCGTTAGAAGGTGCTGATATGAAAACCCAACATCTTCCAAAAAATGAAATTTCAAAGTATAGACCTTCTAACGGGGTAAAAGATTATCTTGCGCTTGTTTCAAGACCCAGCAGATACATAGGCGGCGAAATAAATTCCATAAAAAAAGACCTTTCAAATGTCAGATTAAAATTTGGTCTTGCCTTTCCTGATGTCTATGAGGTCGGGATGAGCCACCTTGGCATGCAGATTCTCTATCAGATACTGAACAGCAGGCCTGATATTGCATGCGAAAGGGTATTCTCACCATGGGTTGATATGGAAATGCTTTTGAGGGAAAGGCAAAGCCTCCTCACAACCCTTGAATCAGGCATACCCCTGAACAAGTTAGATGTATTGGGTTTTTCCATCCAGTATGAGCTTTCCTATACAAATATACTCAATATCCTGAATCTCGGCAATATACCCCTCTACGCCAATGAAAGGGATGAGACCTGTCCTCTGATAATCGGCGGTGGCCCGATTGCGTTCAATCCAGAACCTATTGCAGACTTCTTTGACATATTTGTCCTTGGCGATGGAGAAGAGGTTATATTGGAGATAGCTGATTGTGTAATAGAATGGAAAAATACCAGAAAAAAAAGAGAAGATTTGTTCAAGAGATTGGCAAAGATTGAAGGCGTGTATGTGCCTTCATTTTTTGATGTGAAATATCATGCAGATGGGAGAATAAGGGAGATAATCCCGCTTGTAAAGGACTATGAATGCGTCAACAAGAGGACGGTGCCAGACATTAATGCCCTCTCACTGCCAACAAGACCTGTAGTGCCATTCCCACAGATTGTTCATGACCACCTTTCTGTGGAGATAAACAGGGGATGCACACGCGGATGCAGATTCTGTCAGGCTGGGATGATTTACAGGCCAAACAGAGAGCGTTCACCGGAAAAGATAGCAATGTGGATTGAAGAGGCCTTGAAGAATACCGGCTATGATGAAGTTTCATTTTTGTCGCTGAGCGCAGGAGACTACTCTTGCATTGAAGATGTTCTTATAGGTTTCATGGACAGGTTTGCTGATAAAAAGATTGCTGTATCCCTCCCTTCTTTACGTGTCGGCACGCTCAATCAACGACTTATTGAAGAGATAAAAAAGGTGCGAAAGACCGGCTTTACCATGGCCCCTGAGGCAGGAAGCGAAAGGCTCAGAAATGTGATAAATAAAGGCATTCAAGAAGAAGCGCTCATAGAAACCGCCAGGAATGCCTTTGAAGCAGGATGGAGGGCAATAAAACTATATTATATGACAGGACTCCCTACAGAGACTTTAGACGACATCAGGGGAATTGTTGAACTCTCCCGCAGGGTTCAGGAGGCTGGGGAAAGTGGTAGGTTCAGGCCTACAGTGAATGTCAGCGTGTCTCAGTTTATACCAAAACCACACACACCATTTCAGTGGGAGCCTCAGATAAGGCTTGAAGATTCATTGGAGAGGCAATCGTTCCTGAAACAAGAGCTTAAAAAGAAGCGGCTTGACTTTAAATGGCATGATACGAGGATGAGTTTTTTGGAGGGCGTATTTTCCAGAGGTGACAGAAGACTTTCAAGTGTTATAAAAACAGCATTTGATGCTAACTGTCGTTTTGATAGCTGGGGAGAACAATTCAGGTTTGATGTCTGGGGAAAGATATTTAAAGATGCTGGAATTGACCCTGAATTTTATACTTACAGAAGGAGGGAGCGAAACGAGATATTTCCCTGGCAACATCTTAATACAAGGGTAGATAAGGAATTCTTATATAAAGAATATGAAAGGTCTCTGAGGAAGGAAGAAACTCCTGACTGCAAGACAGATAAATGCAGTGTGTGCGGTGTGTGCGACCATAAGGTGATAAAGAATGTAAGCAGTCTGCAGTATGCAGTAAGCAGTAAGAATCAAAAGAGTTTGCTGCCTACTGCCTACCCCTTACTGCCTACTCATAAAATCCGGCTGACCTTTTCCAAGACAGATAGCTTGAAATACCTCGGCCATCTTGAACTTGTAACAGTATTTTCCAGAGCAATACGAAGGGCAGGAATACCCATAGCCTATTCTTCAGGTTTTCATCCGCTTCCTAAGATAATATTTAGTGCGCCGCTTCCAGTAGGGATAGAAAGTATTGCAGAAGATGTAGATTTGGAATTGTTGGAATACATTAGGTCAGATGAAATCAGTGAAAGATTGAATAAAGCTCTGCCCTGTGGGATAAAGATTATAGAGGCACAGCAAATTTCACTGAAACCTTATTCTGTGCCAACTGCTATAGAGGCAACCTATCTGGCATTTTTGGAGAATAGTCCTTTTTTTTCTACAAATGGCAAGTGGCTAAATGGGCTTATAGACCAGCTTATGACAAGAGATACGATTATTGTTCATAAAGAAAGACACGGAAAACAAAAAACTATAAACATAAGACCGCTTATTAAAAATCTCTCTCTCATAGACAGTAATACTATACAGATGACAATTGTTAAAGGAGAAAAGGAGAATGTGAGGCCTTACGAGGTTTTATCATATCTCCTTGGTATATCTAATAATGAAAGCCGTCTCATTCCGGTACTAAAGACTAAAGTGGGGGGCGAAACAATTACGCAAACTAAGGCAAAAGATTATGCATATAGAGAAAAGAGCTGTCTTTAAATCTGTGTAATCAGGTAACTTATATGAAACGTTCAGGAAATGAAATCATAATAAATTACAACCCCCATGAAGCGCGGGTTGCGCTCTTGCAGGGCAGCAGGCTTGTAGAATTTTATTTAGAAAGGTCAAGGGATAGAGGCCTCAGTGGGAATGTTTATAAAGGCAAGGTTGTACGTGTGCTTCCTGGTATGCAGGCTGCATTCGTTGATATAGGCCTGGAAAGGACAGCGTTTCTTCACGTAACAGATATTTATAAAGTGTTTGATGAGTTTGAAGATATTGCAAGTGAAGCAGAAGAGACAAGGGAACGACCGTCTCGACACGCACCCATTCAGGATGTCTTGAAAGAAGGCCAGGAGCTCATGGTTCAGGTAGCAAAAGAACCCATGGGAAGTAAAGGGGCAAGGATAACATCTCATGTATCGCTGCCTGGCAGATATATTGTTTTTACACCCACGGATGACCATATCGGCGTTTCCAGAAGAATAGAGAATGAAAAAGAGAGGAGAAGGCTCAAAGATATTGTTGTAGGGCTGAGACCTCCTGGCGCCGGCTTCATAATACGGACAGCATGTGAAGGGATGAAAGAAGATGATATAAAATCGGATATGGATTTTCTCATAAAACTATGGGGAGAGATACTTAAAAAACGGGAGAAGTTATCCGCCCCTTATCTTCTCTATCAGGAACCCGACCTTACACTACGAACCATAAGAGATATATTTACTGCTGATATAGATAAACTGATTATAGATGACAGAGCAGAATATGAAAGGGCGATAAGATTTGCAGAGGATTTTCTCCCTGAACTCAGAGAGCGTATCGAATTATATGAATCCCATGAGCCTATCTTTGACGCATACGGGATTGAGATAGAACTCGCAGATGCGTCTTCCAAAAAGGTCTGGCTAAAATCAGGCGGGTATATTGTTATAGACCAGATGGAGGCGCTCACTGCCATAGATGTAAATACAGGCAAATATGTTGGCAAGAAGAGTTCAGAGGAAACGGTCCTTAAAACAAATATGGAGGCTGTAAAGGAGGTTGTCTATCAATTAAAATTAAGAAATATCGGCGGCATAGTCGTCATAGATTTTATAGACATGGCAAAGGCAGGCAACAGGGAAAAGGTTTACAGTGCGTTCAAGGAAGCTCTTAAGGCTGATAAGGCGCGGACAAACATTTTGAAAATCTCTGAACTCGGCCTTATAGAAATGACGAGGAAAAGGAGCAGGGAGAGCATAAATCAAATGCTCTGTGAGCCATGTCCATACTGCGAAGGAAACGGTATTATAAGGTCGAAGGACACCGTAATAATGGAGATTTACAGGGAACTCATAAAAGAACTGCCGAAGAGGAGACGTAAGCTTACGCTTTATGTGCATCCTGTTATTGCTGAGCTTTTATACGGAGAAAGCGAGCAAATAATAGAGGAACTAGAAAAGAGTTTCAAGAAAAAGGTGGTTATAAAGACAGTGAACAGCCTGCACCAGGAGCAGTATGAGGTAGTATAGCTATTCCAACCTGAATCCAATATCTATCTCCATTGCCATTTCTCCATCTTCTACATCCTTTGGCCTTGGATGGAATGGCGCTGCCTTCATGATTGCCTCGCATGCTGCCTTGTTTAACACCTCGCAATGGCATGGCCGAACGACTTTGATGCCTATGACATTGCCGTCAGGCTTTATTACAAAGGATACGCCGACAACGCCTTCATACCCCCTATCTCTTGCCCATTTTGGATAAAACTTTGCCTGTTCTATCTTTGTTCGGACGACAGTCGTAAATCTATTAATCTCGCCGGTTATATCGGGCATTTCACTTCTTGCTGAGACAGCCACAACACTTTCTGCTTGCGTTTCAATAGCAGTGTGAAGCTGCTCCGTTGTGTGCAAATGTTCGGAATGCTCAGCAGGCGGCAAGAGTTCTTCAAGGGTTTCTTCTATGGCAGGTGCAGGGGTTATCTCCTCTATATCCTCCATCATGCCTTCTTCTATCTTTGGAGGCGGAGGTGTTGCCTTTATTTCTTTTGGGAGAACAACTTTTTGATGCGCTTCCTTCTCAGCTTTAACACCGGGTTTATCTTCTTGCAGATGTATAAATTCAAGGGGTGTGACATCCATCAATGCCTCATGCGCAGGTTTGTAGAAAACTGCAATTGAAGTGAGAATCGCACCGTGAAACAAGAGAGAAATTATAAAAGGTATTTTGAGACGATTAATCATGGTTTTTTCTCTTTTCCCTGCTTAAAACCCCCGATAAAGGCATTCGAGGGCAGGCTTGCAGGGACTGGCTTTTTCGTAGCTATAGCCAGCCTTGTTATGCCAGCCATCTTTATTTCATCCATAAGCTCTACAACGCTTCCGTGACTTGTTTCCTCGTCGGCATTAACCATTACAAGTATGTCTGGGTTTTTTGATGCCTCTGCAATAAGCATGGTCGTCAACTCAGTTCTTTGAATCTCCTGCTTATTAAAATAGATACGGCCATCCTTGGTTAGTGTTACAGAGACATTTTCCTTCACATCGCTTTTTGATGACTCTGCCTTTGGCAGATTCACCTGCATCCCCCTCATCACAGTCATGGAGAGTGTGGCAATCATGAAGAATACCAGCAGGAAAAACATAGTATCAATCATCGGTATAATCTCAATTCTTGCCTTTTTAGGTTGTTTTTTGAATGAGCGAATTTTCATCTAAAAATATACTCCGGTTAGCCTACTTGGGACAGATTTTAAATCTGTCTCCAAGTGTGACCAAAACCTGCTCCTGAGAGATTTATTAAGGGTCTCAAAATTGTATTGACATAAATCAAAAACTTCACATGCTGTCATTCCCGCAATCTTTAAGCGGGAATCCAGAGTCTTTCTGTTGTAGCCGGTATCACAAAAGACGCTGGATGCCCGATAGAAACATTCGGGCATGACAAATCGGCTGGTTAGATTTAAAAAGCTAAAAGAATGTAGTTAGTATTATGAGACCCTTAATAATCAGGGGATTTCGTTTGTTACTGCTTTAAAATCATCTCCATCCTTGCCGCATACCTCTCCATCTCCTCAGTAGCCCTCTCTACTTTGGAGAGGAAATAGTTATACGGCACTAATGTCGTAATAGCGACTGTAATGCCTGCCGCAGTTGCAATAAGCGCCTCTGCTACACCGCCGGTAACCGCATGAGGCTGACCAATGCCGGCAACAGACATTATGTCAAAGGATTGTATCATTCCTACAATTGTGCCGAGAAGTCCGAGAAGCGGCGCAAGGGTAATTATAGTATCCAGGGCAGGAAGATATTTTTTCGTTTTTGCAATCTCTTCTATTGCAGCAGATTCCATAGCAAGAGATGCAGAGGTGTTTTTATTTTTAACCCCGCTTAAAATGATTTTTGAAATTGAAGAATTGCTGTCACTGCTTCCTTTAACAAGTTCATCAAACTTTCCATCCTGAGCCATCTTCAGAATATCCTCCGGCATAGCCCCCTTCTTCTGCTTTGACCAAAATATCAGCCGTTCTATGATAATAGCGACAGATAGTATCGAACATACAATCAGCGGTATCATTACAATGCCGCCTTTGAGTATAATTTCAAGCATAATCCCCCTTTGGCATATAGCAGAGGGCATGGAGCATAGAGTTTTTCACTCTTTGCTCTCTGCTCCTTGCTCTTTGCCTATTTTCAAGACCGTCCTTGTAAACCTTATCTCGTCATGTCCCCATATAACATATACTTTTTGGACCAAGGCAACCGTGTTGCCGTCATTCACGCCGACATGGTCGGCTCGCTCCATACCAACTACAACTACAGGGTCGTAAGACCGTCTAACCCCATGACTCAGTTGCTCTGGCTTAGAAAATCCCTTATCTCTCTTATATGTTGCAAACATTATCTTGCTTAGAACAGGCGTCTTTTCTTCCCATACAAGATAAACTATTCCATCCTTGTTAACAGCGAGCCTTGGATGGTCAGGAAAAACTCTGTCGCCGCTTGGAAGCATTTGCTTGGCAGTAAATGTTTTGCCCCTGTCTGTAGACATAGACAGATATATTGCCGGTAATCCATTGCTGCCCTCTGTATACCATGTATAGTAGAGAAGCCCTTTGTCATCTACAGCCATTGACGGCCCGCGATGCGGACAGCCCTGAATTGCCCATTTGTCTTCGCTGACGACAACGGGTTGGTTAAATGTCCTGCCATAGTCTGATGAGCTGGCAACCACCATGTCTCGGATATCCCCTTCAAATACCTTTCGCCATGAAACATATACTGCCCCATCCTGTCCAACAGCAAGCGCTGTTCTACAGCATGGACAAGCATTATCCTCAAGTTTTATATTCTTCTCAAAAACCTTGCCCCCATCAGAAGAACGGGCAAAATATGCGGATGAAAGTCCCTGCCTTCCCTGCTTAATGCCCGCAGAGCCTGCCCCGTACTCGATACCGGGGACAAGTTTCTCCCTGCCGTCAAGCCATGAAATAAAGATGACACCGTCTTTGCCGACTGCAATGGACTCAAATCCTCTTGAACTCATCGTTTGATTGTCGTTAATCACTATGGACGGCAGAAATGTCCTGCCACCGTCCATAGAACGCGTAAATCTTATATCCGCTGCAAATTCACCCTCTTCCCGCGGACTGACCCATATAATGTAGATTTCACCCTTTGCTCCAAGAGCAAGACCCGGGCTTTGATGAATGCCATTGGCAGGTACACTTTTATCATTCACCTTCACTGACGGCAAAATGCTCTTTCCATCTGTAGACAATGCTGTTACATACACATCCCCTTCTTCCCTGATATAGGAAATGTATACCTTGTCTTCATGAACTGCTATAGCTGGCGCAGAAACCTTTTTGTCAGGATGACTGATGCTGAAAGGGGTGGCAAAGGAGGTATCTCCTGCCAGACAATCTGCATGGACTGCAATGGAAAAAATAATTGCAGCAAATCCTATCCACCGGATAATCCCCCCTCTGCCCCCCTTTAGTAAAGGGGGGGTGGGGGGATTTGTAAGAGGGGATAAAGGGGGATTTATATTTTTTATTTTGCAATTTCCATTTCGCATTTTGAACTTTGCACTTTTCATCTTTTACATTCCCCAGTTATACACGACCCCAGCAAAAAATGTCTGCGGCTGGCCAGGCGCATAGAGCGCCTCGCTCGAACCGCTCTTGGAAGCGCGGTCTGCATACGCCTTATCCATCAGATTTAATACCTTTGCATACAACTCCCATAATGGCGTTAGGTTGTAAGAAGCACGCGCATTAATAAGGTCATGGCCATCGTATTTCTCTGTATTCTCATCATCCATCCAGTAGCTCCCGAGATGCACCCACTCCAGCTCCATCAAACCGCCATTTAAAAACTCTGGCGTATAATCCAGCCGAATATTCAGATTCTGCCTCGGCGCAGCAGACATCTCCTTGCCACTGTAGTCTTTTGTGGCTGAGACCTTCCATTCGTCATAGTAATGTTTTGCGTAGGAATAGCTGACATTCATGCCGATTTCTTTTACCGGCTGAACGTCTACTCCAATCTCAATGCCCTTATGCGTTGTCTTTCCTGCGTTGAGCCTCTGAGAGTCTCCGGTAGCAGGTTTGTAGGTCACTATGTCGTCTTTTTTCTCCATATAGTAAACAGTCGTGTCAAAGGTAAATATCGCACCCACCTTGCTTCTTAATCCAGCCTCATAACTGTCCACCTTAATCGGATTCAGGTCAACAGCTGTTGTGGCTGTGCCGCCTGCCTTGAATAAATCACCTGTGCTTGGTATGCGGAATCCATTATTGTATGACGCAAAGACGCTTACATCGTCTGTAACAGCGCAGGTTGCGCCAACCTTTGGGCTCAGGTGAGAAAAAGACTTTTCTGTTGATGCAGGGCGGTTTGTGGATGTTGAGAGATTATTCGTATAATCATACGATAGGTCATCATAACGCGCCCCAACAGTAAATCGCAGCCTTTCAACAGGTGAAAACTCCACCTGTGTATATGGCGACACGCCGGCAAATGTTGCATCGTAGTCATAATAATTGGCTGTGTTTGTATCATAAGTGTAAGAGGTGTATTTAAGCGTTGCAGCGTCCCTTGAAACAATGAGGCGTTTTTCTTGATAAGAGCCTGGGCTATAGTCAAGGTCAACACCAACAATAAAACGGCTCCTCAAAGGCTCAAAGTCCCGACGATATTTTGTTAGAAGCCCGAGAGAATAAAACTGGGTTGCAGATTCATAGCCTGCATAGCCGGCGCCGCTTTTAAATATTCCCCACTCAGGAAGCAAGTCCATCCTGTTCCATCGGATATACGGAATTGTGCTTATCAGCGCCTTTTCCCCAAGCTCTTTTTCAACGGTGGTTGACAGCCTGAATGCCTCTACCTTTCTATAATCAAATGTGTTGTAGTTGTACCATGGGCGATTATCATAGTCTGCCTTTGTAAGGGGCGCGCCGCCGCTGGTCTCCTGGTCAATATTGGAATAAGCGATTATTGTCTTGGCGCTGCTTGTCATTGAAAAATTGTGGTCCCATCTTAATGTTGAAGAGTAGCGGTCATATAGTTTTCTTTCCCGCCATCCGCCAGAATGGGTTGAATTGAAGTCAAGTCTGAACCCGTCATCTCCCCATGTATTGCTGCCGCTTATGAGCAGACGATACCAATCATACTGGCCGACCTCTGGATTTATCTCAATCTCAGGCTTTAGCGATGGCGCCTTTGTCATAATATTTATGGTGCCGCCGATTGCATCGCTTCCATAAAGCGCTGTGCCTGTGCCCTTAATCACCTCGATGCGGTCTGCAGCAGGCATATTCACTTCATAAAGCGCATTGTGATTAAAAAAGCCTGTTGAACGGATGGGAATGCCGTCTTCAAGATAGAGATAAACAGGATTTGTCGTTAAAGGCTGGCGGATTGAGGTAATATGTCCTTCTCCGCCTGTTGAGTTAATCCATACGCCGGGAATCCTGTTCATTATCTCAGACGGATGCGTAGCCTTCACATCCTTGACCTCTTCTGACTTTATTGCATTGACAGTAGCTGGAGTCTCCTTTAATGGTTCTGCCTCCCTCGTTCCAGTAACAACAATATCCTCAAGCTTTATTATATCTGCCTCTTCGCTGAAAGCACTAACCGGAAATAAGGTAAAAAGTAAAATTGCAAGCATTATCCTTTTCATCAAACTAATTCCTCCCTTGTAGATTTAATCATGTCAGTCTGCCAAAAGACTTTCTATCAAGCTCATCACCTCTGGACTGTCCCACTTTCTCTGACCCAGTGCCCTACTGATAATCCACCCCTTTTTATCAATGAAATAGGTCACTGGCACACCCCATGTCCAGTATTTATCAGTAACATTGCCTGATGTTGCCAGGAATACAGGAAAGTTTGCCCCAAACTCCTTCGCAACGGCGTCTATTTCTGTCTGCGTTGCCTTTGCATCTATGGCGATAGGCAAAAACACTACACTTTTATCATTGAAGCTTTGATACATCTTCTCAAATAGGGGAAACTCCTCCCTGCAAGGTTTACACCATGTTGCCCAGAAGTGAAGAACAACCACCCTGCCAGTGTAACCCTTTAGGCTAATCGTTTGATTGCCTGCGGCTAAAATGAAATCAGGGGCCTCTTGCTTTATTTCCTGCAACCCTGCTTTATTCAGAAGTTTTCTGTCAATGCCGTAGGAATGAGAAAATGCAATGAGCATCAACACTGCTGCTATAAAGAGAGATATCTTCTTCATTTGACAACTACCCCTTCCCCCCGATAAAGCCTTCGGGGGCAGGCTCTGGCCCTCTCCCACAAGGAGGCTGTGTCATAATCCTCTTTTTGTCATTGCGAGCGACCGAAGGGAGCGTGGCAATCTCTTGTTTTTCAATAAGTTGCAGATTGCTTCGGTCGCTGCGCTCCCTCGCAATGACATTATGACACAGCCTC